>Ga0207657_10000007_pt1 | contig 205196 bp, 182 predicted proteins | sample KBSC33metaG_FD_184316 | JGI IMG/M metagenome (GOLD analysis project Ga0207657, IMG submission 184316) | Corn rhizosphere microbial communities from Kellogg Biological Station, Michigan, USA - KBS C3-3 metaG (SPAdes) (version 2) | ecosystem: Host-associated > Plants > Roots > Rhizosphere >...
CTCGGAGTGCCAAACACCTCGTTCAGCCGCATCGAGGGGCCAGTCCGCCCGCGGCCACTCAAGCTGAGCAGGCAGGCGATCAGACGGCAGGACGTCCGATCTAGAGCTTGAACGGGTCAGGGTGCTTCGGCTTCCGCGCGATCTTCGCGGCGGCCGGAGTCGGCGCCTTGCCCGTCCGCGGAAGGGCGACGTGGACCTCGAGCTCCGCGTCGGCGACGACCTCGACCTCCGTGGCCCGCCGCCCCGCGTGCTCGAGCCGCAGCCGGCTCGGCGTGCTCGACCGGGGCAGGACCGCGCTCAGCGGGGTCGTTCCCAGCGTCTTGCCTGAAGAGAGCTCGACGACCCGTGACCCGGGCGGCTCCGACACGACGGTCAGCGGCACCTGGTCCGCGACGGCGGTCGGCTCGGCGACGGCCACCCCCGGCGGCGTCGGCGTCGTGGCCGGCGGGGTCAGCGCCGCGGTCCGCACCACCTTGCCAGTCACCACCGGCGCCGCCTCCGGGCGGTGGAGAATCGAGCGGACGGCCATCCCCCCGGCCCCGAGCACCAGGACGCCGAGCGTGCTCGCCGCCACCATCCACCGCGGCGGACCTCGCCGCACCGGAGCCTCCGCCGCGACCTCCAGCGCTCGGGCCAGGTCGCGCAACGACTGGTACCGGTCCTCGGGATTCTTCGCCAGGCAGCGCCGCACGACCGCCCCGAGCGCTCCGGGGATGCGCTCGCCGCTCCGGGTATGCGCGGGCAGGGGCGGCGGCGGCGACGACAGCACCTGCGCCACGAGCTGCCCGAACGCCGGCGCCTGGAACGGTGGATGCCCGGCCAGCAGCTCGTAGAGGACCACGCCCACCGAGTAGAGGTCGGTCCGCGCGTCGGCGTTCCCGCCCGTCGCCTGCTCCGGAGCCATGTACGCCGGCGTCCCGACGATGGTGCCCTCGACGGTGGTGGTCATCGGAACGTCGCCCAGCGGCGCCACCAGCTTCGCCACCCCGAAGTCGAGCACCTTCACGAAGTCGCGCCCGTCCCGCTCGAGGACGAACAGGTTGTCCGGCTTCACGTCCCGGTGAATGACCCCGACGTCGTGCGCCGCCTGCAGCGCGTCGCAGACCTGCCGGACGATGCCCACCGCCCGGGCCACCCCCGGCTGCTCGCGCGTCAGCAGCTCGGTGAGGCTCTGGCCCTCCAGCATCTCCATGACGCAGTAGACGCGGGCCCGTCCCGACACCGCGGTCTCCTCGACGAAGTCGAGGATCTCCACGATGTGCGCGTGGTTGATCTGGTTGACCGCCCGCGCCTCGTGGAAGAAGCGCTGGATGAGGTGCGTGTTCTTCGCGTGCTCGGCCCGGAGCACCTTCACCGCCGCTGGCCGGCCGAGGCTCACGTGCCGGGCCTGGAAGACGCGGCCCATCGCGCCCTCGCCGAGGACCCGGTCGAGGCGGTACTGGCCGAGCACGTCGCCCGGCTTCTCCCGCTCGGACTCGTCGACCAGGAGGAGAGGCGGTTGCTCGCCCCCTTCCTTCGTCGGAAGCAGCTGGGTCCGAGGCTGGGCCTCGAGCAGCGCCCGCGCCACCTCGCCCGGGGTCATGAAGCCGCCCTCGTGCTCGTCGAGAACGCACCCGGCGTAGACGCCGTCCAGCCACCCCAGATGCTCCGGGCACGCCGCCCGGATGAGCCGCCCGAGCGCGACCACGTCTCCGCGCGACGCGACCGTCTCCCCGGCGTCGCCCAGCCCCGGCCCGATGACCTTCGGGGCGAACCGGGTCAGACCGCCGACCAGGAACACCTGCTCGACCGGCAAGGCCTGCACCACGATTCCGCGGCCTCTGAGTTCTTCGAGCACGCTGCACAGCGGCAGCAGCAGGAGCGCCATCTCGTCCGGGGTCAGCGGCCCGGCCCGCCGGAGGTGGGTCCCCAGGTCCTCCCCGTCGAGGTACTCGCTGACCACGTAGGGGCGGCCGTCGTCGAGACAGCCGGCCTGGATCTGCCGCGCGAGGTGGGGATGCTCGAGCTGGCCCAGCGTCTCGGCGCGCTCCCGGAACACGCCCCGGAACTCCTCGTCGCCCCAGCGACTTCCGTGGAAGACCCGGACCATGGCGCGCCCCCCGCTGTCACGGGCGCGGGCCCGCCACGCCGTTCCGGTCGGCCCCTCGTCCAGCTTGGTCAGCAGCTGGTATCCGAAGTCGCTCGTCATCCCGTGGCCGCGCCTGCCCTGCCGGAGTGTTGCGCATGGCCCAGGCCGCGGCGGAGCCGGTCTAGGTCGGATGGCGCCCCCGACACCACCCTTCTGTGCACCAGAGGGCAGCCGATGTCACGGGGGGCCGCCCGTCTGGCTGCTTTCGCACAGCGAGGTCATTGAAGACTTCGTCGCTTGCCGGGGGCCCCCCGCGCAGTACTGTGCGCCGCCCCATGGCCGAGAACTTCATCTTCACCATGCAGGACCTCCGGAAGGTCCGGGGTGGCAAGGACATCCTGAAGGGCATCTACCTGTCCTTCTTTCCGGGGGCGAAGATCGGGGTCATCGGGCCCAACGGGGCCGGCAAGTCGACGCTGCTGCGCATCATGGCCGGCCAGGACAGCGAGTTCTTCGGCACCGCCCGGCCGGATCCGAGCATCCGCGTGGGCTTCCTCCCCCAGGAGCCACAGCTGGAGCCGTCCCTCGACGTGAAAGGCAACGTGGAGCTGGGGGTGAAGCCGCTCCGGGACGTGCTGGACCGGTTCAACGAGGTCTCGAACCAGCTCGGCGAGCCGATGGACGACGCGAAGATGGAGAAGCTCCTGGCCGAGCAGGCGAAGCTCCAGGACGCCATCGACGCACAGAACGGCTGGGAGCTGGACCGGACGCTCGAGGTCGCCATGGACGCACTGCGTCTGCCGCCGCCCGACGCGCCGGTGAAGCAGCTCTCCGGCGGCGAGAAGCGCCGGGTGGCGCTGTGCCGGATCCTCCTCGAGCGGCCGGATCTCCTCCTGCTCGACGAACCCACCAACCACCTCGACGCCGAGAGCGTGGCGTGGCTGGAGCGGGCGCTGCAGGACTATCCGGGAACGGTCGTCAGCATCACCCACGACCGGTACTTCCTGGACAACGTCGCCGGGTGGATCCTCGAGCTCGACCGGGGCGAGGGCGTGCCCTGGAAGGGGAATTACTCCAGCTGGCTGGAGCAGAAGCAGAAGCGCCTGGAGATGGAGGAGAAGGCCGAGTCTGCGCGCCAGAAGCAGCTCAAGCGCGAGCTGGAGTGGGTGCGCTCGAGCCCGCGCGCCCGACAGGCGAAGAGCAAGGCCAGGATCGCGGCCTACGAGCAGCTCGTCGCCGCCGGGCCCGAGAAGCGCGACCTCACCGGTGAGATCACCATCCCGCCCGGCCCGAAGCTCTCCGGCCTCGTGGTGGAGGCACGCGGGGTGCGCAAGGCGTACGGCGACCGGCTCCTCATGGAGGACCTGAGCTTCAAGCTCCCGCCCGGCGGCATCGTGGGTGTCATCGGCGCGAACGGTGCGGGCAAGACGACGCTCTTCCGGATGATCACCGGCCAGGAGAAGCCGGACGCGGGCGAGCTCCGCATCGGCGAGAACGTGACGCTGGCCTACGTCGACCAGAGCCGTGACGCGCTCGACGGCGAGAAGACGGTGTTCCAGGAGGTCTCCGGCGGGCTCGACCAGCTCGACCTCGGGGGACGCATCGTGCCCTCCCGCGCGTACCTCGCGGGATTCAACTTCAAGGGCGCCGACCAGCAGAAGCGGGTCAAGGACCTGTCGGGCGGCGAGCGCAACCGCGTCCACCTCTCCAAGATGCTCAAGAGCGGCGGGAACGTGCTCCTGCTCGACGAGCCCACCAACGACCTCGACGTGGAGACGCTGCGCTCGCTCGAGGAGGCGCTGCTCGCCTTCGCCGGATGCGCGGTGGTCATCAGCCACGACCGGTGGTTCCTCGACCGGATCGCGACGCACATGCTCGCCTTCGAGGGCGAGAGCCGGGCGTTCTTCTTCGAGGGGAACTTCGAGGACTACGAGGCGGACAAGAAGAAGCGCCTCGGGGCGGAGGCGCTCCAGCCGACGCGCATCAAGTACAAGCCGCTCGTCCGCACCTGAGCACGGCCGAGCTCGTCACCACCCGACGACGGCGAGCTCGAAGCTACTTCGCCGACTTCTTCGCCTTCTTCGTGTCGCCGCCCGTCTTCATCTCCACCTTCTTGGCGGTCATCGTGTACGTGATCGTGACCTTGTCGCCGGCCTTCACGTCCGTCTTGTCGTCGCCCCGTGCGATCTCCCAGTTCTCGCTGCCCTTCTTCACGGTGATCGAATCCGGCGAGGACGACACGACCGGACCGGTCACCTGGTAGGTGTGATCGGCGAGCGCGGCAGCAGGCAGCACGAGCGCGGAGGCGAGTGCCAGGGTGCGGAAGTTCATGCGGGTCTCCCCTGAGGTGGGACTGCACCGCGGGACGCTCGGGCAGGCGTCCGGGAGTGTCAAGCATCGTCTCCCAGGCGATTCTTGCAGCGGGCAGCCCCTGTCACGCCGTGGCACGCCAGGAAGAGCTGGGCGGGGGCGGGCGTTGCGGGGTCTGGCGAGCCTAAAATGGACGGACCCGGGAACCCCCACCCATGGACCAGGAGAGCGAAGCCAGCGTCCGGAGGCGGATCTGGATGAAGCGTGGCGCGGTCGCAGGGCTGGCGCTCGTCTTCGTCGCGGTCACCGCCATCGTCGCGCCGAGGGTGCAGGCCCGCGGAGGCCTGGGCGGAAACACGTCGACGAAGGGTGCGTACTGCTCGGGCGCCTACGCCGACGATTTCGCCGCTCTCTCGGCCGCCGCGCGCGAGGCCGAGCAGAAGCCCCAGTCGCAGTCGTGGGTCTACGCCATCCGGACCAGCGCGGTGTACGAGTGCCTGAGCTACGCCGGTGACGGCAACGTGCGCCGGGTCCGACGAAAGGCGCTCGCCCACGGTACGGGCTTCGGCTACCGGCAACAGAACGGCGAGACGTTCATCCTCACCAACCACCACGTGGCCGAGTGGCCACCGGTCACCGACGACGAGCACAAGGTCGACGACGTCCCGCCGGGCTGCAAGCGCGTGTCCGACGCGCTGAGGATCGTCGAGTCCGAGCGCGACAGCTACGACCGGGACGACATCCCGCTGCAGCGCGTGGTCACCGACAAGTCGATGGACATGGCGGTGCTCAAGGCGCACGCCCTCCTTCCCATCCTCCCCTGGAAGGTGGGTCGCTCCTCGGACCTCAAGGAACGCAACGTGGTCGACGTGCGCGGCTTCCCCCTCGGCGCGTTCAAGGCCACCAACGTCGGCAAGGTCGTCTCCACCTACGACCACGACGACGAGAAGGACTGGGACCACGTCGACTTCGTGGTGGACGCCCAGCTGTCGCCCGGCAACTCCGGCTCGCCGGTGCTCGCGGTCTCCTGCCGGACCGGCGAGTTCGAGCTGGTCGGCGTGTACCACGCAGGCTACGCCGGCAACACTCCGCTCAACGTGGTGGTCGCCATCGATCAGGTGCGCGACATGATGACCACGCTCAAGAAGAGCCCGCGGCGCGACCACTCCTCCGAGGTCTCCGCCCTCGACCGCAAGGCTCGGACCCGGCTCTTCACGGGGCTGGACGGCGCCATCGACCCCTTCTTCCCCTTCGACGGGGCGGTCGCGGTCGCCCGTCCGCGGAGCGACGGCGCGCTGATCTTCGAGGTGATGTCCCCCGGCTTCCCGGTCCGGAGCACGCCAGCGCTCGTCGTCGAGGACCTGACGGACGCTGCCCAGCCCGAGTCCTACGGCGAGATGGGACGGGTCTGGATCGGCGGCAAGTTCGGCCTCAAGGCGTACCCCAAGGGCGGGCTCGACCCCGACGCCCAGACCCTGGTGGAGCGGGTGCTGGACGGGCTGCGGGGCAACGCCGGGCTCGCCCTCGAGCTCCGGACTGCGCAGGGGCAAGCCGCGCGTGACCGGGAGCACTACGAGCAGATGGGGAAGCTCGAGCGCCAGCTGCGCCGCGCGTCCTCGACCCAGACCGATCTCGCCAACAGCCTGGGCGAGCTGGTGGAGCGCCTCTCCCCGAAGGTGGGCGAGACGACCGTGGGCCTCGCCGAGGCCTACGCGCCGCTGCCACCGCCACCCCCGGGGAAGAACGTGGCCCAGGGCCCCGGAATGACGGAGTCTTCGCCCGAGCCGGCCACGCCTGCCCGCTAGCTTCCTGTCGCAGGTGGCACAGAAATGGCGACGACGGATCAGGCCTGTACACTGCCCAGCCGGTGAGCGATGGACGGGCAGAGGCACTCCTGAGGAGTGCCCTCGAAAAGATTGTCTATTTCGAGGCACGCTCGGAGACGCTTCAGGCAGATGCGGCGACCCTCCGGGCCGAGACGGACGCCCTGCGCGCGGATCTGGCCTCCGGGTCCCAGCGCGAGGTGGAGCTGCGGCGCCGGGTCGCCGAGCTGGAGGTGGAGCTCGGTCGGGCCCACCGTGACCGGGAGGAGGCCGCCCGGGTTCTCGACGCGATGCGCGCCGAGCGCAACGGGCTCATGGGGAAGGTCCTCGAGGCGGCACGGATCCAGGGGAACCAGACCCATCTGGACTTCGACCTCGCCGGCTTCATCTCCGGCCTCCGGGCAGAGGCCATCGCCCTGCGCGTCCCTGCCCTGGAGGTACCGGAGCCGGCCCGGGCCTTCGCTCCGGCGCTGGAGACGGTCGCCGTCCACTCGGACGCGCCGCGGGCGGGGCTCGCCGTTCCGCTGCCACCCACGGGTCCAGGTCCCGGCGTGCCCCCGCGACCCGTGGTCCGGCCCGTTTCGTCCACGGCCCCGCCGGGCAGCGCTCGCGGGACGCCTGCTGCGAACCCCCCGTCCCCGCCTGCCCGCGACGGCGCTCCCTCCGCCTCCGATCCGTTCTCGTCCGCGGCAACCCTCCTGGCGGTGACCCGCGAGGCCGAGCGTCTGCTGGAGCAGGGACGGCTGTCCGTTCCGCCCAGCCCGCGACACGGCGAGGAGAGCCTGTTCGGCTTCTCCATCCGTGAGCTCTCCAGCCCGGACCCGTCCGCGCGCTCCCGCGCCTCCGAGCGCCTGCGCACGCTCGGAGACCGCGCCGCAGCTCCCGCGCTGGCGGTGGCGCTCCACGCCGAGCGGGACGACTCGGTGCTGGTCGCGCTCCTCGAGGCGTTCCGCGCGCTCGCCAGCCGCGAGGGGGCCGCCGTGGTCGAGCCGCTCCTCGGGGCGCCGGAGCCGACGGTGCGCATCGCGGCGCTGCGAGCGATCACCCACCTGGACCCCGACTCCGCCCCGGCGCACCTGTCGCGCGCGGCGCATGACTCGGACGCCTCGGTTCGCCGGCGCACGGCCCTGCTCGCGGTCTCGCTCGGTCCCGAGCGGATGCTGGAGCTCGAGCGCCAGGTGTCGCGCGATCCGGATCCCGAGGTGCGCCGGCTGGCCGTGCTCGCCGCGGGCGCGGCGGGGGGCGACCAGGCCCGCACGCGGCTGCTCGGAGCGCTCGAGGACTCGGACCTCGGCGTTCGCCGCGCGGCCGCGCGGAGCCTCTCCGGCATCCTGGGCATCGACATCGGACACGTCGCGACCCTGTCCGACGAGGAGCGCCGCCGCGAGGTGCGCCGGCTGGCGAAGGTCGCCCCGGTGCCCCTCTCCCAGCGGGTCCGTCCGCTGGGTGTGGCGATCCGAGTCGCCCCCGAGACCGCCGGCCGGGCCCCGGTACCGGAGCCCGTGGCAGCCGCCGAGCTCGAGGACGCCGCGCCGGAGGAGATCGCCGCCGCCCCGGCCCCCATCGAGGTCGTGCTTCCCCACGACCCCCCGGGGAGCCTGCACTCCGACGAGGCGCTCTGCCTGCAGATCACCTCCGAGCTCCGCACCTCGATGCGGGGACGTACGGTGGTGGACCTGGCGACGCAGCTGGGCGTGACCGACGAGCAGGTGATCGAGGCCGCAGCACTTCTCACGGCGCGCGGCCAGGTGGTCCGGCGCGGAGCGAAGCTGTTCGTCGCCTGACGAGCACGAGGACTGACCAGATGGATCTTCCCATCTACACACCGAAGACGACCGCGGAGCTGCTCGGCATCTCGCCGAAGGCGCTCCGGTCCGCGCTGGCGCAGGACAGCTACTCCGCGAAGGACCTCTGGGCGCTGCGCAAGGCGCTCCGGATCCACCCGCGGCCGGTCGCCCACCGGAAGCAGCTGTTCCTCAACTTCAAGGGTGGGACGGGGAAGACGTCGCTCTCCACGTCCTACGCCTACCGCCTGGCCGAGCTGGGCTACTCGGTTCTCCTGGTGGACCTGGACAGCCAGGGCCACGCCACCAAGTGCCTCGGCTACGAGGGCGAGGACTTCGAGAAGACGCTGCTCCACGTTCTCGTCCGGAAGGCACCGCTCTCCGAGGCCATCCAGCACACGCCGCTGCCCAACCTGGACTTCGTCCCCAGCAACCTCGGGATGAGCACCGTGGATCTGGCGCTGATGCCGATGGCCGGCCGGGAGTTCAAGCTGCGCAAGGCGATCGAGGAGATCGAGGACCGGTACGACGTCATCGTCTTCGATGCGCCTCCGTCGTTCGGCCTCCTCAACCTCAATGCGCTGATGGCAGCACAGGACCTCGTCGTCCCGGTGCTGCCGGACTTCCTGTCCTTCCACGGGCTGAAGCTGCTCTTCGAGACCGTGCAGAGCCTGGAAGAGGACCTGAACCACGTGCTCGACCACGTGTTCATCGTCGTGAACGCCTTCAACCAGACCTACAAGCTGGCCAAGGAAGCCCTGGCCGCGCTGCGGGAGCACTACCCGGAATATCTGCTGACCACGCTGGTGCGTCAGTGCACGAAGTTCGCCCAGGCGTCGAGCGAGGGCGTCCCGGTGTTCCTCTCCGAGCGGGAGTCGAAGGGAGCGCATGACGTCGATGCGTTCCTCCGCGAGGTGCTGCACCGGCTGGATCAGTCCCGGGTACGGGCCGCTTCCGACGCGCGGGCGGGGTAGGGGAGAGCCATGAAGAAAGCCTTCGATCAGAACGTGTCCCGCGCCAAGCCGAGGCTGAAGCTCGGCGCCCCGAGCGTGGATCCGGTTGCCTCCGAGGCGCGTGGGCCCGACGAGGAGTGGGTCTACGAGGTCGCGGCGCAGGTGGCAGGACAGCCGAACGCAGCCGAGGCGCCGACAGCGCGGGAGGTGCTCGCCGCCGCGGCCCTGGCGAGCGCGCAGGCCGACGCCGAGGCCGAGGCCGAGGAGGCCGCGAAGCGGAGCCGGATGGAGGAGGCCTTCCGCGAGGCCGCGGGCATCGCCGAGTCGGTCGCGATGCCGGAGCCGGTGGCGGTCCAGGAGCAGGAGGTCGTGACCGTGGCCGTGGGAGCGAAGGCACGGGGAGCGACTCCGAACGGCATCGCGTCCGGCGGGACGACCGTCGTGTCGGGTCCGGCGGCGTCCGCTCGCCGCGCTGACGTCGACCCGCGATCCGCAGGTCGCACCTCGACGTCCCTGCCCCCGCCGGCCGGCCGCACCTCGTCTCCGCCTCCCGCGGCGTCCGTGAGTCGTGCGTCCTCGGCGCCGCTGCCGGCACGGCCGGTGTCTCCCCCTGCCTCCGCTCCGGTGGCGACGGATCGCCGTCCGTCGGGGACGGTGCGGACGGAGACGGTTGCCCCGGCGCCGGTTGCGCGTCGCGCCGCGCCGCCCCCTGTCGCCGAGGACAACGCTGCTCGCCGCGAGCGACTCCGGGAGCGGCTGCGCGGGGTGCGAGAGAATCCCCGGCCGGAGCCACTGCCGACCAGCGTGGCCGCCGCCGGTGTGCTGGCAGTGGAGCGCATCGCGCAGCTGCAGGTCGAGCTCACCCAGGTGAAGCAGCACAACGCGGCCCTCCAGCACGACCTCGACGTGGCCCGACGTGCGGCGGAGCGCGCGACCGAGGAGGCCCGGGGTCGGGTCGAGGAGGCGCGGAGGCTCGTGGCGCAGATGGAGGAGCGCGCCACCCTGCTGGGGGAGCTCGAGCGGGAGCTCCAGTCGGTGGAGGGGGAGCGGGACGAGTCGCTCATGGCGGTCCAGGACGCACGGACCGATGCGGCGGCCGAGCGGGAGCAGCGGGAGCGTCTCACGGCCGACCTGGCGCGAAAGGACGTGGAGCTCGCCGACAGCCTCTCCGAGGAGGAGCGCCTGGCCGGTGAGCTGGAGCGCTTCCGGGACGACTCGGTCCAGCTCAAGAAGAGCCTCGACGTGCTGAGCGCCGAGCGAGACACCCTCGCCCGTCAGGTGGCGGATCTCACCGCCGAGCGCGCCGAGCTGCTCGAGGCCCGGAAGGCGCTGGAGAGCGTGCACCGCGCGCTGACCGAGGCCGCGCGGCGGTAGAGGCTCAACCTCGGTTCCACAGAAGGCGTGTCGCTCGCGCGGGTGACGCTTCCTCGCGAGCGGCCGCGCGGTTCCCGGGGGCTGCGGAACGCAATGGGGCATCGACGGGAGCGTCAGGCTTCCGGGAGGCAGAGTGCTGCTTCGCGTGCACCCAGCGATCGCGAGCGGGGAATCGCCCTACGATCCCCCGGCCACCCCGGTCCCGTGGCTGCAACGGCTGCTCCTCGTCGCTGGGGCCGCGCTCGCCTACCTCTGCGGACGCTGGATCGGCGACCTCTGGCGCCACGTGGTCCGGGGCTGGTTTCATCAGCCGGCGTTTCGTGGCTCATGGGTCGCGGTCGAGCACGTGCTCCTCTACACGACGCTGAGCGCGCTCCTCTGCTGGGCGGCGTGGTGGGGGTTCTTCCGGATCGGGTGGATGCCGGCGCCGCGGAGCGTCTTCCGCGGCCCTGCCCGGAAGGTCATCGTCTGGGGCATCCTGCTCGGGCTGGCGGTTTTCGTCTTCGACCTGGTCGCGCTGCTGGTGCTCCATGCGGCAGGAGCGATGCGCGGACCTCCCCTCGCATGGCACCCGATGACTGGCTGGTCCTTCCTGGGCAATCTCTTCTCGAACTTCTACGAGGAATGGATCTTCCGGGGCTTCCTCTTCGTGGTCGCCATCCGGGTCACCTCGAGCCGCGCCGCCGCGGCGATCGCCACGAGTGCCCTCTTCGCCGCAGTGCACACCCAGTACCCCTGGGCGCTGCGGGTGCTGATCTTTCTCAGCACGCTCGGGGCCTGCTGGGTCTTGCTGAAGCTGCGCTCGCTCTGGCCGGCGTGGATCGCCCACCAGGTGGTGGACGCGCTCGGAGACAGCGTCTTCTTCGGCTGAGCCCGGGTGTTCCCCGTCCGTCCGCTCGTCGTCACCGCGCCGCGGCGAGCTCGTCGTGCAGCGGCACCAGCGGCAAGGACGACGTGTCCTGCGCGAAGGGGGAGAACGGTGACCCCGGCGCCGTCGAGCTCATGCTCGCCATCCGGGTCTTTCCGAGCGTCAGCTTCATGGCGGCCACCCGGTCGCTCGGCGGAGGGTGGTGGGCGAAGAAGCCCTGCCCCGGAGGTAGCCCCCCGATGAAGTCCATGAAGCCCCGCGGGCTGTAGCCGGAGGCCACGGTGATCTCGAGACCGGTGGCGTCCGCCCCGAGCTCCTGGTCTCGCGCATAGCCGCCCTCGAGGTAGCGATGCACGAACTCGTCGCTGAACAGGGTGAGGAGCGCGTTGTTCGCCGCGGCGTTGAGGTCGAGCGCGCCTCCGCTGAACGCCTGGAGCGCGGAGTAGGCCTGGTTGATGAAGCCCGGCGTGTAGCTGCGGAGCACCGCCGCGCCTTCCTTCTGGCCGGCCTTCGCGTACGCCAGGCTCTTGCACTGGTCGACCTTGGTCTTCTGGTAGATGGCGAAGGAGTCCTTCCGCGTGACGTGGGCGATCTCGTGCGAGAGCACTCCCGCCAGCGCGGCCTCGTTGCTCACCCGCTTGAGCAAGCCGCGGGTGACGAAGACGTACCCACCGGGCGCGGAGACCGCGTTCACCACCTCGGTGTCGAGCACCCCGAAGGTCCACTGCAGCGTCGGGCGGGTCGACCGGGCGGCGAGATTCTTCCCCACGACGTTCAGGTACTTGTGGAGCTGGTTCCGCGGGCTGTCCTGGATGGGCAGCGTCTTCGGATTGGCGAGCGCGGCGCCGTCGGCCGTCGTCACGTCCACCAGAAGCCCGCCTCCTTGCTGCACCCAGTTCAGCGCCACCGTGCCGCCGATGGTCCGCTCCTCGTCGAAGGTGATCTCCGCGGCGCCGATCTGCTCGCACTTGGAGAGATCCTGGCCGAGCCCCACTACCGTGGTCGTGGACTCGGTGACCCCGCTGATGATCGAGCTGGTGTCGCCCTTCATGAGGCCCGAGGCGGCAGCGCACGCCAGGAGCCCGAGCATCGCGAGCGACAGGAGCACGCGCTTCATCGCTGCCCCCCCGTCACCCGGTCGGCCTGCGCGGCGATCTCGGCGTCGGTGCGCTGGGCGGCGATCGCCTCCAGCGTCTGTGTCTGACGGACCGCCTCCTTCATCGTCGGGTGGAGCTCACCCTTGTTCTTCTCGTCCTGGTTTCCGTAGCGGATCGCGCCCTCGGTGAGCGCCTTGCCCGCGGCGCCGGAGCTGGCGAAGGCCTGCGCGTCCACCTTCTTCGCTCCCTGCGGCGAGGTGAGGAGCTCGGGGGCAGGCGGGGTGGTGGAGAGATTGGCGAAGTAGACGAAGCCGCTCTTGCCGCCCGTCTCCACGTGGTGCCAGGTGGGCTTCTTCTTGTCCGCGCCGCGCCAGACCACCGCGGCTCCGGGCTGGAGCTTGACCACCGTCACCGCACCGGCGGCGGTGCTCTGGAGCACGGCCACGTCACGGCCGCGCACGTAGACCCGGTCTCCCGGGGTGAGCGCCCACGCCGCACCCACGCCCAGGACGAGCGCGAGCAATGCTGCAGACTTTCGCATCGGAACTCCCTCCGGAACCGCGCGTCCCCCGAGTCTACTTGTCCAGGTCGACGACTCCATCGAAAGCGGGCGGCGGCGCCGTCACGTGCCTGTCGCACCGCGCCAGCAGCGCCCGGGAAGGCGCGTCTTCCGGGTCCAGTGCGACCGCTCGCGCGAACACGTCGCGCGCCTCGACGAACCGGGCCGCCCGCCACAGGGCGAGTCCCTCGGCGTAGAGGGCGCACACCTCGAGCTTCCGCGGCGGGAGCTCACCCTTCCGGGCGAGCAGCTCGTGGATGGCGACCGCCTCGTGCTTGCCTGCCACACGGACCCGGTCCAGCTCCCGGGTCTCGAACGCATCCGACACCAGCGCCTGGGTCCGCGGTCCAATGAGGATGCGCGAGCCGTATGGCTTGTTGGCTCCCTCGAGCCGGGAGGCGAGGTTCATCCCGTCGCCCATCGCCGTGTAGTTGAAGAGCTGCTCGCTCCCGAAGTTGCCGACGAACATCACGGCGGTGTTGAGGCCGACGCGGGTGTAGACGTCCGGGAGGCCCTGGGCCGTGAAGTCCGTACGGATGCGCTCCACCTCCGCCTGGACGTCGAGCGCCGCGGCGCAGGCTCGCCGTGCATGGTCCTCCATGCGAAGCGGAGCGCCGAAGATGCAGACCACCGCGTCGCCGATGTACTTGTCGAGGCAGGCCCCGTGCTTCAGCAGCACGCCGCTCACGCGCGTGAGGTAGGTGTTGAGCACGCGGACGAGCCCCTGCGGGTCCTGCGCGAAGCGCTCGCTGAAGGTGCTGAAGCCCTTGATGTCGGAGAAGAAGGCAGTGACCTCGATCTGCTCACCGGCGAGCCGCGGCAGCTCGGGCTGGGAGACCAGCCGGTCCACCACCTGGGGCGAGAGGTACCGGCTGAACATCGTCTTCACCCGGGCTCGCTCGCGGTCCGCGTAGAGGTGGTTCACCGCGACCGCAGCGAGGTTGGCGATGGAGACGGCGAGCACCGGGACCACCAGCGCCACGTGCACCTTCCCCGAGACCAGGAACCACCCGGTGCCGAGGAACAGCAACACCGGCGCGGCCAGGGGCCACAGCCCCTCGACCCAGACGTTGCGAGTGGCGAGGAGGAGGAGCGCGGAGCCCAGGGCGGCGAGGAAGGCGAGGGCCGCGGTCGCCGCGAAGGGAGCCCGGGTGATGAATCGTCCGCCGAGCAGCGAGGCCAGCTCGGTGGCGGGCTTCACCACCCCGACGGTCGCGCTGTCGAACGGCGTCGCCTTCATGTCGAAGGTGCCCACCGCGAAACCGGCGATGAGCACCACCTTGCCCCGGAAGAAGTCGGGCCCGAGGCGAGGCGGCTCGCCGTGCTCGCGCCGGACGGAGTCGTCCACCACCGCGATGAGGCTCCGGGCATCGAATCGCTGGCCCAGCGGGCCGCCGTAGTCGAGTGCGGCGCTGCCGTCCGGGTCGATGGCGATGGTCCGTGACCCGAGCTGGAGCTTGCCCGGCGACAGCACCAGCTCCTCGGCGCCCAGCAGATCGGCGGCGAGGGCCACGGCGAGCGTGACGTACCGGTTCGTCCCGTCGGTGTAGGCGAAGCGGGTGCGGCGCAGCTTCCCGTCCGAGTCCGGCTCCGGGTACACGAGGCCGAGCGCGGGCACCACGTCGAGCAGCGGGCCGACCGGCGAGACGGGGTGCCGCATCGTCCGCGGAGCGCCGGGCAGGTCCACCGCGAGGTCCGGGAGGGGCTCGCCGGAGCGGACGGGGAAGGCCAGGGCGCTCGCGACCAGCTCCGGCGTCGCCGGTGCCTCGGTCCCCTCCGGCGGCGCGAACGGATCGTCGGACTTCACGCGGGCGCGCGGGGCTCGGTGGTCCACGGTCCAGTTGTGGGGAGTGACGGCGGGCAGAGGGTCGCCGTTCTGCGACGGAACGTTGACCGCGTAGCCGAGCGCCACCGGGATGTGGAGCTGGGCGATGGCCTCGCGCAGGAGCGCGTCCTGGCCGCGGTCGGTGCTCTGCTCGTCCATGGTGAAGTCGAGCACCACCGCGCGGGCGCCCATCGCCTCGAGGTGGGTGAGAACGCGGGCCCAGAGCGAGCGGGCGTAGGGCCAGTTTCCCCAGGCGCGTGCGTAGCTCTCGTTGGCCCGGAGGCCCTGCACGGTGGCGTCGTCGACGCCGAGGATGACCAGCTCCTTGTCGCGGGTGCCCGGTGGGGAGAAGGTGGTCAGCCGCAGGTCGTAGGCCGCATCCTCGGCGTTGCGGACCCCTGGAAGCCCGCCGGCGAGGAGTGCGACCGCCGTGGACGCCGCGGCCAGGGCCAGGGCCCAGGGCCATGAAACACGAAGGGCCGCCATGGGAGCGGCCCTCGATGCTACTGGCAGCTGGAGGCGATGGGGTGAACTCCGCTAGCGGGGGCTGCCCTTGTCCACGGGGTGAGTCACCGGGATGTCGGAGCGAGCGTCGCCTTCCGCGGAGACGCCCAGGCACTGCGCCAGGAAGCCCCGGAGGCTGGCCACGTCCGGCTTTGCCACCGGCCCCTCGGAGGGGAGCGCCGGGCCGACCTCGTCGACCCACGCGTTGAGGCAGGTGTCGATGGCCTCGCTGCTCGCGTCCCGGACGAAAGAGGCGATGACGTCGTGCGCGGCACGACTCAGGAGGAAGCTCTGTCGATCTGCCCTGGCGTCGACGCGGGGAGACTGCTTGACCATGTCGGTCCCACCACAGGCAGCGAGGCAAAAGAAGACTCCAAGGGTGACGCGGCGCATGACGAACCTCCGAAGTTCGCGCCGCGAGGGATTCGGGGCGGAACGCCTGCATGCGATTGCAGATGTCCTGCCAGGCGCTGACTCGAAGGGAGCCGCGGACTTGCGATGGGGAGCGTTGCGTGGCGATCCCCTGAACTCCGGATCGTTGTTGCGTCGCGTGCGACGGGTGGGTCCGGGGTGTTCCTGCGCCGTCGTCGAGGCCCCGCCCCGAGGAGAAACCCGTGGGAATTCCTCGGGACAACCGAGATCGATCCGTCGACTCCGGAGCGAGTCACGCGCCGTGTTGCGAGCGGTCGGTGTGCGCCCGGCAGGAAAGCGTGTCCGCACGGCAGGATCTCTGGCCAGTCCGGAACCACGGCGGCATCACCGCGGTCAGCACAATCCCGATGGATTCAGGCGCCGTTCGGGAGCCGAGCACCACCGGAGGCTCACTCCCGGACGGAGATGTCCACGGTGAGGCCGTCGTGCGCGACCTCGACCGGGCCCTGGAACTCCTCGCGCGCCTGGGTGAGGAGCCGTCCGAAGTCGGTGTCGTAGCGCGAGCTCAGGTGGGTGAGAATGAGCCGGTGCGCCCCGGCCTGCTGGGCGACGCGCCCCGCCTCCCGGGCGGTGGAGTGCCGCGTCTCGAGCGCTCGGGCCTGGTCGTCGTCGGAGAAGGTCGACTCGTGGATGAGGACGTCCGCCTGGCGTGCCGCCTCCACCAGTGCGTCGCAGGGCCGGGTGTCGCCCGAGAGCACCAGCTTGCGGCCGGTGCGGGCGGCGCCCATCACGTCGGCCGGCTTCACGGTCTTCCCGTCGAGCGCGACCACCGACTCGCCCCGCTGCAGGCGGCCGAAATCCGGTCCCTCGCGGACGCCGAGCGCTCGGGCCCGGTCCAGATTGAAGCGACCGGCGCGCACGTCCTCCTCGAGCACGTATCCGAGCGCGTTGATGCGGTGCTGGACCCCGACCGCGCGCACGGAGTAGCCGTGTCGCTGGATCCGGTCGCCGTCCTTCAGCTCGATGATCTCCAGCGGAAAGCCGAGCTGGTCGACCCCGAGGTGCACCGCCTGGTTCAGGAGCCGCTTGGCCGGAGCGGGGCCGTAGAGCACGAGCTTCTCCTCGCGCCCCATCATCCCCAGCGTGCGGAGGAACCCGATGATTCCGAGGTAGTGGTCGGCGTGGAAGTGGGTGAAGAAGACCACGTCCACCGAAAAGCCGGTGCCGTAGCGGATCATCTGCCGCTGGCTCCCCTCGCCGCAGTCGAACAGCAGGAGATCCGAGTCTGCCTTCACCGCCAGGCCGGAGAGGTTCCGGTGGATCGTCGGCTGCGCGGCCGACGTGCCGAGAAAGGTGAAGCGCAAGAGTGACATCCCGGCGTTGCCCACGACGTTCCTGGACCTCTCCCACTGCTCTGGGGGGCAGGGGCGTTAACACGCCGGTCGCGAGCACGCCAAGGACCCCGTGCGCCCGCCGGGGCAGCCGTCAGCCGGGTGCGGTTCCTGGCGACAGGTGGGTCGCGAGGAACGCCAGGAAGGCGCGAAGCACCTCGCGGGTCCGCGGATCCGGGTCGTGATCAAAGCCGTGCGGCGCCTCGGGATGGTTGAAGAGCGTGAGCGGGGTGCCCGCGGCGAGCGACTCGGCGACAAAGGCGTCGATGCCGGGGAGGATGTCGGGGATCGTGTCCTTCCCGGCCCGGGCGAGGAAGAACGGCATTCGGTGGGCCACGGGCGTGCGGAGCTGCGCGGCCGGCGAGAAGGCGGTCACCGCGTCCGGCGTGAGGTACTTCTGGTGGAGCGGGCTCTTCCGGAGGTCGAGGAACGGATAGAAGCCCGCCAGCGCGCGGACGCCGGGGAGCTCCTGGCGCAGCGGCCGCGCGAGGAGTGGCCCGCCGGCGCTGTAGGCCACCAGCGCGATGCGCGATGGATCGGCAGCGAGGGGGCGGGCCTGGACACGGACCGTCTCGAGCATCGCGGTGAGGTCCTGGTCGGCCTCGGCGAGCATCGGATCCGGGAAGCCGAGGCGGTGGTTGAAGGCGATGGCGACGTAGCCGGACGCTGCGAGCAGTCGTCCCCAGGAGCGGTAGATGCCCCAGTCCTTGGGGCGGACCGGAACGTCGGCTCCGACGCCGCCGTGGATGAGGAGCACAACCGGGGACCCGGGCCGGCCGGGGAGGTAGGCGTCGAAGCGGTGCGCCTTGTCCCCGGGGCCGTAGGGCCGATCGGGGAGCACCTGGACCCGGTCCATGCCGGGCACGGTGAGCGCCACCGGTCGGTTGACCCGTTCCATGAAGTCATCGGCGGACGGTTCGGCGGCGGCGACGAGCGCGAGCAGGGCGACGAGCATGGCCGCCCCAGCTCACCCGAGCGGTCCGGCATCCGGCGCGCCGTTGCAGCCGCCCGGCCGGCCGATGCGGGGAAGCCACCGGGTCGAGGGCCCGAGACGCGGCAGGGAGAAGGCCGAGGACGAGGTGTCCTCGCGGCCCGCCCGACGACGAGGTGTCTGACACCTCGTCATCGTCCGACTGCCGGCGACGTGCCGTCTCGCTTCAGATTGCCGGCCGTTCGAGCGCGACGAGCGCTGCCTCGATGGCGCTCCGGAGCGCGGGCCCCTCGAGGCGCGGGGCGTCGTGAAGCGTGCGGCCGGCGAGGACGTTCTGACCGACGCGCAGGGCGAGCCAGCGTCCGCCGCTCGCGGTGGCTCCGCCGGTCCCGAAGAGCACCCGGCGGTCAGACTCGCGCGTCGAGTCGAGGACTCCACGCACCCGGCGGGCCAGGGCTGCAAGGTACGCCGGATCCTTGCCCTCCTCCGTCAGCCGCAGATCGGCGTCGCTCGCGCCGGGGTCGAGGGTGCGGACTGCCGCCAGTGGAAACGCCTCCTCCCAGAGGCTCCACCAGAGCGGTGCGGGTCCCGGGGCTTTCCACGCCGGGAGAAGCGCGCCGGCCAGCGCATGGTGGACCACCGGTTCCACCGCGGCGTACGGGCCCCGGTAGAAGGCGATCGCGTCGAGCCCGAGCACCAGCGTTCGTCGACCGCCGACCGTCCTCCACACCGCCTCGAAGTGGCTGAACGAGAGGCTGGATGCCACCGGGCCCGACCATGCCAGCTCGGGGAAGTCGTCCAGGAACCGTCGTGCGCTGCGCTCGATCTCACCGGCCATCCGGTCCGAGAGCGCATGCAGCTTCGGCTCGAGCCTCGGCATCTCCACGAGGAGCCGCTCGAGATCCCGATCCAGTGCTGCTCCGGGTCCGAAGACTTCCGGTCCGAACAGTTCCGGATGGTGTTCGAGGAGCTCCTGGCGGGTCCGGCTCACCTGGTCGGCGCGAGGTGCGCTCCGGACCTCCTGCCAGGCAGCAAGGAACCCGGCGACGACGTCGACCTGCTCGACGGTCCTCTGCCCCCCGGGGCCGGTCGCCCCACCATGGGCACAGGCGACTCCGAGCGCGAGAAGCAGGGCGAGTCGGAACGACCGCCGGTGTCGGGGACGATTCACCATGCTCCGCGGATTTACCACTGCGATGGGCTCGCGCGGCACGCGAGCCTGCGCTCTCGTCCATCGGCATGCGCTGCCGGGGACCGGATGCTCGGCGCCGCGGGACCCAGGGCAGCGACGGGTCCCGGAAACACGACGCCCGCCGCGGAGCACGGTGGCTCCGGGCGGGCCGGGTAGAGCGAAACGTCGGGTTCGGCTAGGCGGCCTTGGCCGGGACCGTTGCCTTCTGCTCCGCCGGGCTGGTCTCGATGCGCATCGCGTAGAAGGACCGCCAGACGAAGACCATCGAGGCGATGAAGAAGATCACCGCGAGAATGCCGCTGGTGCTCCGCGGCAGGGTGATCGCCAGCTCGACCGCGAGAAGGCCGAACAGGGTGGTGAACTTGATGATCGGGTTCATCGCCACGCTGGAGGTATCCTTGAACGGATCGCCCACGGTGTCGCCGACCACCGTCGCTGCGTGGAGATCGGTGCCCTTGGCCTTGAGCACGGTCTCGACGACCTTCTTCGCGTTGTCCCAGGCGCCGCCGGCATTGGCCATGAAGATGGCCTGGTAGAGGCCGAAGATGGCGATGGAGATGAGGTAGCCGATGAAGAAGAAGGGCTCGACGCACGCGAAGGCCAGCGTGCTGAAGAAGACGACCAGGAAGATGTTGATCATCCCCTTCTGGGCGTACTGGGTGCAGATCTCGACCACCTTCTTGCTGTCCTGGACCGAGGCCTTCTCCACGCCCTCGAGCTTGATGTTGCGCTTGATGAACTCCACCGCCCGGTAGGCTCCCGTGGAGACGGCCTGCATGGAGGCTCCGCTGAACCAGTAGATGACCGCGCCGCCGGTCACCAGGCCGAGGAGGAACGGCGCGTGGAGCAGCGAGAGGTTGCCCACGCCCTGGGTCAGGCCGCTGGTCAGCACCACGATGATCGAGAAGATCATGGTGGTCGCACCGACGACTGCGGTGCCGATGAGCACCGGCTTGGCGGTGGCCTTGAAGGTGTTGCCCGCGCCGTCGTTCTCCTCGAGGAACTCCTTGGCCTTCTCGAAGTCCGGCTTGAACCCGAACTCCTTCTGGATCTGGTTGGAGACGTCCGGGACGTTCTCGATCAGGCTGAGCTCGTAGACGCTCTGGGCGTTGTCGGTCACCGGGCCGTAGCTGTCGACGGCGATGGTCACCGGACCCATGCCGAGGAAGCCGAAGGCCACCAGGCCGAAGGCGAACACCGGCGACGGGTCGATGTTGCTGCCCGCGATCGGAAACAGGGCGCCGAGGCCGAGCGTGGAGATCCCGAAGGCGATCGCCATGAGGCCGACGATCACGATGCCCAGCCAGTAGGCGCTGAAGTTTCCGGCCACGAGCCCGGAGATGACGTTGAGCGATGCCCCGCCCTCACGTGAGGAGGTGACCACCTCGTGCGTGTGGGCCGACTCGGTCGAGGTGAAGACCTTCACCACCTCGGGAATGATCGCGCCGGCCAGCGTGCCGCAGGTGATGATGGCCGAGAGCTTCCACCAGAAGGTGCCGTCGCCCAGATCGCCGATGATCAGGTAGCTGATGATGAAGGTCAGCGCGACGGAGACCAGCGAGGTGAGCCACACCAGGGAGGTCAGGGGAGCCTCGAAGTTCATCTTCGTGGCGTCCTTGTACCGGGCCGTCTGGATCGCCTCGTTGAGGACGTAGGAGAGGAAGCTGGCGATGATCATCACGACCCGCATCACGAAGATCCAGACCAGCAGCTGTACCTGGATGGTCGGGTCGTGCGCGGCGAGGAGGATGAAGGTGATCAGCGCGACACCGGTCACGCCGTAGGTCTCGAAGCCGTCCGCCGACGGGCCGACCGAATCGCCGGCGTTGTCACCGGTGCAGTCGGCGATGACGCCCGGGTTCCGGGCATCGTCCTCCTTGATCCGGAAGACGATCTTCATGAGGTCGGAGCCGATGTCGGCGATCTTGGTGAAGATGCCGCCGGCGATGCGGAGAGCCGAGGCGCCCAGGGACTCGCCGATGGCGAAGCCGATGAAGCACGGGCCCGCGAAGTCCCCCGGAACGAAGAGCAGGATGCAGAGCATGATCAGCAGCTCGGTGCTGATCAGCGCCATGCCGATGCTCATCCCGGCGCGGAGGGGGATGGCGTAGGTCAGGAACGGCTTGCCGCGGAGGCCGGCGAACGCCGTCCGGCTGTTGGCGAAGGTGTTGACCCGGATCCCGAACCAGGCCACGCCGTAGCTGCCGGCGATGCCGATCAGGCTGAAGGCCAGGATGGTGACGACCTTCACCACCTCCATGTGCTGCAGGAAGCCGAAGTAGAGGACCATCACCGCGCCGATCAGCACCTCGAGCGCGAGGATGAACTTTCCCTGAGTGATCAGGTACGTCTTGCAGGTCTCGTAGATGAGCTCGCTGATGTCGAGCATCGCCTTGTGGACCGGCAGCTTGCGGAGCTGGGCGAACTGGTAGACGCCGAAGCCGAGGCCGAAGAGGCAGATCAGCAAGCCCCACATCAGGAGGGACCGGCCGTTGGGTCCGCCCAGGAAGGTGACCTTGGCGAGATCCGGCAGCTGGAGCTCTGCCTCGCTGGCGAACGCCGAGCCGGACAGGACCAGCGTGGCCAGTCCCGTCCACCGGGCCAGGCCCCGAAGACCCGGGTGAGCCCCGGGGGTGCGTGACGCGATCATGTGCACATCTCCTCGAAAGGACGATCGAGGGGTTGGCCGCCCGCATCACGCGGACGCTTCAGCGCAGCCTCGTTCCACGGAATCCGGGATGTTCACCCCGTCCCGTGGCGGGCGGGCGCATAGCACACACCGGCCCCTGACTTGAAGGGTTGGTCGCTGGGGTAACGGGGGCTAGCGGCCCAGGGCCCCCCGGAGGAGCGCGAGGCTCCGGTCCAGGACCACCCCGTAGAGGACGTGCGCCGCCAGGCCGCGGACATGGGTCTCTCGGGGGTACTCGCGAGGCCTGGCGCTCAGTCCCAGGGCAGGGAGCGCAGCCTCGTCCATGCTCATCCAGAGGAGGATGCCCAGGGCGACGCCTGCCCCGGGCGGAAGCGGCTTCCAGCGGGCGGACAGGGCTCCGAGGGCGGCGCCCCAGAACGTGCCGAAGCCGTAGTGCACGACGTTTCCGGCCAGGGAGTGCCGGCGAGGGGGGAGCGACTTCCCGACCGCCGCGACGGCCTTCTGCGCCACCTTCACCGTGGGTGGGGCGCCGAGCCGCTCGTTGACCTTCTTCTCCTGCCGCTTCGCCGGCTCGGGCTGCCGCTTCGAGAGGTAGCTGGTCACCGGGCCCATCGCGGCGGTGGCGGCGACGCCGGCGATGGCGCCGAGGGCGGCGTCGGTCAGGACGTCCGCGGCGGTGGTCTCGTGGTCGAACATGGGCGGCGCACCTCCGGAGGGCCCGGAAGCTGGGAAGCGCCGCGGGGGCCGGCAAGGTCCAGCGGGTCAGCCGGCCCGGGGACCGAACACGCGGTCGGCGACCGAGCGGAGCCCGGCGCGGACCGACCCGAGCGCGTCCGGGGACAATCCCCAGGTGCTGAGCCAGAGCCCCGTCTGCACCGGTCCGCTCCGACCTGGCTCCATCTCGATCAGGAACACGGCCCCGCCGAGCTCCGGGAACTTGCCGAAGAAGTGGGTCGGGAGCCTGGCGTGCTGGACCTCGAAGCGCCGTGACTGGCCGTCGACGGAGACCTGCGCCGTGGAGCCGCTCTCCGCGCGGGGCGGCGCGAGCGCCAGCCCCTCCGGTCCGAAGAGCCGGGCTCCGAGCGCCTCGCGAGTCAGCGTGCTCGGCCGCCGCTCGAAGACGACGATGCGCTGCTGGCCGAGATGGTGCCGGACCGTCTCGAGCAGGTGCCACATGAAGAAGGTCCAGCCCGCCTTCGTGCCGTCGTACATGTCGTCCCAGTCGGCGCCGTCACCGAAGCCGGAGTGGACGAGCCGCAGGCGCGTGCCGCCAGGCCCAGGCGAGAGCTGCCACTCGATGACCACCGGCGCAGCGGTCGACGGCAGCTGCTGGTAGGCATCGAACTCGTCCTGCCAGCGGACCAGCTTTCCGCGCTCGGCCGCGGCGACCTTGGTGTTCCAGCGCATCTCCGGTCCCCAGGAGAGCGTGAGCGTTCCTCCGGGCTCGCCGGAGCCTTCCACCTGCGGCGCGAACCACTGCGCGATGCCCGCAGGGTCGGTGAGCAGTCGCCAGACGGCGTCCGCATCCGTCGGCAGATCGACCGTGAACTCGAGCACGCGGGATGACGTCGGGGGTTCGCCTGGGCTCATGGCGGTGACTCCTCTGCGGGGGAGGGCGGTGCGGGCGTCTCCGGCGGGAGCGCCGGATGACCGAGGAGCGAGATCCGGAAGGTCCGGCCCCCCGGTGCGTCGGGCCGGTGATGCCGGGTGACCAGCTCGGAGAAGGCGGCGAGCAGCTCCTCGAGGAACTCGTTCTGCGAGCGGGCCGAGGCGAAGCGCACCTCGGTCTGCAGCGTGAGGGTGGGCAGCTTCTTTCCCGCGGCCTCGGCCCTCGGTCGGAGGGTGCTGACCTCCTCGATGACCTTTCCCGCGGCGGCGAGCAGGTAGGTGCTGGAGAAGCGGTCCCGGACGTCGTCCGCCGAGAGGCCGAGCTCCCCCAGCAGGCGGGGCGCGAGCACGTAGGTGCGCGCGCTGGCCTGGAGGAGCCGCTCGACGCAGTTCCGCTTCTTCCGCTCGCCGACGCAGGTGAGGAACCCGGCGGCCTCGAGCGCCCGGACGTGATGCCCGACCCGCTGGCGGGGAAGGCCCAGGCTCCGCGCCACCCCGGCGCTCGAGTCCGGGTCCCGGAGGGCCGCCAGGATGCGCAACCGGGCCGGATCCAGCACGACCGCAGCGGTCTCTGCTGCGTCGACGACCTCCACGGCGGCCTGGGCAGTCGCGTGCACGACCGGCATCATGGTCAAGACAGGAATGCCTGTCAATAGATGTGTGACGGGTCGGCGCTCAAGAATCGTTCGTAAAATCGCTTCGTTGGAAGGATTTTCGAGGTGCCAAACACCTCGTTCGGGCGGGGGCAGGCCGCCTAGAACCGGAGCCGCTCGAAGAGCCGGATCGGCAGCGCCCGGATGACGGCCATGATCCACCGCCACCGTCCGGGCACGTAGACCACCCGTTCTCCGCGCTCCAGCGCCCGGTGAATCCGGCGCCCGACCTCGTCCACGTCCGCGACCAGCCGGGGGTTCAGCTTCCGGCCCGCCACCATCGGCGTGTCGACCGGGCCGGGCTTGATGGTCACCACCGTGACCCCCCGGCCCCGGAGCCGGTGACCCAGCCCGCTCGCGTAGGCGGTCAGCGCGGCCTTCGCCGCCCCGTAGACGTAGTTGTCGGCCCGGCCCCGCTCGCCCGCGACGCTGGACAGGACGCCGAGGACCCCGTTCTCCGCCACCGCCATCCGCTCGGCGGCCGCCTCCATCAGCGCCGCCGCGCTGGTGAAGTTCACGTCCCAGGACGCAACCGCACGGCGCGGCTCCTCCTGACAGGCCTGCTGATCGGGGAGCACCCCGTGCGCGACGAGCACGACGTCGAGCCCGTCCAGCGCCTGCTCGGCCTCGGCCACGAGCGTCCGGTGCCCCTCGATCTCGCACAGGTCCGTTGCCCGCTGAAGCACCACCTCGCCCCCGCGCACGGCGAGGTCCGCCGCCACCGCCGACAGGTGCTCTCGCGATCGCGCGACCAGCGCCAGCCGTGCGCCTTCCGCGGCGTAGACGCGCGCGACCGCCTGGGCGATCCCGCTCGTCGCTCCGAGGATGAGCACCCGCCGGGCGCCGGTCATCCCATCACCCGCGACCAGAAGCGCGACCGAAATCCCGGATCGATGAACGTCGCGAACTCGTCGAGCCGCGGATATCCCCGCCGGAACGTCTCACCCGACATCCGCGCGTCCTTCGCCGGATAGATTGCACCTCCGTAGGTCCGCACCACGGCGTCCATCTCGTCCAGGCACGCGAGCGTCTCCTCGCCGCGATTGGGCACGTCGATGGTCAGCGTCCATCCCGGACGGGGAAAGGACAGCATCCCCGGCGACTGCAGCGCCCCGAAGCGCTTCAGCACCGAGAGGAACGATCCCTGCCCCCGGGTGGAGGTCAGCGCCAGCAGCGCCCGTACGCCCTCCATGTCCGGCACCACCGACTGGTGCTGGAAGAACCCACGCCGCCCATAGAGCCGGTTCCACGCACCCAGCGCATCCAGTGGATGGAAGAACTTCCACACCGAGGTGCGCGAGCGCCACCGTGGCAGGTGATCGTAGAGCGCGTTGAAGGTGCGCAGCAGGAAGGGCGAGAGCAGAAAGTCCGGCGCCTCGAACGTCACGTTCCTCGGCTTCGGACGGCGCGGCGGCGTCGCGGGGCCCTCGGCGAGGTTGCCCCGGAAGTAGACCCCGCGCCCCAGCGACCTTCCGCGGGCGAGCCCGTCGATCCACGCCACGGTGTGCGAGTGCGTGTCCCGCGACGCGTCGTCCAGGGCCTCCGCCTCCTCGAGGGAGCGGAAACGCTTCGCCTCCGTGTTCACCCATCCGCTCGGGACCCGCTCGAGCTGGACCTCCACCCAGGTGATCAGCCCGGTCAGCCCGAGGCCCGCAATCGTGGCCGCGAACAGCGGGTCGCCGGGGTGCAGCGTGCCGAGGCTCCCGTCGCTTCGCCGCAGCCCGAGCGCACGCACGTGCCGGCCGAACGCGCCGGCGCGGTGGTGGTTCTTCCCGTGGATGTCGTTGGCCACCGCCCCGCCCAGGGTGACGAACTGGGTCCCGGGCAGGACCGGCGGAAGCCAGCCACGGCCCAGCACGAGCTCCGTCACCTCCCCGAGCGTCGTCCCCGCCTCGGCCCGGAGCACGCCCGCGTCCGCGTCGAAGGAGATGAAGCGCCGCAGACCCCGGGTCAGCAGCACCGGCCCCTCGGCGTTCAGGCAGCTGTCGCCGTAGCTGCGCCCCATGCCGTACGGGAGCACGGCGGCGCCGGAGGGAAGCGGGTCGTCCACCCACGCGAGCGGCAGCGCCTCCTGCGCCACCCGCGGATACCGCCCCCAGCTCTCCGGCCCGGACGCCTGTCCCGTGTCCTCCACGGCACGCTGGCGTACCACGGTCCCTCGCCCCGACGACATGCTGGCATCAGCCCACCTTCGACATCGGACGCGAGACGGCGTCCCGGCCGTTATGACCCGTCCACACCTCATGGCCAGGGAACCGGGCGGCCCACCGTCCTCACGATTCGCGCGGCTGCGGAAGCTCGCGGGCCTCGGCGCACAGCTCGGCACCGACGCCCTGGCCCGCGGCGTGAAGCGGCTCGCCGGCTCCGACCCGACGAGCCTGTCACGGGGCACCGCCGAGAAGCTCGTCGAGACCCTCGGAGACCTCAAGGGCGCGGCCATGAAGCTGGGGCAGGTGGCCAGCATGGACCCGGACCTCTTCCCGCCCGAGGTGCGCGCGGTCCTGGCCCGGCTGCAGAACGAGGCGCCGCCGATGCCCTTCGAGCGGGTGGCCGCAGTGCTCGAGGACGAGCTGGGAGGCACTCCCGACGAGCTCTTCGCCGAGTTCAGCCGCGAGCCCATGGCCGCGGCCAGCCTCGGGCAGGTGCACCGCGCCCTGCTCCACGATGGCCGGGACGTGGTGGTGAAGATCCAGTACCCGGGAATCGACCAGGCGCTGAAGAGCGACATCGACAATTTGGGGCTGGTGGTGAAGACGATGGCGCTCACGCACCGGGCGCTCGACGGCCGCCAGTACTTCCACGAGCTGGCGGAAGAGCTGGCCCACGAGCTCGACTACTCCCGCGAGGGACGGCTCGCGCGCGAGTTCGCCACGGCCTCCGCGCGACTGCCCGACGTCGTCGTCCCCGAGATCGTCGACGAGCGCACCAGCACCCGCGTGCTGACGATGCAGCGCATTCCCGGGCAGACGCTGAGGACGTTCCTTGCCTCGCAGCCCGGGAACGCCGAGCGGCTGCGCGTCTCGGGCCTGCTCATCCGCGCGATCCACGGCTCGTTCCTGGTCGACGGAACCGTGCACGCGGATCCGCATCCGGGAAACTTCATGGTGATGCCGGACGGCAGGCTCGGAGTGCTCGACTTCGGGAGCGTGAAGCGCTTCAGCCGCGAGTTCTTCGAGGGTCACCGCGACGTCTTCCGGCTGGTGCTGGAACAGAAGCCGATCGACGTGCTCGCCCTCGTGCGACGGGTGGGCTTCACCGTGGAGCTGCCGGACGACGAGGCCCGCGCGCTGCTCGAGGAGCTGATCCACCTCGCAGGCCGCGCACTGCGCACCGACGACTACGACTACGCACACGACACCATGGCGCCCGACAGCCGTAAACTCTTCGCGAGGCACGCCGCGCAATTCCTGAAGATCCGGCCGCCCGCCGAGGGAGTGATGTTCATCCGCGCGTTCGGCGGGTTGCAACAGAACCTCCGGGTGCTCGGAGCACGCGGAGATTTCCGTCCCTTCTACCGAAGTCTCCTCCCGCTCCTCGACTGAGGCGGTGGATGGCCACGCCGAGCGAGGCGTGCGAGGCTTGCGGGTCCATGGTCCGTCGGCTCGTTCCGTTCCTCGTCGCCGCCGTCCTGCCCTCCACCGTCGTCGCACAGTCGGCCGATCGCGCGCTGCTGACCGAGCTCGCGAAGGTGAAGGCGGTCGACGCGCACTCGCACCTGCTCATCAACCGCGTCGAGCCGGCGGGGAAGGCACTCGCCCAGCAGCGCAGCCCGTCCGACTTGCCGCTGCGCCTCCGCGGCCTCGGCCCGGAGTGGGCACGCACCTGGAAGCTCCTCTACAAGGTCAACGTCCCGGATCCGTCGGACAAGCGTTTCACCGAGCCCGAGAAGCGCTTCGCCGACCTGCAGCAGGCACGGGAGCTCCTTGTCGAGGACCTCGGCGCCGACTTCTCCACCAGCATGCTCGACCAGGCGAACGTGGAGATGGCGATCGTCTCCGGTGATCCGCTCACCGGAAAGGGCCTCGAGCGCTTCCGCTTCGTCCCCCGCGCCGACGTCTTCCTCCGTCCCTTCGCCCAGGAGTCCGCCGAGGCGCTGAAGCCGTTCTTCATCGCTGCGCGCATGTACACGCTGCCCAAGGGGCTCGACGAGTACCTCCGCAAGGTGGTGACCGCCGCGCTCGAGCGCTGGGTCTCCGAGGGCGCCATCGGCATCGACCTCGGGATCTCGGCGTGGCGTGGGCTGGACTTCGACGACGTGAACGCCGAGGTCGCACGTGCCGCCTATGGCCGCCTGGTCATCGGCGGCGAGTTCGGCGCGAGCCCCGCCGACATGAAGGCCTTCCAGGACTACACCTTCCGCTACCTCGCCGCCGAGGCGGGCCGGGTGGGGCTGGTGATGCACGTGAAGACCGGAATGTCCCGGGATGCCACCGGCATCGTGGGCTTCGGCAATCCGATCCTCCTCGGCTCGTCCATGGCGGATCCCCGCCTGCAGAAGACGAAGTGGCTCCTGGTGCACGGCGGCTTCCCGTTCGACAAGGAGACCGGACCGCTCCTGCTCCGCCCCAACGTCTACGCCGACGTGTCGGTGCAGGACCTGGTGCGCTCGCCGACCGAGCTCGGCGAGTCGCTCCGCCGCTGGTTCGAGCTCGCGCCCGAGCGGGTGTGCTTCGCCACCGATGCCGCGTCCGATCCGTCGGCCCCCCAGCTCCGCTGGCCCGAGCTGACCTCCCTGGGCGCGGAGACCACTCGCGCGGCGCTGGCGATCGCCCTCTCGCGGATGGTGAGCGACGGACTGGTCACCAAGGCCCAGGCGCTGCAGATCGGCAAGGGCGTGCTCCGCGACAACGCGCTCACCCTGCACGGGCTGGGGCCGCAGCAGGACGCGTCGCCCGCCGCCGCCTCGGCAGAGCGCGTCGCCCGCTGAGCGGGGTCGAGAGGCCTCGCTCGGGCTGACGCTGGTCACCCGGCCTCGAGCTCCCGAGCGGGTCACCCTCCTCCCGCGCTGCTCTGCCCGAGTCCTGAGCCGGTCTCGCGTCGCACGCGGCGCTTGCGCCCTCGCTCGAAGCGGAGCAAACGCCGGACGTGGCATTCGTCCCCGGCATGAAGGTCCGCTACGCGCTCCAGCCCGACTGGGGCGTGGGTCACCTCCTCCGCACCTTCGAGAGCGGGACCGTGGCCGAGGTCCTCTTCCCCGCCCGGGCGCAGCCGACGCTGGTCTCCACTCGCGGGAACACGCTGGTCCCGCACCCCTTCGTGCCCGGGGACCGGGTCCGGACGGCCAAGGGCAAGCCCGCGACCATCACCGGCGAGGAGCCCGGCGGCCGCGGCCTTCGCCGCTACGTCCTCCGCTACGAGGACGGAACGGAGGACGAGCTCCCGGAGTCGGAGGTCCAGGCGCCGCCTCCGGACACGGATCTCCTGACCACCCTGCGCGACGGGCGCGCCGCCGACGCCCGGGCCTTCCTCCTCCGCCGCCAGGCGCTGACCCTCGACGAGGAGCGGCGCAACGACGCGCTCGGAGCGCTGCTCGCCAGCCGGATCATGGTCAAGCCCCACCAGGTCGGCGTGGTGCAGCGGGTGCTCTCGGCGCGCCGTCCCCGCTTCGTCCTCGCCGACGAGGTGGGTCTGGGGAAGACCATCGAGGCGGGGATGATCTTCTCGGCGCTCCGCCTCTCCGGCCTCGCCGCGCGGGTGCTGGTGATCGCCCCGAGCCACCTCACCGTCCAGTGGCTGGCGGAGCTGTTCCACAAGTTCCAGCAGCTCTTCACCCTCGTGGACGGCGATCGCCTCGCACGGAGCCGTCGCGAGGAGCCCGAGGTCTCTCCCTGGGAGCGCTTCTCCCGCGTCGTCACGAGTCTCGAGCTCCTCTCACGCTCACCGGAGGAGGTGAGGGAGATCGCTGCCGCTGGATGGGACCTGGTCATCGTCGACGAGGCCCACCACCTCCGAGGCGAGAGGGCCTTCGCCGCCATCGAGGCGCTGGCCGCCCACACCTGGGGGTTGCTCCTCCTCACCGCGACGCCCATGCAGCTCGACCCGGACGAGTACCGCGCTCTCCTCACGTTGCTCGACCCGGTCACCGCCCCGGACGCCGCGGCGTTCCGGGCGCGCATCGAGCGGCAGGAGGCGCTCTCGCGGACCGTCCGGGCGCTGCTCGAGGGAAGCGACGCCGAGGCTTTGACCGCGGTCGGCGCGCTCCGCGGTCGCTTTCCGGACGATCCCGAGCTGGGCAACCTCACCGACCGCGAGGGGCTCCTCGCACACCTCGCCGAGACCTACAGCCTCTCCGAGGCGCTGGTTCGCAATCGCCGCGCGCGCGTCGGGGGGTTCAGCGCTCGGCGGCTGCACCGCCACGTGGTCGAGCCCCCCGAGGCGGAGCTCCTCGCCCGCGACTCGGTGCTGGGCGCGGTGCGCTCGGGCTTCGTCCGAGGTGCTGCGCTCGCCGGCCTCCTCCGGCGTCTCGACTCCTCTCCCGCGGCATTCGCCCAGGCAGCCAGCGGCGTGCTCCCCTCGCCGCCGTCGCTCCCCACCCCTGACGCGAAGTACCAGGCGCTTCGCGCGCTCCTCGCGGGGATCTGGGAGGAGGAGCCCGACGCGAAGGTCCTCCTCTTCACCGAGGCCCTCGCCACGCTGGAGAGCCTCCGGACACTCCTCTCGGCGGACGGCATCGAGGCGCTGGGCTACCACGGCGACCTCCCACTGCTGGAGCGTGACCGCCAGGTGGCCCGCTTCCGCGATCCGGACGGACCGAAGCTGCTCCTCTCCACCGAGGTCGGCGGCGAGGGCCGCAACTTCCAGTTCGCCCACCACCTCGTGAACTACGATCTGCCCTGGAGCCCGGCGACGATGGAGCAGCGCATCGGCCGGCTCGACCGCATCGGGCAGACCCAGCCGGTGGACATCCACGTGTTCGATGTCCGGGGGACCCTCGCCTCGGACGTGCTCTCGCTGCTCGCCGACGCGGTGGGCGTCTTCGGCGAGACGGTGGGCGGCCTGGACGCGGTGCTCGAGGAGGTCGAGGGCCGCATCCTCGACCTGGCGCTGGCCGGGGATGCGGAACGCGTCGAGTACCGCACCACGCTCGCTGCCCGCGTCGCCGAGGCCCGGTCGGCCATCCGCCGCGCGTACGATCCGCTGCTCGACGAGAGGAGCTTCGATCGCGAGGCGGTGCAGGCCCTGGTCGAACGCGCCGCAGCGCGGATCGATCTCGAGCTCGACCCCGAGGACTCGCTCGAGGACGGCCTGTGGGCCATCGCGCGTGACCTGGACGAGCGGCTGGAGGAGAGCGTCACCGAGCTGGCCCGGCGCCTGGGGATCGGCGTGGATACCGACGAGCAGGTGGACGCCTTCCAGTGCGCGTTCCACTTCGGGCATGCGCTCAAGGTCGAGGCACTCCCTGGCCTGCAGCTCGGCGAGGAGCGGACCGTCCTGGGAACGTTCTGGCGGGACACGGCGGTCGAGCAGGAGGAGATCGACTTCTTCGCCACCGGTCACTCCATCGTCGAGGCGCTGTTCGGCTTCCTGCGCGACGGGCCCTACGGGCGCAACGGGTGCCGTGCCATCCAGCATCGCGGGCCGGCGGCGCGCGGCCTGGAAGTGCTCTTCCACGTCGTTCCGCCCGAACCCGAGGACACCTCTCCGGGAGCGCGCGTCCCCTCCCGGCAGCTGTCGCGGGTGCTGGATCGGAGCCTGATCCGCATCGCGGTGACCGTCCGGGCGGACGGAGCGCCGGCGCTGCAACCGCAGCTGCTCGACCTGCTCGCTCGCGAGGAGGGACGGTCGCTCCAGGGCGATCAGCTCCGCGCTGCCTTCCCGGACCTGTCCGGCTTCGTCGATCCGGCAGTCGCCGAGGCGACCCGCGCCGCGACCAGCGAGCTGAAGACGATGCAGGCTCAGGCCCGGAGGAAGCTAGACGACGAGCGCGACCGCGCGCTGACCCGGCTGGAGCGCGCGTTGCGCCACCAGGGGCTCGCGCCCGACGCGATCCAGACCCAGCTCTCGGAGGAGCGCGCCCATCACCGCACGCTCGTCGAGGCCCTCGACGGGCTCCAGCTGCAGCTCGACTCGGTCTGCGCCTTCGTCCTCGCCCGCTGAGCCCTCTCAGCTGCCCAGGGTGAGCACCGCCGAGCCGGTGAGCTGCCCCTCGCGGAGCGCCTGAACCGCGTCGTTCGCTCGCTCGAGCGGAAAGACCGTGACCTCCGGTGTGATGCCGAGGCGCCCGGCCAGCGGAAGGAACTCCCGTCCGTCGTCACGGGTGAGGTTCGCCACCGACCGGATGCTGCGCTCGCCCCAGAGCTTCTCGTACGGGAACGAAGGGATGTCGCTCATGTGGATTCCGGCGCAGACCACCGTCCCGCCCGGTGCGAGCGCCTCGAGCGCGCGGACGACCAGCGCGCCGACGGACGCGAAGACGATGGCCGCGTCGAGGGGCACCGGCGGTCTCTCGCCCGAGCCGCCGGCCCAGACCGCCCCTCGCTCCCGGGCGAAGGCCTGGCCCCTGGTGTCCCCGTCCCGGGTGAACGCGTAGAGCTCGCGGCCCTGCGCGACGACCACCTGCGCCAGCAGATGCGCGGAGGAGCCGAACCCGTAGAACCCGATGCGCCGCCCCTCGCCGGCGAGCCGGAGCGCGCGGTAGCCGATGAGACCCGCGCAGAGCAGCGGGGCCTGGTGAACGTCGTCGAGGCCCGGCGGGAGGGGAAAGCAGAAGCGAGCGTCGGCCACCGCCTGCTCGGCGTAGCCACCGTCGAGCGTGTAGCCAGTGAAGCGCCCGGCGACGCAGAGGTTCTCGCGGCCCGAGCGGCAGAAGGCGCAGGTCCCGTCCGTCCACCCGAGCCAGGGCACTCCGACCCGGTCCCCGACGGAGAGGGAGGTCACGCCTGCGCCGCGCTCCACCACCGTCCCGACGATCTGGTGCCCGAGGACCAGCGGCAGCTTGGGCTCCGTCAGCTCGCCGTCGAGGACGTGCAGATCCGTCCGGCACACGGCACAGGCGCGCACCGCAACCCGGACCTGCCCTTCGCCGCAGCGTGGGTCCGGGATCTCACGCAGTGTGAGGGGCTCCCGGGCGCGGTCGAGGATCTGCGCACGCATGTCGATGAGGATGGACTCGATCGGCCGCGAACGGAATCCACCCCCACCCGAACGGCATGTTCGAGGGGCGGGGAGAGAAGGGCTCGCTTGCGGTCCGGTTGCCGGCGGGTTCACTGTGGCGCGACCGGCGCTGGCGCGTGCCGGCGTCGGCCTCGCTCAAAGGGAGTCGAGCCATGCCGACCTATGTGACACTGGTGCGGTACACCGATCAGGGCATCCGCAACCTCAAGGAGAGCCCGGCGCGACTGGAGGCGGCGAAGAAGCTCGCAAAGTCCTCCGGTGCGGAGATCAAGTCCTTCTACCTCGCGCTGGGGTCCTACGACATCGTCCTCACGGTCGATGCCCCGGACGACGAAACCGCAGCCAGGCTCGTGCTCAGCATCGGCTCGCTGGGGAACGTGCGAACCGACACCCTACGTGTCTTCGACGAGACCGAGTTCCGGAAGTTGATCGCCTCGTTGCCCTGAGAAGCGTGGGGCCGGGGAACGGTCGAGCACCACCCGCCGCTCGATCTCGGTTCCCCGGTGCTCGCCGACGCGGGTACTCTCGAGATCATGGCCACCGACGAAGAGCTGCGCGCGGAGCTGGAGCGGCTGAAGGCGGAGAACGAGGCGCTCAAGTCCCGGCGCACCGGGGCGACCTCGATGAAGGTCAGCGAGAAGGGCGGTCTCTCGGTCTACGGCCTCGGACGTTTCCCGGTGACGCTGTACCAGGAGCAGTGGCTCAAGCTGCTCGACCTTGCCGACCAGATCCGCGCCTTCATCCGCGAGCATCAGTCCGAGCTGAAGAAGCGCGAGTGACGGACGGCCCCCCGGTCGGTCCCGGATCCGGCAACCTGTTTTCGTTTCCGCGACGATTCGCCGGGAGAGGTGCAGCCAGCATGGCGGTGCGTGCAGCGAACCGACGCCCCACCGGAGCCGCCACGGCATGGCGGTTGCTCGCCGCTCGCCCATGCACGCGCGCGATCGCCGGTGGAGCCTCCCGCTGCTCGTCTCGCTGGTGCTGTCTGGGTGCGGGGGCAGCGACTCTCCGGGAGGGCCGGATGCAGGCGGGAACGGAGATCTCCTCTCGGTCGGCGGGAGCTACCCGACCGACGTGACGCTGCTGCCCGGGGGCACGTGCACCGGCGTCGTCACCCAGGACGCCGTGACGACCGTCGACCACGCCGCGGGAGGGACGTCGCTCACCATCAGCCACGCCGGCATCGCCTACGCCGGCACGGTGGACACGGCCGGAAACTTCCAGACCACGCCGAAGACGGTGCTGGTGGCCCCGGCGCGGTACGTCATCTCGGTGACGGGCCACTTCACCACCAGCGGCCTGGACGCGACCGTGACGGTGGCGCAGACGGACCCCACGAGCTGCTCGTACACGGTCCAGTGGGTGGGGACCAAGTCCGGTTCGCCCAACGTCATTCCAGGGTGATGGACACCCGGCTCACTCCGCGTTTGCTGCTGGCTCGGCCGGGGCGGTAGAAGGGGCCGGCGTCGCGGGAGGGGAGCTCGGACGCGGAGGAGGTGCGCCCATGCGGCGCCTGCTCAGCTGGGTCCTCGTCGGTACCGCCTGCACCGCGACGACCCCGTACACCCCCCCGCTGTCGAGCGCGGTTCCGGTCGCTGCCGCTCCCGCGCGGTCCCCGGACGCGCTCGCGGGCTTCGACGGGCTGCCCAACGGCACGGTGGACGTGGCGACCTACCGCGCCGACCAGGTCGCGTTCGACAAGCAGGAGGAGATCTCCTCCGGCCTGGGACCGCTCTACAACGCCCACTCCTGTCGCGACTGTCACGAGAACCCGGTCGCCGGCGGAGGCAGTCAGGTCACCGAGCTCCGCGCGGGGCACCGCGACGCGCAGGGCAACTTCGTCTTCCCCGACGTGCGCATCGGCGGCGGCTCGGTCGTCGTCGGCCACCGGACGTTGATCAACGACAAGGCCATCTGTCCGGGCCTGGAGTCGCCCGAGGGGGACGCCCAGCAGCATCTGCCCGACTCGGAGAACATCCGTGCGCTGCGGATCGCCGTGAGCATGCTCGGCGACGGCTACGTGGAGGCGGTTCCCGACGCGCTCTTGGAGGCCATCGCCCGCTGGCAGTGCAGCCAGCCCGAGCTGGGCGTGTGCGGCACCGCGATGAAGGTTCCGGTGCTCGAGGCGCCGGGGGTCATGCGCATCGGACGGTTCGGGTGGAAAGCCGAGCACGCGAGCGTGCCTTCCTTCGCGGCCGACGCGTTCCTGAACGAGATGGGGATCACGACCGCGCTCCTGCCCAAGGACGCGACACCGCTCTGTGACACGGTTCCGGATCCCGAGGACAGGCCGGACGCGACCGGCATCACGGACCTCCAGCACGTCTCGCGCTTCATCCGGGCCACGAAGGCGCCTCCGCGTGACGCGCGGCTGGCGGCGACGGTCGAGGCGCGCGCCGGGTCGACGCTCTTCGAGACGATCGGCTGCGCGGTCTGCCACGCCCCGACGCTCACCACCGCGCCGGCCGGCACGGCGCTGTTCGGCGGCACGTACCGCGTTCCCGAGGCGCTCGGCAGCCTGGCCCTGCACCCCTACAGTGACTTTCTGGTGCACGACGTGGGCACCGGGGACGGGATCATGCTCGCCGCGCCGGAGCACCACGGTCAACAGTTCGTCGGGCTTCAGGAGCAGTTCGCGGCCGCCACGAACAAGCTCCGCACGGCGCCGCTCTGGGGGCTGCGCACCCGGAGCCGGCTGATGCACGACGGGCTCTCCTACACCCTGCGGGAGGCCATCGGCCGCCACCAGGGCGAGGCACGCGTCGCGCGCTCGGCGTTCGACGTGCTCCCGCCCGACTCGCAGGAGCACGTGCTCACGTTCCTGCGATCGCTCTGAGCGACGGTCGCGGCGACGCGCTCAGTGGACCGCGGCAGGGCCGGCGTGTGCCGGGCCCTTCGTCTTGCCGGGCGATGCGCCGCGATCGAGCCAGGCCTCGTAGGCCTTGAAGTCGTACGGGCGCCCGAGGAAGTCCGCCACCAGGTCCGCCGCCGGCTTCCCGCCGCCCATCGCGAGGACGCGATCGCGATAGCGGTTCGCGGTCTCCCGGTCGAACACGCCCTTGCTCGCGAACGGGGTGAAGAGGTCCTTCGCGATCACGAGCGACCACATGTACGTGTAGTACACGGCGCTGTACCCGTTCAGGTGCCCGAACGACGCCTGCGGGTACGTGTCCTTCACGTAGGGGAACGTCCAGTACTTCTCCATCGAGTCGGCGACCACCGCGGTGGAGTCGAGGCCGGTCGCTTCCCGGTCGTGGAGGTGGAGGCTGAGCGCGGCGAGGAACATCTGGCGCCGCACCTCGAGGCCCTTGCCGAACTCCTCGGCGACGCGGAGCTGCTCCACCATCTTCTTCGGGATGGGCTGTCCGGTCTTCACGTTCATCGCGAAGGTCTGCAGCACGCCCGGATCGCGCATCCACTCCTCGAGCATCTGCGAAGGCGCCTCGACGAAGTCCTGCTCGGTGCGCACGCCCGAGTTCGCCGCCCAGCGGGTGTGACCGCCAACGACGTGGTGGACCAGGTGTCCGAACTCGTGGAACAGCGTGCGGACCTCTCCGTACTCGATGAGCCCGCCGGGCTTCGGGAAGTTGCAGAGCAGAGCACCCTCGGGCAACCGGTGTCCGTCCTGCCCCGAGACGACGGTGAACTGCGCCGCGTGCTTGTACTTCCCCTCGCGCGGGTGGAGATCCAGGTAGACGCGGCCCAGCGACTTCCCCGCGCCGTCACCGAACGACGGGCCGGCGATGACGTCGTAGGTCCGAACGTCGGGGTGCCAGACCACGGCGTTCTCCACCGGGCGGTAGGAGACGTCGAACAGCTTTCCGGAGACGTCGAGCACGCCCTGGAACACCCGGCTCGCCTCGAAGTAGGGCCGGGCCTTCTGGGCATCGAAGTGGTACCGCTCGGCCTTGATCCGCTCGCCGTAGTAGTTGACGTCCCACGGGTCGAGCGCCGTGGCTCCCGGCAGGTCCTTCCGCTTCCGGTCGAGGAGAACCTGCTTCTCCTGGGCCGCCCGGTTCCCCGAGACCGCGGTGATGTGCTCGATGAAGTCCGAGGCGGCCTTGCCGCTGCGGATCATCTTGTTCTCCGTGATGTAGTCCGCCCAGTTGGCGTAGCCCAGCGTGCGTGACAGCTCCTGCCGCTTCACCAGCATCTTCTCCAGAAGCGCGATGTTCTGCGGCGCGGCCCGGCTGGTGAAGGCGCGCCACATCGCCTCGCGGGTGCTGGCCTTCTTCGCGTAGTTCCGCACCGGGAAGTAGTCCGGGTAGTCGGTGGTGAGGACGATCTTCCCGTCGGGTCCGGCTGGGTGCGCGGCGAGGAAGTCGGCGGGCATGCCGGCGAGATCGGCCGGGCTGAAGGCGACCTTCCTCACGTCGGCGGGAACGTTCCGGTCGAATTCCTGGCCGAGGGAGACCAGCTCGTCGGCGATCGCGCGCACCTTCTCCCGGGTGGCGTCGTCGCGGTCCACTCCGGCTCGGCGGAACTCGCGGAGGTCGCGGGTGATCCACCACTGGGTGGTCACGTCCTGCCCGGAGAGGTCCAGCGACGAGAGCACGTCGTACAGCGCGCGGTCCTGGTTGATGGCGGTGAACGTCGCCTGCAGCTTGCGGTCGCACTCCTCCGCCGCCTTGCGCATCGCGGGATCCGGGCTGCCCTGGCGAGCCAGCTCGGCCTGCGCGGCGGCGTCACTGATGGCGGCGTTCGCGTCGTCGTACGCGGTGAGCGTCGCGACCGTGTCCCGAGGAGCGGGCATGGCCTTGACGGCGTCCATTCCGGCCTTTGCACGGGCCATGGCGTCCTGGCAGGCGGCGGTGAAGCCGGCCGGCGGACCGGAGATGCGGGCCGCGGCGGTGCCGAGCGGTTCCTCCAGCGCAGGAGGAGCCGTCACCGGTGCGGGCGCGGGCGCCGGGGCGGCGGCCACCGGCTTCGACGGAGCGGGAGCAGGGGCCCCGGCACAGGCGAGGGCCGTCAGGGCGAGGAGGGCGAGGGAAGAGCGCATCCGTGACTTTCGGGAGAGGGCGACCGGTTCGGGGCAGGCCGCGAGAAAAGGGCGGCACTCTCGCACGGCCCGACCGGAACGGTCATCGAGTTGCAGCGAGAGGCCTGTTCCCCGGCGGACGGATCGTCCGAGCAGACGGAAGCGGAGCGTCGACCCACTCCGCTCGTTCCTCGCGAGTCCGCGGCACCCGCTAGTGGACCGTGCGGGCGGCGGCCGACGCGCCACCTCTCGAGGCTGGCGGCGCTGGCGAATTCCCCTCCTGGAGCCACGCCTCGTAGGCGCGGAAGTCGTAGGGGCGGCCGAGGAAGTCGGCGACCAGCTGCGCCGCGGGCTTTCCACCGCCCGGCTCGAGGATCTCCTTCCGGTATCGCTGCGCCGTCGCTGGATCGAACATCCCCGTCGCCTTGAACGCGGTGAAGAGATCCTTCGCAATGACCTTCGACCACATGTACGTGTAATAGACCGCGCTGTACCCGTTCAGGTGGCCGAACGCCGTGTAGAACGTGGTCCCGGGGATGTACGGGAACGGTGAATAGCGAGACTGGATTCCGGCGACGTACGGAGTCAGCTCCAGCCCACGCGGGTCACGGTCGTAGAGGTGGAGGCTCGTCGCGGCGTAGAACATCTGCTGCCGCACGTCGACGCCCTTGCCGAAGTCGTCCGCCGCGCGGAGCTGCTTCACCATCGTCGCCGGAATGGGCTTCCCGGTCTTCACCTCGCGCGCGAAGGTCTGCAGGACGCTGGCGTCGCGCATCCACTCCTCGAGCATCTGCGAGGGCGCCTCGACGAAGTCCTGCTCGTTGCGCACGCCGGAGTTCGCGGCCCACCGCGTGTTGCCACCGATGACGTGGTGAAGCAGGTGTCCGAACTCGTGGAACAGCGTCCGGACGTCGTCGTACTCCATCAGACCGCCGGAGCGCGGGAGGTTGCAGAGCAGCGCGCTCTCCGGAAGTCGATGGCCCGCCTGACCAGAGATCATCCCGTACTGCGCCGCGTGCTTGTACTTGTTCTCGCGCGGATGGAGGTCGAGGTAGATGCGCCCCAGCGACTGCCCGGCGCGAGCTCCGAAGGACGACCCGGCGATCACGTCGTAGACCAGCACGTCGGGGTGCCAGACCTTCTGCCCCGTCACAGGGCGGTACGAGAGATCGAGCAGCCGACCCGACACGTCGAGCACGCCCTGCAAGACGCGATCGAACTCGAAGTAGGGCCGCGCGGCCTTCGCGTCGAACCGGTACTGCTCGATCTTCACCCGGTCCGAGTAGTAGCCGTAGTCCCAGGGGGCGACCTGCTTCGCGCCGGGGATGTCCCTGCGCTCGCGCGCCAGGACCCGGGCCAGCTCCTGGGCGGAGCGCCCTCCGGACGCGGTCGTGATCCGGTCGATGAACTCGTCCGCCGCGCGCCCGGTCCCGATCATCTTGTTCTCGGTCGTGTAGTCCGCCCAGTTCGCGTACCCGAGCGTCGTGGCCAGCTCGTACCGCTTCGCCATCAGGCGCGAGAGCACCTCGACGTTCGCCGGTGAGGCGCGGGTGTTGGAAGCGCGCCAGAGCTTCTCCCGTGCCTTCGAGCTGCGGGCGTAGGCCATGAACGGGTGGTAGTCCGGGTAGTCGGTGGTGAGCGCCACCTTCCCGTCCGCGCCCGGCGGATGCGCCTTCCGGAAGTCCTCGGGAACACCGGCGAGCTCTGCTGGAGCGAAGAAGACGGTCTTCGTGCCCTGACGGATGTTCCGGTCCCACTCCTGACCGATCGCGACGACCTCGTCGTTGAGGGCTCGAACCTTCTCCCGGGTGGCGTCGTCGCGATCCACACCGGTCCGCCGGAACTCGCGGAGGTCACGCTTCATCCACCACGCGGTGGAGCCATCCTGCCCCGCGAGGTCGAGGCCCGAGAGCGCGTCGTAGACCGCGCGGTCCTGATAGATGGCGGTCGCGAGCGCCTGGATCTCGCGGTCGCAGTCCTCGCCGGCCTTCCGCATGTCGCCGTCCGGGCTGGCCTGTCGCGCGAGCTCCGCCTGGAAGTCCAGGTCGTTGATCACGGCGTTCGCGTCGTCGTACCAGCCGAGGGCGGTGACCGTGTCCCGCGGTGCCGGCATCGCCTTCAGCGCATCCAGCCCGACCCGTGCCCGGGCGATCGCGTCCTTGCAGGCGGCGGTGAGCGCGGCGGCCGGCCCGGAGATGCGATCCGCGGCCCCACCGACGGGCAGCTCCTGGAGCGCCGGCGGCGCCTGGATGGAAGCGGTCGTTGGAGCGGGAGCGGGCTGGGCAGGTGCGGCGGCCGTGGGCGCCGGCGCGGGGGCGCCCGCGCAGGCCAGCACGGTCAGGGACGGAAGGACGAGGGCGAGGCGCATCGAGGCCTTTCGGGGAGAGGCAACCATTCGGCAGGGCTTGCGCAAGAACCCGGAGACTCTTGCATGCGCTGCCGCGAACGGTCGGCTCCGTGCAGGGAAGCCTCCCGGCTGCCCGCTCAGGCGCAGACCGCCAGCGCCCAGACCGGCATGAGCCGCAGGTAGATGTCGTAGTGGATCGCGCAGGTCCGGTTGAACACGCCGGTGATCGGCTGATCCGGCCAGCGACCGTCCTCACCCTGGTGCTCCTGCAGCCACGCGACCCCGCGTCGCGCCGGTCCCGAGCTTCTCCGACCGCAGGCCGCGAGGGAGAGCAGCGCCCACGACGTCTGCACCGCGTGACCGGTCTTGCCGTCCACCCAGCGCCGTTGCCGGTTGGACTCGAGCGTCTCGCTCCAGCTCCCGTCGGGCCGCTGTCGCGCCTCGAGGTAGTCAGCCGCGCGGCGAAGCGCCGGATCGTCCGGACGTGCCCCCGCCGCGATGAGGCCCGCGGTCCCGAACCACGCCCCATAGCTGAAGCACACGCCCCAGCTTCCCTCCCAGGACCCGTCCTCGCGCTGCACCTGCCGGATGAAGCGCTCGCCCCGCCGGATGGGGTCGCGCAGCCAGCCCGCGTCCTCGGGCGCGAAGGCGCTCCACGCCGCCAGCGCCTGCACGCAGGCCGAGGTGCACTCGACGTAGGAGACGTCCACCATGATGGTGGAGAACACGTCCGATGGGTTCAGCGCCTCGAGCCACCTCGGCCCGCGCTGCAGCTCGTAGGTCGCCCAGCCGCCGTCCTCGTTCTGCAGCGAGAGGATCTCCTCCACGGCCTCGCGCAGCCGCGGCCGCGGAACCTGGTTGAGGCCGACCTTCTCCAGCTGGAGGGATGCCTTGAGGCCCTCGGCCGTGCAGTCGCTGATGGGCCAGCCGTGAGCGCGGGTGGAGAACGGCCAGCCGCCGCGGCTGCGGTGCCGGTAGCCCTTCTCCATCTCGCGCACGTCCTCGAGGACCTGGTTGGACTCGATGTAGTGCGCCGCGCGCTCCAGCACCGGACGCATCCGCTCCACCTCTCCGGTGGCGAGGATGCCCTGCACCGCGAAGGCGGTGTCCCAGAGCTCGGAGGAGTTGTAGCCCTGCATCTTGAGGCCGTCGGCCGCGCGCCAGAGGTAGTCCGGCAGCCGCTTCACGTGCGCCTCCACCTCGGGTCCACCGGGGCGGGCGCTCTGCCACACCACGGTGTTCAGCACCTTGTTGATGGGCCCGATGCAGATGTGGTTCGTCGCCTCGTCCTCGCGTCGGATCTGGTCCAGCACCACGTCCAGCGCTCGCTCGCGCGTGCCCGCCGGGGCGAGCCGCTCCCAGAGCCCGAGCGCTCCGTTCGCAGCGCGGAGATACGAGGTCCTCGGCGTGTACGCATCGGTGTCCGCCACTCGCTCCCGCGCCGCCACCCAGTCCACCGTCTCGTAGGGCTCGGCGTAGATCTCCTCGCGGATGGCCGCGAGCAGCGGCGTCTCCTTCGCCCGCGCCCGCCGGGCGTAGAGCCAGCTCATCGGCAGGTACACCATCCGGCAGTGGCACCAGAGCTTCGAGGGATGCAGCGGCAGCGATTCGGGCAGCAGCCACAGCTCGGGCGGCACCGGGACCAGTCCCTCGTAGGAATAGAGCCCGAGCAGGGCGAGGATGAACTTCCCCCACGAGCCGCTGGAGAGCGGTCCGCCGTGGGGCAGGAACCAGGCCCGCGCGCGCTGCAGCTGGGCATCGTCAGCAGGGATGCCCAGCAGCCGCAGGGTCACGTAGACCAGGACCGAGGTGAAGACGTGGCTGTGCGACTCCACGTCCAGCCCCCAGCCTCCGTCCGGATTCTGGTGCCCACGCAGGAATTCGATGAAACCCTCGCGCGTCGCCGGGTCTGCGGGCCGTCCGAGCAGCTCGAGGCCGGCGACGTAGACCGGCACGAGGAACAGCGGACCTCCGTAGTCGCCCTTCCACGAGCCACCCTCGTCCTGGGTGGCGGCGAGCACCTCCAGCCCCCGCTCGATCGCGGAGGGGAGGGCGCTGCTCCGGGGAGCGGTCATGCCGTGCGACCCTCGGGGAGACCGCGCGCGCACTCGGTGTAGAGCGCCTCGAGCGCCCGGTCGTCGGTGACGCTCTCGCGGGTGAGGACCATGATCCGCATCACCGTGTCGCGGTCGATCTTCACCGGGGTGGGCTCGAAGACGGCCGGGTTGTTCGCGAGCATCGCGAGCGTCCGGAGCGCGAACAGCAGAGGCCAGAGACAGAACAGCCGCAGTCCCGGTTCCGAGCGAGGCAGGAGCAGCGAGTACTCGAAGGCCACGTCGCACTCGTTTCGCGCGACCGCCACCAGGTCGTCGAGGAGCGCCACCGCCGCGTCCCGCTTCTCGGGTGCGACGAGAGTCCCCGGCGACAGGCCGTGCTTCTCCATGTACGTCCGCGGGAGCCAGCAGAAGCCCCGGTCCAGGTCCTCGCGGACGTCCTTCAGGATGTTGGTCAGCTGGAGCGCGCGGCCGAACGCCGGGGCGCGCGGCACGAGGCCGGGACGGAGCGGGCGAACCGAGTCGAACCCGTCGACGAAGAGCCCGGTGAGCATCACGCCCACCGTTCCCGCGACGTAGTAGCAGTACTGGAGGGTGTCCCTGAGATCAGGCAGGCCCTGCGGGGCACCGCCGTCCAGCTCGGTCATCATCCGCGCCATGCCGTCGGTCATCTCGCCCACGCACGCAGCGATGTGCGGATGCGTCCACTCCGGCAGACCGCGCATGGCCTCCAGGACGAGGGGCGTGCCCTGGACCAGCTGAACCTCGGCCGTGGGCGCCGAGGGTCGGAGCGCGGCCACCGAGCGGCGCGCGAACTCGGCGCCGCGCTGCTCCCAGCCCGGCTCGAGCTTCACCAGGCGTCCGAGCGTGTGAAACAGCTCGGCGCGCTCCGACACCTGTCCGCGTGCCTCGTCCTCGAGCGTGTCGGCGATCCGGCAGAGCAGGTAGGCGACGGTCACCACCAGGTCCAGCGGCGAGGGCAGGACGGGGATGTTCAGCGCGAAGGTGCGAGACACCTCCGGCAGAGCGCGACGGCAGAAGTCTTCGGGTCCGTTCACGAGACACCTACGACGGAGAGGCGACGGAAGATGCGCCGAGGCGCGGCCCACTCTATAAGAAGCCCTGGAAGTTGGGCCGGGGAGGACGTTCTGCCTTGATGGAAGTCGATGTGCTCGTCGCCGGCGGGGGCCCCGCGGGGTGTACCACCGCCGCGGCCATGGCCCAGCTCGGCCTCCGCACCCTCCTCGCGGACGCGGGGCAGGACCGCCGGAAGCAGCTGGCGGGCGAGCTTCTCCATCCGGTGGGGGTCGAGGAGCTGACCGCGTTCGGCTTCTCGGAGGCGCTCCACTCCGGGGGCGTGCCCATCGTCGGCTTCGCGGTGGTGGACGGAGAGAAGACCGCGCTGCTCCCCTACGGGCCGGGCAACCGCGGGCTGGGCATCGAGCACCATGCGCTGATCGAGCCCTTGCTCGACATCCTCGAGAAGCGAGGCGACGTCGAGGTGCGCCGCCGGACGCGCGTCGCGCTGGTCTCCGACGGCGTCGAGGGCGTGGAGGTCACCCTGTCCCGCGACGGGCAGTCCGAGCGAGTGCGCGCCCGGATGCTGGTCGCCGCCGACGGCCGCGCCTCGCCGCTGCGGCGTGCGCTGGGCATCGCGGAAGGGCACGACCGGCTCTCGATGATGATCGGGGTGCTGGTGGACGCCGCTGCGCTTCCCCACGCCGGTCGTGGTCACCTGTTCATCGGCGGCCCGGCGCCGGTGCTCGCCTACCCCATCTCCGCGACGCGGGCCCGGGTGATGGTGGACCTGCCGCTCGGCTCGTCGCCCGACCGCGTGCGCACCGAGCCGGAGATCCTCTCCGGCGTTCCCGAACCGCTGCGCGAGGCCGTCCTCGATGCGCTTCGCCGCGAGCCGCCGCTCGTTGCGTCCAACGACACGCGCATCATGGAGCACGTCTCCAAGGGCAACGTGGTTCTGGTCGGAGACGCTGCGGGTTGCTGCCATCCACTCAGCGCCAGCGGCATGGCCTCGGCGGTCCGCGACGCTCACGTGCTCCACGGAGCCATGGTCAGCGCGTCCGGCGACGTTCCGAGCGCGCTCGCCGCCTACGCCCGAATCCGCCGGCCGGCGAACCGCACCCGCATCGCCCTCGCCTCGGCGCTGTACGAGGCGTTCTGCAGCGACGCGGGCGAGATGGCGGCGCTGCGGAGCGGCCTCTTCCGCTACTGGGAGCACTCCCCCACCGGCACGCGCATCTCCATGTCCCTGCTCTCGACGCGCGAGACCCGCATGTCGGTCATGGCGCGCGAGTACGCGCGCGTCGTCGTCCACGGGCTCCTGGCCCTGGGCTCGGGTGGTGTCCGCGCCGTGCGTGGCCCGGGACGGGCCGTACGCGCCGGAGCCATGCTGGTCGCCTCGGCGGTGCCGCACCTGCGCACGGCGATGGCGGGCGCGGTCGAGGACCGGATACTCGCGCTTCCCGCTCACGTCCCCGCCGCCGACGACGAGCCGCTCGCTCCGAGTCGCGCCTCGGCGTCGAGGTCGTAGCTCCGGCCCCGCCAGTCCACCCGGCGGTTCAGCTTCGCCGCGATCTGCACCAGCCCGCCGATGAGCGGGATGACCGCCGGCACCCAGAGCTGGTGAAGGCGGATGCGCGGGCCGTGGTACGCACGCTGGAGCGAGGCCTGGGTGTAGACGGAGAAGCCGATGGCGAGCAGCGCAGTGCCCGCCGCCGCGCCATTCCCCGTGGCGAGCGCCGCCGCGAGAACGGCCCAGGCCACCCAGCAGGAGACGCCGCGCACCCAGTTGGGCCAGGTGAACCGGAAGGAGAGGCCGCCCTCGCTGAAGAGGATCCAGCGACGGAATGTCCGGAAGAACTGGAGGAGACCCATGCCGCCGATGAAGATCCGCAGCGGGGACTCGATGACCACGTTCTTCCAGCCGGCGTTCCACAGCGCCCGGCCGATGTACATGTCGTCGACGAAGTGGCCCTGCGCCACGCCCACGCCGCCCACCGCATCGAGCGCCTGGCGCCGGCAGACCATGAGCTGGCCCATGATGAAGTCCAGCTCGCCGCGTGGCTCGGCGGCCCAGGACACCGTCGGTCCGTACCAGGCGTTCATCAGCAGCTCGTAACCGACGTCGCCCGCGGTGGGTCGGTCCGCGGCGGCGACCACCGGGGCGAAGGTGCAGCCGCAGTCGGGGCGGGCGAGCAGCTCCGAGACCAGGCGGCCCAGGAGGTCCTTCGCCGGGCGGCTGTCCGAATCGTTGAAGGCGAGCAGCTCGCCGGTCGCCGCGGCCACTCCGGCCAGCATCGCGTTCAGCTTTCCGGTGCGGTGGGGCGGCGGCGAGCCGGAGAAGAGGAGCTCGACCCGCTGCGCCGCCGTCCGGTGCTCGGCGATGAGCCGGCGAATCGCCGGGGCGGCCGGGTCCTCCTCCGAGTCCACGACGAAGAGCAGCTCCAGCCGGCCCGGGTACTCCATGTCCAGGAACGCGCGGATGTTGTCCTCGGCCCCGGTGTCCAGTCCTTTCACCGGGCGGATGACGGTCATCGAGGGCGCGCTCTTCGGGAAGGGCGGCGGGGCGGGCCGGCGGGCGAGGACGCGCCGGAGCCGCACGTGCCCCTCGATCAGGAGGAGCAGCGAGAGGCCGGCGAGCACGACGAGGACTGTGCTCATGAGGTGCTCTTCTCTCCGTGTGCCGCGAGCGCGAGTCGCCGCAGCACCCGCGGCGCCCACCAGTTCGCGCGCCCGAAGAGGCGCATGGTGGCAGGCACGATCAGGACCCTCACCAGGGTCGCGTCGAGAGCGACCGCGATCGCCATCCCCACGCCCATCGCCTTCACGACGAGGATCTTCGCCAGGGCAAAGGCGGCGAACACGGCCACCATGATCGCCGCGGCGCTGGTGATGAGGCTGCCGGTGCGCTCGAGGCCCTGGGCGACGGCGGCGCGGTTGTCGTGGGTGCGGGTCCACTCCTCGCGCATGCGGGAGAGCATGAGGACCTGGTAGTCCATCGAGAGCCCGAAGAGCGTGCAGAAGAGGAGGACCGGTAGCGCAGGCTCGAGCGGCCCCGGCTGGAAGTGGAGGAGCCAGCGGAGGTGACCCTCCTGGAAGATCCACACCAGGGCTCCGAAGCTGGCCGCCAGGGAGAGGAAGTTCATCACCACCGCCTCGAGCGGCAGCACCACCGAGCCGAGGAGGACGAACAGCGCGACCAGGGTGACCAGGACCACCAGACCCACCGCGAGCGGCGCGCGCTCGAGGACGAACGAGCTGGAGTCCACGTCGCTCGCGCTCTGACCGCCGACCAGCGCTCGTCCGTCGCCCACGGCGCGGTCCTTGCGGAGCAGGTCCACCAGCCGCCGTGCCTCGACGCTGGAGATCGGCGCGGAGGTGAGCACCTGGACGACGGCGACGTTGCCGTGGAGGTACGCCGCCTCGGCGAGCGCGAACTCGGGCGGCCGGAACGCCGCGGGGGCGGTGGTGAGCTGGACGTACTGCTCGCGGGTGACGCTCGGGTCGAGGTCGACGATGCTCTCCACGCCGACGACGCCGGGGAGCCGGGCCCAGCGCCGGGTGGCGTCGTACAGCGCGCCGATGCGCTCGGGGTCGAAGGGCTCTCCGGGAAACTCCACCGCGACGAGGATGCGGGTCGCGCTCTGCTCGGGAAACGCCCGGGCCAGCGCGGCGGCGCCCTGTCGTGAGGCGGCGGTCTCGGGGAGCGCCGTGATGTCGGTCCCGGCGGTCTGCAGCCGGAGGAACGGCCACCCGAGGAAGGCGATGAACGCCAGGGTGGGCACGAGCACGAGGAGCGGATGGGCCATCACCCATCCCGCGAGGCGCGTCCACAGACCTCCGCGCAGGCCGAAGGGAGGAACGGGCACCTTCAGCGCATCCACCCGCCGCCCGAGCCACCCGAGGATGACGGGGAGCAGAGTGAGGGCGAAGAGGACGGAGAAGCCGACGACGATGGCGCCGCCGAGGCCCATCGCCGCGAGGAACGAGCCCCGGTAGAAGAGAAGGCCGGACAGCCCGGCAGCGACCGCGATCCCGGAGAAGGCCACCGCGCGGCCGGCGGTGTCCATGGTGCGCTCGACCGCCGACTCGACGCTCGCGCCCTCCTCCAGCTCCGCGCGGAAGCGGCTGACGATGAACAGGGAGTAGTCGATGGCCACGCCGAGGCCGATGAGGCTGACGACGTTCAACGTGTACTGGGCCATGTCGAGGTGGTGCGAGAGCGCGAGCACGGCGCCGACGCCGGCCAGCACCGCCAGGCCGCCGACGACGATGGGGAGGACGGCCGCGACCACCGTCCGGAACACCCAGAGCAGCACGACCAGCGCGAGCGGGAAGGAGATCAGCTCGGCGCGGAGCAGGTCGTGCTCCAGCTCGGTGTTGAGATCGAAGAGGAATGCCGGCTTGCCGGTGATGGCCACCATGAACGGCCCGTCGTGGAGGACGGCGTTCACCGCGGGGAAGGCCTTCACGGCGGCCTTCTCGTCGCCCTTGAGGCGGACCAGCACCAGCGCGGTCCGTGCGTCGCGGGAGAGGAAGTGCGACCGGGCCTGCTGGGGCGCGTTGAGCATGGAGACCACGCTCTCCACCTCGGGGCGCCCGCTCACTTTCTCCAGCTGCAGGCCGAGCGCGCCCTGGAACACCGGATCGGTCGCGGCCAGCTCGCGGTGGCTGAAGAGAGCGACGAGGCTGGTGTCGGTGTCCGCGCCCGCCGCGCCGCGGACCAGCTCCGCGGCCCGCGCCGACTCGGTGCCCTCGATGGTTCCGCTCGTCAGGCTCCCGCCCCGCACGACCGACAGAACCGCGAGCGCGAGGATGGCGAGCGCGCCGCCGAGGACGGCCGGACGATGCCGGGAGACGGCCCGGGCCAGGGCGATGAACATGAGGGGGAGTGCTCTGCCCGATCCCCGGGCCCGAGGCAACCCGGGCCGCGCCCGGATCCGGCATGGCTCAGGTCACTGGTACTCTTGCACCCGGCGCTCCCAGTCCCTCTTCAGCTCTGCCATGAACTGGATGAACTCCGGCTCGCCGCGAAGGGAATCCAGGAGCGGATCGCGGAGGAACAGCAGGTAGCTGGGCAGCCCGTTTCGTGCCGCCTTCCGCAACCAGGCCACGGCTTCTCGAGGGTGACCCAGCAGGGCCTCGGTACACGCCAGCGAGTGCATCTCGTGGTGCGCTGGATTCCCCCGGAACACGGGGTAACCTCGCTCGAAGAACCCCAGGAGGAAGGCTGCCTCGTCCTTCCTTCCGGCCACCGCGAGGGTGAGCGCGGCGAGCGGGTTGGGCGGATCCGGCATCAGGTCGCCTCCAGGATCGGCGGCGTACATCAGCGCAATCGCCTCCGACACTTGCCCCACCCGGAGGAGGGCCTCGAGACGGGCGTAGCCGGCCGGATCCACCTCGAGCTCTCGGGCACGCTGGAGCGACTCCTGCCAGCGGCCGCTGTAGGTCAGCGTCTGGATGATGAGATCGCGCACGTTGTGGCTGGCAGGGTTGAGCTTCCGAGCGGCCTCGAGCTTGCGCAGCGAGAGGTCCTCGAGTCCGAGGTGGAGCGCCACCGCGGGAAGCTCGAGGGCCGCGGAGCCTGGCTCCAGCTCCTCCGCGCGCCGGAACTCCCGCATGGCGCCGTCGATGTCCCATCCTCCGGGCTCGCTGAAGAGCAAGACGCCCAGGGCCAGGTGCGGCACGGCGAGCTCCGGCTCCAGCGCGAGCGCCCGCCCCGCTTCGGCCCGTCCGCGAGCGACGAGGCCGGCCTGGTCGGGGTCGACGAACACGGCCAGCCGGATCAGCTGGAGCCCGAGCTGAGCATGGGCGAGCGCGTACTCCGGATCGATGGCGATGGCGCGCTCGAAGTATTCCAACGAATCGCGGGTGAACCGACCCGTGAAGGTCTCGTCCAGCTTCGCGATTCCCCGGAGGTAGAGGTCGTACGCCTCCGGACTGCGGGTGGCGCCACGGCGGACCCGCGCGCCCTCGACGTCGGTGAGCTGGAGCGCCAGCGCCGCCACGACCTTGGACGCCACGTCTCGCTGGACATCGAGCACGTCGCGCACGTCGCGATCGTAGGTCTCGGCCCAGAGCTGCTGGTCCGTTCGTGCATCGACGAGCTGGGCGCTGATCCGCATCCGGTTGCCGGCCCGACGGACCGTCCCCTCGAGGAGCGTTGCCACCCCGAGCTCCTGGCCCACCTCCCGGGATGGGCGAGTGGTGCCCTTGAAGGTCCGCGTCGCGCCGCGCGAGGTGACGTGGAGCGCGCGCACCTGCGTGAGCTGGGTGCTGATGTCCTCGGCAAGCCCGTCGGCGAAGTATTCGTCGTCGGCGTTGCCGCCGAGATTGACCAGGGGCAGGACGGCGATCGCCCCGCGGTCGACCTTCCCGCTCGATGGCGTGCGTCGCAGGACGAGAGAAACGACTGCGGCGGCGACGAGAACCAGCGCACCGACCGCGGCCGCGCGCCCCACCCGCCGGGCGAGCGGCGACGCGGCCAGGCCGCCGACAAGCGCACGGGAATCCGCAGGCCGGCGCGTGGGGTCCGGGTCGAGGGCAGCGCGCAGCGTGGACCGCCATGACCTCGGAGCACCTGCCACGCCGTCCTGACCACCGACCATCTCGGCGGCGACCTGGGCCAGCGCGTGCACGTCGGTGCGGGTGCTCACCGCGCGCCCCTGGCGCTGCTCCGGCGCCATGTACGCCGGGCTCCCGACCACCGCGCCGGCCTCGGTCCCCTCCCAGCCGCTCGCCTCGGCGCTTCCGCCAATGGCGTGGGCGATGCCCAGGTCGGTCACCACCGCGCGAGGACCGGTGTCGTCCTTCACCAGCATCACGTTCCCGGGCTTGACGTCTCGATGGACGAGCCCGCGCGCGTGGATCGCGGCGAGGCCCTCCGCGATCTGCCGCAGCAGCGGGAGCGCCTCACGCGCGTCGAGCCGTCCCTCGCGGTGAAGTCGCTCGGCGAGCGTCTCTCCGTCGAGGAACTCCATGGTGACGAATGCCACCGGCCGTTCGTGCGGGCCCGGCCCCTCGTGGAGGTCGAAGGCCCGGCACACGTTCGGGTGAGTCACCGACCGGGCGAGCTGCACCTCCCGGCGGAGCCGCTCGAGGAGCGCCTGGGTGTCCGCCGAGTCGCGCACCATCTTGAGCGCGACCGTCGCGTGGAGGCGCAGGTCTCGTGCCTCGTAGACCTCCCCCATTCCTCCCCGGCCGACCAGGCGGACGAGCTTGAACCGCTGGAGGAGCACGTCCCCCTCGTGCAGCCCGGAGGCTGGAGCTGGCGAGCCCGGGCGCTGGACCGTTTCACCCAGCGCCTCCGTTTCGTGCTCCGGACGCTCCATCCCGCCCGTCTCCTCTCAGGGCCGGGCCCCGTGGAGGATAGGCCGATCCGTGTGCGGCCGGGCAACGGACGTCAGCGTTGCCCCGGGAGCGGCTGGGGGATGTCCGGATCCCGCGGAGCCATGCGTCTCGCAGCAGAAACGCTGAGCCGCTGGCGCACGCCGTGAGCCCGCCGCGACCGGGCGTGACGGACGGAGGTCAGGACGCCGCACCGTCGGACCGGCGCGGCGCGTCGCTCAGTCACAGCTTCCGGTCATCGCGGTGCTCCACTCGTCGATGAGCGCGAGACCGTGGGTGTTCGCGTGAGCCTCTCTGCTGACGCGCGACCTCACGGGACTCCTTTCGAGCGGTGGAAGGACGCCGCTCGTTCGTCGCCGGCGAGTCAGAGCACCTGGCTCTCCTCGCGGTCTCTCGGTGAGGCCGTGTAACCCGTGCGCCCACAGGTCCCGGACCTCGCGCGTGCCTGGTACCCTCGGCTGGCCGCGGGCACGGGCCCAACACGACCATGTCTTCTCGCGACGCAGCCGTGCCTTCTCCTGCCCTGACCTCGCCATCCCCGTCCGACGATGCCCGGCTGCCGGCGCTGCGCACCGAGAACCTGGCCATCGTCTTCACCGACATCGTCGGCTACACCGCCCGCACCTCCCGCCAGACGCGCGAGGAGAATGCGCGGCTGCTGGCGGAGCACGACCGCCTGCTCCTCCCCATCGTCCGTGCCTTCGGCGGGCGGCGGATCAAATCCATCGGCGATGCTCTGCTGCTCGCCTTCCGCTCCCCCACCGACTCCGTGCTGTGCGGGATGGCGATGCAGGACCGCCTCGCGCGCCATGCCCTCGAGTCACCCGGCGCCGAACGCCTCGTCATCCGCGTGGCGATCAACCTCGGCGAGGTGCGCCTCGAGCGGGGTGACGTCTTCGGCGAGCCGGTCAACGTCGCCGCTCGGCTCGAGCACGAGACGCCGGCCGGTGAAGTGTGGCTCACCGATTCGGTGCAGCTCTCGATGAACCGGGCCGAGGTCGAGCTGGAGGAGGTCGGTGTTCGCGAGCTGCGCGGCGTCTCGCAGCCGATCCGCATTCATCGTGTCCGCCGGACCGAGGGCCCGCTCCCGTTCGGTGGCGCGGCGCTCTCCCGGGCCGAGGCCTCCGCCCCCCTGGTGGACCGCTGGCTGGCCGGAGGCGCGGTGCTCGAGCCAGCCCTTCGCAGCGCCGCGGCGGCCCGGAGCCTGCTCGCGATCGGGCGTGGCGCCCTGGGGAGCCGGCGGGTGCGCGGTGCGCTCGTCGGCATCGCGGTCGTCCTCGCCATCCTGGGAGGCACCGCCGCGGTGCGCGCGTCGCGGCCTCTGGGCCGAGCCGAGCGAGCCCTCACCCGCGGCGACTCCGAGGCGGCGCTCGCGCTCCTCGAGCCGCTGGAGCGGTCTGCCGAGGTCCTCGCGCTCCGCGGCCGGGCGCTGGCCCTCGCGCGCCGCCCGGGCGAGGCGCTGTCCTCCTGGGAGGAGGCGGCGAAGATCGATCCCGCCCCGCTCGCGACGGGACCCATCCTGACGACCCTGGTGGACGAGCTCGGCGGGTCGCGCGGTCAGGCCGCAGGAGATCTGCTGGCGAAGCTCGGTGCTCCGGGCCGGCGGGCTCTGGTCGAGGCGACGCGGTCGGACGCGTACCGGAAGCGCTGGGCGGCGGTCGAGGCGCTGCGGCGCATCCACGCCGAGGACGCGGTCGACCTGGGAGACCTCTACCTGGCCGATCTCCGGGTGCGTGACTGCAACGTCGTGGTGCGTGCGGCCGGAAAGCTCGCCGATCTCGGCGACGACCGGGCCGTGGATCCGCTGCGTGAGATTGCCCAGCGCAAGGGCGTTCTCGGGCTCGCCGAAGCCTGCGAGGCGCCAGCGGCCCGCGCGGCGCTGAAGCGTCTCGAGAAGCGCTGAGCGTCGTCGATCCTCTCGCGCGTCGATGTCCGGAACGGCGGTGCCGGGGCGTCTATCGTCCCGAACCAGGCCCGAGGGCCTCAGCGCGAGGTGACGTGACGATGAGCGAGTACGTCTTTCTGTTCCGGACCAACGAGGAGGATCGGCGCCAGGCGATGGGGACGCCGGAGCGGGCTCAGAAGGCCATCCAGGCGTGGATCACCTGGATGCGCGACCTCGAGGCGAAGGGGTTGATGAAGTCCTACGGGAAGCCGCTCGAGACGAGCGGGAAGGTCGTCCGCCGTGAGTCGGTGACCGACGGCCCATTCGCCGAGACGAAGGACATCGTTCTGGGGTTCATCGTCGTCGAGGCGAAGGACCTCGCCGAGGCGTCCCGCATCGCCCAGGGCTGTCCCTTCATCGCCGGGAAGGGGTCGGTCGAGGTCCGCCCGGTGGATCAGGCCCGCGCCGCCGAGCGCTGAGCCGCTGGCGCACGCCGTGAGACCGCCGCGACCGGGCGTGACGGACGGGGGTCAGGACGCCGCACCGTCGGAACGGCGCGGCGCTTCACTCAGTCACAGCTTCCGGTCATCTCGGTGATCCACTCGTTGATGAGCGCGAGACCGTGGGTGTCGACCACGCTCCGGCCAATCTGCGGCATCGCGATGGCCGGCAAGGTGGCGTTCATCCGGTAGGGGATGACCGAGTCGTCGACGTTCCCCGGGGTGATGTCGTGCGACCTGCCGCCGCCCGCCGGACCTGCCGCCACCGGCCTCTTGCAGATTCCCAGCTGGACCGGCTCGGTCACCGACGTGGTCAGGTAGAGCCCGCTGATCCGGGCATTGCCGGTGGGGTTGTGGCAGAAGCCGCAGTTCGCCTCGAGGTACGCGCGCGCCCTCTGGTCGACGGTGCCCGCATCGGGGTCGGCCGCGTTGGGCTGCCGCGGCGCGCTCGCCGGGTCCGGTGCTCCGGTCAGGATGCCAATCCGTGACCAGTGCGCCAGCTGGTTCTCCGTTCCTTCGGGATACGCGTAGTCGGTGTTCAGCCAGTGAGTCTTCGGTCCGATGGGCGAGACCGCTCCGCTCTCGGCGTGGCACTGCTCGCACTGGAGCCGGGACGGGACGAGGTAGTGCGCGTCCTGGGTCGCCCCGTCGCCGTCGATGTACGAGAGGTCCACCACCTCGCCGCCGGGGAGAGGCGTCGCCTCCGTCCCCGCGTCGTTCCAGCGGTAGCTCATGAAGTTCCAGGCGCCCGCCGCCTTCCACTCGACCCGGGTCTCCACCCAGTGAATGGGCAGGGTCGTGTCACGGGCGTCCTGCCGGAACCCGAAGCTCTTGGTGAAGACGGTGCCGTCCGGGAACCCGAGCACTCCCGCGTCGGTGTACGTCGCGTGGGTGCCGGGCGGCACGCGGACGGTGCGGCGCTTGATTGCCCCGTCCGAGTAGAGCGGCGTCGTGAGATTGAACGGGATGACGTCGCCCGACAGGGGCGCCACCTCGCCGTTCGACAGCTGCACCTGGCACCAGTCGGCGAGCTGTCCCGGGACCGAATCGTCGGTCGGGACCCTCGGCGTGCACGATCCGTTGCTGGAGCTGGAACCACAGGCGGCCAGCGCCAGCACCGCGCCGGCCATCACCCCCCGGACGAACATCGACATCGAAGCGACCTCTCCAATCGAAGCTGGCCCGCGGGAGGACATCCCGCGGGCCGTCAGCGAGCTTTAGAACGTGGGAACGGGAACGGCGGGCAGCGCCGGCAGCGTGCAGGCGTACTTCGCCTCGTCGAAGGTCATGATCTCGCCGAGGTTCGGATTCTGCGCGTCGAACTGATCGAGGTGCAGGTCGGCGAAGTGTCCGCTGCCGTTGTTCTGGGCGCAGATCTGGAACGGGTTCGACTGGCCACCCGCCAGGCCCAGGATGCCGTCGTAGCTCACGTCGGAGACGTGATTGTCCGGCCAGGAGTGCGAACCCTGGAACCCGCTGGCGAGCAGCGCCGCCAGCATGAAGCTCGGGTGATTCTGGTCGGTGTTGCCCTCGAGCGGGTTGGTCCCGTTGTTGGTGAACGTGTTGTCGTGCACGTTGACCTGCGAGGGGAACGGGTTGTACCCGCTGGTGGCGCCGGTGGTGCACGCCGCCTGACCCAGGGCCGCGAAGCAGCTGATCGACGAGAACCCGGCAGCGGAGTTCCCGCTGAAGGTGTTGCCGAACACCTCGACCTTGCTGTTGGCCATCACCGCGCCGCCGGTGCCGGCGGGAACGAGCGCGACCGTGCCGCTGGGGTCGCCGAAGTTCGGGTGGTTATTGTTGGTGAGGGTGTTGTTGTAGACGCGCACGTTGTGACCACCGACCTGAGGCAGGTTGGGGAGGTCGAACACCAGGAAGCCCACCGTGTTGTCGTGGCTGTCGTTTCCGGTGACGTCGGCGTTGAACGAGTTCTCGATCTCGATGCCGGCGACGTTGTTCGTCAGGACGTTGTTGCGGACGACGATGCCGTCCGACTGGCCGACGTAGATGCCGGTGTCGCTGGCGCCGTCGGAGGTGCTGTTCTCGACCAGGACCTGCTTGCACTGCACCGGGTAGATGCCGTACCCGCCGTGGGTGGCCCGGGTCGGCCAGGAGACGCCGACGTGGTTGACGTGCAGGCCGTTGGCTCCGGTGACCTTCAGGCCGTCGCCCGCGGTGTCGCGGATGCTGAAGTCCTGGAAGATGGTCTTCACCGTCTGGCCGGCGGGGATGCTCTGCACCACGCCGTCAGCGCCGGCAGCCTGCGCGGAGAAGTCGAGGATGGTGGTGGTCATCCCCGCGCCCTTCACCGTGATGTTGTTCTTGGTGGCGAGGTTGAGGGAGTTGGTGAAGTGGTAGGTGCCGGCTGCCATCTGGATGGTCGAATCGGCCGCGGCGCTGGAGAAGGCCGAGGCGATCGCGGACTCGCTCATCGAGGGGTCGACGTTCACCACGCCGCCACCGCCACCGTTGTTGTTGTCACTGCTGCAGGCCGCGACGAAGAGGCTGGCGGCGAGAACGCAGCCCAGCCGAAAAGACACGTGCTTCAAGGCTTTCTCCTTCATGTCAGAAGCAAGGTTCTGAGTTTGGGGGGCGCATCCATACACGTTCCCGCGACTCGTTGACTGACAAATCAACCGGCCCCCATCAGTATCCCCGACGGGTGAGCGTGGGTGTGAACGTGTGTGATGCCCCCCGGTCTGCGGGCGGTCGAACGCCCGGCAGCCCTCTCTTATTCACCGGATTGACGCGGCGCCGCAAGAAGCGTCGGCGGCCCCGACGGGCTTCACCCTGGGAGTGATTTGCGGAGAAACACCGCGAGACCCCACGAGCGCTCCTCCTCCTTCCAGCGGACGTAGCCCAGCCCCTCGTAGAGCGCGATCGCCGCGGCGTTCGTCGGCCGGGTGTTGAGCGTCAGGACGCGGACCCCGCGTGCGCGCGCCTGCTCCTCGGCGAACACGGTCAGGCCACGGCCGATGCCGCGTCGTCCGGCGCTCGCCAGGACCGAGAGGCTGGTCACCGCGGCGATGTCCTTCCCGTCGGCGACCTCGGGATCCGGATCGATCCACTCGAGGCTCACCATCCCGACGGTCTCGCCCTCCAGCTCGGCCACCCAAGTCGGACGCTCACCGGTGAGCGAGGCGGCGATCCACGCCGGCACCCTCTCCACGTCCCAGCCCGCCTCCTCGCGCATCCGGCGCAGCGCCGGCGCATCGTCCGGGCGGACGGCGCGGATGCTCCAGCCGCTCTCGAGCACTAGCGCAGCTGCTCGCGCAGCGCACCGGCTCGCTGCTGGAGCTCCGGGTCCATGCTGGTCAGCTCGAGCGCCTTCAGTCGCTGGTCGAGGCTCTTGGGCAGCTTCGCCTTCAGGGTCCCGGCCTCCTGCATCGACTCGAGCTTTCCGAGCGCCTGCCCGACGATCCGCTCGCGCGGGTGGTCCAGCAGCGAGTCGAGGAAGTACGGGTCCTCGGGGAGCTCCGGATATTTCTCGAGGTACTCGATGACGCCCTCGGCCCAGGCCTTCCGGTCCGGCAGCTCGCGCAGCTTGGCCATGGCTTCCTTCTGGGCCTGACGCTTGCCGTCGGGGTCGAATGTCTTGGCCAGTCCCTCGGGAAGGGCGCCACCGGTGAAGAGCGCATCCGCGGCTTGCTTGTAGCGGGTGTACGTCGCGCTCCGTTCGATCCGCTGCTGGGCAGGGTCGTCCTGTCGCGAGTGGTACTTGCTCTTGCCGCGCCGGGCGTCGATCTCGCGCCACGACTTGTTGCGCTTGCCGGTGAAGCCCCCGCCGTCGTCGTCGTCCTTCACCATGGTTACCCGTCACCTCCGGGCTCGGGCCTCCCAGAGGGCCCCGAGCACCTGTCGCCCGAGGGTGCGAATCGTCTCGCGTTCCGCGGGCGGCACCGGTCCTGGACCGTCCTGCTCGGCCGGGGCGAGCGCCTGGTCGACGAGCCCGATCAGCTCCACCGGGGCCTTCGCCGCAGGATCGCCCTCGAGCGCCTCGGGCGGGACCGACGCCGGGGCGGCGCCATCTGCGTGCTCGAGAACGGCGTGCAGCTCGAACGCCAGCTGGCGGAGGACCCCCCAACCTTCGTCCGAGAGCCCCCGCTCGTCAAGGGAGCCGAGGAGGGCATCCTGCCGGTTCTCGAACGAATCGTTCAGCCGGTCCCGGGCGCGGCGGTCCATCGCCAGCCAGGAACGGACAGCCTCGATGTAAGCAGGGTCCGGACCGGCCGGTCGGGCCGGACCCGGTGCCGGCGCCTTCGCCGGCCGCGGCCGCGGGATGGGCGGCCGCTGCTCGAGAACGAACCCCGGAGAGGCGGACGCATCCCACAGTCCGAGGAGGTTCTGGAACAGCCGGCGGGCGACGTCCGGGTCCGGGAAACGCGGAGGTTCGGGAAAAAGCGTGGGGATGATCTCGTTCGCTTCCGCGCCCTCGACCCGGCCCGCGCGGAACCGGCGCAGGACCTCGTCCGGCGACAGCGGCGAGCCGGCGATGGCGAGCAGCTCGGCCAGGACGTCCGCGCTCTCGAAGCGGCGGGCGAACTCCAGCGCCTCACGCCCGCGGCGGTCACGCCGTCCCATCGGCGCCTCCCCGGTCCAGGAGGCGGCGGTACACGGTGCCGTGCGCGACCAGCTGCTCGTGCGTTCCTTGCTCGGCGACCCGGCCCGACTCGAGCACGATGATGAGGTCCGCGTTGCGCACGGTGGAGAGACGGTGGGCGATGACCAGCGTGGTCCGGCCCGCCTTCAGCTCGGCGAGCCCTGCCTGCACCAGCGCCTCGCTCGCCGCGTCCAGGCTGCTGGTGGGCTCGTCCAGCAGCAGGACCGACGGCTCGCGCACGAAGGCCCGGGCGATGGCCAGCCGCTGCCGCTGTCCGCCGCTCAGCTGCGCGCCGCGCTCGCCCACCGCGGTGTCGAGGCCCCTCGGAAGCGCGCGCACGAACTCGGCTCCGTGGGCTCGCTCGAGCGCGCTCCACACCTCGGCATCGGTGGCGTCCGGCCTTCCGACGCGCACCGCATCCCGCACCGAGCCAGCGAAGAGCACTGGCTCCTGGGGAACCCAGGCGATGCGGGTCCGGACCGAGGCCCGGCTGTAGCCGCGCACGTCCTGGCCGTCCCAGAGGATGCGCCCTCCCGCCGGATCGACGAAGCGGAGCAGCGCGGAGAACAGCGTGCTCTTGCCGGCTCCCGACGCGCCGACGAGCGCCACCGTCCGGCCCGCGGGCACCTCGAGGGTGAGCCCCCGCACCGCCTCGACCTCGTCGTACTGGACGCGGAGGTCCTCGAGGCGAAGCGCTCGGCGCAGCGGCGGAGCGTCCTCTCCACGGTCCGGGGGAACGCGGCGATCCTCGAGCTCGAACACCCGCTCGGCGGCGCCGATCCCCGTGACCACCTGGGTCAGCGTGGAGGAGAGCGTCTTCAGCGGCCCGTACATGAGCAGCACCGCGCCGACATAGGACATGAGATGGCTCGCGAGCGTGGCATCGGCACGCACCGCCCGGGCGCCCACCGCGAGGGCCAGCGCCAGCCCCGCGATGCCCATCAGCTCGATGGACGGGCTCGCCGACCCGCGAAGAAGGAGCGAGCGGTCCATCTCCTTCAGGTAACGAGCCTGCTCGGCGTCGAACGCAGCCCGCACCCGGGGCTCCATCCCGTAGGCCTGCACCACGGGCAGCGCGGAGAGCTGCTCGCCGACCAGCGCGGTCAGGTTCCCGAGGCTGCCCTGGGTGGTGCGGGCCGCGCGCTTCACGGCCCGGGCGAAGCGGGTGATCGGGATCAGCGCGGCCGGGAAGACCACGAAGCTCAGCGCGAAGAGCCTCCAGTCGAGGACCAGGCACACCCCGAGCAGCGCGAGCAGCTGCAGCGCATCGCGAACCCAGGTGGTGAGGGCCTGGGTGACTGAAAACTCCACCTGGGCCACGTCTGCGGTGAGCCGGCTCAGCACGTCGCCGCTCGCCCGGGACTCGTGCGTCGCCGGCGGCAGCGACAGCAGATGCGCGTAGAGGTCCGAGCGGAGGGTGGCCAGCGCCCGCTGCCCCGCGACCTGCATCCACCCGGTCTGGAGCAGCTGGGTCCCTGCCTTCACGAGCGCGAGCAAGACCAGGAGCCCGGGCAGCAACCAGCGGGCCCGCTCGGGCGAGGTGTACAGGCCCGCAAGATGCAACGGCTCGGAGAGAAGGACGCTCCGGAGCAGCGGGCCGATGAGCCACGCATATCCGGCCGCGGCAGCCGCGCTCACGACCGCGGCGAGCACCGCTCCGATGACGAGGCGCGCCGAGGGACGGAGAAGGCCGAGGAGCCGGCCGAGGGTGGAGGTCATGCCCGGTGACCAGGCATGCGTTCCGCCCTGTCCCGGTGTCAAGGATTGCCGGCGTCCCGCACCGTTCAAAGGGTACAGGCCTGCATGAAGCTCGAGCGCCACCATTCGCACTCGCCGGGTGAGCAGCCGGACGGCCGGGACGCGGTCCTGCGCGACGGGCCACGCCGCCGCGTCCTCTGGCTGATGGTCGAGTTCTTCCGAACCCTCGGGTATTCCGACGTGAAGGCGAGGCTGCCCGGCCACTCCGCTCCCACGGTCCTCAACGGGACCCTCGAGGACCACCGGCCGGACCTCACCTGCCGTCAGGACGATCGCGGGAAGACGGCGATGCTCCTCGAGGTCGTTCTCCCCGAGACGGTGGACGACCCGGACACCGAGAACCGCTGGTCGCTGCTGGCCAGCGCGGCGCGGCTCTACGCGGCCGAGCTCCACTTCGTGGTGCCTCGCTGGACGCGGCAGGGAAGCGTCGAGCGGCGGCTACGTCACCGCCTCCGGGACCTGGGCCTGCACCCGAACCGGATCTGGTCGGTCTGAGCGCCCCTGATCCGTTGCCGGGTCGTTGCGCTGCATTATGCTGGCGATCGTTCCCTCTCAATTCAAAGGGTTGAGCACGATCGATGGCGGCCTCGACGACGAAGCGCGACTACTACGAGGTCCTCGGTGTGGCTCGAGAGTGCACGGCGGTGGAGCTCAAGACCGCCTACCGGAAGCTCGCCCTGCAGTTTCATCCGGACCGGAACCCCGGTGACCACCAGGCCGAGGACCGCTTCAAGGAGGCCTCCGAGGCCTACGAGGTCCTGTCGGATCCGGAGAAGCGCGCCCGCTACGACCGGTTCGGTCATGGCGGGAACCCCTTCGAGGGCTTCGGCGGCTTCAGCAGCTCCAACCTGAACGAGGTGCTGGGGGAGATCTTCGGCGACATCTTCGGCGCCACGCGCTCCCGGCGCGGGGGACGGACCCGGGGCGCGGACCTTCGCTACAACCTCGAGGTCACCTTCGAGGAGGCCGCGTTCGGCACGGAGGTGCAGGTCCGCATCCCGAAGCCCAAGCGCTGCGAGCCCTGTGAGGGCACCGGGAGTGCGGACAAGCGCGTGCGTACCTGCCCGGCTTGCGGAGGGGCAGGCGAGCTTCGGTACACGCAGGGGTTCTTCTCGGTCAGCCGTCCGTGCACGACCTGCGGCGGGTCAGGCCAGAGCGCGACCAATCCCTGCACTCACTGCCGAGGCACGGGTCGGGTCGACAGCCAGACGACGCTCAGCGTGAAGATCCCCCCCGGGGTCGACACCGGCACGCGGGTGCGGTCGACCGGCGACGGAGAGCCGGGAGAGCACGGGGGCCCGCCCGGCGACCTCTACGTGGTCATCCACGTGAAGGACCATCCCATCTTCGTCCGCGAGGACACCGAGGTGCTCTGCGAGGTGCCGGTGTCCTTCGTCCAGGCTGCGCTCGGCGCGCAGATCGACGTGCCCACGCTCGACGGGAAGCATCGGATGAAGATCCCCGCCGGAACCCAGAGCGGGAAGGTGTTCCGGATCAAGAGCAAGGGCATCCCGCACCTCCACGGCGCCGGCCGGGGCGACCAGCACGTGCGCATCCTGGTGGAGACGCCGACGCACCTGAGCGCCGAGCAGAAGGAGCTGCTCGAGCGCTTCGCCGAGCTCTCCGGCGAGCAGACTCACCCCCAGACCAAGACCTTCTTCGAGAAGGTCCGGGAGCTCTTCGGCTAGTTGTCCTGCGCTCCCTGCTCGATCCAGGAGCGGATGGCTTCGAGCTTCTCCGGCTGCCCGTCGAAGTAGGTCGGGCTCGCAGGAGGCATCCTCTCGCCGCACGTCGTCCCCGAGATCTTCAGGAAGAGTACCGACGCATCGGGGTCCCCGGGAGTCACGCGTAGCTCGGGCGCGCAGCTTTGCCTCGCCGGAACGTTCACCAGCTGGTCGTAGGCCTTGTCCGCCTCGAGCGAGAGCAGCATGCCCACCGTGCTCGAGCCCTGGTGGCAGACCGCGCACGGCTGGAAGATGGGGAGCACCTCCGCGACGAACGACGTCTCGCTCGAGGTCTTCACGTACACCGTCGCCGAGGCCGTCTTGGTCCCGCCCTTCCCGTCGGACACGGTGACCGCGAGCGTGAACTTCGTCAGTTGGGCGACCACGGGGGCGGTCCAGGTGGGCGAGGGGACGCCCTGCGAGCTGAAGCTGCCCTGGGGCGAGGCGGGCGAGGTCTGGTTCCAGCTGTAGGTGAGCGTGTCGTTGTCGGCGTCGGTCGCGGTGGCCGAGGCCTGAGTGGCTGCGCCGATCATCACCGCGCCCGCGGCCACCGTCGCCGTGACGTCTGGCGCGTGGTTGCCGGGAGGCGGGTTGCCTCCGGACGGGCCGCTGCCTCCGCACCCCAGCGCGAGCGTGACCGCGAGGAGCAGGCCGCGGCTCGGCCTGAAGAATTCAGCGCGGTCACTCGTCGTCATCGTCGTCTCCCCGATCGTGCTCGCGCGAATCACGAGGTAGCCGAACCTTCAGGATCTCCCCCAGTCCCACGGGCGGCGGCCCGAACCCGACGTTCGAGATGTAGAGGTCACCGTCGGGACCGAAGGTCATCGCCGTCGGGGTGGACAGTCCGCCGACGACGGCGTGCTGCGATCCGTCCCGGTCAACCCGGGTGACGCTCCCCGTCCCCGGCGTGGGCGCCGGCGCCGCCGAGCTCTGAAGCACGTACATCCGGCCATCGCGATCGAAGGCGAGGCCGAGCACCATGTTGAAGCCCTCAGCCACGACGCTGACGTGTCCCTGCGGCGTGAGCTTCCAGACCTTGGAGGTGCCCGGGTCCTGCGGGAACACCCCGAGGTTGCCGACGTAGAAGTTGCCCCGGTGGTACGCGAGCGCCGACGGAACGACGTGCCCCTGGCTCGCCGAGAAGTCGACGACGCGACTGACGTGCCCGCCGGTCCCGATCCGGTCGATCTCTCCATGGTTGGGCTCGACGGCGTACAGCGCGTCGTGGACCGCAACCATGTTGAACCACGTTCCGTCTGGCTCGAAGTCGAGCGGCTGCGGATGGGCGACGGGGTGCGCGCGCTGGAAGGCACCGAGATCGGCCACCAGCGACCAGCCGCCGTGATGGTGGATGCGGATGACCCCGTTGGGAGTTCCGGGGACGCCGTGAGAGCAGCCGGCGCCGGCGAGGATCGCGTACATCGCTCCGTCCAGGAAGGCGATGTCGGCGACACCCGAGACCAGATCTCCGCTCTCGTCGCTGGTCTGGCTCGAGGGCAGGCCGTCGACGACCGTCGTACGTCTGCCGTGATGGTCGATGCGCGAGATGCGCGAGCCGACGACGCTCCCGGTGTACGGGCCGACGGGTGGGGGGACGGTGCAGTCCTCCGTCGCGGGCGCCGGGTCGGTTCCTCCCAGCCCGCCCTCGGCGACGTAGAGCGCCCCGTCCGGTCCGAACTTGAGCCCTCGCGGGTTGTTCAGCCCGGAGGTGAGGACGGTGACCTTCGCCTCCGGGGGATGGCGGTGGGCTCTCGAGTCTGCGGTCAGCGCGGCGTCCGCCCAGCCCTCATCGCTCGAGACCTGGCCTCCGCCGCACCCCAGCCCGAGCCCCAGGAACAGGACCGAGCTCCAGGCGAGCCTTCCGCGCGGCCTTTCGGACATCGTCATCTGCCTGCTCATGTCGTGCCTCCCCCGACCCCATGACTGCCGGGCCGCGGGGCACCCTCTCTGGACCGATCCCTGACCGGTTCGCTCACCCGACGAATGACCCGAGATTCCGGACAGGAGCGGGCTGTCAGGCGACGGATCGGGCGACGTCGTCGTTCGACGCGCTGCATCGGGCTCGCCCGGCGTAAGCTCGCCGTCCCCCTCCGGGCAAGGAGTGGCGATGGGCCGCGCCTGGAAACGAATCGCCTCCGCGCTGTTTCAGCGTGACGTCGCGCTGCTGCTCGGCGTTGGCGTCGTCGCCACCGTGGGGGAGGCGCAGTTCGAGGGACCGTCGGCGTCCGGATCCCGGCTCCTGGTCATCGCGGTCCTGGGCTTCTTCGACCTTCTGCCGCTCCTCGTACTGGTGCGGTTCGCCCGCCAGCGCACGAATGCGGGTCGAGCCCTGTCCTCCAGCCAGATGGCCGCCGGGATCGCGCTCTGCGCTCTGATCGGGGCCGCGGTCACCACCTGGCCAGGCCCCTGGGAGATCGTCGGCGTGGCGGTACAAACCGCGCAGAATCTGGCGCGCGCCACGCTCTTCGTGTTCGCCCTGGAGTTGCATGCGCGCGCGCTCCGTGGCCAGGCCGCCGCGCACGAGATCCGAGAGACCACCGTTCGTCTCGAGGCCGAGCTCCAGGACGCACGGACGCGAGCGCTCGAGGCGCAGATCGAGCCTCACTTCCTCTTCAATACCCTGGCCAACGTACGTGAGCTCCGGCGAAGCGATCCCCGGACCGGCGTCGCGATGCTGGACGATCTGATCGACTACCTCGAACGGTCGTTCCCGGGCCTCGGGCGCGAGCGAACCACGCTGGACGAGGAGCGAGCGCTCGTCGACGCCTACCTGCGTCTGCACGGCCCACGTTTTGGCTCCCGGCTCCGCTACGACATCGCGTTCCCGGACCCTCTCCTCGGCTGCGAGATCCCGAGCATGATGCTCCTGACCCTGGTGGAGAACTCGCTGAAGCATGGACTCGGGCCTCTTCCGGAGGGTGGAGCGATCACTCTGTCCGCAAAGACCTCGGGAGAGGCGTTGGTCGTCGACGTCGTGGATACGGGGGCCGGGATGGGGGCGGGATCCGGTGGAGGCACTGGCCTGGCCAACATCCGCTCCCGCCTCGCGCTCCGCTACGGGGACATGGCGAGGCTCACGCTGTCGCTGAACGAGCCGCGCGGGGTCCGGGCCTCGCTCCGGATTCCTCTCCCGGGGCCAACGGTGGCATGAGCGCGACGACGGACAGGCGGTCGGTGCGCGCTGACCTTCGCGTCCTCCTGCTCGCAGCGGGCGTGCTGTTCATCGCCCGGGTCGTCCCCAACGCATTCACGATGCTCCAAAACGGATTGCCGGTGGGCCGCATCCCTCTGAGGCTTGCCCCGTGGGCCTTCCATTGGCTCCTGGTGACCCTTGTGTTCGTGCCGGGATTCCTCTTCGCCGAGCGAGCCTCGGCCTCGAGGTCTCGCACCGCTCCGTACGCCGTCGTGGTCCTGGTCGGATCGTTGCTGGTCGAGGCGCTCATGGTTTCCCTGGCCAGCTGGCTCTTCATGCGGCCGTTCCAGTATCAGCCCGTCGGGGTTCTCGACGTCACGATGCGGATGGGTCTGGCCGCGTTCGTCTTCGCCGGATACCGCGAGCAGCGACAGGCGGTGGAAGTCGTCCAGACGCTCGAGACGCGACGAAACGAGATGATGGGACGCCTCGCGGCCTCGCGGTTGAGCGCAGCTCGGGTGCGGGTGCAGCCCGAGGTGTTCATCGCCGAGCTCCGCGCCATCCGTGCCTCCTACGTCGAGGATCCACGGACCGCGGAAGTCGGGCTGGAGGCGCTCATCACCCGCCTGAGAGCCGCATCGCGGAGCGCGCTGCCGTGAGCCCGCGAGCGCTGATCGCCGAGGACGAGCCGGCGCTCCGGGCCGAGGTCAGGAGCGCGCTCGCACACCTGTGGCCCGAGCTGGTCGTCTGCGCCGAGGTGGGGGACGGCATCGAGGCGGCGAAGGTCCTCGAGGAGCAGCGTCCCGAGGTGCTCTTCCTCGACGTGGCCATGCCCGGGATGGATGGGCTGGAGGTCGCCCGCCGTGCCAGCGGCCGGAGCCACGTCGTCTTCATCACCGCCTACGACGAGCATGCGGTTCCCGCATTCGAGGAGGGCGCGATCGATTTCCTGGTGAAGCCGCTGTCGCTCGAGCGGCTCCGCCGGACGGTGGCTCGCCTGCGGGCGCGCATCGGTGAGACCCCGGCGCTGCTCGAGCCGGTGCTGGCCGGGCTTCGGCAGGCGCTGGAGAGCCGGCGTCACCTCCGGTGGATCAGCGTACTCGAGGGGAAGGAGCTGCGCTTCGTCACCACCGACGAGATCTTGTTCTTCCGGTCGGACCACAAGTACACCGCGGCGGTCACCCGCGACGGGGAACACCTCGTCTCCCGTCCCCTGAAGCAGCTGGTGGACGATCTGGATCCCGAGGCCTTCTGGCGTGTTCACCGGAGCTACGTGGTGAACCTCCGCGCCATCCTCGCCGTGCGCAAGGCCGGGAGCGGTGGTCTGGAGATCGTCCTGAAGGACCACCCCGAGCGGATCCCGGTGAGCCAGCCGCACGCGCACCGGTTCCGCCAGACGTGAGCGGGGCGCCGCCGCGCCGGGGTGAGCTCCGGCGCGACGGGCCTCCGGCCGCTACCAGTCGTCGTGATCGTCGTCGTTGTCGCCGTGCTTCGCCCGGGTGACCTCCCAGGTGGCGTTGTCCCCGTGCTGCTGGGTCCAGAACATCCGCCAGCCGTCGTGGCCGAAGCGCGGCACCTTGGCACCGAGGATGCCGTTGACGCTCGGATCGCCATCCGAGACGTGGATGCCGGTGATCTCGTTGTCACCCTCGTTCTTGCCGAAGCCGCCGTTCGCCGAGTCGAGCGTCGCCGACGGATCGCGGCCCTCGGCGAGGAAGCGGATCGGAAGCGAGCCCTGCCCGTAGTCGGTGTTCAGATCGAAGACGAACCCCGAGTCGAGCGCGTTGCGCTGGGAATGGAGCCCGTCGCCTGCGTCCTCCACTGCCAGCAGCTTGTCCTCGGACAGGAAGGTGACGTTGTCCAGGCCGGCGACCGTGGCGGTCTTGCTCTGGAAGAACAGCGAGATCCGACCCTCGTCGGCGTCGGCGCCGTGCTGCGAGAGGCGGAAGATCGAGCACCAGCCGCCCGCGTTCCCGTTCTCCGGGCTGGTCGTGGTGGTGTCGCCGGTCTCGGTGAAGAAGAACTCGCGGAAGTGGCTTCCCGGGCGGAACGCGCCGTTCTCCGGCCGCTTGAACGGAGTGCCGCCCGCGGCCTTCGCGAGGGTGTTGGCGTTGAAGGGGGTCGTGCCGTCCACCCGGGTGTCGTGGATGGTGATCCACCGGGTCCGGTGCGAGATGCCGTGGGTGCGGATCGCCAGCTGGTCGGGGGCGTTCACCGCCGCCTGCGACTCGAAGGTGGCGACGTGGTCGCCGACGATGACCTGCAGGACCTGCAATCTTCCGTTGTGCAGATCTCCGGGACGGTGGGGCACGTAGCGGTAGAGAAAGCTGTTGGGCCGCTTCGCCGTCGTGCTGGCGCCCGTCGCGTCGGTCTTGGTCGAGCCGCCGATGTCCTCGACGATCCAGACGTTGCCGAAGTTGTCGTTCTGGATGCCCTCGTACCCGCCTCGTCCGAGCGCTCCCGACACGTCCTCCACCTGTGACGGAACGCCGAGCGTGGCCGCATAGATGGGCGCGTTCGGGTTCTCGGTGGTGAAGAGCAGCCGCTGCGAGAACGGATCCCAGGTCGACCCGTCGATCGGTGCGATCGGATTCCCGTTCACGTCGTGCGTGGCCATCACCGTCACCCGGTGCGCGGTGTCGGCATCGAGGTTGATGCGGGTGATGAGGCTCGCGTCCTGGACTCCGGCCTCGTGCCCCTGGAAGAGAAAGTGCCTTCCATAGTCGTAGCGTGGGTCCGCGCCCTTCTGGCCCCAGAGGACGAGATAGGTGTTCTTGTCCGGCTCGGTCTTCTGCGCCTCGGTCGGGCTGCTCAGCGTCGCCGGGACCAGCTGGGGCACGGCGGCGTTCGCCGGGCTCGGCGCGTCGTTGATGTAGCCGTACCAGCCGAAGCTCCCGTCGGGGTTCTCGACTGGCATCGCACCGACGGCGACCGGTTGCTGGCGCCACTCGCGAGTGAGCTGGCTGGGGGGTGCGTACCCGTCGGCCTTCACGTTTGCGGCGGGTACTCCGGTGATCGGGGCCGCGTGCGCGGCGAATCCTGCGGTCAGACATGCTGCCAGGACGTGCTTCATCTGCTCTCCTCCCGGGGAACGCTGGCCTTCGGGCGCAGCGAGGCCGACGGATCGGCCTGCGCACGGGACCCGAAGCTGCGACCGGGATGCGTGAACCCTGCGGGACGCTCGTGTGAAGAACAGGTCTCGGTGGCCAATCCGGTTGCGCGTCGGTCCGCGTTGTCACGAACGCGATTGTCAGCCCGCGTTCGCGAGCGACGGCGCGGGGCCGCCCTCGTCGTCCTCGCCATCGCGCGGGTCGACGGCCCGGAGCTCGTGCTTCCTGACCAGCTCGTAGAGCACCGGCACCGCCATCCGGCTGATGAGGAGCGAGGCGACCTCTCCGGCGGCGAGCGAGAGTGCCAGGCCCTGGAAGATGGGATCGAAGAGGATCACCGCGGAGCCGATGCTGACGGCCAGCGCGGTGAGCAGCATCGGGCGGAAACGGACCGCCCCCGCCTCGACGACGGCCTGCGCGATCGGCAATCCTCGGCGGATCCCGTCCTCGGCGAAGTCGACGAGGATGATGGAGTTCCGCACCACGATTCCTGCTCCGGCCATGAAGCCGATCAGTGACGGGGCGGTGAAGTTCGCGCCCAGGGCGGCGTGCGCCGGCAGGATGCCCACCAGCGAGAAGGGGATGGGCGCCATGACGACCAGCGGGATGGAGAACGAGCGGAACCAGCCCACGAGAAGACCGTAGATGAGCAGCAGGACCACCACGAACGCGGCGCCCAGGTCCCGGAACAGCTCGAGGGTGAGGTGCCATTCGCCGTCCCACTTGATGGCGGGGCGTTCATCGCCCGGCGGCTGCGCGGCGCTGTACACCGCGACGGGTTCGCCCAGCCGGGCGATCGCCCCGTTCATCTTGAGGATCGCGTAGGCCGGGCTCTCCGCGGCGCCGGCGACGTCGCCGGTGACGTAGATGACGGGCAAGAGGTTCTTGTGGTGGATGCTCCGGTCCTCGACCGTGGTCTCCACTCGCACCAGCTCGCCGAGCGGGACGAGGGCCTGCCCGGTCGAGTCGGGGAGGCGAAGCGCCAGGAGGTCGGAGATTCCGGTGCGCTCCGTCCGGGGCACGTCGACCACGATGTCGACCGCCTCCTGCTCGCGAGGCAGGTGCAGCCGCCCGACCGTCTCACCGCCCAGGGCGATGCGGAGGGTCCGGGCGACGGCCTCGGCGTGGATGCCGTGGAGCGCGGCCTTCTCCTTGTCCACCCGCAGCACCTCCTTGGCTCGTGGGGCCTCCTCGGACCCGCCCAGGTCCACCACGCCCGGAGTGCCGGCGAAGATGGCGCGCATCGTTCCGGCCAGGCGCTCACGCGCCCCGGCGTCAGGGCCGTACACCTCGGCGACCAGCGACTGCATCACCGGAGGACCGGGCGGGACCTCGGCCACCGCGATCCGTGCACCGTGGCGAGCGGCGATCGCCGCGACCGTCGGCCGGATCCGCAGCGCGAACGCGTGGCTCTGCACCGAGCGCCGTTCCTTGGGAAGGAGGTTGAGCTGCACCTCGGCGCGGCTGGCGTCGCGGCGCAGATCGTAGTGGCGCATCAGCCCGTTGAAGCCGTGCGGAGCCGACGTGCCCACGTAGACCTGGTAGTCGGTGACCTCCTTCTCCTGGCGGAGCGCGGCCGCGATCTCCCGGGCCACCTGCGCGGTCCGCTCCAGCGAGCTGCCCTCGGGCATGTCGAGGACGATCTCCAGCTCGCTCTTGTTGTCGTAGGGCAGCATCTTCACCCGGACCCAGCCGGCGGGGATGAGCGCCATCGCTCCGAGGAGGAGCACCGCGGTCAGGCCGAGGAAGCCCCAGCGCCAGCGCGCGCGGCCCACCAGGCGAGACATGAGCCATCGGTACGCGCGGGTGACCCGGTTCTCGGTGGAGTGCGTCGAGGTCCCGGGAGCGCGTCCACGTCCGAGCAGGCGCACGGCCGCCCAGGGCGTCACCACGAACGCGACCAGGAGCGAGAACAGCATCGCCGCCGAGGCCAGCGTCGGGATGGGCCGCAGGTACGGCCCGGTCATGCCGCCGACGAACGCCATGGGGAGGATCGCGGCGATGACGGTCAGGGTCGCCAGCACCGTCGGGTTCCCGACCTCGGCCACGGCGCGGACGGCGATCTCCCGCAGCGAGAGGCCCCTCGACTCCGGGAGCTCGCGGTGTCGGACGACGTTCTCCACGACCACGATCGCGTCGTCGACGAGGATCCCGATCGAGAAGATGAGGGCAAAGAGCGTGACCCGGTTGACCGTGTAGCCGACGAGGTGGAAGACGACGAGAAGCAGCGACAGCGTCGAGGGGATGGCCACCGCGACGACAGCCGACTCGCGCCAGCCGAGCATGAACAGCACCAGGAGCGAGACGCCCACCACCGAGAGCGCCATGTGGAAGAGCAGCTCGTTCGACTTCTCCGCCGCCGACGCTCCGTAGTTGCGGGTGACCGTGATCTCGACGTCGCCCGGGATGGTGCTTCCCTTCAGGCGTTCGACCTGGGCGAGGGCGGCTCGCGCGACGGCGGTCGCGTTGCTCCCGGGGCGCTTGGACAGCGAGAGCGTGACTGCCGGCTCCTCGGGGAGGAGGCCGGTGCCCGCCCCCGCACCGCTGCCGAAGAAGACGTACTGCGCCGGCTCCTCCCAGCCGTCGAGGACCTGGGCCACCTCCCGGAGGTGAACCGGCCTTCCGCCCTGGACGCCGACGACCGCCGAGGCCAGCTCGTCGGCCGAGGTGAAGAAGGCGCCGGCCTGCACGACGACCTCCCGGTCACCGGTCGTCAGCGCTCCGGCGACCTCCTGGCGATTCGCGGGACCGAGGGCGCGGAGGACGTCGAGCACTCCCAGCCCACGCGCGGCGAGCGCGGCCGGGTCGAGCTGGATCCGCACCTGGCGCCGATAGCCGCCGAGCAGCGAGGTGTCCGAGACGTCCGGCACGTGCTTGAGCTCGGCCTCCACCTGCGCGGCCACCCTCCGGAGGGCGAGATGGTCCAGGCGATCGGAGTGGAAGGTCAGCGCGAGGATCGGGACGTCGTCGATCGAGCGCACCTTGAGCAGCGGCGGGGACGCGCCGGCCGGGATCCGGTCTGCGTTCGCCTGGAGCTTTCGCTGGAGCTTGACCAGCGACCGTTCCGGGTCGTCGCCGACGTGGAAGGTCACCACGACCAGCGCGCGTCCCGGCTGGCTCGTCGAGTGAACGTACTCGACGCCGGGGACCTCCCACGCCAGACGCTCCAGCGGTGCGGTGAGCCGGGCCTCCACCTCCGCCGCGCTCGTCCCCGGCATGGCGACGAGGAGATCGAACACCGGGACCTTGATCTGCGGCTCCTCCTCCCGGGGAAGGATCACGATGGCCAGCAGGCCCAGGAGCACCGAGCCGGTGACCAGCAGCGGAGTCAGCCGGGAGCCGATGAACGTCCGGGCGAGCGTGCCGGCGAGACCGAGTCGAGGCGCGCGGCTCATCGGGATTCCTCGACCCGCTCGCCCTCGACGAGGCCAGCTCCGGTCATCGCGACGGTCTCGCCTCCGGCGAGGCCTGAGGAGATCTCCACCCGCCCGTTCCGTTCCCGGCCGGAGCGCACGAGCCGGACGCGGGCGGCGCCGGACTCGATGACGAAGACGCTCTCCAGCTGACCGTGGTGGACGACCGCCTCGGAGGGGACGGTGACGGCGAACGACTCTCCGCGAGAAAGAAGCGCGCGCCCGAACTGGCCCGACCGCAGCCCGGGCGTCTCGGGCAGATCGAACTTGAACAGGCGGGTCCTGCTCACCGCGTCGGACGCGGGCTGGATCTCCGCCAGGCGCCCGTCCAGCTCGCGCTCGAGACCCTCGATGCTGACCGGCACCCGGTCGCCGACGATCAGGCTCTCCCCGGTCGTCTCGGGGACCTGCGCCTCGAAGCGGAGCGCCGAGCGCGCCTCCAGGACGAGCAGCGGCTGCCCGGGGAGGGCCGTGTCCCCGACGCTGACGGTCTTGGAGGTGATGACTCCCGCGAAGGGCGCTCGGAGCGCCATCCGGGCGGCGATCGAGCTCGCCTCCGCTTGCCGCGCCCGGGCGACGCTCCACTGCGACATCGCGGTCTCGTACTCCGCCACCGAGATCGCGCCCTGGCCCACGAGGCTCGTCGCCCGGGCGCGGTCGCGTGCGGCCTGCTCGGACACCGCCCGCGTCTGCTCCAGCCGGGCCTCGACCTCGCGGGCCGAGAGCCTCACCAGGGCCTCGCCCGCTCGCACCGAGCTTCCCAGCCCGACACGGACCTCCGCGACGGTGCCGGGGAGGAGGGGTGCGATCGTCGCGCTGCGCGTCGCCCGGATGGTGCCGACGACCTCCGTGAGCACGGGTCGACTCGACCGCTCGGCGACCACCACGCGGACCTGTCGCGGAGGTGGGTCCTTCCGCTGCCGCGGCGAGGCGCCCGCCGTGCACGCCGAGAGCACCGCGAGCATCGCCAGCGCGCTGATGTTGGTTGCCATGCGCCGGACCCAAGGCACCTGCCGTGCCGGGCCCGGTGGGCGCCCCACCCGAGTGATTTCGCGAGGATGAGCGGCACGAGCGGACGCGAGTTCTCGCGAGCTCACGAAAACTCGTGACGGCCACCGCCGGTCTGGACGCGGGCGCGGGGGCTGTGGCCTCAATCACCGGATGACCGACGACTCCGCCGCGGGCTGGTTCGAGCTCTACGACCTCAGGGTGGAGGTCGTCGCTCCGCCAGGCGCGCGGCTGTGGTGCGGCGCGCGTCCCGGCGACCACTTCACCCTCGAGGGCGAGACGCTGCGGCTCCCCCCGGGGCAGGGGTTCTCCATCTACTCGCTCGCCACGGTCCTGCCCTTCCTCGCAGCGAAGCAGCGGGTGACGGACCCGAACGACTGGATGTCCACCGACTCGGAGATCGCCTGTCCCGATCCCAACTGCCCCTCGCGTTTCCGGATCATCCGGACCGGACGACGCCGCTTCCGCCACGCCGACGCCACGGCGGTGCCGCTCCCGGTCGCGCCGTGATCCCACGCATCGAGCTCGCGCCGGGCCTGTCGATCTCGCGGCTGATCAAGGGCGGCTGGCACCTGGCGGGAGACCACGGGGCCGTCGAACCTGCCCAGGCGCTCCGCGACATGGCCGCCTTCGTCGACGCGGGCATCACCACCTTCGACTGCGCGGACATCTACACCGGCGTCGAGGAGCTCATCGGCCGGTTCCGCCGAGAGTATCCCGGGCACGCGGCGCAGCTGCGCGTCCACACCAAGCTCGTGCCCGACCTCGACCAGCTGCCCACCGTCGACGGGGCGTACGTCGAGCGCATCGTCGACCGTTCGCTCCTGCGCCTCGGCGTGGAGCGGCTGGACCTGGTCCAGTTCCACTGGTGGGACTGCACCGTGCCCCGGTACGTCGAGGTGGCGCTGGAGCTGGAGAAGCTGCGCCGCGCCGGGAAGATCGACCGGATCGGGCTGACGAACTTCGACACCGGCCAGCTCGTGGAATTCCTCGACGCCGGGGTGCCGGTTCTCACCCACCAGCTGCAGTACTCGCTGCTGGACGACCGCCCGGAGCGCGGCGCGGTCGATCTCTGTCGGGCAAGGGGCATCGGGCTCCTCGCGTACGGGACGGTGGCCGGAGGATTCCTCTCCGAGCGCTGGCTGGGTCGGGACGCTCCCGCCGAGCCGCTCGTGAATCGCTCACTGGTGAAGTACCGGCTGATGCTCGACGAGTTCGGAGGCTGGCCGCTGTTCCAGGACCTCCTGGGCGCGTTGCGCCGGATCGCCGGCCGCCACCAGTGCGACATCGCCACCGTCGCCACGCAGGCCGTGCTCGACCGACCGGGCGTGGCCGCGGCGATCGTCGGCGCGACCAGCACCGCTCATCTCGGAGCGCATGCGCGCCTCGGAGGCTTCGTGCTCGACGCGGAGGATCTCGCCGGCATCGACGCAGTCACCCGGCGGCGGCAAGGGCCGCCCGGTGACGTCTACGCGCTGGAGCGCGACCGCGATGGACCCCACGGACGGATCATGAAGTACACGCTGAACCGCTGAGGGGCCGGACCGGCTCAGCTCCCCGCGGGGACCGCCGCGCGGCTCGGGGTCAGGAGGCCGACCGCCACGACCACCGCCGCGTTCACCGCCATCGCCAGCAGGCCGCGGTCCCAGCCCGGAAGCGCACGGGCCCACCAGGCGTCCGCTGCCGGAAGCAGCAACGACAGATAGCCCGCGACGATGCCGGCCAGGACGCCGGCGGCGTTCGCCCGTGGCCAGACGAGGCCGAGGAAGACCCCCGGCGCGAGCATGCCGATGGCCGCGTACGCCGAGAGGCCGATCTCGACGAGCGACCGGTTGCGCGTGCTGGACAGCCACACCGCGATCCCGGCGAAGACGATCATCGCCCCCCGCGAGACCCACAGGACCTGCCGGTCGGAGAGGCCGCCCCGCAGCGGCTGGACGACGTTGCGTCCGAAGATGGAGGACGCGACGAGCAGGAGGATCGACCCCGGCACCAGCGCGAGGAGGCAGACCGTTCCGGCGAGCAGGCCCGCGGTCCACGACGGGTACACGTCCGAGACCAGCTGGAGGAGCACCGCGTTCGGGTTTCCGCCGTCCGGCCGGGTTCCGGCGAGTCGCGCGGCGAAGCCGAGCAAGATGATGAAGAAGTACGAGAGGGAGTAGAGCGGCTGCCACACGGCGTTGCGGCGGATCGCCGACTCGTCCCGCGCCGAGTAGATGAGCTGGAAGGTGTGAGGAAAGATCCACGTCCCCAGCGCCACGTTCAGGGCCGAGGTGACGAGCCAGGTGGTGGTCAGCCCAGCCTCGGGCCGGAGGCCCGGCAGCGCGCCGATCCCCGGCGACAGCTCCTGGACGCGCCGGTAGACGTCGAGCATCGACGAAGCCCCGACCTTCTCCGAGACGGTCACGCTCAGACCGACGACCAGCGCGATCATCCCCACGTCCTTCACTCCCGCGGCGAACGCGGCCGAGCGCAGGCCGGCGAGGTACACGAAGGCGAGCATCCCCGCGGCGGCGAGGAGCGCGGACTGAACCGGGCCGAGCGTCGTGCCCAGCGTGAGTCGCAGCGTCAGCGCGAGCGCGGTGATCTGGATCTGGACGTACACCACCAGCGCCGCGATGCCGGCCAGGGCCACCACCACCGCCAGCCATCGCGCGCCGTAGCGCTGCGCGAAGAAGTCGGCCTGGGTCAGGTGGCCGTGCCGGTGCCCTTCGGCCCAGATCCGCGGCATCAGCCAGTAGCCCACCGCCGAGGCGAGGGAGACCGAGGTCAGCGCGAGGTACGCCGGCGCGCCGTAGGCCCACGCGTACCCCGCGATCCCGAGCACGGCGAACGTCGTGTAGATCTCGCCCGCGTTCAGGAACCAGAAGATCCACGCTCCCAGGCGCCGGCTGCCGATGGCCCACTCGCTCATCGTCCGGTGCCGTGAGCGGCGCTGGCCGTAGACCAGCGCGCCGAGGACGGTGCCGAGCACGATCGCGACGCAGAGGGCCCCCTCGACGCCGGACCTCACGCGCCGTCCGTCCGTGGGGCGTCCGCCCTCTTGTCCAGCGCCAGAACCACGCCGATGACGACGGTGGTCAGGACGACGCCCGCCATCTGCCAGGCCATGGGGAAGGGCAGTGCGAACGGACGGGCCTGCACCCCGTTGGCCCACGGCACGAGCGCGACCTGCCAGACGAACGGGAGGAGAAGCAGCCAGCGGTGGTGCCGTCGTGGAGCGGCGCGGGTCCCGGTCGGCGGCGGACTCAGGTGGCTCCCCTCGCCCGGGCCCGCGCCGGCGCAATGATGCTTCGGTGTGGCGCGATGAACGCGTGGCGGCGGGTCGGCATCGGACGGTCCCGGTGCAGCCCGGGTGTCCGCGAACGGTAGCGAAGTGGGGCGTGCTCGGACAGCGCGGAGGCCGCCGCCGGCGTCCCATGCGCGATGCGCTCGGGGAGCCCGGTGCTCGTGGGCCCGCCCCGAGGCCCGTCGGGCGCGCGTCCCGCCCGGCCGTCTCCCGCGAGGAGGACCGGGCGAGTCCTGCTTGACTCGCTGCGGCTTGCCGGACGCGAGCGGGAGGAGGATAGGCGCAGGATGTTCACCCGAGTTCCCGAGACCGAGGTCGTGGTCCGCTTCGCGGAGCTGATGGAACGAGCTCAGGCCGGAGAGACGATCCTCGTCGAGCGTGACGGGGTGGCCGTCTGCCGGTTGGGACCGCCGGGGCTGACCTGCACCCTCGACGACTTCACCCGGTTCCTCGCCCGCATCCACGCCGAGGGCGGGGTGCGTGAGGTCACCGACTCGCCTCAGCGCCTGGCCTGACCGTCGTCCGTCAGCGGGCGGGTGAGAGCAGCCCGCGCACGAGGTAGAGGCTGCCCACGATGCGTCCCTCGGTGTATGCGACGGCCTTCCCGTCCGGCGAGATCTCGAGGTCCGACCGGCTGGTGGTCCCACCCGGATCCGCCGGGCGATAGACGCGCTCCTCGAGCGTCTTCCCCGTCTCCACGTCGACGCGGAGCACGGTGTTCTCCGCCGGCATGTTCTGGCCGCTCCGGGACAGCCACAGCTCGCGCTCCGTCGCCCAGCGTCGCGGGGTGCCCGTCGTTCCCGGGACCTCTTTCACGCGGCCGTCCTGCAACGAGACCAGGAGGACCCGTTCCTCCGGGCCGACCACCGCCACCCGTCGTTCGTCCGGTGAGAGCGCCACCGCGCGGTTGGTCATCGGGAGGTCCGACACGCGTCGTGGCGGGTTCGAGCCGCCGTCGAGCAGGTAGAGGTGGACGCCTGGTCCGGACGGGGAACGCGCCAGCGCGATCAGGCGCCGGCCGTCCCGGAACCAGCGGGCAGACCACACCTCGACTCCCGGGCTCGGGATCTCCCGCGCCGAGCCGGGGCCGGTGGGCAGCGCGAGGACCGACCCGCCGGGTGAGGTCACCAGCGCCCAGCGTCCGTCGGGGGAGAGGTCGTTCGCCTTTCCGTCGCCGAGCACACGCGCGGGACTCCCGTCGGTGCTCCGGATGACCGCGACCTCCGTCCCATCGGTGCGCTCCGTCGGAGCATTGGCGGAGAAGAGGATCTGTCCGTCGGCCGAGAGGGCGCCGACGCCGGACGTCCAGTCGCTGAAGGAGAGCATCCGGCCCGGCGACCCGGCAGACGGAACGTAGACGAGCTCCGAGCGTTCCACCTGGCTGGAGAGGAGGGCGCTGCCGTCTCTTGCCACGTCCTCGAGGCGGAGGTCGGTGAGGTGCTGATAGACCGTCCGCTCCTCGCCCGACGTGGAGACGGCCATCAGGGTGTTGCGGAGCACCTTCCCGGCGGCGAAGAGGACCTCCCGATCGTCCGGTGACCACGCCAGCCCGTACGTCCGCGGCCACCGCCGACCGAGGGTGCGGGCCTGCCCGCTCGTGTCCAGCACCACCACCTCACCGGCGTCGTCGGCGAACACCGGATGGTGAAGGAAGGCGATCCGGTCGCCCGCGTGCGAGAAGCGCAGGTGCGAGATCCACCCTTCGGTCCGGTAGAGCACGCGTCCGGCCGGGAACTCGAGTACCCGCGTCCGGCCGACGACGCGGGTGAAGGCGAGCTCGCCGTTCGGGGACCAGTCCGCGAACTCCACGTCCTCGGCCAGCGCCCGGGGCGCGCTGCCAGCCTCCGGCACCCGGGCCAGGGTGCCCCGGCGGGCGAGGAAGAAGGAGAAGCTCGGATGGAGCAGCACCGCGAGCTCGCCGGTGCGCGAGATGGCCGCGAGGCTGGCGTCGCGCACGCCGATCGCCTGCGCCGACCCACTGCCCGGGCGACTGTAGAGCTCCTCCGGCTGTCCCTCGAACGCGGCGCTGAAGATGACCCGTCCATCCGGAGTGAAGCGGGCGCCGGTGACGGTGCCCCAGCGGAAGCTCACCTGCTCGACCCGTGGCTCCGCCGGAGACCTCCGGAGGGACCGGGCAGCCACCACCGCCGCCGCCGCGAGACACAGCGCGAGGGCGAGGAGGGCCACGATCCAGCGGGCACGACGCGACTTGACCGGCACCGTCCGGAGCGCCGGCGCCGGCGCGGTGATGGGGCCTCGGAGAACGTCGAGCGCGAAGGCGAGATCGCTGGCGGACTGGAACCGGCGCCCGGCCTCCTTCTCCAGGCAGCGTTGCACCACCTGCACCACCGAACGCGGCAGATCGGTCGGGAACGAGGGTGGGTCCTGGTGGAGGATGGCGTAGCCGGTCTCGACGAAGGTGGCCCCGGGGAAGGCCCGCTGCCCGGTGAGCATCTCGTAGAGCACCGCCCCCACCGCGAAGAGATCCGTCCTGGCGTCGACCGGATCGCCCCGCACCTGCTCGGGGGACATGTACCCCGGGGTGCCGAGCACCGAGCCTGGAGCGGTCGCGTCCGGTTGGAGCGTGCCTTCGTTGAGCCCGTGCGGCCCGGCCGGCTGTCCCTGCGACAGCTTGGCGATGCCGAAGTCGAGCAGCTTCACCTGCCCGTCCGCGCTGACGAAGAGGTTGTCCGGCTTCACGTCGCGGTGGACGATCCCGCGCGCGTGCGCCGCGGCGAGCCCGCGTGCCATCTGCGCTGCCCAGTCCAGCGCCGTCAGGACCGGGATCCGGCCGCGCATCAGCTTCGCCCGCAGGCTTTCCCCCTGCAGCAGCTCGGTCACGAGATAGGGGCTGCCGTCGTGGTCCCCGACGTCGAACACGGAGACCAGGTTCGGGTGGTTGAGCGACCCGGCGACCCGCGCCTCCTGCTCGAAGCGCCGGAGGAGGTCCGGATCGCGGACCAGCGTCTCGTTCACCACTTTCAGGGCGATGTCCCGGCCGAGCCGGGTATCGCGTGCGCGATAGACCTCGGCCATGCCCCCCGTGCCGAGCGCGGCCAGCACCTCGTAGGGACCGATCCGGAGTCCGGGCGACAGGCGCACGGACGGCGATGCTAGTCCCTTTGCCCCGCGCTCGCGGGCGGATTGCCACGGGGCCGCGGCTCCACGGGGCAACCCTCGGCCCGGGGTCCACCGTCGGTCGGTCGACTGGCCCGCGGCTGGCAGGGCTCGCGGGGGTCGCAGTCTGCTAAGGAGCACACTCCCATGACTCACCCGCGTGCCGCGTCCGGCGCCCTCGCGGCGCTGCTCGTCATCGCCTGTGCCAGCCAGGCCCCGATGTCCGATCTCCCCGGCGCTCCTCCGCGCAAGCCGAGCGGGGAGATCCGCAAGGACCCGAACGCCGACCAGGCGCTGGCCCAGGTGGAGGCGACGGCCCGCGGCCAGCCCAAGCCGAAGCAGGTGGAGACGTACCTGAGCTTCCGGAAGGCCTACCCGGCCACCACCGCCGGAGAGGAGGCGCTGTACCGGGCTGGCGTCCTCTCCTTCGAGCTGGGCGACTACGTGAACGCGCGAAAGCAGTTCAACGAGCTGCTCTTCGAGAATCCGCTCTTTCCCCAGTCGCAGGACGCGCGGTTCAAGCTCGGGCTCTCCGCGCTGGAGCTGAAGAGCTACCGCGACGCATACCAGACGCTGCTGCCGCTCCGGGACCGGCTCCCTTCCGAGCAGCGCGCGCAGCTCGAGGACGCCCTGCGCCGCGCCGCGGAGGGAGCGCGCCTCTACGACCAGGCGATGAAGATGGCGCTGCAGAAGGCCGAGCAGGCCACGACGCCCGAGGAGCGAACCGCAGCGCTGGAGCACGTCGGCGAGCTGGTGGACGCGTCGGTGGGCTCGGAGGAGGTGGCGCGGGTGCAGGCGGATCTGTCTCCGACGCACCCCGCGTGGCCGCTGCTGACCTTCAAGCTCGCCCGCGTGTACCAGCACACCCGCGACATCCCGAAGCTCAAGTCCACCTTGCAGTCGCTCCTCTCCAGCGCGCCGAACAGCCCGTACACCGCCGAGGCGCAGGAGATGCTCGCCCGCGCCGATCGGGTGGGCCAGGTGCGCGGCCGGACGGTGGGCGTGCTCCTTCCGCTCACCGGCAAGTACAAGGCCTTCGGCGAGGCGGTGATGCGCGGCATCCGCCTGGGGCTCAAGGGAAGCGATGTCGAGCTGGTGGTGAAGGACACGCAGGGCGACGGGACACGGAGCGCGACGGCGGTGGAGGAGCTGGTCTTCAACGATGGCGCGGTGGCGGCAATCGGCCCGCTGTTCATCGAGGACAGCAAGCGCGCGGCGCTGGTCGCGCAGGACCTCGGCCTGCCGCTGCTCACGCTCACCCGGAGCGAGGACGTGACCGACATCGGCCCGTTCGTCTTCCGGAACATGCTGACCTACTCGGCGCAGACCCAGGCCCTCGTGGACTGGGCGTCGAAGGTCATGGGCTACAAGAGCTTCGCGGTGCTCTACCCGAACACGCCGTACGGCGTGGAGATGACCAACGACTTCTGGGACCAGGTGCTCGCCCAGGGCGGAGCGATGCGCGGGGCCGAGAGCTACACCTCGGACCAGACCACCTTCACCACCCAGGCCAAGAAGCTGGTCGGTCGGTACTACCTCGAGGACCGTCGCGACTACTTCGAGGACGTCCAGGAAGCGACGAAGGACGTGAAGGACAGCTACCGCCGCCGCAAGGCGGTGGAGAAGGCGAAGAGCAAGCTCGACCCCATCGTGGACTTCGAGGCGCTCTTCATCCCCGACGAGTGGCAGCGCGTCGGGCTGGTGGCGCCGGCGCTCGCAGTGGAGGACATCATCACCAACACCTGCGACCCGCGGGAGATCGAGAACCTCAAGAAGACCACCGGGAAGAAGGACATCCGGACGGTGACGCTCCTCGGCGGAAACGGATGGAACTCGCCGAAGAACTCGGACGGCATCCCGCAGCTGGTGGAGCGGGGAGGGAAGTTCGTCCTCTGCAGCGTCTTCGTGGACGGCTTCTACGCGGACAGCAGCCGCGAGCCGACGAAGCGGTTCGTCCGGCTCTTCAGCGAGGCGTACAAGGACAGCACGCCGACGCTCCTGGACGCGGTGGGCTTCGACTCCGCGCGGATGCTCCGGCAGATCCTCGACAAGCAGACGGCGTCGCTCGACCGCGCGGCGGTGCGCGATGCGCTCGCGGGGACCCGGGACTTCGAGGGCGCGACGGGAAAGACGAGCTTCAACGAGAAGCGCGAGGCGCAGAAGCCGCTGTTCTTCCTCACCATCGATCCGAAGGGGATGCGGGAGATCCAGCCCACGGAGCGGCTCAGCGGGTCGTGAGTCGTCGCCGCTCCCCTGCAGGCTCCTCTCAGCGTTCGCGCTCGGCCACCAGCCTCGCCCTGACCTGCACCTCGGGCTGCATCCTGAACATCAGGAACGAGGGAGGAGGCAGGCCGAAGTCCCGCATGTCGATCGCCCGACCGCCCTCGATCTCGAGCGTGCGCGGGTCGAGCTGCCGGACGGTGACCTCCACCTCCAGCGTGCGGGTCACGCCGTGCAGGGTCAGCTCGCCGGTGAGGCGCCAGGTGCCCGGGCTGCTTCCCGCGGCGCTCGCGGTCAGCGCTCCCCGGACGCGGGGGAACTTCCGCGAGTCGAGTCGCCGCTGCAGCTCGCCATCCACCAGCGCGTTCCCCGAGCGGAGCCGCTGCGTCTCCACCTCGACGTGAGTGGGCGTCCCGAGCCGCGGCGCACCCGTCCCCTCGGCGGGCTCGGCCTCCACGATTCCCTCCAGGCCGGTGGTGTGGATCCGGACCGGATGGAGGCTCGATCGGGTCTCCGCCCAGAGCTCGGACCTTCCCGGTGAGATGACGAAGCGGGCCATCGGAACTTCTCCCCGCGAACCCTACGGTCGACCGCCGCGTGCTTGCCAGAGGGCGATCATCTCGCGGCGGCTGCGAGGTCCGAGCGCGCGGAGCGGATCCGCTCCCGCATCGCGCCACTCCGCGCGTGCCCGGGCGAGGTCGTCTGCCCGGAGCTTCCCGGGGACCTCGTTCGGATTCACGCCGTACACCCGTGCCGCGTTCAGCCCGAGGATCTTTCGCTTCACGTCGCGGGTGAGCGCCGGGTAGCCGTGCCGCTCCCGGAGCTGGGGTGTGATCTCGAAGGCCCGGAAGGCCTCGATCTGGTCCTGCGGAGAACCGAACCAGATCGAGTCGGTGCCCCACAGAACCCGGTCCTCGCCGAGATGGAGCAGCAGCTTGCCCAGGAGATGCGCCGCTTGGTCCGGGTCTCGCATCAGGATCTTCCAGACCGCGCCGAGGTCCGCGTAGACGTTCGACCCCGGGCGCAGGTCGTTCTCCTGGAGCGAGCGGATCAGCGAGTCGAGCCCCAGCGCGCGGCCCACGTCGTAGGGCCCCTCACCGACGTCGAACTCGACTCCCGCGTGGTACACGAGGAAGGTCAGGTCCGGGTAGCGCCGCGCCACGGGGCCGATGTCACGGCACTGGCTGAAGGTGGAGTCCATGCCCGGCAGGGTGATCCCCTTGTGCACGGCCACCGTCTTCACGCCGAGCTTCCGGGCCTGGTCCAGCACCGCGGTCCCGAGCGGACCGTCGAGCCAGTAGCCGCGCCCGCCGGGTCCCCAGACCGGGTAGAGCTTCCAGGCGGCGACACGGTGACGCTCGGCCAGCGCCTGCATGCCGTCGATCTGCTCGGCGAGCGGGCCGCCGTTGGGAACGACGATCCCGTGGAGCTGGAGGCGGCCGGGACCGGCGCGGTCGATCTGCTCGCGCGTCCGCACCGCCTCCTCGATGGTGAGGGGGTTGTTTCGTGGGACCTCGGCGAGCGCGCTGAGCACCGCGATGTCGGTGTCCGACTCGAGGAACACCGCCCGCAGGAAGTGATCCCGCGAGTAGCAGTCCAGCCACCGCCCGGCGCCGCAGCGGGCCTGCTCGGTGCGTGCGAGGAAGTCGAAGGCGTGATTCCGCGTGAACCAGTCGCGGGTCGGCTCCACGTGGTGCGTCTGCACGTCGAAGATCAGCTCGTCCCCCCCGACGGCTGCCGCCGCGCGTGCCGGGTCCACCGCGGCCTCCGGCTCGACGGCGTAGCGTCCGCCGCTCGCGCAGCCGGTCTCGTTCAGCGCCAGGAGCACCGCCGCCGTCCCGCATGCGCTCGAGAGGAGCTCGCGGCGGGTCATCCCTGCGCGGCGGGCGTGCTCCGGCACCTCGCGAACCAGGCGCCGTCGTGCAGCCACGAGGTCGTCCGACGGTCGCAGGGGGAAGAACTCGCCGTTGGAGACGGGCCCGAGGTCGACCGGGAGCCGCTCGGGCAGCTCGGTGAACGACTTGCGGGAGCGGACGGCCATGGCCCGGCGAGGAGACCACGCACGTCCTCGGTCCATCGCGCGGAGCAGTGAGCGGTACGGAGGATGCCGGCCCCGGCTCCGGAGGCGCGTGTCTCTCCGTCCGCTCTGCCATCTCCTCGACGGTCTGCTAGCGTCCGGGGACGCTCATGCCTCCTCGCAAGCGACCGCCGGTCCCGAAGCGGAAGGCGTCCTCCCGCGGCCCTCGCCGCGCGTCGAGGCCGGCGCCCTCCGGACGGAAGACGTCGTCGGAGCCTTCGTCGACGCTGCCGGTGGACGTGCAGCCCGGAGCCATCGACGAGGCGCTGCGAAAGGTCACGGACTCCCTACGCCAATGGGCGAACGCCGGGCGGTACACCAAGGTGCGGTTCAAGTTCCGTGGCAAGCCGCTGCTCCCCGACCTGCCGCTCGCGGCGGTGGTCGCGGCGGAGGGGCTCACCTTCTACTGGACCGGGATCCTGCGCGCGCTCCTCGTCAACGTGGCGGGCCGGAGCGTCCTCGACGTCGAGCTGGTCAACGACTCCGAGGGGCACGTGCAGAAGGGCAAGGAGGAGCTGCTCAGCGGTGAGGTGGATCGCGCCATCTCCGAGTTCCGCGCCGCGCTCGCCAAGCAGCATGACAATCCGCGCGCGCACCTGAACCTCGGCATCGCGCTCAAGCTCAAGGGTGACCGCGCGGGAGCCCGCGCCGCGCTGGAACGTGCGAAGGGCTTCGACCCCGGCGGCCCGGTGGGCAAGGAAGCGGAGCGCCTGATCCAGGGCCTGAACGGTGGGCCCCCGGAAATGGGCGGAGCCGGTCCGGCGTAGATCGACGCGTGGACTTCCTCCTCAACGTCCTGTGGGTCATCCTCGGCGGCGGCTGGCTGATCTGCCTCGAGTACCTGCTCGCCGGGGTGCTGCTCTGCCTCACCGTGGTGGGCATTCCCTTCGGGCTGCAGTGCTTCAAGCTCGCAAAGCTGGGGCTCGTGCCATTCGGTCACGACTTCGATGACGCGCCGGGAGCCGGCGTGGGGAGCTTCGCGCTCAACGTGCTCTGGCTCGTGCTGGCGGGGATCTGGATCTTCCTCAGCCACCTCGTCCTCGGCGTCGGGTTGGCGCTGACCATCATCGGCATCCCGTTCGCGTGGCAGCACCTCAAGTTCGGGATGCTCGCGCTCGCTCCGTTCGGCAAGCAGCTGCAGCGCTAGCCGCGGCGCCGCTCGGGGACGGTGGGAATCCAGCAGCGCACCGCGCGGCGGTAGTCCTCGAACTGCGCTCAGCCGGACGATCCAGGACGGCACGATGAGGAGCAGGACGGTCCAGAAGACGGTGGTCTGGAGGAGCGTCTTCGTCAGGTTCTGCCACGCGGGCGCGGGCCGTGCGCTGCGGAACAGGTCAGCGGCACGCACGCCACGTTCCGATCGCCAGGAGCGCCATCGCGATGGCACTGGCCGGAGGAGCCCTCACCAGGAAGGTCCAGCCGAGCGTGTAGAGCGTGGCGTACCCGACGGCGCCGAGGAGGATCGCCGCGGCGCGTCCCGGGGCGTCGCCTCTTGCCTTCCGTCGTGCGACGACGAGCGAGCCCCCGACGATGAACACGAGATCGGGCAGGAGGAACGCCGCGAACGCCGGGTCCAGCCCGCCGTAGGGAAAGAACCACTCCCGGACCGGGTGCGAGGCGATGACCGCCACCCACCAGGCGAACACCCCCACGGCCTGCAGACGGAGATAGACGATGGCCCGGCGATCCGGGGCGGTTCCGGCCTGCGCGACCGAGGTCACGCGTGAACTCTAGTCCTCCGCGCGGTCAGCCCGCGAGCGCGGCCAGGACCTCGGACGCGTGCCGGTCGGGCGGAAACACCGGGTACCACACGCGCTCGATGCGACCGTTGCGCTGGAGCCAGCTGAGGCGCGCGAGCAGGACGTGCCCACCGATGGTGAGCGTGGGCAGCCGGAGCGCGTCGGTGAGAGCACGGGCGGAGTCGCTCAGGATGGGGAAGGAAAGGTGCAGCCGGTCCGCGAGCTCACGCTGGTACTCGGGCTCCTGCGTGCTGAGCCCGAAGAGACGCACGCCGTGGTTGCCGAAGTCGGCGGAGAGATCGCGGAAGGCGCAGGTCTCGGGCGTGCAGCCACGCGCGCCGGGGATGAGGTCCCAGTCCGCCACGAGCGGCGGCTGTCCCGGCTGTCCCGTGCGCGGATAGGCGAAGACCACCGCGCGTCCAGGAACGGTCGACAGGTCGATCCGTTCACCGGTGGTCGCCAGCAATGGGACGGACGGCACTGCAAGGCCGGTCAGGTGCCGCCCGCGTCCGTCGTCCACCGGAACCGGAAGCCCCTCGGGAATGCTCGACAGATCTCGCGTCGTGTACTCCGCCATCGGGCTCCTTGTAGCCAGACAGGCCCGGTGCCGCCATCCCTCGAGAGCACGCGCTGGACTGAACACGCAGGAGGCTCGCCCGCTGTGCTGGGGCCGGGCCGGCGTGGCGAGTACCCTGCCTACCGGAAATGAGCTCTGCACCCGTCACCGTCGGCCTGCTCGTCTTCCCGGATCTCACCCAGCTCGACCTGACCGGGCCATACGAGGTGTTCTCCCGTGCGCCGGGCATGCGCGTGTTGCTGATCGGCACCCAGCCGGGGCCCATCCGGAGCGAGTGGGGCCTCACCCTCGCCACCGACTGCACGCTCGAGAACGCGCCTCCGGTCGACATCCTCTGCGTTCCGGGTGGGCCCGGGGTCAATGCCCTCCTGAGCGACGACGGAGCGCTCGACGCCATCGCTGCCCTGGGAGAACGCGCGGCGTGGGTCACCAGCGTCTGCACCGGTGCCCTGGTCCTCGGAGCGGCCGGGCTCCTCCGGGGACATCGGGCTACCACCCACTGGCTGTCGCACGAGCTGCTGTCCGAGCTCGGCGCCGTTCCGGTCGAGGAGCGCGTGGTGCGTGACCGGAACCGCGTCACCGGAGGCGGCGTGACCGCCGGCATCGACTTCGCGCTCGCCCTCGTCGCCGAGCTTCGAGGCCGGGAGGTCGCCGAGCGCATCGCCCTGATCGTCGAGTACGCCCCGGCTCCCCCGTTCCGGACGGGTTCCCCCCGGGAAGCTCCCCCGGGCCACGTCCAAGCAGTCCGGAGCGAACGGGCCCGTGTGCAGCAGGAGCGGAGAACCCTGGTCCGGGACGCCGTCCACCGCAGGGCTCTGTAGCCGCCGGAAGCAAGCAGGCAGGCACGGCCGGAGGGGTCTCCGCGAGGTGCCTCCGCGAGGTGCCAGACACCTCGTTTTTCGCATCGAGGTGCCAAACACCTCGTGACACCCGCAAGAGGCGATTGACCCAAGGGTTACAAGCGGTTAGGTCATGGATAGCCCCTCATGTCCGACGACCTTCCGACCCCTCCACCGCCCCCGACTCCGCCGGGTGGCGGCGCCGGTGATCTCATCCCGATCAACATCGAGGACGAGATGCGCCGGAGCTACCTCGACTACTCGATGTCCGTCATCGTCGGCCGGGCGCTGCCCGACGTGCGTGACGGCCTCAAGCCGGTGCACCGCCGCATCCTCTACGCGATGCAGGACGAGGGCCTGCTGCACAACCGGAAGTACAGCAAGTGCGCCGGCGTCGTCGGCGAGGTCCTGAAGAAGTACCACCCCCACGGGGACGCGAGCGTCTACGACGCCCTGGTCCGCCTCGCCCAGCCGTGGAACATGCGCTACCTGCTCGTGGACGGGCAGGGGAACTTCGGCAGCGTCGACGGGGACTCGGCCGCCGCCTACCGCTACACCGAGTGCCGGATGACCGAGCTGGCCGAGGCCATGCTCGCCGACATCGACAAGGAGACCGTCGACTTCGGTCCGAACTTCGACGACTCCACCAAGGAGCCGCTGGTCCTCCCGACCCGCTTTCCCAATCTCCTCGTCAACGGCAGCTCGGGCATCGCCGTCGGGATGACGACCAACGTCCCTCCGCACAACATGCGGGAAGTCATCGACGGGACGCTCCACCTCATCGACCATCCCAAGGCCACCGTCCGGGAGCTCATGCAGCACATCCCCGGTCCGGACTTCCCCACCGCCGGCTTCATCCTCGGCCGCGAGGGCATCCAGCGGGCCTACGAGACCGGCCGCGGGCAGATCACCCTGCGTGCCCGTCACGAGATCGAGACGAGCTCCAAGGGCGAGCGCGAGTCGATCGTCATCAACGAGATCCCTTACCAGGTGAACAAGGCGCGCCTCACGGAGAAGATCGCCGAGCTCGCCCGGGACAAGAAGATCGAGGGTATCAGCCAGATCCGCGACGAGTCCGACCGGCGCGGCATGCGGCTGGTCATCGAGCTCAAGCGCGACGCCATCGCCGGGGTGGTGCTCAACAACCTCTTTGCCAACACCCCGCTGCAGAGCACCTTCGGCATCGTGCTGCTCGCGATCGACGGCGGGCAGCCGCGGACGCTCAACCTCCGCGAGCTGCTCGAGCGGTTCGTCAGCCACCGCCGCGAGGTGGTCACCCGCCGGAGCCGGTTCGAGCTGCGCAACGCCGAGCGCCGGATGCACGTGGTGGAAGGTCTGCTCGTCGCCCAGGACATCATCGACCTGGTCATCACCATCATCCGCCGGTCGCGCGATCCCGACGAGGCCCGCTGGGGCCTCATGCACGTGCTCTCCGCCTCGCTCTACGAGCACGAGCGCTTCGTCGACCTTCCCCGGCTGGACCTGGAGGCGGCGAAGGTCCAGATGGAGCAGCTCGTCGCTCGCGCCCGCGCGGAGGAGCCGACCTACGCCGGCCTCCAGCACCGTTACGAGGACGGGGGCTTCAGCGAGGAGCAGGCGAAGCAGATCCTCGAGATGCGCCTGCAGCGCCTCACCGGGATCCAGCGGGAGGAGCTGTTCAACGAGCTCATCACCTTGACCCGGGAGATCTCCCGCCTCCGCGACATCCTCGAGAACGAGGCGTCACTGCTCGACGTGGTGAAGACCGAGCTCCACGAGGTCCGCGAGAAGTTCGGCGACGAGCGCCGTACCGAGATCACCGGCGAGGCATCCGAGCTCACCAGCGAGGACCTGATCGCCGAGGAGGACATGGTCGTCACCGTGTCCCATGCGGGGTACGTGAAGCGCAGCCCGCTGACCGAGTACCGCTCCCAGCGGCGCGGCGGGCGAGGGAAGACCGGCGCCTCGATGAAGGAAGACGATTTCGTCTCCGACCTCTTCGTCGCCAGCACCCACGCCTACCTGATGCCCATCACCACCCGGGGCAAGCTGTACTGGCTCAAGGTGCACGAGATCCCCGCGGCGAGCCGCACCGCGCGCGGCAAGCCGATCATCAACGTGGTCCAGATGGGAGAGGGCGAGAAGCTGGCCTCGATCCTCGTGACCGGGGGCTTCGAGGACGGGCGGTTCGTCTTCTTCGTCACCCGCAAGGGCGTGGTGAAGCGCACCGACCTCAACGCCTTCTCCAACGTTCGCTCCGCCGGGATCATCGCCCTGGGAGTGGACGACGGCGACTCGCTGGTCGCGGTGTTCATCACCGACGGGACCAAGGACGTCCTTCTCTCCACGGCGCAGGGGATGAGCATCCGCTTCGCCGAGAGCGAGGTCCGCTCGATGGGCCGCCAGGCCTACGGCGTGAAGGGCATCACCCTCGACCCGGGTGACGAGGTGGTGGGCGCCGACGTGGTCGAGCCGGGCACCACCATCCTCACCGTCACCGCGAACGGCTACGGCAAGCGCACCGAGGAGTCCGAGTATCGGGTCCAGGGTCGCGGGGGCAAGGGCATCATCGACATCAAGACCACCGAGCGGAACGGCAACGTCGTCGGCCTGGCGCAGGTGAAGGACCGGGACGAGGTGATGCTGGTCACCAACGGCGGGATGCTGATCCGGATCAAGGTGCACGACATCTCGGTCATCGGCAGGAACACGCAGGGGGTCCGGCTGATCTCCCTGGAGAGCGCCGGCGAGAAGGTGAGCAGCATCTCCAAGCTCCCCGAGTCGAGCGAGGAGAACGGCGACGCCAGCAACGGCGAGGACATCACGCCCTCCACGCCCGAGCCGCAGGAGCCGGGCGAGGGCGGGGAGTCCTGAGACGTGGCCTTCGAGCGCACCCGCACCGTCGGCAAGCTCTGGAGCTACCTCCGTGATCCGGGGGTGGCCGCCTGGCGGAAGCTCGCCGGCGTGGCGGCGGTGGCCTACGTGCTCTGGCCGCTCGACCTCATCCCCGACGGAATCCCCGTGCTGGGCTGGCTGGACGACGCGGGCATCGTCGCCGCGGCGGCGGCGTTCCTGGTCGTCGAGGTCCGCCGGCACGAGCGGCGCCGCGAGCGCGCGCCGGACAAGATCGTCGACGCGGGTTGATTCCGTCCGCTGGTGACGGACGTCGGGCCCGCCCCCGCTCATCGCCGGACGTCTTACGGACGACAGCGGATGTCCCGGCCGAGCCGACGCTCGAATCGGGCCGGCGTCTACTTCGCCCCCCGGACGCGGGGAAGGAGCCGATCCATGGGAATTCCAAAGGGCGAACCGGTCGACATGAAGCTCGAGGTCGTGATGATCGGCGTCTCCGACGTCGATCGAGCGAAGGCGTTCTACGAGACTCTCGGGTGGCGACTCGACGGTGACTTCGTGGTGGGCGACGGCTTCCGGGGGGTGCAGCTGACTCCACGGAACTCGGACGCCTCGATCATCTTCGGAAAGGGAATCCCGTCGGGCAAACCAGGTGCAGCGGCCGGTCTGGTCCTCGCCGTCGACGACATCGACGCTGCCCACGACGAGCTGGTCGCACGCGGCGTCGCCGTGAGCGAGGTGTTCCACTACGCCGGTGGCCCCTTCAACAACTCCGTCGAGGCTCCACGCGTCAGCGGCCCCGACCCGCAAGGGCGGCCCTACCACTCGTTCGTCTCGTTCGAGGACCCGGACGGAAACGGCTGGCTGGTCCAGGAGATCAAGACCCGGCTTCCCGGGCGCGAGTGGAAATCGGCACGAGGCCGAGCCGTGGACGTGGCATCCCTCGCAGAGCTCCTCCACGAAACGTCACTGCACCACGGCCGTTTCGAGGAGAGTCATGTCAAGCACGACTGGTGGGACTGGTACGCGCCCTACCTGAGCGCGCGTCAGAGCGGCAGCACTCCGGAGGAAGCCACCGCCGCCGCCGACCGGCGAATGGAGGAGGTCCTCCACGTCGCTCCCCTTCCGCGGTGAGACCCGAGCTCCGCGTCCGGAAACGGCAGTCGCGCCACGACGCCGCCGGCCAGCTCAGGCCGCGAGCTTGTGCAAGGTGCTGAGCAGCTCGTCGGCGGTGAAGGGTTTGGGGACCACTGCAGACACGCGGAGGCCGCGCCGGGGGAGGGTGTGGAGCGAGGCGTTCCCCGACCCCGAGATGATCACCACCCGGAACCGGGCGGCGTCGGGACGCTCGTCGATGCGGTCCAGCACCTCGCTTCCCCGCATGCAGGGCATCTCCTCGTCGAGGACCAGCAGGACGTCGCCGGAGATGGCGGTCGCCGCCTTCAGGGCCTCGCCTCCGTCCGCTGCCTCGACCACCGAGAACCCGTCGTCCCGAAGCAGGTCGCCGTAGGCTCCGCGGATGAAGTCGTCGTCGTCGACGAAGAGGACTGTGGTGCGGCTCATCGAGGCGTCACTTCCACCGTCGATCCTCGGCGAATCGTCCCGGGGTGTGCAGAGAGTCCCCGCCGACCCGATCCCGGAGCGGCGCTGACTCGTGTCGTCAGTGACGGACGTCCTGGGGCTCCTCCTCGGCGACCTGCTCGATGACCCGGTTGCGCCTCCGGACCAGGCCCTGGCTCTCGTCGACGAACCAGAACGCGACCCGCAGGAAGGCGGCGATGACCACCACCAGCATCGAGGAGAGGAACCAGTCCAGGACGCTGCTCAGCACCCCCCACCGGACCTGAACCCGAATTCCGTAGATCCCGGTCAGGGGCACCAGGAGGAACGCTACCCAGTGAGAGGCGCAGTAGGGGCAGGAGACGAGGTAGCCGAGCCAGGTCTCCTGTCCTCCCAGGCGGTTGCGTAGGGGCTCGAAGAGGCGTTCCCTGGTCAGGGTCTGGGAGAGCCCCATCACCACCGCGGAGAGGGCGAGCAGCTGGCCGAGGTAGGACATCAGGCCAGGAGGGTGGTGAGGCACCGGCGACTCGGCAACCCTCGGCACGGGCGACCCTGCGTCCCCCTGAGCGGGAGTGCGACACGGCCGCCGCGGCCGACCGTCCGGGGATCCAGATGATCGTCAGGACGATGAACCTGGGCTACCATTTCCAGTCGTGAGCGAGGCTTCTGCCAGGAACGTTCGCACCCCCTACGTGCTCGTCGTCGACGACGAGGCCTTCTTTCGCCGTCTGCTGAGCGAGACCGTCGAGCGCCAGGGCTACACGGTGCTCGGTGCGCGCGATGCGAGCGAGACGCTGCGCTTCTTCGAGCGCGCCGCCGCGGACGACACGCCAGTCATCGTGGTGCTCGACCTCATGCTGCCCGGGATGAGCGGCATCGAGCTGCTCTACGGCCTCGCGCGCAAGGTGGGCGCTCGCGTCCGGTTCATCCTCTGCTCGGCGCACAGCGCGCTGGACCAGGTGGCTCCGGCGCACCCGCTGGTCTCCGGCCGTCTGGCGAAGCCCGTCGAGCCCGGTGAGCTGGAGTCGCTGCTCGCCTCGGCCAGCACCTCGCTCGAAGAGGCCACGGTCCACTAGGCCGCACCGCTTGACTCGCCGGGGAGGCGCGTCCTATTCCTGCGCCCCCTCGCGTCGGCCGTCGTTCCGGTGCGGGGGGGTCTCACGCCCAGGTAGCTCAGTTGGTAGAGCAGGGGACTGAAAATCCCCGTGTCGGTGGTTCGATTCCGCCCCTGGGCACTGTCGTCGCTGGTTGGCCTCATTCGCCACTCGCGGTTGCTCCCATGGCCCTGGGGGCGGCGCCGAGCGCGATCGACGTGCCGACCCCCGCGTAGAGATATCGCTCGCCGAACGCCGCCCTCAGCGCGCGAAACGTCGGCTCGCCAGTGCAATGCCCTGGCGCCACGTGGGCGACCTGGTAGGTGTCGCGGAGGGTCGTGATGACCGCATCGATGTCCGCGTCCTTCGCCGCAACGAGATGAAAGCCGCCGGCGATGAGATGGATCTTCGGATCGATCGCGACCGCCGCCTTCACGATGTTGTCGATGCCCGGGTGCGAACAACCGACCACGATCACCATGCCGTCCTGGGTGTCGATGGCCAGCGACAGCTCGCGCAGCTCGAGCGTTCCGGGCTTGTCGGAGACGAGCGCGATCAGGTGGATTCCGGGCGCGATCTCGGTCGTCTTGTCGATGAGCGTGAAGTTCGCCTGTGGCCACGCCGAGCCAAAGACCATCGTCTCCGGCGGCGTGCCGTCGTAGTAGCGCTGCTCGGGCGGCAGCGAGTCGTCCTTGCGATAGAAGCTGCTCTTGAGGTCCGCGCCGTAAACTCCGAAGCCTTCCTTGGGCGCGTAGATCTTCACCTTCGGGTTGACTGACAGCAGGTAGCTCATGCCGCCCATGTGATCGCCGTGCCGGTGTGACATGACGACGAAGTCGAGCCGCGCCAGGTCGACGCCTCTGGCCTTTGCATTGCGTTCGAGCAGCTGTGGGTTGTTGCCCGTGTCGAACAGGATGCGCTTGCCGGCCACCTCGATGAAGGCGGCGTAGCCCCAGTCCTTGGTCATCGCCGGATCCCGGCCGAAGGCGTCGTAGAGGACCGTGATCCGAGAGGTCGCGGCCTCGCCCGTGGCCGTGGAAGCGGTCATCGTGCCGGCACAGCCAGCGAGCAGGAGCAGCGCGAGCGTGCTGGGCAGGCGCCATGCGACGAGTGCGAGAGCTCTCCTTCGAGGGCATCGATGGCGAGACAAGGCGACCTCCTTGGGGAACGCTCTGCGCGCACTGGACGCACCGATTCCTAGCGGAGGCGGTCGGTGGGGGTCCTTCGCCTCAGCTGATGTTTTTGTGACGAAGTTCTGACCGGGGCTCGGCCCGTATCGACTCGACTGCGGGACGCGGGTGCTCCACCGAGCCGATGAGGACGTGGGCCTTCCGCCCAAAGCCGATGGACTGCCGAGTGTCACCGTGAGGCCGGGGAGGCAGTGGCTCGACGCCACTCGGGCCTCCCCCGGCTCAGGCATAGGCGAGTTGACACGTCACGCAATCGAGGACAGTCGGCCGGCGCGCGCCGCGCTCATGTTCTGACGGACGCCTGGACGGCCTTCGCGGCGGCACGGACGACGTCGAGGACCTTCTCGGGGTGCGACAGCATCGGTACATGGTCACTGTCGACCTCATAGGTCGTTGCGCCCATGCGCTTTGCCATGGCGCGCTCCAGATCCGGATGCACGGTCTGGTCTCTCTTGCCGACGATGTACCAGCTCGGCTTCGACCTCCAGGCGGTTCCCCCGACTCTTGCGTCGAAGAGATCGGGTTTCGGCACGCCCTGGGTCGCCCAGACGAGCTTCTGCTCCGCCTCCGGAAGATCTCCGCAGAAATGCTTCGTGCCCTCTCGCTTGAGCCAGATACGTCCATCCACGACTTCGATCTGGGAGAAGACTTCGGTCCTCGGGAACTTGGACTGCTGTGTCTGAGACGTCTCATCGGCGTCCGGGGCGAGCGCGCAGATGTAGACCAGCCCAGCAACGCGATCATCGGTTCCGGCGCCGGTGATGACGCTTCCGCCGTAGGAGTGGCCGACGAGGATCACGGGGCCGCTGACACGACCGATCGTCGCTTTCGTGAGGGTGACGTCCTCTGACGTCGTGTTGAGGCCGTACTGCGCCGCAATGCACTCGTACCCCTCGGCCTGAAGGGGAACGATCAGCTTGTTGAAGCACGACCCGTCGGCCCAGAGCCCGTGACAGAAGACAATGCTCGGTTTGGCGCTCACCGTTCGACCTCCTCCGAGACCGCACCGCTCGGACCAGCGAGGGTGTACCGAGGGATTGGGAGACGTCTTGATCAAGCACGAAGGTCGCGACGCAGATGTCCGATAGCTCGCCATTTCCACGGGAGCTCCCGCCTCGGTCACCACCGCGTTGCAGGCCCACGGTCGCGGACTTGTCCCGAGGGACGAGGTGGGGGCCGGTCACGCCAATCTACGGTTCGGTGATGGGAGTGAGGAGAAGGGCCCGGAAGTCGTGCGAGGTGCCGACGATTTCCCCCCGGTCGTTGATGCCCTGGGCGATGACGAGGATCTGCGTCGTGCCCGGGGCGAGCACGGTGTTGAGGTCGACCATTCCGCTCGCCTCGGTCCAGACGAAGCCGTGGAGCCCGGAGCCCGCCCCAGTTCCCGTTCCCGTTCGTCCCACGACCTGTCCGACGTTGTTGATGCCCCAGGCCTCGCTCCGGTCGGCGGAGCCGGTGCCGAGGCTTCCCAGATCTTCCATCCCGCTCGCCGGACTCCAGCGGAACGCATGCTCGACGATCCCCGCGTCGGTGTCCGTGTAGCCCACGACCTGGCCGAGGTCGTTGAGCCCGATCCCCACGCTCGTGGAGTTGTCTGCGGGCTTCATCGTGCCCAGGTCGGTCACGCCGCCGTCGCGCTCCCAGAGGAAGGCCCGGGCGATGCTGTGGTCGGTCTGTGAGACGCCGATCACCTGACCGGTCGCATTGATGGCGTTCGCGTAGCTCTGGTTTCCGCCCTGGGTGCCCAGGTGGGGCATCTCGGTGATGCCGCCGTCGAGCTCGCGGACGTAGGCGGTGTAGACCGAGCTCAGGTAGTACCCGGTGATCAGCCCGGTGTCGTTGACCCCGGTCGCGAAGCCGGGTCCGAGGAAGCCGGTCATCTCGGGCATGGACCCGGGCAGCCAGTAGAACGCGCTGTTGCCGCCTTGGGTCGCCACGCCGACGACCTCGCCGGGCCCGTTGATCCCCAGGGCCTCGCTGGAGCGGGTGACCGGCGCCCCCGGCGATTCGAGGTCGCGCATCCCGCTCGTCCGGTCCCAGAGGAACGCGTGGTAGACACCCGCGTCGCTGGCCGCGCGTCCCACCACCTGTCCGGCGGCGTTGATCGCATACGCCTCCGCGACGCCGCCGCCCAGATCTCCGAGGTCGGTGACCGCGTAGTGGACGCCGCCGCCTCCTCCCCCGCCCGCGTCGGACGAGCCGGCATCCGGCGGGGGGATTCCTCCGTCCGGTCCGGCATCCGCTCCGGCATCGAGGCCGCCGGGCGGGTTCCCCCCGCCCCCCGCGTCGGTGCGCGAGCCTTCCCCAGGACCTCCGCTGCAGCTCGCGAGAACACAGGCCAGCAGCAGGCACGCGCGGTGCATCTCGCCTCCTCCCTCGTCCCCTGGAGACTCCAGTACGTCCAGGGCGCGCGCTATCGCACCGCGGTGGCGATCCCGGTGGCGAGGCGACTCCGCTCGGCCTACGTCTCCGGAACGAAAGCGAGGTAACCCTGGATGAAGTCGACCCTGTTCATCGCAACGTTCGGCACCGCGCTGGGGAGCGGCCTCATCGCCGGCGCCTTCTTCGCGTTCTCCACGTTCGTGATGAAGGCGCTCGCCTCGCTGCCGCCCGCCCAGGCCGTCCGCGCGATGCAGGCGATCAACGTCTGGGCGCCCACCGGCCTCTTCGTCGCCACCCTCGTCGGGACCGCCATCGCCTCGGCGGCGCTCGCGCTCCAGGCGCTGCTGGGCTGGAGCCAGCCGGGAGCGGCGCTCCGCCTCGCGGGAGGCCTGGCTTACCTGGTGGGGAGCTTCGGGGTCACGATCGTGGCCAACGTTCCCCGAAACGATGCCCTCGCCGCGCTCGATGCCGATTCGGCGGGCGCGGTGGCCGCGTGGACGCGCTACCTGGCCGAGTGGACAGCCTGGAACCACGTGCGCACGGTTGCCGCACTGGCGGCGCTGGCGCTCCTGACGCTCTCCCTCCTGTCGTCCGGGCCCCGGACCGCGCCCTGAGGCCGTCAACCGATCCGTCAGGGCCCGACGGGTCGACCGAACAGCTTGCGGAGCTCGTTCTTTGCCTGATGGATCGCGCGCCTGCGGGCGGCGGGGAGGTTCCGCCCGGCCCTGTTCTCGAAGAAGGTGAGCATCGACATCGCGGACCTGAAGGGAGAGCTCTTCCGGCGCCCGCTCCGCTCCGCCGAACGCTTGAGCGAGAGCGCCATCGCTCGCGGGCTCCGGGTGAAGACCCCACGATCGAGATCCAGCGCGTTGCTGCGCTCCGTCACCGTGGCCGACCAGCGCTTCCGCACCGGCTTCGGCCTTCGAGGCTGGCGTGGCACGGCGCGCTCACCGACGCCGGCGCCGTGCCGCGCTCCTGGCCTGCCGCGAGAGCGCGGACCGTGAGACCGAGCGGCGTGGCTCGCGCTTCAGCGCCCGCGAGACGGCCCGACCTCGCCGGCGCGACGGGGACCTCGGCTTCCGCTTCTTCTGTCCAACCTCGTACGCCCGCTTGGCCGAGCGCCGCGTCCTGCTCGACGTCCGCCCCTTCTTCGGTGGCTTGAGCGGGACCCCCGCGCGGCGCGCCTTGGACAACCCGATGGCGATGGCCTGCTTGGCGGAGCGGGCACCGTGCTTGCCCTCCCGGACGTGCTCGATCTCCTCGTGAACGAACTCGCCCGCGGCCGTGCTGGGCGACTTGCCCTCGCGGAGGTCCTCCTTCGCCTTCTCGACAACTGCCTTCTCTGGCATCGACGTACACACCTCCAGTGCCGATGAAGGTGGGTGCGGCCTCCCCGTTCGCGCAAGCACGCCCGGGGGGGCCGGAGCGTGCGGAGGGTGGCCGGTGGCGATGTTCGCCCGTGGCGGCGTCCCCGGCCGCCGAGGGGCGTCGACGTCAGCCATTCAACGCCGCGGAGAGAAAAGCCCGGTACGGATCGCGCCGTGTCCGTCTGCCGGGCTCTTCTTGTCGTGGGCATGGTTCGTCGACGGGTGGTGGTCACGGGTCTGGGTCTGGTCACGCCGCTGGCCACGGGCGTCGAGGCGACCTGGCTCGCGCTGCTCGCCGGCAAGAGCGGCGTCGGCCCGATCACTCGCTTCGACCCCGGAAGCCTGAGGACCCGCATCGCCGCCGAGGTGAAGGTCTTCGACCCCCTCGCCTGGATGGATCGGCGGGAGGCGCGGCGGAACGATCGCTACGTCCACTTCGCCCTCGCGGGGGCGGAGATGGCCGTCCGGCAGAGTGGCCTGCGCATCGGGCCCGAGGACGGTCAGTACTCCCCGGACCGGGTCGGGGTCATCATCGGCTCCGGGATCGGCGGGCTGGCCTCGGCGGAGGCCGCGCACGAGAAGGCGCTCCGGACCGGATTCGACCGGCTCTCGCCGTTGTTCGTCCTCGAGATCCTCTCCAACACCGCGGCCGGCCTGGTGAGCATCCGGTTCGGCGCGCGAGGTCCCAACTACGCTCCCGTGGCCGCCTGCTCGAGTGGAGCGCACGCCATCGGTGAGGCCCTGTGGTCCATCCGCAGCGGACGGACCGATGCCGTCATCGCCGGCGCCGCCGAGGCGGCGGTCACGCCGCTGGGGATCGGAGGCTTCGAGGCGATGAACGCGCTCTCCGCCCGGAACGATGCACCTGCCAGGGCGAGCCGGCCGTTCGACCGGCAGCGTGATGGATTCGTCCTCGGAGAGGGCGCGGGCATCCTGGTGCTCGAGGACCGGGAGCATGCCCTGCGCCGCGGCGCTCGCATCCTCGCCGAGGTCGTCGGCTACGCGGCCAACGCCAATGCCAGCCACCTTACCCAGCCGACCGAGGACGCGGCGGAGGCCGCCCTCTGCATCACCGGAGCTCTCCGCGACGCGGAGCTCGGACCCCACCAGATCTCGTACGTGAACGCCCACGGGACGTCGACCCCCCTGAACGACGTCCACGAGACCCGGGCACTGAAGGGCGCCTTCGGCGCGCACGCTCGCTCCGTCCCCGTCAGCTCGACCAAGTCGATGACCGGACATCTCCTCGGGGCCGCCGGGAGCACCGAGGCGGCCTACTGCGTGCTCACCCTGCTGCACGGGGTGATGCCTCCGACGATGAACCAGGAGGTCCCCGATCCGGAGTGCGACCTGGACTACATCCCCAACCAGCCCCGGGAAGCGCAGGTCGCGACGGCGATGAGCCTGTCGTTCGGCTTCGGCGGGACGAACACGGTCCTGATCTTCGCCAGGGCCTAGACTCTCCTCCATGCCTGCCTCTCCCCGCGAAGAGCTCCTGTCGGCGATGGCCGAGAACCGACGCGCGTTCCTCTCCTTCCTGGAGCGCCGGGTGGGACACCGCGAGACCGCCGAGGACCTCCTCCAGGAGTCGTTCGCCCGTAGCCTGGACAAGGTGCCGCTCGAGCCCGAGGAGAGCGTCACCGCGTGGTTCTACCGGGTGCTCCGCAACGGCCTCGTCGACCACTACCGGAGGAAGGGCGCGTCGGACCGGGCGCTCGCGTCGCTCGAGAAGGAGCTGGCGGACGCGCCGGGCGAGGCGTCGCCGGACGAGCGTGACGAGGTCTGTCGCTGCGTCACCCGGCTGTCGGACACGCTGAAGCCGGAGTACGCGCACGCGCTGCGCCGGGTGGAGGTGGAGGGCGTGCCGGTGCGCGACTACGCCTCGGAGGCCGGGATCACCCCGAACAACGCCGCGGTCCGCCTCTTCCGCGCCCGCGAGACGCTGCGGAAGCGGGTGGTGCGCTGGTGCGGCGACTGCGCCGAGCGCGGGTGCGTGGACTGCTCCTGCGGCGAGCCCGGCAGCACCGGATGCGCCCACCCCGCGTGAGGCGCGGGAGACCACCTCGGGCATCTCCCGCGCCGGTCGAGCGCTCCGCCTACCGCGCCTGTCGGCAGGAGCAACCCTCGGGGCACTCGCAGCCCTCCACGCAGCTGCAGGACGGACCACAGCGGCAGGGCTCGGCAACGGCACAACCACAGGACTTCTTCTCGCAACGGCAGTCGTTTCTGGACGGCATCTGGATTCTCCTCCACATGTGCAGCGGGCACCCTTCCCCGCCGTCTGCACCTGCCGACGCATCGACGCCCCGGGCATTACACCCCGTCCGCAGCGGCAGGCTGGCCCGGCCATCGAGCCGCTCCGGGCCCAGACGAGGCGCGGGGCCGCGTCGAGCAGCTCCGGGTCGGGGGAGAACTGCGGCCGGACGTGGCCGGCGAGGGAGAGGACCGTGACGAGGAGGGAAGGGCCGAGGGTCGGGCGCATCGCCCGCCGCAGACGCACCGGCGCCCGAGCCCTTACGGGCCCGCCCAGGACCGGCGTCGGGCGCCGTGCCGGGGAGCCGCCCGGGGGCCGGTCCGCTGGCCAGCGACTGATTCTCAGGCCTCCGGCGGCGACCGACCGCTCCGAGCTCGTCCGGCTCGCGCGGGCGAGCCGGGCACTGCACCGACCGTGGATCGATCCACCCACGGATCCATCGGCCTTCCGGAGCTTTCTGCGGAAAAGTCGTCTTCCGTCGGTGCGGACCTTCCTCGCCGTGCGGAGCGAGGACCGCGCCATCGTGGGGGTCCTCACCCTCTCGCAGATCTTCCACGGGGGCTTCCGGAGCGCGTACCTCGGATACTGGGTGGGCGCGCCGCACGCAGGTCGGGGCTACATGACCGAGGCGATGGAGCTGCTGCTGCGCCGCGCGTTCGGTCCCCTGAAGCTGCACCGGGTGGAGGCGAACCTGCAGCCGGGGAACGTCGCCTCGCGGGCGCTGGTCCGCCGCGCCGGGTTCCGGAAGGAGGGGTTCTCGCCCCGCTATCTCAAGGTGCGCGGACGGTGGCGCGACCACGAACGCTGGGCGATCACCGTCGAGGACTTCAGCGGAGCAGGGCGGGCCAGGACTCCACCAGGCACTGCTGGGGGGAGCGCTGGCTCACGCCGTTCAGGTACAGCGTCCCGTCCGTCCCCACGCTCGCGAAGGAGAGGTCGCAGGCTCCGGGTGTCGGGTCCCCGCAGGTCGCCTCGACCCACCCGCAGGAGTCCCCGTTCGAGGTGACGATCTCCAGCCCGTGGCGGGGCTCGTTGCCGGCGAACGTCGGGCCGTGGAGGACGGCGTAGCCCTTTCCGCCGCGGATCGGGAAGACGCGCGTCTCCCGTCGCTGTTCGAGCCAGCAGGGCGGGACGTCGAGCACCGGATCGAGGTCGTGAATCACGACCCATCCTCCGCTCGAGTGCGCCGCTGAGATGGAGAAGGCGAGCGAGTGGTCCGGGAGCTCGAGGCTCGGGCCGGCCGCGGCCCTGCTGGAGAAGGCGCCCTGGGTCTCGGCGCTGCTCACGATCTGGCCCTGCGCGTCGAGCCACACGATGCGGACGTGGTCGGGGTCGAGCGTCACCACCGCGAGCACGTGGTCGATGCCGTTGGGGTAGACCTGCGCGTCGGTGGGGTCCGGCGCGATCGAGGCGGGGATCGGCGTGGACCACAGCGTCGTGCCGGTGTCGTCCCGGCGGGTGATCCGCAGCGGGGCAGTCAGCGTGCGTCCGTCCATCGTGGAGACGGTCCCGCCCTCGGCCACCACCGTGCCTCCGCCGGGCATCGCCGCCGCCGAGCGCGCCATCCCCACCGCCAGCTCGGAGGTCGCGCCCGTCGCGTCGATGCGCACGAGCGTTCCCTGATCATCCCCGTCGGTCCGGATGACCCCCGCCCCCTGCGTGAGCGGGACGACGAAGACGAAGGGGCTGGTGTCCCGTGCCGGACCGCGAAGCAGCGTGCCGTCGGGCGAGAGCAGGTCGAGCTCGAACCTGCTCACCCTCCGGTTCTGATCCTCGGCGAGCGTCCGCATCACGCCGAGGAGGCCGTCACGGTCCCCGCTGAACGCACCCGGGAGACAGATCGGGTCGTCCGCCGACGAGAGGGTGGGGCCGAGGAGCCGGCGCGGCGGGTCCAGGGGCTGCGTGGGCATCAGCTCGTCGCACGAGGCCAGCGGTGGCTCGGGGGCGGGGCGGCAGCCGAGGACACCGCCGTCGGGGTCGCTGCCGCCATCCGGAGCGCCAGCATCGACCGCGCCACCATCGGGAGCGCCGCCATCGGGCACCGGGCTTCCGGCGTCGCTCGATCCTGCGTCGGACGGCGTCGTCTCCGGGCCGGAATCGACGGGCCCGGCATCGGTCGTTCCCGCATCCGTCGTTCCCGCGTCGGTCATGCCCGCGTCGTTCGGCGCCGAGCTCCCGGCCTCGCCGGGAACGCCAGGGGTCGACCCGGCCACCCGGCCGCCTCCGGCACCTCCGCACGCCCCGATGAAGAGGGCCACCGCTCCCAGCCACGCCCCTCGCCCCAACGCCGCCTCCGCCCCGCGGGAGACGCGCCCGGCCCGCCGCCCCCGCGGCGCACAGGTGCACCCAGAGTCCATTGTAAGCAATTGTCCCGTGGGTGGATTCCCTCACCCTCGGCCCGTGCCCAGGGAGCATCGAAGAACGAACGCACCCTACGCGCGGCTCGTCGGCGCGGGCGGCGGGGCGCTTGCGTCCCGTGACCGGAGCCAGGTGAGCGATGCATACGCTCCGAGCCAGGACCCTGCGGCGGCGAACGCCACGTAGATCCACGACCGGGTGTAGCTGATCACCGCGAACGCGGAGAGCAGGTACCAGCAGCTGCTCCAGGTCGCCGCGGCGTACCGTCGTCGGGCCGCCACTGCCGAGGTGAAGAGCACGTAGACCGCGTCGGTCAGCGCCGTGGAGAGCAGCACTCCCAGGGCGAGCAGCGGACGGATCTCCACGGAATCGAGCACGGGCGTCCTCCACGGGTCGGCGCTCCTGCCTGGCGCATGTTCCCGGACGCTCGATGTAGCCGATCCGACGCTCGGCCCGCGCCTGTCCTGAATCCGGAGTGGAGCGCCCTAGCGCCGGGCTCGGCGCCGGTGGCCGGTGCCGTTGCGCGGCCGCCGCCGGTCCACCCCCGGCTCGGGCAGGAGCGCGGTGAGCGCCCGGGCCCGCTCCCACAGTCGCCGGGAGCCGGAGAGCATCGCCCGGCGCTCGGCGGGACGGAGGGTCCCGGCGAGATCCGCCAGCCGCCTCGCCATCAGCGGAAGCAGCGACTCGACGGTGCGCCGTCCGGCTGCGGTGAGGAGAACCCACTGCGACCGTCGGTCGTCCGACATCGCCCGTCGACGCACGAGCCCCTTGCGCTCGAGCGAGCGGAGAACGCCGGTCATGCTCGACGGGGTGGTGCCGGCACGCTCGGCGAGCTGCGCGGGCGTGAGCCCGTGCTCGGCCTCGAGCAGTTGTGCAAGCACGTGGCCTCTCGCGCTCGACAGACGGTGTGCAGCGTAGAACGCCTCGAAGGAGGCGGACATCTCCTCGGAGAAGCGCCACAGACCGAGGCAGGTATCGATGGCCTCGGGATCGGCACCCGGCACACGGGCCATCAGGCGGCGGGCCGCCGCGTAGCGCTCGAGCGATGGTGGACGACGGGGGAGTGCCAAAGTGACGAATCCCTTCGAGCAGTCAGGTTCCTGCGAGCCGTGAGCAGTAGGTAGTTAAGTTACGTAGGACCGGCTTGCCACACCGCGTGTACGCGATTATCGAGCGCACGCGCAGTCGAGGTTCGAGGGAGACAGGCACATGGCCGAGGCCGCGGCGGAACGGGCGCCGGAGAACGCCCAGGCGCGGGACGCCGGGAAGAACAATGGAGCGACGGGGGCCGACGCGGCTGCGAAGAAGCGCCGTGCGCTCAGGATCATCGGCGGGGTCGCCGCGGTGGTGGTCCTCGGTGTGCTCCTCTACGTCCTGTTCACCGCCGGCAAGGAGACCACCGACGACGCGCAGATCGATGCCGACGTCGTGCCGCTCGCTCCACACGTCGCCGGCCAGGTGGTGGCGGTCCCGGTGGTCGAGAACCAGACGGTCAAGAAGGGGGAAGTCATCCTCCAGATCGACGACCGCGACTACCAGGCCCGCCTCTCCCAGGCGCAGGCGGAGCTGGAGAGCGTCAAGGCGCAGGCCCAGGCGGCCGACGCCCAGGTCTCGGTGGCCGAGGCCGCCGCCCGAGGCTCGCTCACCCAGGCCGAGGCGAACCTCATCGGCAGCAACCGGTCCGTCTCCGGCGCGCGGGCCCAGCTGGAGCAGGCCCGCGCCACGCTGGCCAGCCGCCAGGCGGACCTCAAGCTCGCCCAGTCCAACATCGATCGTGCGCGCGAGCTGCAGAAGGCCAGCGCCATTCCGCAGCAGCAGTTCGATCAGTGGCAGGCCCAGTTCGCTTCCGCCCAGGCCGGGGTGAATGCCGCCCAGGCGGCGGTGAGCGCCGCATCGGATCAGCTCCGGCGCACCGAGTCGCAGGTCAACGAGGCCGAGGGCCGGGTGGTGGTGAGCCGCCCGGTCGACGCGAGCATCGCCGTGGCGTCGGCGAACGCCACCTACCAGCACGCGCGGGTGAAGAGCTCCGAGGCTGCGCTCGCGCTCGCGACGCTGAACGTGGAGTGGACGCACATCGTCGCTCCGGACGAGGGAACGGTGAGCCGGATCACCGCCCACCCCGGCGCGCTGCTCGGCCAAGGACAGACGGTGGCTCAGTTCGTCCCGGTGCGGAAGTACGTCACTGCCAACTTCAAGGAGACGCAGATCGGGAAGATGCACCCCGGTCAGCCGGCGGACGTCGACGTCGACACCTACGGCAAGTCGCTGCACGGAAAGGTGGAGAGCCTCTCCGGGGGCACCGGTGCGCGCTTCTCGCTGTTCCCGCCCGACAACGCCACGGGCAACTTCGTGAAGGTGTCCCAGCGGGTCCCGGTGCGCATCGCACTGGACGCCGTCCCGCAAGGCATGGTCCTCCGCGCCGGCCAGTCGGTGGTGGTGACCGTGCACGTGAACCAGTGACCGACAGGTCCGGAGGTATGCCCTTGACTCGACCGCTCTTCGCAGCCGCGCTCCTCGCTTCCGCGACGGCGCTGGCCGAGGGTCCGCAGACACTCACCATCGACGACGCCGTGAACGAGGCCATGCAGGTCAACGACCAGCTGAGGGCGGTGCGCTTTCGCGCCGAGGGCGCCGAGGACACCGCTCGCAGTGCCCGTGGCCGGCTGCTCCCGGCGCTCAGCGCCAGCGACACCTGGCAGCACTGGGACGGGCCCTTCATCATCTCGCTGGCGCCTCCGGGCACGCCCAGCAGCGGAGTGGTGGCCCGCAACGTCAACAGCAACGTCTTCACCGTTGGCGCCCAGCAGCCCATCCTGGGGCTCCTCCACCGCGAGCGCGACCTCAAGGCGGCGAGCGCCTCCGCCGGCGCGAGCCGGGCGGACGAGGCGGACGCGCGGTCGCAGATCGCCGAGCAGGTCCGGACCACCTATCTCCGTTTGTTCGGCGCGAGGGCCGGCGTGGCGATCGCCCAGGCCAGCATCGACCAGTTGCAGAAGCAGGTGCAGGACGCCCAGGCCCGCTACAACGCCGGCACCATCACCAAGGCGGACCTGCTGCGCTTCCAGACCGCGGTGGCCAATGCGCAGCAGCAGCTGATCCAGCAGCAGACGCTGGCGCAGACCTCGCGGCAGCTGCTGCTCACCTTCCTTGCCCGGAATCCTGAGGACCCCACCATCGAGTTCGTCGAGCCGCTGGATCTCGAGAAGCAGGCCGCGGTCCGCCCGCCGGAGTCCACCGACGAACTGATCAACCGAGCGCTGAAGAACCGCCCCGAGGTCGCCCGGGCCCAGAAGGAGGCGGAGGCGGCGCGGGCCAGCGGGCAGGCCCGGATGTGGGAGCTGCTCCCCGAGGTCGACGTCCAGGCGGCCTACAGCAACGTGCGCGGACAGATCTTCCAGCCCGAGAACAGCTCGTTCATCGGCGTCGTGAGCAGCTGGCCCTTCTTCACCTGGGGAACCCGGTGGTACGCGGCGCAGAGCGCGCAGCGCCAGGCGGACGCGTCCGCCTCGTTGCTGGAGAACACGCGGAAGCAGGTGGCCTACGACGTGTCCAGCAAGACCTCGCAGCTGGAGGCGCAGTTCGTCGCCGTCCAGGTCGCCGAGACGGCGATCGCCAGCGCCGAGGAGGCGTACCGGGTGACCAGCGCCCAGGTCTCGGCTGGCACGGCGACCACCACCGATCTGCTCGACGCGCAGTCCGCGCTGACCACCGCCAGGGCGAACCTCGCCCGGGCGCAGTACGACCGGGCCATCGCCCGGGTCTCGCTCGATCGGGCGACGACGGCTCGGTGACCCATGCCGGCCGAGGTTCACCCGGACGCGCACTGGCGACCCAGCCATAGCCCGTGGCTGGTCGGGCTGACGGTCACCCTTGCCACCTTCATGGAGGTGCTGGACACCAGCATCGCCAACGTGGCCCTGCCCCACATCGCCGGAGGTCTCTCGGCCAGCCTCGACGAGTCCACCTGGGTGCTCACCTCGTACCTGGTCTCCAACGCGGTGGTGCTGCCGATCAGCGCGTGGATCTCCAGCCGTGTGGGACGCAAGCGCTTCTACATGGCCTGCGTCGTGCTCTTCACGATCAGCAGCTTCCTCTGCGGCTTCGCGCCGAACCTCCACTCGCTGGTCTTCTTCCGGGTGCTGCAGGGAATCGGCGGGGGAGGGCTGGCGCCGAGCGAGCAGGGGATCCTCGCCGACACCTTCGAGCCGCGTCAGCGCGGCATGGGCTTCGCGATGTACGGGCTGGCGGTGGTGTTCGCCCCGGCCATCGGACCGACGCTCGGCGGATACATCGTGGACCACGCCAGCTGGCGGTGGATCTTCTACATCAACGTGCCGGTGGGCATCGTCTCCCTCTTCCTCAGCTCGATCATGGTCGAGGACCCGCCCTGGCTCGAGCAGGAGAAGGCGGCGTCTCGCGGGACGAAGGTGGACTGGCTCGGGCTTGCGCTGATTGGCCTGGGGTTCGGCTGCCTTCAGGTCATGCTCGACAAGGGCCAGCAGGAAGACTGGTTCAGCTCGCCGCTGATCGTGGGCTTCACGATGGTGACGGTGGTCTGTCTGGTGGGGGCGGTCGTCTGGGAATGGGCGCACCCCAACCCGATCGTCAACGTGCGGCTCTTCAAGAACCAGAACTTTGCCACCAGCTTCGGGCTGATGTTCACCCTGGGTGGGGTGCTCTACGGGAGCACGGTGCTGATCCCGCAGTTCGTGCAGACGCTGCTCGGCTACAGCGCCGAGCGCGCCGGGATGGTGCTCTCACCGGGCGGCTTCACCACCATGGCGATGATGCCGCTGGTGGGGTTCCTCGTCTCCCGGGTGCCGGCGAAGTACCTCATCACCGCGGGGTTCGCGGGCCTCTCGCTGGCCCTGTGGCACATGACCAGCATCAACCTCGGGATCGACCCTGCGACGGCGACCCTCTACCGGGTCTTCCAGGCGTCCTCGCTGGCCTTCCTCTTCGTGCCGATCAACACGGTCTCGTACATCGGCGTCCCACGCGAGCAGAACAACCAGGTCTCCGGCCTCATGAACCTGGCGCGGAACATCGGCGGGAGCGTGGGCATCTCCTTCTTCGTGACCACCCTCGCCCGCCGGTCGCAGGTGTACCAGAACCAGCTCGTGGACCGGCTGACCCCCTCGAACCCGCTCCTCCAGGACCGCCTCGATCATCTGCAGCAGCTATTCATGTCCGCGGGTCCGGTCGACGCGCTGCGCAGGGCCTACGGGGCGATCTACATGACCGTTCAGCAGCAGGCCGTGGTGCTCGCCTACGTGCGGATCATCGAGGACCTGGCGGTGATCACCGCCATCTTCGTCCCCCTGATCCTCCTCTTCCTCAAGAAGAACCGGCCCGGGGAGGGCCCTGCCGGCGCACACTGAGACGGAGCGTCGCTGGAAGGACGGCGCGCCGCGTTCGACGTATGCTGTTCGACGGGAGGTGCACGGATGATCGCTCGGGTGGTGACTCTGTTGCTGGGTATCGCCATCGCCGCAACGTCGGTGTGGGAGCCGCGCGACGTGGCGCTGCATGACGTCGTGGTCGGCCTGGCGATCGCGGCGGCGTCCATGGTGGCCATGGCGGTGCGCGGAGTGAACTGGGTCATCACCGCGCTCGCGCTGTGGATGTTCTTCTCCGGGATGGTCTACCCGGTGGTGCCGCACATCTACATCGGCCTCATCGGTGGAACGCTGGTGTTCGTCTTCTCGCCCGTCTCCTCGTCGGACCGGACGTTCTGGCCCTTCGGGCGTACCGCGCCCGCGAAGACCTGATCCGGCCCGGCGCCGCCCCGTCGGGCTTCATCGCCGCTCATCGGTCCGTTCACCGCGGCGCACGCTGGCGCCCGTGCGGCGGCGGATCCGTCTCCGGGGCGACGCCGGCCGGTCGAGGAGTGCCCGGTCCTGCTGGAGACGAGTAGGACGACGCGGGAGGCGACGTGGAAGGAGGTCCCCGGCGGGGCCTACCGTTCGTGACGTCCCGACGCGGAGGTTCCGATGCGTGCATCAGCGAAGCTGTGTTCCCTTCTCCGGATCGAGCATCCGCTGATCTGCGCGCCGATGGCCGGAGGACCGAGCACGCCCGCGCTGGCCTCGGAGGTGTCGCGGGCCGGGGGCCTGGGCTTCCTCGGCTGCGCCTACTCGCCGCCGGAACAGATCCTCGAGTGGAGCAAGGAGATCCGGGCGCGGACCGACAGGCCCTTTGGAATCAACCTGTTCGCCGATGTCCCGGGAGGAGCTTCGGTCGACCCCGGGCCGATGGTGGAGCTGCTGCGGCCCATTCACGCCGAGCTGGGCTTGCCCCCGCCGGAGGCTCCGACGCCCGGCCCACGCATCCTGGACGCGCAGCTCGCCGCAGTCGTGGAGAGCGGCGCGACCGCGTTCAGCATCACCTTCGGCCTCCTCTCCGGCCCGCAGCTCGAGCGGCTGAAGAGCGCCGGCCTGGTGACGATGGCGACCGCGAACACCGTCGAGGAGGCGCGGCTCATCGAGACCGCCGGATACGACGCGGTCCTCGCCCAGGGGAGCGAGGCCGGAGGGCACCGGGCGACGTTCGTCGGCAGCTTCGAGCGAGGGCTGGTCGGCACCATGGCGCTCGTTCCCCAGACGGTGGACGCGGTGCGCATCCCGGTGGTGGCGGCGGGCGGGATCATGGACGGGCGAGGGTGGGTGGCGGCCGAGGCGCTCGGCGCGGCCGGCGTGCAGCTGGGCACGGCGTTCCTCGCTGCCGACGAGTGCGGGACCATCCCGGCGTACAAGGACGCGGTCCTCGCGGCGACCGACGACGGAACGACGGTGACCCGTGCCTACTCCGGGAGGGCGGCCCGCGGGCTGGTGACCCGCTTCCTCACCGCGGTGGAGGAGAGGCCGGGCGTCATCCTCCCCTATCCGCTCCAGAACGCGCTCACCCGTCCGATGCGGGCAGCGGCGACTCGCGCTGGAAGGGCGGAGCTACTCTCGCTGTGGGCAGGACAGGCGGCCCGCCTCGCCCGCCGAGCGCCGGCCGGGGAGATCGTCCGGTGGCTGGTGGCCGACGCGGCGCGAGTCCGGACAGCGCTTCAGGCCTGAGCTCGCCTCGCGCGGCCGTGCTTCCGGCCGAAGAGGAGCGCGTCCAGCGACGCCCTTCCGGCGCCGGCGACGAACAGCCAGAGGAAGCCCGCGAGGTAGGTGAACTCCTCGAAGGCCAGCAGCGAGCGGATGCCGTCGATCTCCGGTCGCTTCGCGGTGAGGATCGCGACGGTCATGACCCCCATCAGGGGGAGGGCGGCAAACCGGGTGAAGAGGCCGACGAGGACCAACGACCCTCCGACGAGCTCGATGCCCGAGACCATCGCCGCCTGCGCCGCCGGGAAGGGGATGCCCAGGTCGGTGAAGAAGCTCGTCACCCGGGGCAGGTCGTGCAGCTTTCCCCAGCCCGTGCCGAGGAACACCGCTCCGAGCGAGAGCCGGAGCGCGAGGGGCCCGACCCACGAGACCTTCTCCAGCAGGGCCAGGGCGCGGGTGCGGAGGGCTTCGATCGTCATGGGCGGGGTACGGCGGGGGTGGCAACGCGGTTACCGGCCGGCGAGCGGCAACTCGCAACTTCCCCCAGGCGGAGGATGCGTGAAGGTGCAATGAGAGGGGGATGCGCCTCGACCGTTTCTCTGTCTCCGCCACGCTGCTCGGCCTCGGGTTGACCCTCACCGCGGCCGCCGCCGAGCCGGTCACCGTTCTCCGCGCCGCGCGCCTCTACGACGGCAAGGCGGACGCCGTGGTGTCCCCCGGTGTCGTGGTCGTCTCCGACGGCAAGATCGTCGCCGCGGGCTCGAGCGCCCAGGTCCCCGCCGGGGCGCGGGTCGTCGACCTCGGCGATGCGACCCTGCTTCCCGGCCTGATGGATGCCCATACCCACCTGAGCTTCGAGTCCAGCCTGGACTGGAAGCAAGACCAGCTGGACTCGCTGAAGAAGCCCATCCCCGAGCAGGCGATCATCGCCACCGAGTACGCGCGGCGCACGCTGCTGGCCGGCTTCACCACCGTGCGCGATGTGGGCTCGAGCGACCTCATCGACGTGGGCCTCCGGAACGCGATCAACGCCGGCAAGGTGCCCGGTCCGCGGATGCTGGTCGCGGTCAACGCGATCGGCTCGCGCGGGGGGCACTGCGATCCGACCGGTGGGTTCCGGCCCGAGCTGCTCAAGGAGCCCGGGACGGACCAGGGCGTGGCCAACGGCCCTGACGAGGTCCGCGCCGCGGTCCGCTTCGATGCGAAGCATGGCGCCGACGTGATCAAGACCTGCGCCACCGGTGGTGTCCTGTCCGAGGCGGACAAGGTCGACTCGCCGCAGCTCACCCAGGCGGAGCTCGACGCCCTCGTGGACGAGGCGCACGCCCTGGGCCGGAAGACCGCGGCACACGCCCACGGGGCCGAGGGCGCGAAGCGGGCAATCCGCGCGGGCATCGACTCCATCGAGCACGGGTCCTTCCTCGACGACGAGGCGTTCGACCTGATGCGGAAGAAGGGGACGTACTTCGTGCCCACGCCGCTGCCCTGCATCATGCAGCGGCTGCGGGACGCGCGGGCGCCGGCGAACATCATCGAGAAGGCAGCCGCCGCCGACGCGAAGGCGGGGGAGACGCTCAAGCGCGCCATCGCGAAGAATGCGCGAATCGCATTCGGGAGCGACGCGGCGGTGTGTCCACACGGCACGCAGGTGAACCAGTTCGGGATCTTCGTGAAGGCGGGGATGAAGCCGCTGGCGGCGATCCGTACCGCGACCTCGGTCGATGCGGCGCTGCTCGGGGTGACCGACCGCGGAACGCTCGAGGCCGGGAAGCTGGCGGACCTGGTCGCCGTGCCCGGAGACCCGTCGCGGGACATCGCGGCGATGGAGAAGGTCTTCTTCGTGATGAAGGGCGGCGCAGTCGTCCGGAACGATCGCGCCGGCGCGGCCACCTCGGGGACCGGGGCGAGCGGAACCGGGAACTGAGCAGCACCCATCGCTGACGGCCGGTCGACACTCTGCCGGGCTCCGGCTGGTCATCGCGATGCAGGGGGAAGATGCGAGGGACCATGGACGAGGACCTCGAGTCGATGACCCGCGAGCAGCTGACCGCCGAGGTGAGGAGGCTGCGCGCTGGAATCCGTGCGCATCGGGACTCGACCGCCCACGAGCTCTGCTGGCACCATCCGCAGCTGTGGGGACTCCTGCCCGAGCGGACGGACCCGCTGCCGGTCGTTCCCGGGTGGCCGCAGTTCCTCCGCGGCTGCGTGAGGTACCGCGAGTCTCTGGACCGCGAGCTTCCGGACGCCCAGCGCACCCCGAAGGAATTCGACCCTGACCGCTGATCTCGCGCCGGCGCCCATCGAGGTCCCCGGGGAGGTGTGCACGCTCTACCCGCGCGCGTCGCGGCTGGAGTGGCTGCTCACCAACGGCACCGGCGGCTTCGCCATGGGCACGGTGGCCGGCTCGAACACGCGGCGCTACCACGGCCTCCTGGTCGCGAGCCTCCATCCGCCTGTGGCGCGGGTCGTGACGCTCGCCAGACTCGAGGAGACGGCCTTCACCTCGCAAGGACCGGTGCCGCTCTCGGTGAACCAGTACCCGAACGCGCTCCACCCCGACGGCTACCGCTGGCTGGCCCACTTCTCCCTCGAGGAAGGGCCGGTGTGGACCTGGTCGGTGTTCGGCGTGGAGGTGGAGCGGCGGGTGCTGCTCGTCCCCGGCCAGCAGACGGTGCTGGTGCGGTACGCCAGCTCCGCTCCGGTGCGCCTGCGTCTCGAGCCGCTGCTCGCCTTCCGCGACTACCACGCGCTCACCCACCGGAACTCCACGGCCTGGACGGGGTTCGAGGAGCACGTGGTGGGCAAGAGCCGCGAGGTGCGCTTCCAGCCCTACGCGAGCCTCCCGTCGCTGCGCCTCTCCCATCGGGGCGGCCCGTTCACCGGGGCGCCGGCCTGGCACGAGAACGTCGAGTACCTCGTGGAGCTGGATCGGGGTCTCGACTTCCGGGAAGACCTCCTGTGCCCGGGGAGCTTCGAGCTGCAGCTCGACCCCGGAGCGCCGGAGCTCGTGGCCGCGACGGTCGAGGCGGGAGCGACGCTCGACCTCGACGCGCTCTCGGCTTCCTTCTCCCGGGTCTCACCCGCCGCTCGCCGTCGGGAGGCGTCGCCTCCGGTGACCGGGCCCCCCGACCTCGCAGCCGCGCGGGGACGGCTGGAGCGAGCGGCCGAGGCCTATCCGGTGCGCCGCGCGGACGGGTCGGCCACGGTCATCGCTGGTTACCCCTGGTTCACCGACTGGGGCCGGGACACGATGATCTCCCTCCCCGGGCTGCTCCTCGCGCGCGGGCGCCTGGACCTCGCGCGCGAGGTGCTGGAGGGCTTCCTCGCCCATCTCGACGGCGGGCTGGTCCCCAACCGATTCCCCGACGCGGCCGGTCCCGCCGAGTACAACACCGCGGACGCGACGCTGCTCATGTTCCAAGCGGTGCACGCCTGGGAACGGGCCGGAGGATCGCCCGCGTTCGTCCACGACGTGTTCTACCCGGCGGCCTGCGCCATCGTGGACGCGCACCTCCGCGGAACGCGCAACGGCATCCACGTGGACCCGAGCGACGGGCTGCTCGTCGCCGGAGGCCCGGGAAGCAACCTGACGTGGATGGACGCCCGCGTCGACGGCGTGCCGGCGACTCCGCGTCACGGCAAGCCGGTGGAGGTGAATGCCCTCTGGTACAACGCGCTCCGGCTGTCGCAGCGCTGGGCGCGGGAGCTCGGCGACGGTCCGCGGGCGCAATCCCTCGGTTCGGAGGCGGACAGGCTCGCGAGCTCGTTCGACCGCGCGTTCTGGAACGAGGCACGTCGGTGCTGCTTCGACGTCGTCCTCCCCGAGGGACCCGATGCGCGCCTCCGGCCGAATCAGCTCTTCGCGATCGGGCTTCCGTTCCCGCTGCTCGACGCCCGGCGGAGAGCGATGGTGCTCGAGGCGGTCGAGGCCACGCTGGTGACACCGGTGGGCCTCCGGACGCTGGCGCGAGGAGACCCCGGCTACCGGGCCTCGTACCGCGGCGGGCCGGCGGAGCGGGACGCGGCGTACCACCAGGGCCTGGTGTGGCCCTGGCTGGTGGGTCCGTACGTGGACGCGCTCCTCGCCGTGCGCGGCGATTCGCTCGGGGTCCGGGGCCAGGCGCACTCGGCCATCGCCGCGCTCCTGGGGACGATGGAGGACGGCTGCCTGGGTCAGCTCTCCGAGTGCTTCGAGCCCGAGCCTCCGTACCGCGCGGTGGGAGCGCCGGCGCAGGCGTGGAGCGTCGCCGAGGTGCTGCGGATCCTGGTGCGCATCGAGGACGGCTGAGGCGCCACTCGCTCTCCAGGCGCGCAGGCGCGGGCGACCTGACTGCCACCAATCGACGACAGTTCCTACATTTCACAGCTCTTTCCCAGGAATCGAGAGGAGGACGTGTGCGGATCGCGCAGGTGGCCCCGCTGTTCGAGAGCGTGCCTCCCCGGCAGTACGGGGGGACGGAGCGCGTGGTCTCGTATCTGACCGAGGAGCTGGTCCGGCAGGGACACCAGGTGACGCTCTTCGCCACCGCGGACTCGCAGACCTGCGCGGAGCTGGTGCCGATCGTCGACCGGCCGCTGCGCGGGAATCCTGACTGGATGATGCACGCCGTGATCCAGCTGGAGCGGGTCATCGAGCGCGTCGAGGACTTCGACGTCCTCCACTTCCACACCGATCAGCTGCACTACCCGCTGCTGCGCTACCTGGACATCCCGGTGGTGACCACGCTGCACGGTCGCCTCGACCTTCCCGGCCTGCAGCCGCTCCACGAGGTCTACTCGGACGTCCCGGTGGTCTCGATCTCCGACGCCCAGCGTGCCCCGCTCCCCGACGCGAACTGGGTGGCGACTGTCCCGCACGGCCTGCCATCCGCGCTCTATCGGCCGGGAGAAGGGTCTGGCGGATACCTGGCCTTCGTCGGGCGCATCTCGCCGGAGAAGCGCCTCGACCGGGCAGTGGAGATCGCCCGCCGGGCCCGGTTGCCCCTCCGCATCGGAGCGAAGATCGACCCCGCCGACCGTAAGTACTTCGAGCGAGAGATCGAGCCACTGCTCGCCGGCCCGGGAATCAAGTACCTCGGGGAGGTCGACGATCGGCAGAAGCGGGACCTCCTCGCCGAGGCCGGGGCGCTCCTCTTTCCCATCGACTGGCCCGAGCCGTTCGGCCTGGTGATGGTCGAGGCGATGGCCTGTGGAACTCCCGTCCTCGCCTTTCGTGGCGGCGCTGTCGAGGAGGTCCTCCGGAACGGCGTCACCGGGGCGGTCGTGGACACGGTCGACGAGGCGGTGGCAGCGCTGCCCGGCGTGCTCGCGCTCGACCGCGCAGCGTGCCGGGAGGAGTTCGAGCGGCGCTTTTCCGCGCGCCGGATGGCGCGCGACTATGTCCGGGTCTACGAACGGCTGATGGAGACGAGCCGGCGTGCCCCCGCGCCCGGCTGGAGCGCGGGAGCCGCCTCGCATGGCTGAGACGCGGGTCACCGAAGGACACGACGACCTCGCCCGGGTGCTGATGCACCAGGACACCTTCGCGGTGTTCGACCGGGCAGGTGCCATCTCCTCGGACGCGCGGCAGGAGCAGGGTCTGTACCACCGGGGAACCCGCTACGTCTCCCGGCTCGATCTCCGGATCGACGGAGAGCGCCCGATGACGCTCAGCTCCACCGTGGTCCGGGACAACGCGCTGCTCGCGGTGGACCTCACCAACCCCGACCTCTCGCGGGACGGGAAGGTGACGGTGCCTCACGGGACGGTTCACCTCTACCGCGGCTGCGTCGTGGAGGACGGCGTCTGTCACCAGCGGCTGCGGGCCCACAACTTCTCGGCGGACGAGATCTCCTTCGAGCTGCGGATCCGGCTGGAGGCGGACTTCGCGGACGTGTTCGAGGTCCGGGGCACGCCGCGCAGTCGCCGCGGGAAGCAGGAGCAGCCCGAGGAGCACTCCGACGGCATCACCATCGCCTACCGCGGTCTGGACGGCGTCCTCCGCCGGACCCGCCTCCGCTGCCGTCCCGCGCCGACGCAGGTGCTGGCCAAGGAGGTGCGTTACTGGCTCGTGCTCGGTCCCCGCGAGGAGCGAGAGCTCACCTTCGAGGTGAGCTGCACGGAGGACGGGCGTGAGGAGCCGGCGCCTCCGTTCGGTGACGTGGCCAGCAGGAGGGACGCCGAGCAGGATGCGCTCCGCGACGCGGAGGCACACGTCCACTCGTCCAGCGGCCTCTTCGACGGCTGGCTGCATCGGGCGCAGTCGGATCTGAGAATGCTCCTCACCCGCACGAAGGAGGGGCTTTACCCGTACGCCGGAGTGCCCTGGTACAGCACCCCGTTCGGACGGGACGGCATCCTCACCGCGCTGCAGATGCTGTGGACCCAGCCCGAGGTGGCGGCCGGAGTGCTTCGCTTCCTCGCCGCGACGCAGGCCACGCACTCCTCGGCGGAGGAGGATGCCGAGCCAGGAAAGATCGTCCACGAGATGCGCCACGGCGAGATGGCGGCGCTCCGCGAGGTCCCCTTCGGCCGGTACTACGGCGCGGTGGACACGACGCCGCTCTTCCTCGTCCTCGCCGGCGAGTACCTCCACGCCACCGGGGACGTGGAGCTCGTCCGCCAGCTCTGGCCCCACTTCCAGTCGGCGCTCGGGTGGATCGAGCGGTACGGCGACCGGGACGGGGACGGCTTCGTCGAGTACGCGCGCCGCTCGCGCACCGGGCTCAGCAACCAGGGCTGGAAGGACTCCTTCGACGCGATCTTCCACGCCGACGGAAGGCTCGCCGAGGGCCCCATCGCGCTCTGCGAGGTCCAGGCCTACGTCTTCGCCGCGCGGCGGGCCATGGCGTTGATGGCGAGCACGCTGGGCGACGAGGCCCTCGCGCAGAGCCAGGCTGCGCAGGCAGAGGAGCTTCGCCGCCGGTTCGAGACCGCGTTCTGGTGCGAGGATCTCGGGACCTACGCGCTGGCGCTCGACGGGGAGAAGAAGCCCTGCCGGGTGCTGGCGTCGAATGCCGGTCACTGCCTGGCGATGCAGGTGGTCGAGCGCGAGCGCGCGCACCGGGTGGCGAAGACCCTGACCGGCGACGCGTTCTTCTCCGGGTGGGGCATCCGCACCGTCGCGATGGGCGAGGCCCGCTACAACCCGATGTCGTACCACGACGGATCGGTCTGGCCGCACGACAACGCGCTCGCCGCGCTGGGCTTCTCGAACTACGGGCTCAAGGAGGCTGCGCTCTCGGTGCTCGAGCACTTCTTCCTCGCCAGCCTCTCCTTCGAGCTGCGGCGGATTCCCGAGCTGTTCTGCGGATTTCCGCGACGGCCTGGATCCGGACCCACGCTCTACCCGGTCGCGTGCTCACCGCAGGCCTGGGCCTCCGGGTCGGTGCTGATGATGCTGCGGGCGGTGCTCGGCCTGGACGTCGACGGCCTGCGGGGGCAGGTGACGTTCAGCAACCCCATGCTTCCCGACTTCCTGGACGTGGTGCACCTCGAGGGGCTCCGCGTGGGGAACGCCCGGATCGACCTCCGGGTCCACCGCTACGCGGACGGTGCAGCAGGGGTGGACGTCGTCCGGCGCTCGGGACCGGTGAGCATGTCGATCCACAAGTGACGGCCTCGGCCCCCCCGCCATGGGCCCTTGGGGGAATTGCCTTCGTGACGCCGCTGCGGGATGTCCTTCGTCTCGACCGGAATCACGAGGAGGGCTCGAGCATGGGGATCGCCCGGATGTGTCTGTCGACCGTGCTCCTGCTCGGCGTGCTGGCCCGGGCGGAGGACGCGCCGAAGCCCGAGGAGAAGCACTGGAGCTACCTGCACGGCATCACGCCGACGAAGTGGGGCGAGGTCTCGCCGACCTGCGCCACGGGTGGCCATCAGAGCCCCATCGCCCTCTCCACGAAGCAGGCGAAGCCGCAGGCACCCGCGCAGCCGCTCGAGCTCTCCTGGACGAAGGCCACCGGCGAGCTCGTGGACACCGGGCACAGCGACCAGGTGAACCTCCCGCCGGGGAGCTTCATCACCTACGGCGGGAAGAGGTACGAGCTGCAGCAGTTCCACTTCCACTCGCCGTCGGAGCACACCATCGACGGAAAGCACGCGCCGCTCGAGGCCCACTTCGTCCACCGGTCGGAGGACGGGAAGCTGGCGGTGGTGGGAATTCTCCTGAAGCAGGGGACGAGCCCCTCCCCCTTCGCGCCGGTGCTGACCGCTCTTCCCGCCACCGGGGAGAAGAAGAGCGTCGAGGTCGACCTGCCGGCGCTGCTTCCGAAATCCACCCGCCACTTCGCCTACGCGGGCTCGCTCACCACGCCGCCCTGCAGCGAGGACGTGCAGTGGATCGTCATGCTCGACGAGGACGCGGTCTCGAAGCCGGAGATCGCCGGGTTCCAGGCGAAGTACGCGAAGAACGCGCGGCCAGTGCAGCCCCTCAAGGGACGGACGGTCGCGATCGCGCCCTGAGCCGCGGGCCGCTCACGCCCGCTGCGACGTGACCGCGGCCACCCACCCGTCGGCGAACCAGCTCAGAACGGTCTTGAAGGCGGTGTGCGCAGGATCCGGCTCGCCGGCGAAGGTCGCGCAGACCTCCTCCAGCGTGCCACCCTCGCGGGCGACCATCAGCGCGCGCGCCTCGGGCTCCGAGAGGGCGGTGTGGAACACCTTGAACTCCTGACGCCACACCACGACCGTGGTCGGCGCGGCGACCGGGTCCGGAACCCCACCGGTGTCCTCCTCCAGGACGTCCCAGAGCTTTCGCACGTCGTGCTGGAGACGCAGCACCCGAAGGGCGGGGGTGAAGTGGAAGCGCGCTCCGGGGAGGGCGTCGGGGTTCAGCGACTGCAGCTCCTCGGCGTGCGCCACCGGCGCATCGGGAGCGGTGCGGACCTCGGAACGTGCCCGCTCGAGCAGCGCCAGGTCCGGCAGGTCCTCGCGGATGCCCCGGTAGGCCCGGAGCCAGGCCCCGAAGGAGCGGCCGGCCTGCCCGATGTCCGGCGAGCGACTCGGGTACTCGTGCAGGTAGGCGCGGACCAGCTCCAGAAAAGCGTCGTGCCCGAGCACCTGGGAGGTGTGAGGCACGTCCTCGGCGAGCGCGTCCACCAGCCGGTGGAGGTACATCCGCTCGTAGATCTCCACCCGCTCCAGAGCCTCGAGCGGCGGGCGGGCCACGAGCTCCGCCCGGAGCTCGTCCTCGCGCCCGTGCACCATCCCGGTGATGCGCCCGTGGAGGAGCGCCTGGAGCTCGGCCAGCGTCACGCCCGGGTCTCCTCGAGCACGGCCTTCTCGAAGGCGCGGGCGGTCTCCGCCTGGGCGAGGACCTCGTCCAGCGGCGGAATGTGATCGTCCCACTCCACCAGGGTGCTCACCCTGCCGAAGCGGCGGACCACGTCGCGGTACAGCGCCCAGACCGGATCGGGTACCGGGGCGTCGTGCGTGTCGAGCAGGTGCGTCCCGAGATCCTGGTGACCCGCGAGGTGGAGCTGCGCCACCCGGTCCACCGGGACTCCGCGGAGGTAGTCCGCCGCGTCGAACCCGTGGTTGGTCGCGCTCACGTGGACGTTGTTCACGTCGAGGAGGATGAGGCAGTCCGCCCGGCGCGCCACCTCGGACAGGAACTCCCACTCGGGGAGGGTCGAGCTCGCGTAGGTCAGGTAGCTGGAGACATTCTCGAGCAGGATGCGACGGCCGAGCCGCTCCTGGACCTCGGAGACGCGCGAGACCACGTGGTCGAGCGACTCCTCGGTGAAGGGCAGAGGGAGGAGGTCGTGCGCGTTGTGGCGCCCGAAGGTGCCCCAGCACAGGTGGTCCGACACCCAGGCCGGCTCCACGGCGTCGGCGAGCGCGCGCAGGTCTCGAAGATAGGCGGTGTCGAGTGGGTCGACCGAGCCCACCGAGAGCGAGACGCCGTGCAGCACGATCGGCCGATCCCTGCGCACCGCCTCCAGGACCGCGCGGGGGCGACCGCCGACGTTCAGGAAGTTCTCGCTGATGACCTCGAACCACTCCGCGCGGCGTCCCTGCTCGAGGAGATCCGGGAAGTGCTTCGTGCGCAGTCCAATGCCGTGGCCGAGGAAGGGGACCATGAGCTCTCTTCAGAAAAGCACACCGGAGCCTTGATAGCCGGAACCACCCTGATTGCTCGTTCCTCGCTGGCCCTGGCGACCGAACTCGTCGTCGCGCCTCCGGTCAGTTGACCCGAGCCAAGCTCTCCACCGGCGCTCCTCGATCTCGGCCGCCATTGCGGCGCGATCCTACGACCAATCAGGGTGGTCCCGGCTATGAAGCGCGACCGATGGGCGCGCTCCGGCTCCGGGCGGAACGAGACGGCGGCTACTTCTTGGCGGTGACGATCTTCCCGCCCTTGTCGGTGCACTCCTTCTCGGACTTGGTGGGGGTCCAGCCCTGACCCTTGCAGCCGTTCTGGCCGCCGCAGCCGTGGCCGCCGCCCGCGCACGACCCCGTGCCCTTGCAGGAGTTGATCCCGGCACACTTCACCTCGCCGCCGGCCTTGTCGTGGCCCGCCGCCTTGTCGCCGGCGTGGGCGGCGGTGGCGAACATCGCGCACACGGCCGAGGCGACGAGAGCGCCTTTCAGGTTCTTTCCGTTCATGTTCGACACTTCCTCTCTTCGTATGGACTGCGGGTGGACGGCCGCGTCAGCGCGGCGCGTGGTCTCCGCTCGCGCCACGGCGAGCAGGATGGGTGGCAGCCAGCGTAGCCCCGTCGGCGACCGGCGGAACCAGGGACTGGAGTCGAGACACCCCGAGCGCGCCCGGTTGCGCCGGGGGGTGCAGCGAGCGGTGCCCGTCCTGCGGCTGGCGGTCCGCCGGAAGTGGCGCTCGGTCCTGCTCGGGGAGATGTCCCATGGATGCCGGTCAGGAGTACGGGGCTGCGGCCAGAGAGGTTACGGCCGCCGGGCCAGACCGGATTCAGGCCGGCCGTGTCGAGACCAGGCTCGGCCGGGACGCGTGCGCCGACTCCAGCGCGAGCAGCTCGGGCCAGGGGGAGAGGTCCAGGCGCTTCCGGAAGCGGATCCACCCCAGGAGGCTCATGAGCGCCACGTCGGCGTAGGCCAGGCGCCCCGGCGAGAGGGTCCGCTTCCCGCGGTAGGCCCGCTCGAGCCAGTCCAGACATCCCCGGGCCCGCGTGACCTGGCGCTGGAGGTAGGACGCGCGCTCGGCACGGATGCCGTCTCCTTCGAGGAGAAACACGTTGACCAGGCTGTCCTGCGCAGCGTCGGTCACCGAGAGCACGTTCTGGTCGAGCAGCTCGAGCGACGGGTCGAGGAGCGCGTCCTGGAACGGCGGGTCTCCCGCCGGTGGCGGATGCGGGAGGGAGAAGAGCACCCCGGCGATCACCCGGGACTCGAACAGGTGCCGCACCGAGGCCCCGGGCCCGAGGTCGAGCATGGGGACGCGCTGAATGGGTGAGCCGGCGACGAACTCGGCGACCGGGTCCTGCCATCCGTGCGTGTCGCGCTCGAAGGGGATCCGCAGCTCGGCCAGGACGACGCGCACGCGGCGCACGTACGGTGAGGCATCGTGACCGAAGAGCTTCAGCACCTGGGGATTCCTCGACGGGGGATTCTGGCCTCCGCGCCGGGGGTCGTCGACCCTCGAGCGCCTGGAGACTCAGGAGGCGCCGTTACCGCCCGGCGTCCGACGCTCGACCCGGGCCTCGCGGCTCCCACGGTCCCTGCGCCGCAGGTCGTCCAGCAGCCCGAGCAGGACTCCCACCTCGACCGGCTTGCCCAGGGTTGCGCGGACCAGTGGATGCTCGCGGACCCGGCCCACGTCGCGGCTCGCCGTGAGCACCACCGTCGTCGGCCCCGGTTCGCCACGCAGATGCTCCAGCAACTCGAAGCCGTCCATCACCGGCATCATGAGGTCGAGCAGCATCAGGTCCGGGGGCGGTCCGGCGCGGAGCCGGTCGAGGGCCACCCGTCCGTTCGGCGCGGGCTCGACGTTCCAGCGCTCCATCTGGAGCACGTCGGTGAGCGCCTCACGGATGTCCGCGTCGTCCTCGACGAGGAGGACGCTTCCAGGCTCCATGTTCGCCGTGTCTATCTGCAAACCGACAACGGGCAAGTTTCCTCCGGCTCCCCGGCGCGCTGGGTCGTCCGACCTTCCAGCCTGCAATGGCCGGCGCGAGGCTGGAAGGAGCTGGTCCCGTCGGTGTCCAGCGCTCGACTCGCGTCCTCGACCGGGGGGCGGCTCCGTCGGGTGCACCTGTCCCTTCACCGGAGCACCCGGGCTCCGGTGACCCGCTCAGGCGGGCACCAGCACCGAGGCGGTACGGCCGGTCTGCGCGCGGTACCTGTCGGCGACTCGCTCCATCGACGCCCGCAGCCCTTCCGGTCGCGCAGCGACGACGATCGCGCCCCCGAACCCGCCGCCGGTGAGGCGGGCCCCGAAGACTCCCGGGGCTTCCGCGGCCAGCGCCACCAGCCGGTCGAGGTCGGCGACGCTCACCTGATAGTCGTCCCGAAGCGAGCGGTGCGCTTCGGCGAGCAGGGCGCCGAGGCGCTCGAGCGCACCCGAGCGGAGCGCCTCCACCGCCTCGAGGACCCGGGCGTTCTCGCCCACCACGTGCCGTGCGCGGCGATCCAGCGGATGCGGGAGCGTCTCGATGCGGGGAAGGTCCTCGAGCGTCAGCGAGCGCAAGCTCGGGACGCCGAGCGCCCGCGTGGCCTCCTCGCATTCGCGACGCCGGACCCGGTACTCGCCGCTGGCGTGGTCGTGCGCGATGCCGGAGTGCACCACCGCGATGCCGAGGCCGGGAGGAAGGGGCACCCGCTCGGAGTGGAGTGACCGGGTGTCGATGAACAGCGCCTCCCGCGGACTGCCGAGACTGGCGGCCATCGGATCCATCACGCCCACCGGAGCGCCCACGAACTCCACCTCGGCACGCTGGGCGAGCAGCGCCAGTCGCAGGTCGCTCAGCTCCCATCCGAAGGCCTGCCGCAGGGCGCGGAGCAGCGCGACCTCCAGGGCCGCGCTCGACGACAGTCCACTCCCCGGCGGCACCTCGGAGTCGATCCGCGCCTCGAACCCGCCGAGCGGTCGCGGGCGGGCCAGCGCCGTCACCCCCTGCACGTAGTCCACCCAGTCCCCGCGGGGCGCCTCGGCCCCGACGCGGAAGGTCTCGGTCGTCCCCAGCTGCTCGGAGTGCACCTGCACCACGGCGTCGGTCCGGCGCCGCAGCTCCACCCGTGTCCTCCGGGGGATCGCCACCGGCAGGACGAAGCCGCCGGAGTAGTCGGTGTGCTCGCCGATGAGGTTCGCCCGTCCGGGCGCCTCGGCGGTGACGTCGGGCTCGGCCCCGAACAGCTCTCGGAACGTGCTCCTGGCCATCACCATCGGACAACGCTACGCGCGTCCGCCGGGACCGGGGAGGGGTGCTAGGGTCCCCACCCATCATGGCCTCCACTCCGCACCTGTCACGGAACCAGCTGGACCGTTTCGAGGAGCGGCTGCAGCGCGAGCGCGCCCGGCTGCTCGGGAGCACCCAGCCGGACGCGCCCTCGGACATGCCAGGGCTGGCGGATCCGGGCGATGCCGCGGACGTGGCCGAGGAGCAGGTGGAACGGGCGACCCGGAATACCCTCACCGAGGGAGACCGGGCCCAGCTCGCGCAGGTGAACCGGGCGCTGCTGAAGCTGGCCGAGGGCTCCTACGGTCTGAGCGACCTCACCGGAGACCCCATCCCCATCGCTCGGCTGGAGGCGTTGCCCTGGGCGACCACCAACGTCGAGGACGCCCCAGGGCGGCGCTGAGGGTCAGAGGGGCGGCTCGACCACCGTGATGTGGACCAGCACGGTGGCGCCGAGCCCGGTGCCGGCGCGGCAGTAGGTCTCGCCCGCTGCCTTCCCCTTCAGCGTGAGGACGAGGTGCTTCTTGTCCTTCGAGGACGCGAGCTTCGCGTCCACCACCGTCAGGTCGTCGCAGTTCAGGCCCTGGGCGAGGCCCACGTCGACCTTCGCGGTCTTCCCGACCTGGACCTCGACCTCGTGGGCGGGCTGGGCACGGGCCACACCGGCCAGGAGGATCCCGCAGAGGAACGGAGCGGCCCGGGACATGGGAGGCGAGCCTAGCTCATCCATGAGGCTCCAGACGGACCTTCCCGCGGAAGAGCCGGGCGAGGAAGACGAAGTACCCACACGCCAGGGGGAGCCCCACCAGGGTCCAGGTGAGCGCCACCCGGAGGCCGTGCTGGGTGGTGGCCGCGGCGTGGGCGTCGAGGGAGAGCGCCGGTCCGAGGCTGGAGCGCAGGAGCACCGGCCAGCGCGCGGCCGCGGCGGTCCCGAGCAGGGTGAAGAGCGTCGCGGCCGAGCCGACGAAGCCCAGGCCCGGGCGCCCGCGGAGGAGGCCCACCGCGAGCGTCGTGGCCGCCCCCACGAGGAGCGCCGTCAGCAACCACACCAGCGGCCGATGGCTCGCGGTGACGGGGAGCTCGGGCGCGACCTCCATCGTGGCCCAGGTGACGAGGGGGAAGAGCCCGGCGGCGATCAGCCAGAGCAGCCGCGCCGCGCGGAGGCTTCGGCCGTACACCGGTCCCTCGGTCTTCATCGCCAGGTACAGCCCGCCGTGGCCGCCGAGCGCGACGAGGGTGAACACGCCGACGAGCACCGTGTACGCGTCGAGCACGCCGGAGCGCGCCGAGGGCCAGAAGCTGTCGAAGAGCGGGATGTGGAAGCTCCCGGTGGCGTCGAGCGGAACGCCGCGGACGACGTTCCCCAGCGCGGCGCCGAGCACGACGGCGATCAGCGTGCTGCCCAGGGCGAAGGTCGCGTCCCAGAACGCGGCCCACAGCGGGTCGGAGACGTGGCCCCTCAGCTCGATGGCGAGGCCCCGGAGGATGATCACCCAGAGAAGGAGCATGAGCGGCAGGTAGAAGCCGCTGAACCCGATCGCGTACGCGGCGGGAAAGGCCATGAACAGCGCGCCGCCGCCGGCGAGGAGCCACACCTCGTTGCCGTCCCAGACCGGTCCGATGGCGGCGAGCACGCTCCGGCGCTCGGCGTCGGTGCGGGCCACGTGCAGATGGAGGAAGCCGGCGCCGAAGTCGAAGCCGTCGAGCACGACGTAGACCGCGAGCATCCCGGCGACGATCGCGAACCAGAGCGCCTCCATCACCCGGCCTCCCCGGCGAGCCCCGCGGCGGCGGGGACGACCTGCGGGTGGCCTGCGCCCGGCCCGTGCAGGATGTCCCGCCCCACCAGGTACAGGAACAGGATGCCGATCACGAGGTACAGCCCCGAGAACCCGATCAGGGTGAAGAGCGTGTTCCCGGCCGAGACCTGCGGCGAGGTGCCGTCGGCGGTCCGCATCAGTCCGTAGATCAGCCAGGGCTGCCTCCCGAGCTCGGCGGTCATCCATCCCGCGGTGGTGGCGATGTACGGGAAGGGCATGGCGAGCATCAGCGCCCAGAGCAGCGGTCGGGTCTGCTCCAGCCGGCGCCGCCGGAGCTGGATCGCGGACAGGGCCATGAGGGCGATGAAGAGCGTCCCGAGCCCCGCCATCACGTGGTACGCGTAGTAGAGGAGCTCGATGTTGTCCGGCCACTGGTCCCGAGGAATCCGATCCAGCCCGGTCACGGTGCTGCCGAAGCTCCCGTAGACCAGGAAGCTGAGCATCCCCGGGACGACGATGGGGTTCTCCAGCTTGCGCTGCTGCACGTTCGGTTGCCCGATGATGGCCAGCTCGGCCCCGGCCGAGCTCTCGAACAGCCCCTCCATCGCGGCCAGGGTGGCGGGCTGCTTCTCCGCGAGCAGCTTCCCGTGCCGGTCCCCGGTGGGAAACACCATCAGGCAGGAGGCGACCAGACCGGCGATGACGCCGGTGCGGAGCGCGAGGGAGGCGTGCTCGCGATGACGGCCGGAGAGGCTCCAGAACGCTCCCACCCCGGCGACCACGAAGGACGCGGTCACCACCGAGGCGGTCATGTTGTGGAGGTACTGCCAGATCGCCCAGGGGTTGAGCACGAACGCCCAGAAGTCCGCGAGGTGAAGGTGGCCGTCGGGCCCGACGGCGTGCCCCACCGGTGACTGCATGAAGGCGTTGGTGGCGATGATGAAGTAGCCGGAGAGCCAGCTGCCCGCCCAGAGCGCCGCCGCGGACAGCAGATGCAGTCGCGGGCCGAATCGCTTCCCGCCGTAGAGAAACAGCCCGAGGAAGGTCGACTCCAGGAAGAAGGCAAACATCCCCTCCATCGCCAGGGTCTGGCCGATGACCCCTCCGGCGAACTGGCTGAAGCGGGCCCAGTTGGTTCCGAACTGGAACTCCAGCGGGATGCCGGTGACCACGCCCACCGCGAAGTTCACACCGAAGATGCGGGCCCAGAAGCGCGCCGCTTCGTCGTGGAGCGCGCTACCGCTCCGGTACGCCTTCAGCTCGAAGAGGAGGATGAGGAACGAGAGCCCCATCGTCAGCTGGGGGAACAGGTAGTGATACGTGACGGTGAAGCCGAAGTGCAGGCGGTGCCAGAACAGCGCGTCGGCCATCGGAGCGACCTCCCCCTGCTTCATCGCCCACCGGCTGGCAGGCGTGCACGCAGCTTGTGCAGGAACGGCTTCTGCGGTCGAGCAGTCCGTGGCCTGGCCCCGAGGGAAGCCGGCCGTGGCCCCTGGCCCTTCGCGTAGACCTTGCGAGGCGGGCAGGCGGGCGACGGCTCCCGGTGTGTTGTCGCAGCGGTGTCACGCTGCACGTTCACCCTCTTCCGGGAAGGCCGGAGGGCGTAGAAGGGCCCCGACCCTCACCGGAGAAGGAACATGTCCGACTCGCTCGCTCCCGAGGAGCTCCGCCTCATCGACGCCTGGTGGCGCGCGGCCAACTACCTCACGGTGGGCCAGATTTACCTGCAAGAAAACCCGCTGCTCCGGGAGCCGCTGCGGCCCGAGCACGTCAAGCCGCGCCTGCTGGGCCACTGGGGGACGAGCCCCGGCCTCAGCCTCCTCTACGCGCACGTGAACCGGCTGATCCGCCGCGACCGCTTCCCCGCCATCTACCTCGCCGGCCCGGGACACGGTGGACCTGCCGTCGTCGCCTGCACCTATCTCGAGGGCACCTACAGCGAGATCTACCCGCGGGTGACGACCGACGCGGGCGGGATGCGGCGCCTCTTCCGCCAGTTCTCCACGCCGGGCGGCATCCCCAGCCACGTGAGCGCCCCCACGCCGGGCTCGATCCACGAGGGCGGCGAGCTGGGCTACGTGCTGACCCACGCCTTCGGCGCGGTGTTCGACGATCCGGAGCTGATCGCGATCGCGGTGGTGGGCGACGGCGAAGCCGAGACCGGCCCGCTGGAGGGCAGCTGGAAGGGCATCAGCTTCCTGAACCCGGTGCACGACGGCGCCGTGCTCCCGGTGCTACACCTCAACGGGTACAAGATCTCCGGCCCCACCGTGTGGGGTCGGTCGACCGACGCTCAGATCCGCGGGTACCTCGAGGCCATCGGCTACGAGGTGCTGTTCGTCGAGGGGGACGACCCGCCCCGGGTCCATCAGGCGCTCGCCGCGGCGCTCGATGGATGCCTGGAGCGCATCCGGCGCATCCAGAAGGACGCCCGGAGCTCAGGGGCGAAGGGACGCCCGCGCTGGCCTGCGCTGGTGCTGCGAACCCCGAAGGGCTGGACCGGTCCCGACCGGGTCGACGGCGTCCAGGTGGAGGGGACGTTCCGCGCCCATCAGGTCCCGCTCCCGGCGGTGAAGGAGAACGCCGAGCACCTCCGGGCTCTGGAGGCCTGGATGAGGAGCTACCGCCCCGAGGAGCTCTTCGACGCCCATGGGTCGCTGGTCCCCGAGCTGCGCGCGCTCGCCCCGGACCGGGCGCTCCGGATGAGCGCCAGCCCCCGGACGAACGGCGAGACCTGCGAGCCGCTGAAGATTCCGCCGCTCGAGCGGTACGCGGTGAACATCGAGGCTCCGGCGTCGACCCACGAGGAGTCGACCCGGCGGCTGGGCCAGCTGATGCGAGACCTCTATCGCGAGAACCCTCGCCGCTTCCGCCTCTTCTGTCCCGACGAGACCAACAGCAACCGGCTGGGCGCGGTGTTCGAGGCCACGCCCCGGGCCTTCATGCTTCCGGTGGAGCCCACGGACGAGGCCATCGGTCCCGACGGGCGGGTGATGGAGGTGCTCAGCGAGCACAACTGCGAGGGCTGGATGGAGGGCTACGCGCTCACCGGGCGCCACGGCCTCCTCGCCACCTACGAATCGTTCGCGATGGTGATGGCCTCGATGGCCGTCCAGCACAGCAAGTGGCTGGACGAGTCACTGAAGCTGGAATGGCGCAAGCCGGTCCCGGCGCTGAACATCCTCCTGACCTCGACCTGCTGGCGGAACGACCACAACGGCTTTAGCCACCAGGGTCCGGGGTTCATCGACACCATCCTCACCAGGAAGCCGGCGGTCTCGCGCATCTACCTCCCACCCGACGCCAACTGCCTCCTCTGGACGGCGGACCACTGCTTCCGCACCTCGAACCACGTCAACGTCATCGTCATCGACAAGCAGCCGCAGCTCCAGTACCTCGACCTCCAGTCCGCGAAGGGCCACTGCGAGCGCGGCGCCTCCGTCTGGGAATGGGCGAGCAACGACGAGGGCGACCCGGACGTGGTGATGGCCTGCGCCGGCGACATCCCGACGATGGAGACGCTCGCTGCAGCCTGGCTGCTCCGGACGAACGCGCCCGGGCTGCGGATCCGGGTGGTGAACGTGGTGGACCTCATGGCGATGTTCACCCCGGAGGAGCACCCCCACGGGATGGACGAGCAGCACTTCGTGGACCTCTTCACCCGCGACCGGCACGTGGTGTTCGCCTTCCACGGCTATCCGCTGGGCATTCACTACACTCTGCACGGCAGGCCCGATCCCGAGCGCTTTCACGTGCGTGGCTTCCGCGAGCAGGGCACCACGACGACTCCCTTCGACATGGTGGTGCTCAACGGCATCAGCCGGTACCACCTGGCGATCGAGGCGCTCCGCCGGGCGCGGCGCATTCCCGAGAACTCGCCGGCGCTGGTCGAGCAGTTCAACGCCCAGCTCCGGAAGCACCGGGCCTACGTCGAGGAGAATCTCGAGGACATGCCCGAGGTGCGCGACTGGACGTGGACGGCGCCCTGAGCGCTACCGCTACCGGGCGCGGGCCCGGGTCGTGCGCGAGCGGGTGCTCCGTCGCGCGGGGGCTCGCGCGGGGCCGCGGCCCGTCTTGCGCCGGGCGATGACGTCGAACAGCAGCGAGACCGGGCGGTGGTCCTCCACCGGGTGGCGGAACGGCCGGTCGGCCCGGACGCGGTAGCGGTTGCGCCGGCCGACGCGCTCGCGGACCAGGTACTGCTCCGACTCGAGCTCCTGCAGGATCCGCTGAACGGCCCGCTCGGTGATCCCGACGCGAGTGGCGATGTCGCGGACCCGGGCCTCGGGATCTTCCCAGACACTGAGGAGGACGTGCGCGTGGTTGGTCAGGAAAGTCCAGGTAGCCATGGGTTGCGGAACCTTACAGAGCGAGTCGGTAAAGGGAATCAGGGATCGACCTGAGTCGGTCGACGGTGCACATCGAGGAACCGGGTGCCGACACTTCCCGGAACAGCGCCGGGGCGAGCTGCTTCCCCGGTGCGTCCGCAACGACCCGGCACATGCTGATCCTCCGGACATGACGGACCACGGTCGGGACGTCCGGGCCGGCGAACTGCAGCCATTCCGCCCGCCGGGCAGGGTCCCGTGCGGTCCCTTGCTGCTCCGCGCCGGCCTCGAATGCGCCGCTCGTGACCGTCACCTCCACATTCCGGACCCTAACGTCCAGGCTCGCATGTCGCCTCACGCTTCACCTGCGGGCGTCATCGGGGTAACTCCCCGGGTTCATGGGATTCGAGGACCGACCGGAATGGCGACTGCTGGTCGCGCTCGCGGTGGGTCTGGTGGTCGGGCTCGAGCGGGAACGGGCGCGCGATGCAGAGCGTCCGCGGCGGTGGGCCGGCCTCCGCAGCTTCGGGCTGACCTCGCTGCTCGGTGGCGTGGCGCTGCAGACGGGCAGCCCCGTGGTCGTGGGGATTGCCGGGATGGCGGTCACCCTCCTCGCGCTCGTCGTGGCCTGGCGAGCGAGGGAGCCGGACCCCGGCCTCACGACGGAGATTGCCCTGGTCCTTGCCTTCGCGCTGGGAGTCCTGTCCCAGGAAGCCCCGGCGCTGGCCTTCGGCGCCGCGCTGGCGACGACCGCCCTGCTCGCGCTCCGGGCACGTCTGCACGGCCTTGCGCGAAGGCTCTTCAGCGACCGCGAGCTGCAGAACGCGCTGGTCCTCGGTGTCTCGGCGCTCCTGGTCCTCCCGCTTCTGCCGGATCGCCCGGTCGATCCCTTCGGCGCCGTCAGCCCTTTCGACGTGTGGAAGCTGGTGGTGGTGGTGATGGCGGTGGGCGCCCTCGGCGCGCTCGCCCAGCGCCTGGTGCGGCCGCGGGTGGGGCTGACCATTGCGGGCCTGGCGTCCGGCTTCGTCTCCAGCGCCGCCACCATCGCCAGCATGGGACGGCTGGCCGCGTCGCAGCCGAAGGTCCTTGCGGCGGCGGTGTCCGGAGCGACGGCGTCGACGGTCGCCACCTTCGTGGAGCTCGCGCTGCTCCTCGCCGCCTCCGGATCGGCGCTGCTCCGGGCGATGGCCATTCCACTCGCCGCCGGTGGAGTGACCGCGCTGGTGGCGGCGGGACTGTTCGCCGGCCGCGCGGCCAAGACCGAGGCGCCTGCGGTCCGCTCGGGAGGGGCCTTCCGTCTCGTCGACGCAGTGGTGTTCGCGCTGGCGGTGACCGCAATCTCCTTCGTCGCAGCAGCGGTGCAGCGCCGATTCGGCAGCGCCGGCGTGCTCCTCACCGCCGCGGTGAGTGGATTCGCCGATGCCCACGCGGTGGCTGGATCGGTCGGAGCGCTCACGGCTCACTCCGCGGTCCCGGTGCGTGACGCTGGCCTCGCCGTGCTCCTCGCCCTGAGCACGAACGCGGTGACGAAGGTGGTACTCGCTGCGACCGCCGGGCCTGGCGCCTATTTCCGCCGGGTCCTCGGCGGCCAGGGGGCCGTGCTGGCTGCGACCTGGGCTGGCTGGCTTCTTCCGGGGCCGTGAGCCCGTCTCTTGCATCTGGACGATTGAACGACTATTCTTTCTTCTGAAATCATGGCTCGGCGAGCTCCAGCCTCGGCCCCTGCGCCGGATCCGGCAGCGGTGCTGTCGCGCGCGCTGCTCCGCGCTGCGGCCGCGCTGGGCCTCAACGGTCAGACCATGGCCCAGGTGGTGGGAGTGAGCGCAGCCTCCTGGTCGCGGCTGGCCGCGGGACAGCGAAGGGTGGAGCCCAGGAGCAAGGAGGGCGAGCTCGCTCTGCTCTTCCTCCGGCTCTTCCGCAGCCTCGACGCGCTGGTGGGTGGAGACACGGAGAAGGCACGCGCCTGGCTCCGCTCGGCCAACACGCACCTGTCAGCCGTGCCCCTAGAGTGCATCCAGAGCGTGGCGGGTCTGGTCCGTGTCGACGAGTATCTGGATGCAGTGCGGGGGAAAACGTAACCTCCGCCAGTACGATGGAGCCATCTGGCGGGTGGTGGAGGCGCAGCACCGGAACGCCACCCGTCGCCTCGTCGACTCCGACGCCGAGCAGGAGCTGCTCGAATCCCTCATCGATCGGGCGAAGCCGCCCTCGCCGGCCGGTCCGGAGTTCGAGGGCCTCCACTACCTCCTGCTCACGCCCTTCCGTCACCCCCCGCTGGTGCACGGCTCGCGCTTCGGCACCCGCGCCGAGCGCTCGCTCTTCTACGGGAGCGAGGCGCTGGAGACGGCGCTGGCCGAGACGGCGTACTACCGGCTGGTCTTCCTCGAGGGCACCCGGGCCGAGCTTTCCCCGCTGACGGTGGAGCTCAGCGCCTTCCGCGCGGACGTGCGCACCAGGGCGGCGGTGGATCTCACCCGGCCGCCGTTCGATGCCCACCATCGCGTGCTGACCTCGCGGACGCGCTACGAGGCCACGCAGCGGCTGGGCGCGGAGATGCGAGCAGAGGGGGTGGAGCTCGTGCGCTACCCGAGCGCCCGCGACGTCCAGGGCGCGCCCAACGTGGCCCTCTTCTCCCCACGGGCCCTCGCCCGGAAGGAGCCGCGTGCGCAGTTCGAGACCTGGCGTTGCGTGACCACCCGGCAGCGGGTGGAGATGCAGAAGCTCGACTGGTTCGAGCGGCCCCGGCTGGTGTTCCCCCGCGCGCAGTTCGAGGTCGGCGGCACGCTGCCCGCGCCCGCGACCTGACGCGCCGCCTCAGGCCAGCGCGGCGGTCACGACCTTCCCCTGGGTGATGTTGTCCTCCAGGGCCTGGGCGGGCACGCCGAGCGCCGCCCCCAGGGTCTTTCCCACCGCGCCGAGCGTGTCGCCGAAGGCGATGTCCGCGCTCGAGGCCTGGTCCTTGGGCACGCCCTGACCGGTGGCCGAGCTGAGGGCCATGGCCTTGAAGTCGTTCCCGTTGGCCTCGATGCCGCCGATGACCCCGGCCTTCACGCCCTTGCCGATGAGCAGCGTGCAGTGGTGGTTGGCCAGGTGGTCGCGCCCGGCGCTGTCGGTCCCTGTGCCCTTGAAGGACAGGGTGCGGCCGAAGACGTTCATCGCGGCGAAGGTCACGCTGTCGCGCAGCCCCAGCTCGTCGAGCTTGGTGAACAGGAGATTGATCGACTTCACCGCGGTGATGGTCTTCTTCGCCTCGTTCACCAGCGCGGTGTCGGTGTGGTTGTCGCCGCCGAAGTCCAGGCGGATGGCCACCACCGGCGAGACCTTCATCGCGATGAGAGTCGCCGCGGCGACGATCTGGTTGTCCTGTCCGTCGTTGGCGATGCCGGTGAGGTTGTCCAGAAGGCTCTGGGAGATGTTGCGAGCCTCGACCTGAGACTGGGCCATCCGGTCCAGGAACTGCTTCTCGGCGGTGGTGCCGCTCGACTTGAGGAAGGCGTTGAGCCGGTCGAGGTCCGCGTCGCGAAGCGCCTGGAGGTTGGCCAGCGGGCCCGCCGGATTCGCGAGGGCGGCCTTCAGCCCGGTGGGAGAGAGCCTCGGCAGCGAGCGGCCCTCGTACTGGAGCGTCTCGCTTCCCACCGCCACCGGCTCCTTCTGGATGGTGCCCAGCGTCGGGGCGAGTGACTTCGCGCAGAGCGAGACGAGCATCTCCTGGCGCTTGATGGCCCCCATCAGCTTCAGGACCTTGCCCTCGTTGGTGTGATTGTTGGTGAGGGTGGTGTGGTGGAAGAAGCAGGTGCGAGCCAGCGCCGCGGCGTCGAGGGTGCTCCACGGCCGCGCCGCCTGCCAGCTCTTGCCACCCACCGTCATGGCCGTGGGCGCCATGTCCATCGTGTCGTCGCCCGGGACCGCCGGCGGATGGGCGACCTTGCCGGTCGCGCTGTACGCGTCCGGGTACGTACCGGGGACGTTGCAGCCCATCGGGTCGCCGGCGCCCGAGGTGGAGAGGATCAGGAACTGGGCCGGACCGGCGGTGGCCGCGGCCGCCACCGCCGCTCGCGGGTTGAGCAAGAAGGAGATGGGCAGACCGGTGGCGAGCGAGCGAAGGCCGATCCACCCTGCTCCGAACAGCGTCCCGAGAAGCGCCTCGCGTCGGCTGAGCTCCATGGCGTTCTCCTCTACAGGCCCACGCTCACCGCGGTGGGCGAGCTGCAGGCGAGGACGAAGGTGGACTTGAGCGAATCGCGGGCGGTCGCACCCGTCTTCACGGCCGCGGCGTAGTGCTCGTTGAGGATGGTGGCGGCTCCGGACTGGCGCGGGTCACCGTCGACGAGCGACATCACCGTCCGCACCATGTCGTCCACGGCGGTCGTGGGCGTCTTGCTGGAGAAGCGCGGGGTGGCGCCCACGTCCACCACCTGGTCGGCCAGCGCCCGGCACAGGTTCTCGGTGATCGAGCGGTAGAAGAGGCTCGTGTCCGCAGTGAGGACCGGAGCCTCGGCGCCGCGGCTGTACGCGTCGGCGGGGAGCGTGGCGGAGAGGCCGCGCACGGTCCCGTTCACCTGGCAGGCGCCGGTGAGGCCGAGGCGGCTGCTCAGCGCGGCGCAGAGGTGGTCCGCCCGCGCGATGGAGACCAGGTACCCGCGGTCGGTGAACGTCTTGGTGCCCGCCGTGCCGGTGATCAGCGGCGAGGAGAGCATCTCCCGCGCCAGCACCCGGAAGTCGTGGCCCGAGTCGCGGAACGCGTTCGCCACGCGCAGGAACTCGGGGTCGTCCTCGCTGCACGGCGACGAGTCCGCCCAGGTGCAGAGCTTCTGCGCCCACGCGATGGCGAACTGGGGGTGGGTCGCGAGCTGGTCGGCGAGGTCGAGCACGCCGCGCCCGGTGCCGGTGGCGGTGACCCCGGCGAAGGCGAACTCGCCGTTCTGGGCGATGACCCCGGCGTCGGTCTGCTGGCCGTACTGGACGGTGAAGGACTGGCGGAAGAACTGCCGCATCGGGTCCAGCGTGCGGTGGCAGGCGTAGCAGGCCGGATCCGAGGCGTGCTCCTCGTCCAGGCCGTTCTCGCTGACCGGGACCGTGCTCCCGGTGCCATCGAAGCTCTTGCCGAGGGCGACGATGAGCGTCTGGTTCATCGTCACCCGGTGCTGGTTGCTGCCGTTGGTCTGCCAGTTGGCAAAGAAGGCGGGCGTGGTGAAGAAGCCGGCGCGGGGAAGGGTGACCACGACCTCCGAGCTGCTCCGGACCTTCGGCAGGTCCCAGAAGGGAGTCGGTGCCTCGCCCGAACCCGGCGCGCGCATGTTGACCTCGCGCCAGTCGGTGAAGTCGCTGTCCATGAACTGGGGAGCGGTGTTGAAGGCGCGGCATGGCAGCGTGCCGGTTCCGGTGAAGGTCGGATCGTCCGGGACGTGGCCGAGCAGCAGGTTGAAGAGATCGCGGGAGAAGTTTCCGCGCGGCTTCAGCGCCCGGGTGGTGCTGTTCGGCGCGGTGGCGCAGGCGGGGAAGGTCCCGGCGTCCGCCGGGCTCGGCGCCACGCCCCACACCTGGGTCTCGAGGTTCTTCGGGTCGATGGTCCCGGTCGGCACGCCGAGCTGTACGGTGAATCCAGCGTCTGGGCGCTCCGCGGCCGGCAGCGAGAGGTAGTAGCGGTCGTTCACCGAGCCGCGGTCGGTCACCCCCCGGGCGTCGATGAACGCCAGGTAGCTCATGAGCGCGGTGGTGAGCTGCAGCTTCCGGGTGCGGGCCAGTTCGTTGAGCGGCTTGCCGCCGGTGGTCCAGGCCAGGGCGGTGCGGGCGACGCTCTCCTTGATGTTGGAGACGAGGTTGTTCTGGGCGGTGGCATTGCCGTCGAGGCTGTCCCCGTTGCCGATCTGGTCCACCAGCTCGTTCCGGGTGATCTGCGTCTGCTGGAACGCCTGCATGAAGAAGACGCGGAGCTTGGCCTGCCCCTCGGGCGAGGCGACCCACCCGTCGACCATGCCCTTCAGGGTGGAGGGGTCGGCGGTCACCGCGGCCAGCTCGGCCGGCGTCGGCGGGACGCCGGTGAGGAGGTTCTTCACCTTCGCCAGGTAGATCGGAGGCGCGACCGCCTCCCAGGGGGTCTGCGGCACGTCGGGCGTGTCCGGGGTCCCGCCACCGGGCGTGTCGCTGCCGGTCTTTCCGGTCAGCTTTCCGTCACAGCCGCTCGTGGCGAGCGCGACGGAGAGGACGCATGCCAGTCGTCGGAGATTCGCGCGCATGGGAGGTCCCTCGGGGAGCCCTCCTCCTTCCCAGGAGCCGCGCGAGGGGAACAACCACCCCACCCGGGGGGAACAGTCCCCCACACGAGGTCGCACATCCCGGGGTCAAGGCGTGCTGGGATCACGGATGGATGGGTGAGCCCTCGCCGCGCGAGACCGGGTGGACCCGGGCACTCGCCATCGTGTCGCTCGCGCTGCTCGTCGGCGGCGCGCTGGCAGCCATCGTGGCCGCGGCCCGCTATCCCGGCGGCACCTGGATGGACCGCACCACCGAGGGGCACTCGTTCTGGGCGAACTTCCTCTGCGACATCGCTCGCGACCCCGCGCTCGACGGCCGTCCCCATCCGGCCGCCGTGTGGGGACGGACGGCCGAGTGGGCGCTGGTGATGGCCCTCGGCCTCTTCTTCTGGATCGCCCCCGCGCTGGTCGAGCCCAGCCGCCGTCGCTGGACCATCCGGCTGCTCGGCGCCGTGGCCACGCTCGGGCTCCTGCTGGTGCCGGTCACCAGCAAGGTTCCTCACGCGATCGCGCTCGTGGCCGGCGCGGGGCCAGGTTTCGCTGCGACGCTCCTGGTGCTGCGCGGGCTGCGGCACCGTCCGGTCCTCGCGCGACTCGGGCTGCTGGCGCTCGGTCTGTCCGCGCTGGAGCTCGTCCTCTTCCTCGCCTTCCACGAGCGCTTCGGGGCGACGAGGGTCCCGCTGGCCGTTCCGGCGGTGCAGCGCCTGGCGCTCCTCGCCGCCGTCGCCTGGATGGGCGGGTGCGCGGTCGCCGTGCTCCTCCGTCAGGCGTCCGGGACTGCGGCAGGCTCCTCCACCGGCTCGCCGCGCGCGACGTAGACCGCGGCGGCGAGGTCGCCCACCACGTTCAGCGTCGTCCGGCACATGTCCAGAAGCCGGTCGACGCCGAGGATGAGGCCGAGGCCCTCCGGGGGGATGCGGAACATCCCGAGGATCATCGCGATGACCGGCAGCGAGCCAGCGGGAACTCCGGCGGTTCCGACTCCGCCCAGCACGCAGATGAACATCACCACCACTTGCTCCTGGAGGGTGAGGTGCACGCCGAAGAGCTGGGCGATGAAGAGCACGGTCACTCCCTCGAAGAGCGCCGTCCCGTTCTGGTTCATCGACGCCCCGGCGGTGAGCACGAACCGGGCGACGTTGGGCGGAAGCTTGAGATTCTCCTCGGCCACCTTGAGCGCGGTGGGCAGGGTGGCGTTCGACGACGCGGTGGAGAAGGCGGTGATCGCCGCCATCCGGACGTCGCGGAAGAACTGCAGCGGGTTCCGGCCCCCGAAGAAGCGGACCGACAGCGAGTAGACGACGAACATGTGCAGGCCGAGCCCAAGCAGCACCACGCCGACGTAGGCCGCGAGCTGGCGGAGCACGTCGAACCCGAGGCGCGCGGTCAGCCCGAAGAGAAGCGCCGCCACTCCGACGGGCGCAACCTTGAGCACCCCGTCGATGAGCACCAGCGTGACCTCGTACAGCCCGGCGATGACCTCCTTCAGCTTCTCGGAGGCGGAGCTCCGGGTCAGACCCAGCGCGATGCCGAAGACCAGGGCGAAGAAGATGAGCCCGAGGTAGTCGCCGTTCGCCGCGGCCTTCACCGGGTTGTCCGGGACGAGGGAGACCAGCAGCGCCGCGGGAGAGGTGTCGCCCGGAGCGGCGGCCGCCTTGGGAACCACGCTGGAGCGGGCAAGGGCCCGGACCTCGTCGCTCATCCCCTCGCCGGGCCGGAAGACGTTGACCAGCACCAGCCCGATGAGCACCGCGATGGTGGAGATGACCACCGTGTAGCCGAGGGCGCGAACCCCGAGCCGGCCGAGGTGACGCAACTCCAGATCCGCCACGCCCATCACCAGCGCCGAGAAGATCATCGGCACCACGAGCATGAAGAGCAGCCGGAGGAAGATCTGACCGATGGGGCCGGTGACGTTGGTCAGGGTCCACTGGAGCCATGGTGCGTCGCCGGCGAGAGCCCGGGCGATGAGCCCCAGCCCCGCCCCGACGACGAGCCCCAGCAACATCCGGCTGTGTCCGCGCATGGGCGGCGGAGGTTACCGCAGAGCGATGGCGAGAGGCCGGCGCATGTGCCGGCGGGCTCCGCCTCCCGCGCTCAGGTGACCACGAGGCGGAGGTGCCTCCGCATCGGCGCCCACCGCCGCCGCTGGATGGTGCGGACCAGCGCTGACCGGCCCCGGTCGAAGACCTCGCCGATCGCCAGCTCGGCCCGCTCGTCGGTGCACTCCACGGCGAGCACGCCCCCGTGGCGAAGGGCGAGCCGGAGGACGCAACGGAGGTCGCGGCCGCCGCGAGGCCCGTTCACGTCCTCCATCCAGAGCTGCACGCGGCGGACGTGCTCCTCGAAGCGCCCGAGCGAGAAGAGGAGGTGGCGCTCGCAGAGCTCCCGGAGGCCGGGATGGACGACGAGGTGGCGGGTGCGGAGCTCGAGCTTCATGGTCCGGGAACCGGCCCCCGCCCGGCGGACTTCCCGAGGAAAAACCACTGGATTCACTCGGTCGGGCCGATGGTTCGCGGCGGATGTCGATCCGGCGGGGGTCCGCGCGACGTGGGGTGTTCCCGGATGGACCGGGTACGGTGCAGGTCCCGAACGAAGGAGCGAACGCCATGCAGTACATCGTCCTCATCTACGGAAGCGAGAAGGGCTGGAGCTCGATGTCGAAGGCGGGCGTCGAGCAGATGTACGCCGAGTACCGGAAGTACAGCGAGGACCTGGCGAAGGCCGGAGTCATCCGCGGCGGCAGCGAGCTCAAGCCCACCAGCACCGCGACGACGGTGCGGGTCCGCGGCGGCAAGCGGCAGGTGACCGACGGCCCGTTCGCCGAGACGAAGGAGCAGCTCGGCGGCTTCTACCTCATCGACGTCCCCAACCTCGAGGCGGCGCTGGACTGGGCGGCCAGGTGTCCCTCGGCGCACGACGGCTCCATCGAGGTGCGGCCGCTCGCGCAGAGCCCGCAGGCCTGACCCGGGGGAAGGTCGATGCTCGCCCGCGCCATCGACCAGCTGGTGCGCCGCGAGGGCCCTCGGGTCCTCGCGGGCCTCATCCGCTGGAGCGGCGATTTCGACCTGGCGGAGGAGGCCTTCCAGGTCGCGTGCGCCCAGGCCCTGGAGGCATGGGCCGTGCACGGGCTCCCCCGCCGGCCCGGCGCCTGGCTGACCACCGTGTCCCGTCGCCGCGCGGTGGATCTCATGCGGCGGCGGCGGCCCGACGTGCCGCTCGAGCCGGCCCTGCTCGACGCGCTCGGCACGGACGAGGAGGAGCCCGGGTCGGTCCCCGAGGTCGAGGACGACCGCCTCCGGCTGCTCTTCACCGTGTGCCACCCGGCGCTGGCCCCCGGGGTGCAGGTCGCCCTCGCGCTGCGGACGCTGTGCGGGCTCACCACCGCGGAGATCGCCCGCGCCCACCTCGAGCCCGAGGCGACCACGGCGCAGCGGCTGGTCCGGGCGAAGCGGAAGATCGCCGAGGCCCGCATCCCCTTCGAGGTGCCGGCGGCGGACCGGCTGGCCGAGCGGCTCGACGGGGTCCTCTCCACCATCTACCTGGTCTTCAACGAGGGCTTCTCGGCCACCGAGGGCGAGTCGTGGATCCGGGCCGATCTCTGCACCGAGGCGATTCGCCTGGGGCGCCTGGTGGTGGAGCTTCTCCCCGGCGAGGCCGAGGCGGAGGGTCTGCTCGCGCTGATGCTCCTCCACGACGCGCGGCGGCCGTCACGGACCGCGGCCGACGGAGCCCTGGTGCCGCTCGAGGAGCAGGACCGAGCGGCGTGGGACCGCGCCCTCATCGACGAGGGGGCGGAGGTGCTGGACCGCGCGGTGGCCCGCGGCCGGCCCGGGCCGTATCAGGTGCAGGCGGCCATCGCCGCGCTCCACGCGCGCGCCGCTCGACCCGAGGACACCGACTGGCGACAGATCGCCGCGCTCTACGGCGCGCTGCTCCGGACCACGCCCGGTCCCATCGTGGAGCTGAACGCGGCGGCCGCCGTCGCGATGGCCCACGGGCCGGCGGTGGGGCTGGAGTGGATGGAGCGGCTCGACAGGTCGGGCGCGCTGGCCGGCTACCACCTCCTTCCCGCTGCCCAGGCGGATCTGCTCCGGCGCCTCGGCCGGACGGAGGAAGCGCGCGCGGCGTACCGGCGGGCGCTGGCGCTGGTGCGGCACCCGGCGGAGCGGAGATTCCTCGAGCGGCGGATGGAGGAGCTGGGGTGACGCTCAGCTCCCGTCGATGCCGGTGAGCAGCTCGCGGAGCACCCAGGGAAGGTCCGCGCCGCCCGTCTCGCCGAGCATGCCGAGCATCGATTCCAGCTCCCCTTCGATGCCGCGGAAGCGGCGCCGCAGCGCGACCACCACCCGCGCCCGCGCGGCGCTCAGCGCCCGGGACACGGTGGACTTGTGCGTTCCCACCCGGCGCCCGATCTCCTCGAGAGTGAGCCCCTCCAGCACGTAGAGCGCCAGGAAGTGCCGCGTGCGCGGCTCGAGCGTCGCGAGCGCCTCCACCAGCGCCGCCTGCACCGCGGCCTGCTCCGAGCGGCGGAGCAGCGAGACCTCCGGATCGGGTCCGGGCGCCGCCAGCTCGGCGAGCACCCGGAACTCCTCCTCGCCCTGGGGCATCGCCTCGAGCAGGTTCAAGGCCACGCGCATCAGCACCGCGCGGAGGAACGGATCGAGCCCTCCCCGTCCCTGGTACTCGGCGAGCTTCGGAACCCGGGGGCCCACCAGCAGCCGCTCGCGGGTGCGCTGCAGCACCTCGCCCCGAAGCTCGTCGTCCGGCCGTAGCCTGCGCAGCGCACGCGGAAGGAGCGCGCGCAGCCGCGCATCCAGCAGCTCCAGCGCCGCGCCCCCTCCCTCCAGCGAGGCGGCGACGAGGTAGAGGTCCGCCACGTGCACCGGCACGCCGTCCGGGTCGAGCGCCGGCCGCCGTCGTGCGAGGAAATGCATGAACGCCGGAGGGTCCACGTGCAGCGCTGGATGCGCCTTGCGCGCTTGCTCCAGCGCACGCCGCTCATGAAACAAGAGAGAAGCGCCTTCGCCCGGGGATGGCCCGCCCAGGCGCCAGGTCCCCCCTCGATCACGCAGTCTGCCTGAGTCACGGCGACTTTGGTGCGGTCGATGCAGCGAACGCACCCGGGCACGCCGCAGACCGGCCAGGCGAGAGGGCCCTCCTTGCACACAGACCGCTACACGGGTTCCCCCTGTTGGCCCTCGTGCAAACCCTGGGACGTGAGGAACAGGGACTGTCGGGAGGAGGACGGGCCGTGGGCGCGCGTGTACTGGTGGTGGAGGATGAGGCGGACCTGCGGTCCGCCCTCGTCGAGCTCCTCACCATCTGGGGTTATCGGGTGTTCGCGGCCTGCGACGGGCGCGAGGCCCTCGAGCGCCTCCGTGCCGGACGGGAACCCGTGCTGATGCTCCTGGATCTCCAGATGCCGGTGATGGATGGCGACGCCCTGCTGGACGAGGTGTCGCGGCACCCCCCGACGTGCCCCCTCCGCATCATCGTGCTCTCGGCAAACATCGACGTGAAGCGCCGGCAGTCCTACGACCACGTGGCGGCTGCATTCAGCAAGCCCGTCCCTGCCGAGCGCCTCCACCGGGCGGTGGACGCCGGGGTCCACGCGCTGGAGTGAGAAGTCGGACCGATGGGCTGTTGACCGCCACGCACCCCCACCTCGCCGGTGTTCGCGTCCCGGCGGCAGTCCTGGAAAGGGGGGTGGGCTCCGGCCGGTCTTTGGCTTAGAGACTGCCCCGTGGAGGAGCAGACCGGACAGCCCACCCCCTCGGTCCCGGGCCGGCTGGCATTCTTTCGTGCCGCGGTGCGGCTCGGCGTCACCGCCTTCGGCAGCAGCCAGCGGATGCAGGCCCCGCTCGAGGCCGCGCTGGTCCGCGAGCGCCGGTGGGTGACCGAGGACGAGCACGCCGCGATGATGCGCACGCTCGACCTCTTCCCCGGCGCACTCTCGGCCAACACCCTCGCCCTGGTGGGTCAGCGGCTCGGCGGCTGGACCTGCTCGCTGCTCGGGTACCTCGGCTTCGTGCTGCCCGGTGTCCTGGTGACGGCGGCCGCGGCGTGGCTCTACGTTCAGTTCGATCTGGGCAATCGCCTCGAGCCACTGTTCCGCGGCTTCGGCGGTGCCGCGGTGGGGGCCATCCTCGCGCTCACCCTCCGGCGGGTGCGAGGCGCGGTCCACTCCCGGTGGCAGATGGCCGTCGCCGGAGCGGCGCTGCTCCTCACCGTGGCCGGGAAGGCCTCACCGACCGAGGTGGTGCTCCTCGGCGCGGCGACGGGGCTGGCGCTCGAGATCGGGTTCCTCCGCCGCCGGCGTTCCCGGGGCCCGACCGCTCCACCGCCGCCCGCCGAGGGGGCGAGCACCGTGCGCTCGGTCGTCCTGGCCGCGCTCCCCGTGCTGGCGGTCATGCACGTCACCGGGCTCGATGCGCAGGTCGTCGAGGCGCTGGTGCTCTACTTCCGCACCGGCCTCGGGGCGTACGGCGGGGGAGTCGCGATCATCCCGCACCTGAGCGAGCGTCTCGACGCGCTCGACTGGGTCACCCGCCGCCAGCTCGCCGATGGGGTCTCGGTGTCGCTGCTCACGCCCGGACCCGTCCTTCTCCTCGCGACCTTCGCCGGCTACGTGCACCACGGCTGGTCCGGCGCCGCCGCGTCCACGCTCGCGCTGCTCGCCGCGCCCTGGGCACTGGTGCAGCTCGCCGGCGGATGGCTCGCTCGCATCCGGGAGCACCCCTTCGTCCAGGCCGCGGCCAGCGGGCTCCTCCCCGCGGTGGTGGGTCTGATCGGATCCGCGGCGGTGGTCCTCGGGAGCAGCTTTCACGGCCCGGTCAGCCTCGCGATCGCTGGTGCCGCGGCGCTGACCCTGGTTCGCTACGACCTCAATCCGGCGTGGATCGTTGCCGCGGGAGGCGTGGTTCGCCTCGCCCTGCACTGGGCGGGCGTATGAGCGGGGACGCTCCGGCACGGCGCATCCTTCTCGTCGAGGACGACCCCGCCATTCGCGAGGCCCTCGACGAGGTCCTGGGCGATCTCGGCTACGAGGTGGTGTCCGCGCCGGACGGGCGTGGCGGCCTGGAGCTCGCAGCCGAGCAGGCCGAGCCCTGCCCCATCCTGCTCGACTGGCGGATGCCGGTGCTCGACGGGTCCGAGTTCCTGAACCGGCTTCGCGAGCTTCCACGCGGCAGTGAGTTCCCGGTCATCCTCTCCACCGCGGACCGCTCCGCGATGGCCGTGACGGTGGGCGGCCAGGTCGCCGCGGTGCTGAGCAAGCCCTTCGATCTCGACTCGCTGCTCACCGCCCTTCGCCGCGTCTCGCCGCGCGCGAGCGGCTAGAAGTTCCCTGCGAGGCTCAGCGCGCCGCCACCCGGCAGCGCCATCGCCCCGAAGCGGACTCCCGGCTTGCTGCGGATCTCGGCGTTGTGCTCGCGGATGAGGCCGAGGAGCTCGTCGCGCGAGACCGGATGCGCGCTGTAGGCGCTGGAGGCGATGCCGAGCACCGCGCCGCCGAGGACCAGGCCTCCGGACCAGTAGAAGCGGCTTTGCAGCTGCGCGTCCCGGTCGTCCCAGCAGTGGAGGTCTCCCTGCGCGCAGCCGTGGATGGCGAACGCGCTCAGGCCCACCGCGATGCCGGAGACGAGGAGCAGTGCGCTGCCGACGCCCATGATCCGCTTCGCCGCCTGGCGCCGCTCGTACTCCTCCGCCAGGTCGTTGCGGCCCAGCGCGAGGTAGAGCGAGCGCCCCGAGAGCGGACGCTTGTCGGGGCCCAGCACCGGGACCTGCACCATCGGGCCCCAGCCCCGGTTCCCCTCCACGTGCTGCGGCCGCCACTCGAGGCGGATCAGCCGGTCATCCACCAGCGCGGTCTGCTGCGGGGACGGCTTCGCCTTCTTCACCTTGGCCGGAGGCGCGGGCGGTGGAGGCGCCGATCCGAGGTCGGCCTCGCCAGTCGGCGCCGGCGCAACGCTCTGCGGCACCGTCACGGCGCCGGGCGGAAGCCGCGGGCCGGCCAGGGGAACGTCCTGCACCGTCGGAGGCTGGACGACGCTCGGCGCGGCGGCCGGAGGGGCCGCGTTCGGGGCGGGCGCCGCAGGAGCAGGCTCAGCGCCCTGCGCTCCGGGAGCAGCGACCGCGGCGCCGGTGGCCGCTCCGGCAGCGGCGGGCGGCGCGTACGCAGGAGGCGCGTAGGCCGGCGCCGCCGACTGCTGCGGCACCGCGGGCTGCTGCGGCGGTGCCGAGGTCTGGGGCACCGCGGCGGGGGCCTGGGCGGCGGGAGCAGCGACCGCAGCGCCGGTGGCCGCGCCGGCGGCGGGAGCCGCAGACGCCGGAGGCGCGTACGTCGGCTGCTGCGGGGGCGCAGCCTGCGGCTGTGCAGGCGCATACCCCTGCTGCTGCGGGGCGTACGTCTGCTGCGGGACCGGCGCGGTCTGCTGGGGAGCCGGTGCGTAGGTTTGCTGAGGGGCCGGAGCGTACGGCTGCTGCTGGGGCGCGGCCTGCTGGGGAGCGGGCGCGTAGGACTGCTGAGGCGCCGGAGCGTACGGCTGCTGCGGGGGTGCGGCCTGCTGCGGAGCGGGCGCGTAGGTCTGCTGAGGGGCCGGAGCGTACGGCTGCTGCTGGGGCGCGGCCTGCTGGGGAGCCGGCGCGTAGGACTGCTGGGGTGCAGGAGCGTACGGCTGCTGCTGGGGTGCGACCTGCTGCGGAGCCGGTGCGGGCTGGGCCGGTGCGTACGCCGGCGGCGGGGGAACCGACTGGACGGGGACGCCCTGGGCGGGTGCGCCCTGATCGGCCAGGGCCCTGACGGGGAACCCTCCGAGCGCGGCGACGAGCAGCGATGCCACCGCCTGCTGGACGATGGAAGTGCGGCGCGCAGTCACGGGGATGCCCTCCTCTACGTTCCGGCCGGAGACCGTCGGACGGCCCCGGCGGACGCAATATTCATCTCCCCGCGGGCAATGACACACCGAATGTGGCCCCGCCACCAGGGGGGTTCTCCACCCAGACGCGGCCCTGGTGCGCCAGCACACGATCTCCCGGACGATCCAGAGTCCCAGACCCATCCCCGACTGGGTCTCCGCCTGCCTCCCCCGCTCGAAGCGCTCGAAGATCCGGTCCTGCTCCTCCGGTGAAATCCCCGGACCGCGGTCCCGGACCCGGACGGTGGGCCCTGAGTTGCAGTCCACCTGCACCTCGACCGGACCTCCTCTCGTACTTCAGGGCGTTGGAGACCAGGTGGGTCGGCACCTGGCGCGGATCCGCGCCGTGGCCCCGCTCATTTCCCGAAGAGTCCCTGGAGCCGCTTCCGCGCCTCCTCGGCGGCCTGCTGCCGCATCTTCTCCGCGTCGGACTGGGCCTTCTGCTCGCCGGCCGTCGCGGGCTGGTCCGTGCCCGATCCGCCCGAGCCCCCCAGCGCGCCGCCGAGAATTCCTCCGGCGGCCTTGCCGATGTCCGACTCGCCGAGGAGTCCCTTCAGCGCGCTGCCGCCGGCGAGCTTGGCGATGGTGAGCGCCGCCGGCTTGATGTCCAGCCCGGAGATCTGCGGTGCCCACGCCGGCCCGTTCAGGCTCAGCGCCACCGGGATCGCCTCGGGCGGGGTCACCTTCCCTCCGGTGAGCGTCTTGATGGTCTCGGGAGTGAGCGCCACGGTGCCGGCGAGCGCCAGGGTCCCGGAGAGGCCCACGCCTCCGCCGAGGTTGATGTTCGCCTGCGGGAGCTTCAGGTCGAGCGGCTTGTTCAGCTTGGCCACGCCGTTGTCGACGGTGAGCGAGATGCCGACGTTGTCACCCAGCGGCGTGCGGCCGGTCTCTCCCAGCGCCTTGGTGGCGAAGGGCAGCGCCTTGGCCAGCGGCCCGGCGACGGAGGAGACCAGGTCCGCGCCGAGAAACGCGCCGTTCTTGAGGTTGCCGTCGACCTTCCCGTCGAGGGTCTTCTCCACCGCGGACAGGGTGGTGCCCTTTCCGGCGAGGGTGATGTTTCCGTCGAAGATGCCGGCGAACGCCTTCCCCTTTCCGCCGAAGGTCAGCGCCTGCGCCAGGTCGAGGCTCTTGACGGCGAGCTTCAGGTCCCACGGCTTCTCCATCGGTCCGATCCGCACGGTGGTGCCGTCGAGCCGGATCTGGCCCCCCGCCGCGTCCATGCTGAGGCGGTCCACCTTCACCAGGTCGTCCTGCATGGTGGCGTCGAGGAGCAGATTCCTCCACGGCACCTTGTGGAACGTCAGCGACGCGACCTCGGCGTGGATCTTCCCCCGGTACCCGTCGAAGCGGTGCGGGTCGGCCGGCGGCGGAGGCGGCGCCTTCGACGCGTCGGTCTCGAGGAGCAGCGCATCGGCGTCCAGCTTCGGAGCCCGTGCGTCGAGCGCGAAGGTCGTGGTGGCGCGCTTGCCCTCGCCCTGCAGCTCCACCGAGGCGGTGCCGCTCACCGTGTCGTCCAGCACCCGGAGCGTCCACTGATCCAGCTTCACCTTCGTCGCCCCCCCGCGGCTCGCGCTGCCCTTGAGCGAGAGCGCCAGGGGCCGGCCGGGAGGCTTGTCGAGCAGCATGCCCGGGCGGAGATCGGCCCCGGCCAGGTCGAGATCGGCGTCGAACCGGTAGGCGTTCTTCCCCGCCCCCTTGAGGTGCGTGACCAGCGTCATCGGAGCGCCGGCGGCCTTCGAGAGCTGCAGGGGGATGGCCAGCCGGACCGGCGTGAAGTCCAGCGTCACGTCGAGAGTCGGGGCGGCCTGCGTTCCCGAGCCACGGACGGTGAGCCCGATGGGCCCCGCGACCTGGCCCTTCAGCGCCTTCGCCAGCGCCGGGAAGGAGCGGGCCATCACCGCCGGGTCGAGGTCGTGTCCGACGATCTCGAAGCCCTCGATGCTCGGCTTGTCGCTCGCCAGCGCCTTCACCCGGCCGTGGCCGGTGATGCCCGCCTGTCCCAGGGCGAGGGCAAGCGTCCGGATGTCGAGGTCTCCGGTCTCCGCGTTGCCGTCCAGGTCGGTGTCCAGCGTCAGGTCCACCGGGCCAGCGGTGGTCCCGGCGAAGCGCAGCCCGCGGGCGTGGATCCCGCCCTTGGCCCGGGTGGGCCCTTGACCGCCCGGCACCGCGGCGCCGAGCTCGGCGCTCCAGTCGGCGTCCAGCTTCCCCGCCTCGAGCCGCGCGTCCTTGGGAAGGAACGGGCCGAGCGGGGCGAGGTCCACCGGCTGGATCTTCACCATCAGCTTCTCGGGAGTGGGCTGGAGCGTGTTGGGCAGCGGGGCGGTGTGCAGCCGCAGCTCGAGGTTCTGCTTGTCGGTCAGGAGCGCGGCCTTCACCACGACGTCGAGCGGCTTGCCCGCGCGCAGGTCGTCCACGGTGATGTCCAGGTCCGAGATGCCCAGCTCCCGGGTCTTGCCGGTGCTCCGGTCCACCAGCCGCACCCGTCCGTCGGTCACCTCCGCGTGGTCGACGCGGACCGCGGACAGGTCCTTCGGCTCGTTGCTCGAGGGCTCGGCCGGCTTCGACTTCTCCTGCGCGGCGAGGCGCTCCTGGACGCGCTCGAGGTTCGTCGTGCCGTCGGGGAGCCGGACCACGTTCACCATCGGCTCGGTCACCTCGACGGAGCGGACCACGATGTCTTTGCCCATCGAGAACACCGCCCGGAGCGCCGCGACCTTGACTCCCAGCTCCTTCACCTGGGCCAGCGGCACCCCCTCGTCCGGGGCGGCTCCCACCTCGAGGCCCGAGACCGTGGCCCCGAGGCCGGTGAGGAAGCTGGTGGAGACCCTGCCGATGGAGACGGGACGGCCGAGCTGCTGCGAGAGCGTGGCCGCCTCGGCCTGGGCCCGCTTGGTGAGGATGGAATCGAGCACCAGCGACAGGACGAAGACGATCGCCACCAGGACCGCGGCGACGATCGCCAGGACGCGGACCCACCGCTTCTGGAAGGGGGATGCCATGACGGGCACGGTAGGCATGCCCCCCGGTCCAGTGAAACCGTCTGGGCGGCGCGTCTGCCGGGCGGCTGACGTAGGGTCCGGGGAGTTCATGAGCGGACGGACGACCGCCATCGTGGTTCATGGGGGGGCCTGGAGCATCCCGCCGGAGGCCCGGGAAGCGCACGCGGCGGGCTGCCTCGCGGCGGCCGAGCGCGGCTTCGCGGTGCTCGCCTCCGGTGGCTCGGCCCTCGACGCGGTGGTGGCCGCGGTGGAGCTGCTCGAGGACGACCCGACGTTCGATGCTGGCCGTGGCTCGGTCCTCTCCGCCGAGGGCCGGGTGCAGCTCGACGCCGGCCTGATGGATGGACGCACCCTCCACGTCGGCGCCGTGGCGAACGTGCACCGGGTGGCGCATCCCATCCGGCTGGCGCGTGCGGTGCTCGAGCGCTCCGGGCATCACCTGCTGGTGGGCGAGGGTGCGGAGCGGTTCGCGCGCGAGCAGGGGTTCGCGCTGGTGGACCCGGACACCTTCGTGGTGGACCGCGAACGGCGGCGCTACGACGACTTCCTCGCCGGCCGGCTCGCGACCGCGGACGACTTCGCCCACGACACGGTGGGGGCGGTGGCGCTCGATGCCGACGGGCAGCTCGCCGCGGGGAACAGCACCGGCGGGGTGGCGTTCAGCCTGCCCGGACGGGTGGGCGACGCGCCGGTGCCCGGGGTGGGCTACGTGGCGGACTCGCGGACCGGCGGGGTCGCGTGCACCGGCTGGGGCGAGCACATCCTCCGGGTGGGGCTCGCCACCCGGGCCCTGGTGGCGATGGAGCGCGGGGCCTCGGCGAACGACGCCGCCGCCGACGCGCTGGCCGTCCTCGAGCGGTCGGTCCAGGGACGGGCCGGGCTCATCGTGCTCGACCGCCGGGGCGAGGTGGGCCTCGCGCACTCGACGCGCTGCCTCGCCCACGCCTACCGGCGCGGCGACATGACATCCGCGGTCTCCGGCACCGAGGTGCCGCGCCGCCGGGGACGCAGCCCTAGTGCCTCGCGCCGGCCTTCGCGACGCTGAAGGTCTGCGTCTGCGAGGGCTGTCCGTCGACGGTGAGCGCCACCTTGTAGTCGCCGGCCGGCCAGCCCGATGGCTTGGAGATGTGGAACTCGGTCCGCATCGGCTTCACGGACGGAGGGCTCACCGACTTGCTCTCCTCGTGGACCAGCACCTCCTTGGGGCCGTAGGTCCAGCGCGTGGCGAGCATCGCCTGCGGAGCCATGCCCTCGGAGGTCACCGAGAGGTAGATGGTGTCCTTCGGGCCGAAGGTCGTGGCGGCCGTCTGGACCGAGTTGTCGGGCTGGATCCCCTTGCCGAGCTGCACCCCGGTGACGTGGAACGGGGCCGGAGGCGGTGGTGGGGGGGGCTGGGCGACGGGGGGCGGCGGCGGTGGAGGTGGCTCCTCCTTCTTGCAGCCGGAGAGCACGAGAAGCGACAGACCGAGCAGGGCAGCCTTTCGGAGCATCGGTGTTCCTCGCGTGTGAAGGGGCGCTCAGCCCTTGGGAATCTTCAGGACCTGGCCCGGGTGGATGAGGTCAGGGTTGCCGCCCACCACGTCCTTGTTCGCCTCGTAGAGGACGCGCCACTTCTTGGCGTCCCCCATCAGCGCCTTGGCGATCTTGCTCAGGCTGTCTCCCGGGCGGACGGTGTACGTCCGGTCGACCTGCTCGTCGGTCGAGATGCTCGAGCTACCCCCCTGGACATCGGAGAAATCGGGCTCGTCGTCGGGCATGGCGGAATGCCTCCAGTCGAAACACCGTCTACGACCTTGGTTGCAGCCGCACCAACGGTCAATCGACCTTAGGTACGGTTCCTGTTGCGTTTCGGGCGGGACAAGGGCAGGACGGAACGCCTGTCACGGAGGGGAAACGCGCGATGAGCCTGGCGAAGGACTTCCGCGAGTTCTTGCTGAAGCAGAACGCCCTCGCACTGGCAGTTGGTGTCGTGATCGGCGCCGCGGTCGGCAAGGTCGTGAGCGCGATCGTCGACGACATCGTCATGCCCGTCGTCGGGATCCTCGTCCCAGGCGGAGAGTGGCGGAACTGGGAGCTTCCGCTCACGCACGACGCCGCGGGGAAGGTGACCAACGCGATCAAGTACGGCGACCTGCTGGGACGCGTCGTCGACTTCGCCATCGTCGCGCTGGTGGTGTTCCTGGTCACCAAGGCGCTGATCAAGACCCCGCCGCCCGCGCCCACCAAGACCTGTCCGCGCTGCACCGAGGCGCTTCCGACAGCTGCCACCCGCTGCAAGTACTGCACGAGCGATGTCTGATGTCGCCGTTTCAAAACCGTCACCCGGCGCTGCGTCCGCTCCAGTATGCGGGGCGCCGCTCCGGGCTCGCACAACCCGCCGTTCCGAGGACTTCCCCATGCGTCGAATCGTTGCGTTGATGGCGGTGGGGGCGGCCATCGTGGGCTGCTCCACGGTGGACCCCGCTCCCAAGCTCAAGGCGGCCACGTCCGCGATCGAGGCCGCCAAGGCCGCGGGCGCCGCGAACTTCCCGGCCTCCAGCGACCTCATCGCCCAGGCGGAGAAGTACCTGGCCAGCGCGCAGAGCCTGATCAAGGGCGGTGACAACAGCGCCGCGATCCAGCAGCTGTCGCTGGCGAGCGCCGCCGCTGACGACGCGAAGGTGAAGGCCACCGAGGCGACCAACGTCGCCAAGGTCAAGGAGCTCGACGCGCAGATCGCCGATCTCAAGGCCAAGCTGGGCAAGTGAAAGGGAAAGGCACGACCATGCGATCGATCAAGCTCACCGTTGCCCTGGCCCTCGGCTGCGCCGGCTGCTCGGCGCCGTTCAACTATCCGGACCTCGCGAAGGCGAAGGACACCTACGCCCACGCGGTGAAGACCGGTGACGCGAAGGCGTTCCCGAAGGAGTACGACGACGCGAAGAAGTCCATCGGCGCCGCGCAGTCGGCGCAGGACGCGCAGGCCTCGTTCGAGCGCGGCAAGGATCCGTCGTACGAGCGCAACCTGTCCAAGGAGGCGCTCTACCGGGCAGAGGTGGCGGATGGCGCCGCCGCCGCGGCCAAGGCCGACGCCGACCGCCGAGCGAAGGAATGGGAGCTCGCCGCCCTCCAGAAGGAGTGGGACGAGAAGGGCCTGGCGGCCAACGACGCCGCGGCCCGCGCGGAGGCCGAGCGCGCCGCCCGCGAGGCCGAGGAGGCCCGGAAGCGGCTGCAGAAGTTCGCCGACGTGAAGGAGGACGAGCGGGGCACCATCATCACCCTCGCCGGCGGCATCCCCTTCAAGACCGGAAAGGCGGACCTCCAGCAGGTGGCCATCGACCGGCTGAAGATCGTGGCCGAGGCGCTGAAGGGCACCCAGCGCACCATCCTCGTCGAGGGCCATACCGACAGCACCGGCAAGCCCGAGACGAACATGAAGCTGAGCCAGGCCCGGGCGGAGACGGTGCGGAAGTACCTGATCGACGGGGGCATTCCGGCGGACGGGATCCGCGCCCAGGGCGTGGGCCAGGACCGGCCGGTCGCCGACAACAAGACCTCCGCCGGCCGGGCGAAGAACCGGCGGGTCGAGGTCATCCTCGAGAAGCCGAAGGCGTAAGCCCGCGGAACCTGGCGGTCGGGTCGTGGCGAGGTCGCTGAGACTCGCCACTGGTGTGGATGGACTCCCTCCGCCCACATCGACGGGGCGTGTGGGACCCTCCGTGGCGCGGCGCGCGAGGCGCGCGGTAGGGTCTCCGAGGGGCGGCCGGCGCCGGCCGCTGACTTCACGGGTGGTGTTCGTGGCGGCGAGGCGCCTGGGGTTTTCAGCCGAGAGGTGCTTTTCCCGTGAACCCGTCGGACAGCGAGCGCATCGAGACCGGCCCGCTGCCCACGGCCGCGGTGTTCGCGAGCTGCGAATACGACTTCCAGAGCGGCCGTTTCACCTGGACCGACCGGGCCGAGTCCCTGTTCGGGACGGTGCCACGGACGGTGGACGCGTTCCTCGAGCACGTCCAGGCCGACGAGCGCGAGCGGGTCTGGAACACGCTCTGGCGAGCGCTCTCGGACCGGGGAATCCACGACTTCGAGTACCCCTGCATCCACCTCGACGGCGCGCTGCGCTGGCACGCCTGGTACGGGCGGCCTCTGGTGGACGTGGCGGGCCGGGCGCGCGGGCTCGCGGCGCTGGTGCTGGACGTCACCACCCGCCGGATGACCGAGCGGGCGCAGCTGGAGGAGCTCGCCGAGGCGCAGGCCGCGCGCGATCAGGCCGAGGGGGCCCTGCGCGGGAATCTCGCCGTCGCGGCCGTCGCGCACGACCTCAAGACCCCGCTCACCGCCATCCTCGGCTGGGCGAGGTCGCTGCAGGCCCGGCGGTCCGACCCGGACACGGTGGAGCGGGCAATCACCGCCATCCTCCGGAACGCGCGCGCGCAGGCGCGCCTGGTGGACGACCTCCTCGACGCCGAGCGGATGGCCCGGGGCAAGCTGGTGCTGAAGCGGGAGTGGGTGAATCCCGGCGCCGTGCTGCGGGACGCGGTGGAGACGGTGTCGCCCGACGCGGAGGACCGTGAGGTCTACCTGGACGTCGAGGCCATCCCGGACCTGCCGGCGCTCTACGGCGATCCGGGCCGGCTCACCCAGGTGATGTGGAACCTGCTCTCCAACGCGCTCAAGTACTCGCCGCCGGGCTCCACGGTGCTGGTGCGGATGCGGCGGGCGGACGGCGGGGTGGCGCTCGAGGTGGTCGACGCCGGACCGGGCATCTCTCCCGAGGCGCTGCCGCACGTGTTCGAGCCTTTCTGGAAGGGCGAGGAGAACGAGCAGCGCGGGACCGGCCTGGGCCTCGGCCTGTCCATCGCCCGGCGCCTCACCGCGCTCCACGGAGGGACGCTCAGCGTGGAGAGCCCCGCCGGCCAGGGGGCCACCTTCCGCCTGTCCGTCCCCGCCCCGGCTCAGGAAGGCGCGCCGGCGGTGGCGTCGATGGCAGCGCCGGCCCAGCTGCCGCTCGCCGGAGTGCGGGTCCTGCTCGTTCCCGAGGAGCGCACCGCCGGCCAGCTGATGGCCACCGCGCTCGCGCGCGCCGGAGCGGACGTGGACCTCTGCGAGCCGGGGCAGGCAGTGGCCCACGCCCGCGCGGCGCGGCCCGACGTGCTGGTGAGCGGGCAGATGGGCTTCGGCGACCCGACCCGCGGGCTGCTGGGGCAGGTCCGGCGGGAGTCGGGCATCTCCCTCCGTGCCGTGGCGCTGGTGGACGGCTCCCGGCCGGCCGAGCGCGCCCGCGCCCGTCGCGAGGGCTACGACGCCGAGCTGACCCGGCCGGTCGACTCGGTCGACCTGGTCGGCGCGGTGCTGCGCGTGCTCAGCCGCCAGCAGCGCTGAGCCTCACGCCCCCGAGGGTGCGGCTCTTTGTCGCAATCCAATGGGATGAGGGCCGTGCCAAGGATTCGGCCGCTCGATGCGTCCCTCCTGGCTGCTGCCCGCGCTGGCCCTGCTCGCGCTCACCGCCGCGGGCCCGGCCCAGGCCTGTGCGACGTGCGGCTGCGGTGACCCGACGCTGCTGAGCATCGGCGTGGAGCAGCCCTTCGGCGGCCGGGTACGCGCCTTCAGCGAGGGGCAGTACCGGACCGAGTCCTCCGGGACGCCGCAGACCGGCGGGACCGCGCTCGCCGAGTGGGCGCTCAACCTCGGCGGCAGCTACGCCTTCTCCAGCCGCTGGGCGCTCAGCCTGACGGTGCCGGTGCTGTTCCGGACGCTCGAGTCCGCCGACCTGTCGCGCGACCACTCGACCAACCTGGGCGACGTCGAGGCGCTGGCGAAGGTCGTCCTGTGGCGCGACCGTGAGTTCTCCGCGCGCCACCTGTTCTCGCTACTCGGCGGGATGCGGTTTCCCACCGCTCCGCTGCAGCGCCTGCCCGATGGGACGGTGCTCGGCTCGGACATCCAGGCCGGCCCCGGCGCGTGGTGGTTCATCGGCGGGGTCTCGTACTACGCGCGCCTCGGCGGCCCGTGGTCGGCCTACGCGAGCGTGCTCGCCTATCTGCCGACGAAGGGGCGGGAGGGGCTCGAGCCGGCCCCGACCGGGCGCGCGACGGTGTACGGACAGGCGCAGCCCTGGCCCTGGCTCTCCATCCGCCTCGGGACGGACATGCGGCTCGACGGGGTGTGGCACGAGAACGGCGTGGTCTCGCCCGACACGGGAGGCTTCATCGCCTTCCTCTCGCCGGCGGTGCTGCTGAGCCCCGCGACGGACTGGGTCATCCAGCTCGCCGCGCGCATCCCGGTGATCAACGCGCTCGAGGGCGCTCACACCGAGGGGACGTCCGCCTCGATCAGCTTGGTGGTGGACCTGTGAAGGCAATGCTTCGCGTGGTGGTGGTGACGTCGTGTCTCGGTCTCGGTTGCAGCAGCGAGGAGGCCGGCGTGAGCCTGGCGATGCACCTGGCCCATCGGCCCTCCGGGGTTTCTCAGAGCGGCGCGGAGCGGGTCATCCAGCGCCCGAACGGCGACGTCGTGCGACTCACCCGCGGCCACGTGAACGTGGCCAGCGTGGAGATCTTCGCCTGTCCCTCCATGGCCTGGAGGAAGGTGCTGGACGCGCTGTCGCCGCTCGGGACTGCGCAGGCCCACACCGAGGGGACGCCGACGCGGATCGGCGAGCCGCACGTCGACGACCTCCTCCGCGACGATGCACAACGGCTGACGCTGGGCACGTTGAAGCCGCCGGCAGACCGCTACTGCCGGGCGGTGGTGCTGCTCGAGCCCGCCGACGCCGACGCGGTCGGGCTGCCTGCATCCGTGCCGATGGAGGGGAGCACCCTCTTGCTCGAGGGGACGGTGGAGCCCGCCGGCGGCGGGGCCGCGCAGCCCTTCGAGCTCGCGTCCTCGGCCGAGGCCGAGGCCGACGTGCAGTTCCTCGGGTCGACGGGAAGCCCGAGCGCGCTCCCGCTCACCACCGCAGGCACCGCGCGAACCGGGCACGTGCTGCTCCGCTACGACCGATGGTTCGACGCAGTCGACCCGCTGGCGCCAGGTGCCGCCGACGCTCTGGTGAGCGCGATCGCCGAGTCCCTCGAGCTGCAGGGCGAGTAGCGCGGCCGCTCCAGCCGAGATGCCATCGCGTTGTCGAGCGCCGCTCGCCGCCATCTCCATGCGGCGTCATGTCGCAGGGCTCGAGACGGCAGCGACACGTAGATCGCGGCCGGATGACCCGACTCCCCGCGCTGGTCCTCGCCGCCGCTCTTGCCACCACGCCGTCCGTTGCGCAGGCGTGCTCGGTGTGCGGCTGCGGCGATCCCCTCGTCCTCGCCGGGGACTCCATGCCGGTCGCGAACACCGTCCGCTTCGCGCTCCAGTACGAGTATCTGACGGCGACTGCGCGGAGTGACGACGAGCCGGACCGGACCGAGACGCTGACCCAGATGACGCTGCGTCCAGTGGTCGTCTACAGCCCCTTCTCCTGGATCAACCTGGTCCTCCAGGTTCCACTGGTCAGAAAGGACTGGGCGCTGTCCTCCACCCCGACCGCCGAGACCGAGACCGCGACGCCCACGGGTCTCGGCGACGTGGATGTCGGGGTTCGCGTCTTCGTCTGGGATGCCACCAGCATCCAGGCGATGCGGCGCCAGAATCTCGCGCTCACCGCCGGAACCTCTTTCCCCACCGGCGCCGACGACGCGACGGCCGCCGACGGCGAGCGCATCGACCAGCACGCGCAGCTCGGCACCGGCGCGTGGGGCCCTTACGTCGGGGCGCTGTACGCGTTCCACCAGGACCCGTGGAACTTTTTCGTCTCGGTGACCGGTCGCTTCCGGACCACCAATGGCGACCAGTACCGCTTCGGCGATGCGGTGCTGTGGAGCGCGCAGCTGCGCTACCGGGTGGTCGAGCCGTTCGCCATCCAGCTCGGGGTGGACGGCCGCTACGCCGGGCGCGACCGGTCCGAGGGCGTGCTCCAGGAGAACACCGGAGGCCTCGTGGTGTCTGCCGTTCCTGGCATCGCCTGGAACGTCGGCGGGCCCATCTGGCTGCTGGCGCAGGTCCAGGTCCCGTTCGTCACCCACCTCTTCGGTGACCAGACGATCGGGGTCACCGCCACCGCCAGCCTCCAGTTCGTCCTGAACTGACGGCGCGTCCTACCTCCGGGGCGGATGCTTCTGCAGCTTCCGCTGGAGCGACTTCCGGTGGAGACCGAGCCGGCGCGCAGCCTCGGAGACGTTGCCGCCGGCGTCGGTGAGCACGCGCTGGATGTGCTCCCACTCGGCGCGGGCGAGCGATGGCGCCGCGGGCTCCTCGGGGACCTCGCGCGCGGGCAGCATTCCCCCTCGCGCGAAGGCTGCGAGCAGCTCGTCGGCGTCCACCGGCTTCTGGAGGTAGTGGACGGCACCGCGCCGGACCGCCTCCATCGCGGTGGCGATGCTGCCGTAGCCGGTGAGCACCACCACCGTGGTGGCGGCGTCGAGCGTCTTCAGCGCCGACACCACGTCGAGGCCGCTGCCGCCGGGCATGCGCAGGTCCACCACCGCGCACTCCGGCGAGTCCTCGGTCGCTAAGCGGACGGCGTCGTCGGGCCCGCCGGCGGTACGCACCTCATGGCCGCGGTCTCTCAGCGCCCGCGCCATCCGCTCGCGGAAGTTCTCGTCGTCGTCGACGAGGAGGATGGACAGCGAGGTCATGACGCCGGCACCAGGGGAACGGTGAGGCGGGCGCGCGTGCCCTGGGCCGGGGCCGAGTCCAGGTGGAGGTCTCCCCCCAGCTGCTCGGCGAGGCTCCGGGCAACGAACAGCCCCAGGCCGAGCCCGTGTCCCGAGCCACGGGTGCTGAAGAACGGCTCGCCGGCCCGGGCGAGCACCTCGGGCGCCATTCCCTCGCCTTCGTCCTCCACCTCGACCCGCAGCCGGTCGCCCTCGAGACCCAGGCGGAGCAGCACCGGGCGCCCGGCGGGTGAGGCCTGGAGCGCGTTGCGGACCAGGGCCTGGACGCTCTGGCCCACCGCGCGCACCGGGAGCGCGGCGGTGGCCTCGCGCACGCCGTCCTGGAGCTCGATGCGGACCCGGTCCGGCTCGGGGAGGCCCTCCAGCGCCTCGTCGAGGAGCAGGGACACCGGCCGCGGGTGGAGCATCTCGCCGGGCGACTGTCCGGCCTCGGTGGACATGCGGGCCAGCGCCTCCCGGCAGCGCTGGACCTGGGTCCGGATGAGGCGGGCGTCCTCGGCGGCCTCGGGCAGCGAGCGGAGCCGCCGCTCCAGCTCGTGGGCGGCGACGGCGATGGTGGACAGAGGCGACCCGAGCGCGTGCGCGGTGCCCGCGGCGAGGGTGGCCAGGGAAGCGAGCCGGTCGCGCCGCTGTGCCCGCTCGCGCTCCCGGGAGAGCTCGGCCTCGCGGTCGGCCAGGGCGCGACGGACACGGAGCACGAAGGCCACCAGGGTGCCTCCGGCGAGCGCGAAGGCGACCCACATCCCGCGGAGGTGGAGGCGCATCAGCTCGGCGTGCCCGAGCGCCTCCCCCGGGCTCCAGGGCATGGGGAGGAAGAGCGCCCCGAAGCAGAGGAGCACGAGGCCGAGCAGGGCCCACGTGAGCGCGGGCGAGAGGACCACCGCGCCGAGCGCGACGTCCACCAGGTACAGCACGCTGAAGGGGTTGCTCGGGCCGCCGCTCAGCGCGAGCAGCACGGTGAGGAGGAGGGTGTCCAGCGCCATGATGGCCGCCACCGTGGTGGCGCGCACCGTGCGATGGGTGCGCACGCGAAGCCCGAGGGCGACGTTGCTCAGGATCTGCAGGCTCCACACCACCCCGACCGCGAGCGGCGGGACGGGGATGTGGAACACCGACCGGGCCGCGAGCGCGAGGAGGAGGAACAGGACCGCGGCGGCCCAGCGGAGCCGGACCAGCCAGGAGACGTCGACGGGCTGCATGGAGAGTCTCCCGGCCTTCTACTCCGACCGGCAGGCAGCTGCCTGCGGCGGGGCGACGCAGGGCGCGGGCCCCTCCCCGGCGTGCAGGCCGCGGCGAGGGACGGGCCCCGCCGCGGCGAGCGAATCGCTCAGGGCGAGAAGGTCTCGGTCCTGACCGACGTGACGTCGGCCGCGTTGTGCGGCCAGTTGAAGTACTTGTTCTGCACCCAGTCGGTCAACATGGTGGACTGACCGAACGGGTACGCCTCGCCGCTCTCCACGCCGGGCAGCTGGTTCATCGTGTGGTCCACCGTCCCGTCCATCGCCGCGAGCCAGCGCACGTTGCCGCCCGAGCCGTAGGGGTAGGTGAGGAAGCTCGAGTTCAGGCCGGTCGGCGCGCCCACGTCCACCGTCCATGCGCCCCCGGGCCGCGGGAAGGGGCCGGGCCGGAAGCCGGGGTCGATGAACGGATAGCCCGGCACGACGAATTGCATGGTGATGGTGTGCACGCGGCCCCAGCGCCAGTTGCTCGTTTCACCGTACGCCCCCAGGAGCTGGGCATAGGCGAAGCCGAGCGCGTCCAGCACCTGGGTCTGGCAGGTCTTGCCGTTGAGCGGCGCGCCGTTCGCTCCCACGTCGCGGCAGAACACGTTGTTGGGGTTCGGGAAACCGGAGAGCAGGGTGAGGAGCGCGCGGACCTCGTTGCCCGGCGCGCGGCCCACGCCGGCCACGGCCTCCTCGTCGCTGAAGGTCTGCTCCAGCACCCGGCGGAGGAAGGTGTGGAAGAGCATGCAGGCCGCGGAGTTGGCGGTGTTGGCCGGATCGTTGTCGTTCACCGCGGTGGCGGGGTCGAGCGAGCCGGCTGCCAGGCCGGTGGGACAGTCGAGCGGAGGTGCATTGGGCGCCCCGGTGTTCCAGGCGAAGAGGATGTTCGCTGCCTGTGCCGCGTTGCCCTCCGTCGGGAGCTGACCGCCCTGCTGGAGCGCACCCAGGTACTGGATGAATGGCCCGGCCACGGTCATCACGTGATCGGTCTGCAGGGCCTGCATGTCGGCCAGGGACACCTTCCCGCCGTTGGCGAGCTTCGCGTCGAGCACCGACTGGATGCGGAAGATGCGGTAGCCCTGGTCGTCCCACTCGTAGCTCAGGTACGGCACCCCGTTGGGGTTGCTGGAGTAGGGGTTGTTGTCCGCGGAGACGCCGAGCGGATCGGCGTTGGCGGTGGCCAGGTAACCCTTGTTGGAGCCGGTTCCACCGTCGACGGGGTAGGCGCGCGGAAGCTTGTCGTTGGCGACGCAGAGCAGCCCGCCGTCGGGGCCGCTCGCCCACTCGAACGCGCCGCGCCCGTCCACGGGCACGTTCGGGTACGGATAGACCATCGGGGTGTTTGCCCAGAGCCGCTGCGGGACGCAGGCGTGCGGGACGTAGGCGATCTTCCCCGTGTCGTCGGCGAGGACGAAGTTCTGGGCGCCGGTGTAGTAGCCGGTGAACGCGCCACCGTCGGGCTTCGGGTCACCCTCCAGCGCCTGCCGGGCGTCGTCGACGCTGGCAGCGTTGTTCAGATGGAAGAACGCGTGCAGGTCGTCGGTGAGCGTCTCCTGTCCGGTCCAGCGCGCGCTGATGGCGGTGGTGGCGGTGGGGCCCGCCGCGATGATTGGACCGTGCGGTGGCGAGACCAGCACCACCGGCGCATCGGTGAGCGTCGCGAGACCGGTGGCGGTGCGGAACCGGTAGGTCTGGGGCACGGGGATGAGCGCCACCGGCTGGCCGTTGAAGCTGACCGCCGGAGCTCCGCCGGGCGTCGCGGTGAGCGTTTCCAGGTAGAGCTCGGTCACGTCGTAGCCCACGACGGTCACGCCCCAGCCCACGTGGGCGCCGCGGCCGATCAGCGTCGCCGGCAACCCGGGGAAGATCGCCCCCTGGACGTTGAGCTGGTCCTCGGAGCCGATGAGGTGCGAGAGGTGGAAGTTGGAGGGGTAGTTCAGCGGCAGGTGCGGATCGTTCGCGACGAAGGCCTGGCCGATGTCGGTGTGCTCTCCGTCCACGACCCAGTTGTTGGAGCCCGCCGGTGAGCCCATCAGCGCCCGGAGCTGCCGGATGGCGTCCAGCTTCCGGGTTGCCGCCTTCAGCGCCGGGCCGGCCGCGCGGAGCGAGTCGAGCACCGGCGGCGTGGCGATCAGGTTCGGCGCGTTGGCCGCGCCGGTGCCGGAGAGGGTGAAGGACTCGATCGGCGACTTCGCCTGGATCCACAGCCCGATGGTGAGCTGGCCGGGGTCGTTCGCGATGCCGCCCTGGATGAGGGCGGCCCAGGTGGCGGCCCACTTGCCGTAGTCGCCCTTCGTCTCCGCGGTCTCGGAGAGCTGGAACTGGAACAGCCGGGCCACCGCCACCGTGTCCACGTCCACCCAGTCGGGGAGGTCGTCGGTGCTGGCGGGGTTGATGACGTACTGGAGCTGCTTGTACGCGCCGGGGAGCCGTGACGGATCGCCACGGAGCGTGCCGATGTAGGCGTTCACCCCGGTGGCGTAGGCGTGGATCCGCGCGGCCACGTCGGGATCGTCGGCGTTCACGTGGTCGGTGAGCGCCTGGGGCATCGATCGACCGTCGCGGGTGGTGAAGAAGGTGCGGACGGCCTCGTCCTGCTCGAGCGCCGCGTCTCCCAGCAGCTCGGACAGCTTCCCCTGGGCGGCGCGCCGGAAGAAGTCCATCTCGAACAGCCGGTCCCGCGCGTGGATGAAGCCGAGGACCGCGTAGCAGTCCACCGACTTGGTGCAGTTGATGGTCGGGATGCTCCGCTCGTCGTAGCCGACGGTCACCGTCGAGACCAGCGGGATGCCCCCCGTCGTGGAGCTCTGCTTGGTGATGGTGATGGTCACCACCTGCTTTGCGTCCGCCGCGTCGCTGAGCGAGGCGGTCAGCGTGGCCTTCGCGTTGCTGGGGTCGTAGGTGGTCGGCGCGATGTAGATCGTGGTCACGCCGGAGGTGTTGGTGAGGGACCCGGGACCGTCGAGCTTCCAGACGATGGTCCCGTTCGAGTCCTGGACCAGCCCGTTGAACCCGAACGTTCCCCCGACCGGCACGGACACTGCGTTGTCCTGCGCGAGCGCGACGTGTGGGCTGTTGCACCCGGCCAGCAGCGCCGCGGAGACGGCGGCTGCGGCCCAGACGACACTCTTCATGTACGGCCCCTCCCTCGAATCCCCTGTGAGTCGCGCATCACGTCATGGCCGATTCGGAAGTCAAGCGAGGATGGACATGTCGCGGCCCGCATGACGCAAGGCGCCATGCTCCGGCAAGACCGCGGCGTCACGACGTTCGGCTCAGTGCGTGCTGGACTTCACCGCGCGGGCCGCCTTGACCGCCTCGCCGGTCGCATCGCGCAGGGCGATGCTCCCCAGCTCGAGCGCCTCCAGCCGGGGGCGCAGCTCGGCGAGCGGCCCCACCACCACGATGGCCAGGTTCTTCGTGTCGAAGCGGGCGCGGGCGGCCCGGGCCACGTCGTCGCGGGTGACCGCCTCGAGCTTCTGGACGTAGCTGGCGAAGTAGTCCGGCGGCCGGCCGAGGGCGACCAGCTTGCCGAACGCGAGCGCGGTGCTGGTGGTGGACCCGAACTCCGCCGGCAGGCTCTGGATGAGGCCGGACTTCGCGTCGGCGAGCTCGGTGGCGTCGATGCCCCCGTCGCGGAGGCGGTCGATCTCGCCGAGGAGCTCGTGGAGAGCCTCGGGCGTCTTCTCCGCCACCACCGGGGCGACGGCGGCGAACAGCCCTGGCTCGCGCCGCACGTCGAAGGCGCTGAAGGCGCCGTAGGTGTAGCCCTTGCCCGACCTGAGATTGGCGTTGAGCCGCGACTTGAAGCCGCCGCCGAGCACGTTTGCCGCGACCTGGGCGGCGTAGAGGTCCGCGCTGCCCGCGCCGAGGCCGAGCTCGCCCACCCAGAGCTGGCTCTGCGCCGCGCCGGGGCGGTCCACCACCGTGACCACGCGAGGGCCCTTCCGGGAGGCGGGCGTGAGCGAGCGCCGCTTCGGGAGCGCCGCCGCCTTCCAGCCGCCGAACCGTCGCTCGAGCTCGGGCAGGAGCGTCGTCGGGTTCACGTCGCCCACCACGACCAGCACGGTGTTGTTGGGTCGCACCCAGGTCCGGTGCCAGGCGGCGAGCTGGTCACCACGGGCGGCCTTCGTCGAGGCCACGGTCCCGGTGACCGGGAAGGCCCAGGGGTGGCCGTCGCCGAACACCGTGCGGTTGAGCACCGTCTTGCCGATCTGCCCCGGGTCGGCCACGAGCTGCGCCAGGTCCCCGAGGCGGAGCGCGCGCACCCGCTCCAGATCCGGCTTCTTGAAGGCGGGGTGGAGCACGCAGTCGCTGAAGACGTCGAGGACCGGGCCGAGGGACGCGGAGGGGAAGGAGACGGCGGCGATGAGCGAGTCCTTGTCCGCCAGGCTCCGGAAGAGCGCGGCCTGATCCTCGAACGTCGCGGCGATGGCCGGCGCGTCCCGGAGGGTGGTGCCCTCGTCGAGCATGTCGGAGACGAAGCTCGCGGTTCCCGGCTTTCCGGACGGATCGGTGTCCTCGCCGGCGCGGACCACCAGCTCCACCGTGGTGAGCGGGACCTGGTGCTGCTCGACGATCCACACCGTGAGGCCGTTCTTCAGCGTCTTCACCGTCGGGACCGGCGCCTGGAACGTCACCGCCGGCCCGGGCTCGGGGAGCGTCTTGCGGAACGGGGCATCCGGGGTGCCCGTCTCGGACACCGCGGCGTCCGCGCGAGGGGCCGCGGCCTTCGGCGCGCTGGCCGGGGGAGGCGTGCCGGAGGTGGCGCAGGCGAGGAGGACGGCGGGGGCGAGCAGCGCGAGGCGGCCGAGGCGGTCCATGGCGTGGGTCCTCACTGGGCCGCGGCCGTGCGGGCGGCGGCGGGGTTGACGATGAGCACCACGCGGGCGTCGGAGGCGAGCACCCTCCGCGCCGCCTCCTGCACCTGGGCCGGAGTCACCGCGCGGTAGCGCGCGACCAGCTGGTTGACGAACCCCGGGTCCCCTCGCCACATCTGCATCGCGTTGAGGATGTCGGCACGGCTGCCGTTCCCGTTGAGCCGCTCGATGGCCCGGTAGAGGCGAGCGACGATGTTGCGCTGGGCCCGGCGGAGCTCTGCGTCGCTGGGGGGCGTCTGCCCGAGGCGGTCCAGCTCGGCGTCGAGCACTGCCTCCGCCTCGGCCGGAAGGTGGCCGGGCTTGACCGTCACCCGGATCTCCGAGGCGCTGCCGAAGGTGGACTTGTCGGTCGCCATGTCCACCTCCTGCGCGAGCTGCCGGTCGAAGACCAGCGCGCGGTAGAGACGGCTCGTCTTCCCCCCGGTGAGGATCTCCTGCGCCACGTCGAAGGCGAATCCCTCGTCGCTCCACGCCGGCGGGGCGATGACGCCGACGAAGATGCGCGGCAGCTGCACGTCGTCGGTGAGCGTCTCGCGGACCTGGCGAGCAATCTGCCGGGTCTGGACCGCAGGCGCCGGGGGCTTCGGGCTCTTCGGCATGGGGCCGAAGTACTTCTCCACCAGCACTCGGGCCTGCGCCGGATCGAAGTCACCGGCGATGACCAGGGACGCATTGGACGGGACGTAGAAGGTGCGGAAGAAGGACTTCACGTCGTCGAGGGTGGCGGCCTGGAGGTCCTCGTGCGAGCCGATGACCGCGCCGAAGTACGGGTGCGGCTTCGGGAAGAGCAGCTCGACGAGGCGGACCTCCGCCTTGCCGTAGGGCGTGTTCTCCACGCTCTGCCGGCGCTCGTTGCGGACGACGTCCTTCTGCGTGTCGAGCTTGGTCTGGTCGAGACCGTCGAGCAGGAACGCCATCCGCTCGCTCTCCAGCCACAGCGCGAGCTCGAGGCGGTTCGCGGGGAGGGTCTCGAAGTAGTTGGTGCGGTCGTTCCAGGTGCTGGCGTTGAGGTCGGAGCTTCCCGCCGCCTCGAGGAGCCCGGCGAAGTCCTGCTCGTTGCCGGGGCGGTGCTTCGAGCCCTGGAACATGAGGTGCTCGAAGAGGTGCGCGAAGCCGGTCCGGCCCGGCGTCTCGTTCGCACCTCCCACGTGGTACCAGAGGTTCACGCCCACGGTCGGAAGCCGGTGGTCCGGGCTGAGGGTGACGCTGAGGCCGTTGGGAAGGGTGTAGGTCTCGAACTGGACCAGCGGCGGCGAGGCGGCGAGCAGCAGGCTCGCGAGAAGGGCAGTCATGGGCGTCCGGGAGGAACCGAGTGTTCCCGGTCACCATTGCACCATTCGCCGCGGTGGGGCGACCGCCTGCTGCGGACGGCGGCGACGCCCCGGGTGCTCCCCATGTCCGCTGCCGGATGCCCGGCAGGCGAGCGGCGCCGCCGCTCAGGAGCCCGGCGTCAGCTGCCCGAAGAGGAGATTCAGGGCGAGCGCCAGGACCAGCGTGTTGAACACGAACGAGAGCAGCGCGTGCCCGAGCGTCGCCTGGCGCATCCGGTGCTGGGTGACCGTGACGTCCGACACCTGGAAGCACATCCCGACGGTGAAGGCGTAGTACGCGAAGTCCAGGAGGCACGGCATCTCCGTCCCCGGGAATCCCAGCCCTCCGAGGTCGCCGTCGTCGCGGTAGTACAGGTGCGCGTACCGGACCGTGTACGTCGTGTGGCAGAGCACCCAGGCTGTGACCACCGCCAGCAGGCACAGCAGGACCAGCTCCTTCTCGGCGCGTGGCGCCATCGTGCGGACGTTCCGGAGCGCCACCGTCGCCGCGAAGATGCTGACCGTGCTCCCCAGCACGACCACGGCCCAGACGAAGCTCCGGCCCACGTCCTCGGCCGCCGCCCGCCGTGCCGTCTCTTCCGGGCTCGCGCGGAGGATGATCTTCCAGACGAGCACGAGCAGCACCAGCCCTGCCACGTCCCATCCGGCAACGGTGCGCAAGGGGCCGCCCACCCGACCGGGAATCACCGCCGCCGCGAGCCCGCCCGCCGCCGCCGCCAGCATGAGCCGCCCCAGCGCGCGCCGCGGGCTCCAGAACGCCGCGGGGACGTGGACCCACGCGGGGCTGGCCTGGATGGTCATGGTCCGCAGCCTACCGGGGCAGGCTTGCTGCGTTCAGCCGTCGCGCGCTCCTTCCACCCCGTGGCCTCTCCTGGCGACCCTGCCCGGGGGGCGCTGGAGACCGCGGACCCTTGGCTACGCAGTCTTCTGGAGGCGGGGGGCGGACTCGGCCAGCCGGTGGGCGATCTGTCCCAGCGTCCGCACCGCGGCCTCCACCTGCTCGAGATCCGGGTTCCCCGTGTTGAGCCGGATGCAGCTGCGGTAGCGGCCCGTCGACGAGAAGATCGGCCCGGGCGCCACGCTGATCCCGCGCCGGAGCGCCTCCTCGTGGAGCTTGAGCGCATCGACGCTGGCGGGCATCTGGACCCAGAGGATGGCCCCGCCCTCGGGCCGCGTCATCCGCGTCCCCTCGGGGAAGCTGGAGCAGACGACGCCACGCACGTGCTCCATCTGCTTGGCCAGCTCCCGCCGGAGCGTTCGCAGGAACCGGTCGTAGCCGCCCTGCTGCAGGAACTCGGCGATGGCCATCTGGGGGAGGGTGGGCGTCGCCACCGTCTGGGCGAACTTCAAGAGCTCGAAGCGCTCCCGGAATCGGCCCGGCGCCGCCCAGCCGACGCGGAATCCGGCGGCGAGCGTCTTGGAGAAGCTGGAGCAGTAGAGCACGTTCCCCGTGCGGTCGAAGCTCTTGGCGGCCCGCGGACGGGCGGGACCGAAGTACAGGTCACCGTAGATGTCGTCCTCGATGAGCGGGACGCCGGCGCGCTCGCAGATGCGGACCAGCGCCTCCTTCTTCTCGTCGGGCATGCAACCGCCGAGCGGGTTGGAGAAGTTGGTCACCACCAGCACGGCCTTGATCGGCTGCTTCTTCAGCGCTGCCTCGAGCGCATCGAGCTGCATCCCCTCCCGCGGGTGGGTGGGCATCTCCAGCGCCTTCAGCTCGAGCATCTCCAGGACTTGAAGGGTGCCGTAGTACGCCGGTGACTCGACGGCGACGATGTCTCCGCGGCCACAGGTCGCCAGCAGCGACAGGTGCACGGCCTCCGCCGCGCCGATGGTGGTGACGAAGTCGTCCGGGCCCAGCTGGCAGCCCCAGGCCAGGGAACGACGCGCCAGCTGCTGGCGAAGGGCGGGCCAGCCCGGCGGCATGTCGTACTCGATGCCCACCCCACCGGCCTCCCGGGCGAGGGCGGCGATGAGGCGGGAGAGCTTGCGGGTGGGGAGCAGCTTCGAGCTGGGACGGGCCGAGCCGAGGTTGACGATCCGCTCGTTGCCGGCCGCCATGTACATGCGGCGCACCAGCTCCACCACGCTCGGCTCGCGTGCCGAGGAGGGGGGTCGGCTCACCGGGGGCTCTTGCGGCGGTGGACGGCGCAGGAGCCGCACGTAGTGACCCGACTGCGGCCTGGCCTCGACGAGGTCCCAGGCCTCGAGCTGCTGGTAGGCCTGGAGCACGGTGGAGATGCTCACCCGCTCCTGCTGGCTGAGCTCCCGCACCGACGGGAGCCGGTCGCCGGCGGCGAGGATCCCGGCGTGGATGGCATCGCGCATGCGCGCTGCCACCTGCTCGAAGAGGAGCGGTTTGTGAGCGCGGGCGACGGCCATGAGGTTCTCCTCGGGCGGATGAAGACTGCTTCCTACAGGGAGCAGCCCCGCTCGACCAGCACAGTTACGGCCGCTGATCGCTGAACACCAGCTGTGCTGTGCTGTGCTGCGTCGTGCACGGTCCTGCCGCCAGCGGGGGTCTCCGTGCCGTCAGCGGCGGGAAGGGGGCGCCCCTCCAGCGCGCGGAGGAAGGCTCGATTTGTCATCAACCCCGGGCGCCGCGCGATTGACTTCGCATCCCAAGAGCGCGAACTGTCGAGAGTCCAGGCCGTTTCCGGGGCCACATGACCGATCCGAACCAGCCAGCGTCGGGCTCCGCCGCGAACACCGGCGCAGCCGAGCTGGCGGCGGAGACGACGTCGGAAGCGCAGGCCATCGAAGCCGAGGCGAGCCTCCCGGGGCTCTCCGCGGCCTTCCCCGTGGTGGGCGTCGGGGCTTCCGCCGGTGGGCTCGAGGCTCTCGACGCGTTCCTCGGGCGCCTCCCGCGCACCGGGATGGCGTACGTGGTCATCCAGCACCTGTCGCCGGACAAGGAGAGCCGGCTTCCGGAGATCCTCGCCCGAGCCACCCGGCTTCCGGTCGTGGCTGCGCGCGACGGGGTCACCGTCGAGGCCGATCACGTCTACGTGATTCCCCCCGGCGCGCATCTGGCGATGTTCCAGGGCCGGCTGCACCTGATGGATTCCTCCGCCGCGCCCACGGGCGAGCCGACGCTCCCGGTGGATTTCTTCTTCTCCTCGCTGGCCAGGGATTGTGGCTCTCGCTGCATGGGGGTGGTGCTCTCCGGCACGGGGATCGACGGCACGCGAGGGCTCAAGGAGATCCGGGAGGCCGGTGGCCTCACCTTCGCTCAGGACCCCGCGACGGCGCGCTTCCAGGGGATGCCAAGCTCGGCGGCGACGGGGGCGGACGCGGTGCTGGCGCCCGAGGCGATCGCCGACGAGATCGTCCGGATCAGCCGCCACCCGTACGTATCACGAGGCGGGAGCCACCCGCAGGCCGACGAGGCGCTGAAGAAGATCTTCGTCATGATTCGCGGGTCCTACGGAACCGACCTCTCGTTCTACAAGTTCGGGACGGTGCAACGGCGGATCGAGCGGCGGATGGCGCTGAACAAGGTCGAGCGCCTCGAGGACTACCTGCGACTGCTCGGGTCGCATTCCACCGAGCTGAAGACGCTCTACCGCGACCTGCTGATCAACGTGACCAGCTTCTTCCGTGACACCGAGCCGTTCGTCGTGCTCCGGGAGGTGGTCTTTCCCCGCATCCTCGAGCGCAAGAAGCCGGGCGACACCATCCGGATCTGGGTTGCCGCCTGTTCGACGGGAGAAGAGGCCTACTCGGTCGGGATCTGTCTTCTCGAGGCGCTCGGCGACCGGGCTCAGGAGTTCCGGCTGCAGCTCTTCGCGACCGACCTGGACGGCGAGGCGGTCGCCCGCGCGCGGGTGGGACAGTACCCGGAGAGCATCGCCGCTGACGTCTCTCCCGACCGTCTGCGGCGCTTCTTCCACCGGCGGGAGTCCGGCTTCGAGGTTGGACGCCGGCTCCGCGAGCTGGTGGTCTTCGCCACCCACGACCTCACCCGGGATGCTCCCTTCTCCCGGCTCGACCTGTGCAGCTGCCGCAACTTCTTCATCTACCTGCAGCCGCCGATGCAGAAGCGGGTGCTCCGCGTCCTGCACTACTCGCTGGGACCCGAGGGCTTTCTCATGCTCGGGAGCAGCGAGACCGTGGGCGATAGCCCGGAGCTCTTCGCCGTCTTCGAGAAGAAGAGCCGCGTCTACGTCAAGCGGAGCGTGGCGGGCGCGCCGTTGCCCGACCTCGATGGGGTGCCCGTCCGGAACAATCATGGCTCGCGGAACGCACAGCCCGATCCGCTGAGGCCGCTGGCCAACCTCCAGCAGCTCGCGGACCGGAGGGTGCTGGACCGCTTCGGCCCACCCGGGGTGCTGGTGAACGAGAGCCTCGAGGTGCTCCAGTTCCGTGGCCGCACCGGCCCGTACCTGGAGCCGCAGCCGGGCGCGGCCACCCTGAACCTCCTCCGGCTGGCGCGCCCGGAGCTGCATGTCGAGCTGCGCAACGCCACCCAGCGAGCCCTGGCGGAGAACGTGCTCGTCACCGTCAGGCAGGTGGGGCTCCGGGTGGGCGACGAGCTCCACTCGGTGTCGATCGAGGTCCACCCGCTCCGCGATTCGGAGTCCGCCGCCAGGAGCCTGCTGGTCCTCTTTCGCGACGAGGACGGCGTCCGGATCGCCGAGGAGCCCGTCGCGGGCCCCCGCTCGCCCGCCGACGGCCGCGTGGACGATCTGGAGAGGGAGCTGGCGGCCACGAAGGAGCACCTTCAGACCACGATCGAGGAGCTGGAGACCTCCAACGAGGAGCTGAAGAGCTCGAACGAAGAGCTGCAGTCCTCGAACGAGGAGCTGCAGAGCACGAACGAGGAGCTGGAGACCTCGAAGGAGGAGCTGCAGAGCACCAACGAGGAGCTGAGCACGGTCAACGACGAGCTGCAGAACCGCATGGACGAGCTCTCGGTCAGCAACGACGACCTCGTCAATCTCCTCGCCACGGTGGCGCCACCGGTGGTGATGGTGAGCATGGACCTCCGGCTTCGGCGGTTGACCGAGTCCGCCGAGGAGCTCTTCGGCCTCTCCAGCGAGGACCTCAACCGCCCCCTCTCCATCCTCCGGCCGTTCCTTCCCCACGTGGAGCTGGAGCGCCTCTGCCGGATGGTGATCGACCGCCTGCTCCCGGTCCAGCAGGAGGTGCACGCGGCCGACGGGCGGAAGTTCGAGCTGCGGATCCGCCCCTACCGGACGACCGATCACGTCATCGGTGGGGCGGTGTTCAGCCTGTCCCCGGTTCAGTCCGGGCGGCCCCGGGGAGACTCGGTGCTCGTGTCCGCGATCCCGGTTCCGGCGCTGGTCCTCGACCAGGACCTGCGCGTGGTGAGCGCCAACGAGGCGGCGGCCGACGCGCTGGGGACCGCGGAAGGTCCGTTGATCGGTGTCGGTCTCGAGCAGCTCGGTGGTGGCGTCCTCGGTGACCCACGACTCCGGGTGGCCGTGGAGCGGGCGTTCCGCGACGGGGTCCCCTTCGTCGACCTCGTCCTCGACGCCGAGCGGCGCGCGCACGGGGCCAGGCTTCCTCGGTCGGGCGAGGGTGGCTCGGAGCTGCTGGTGATGCTGGAGCGGATCAGGCGGGCCGGGTCGTGAGCATGCCCGAAGGCAGCGACCCGGAGGCCCTCGGCGCGCAGCCTCACGACCTCACGAGCATGCGGAGCGCGCTGACCCAGACCGAGCGGCTGGTTCACGAGCTCCGGGTGCACCAGATCGAGCTGGAGATCCAGAACCGGGCGCTGAGCGATGCCCAGGAGCAGCTGGAGTCCTCGCGCGAACGCTACGTGGAGCTGTTCGACTTCGCGCCCATGGCCTATCTCACCCTGGAGGCGGATGGTCGCATCGTCGAGGCGAACCTCACCGCGGCGCGGATGGTCGGACAGGACCGCTCGTTCCTGCACGGCCGGCGACTGCAGACCGTGGTGGGGATGGTCGACCCGCTGGCCTTCCGCTCGCTCCTGCGTGCCACGGCGGAGCAGGGGACGCCGAGCTCTGCCGAGCTGACGTTCCGGACGCCCTCGCAGCAGACCTACGTCGTGGAGGCAGTCGCGATCCCGGTGCATCGCTCGCGGCCCGGCCCGGTCCGGGTGGCGATGCACGACATCACCGCGCGGGCGACCGCCGAGCAGAATCTCCATTTCCTCAGCCAGGCCGGAGCACGGCTCAACCGGATCCCGCTCGAGTCGCCGCAGCTCCTGGAAGAGATCGCGGCTGCCGGGGCGTTCGGCTCGGTCGATGGCTGCTGGGTGGAGATGGAAGGCGCCGAGACGTCCGCCTGGCGAACGGAGCCCCTGCGGCGGAAGATGACGGGAGAGCTGCTCCGGCGCGTCGCGCTCCAGGTCTCCGGGACCATCCAGCTGACCCGCGCGAACGGGCGAGCCAGGGTCGGCAGGTGGACAGAAGATCTCGGTTCCCGGCCTCAGTGGCCAGCGGTTCGCAGCTGGGTCACCGCTCCCCTCACCGTCCGGGGAGAGATCCGGGGAACGCTCACCCTGTTCCAGGACCTTCCCCCCGAGGCCGGGGCTCCCTCGATGAACCTGACCGAGGATTTCGCCCGCCGGGCCTCCATGGTCCTCGAGGACTCCGCGCTGCGTCGGCGGGTGGAGGAGGCCACCCGCGCGCGCGACGAGATGATGGCCGTGCTGGCCCACGATCTCTCCACCGCGCTGTTCTCCTTCCGTCTCCACGCCCAGCGTGGCCTGGTCCGTGGAGGCGAGCAGGCCCAGCGCGCTCTGGGCGTGGTGGCCCGAGGCTCCCAGTGGCTGCTCGGCCTGGTCAAGACGGTCATCGACGTCGCAGGGATGGACGGCGAGAAGATCCGCGTGCAGCCGCAACCGGGGAACCTCGCCCAGGTGCTCGAGTCGGCGTGCGCGCTGCAGCAGATGGATGCCGACGATCGACACCTCGTGGTCGAGCGTGCCTGGCCCGCGGAGCTGCTGCTCGCCTTCGACCAGGAGCGGATCCTGCAGGTGCTCTTCAACCTCGTGAACAACGCCGTGAAGTTCACGCCTGTCGGCGGTCGGGTGGTGGTCGGGGCTGAACACGACGGCAGACAGGTCCGGATCTGGGTTCGTGACTCGGGGACGGGGTTGCAGCCGGAGGAAGTCGAGCGGGTCTTCGAGCGCGGCTGGCAGGCGAACCCGAAGGCGGGGGGCAAGGGGCTCGGGCTGTACATCTCGCAGCGAATCGTCGAGGCCCACGGCGGTACGGTGTGGGTCGAGAGCACGCCGGGCCACGGGGCGACCTTCCACGTGTCGCTCCCGGTCGACTCCGGGGCCCGCGTGTCTCCGCAGGACGAGACCTCCGTCGCGCCCTGAGGCCGGACGCCAGCCGGGGACTCTGCAGCCGGCGCCCGTTGCGGCCGCACCGGGCGTGCGCTAGGACCCCGAGCCTCCTCGGCCCTTGATGCACGCCGTACGCACATTCCCGCGCTGGCTCTCGCTGTGCGCGGCGGCGCTCGTGCTCCTCCAGCTGGGGGGAACGCTCCATCTGGCGGTGGCTCCGCACGGGATCTGCTGGGAGCACGGCGTGGTGGTCGACCTCGACGCCACGCCCCGCGGCGGCGAGTCGGTCGCCGTGCCCTTGGGAATCGCAAGGGCGTCCGGTTCGCTGGCCCGGTCGGACCAGCATCCGCACTGCCCGGCGCTCTGGGTCTTCCGGCAGGCGCGACTCGGGTCGTCGAGCAGCACGCCGGTGCTCGCCTCCGCCGACCACCCGGCGGTGATCGCGGGTCCGCAGGACGTTTCCCCGCCCGCCGGCTGGGCCCTCCATCGCGCTCCGAAGCAGTCGCCTCCGGTCTGACGTCGGTTCTTCCCGAGTGAGTCGTCGCGCCGTGGCCGTCCGGCCGCGGGGCGAGAGCCGCCCACCGCCGTCATCGACCCCCGAGAGTCCGAATGTCCGCACCGCCGTACTTGCTGTCCCCACCTGGAAGGCGCTCCGTTCTGATCACGCTGCTCGTGGTCGGCTGGAGCGCGCCCGTGCTCGCCGCGAACCTGGGCATCGTCCATGGCTCGGTTCACGACGAGGCGGGAAAACCCATCCCCGGGACGCAGGTGAAGCTGCTCCGGGGAACCCAGCGAATCGACGCCCACGCCACCGACGCCGCCGGCCACTTCGAGTTCGAGCAGGTGCCGTTCGGGAAGTACCGATTGACGTTCGCCGCTCCCGACGGACGGATGGACGACCGGGAGGTGCTCATCGCCTCCGGCGACGTGCTGGAGCTCGACGTCACGCTCCCCACGCTCGAGGAGACGGTGACCGTGGTCGCCCCGAAGCGTGAGGCCCCACGCCCGACGACCACCACCGGCTCGGCCACTCAGGTCCAGCGGGAGGACATCCAGTCGAAGCCGCGGGGCGACAGCGCCTCGGTGAACGAGGTCCTCGCCACCCAGCCGGGCTTCGTCTACGACGCGCTCGGGCAGATCTACGTCCGCGGAAACCACGCCAACATCCAGTACCAGCTGGACGGCGTTCCTTTGCCCGACACCGTGTCCGGGTTGTTCGGCCAGTTCCTGACCGCGCGGCTGCTGGAGAACATGGAGGTCATCACCGGCGGGCTCCCGGCCGAGTACGGGCAACGCCTCTCCGCGGTGGTGAACCTCAACTCGCGCCGGCCGGTGCCCGAGGGCGAGGGGCGCTTCGACCTGCTGTACGGCAGCTACAACACGGTCAGCCCGGGCGGCTACTGGGGACAGAAGGTCGGGTCGGTCAGCTACCTCGTCGGTGGAAGCCTGAACTGGACGGACCGGGGCCTCGATCCGCCGAACCCCACGACCTATCTGAACGACAGGGCGCAGCAGGGGCGGGTGTTCGCCAAGGTGGACCTGGACCTGAATGACCGCGACCACCTGTCCACGCTGCTCAGCTACTCGCACGACCGGTTCCAGATCCCCATCGACCCAACGCTCGTCCCCGGGAACACGCAGCCGGACGAGTTCGGAAATCCGCCCTCGCCCTACTTTCCACCCGACACGTCACAGACCGAGACCGAGAACGACGTCTTCGGAATCGTCTCCTACCGGCACGACTTCGACGCCTCGAAGTCGCTGCGCATCGCAGGGTACGCCCGGCACTCGGCGGCGAAGTTCTTCGGGGACCCCGAGCACGCGCTCGGCTCCACCCAGGTCTGCCTCGACACGACCCAGGACAGCTGCCCGGGGGTGAGCAACGTGAACCGGCGCGCCGACCACATCGGCCTGGTCACCGACTACCTCCAGCGGCTCGGCGACCAGCACACGCTGAAGTTCGGGCTCAGCATTGACCAGCTCTGGGGCAACACCGCCTACGACGCGTACCAGCGCGAGCTCACGCCCCCACCCGACTTCTCCCGGATTGGCCAGGGCGCGGATGCGCCAACGGCGACCACCGGCGGTGTCTACGCCCAGGACCGGTTCACTGCCGGGAAGCTCACCATCACCGGAGGTCTCCGGGCCGACTACCAGAGCGCCTCACCCGGCGCCGGCGCCGTCCGGACCAGCGACGTGGGAGTGAGTCCGCGGCTCGGCGCGGCATGGGCCTTCACCCCGGACCTGGTGGCTCACGCCTTCTTCGGCCTCCTCTGGATTCCGCCCTCGGTCACCGACGCCGCTGCCGGAGCGCGGCTCACGCCGGGAGCGGTCCAGCCCGGGCAGCCCATCCCCTACGACCTGCGGCCGGAGAAGGACCGCTACGCCGAGGTGGGGCTCAAGGCCCGTGTGATTCGCGCGCTGACCCTCGGAATCACGCTCTGGGGCAGGCTCTCGACCGATCAGCTGGACGAGACGGAGATCGGCAACACGGGCATCACCACCCCCTACAACTTCTCCGAGGGCCGGGCGGGTGGCGTGGAGGCCACCGTCGACTGGGTCATCACCCAGCGACTCACCGCCTTCGGGAACGTCAGCTTCGGCACTGCGCAGGGCAAGGGCATCGCCACCGCGCAGTACCTGTTCGACCCCGCCGATCTGAAGAACCAGGACTGGCAGACGCTCGATCACTCGCAGACCTGGACCGCGAATGCGGGGGCCAGCTACCGCGACGGCCCGACGCTGGTCACCGTGCAGACCGCCTACGGGAGCGGCCTCCGGACTGGCGCGAACAATGACAGCCACGTGCCCGGCTGGGTCCGGGTGGACCTGACGCTCGCACACGATTTCCTCACTCTTCCGCTTCGTCCGACCTTGGCCGTCGACGTGGTGAACCTCTTCGACGCCCAGTACGCCTACCGCCTCTACAACGGCTTCAACGGGAGCCACTGGGCGCCGGGGCGGAGCGTCTACGTGCGGGGCTCGATCAACTTCTGAGCGGGCCGACCCGCGACCGCGGGGCAGGTGCGAGCAGGTGTGCGTTCAGGGCTGGATGCCGTCCACGCGGCCTCCGGGCGATTTGCGCATAACCTCGGGGGTTGCGACGGGATGCGGGCCCTCGAGATCTTCGACACCGACGAGAACGGAAAGCTGGGCGGCAGCCTCGCGGAGATCCTCCGCCTTGCCGATCCGCCCGCGTCACGACTGGTCTGGACGCTCCGGTACATCGAGGCGCGCGACGACGTGAGCGCCGCCTGGCCGGCGGGCCTGAAGGACCTCGAGGCTCAGGCCTCGGCGCGCAAGTTCGGGCTCGAGCTCTCCTGGGAGCAGCTCACCTCGCTCGCCGCGGTGCTGCACACCCCGGTGGACGTCCGCCTCGACGGGTGGGCGCGCGCGCCGAAGCCGGGTGATGCTCCGGGCGAGCTGGCGATGCGCATCGAGCTGCTGGACGCGACGCTATTCCGGGTGGCGGCGCGCGAGCGCGGCGTGCTCGGCCGGCTCGAGAAGCGCTTCAAGGACACCCGCTCGGTCGAGCTCAGCGAGATGTACTGAGCCCCGCGTCGGCGGACGTCACGTCCACCGAGTCGATGCTGGCGTTCACCCGGCCGAGCAGCTCCCACGCCCAGCCGAGGGCCTCCTCCACCAGGTCGCCGGCCTCGACCGCTCCCCAGATGAGGGTGAGGGTGGTGGTCGTCTCCTCGGAGGTCTTGGTGCGGCCCGAGTCCTTCACCGCGTTGGCGCACGGCCCCTCGGCGTCGAAGAGGCACAGCAGCCCCTCGAGATCGATCTCCTGGCCCGAGGTGTTGAAGACGTAGCGGGCGCCAGCGGGCGCGACGTCCACTCGCACCGGCGCGCGGAGCCGGTCCACGTCGACCACGCTGATGGGAAGGCCCGAGTGGAGCGAGACCACGTTTCCCACGTCGACCGCGGCGTTGATGGGCGCGAGCTTCCCCTCGGCCGAGGCGCGAACCAGGTACTCCGAGGCGGGCTTTCCCCGGCCGGTGGGCTTGTATCCGCCGTGCCGAAGCAGGTCGCGGATCGCGGTCCGCACCTCCTCGCGTCCCCGGACCGGAGCGCGTGCGCCGGGGGCGAGCAGGTCACGGTAAGTGTCACGGGGCAGCTTGCCGAGCGGCGCCGGGAACTCGGTCACGAAGGCGCGCAGCAGGAGGAATGGGTGGGGGGCGACGGAGAGCTCCACGGCGGCCCGAGAGTACGCCTTCCGCCAGGCGTCCGCCTCGACATCAGGGCACCGTGCTAGCCAGGACGGTCGTGGCCGGACATCCGATCCACGGCGAGCTCCTCAGCGGGTCGGACCTCTACCGGACCGTCGTCCTGGACAGGATGGCCGGGGCTCGCGAGTCGGTGTGGATCGCCACCGCCAACGTGAAGGCCATGATGGTGGAGCAGGGCGGGCGCTTCGCCCCGGTGCTGTCCCTGTTCCGGACCCTCGCGCGGCGGGGGGTGGAGCTGCGCCTGCTCCACGCCGAGCTGCCGAGCCGGCCGTTCCGGACGGCGTTCGACCGCTCGAGGACGCTGGTCGAGGGCGGGCTCCAGCTGAAGATCTGCCCCCGGGTCCATTTCAAGTGCGTCCGCGTGGACGGTGCGTGGGTCTACCTGGGGAGCGCGAACCTGACCGGCGCGGGTCTCGGCGCGAAGCACCCCGACGGACGGAACTTCGAGCTCGGCCTGGTGACCGAGGACTTCGACACCGTGGACCGGGTGACGGCGCTCTTCGAGTCGGTGTGGTCGGGGGCGGAGTGCGGGCGATGCCGGCTGCGGTCGGTGTGTCCCGATCCGATCGGGCCGCCCGCGCCGCGACCGGCGAGGAGAGACGGCATCCGCCTCGGGCGGGCGCGTCGCCTGCCGCGGCGCTGAGGACCCGGAGCGCTATGCTCCCGGCGATGCGCTGCGCGTCCCGGAGGAGCCGGAGGTGAGCCGCGCCGGACGCCCGGTGCTCCTCGGCGCGCTCGCCGGGCTGGGCTCCGCGGTGCTCTTCGGCGCGAGCGTGCCGATCACCAAGCGGTTGCTCCCCGAGATCCCACCGGTGCTCCTCGCCGGGCTGCTGTACCTCGGGGGCGGCGTCGCGGTGGGAACGGTCCGTCTGCTGGCGCGGCGCCGCATCGTCGAGGCGAGCCTCGGCCGGAAGGACCTCGGGCGGGTGCTGGCCATCGTCCTGCTCGGCGGAGTCGTCGGCCCCCTGGCGCTGGTGAACGGGCTCCGGAGCGTCTCGGGGGTGAGCGGCGCACTGCTCCTCAACGTCGAGGGTCCGCTCACGGTGCTCATCGCGCTCAGCCTCTTCGGCGAGCACCTCGGCCGACGTGCCACGCTCGGGACCGGGCTGATCTTCGCCGGCGCGTGCCTCCTCGCGCTTCCCGGCGCGAGCTCGGGGGGGACCACGCAGCTCCGTGGCGTGCTCCTGCTCGTGCTGGCCTGCGCGGCCTGGGCCCTGGACAACAACCTCACCCAGGGGCTCGCAGGGAAGGATCCCTGGCAGGTGGTGATCGCCAAGACGCTCGGCGCTGGCACGGGCCTGGTGGCGCTCGCTCTGATCCTCGGAGACGCGCTCCCCCCGTGGCGGGTCATGGTCGCCGCCGGTGTGCTCGGCGCGCTGGCGTACGGGGCCAGCGTGCTGCTCGACGCGTTCGCGCTCCGGCTGCTCGGCGCCGCGCGGGAGGCGGCCTTCTTCGCCACGGCGCCGTTCGCCGGCGCGCTCCTCTCGGTGCCGGTGCTGGGCGAGCGCCTCGGCCCGGCGCAGGCCGGCGCGGGCGTGGTGATGGTCCTCGGCGTGGCGCTCCTCGTCCGGGAACGGCATGGACACGAGCACACCCACGAGCCGCTCGAGCACAGCCACCGCCACGTCCACGACGCGCATCACCAGCACGCCCACCCCGAGGGCATCGACCTCGCCGCGCCGCACGTGCACCCGCACCGCCACGCCTCGCTGACCCACGCCCACGCCCACGTCTCGGACGCCCATCACCGGCACGCTCACTGACAGAGGGCTCGAAGAGGGGTGGCGCTCCGGCCGCGGGACCGGCAGATTCCCTCGCCCGAGGCCAGAACGAGCGTGAGCGACCGGTTCGACGCGGACGTACAAAGGATGCAGCGAGCCCTGGCGGCCGAGGACGACCGTCGGGCTCGTCGTCGAGACCGGCGTGAGGAGCGCCGGGAGCGGCGCGCTGCCCGGAGAGGAGCTCGGCGCAGGAGCCCCCGCAGCGGAGTGGGGCTCCTCATCGGCGCCTCGGTCCTCACGACCGTCGTGGTTGATGGAGCGCCGTTCTGGCTGCTGTTCATCGCCGTGTGGATGTTCTTCGAGGGCCTGCGGAGGGTCATCGGCCGGCGCGAGCCGGACGTGGAGGCCGAGGCGATCCCCGAGCCCACCGGCGTGGACGCGCGGCTCGCACGGGTGGACGAGCTGTGCGACCAGTTGCTCGCCGACATCCGAAGCGGCCCGGCGGTGCTCCGGGAGATCGTCCAGAAGCCGGAGGAGGCGGTGCAGGCGCTTCGCGACGGCGTGCATGCCCTCGAGCGTCGCGAGCGGGAGATCCGTGACCTCGCCAGGCCCGAGGACGACGCGCGGCTCCAGTCGGAGCGGGACTCGCTCCAGCGCCGGCTCGCCGCCGAGCAGGACGCCGTCACGCGCCAGCGCCTGGGTCAGGCCCTCGAGGCGCTGGAGCAGCAGCGAAACCAGCGCGCGTCGCTCCTCACCGCCGCGTCGCGCCTCGAGGCGGAGCGGACCCGGCTGCTCTACACGCTCGAGGGGCTCCACACTCAGGTGCTCGCCGTGCGCTCCACCGCGGAGGCGGGGCAGGAGGAGGCTGCGGCGGAGCGTCTCCGGCAGAGCCTGGACACGCTGTCCGGCGAGGTCTCGGCGGTCGCAGGCGCCCTCGAGTCGGTGCAGGCGGTCGATGCGGGCGCGGTCCCGGCCGCCGCGCCTCCGGCTCCCGACGCACGTGTCCCGGAGCGTGGATGACGTCGCCGGGAACGCCGTCCGTCGCGGCCACCCCGAGGAGCCAGCCACCGGTCGGGGCGACCGGACGGATGCCGCTCGCGGCGGGGCCGTTCACGCCGTCCGAGCCCTTCCGGCCGGCCTGGGGCGCCGCAGGCCCGCAGGCACAGACGCTCCTGGCTCATCTGCTGCGCCGCCCCCGCCCGCCGTCCCTCCGGCGCCAGCGCGTCGATACTCATGACGGAGACTTCATCGACCTCGACTGGCTCGACGCCCCGCCGACCGTCCCCCACGTGCTCGTGCTGCACGGTCTGGAGGGGACTCCCGGCTCGGGGTACGTGCGCGCGACGCTCAACGAGATTGCTCACCGGGGGTGGGGCGCGGTGGCGATGGCCTGGCGGAGCTGCAGCGGTGAATCGAACCGCGCGCTGCGGACCTATTGCTCCGGAGAGACGGAGGATCCGCGCTTCGTGTGCGGGCGGATCCGCGACGCCGCGGTCCGCGGTCCGCTGTTCGCGATCGGCTTCTCCCTCGGAGGCAACGCGCTGCTCAAGCTGCTCGCCGAGACCGGAGATGCGTCTCCGATCGACGCCGGGGTGGCGGTGAGCACGCCCTTCGACCTCGCGGCCTCTGCGCGGGCGCTCGATGCTCCCTGGGGGAACGGCGCGATCTATCGCCGGGAGTTCCTCCGCACCCTGCGACGGAAGGCGTTGCGGAAGCTGCGTGAGCATCCGGCGTGCGGGCTGTCGGCGGACGCGGTGCGCCACTCGAAGACCTTCCACGCCTTCGACGACGCGTTCACCGCACCGAGCAACGGCTACCGGGACGCGGACGACTACTACGCGCGCGCCTCGTCCGGACCCCTGCTCGATCGCATCCGGCGACCGGTGCTCTGCATTGCCGCGGAGGACGATCCGATGGTCCCGGTCGAGACGCTGCCCGGGCCCACTCCGAATCCGGCCGTGCAGCTGCTCCGCACACGACGGGGCGGCCACGTCGGCTTCCTCGCCGGCAGCCTCCTGCGGCCGCGGTTCTGGGCCGAGGCGCAGGCGGTGGAGTTCCTCGCGCGCATCGCACGGCCCTGAGAGAGTCGTCGAGCGGACAGTCGAGCCCTCGCTGTCCTGGCGCGGCCCCGACGCCCGGGGGCGGGCGGACCGGATGTCGCGCGCAACCCCGCGACCTACCTTGAGTCGGTGACGGCGCTGCGAACGGGAGGAGCAGGAGAATGAGAGTCGGGCTCGCCATCGGATCGGTCTTGCTGCTGGCGCTGGGGTGCGCGCACACGAACGAGGAGGTGAAGGACGCGACCGCGCCGCAGTCGGGCGACGCCGCGGTGCGCGCGCGAACGGTCACTTCCAAGACCCCGCCGGGTCAGCCTCCGCTCGCCGCGTCCCCCTCGGGGCTGATGGAGCCGGGGTCACAGCAGAAGATCTCGCAGGCGCTGAAGGGCAAGGGAGTCGTCGACCAGGACGTGCGAGGAGAGCAGCTCGGCGCAGCGCTGCGGAAGTTCCAGCAGAGCCAGGGACTGGCCGCGACGGGCTTCCCCGATCACGAGACGCTGCGGCGGCTCGGGCTCGATCCGAAGGAGATCGACGAGTCGCTCGAGAACGTCTCGGGCACCAAGCCCTCGGATGATGCAGGGAAGGGCGGCGCGGGGGCGGAGAGCTCCGGGAAGAAGCCCGCCAGGAACCAGACGCCGCCGTCGGACCAGAGCGGCAGCCAGAAGGCGTCAGGTTCCGGCAACGGCGGAGGCTGAGCGCGGGTGGTGCCTCAGCGGCGCTTCGCCAGGAAGCATCCCTGGACGTGGTCGTCCACGAGGCCGCAGGCCTGCATGAAGGCGTAGCAGATCGTCGAGCCCACGAACCGGAAGCCACGCTCCCGGAGCGCCTTGCTGAAGGCATCCGATTCCGGTGTCGTCGCCCGAATGTCCCGGAGGCTGCGTGGGCGCCGCCGGATGGGCTTGCCTCCCACGAAGCTCCACGCGAACGCGTCGAAGGATCCGTGCTCGCGCTGGACCTCGAGGAACGCCTTCGCGTTCTCCACCGCCGAGGCCACCTTCGCCCGGTTCCGGATGATGCCTGGGTCCCGCAGCAGCGCCGCCACCCGCGCGGCCCGGAAGCGCGCCACCCGCTCGGGATCGAACCGGTCGAACGCCTTTCGATACGCCTCCCGCTTCCTCAGCACCGTCCACCACGACAGGCCGGCCTGGGCGCCCTCGAGGATGAGGAACTCGAAGAGCGTCCGGTCGTCGTGCACCGGGCGACCCCACTCCTCGTCGTGGTACCGGATGTAGAGGGGCTCTTCCGTCACCCAGCCGCAGCGCCGCTTACGGTCCATCCGCCACCCAGAGGTAGAGCCCCTGCTCGGGTCCCCGGCTCGCCGCGACCTGCGCCAGCGTCTCCACCGTCTTCTCCGGTCCGTCGTCCGGACGTCCGTTCCCGCCGCTCCACTCCGCCACCCACCGGGTGCGCTGTGCCGCGTCCGAGTTCCCCAGCGCGTCGGCGGCATCCGCCGGAAGCAGGTGGATCGAGGGCGCCCGCGCTCCCGCGGTGAGGACCGGGTTCTCCAGCGCGGCGCCTGCCTCCTCGTTGCCGACGCTCCCGGCGGTCACGATCGCCACCAGCGACGCCAGGTTCACCGGATCCACGCCCCTCAGCTCGGCGCTGGTCGGAGGTGCGGTGCCGGCCTCGAGCAGCCGCGGGAGCGCGTCGGCGGTGGCCAGGAAGGCATGGACTCTCATCGCCACCTCCGTGCCTAGACGAGACTCCGCTGCCAGCGCAACGACCGGGTCGTGAGGGTCACGACCGACCACCCGCGTGCCCTCGCCCGAGCTGGCTCACCGCGTCAGCCGGTGCTCTTGCGCTAGAACACCGGAGCCCATGTCCCGGACCCCCGTGCGTCGGCTCGCCCCCGCCATCCTCCTCCTCGCCGTCGCGGCCCGCGCCGAGACGCCGCTCATCCCTCGCGAGGTGCTCTTCGGAAACCCCGAGCGCACCAAGCCGGCCCTCTCCCCCGACGGGAAGCGGCTCGCCTGGCTTCAGCCGGACAAGGGGATCCTCCAGGTCTGGGTGCAGACGCTCGGGAAGGACGACGCCACGGCAGTCAGCGCCGACCGCCAGCGACCGATCCGCAGATTCCAGTGGGGACAGGACAGCCGGACGCTCCTCTACCTCCAGGACGTCAAGGGGAACGAGGACTGGCACGTCTACGGCGTCGACGTGGAGTCGAGGCAGGTCCGGGACCTGACCCCGTTCGACGGCGTGCACGCCGAGCTCGTCGCCGACAGCCCACGCCGTCCCTCCGAGATCCTCGTCGCGCTGAACCTCCAGGACCGCGGGAGGATGGACGTCCACCGGATCGACTTCCGGAGCGGGGCGGTGACGCTGGAGACGAAGAACCCCGGCACGGTGACGACCTGGGCGGCCACCGACGACCTGGTGGTGAAGGCCGGAGTCGCCTCCCGGGCCGACGGCGGCGAGGAGCTCCTCGTCCGCGACTCGGCGAAGGGCGCCTGGCGAACGCTGACCCGCGGCGGTCCGGACGACACGGTGGAGCTCCTCGACCTCACCGCCGACGGCAAGAGCGTCCTCTACGTCAGCAGCGCCGGGGCGCCGACCGCGAGAGTGGTGCAGCGGGCTCTCTCCGGCGGCCCGGAGAAGGTGCTGGCCTCGAATCCGGAGGTCGATCCGTCGGATGTCTCCGTCCACCCGACGCGTCACATCGTCGAGGGGGTGGTGTTCGAGCCCGGACTGCCCGCCTGGACCCTCCTCGACCCGACGGTGAAGAAGGACTTCGATGTCTTCCCTCACCTCGCGCGGGGGTTCCCGGAGGTCGTCTCTCGCGACCGCGCCGACCGGACCTGGGTGGTGGCGTTCCGCGATGCGCAGGGCCCCACCCGGTACTTCTCGTTCGACCGCACGTCGCTGCAGGGCAAGCTCCTCTTCGTCGACCGGCCGAACCTCGAATCGCTCTCGCTGCCGGAGAGGAAGCCCGTCGCCTTCGCAGCGCGCGACGGTCTCCCGCTGCACGGCTACCTGACGCGACCGGTGGGAGCCAGCGCCGCAGGCCCGATGGTCCTCTTCGTCCATGGAGGTCCGTGGGGGCGCGATCACTGGAAGCTCGACCCCTACGCGCAGTGGCTCGCGAACCGGGGGTACGCGGTGCTTCAAGTCAACTTCCGCGGCAGCACCGGCTACGGGCGGAAGCTCATGAGCGCCGGCAACCGCCAGTGGGGCAAGGCGATGCACACCGACCTGCTCGACGCGCTGGACTGGGCGATCAAGGAGGGCGTGGCGCAGAAGGAGCGGGTGGCGATCATGGGCGGGAGCTACGGCGGGTACGCGACCCTCGCGGCGGCGGCCTTCAGCCCGGACGTGTTCCGCTGTGGCGTGGACATCGTTGGCCCCTCCAACCTCTTCACGCTCCTCCGATCCATTCCCCCGTACTGGAAGCCGCTACGGTCGATCTTCAACCGGCGCATCGGGAACATCGACGACCCGGCGGACAAGCAGCTCCTCGAATCGGCGTCGCCCCTCTTCTCCGCGGACAGGATCAAGATGCCGCTCCTCATCGGACAGGGCGCGAACGATCCCCGGGTGAAGCAGGCCGAGTCCGAGCAGATCGTCGCGGCGCTCGAGAAGCACGGCCTCGGGGTGACCTACGTCGTCTATTCGGACGAGGGGCACGGCTTCGCACGGCCGGAGAACACGATGGACTTCAACGCCCGCGCCGAGGCCTTCCTCGGCCAGTTCCTCGGTGGACGCGTCGAGCCGCTCCCGGGCGACCGCATCCCGGGCTCGACCGCGGTGGTGAAGGTCGTCGCGCCGAAGACGGCCGCCGCGCCGAGCAAGTGACGTCCGCCGTGGAGCCGGCGCGCCGCCTTCAGACGGTCAGCGTGATCGCCGCGATCTCCGGCGGGCTGCCGATGCGCATGGGCGGTCCCCAGAACCCTGTCCCGCGGTGGACGTACACGTGCCCGTCGCCCACCGTGTAGAGCCCGGCGGAGTACTTCCACAGCGCCGACACCAGCGCGGTCATCGGGAACAGCTGCCCGCCGTGGGTGTGCCCGGAGAGCTGCAGGCCGATGCCCTTGTCGACGGCCTCCTCCACTGCGCGAGGCTGGTGCGCGAGCAGCACCGCCGCGTGGTCCGCATCCCGACCGGCCACCGCCGCCTCGAGGTCCCAGCCGCGCGGCCGGTCCTTCTGCCCGTAGTCGTCCACGCCCACCAGGTCCAGCCGGGCATCGCCGTCGCGCAGCGTGACGGTGCGGTTGCGGAGCACGGTCAGCCCCATCCGCTCCAGCGCTGCGCACCACTCGAGGTCGCCAGAGTAGTACTCGTGGTTCCCGGTGATGAAGTACGTCCCCCAGCGCGAGCGCAGCCCCTGCAGCGCCGACACCGTCGGGCCCAGCACGCTCACCCGCCCGTCCACGAGATCGCCGGTCACCGCCACCAGGTCGGGCCGGAGCGCGTTGCAGCGGCGCACCATGTCCTCGAGGAACGATCGGCCCAGCACGTCGCCGATGTGAACGTCGCTCACCTGCACGATGCGCAGACCGTCGAACGCCCGGGGGAGCCTGGGGAGCCGGACCGCCACCTCGTCGATCGCCGGCGGCGCAAAGGCCCGTCGCACCCCGTACGCGCTGAAGCCCGCCGCCACGAGCCCCGCGCCGCCCACCGCCGCGCGCGCCAGGAACCGGCGCCGCTCGGCCGAGATCGGCGCCGCTCCCGCCCGCACCCGCCGCCAGACGGCCAGCCTCCTCCAGAGATGGAAGAGCGCGAGCGACATGCCGAGGTACAGCCCCACGCCCATCCAGCACCACGCGGCGAACGCCAGCGCATCGCCCCAGGCGGTGTGGACCCGCGAGAAGAGGGACCGCGCCAGGAACAGCGAGGCGGCCGCCAGGCCCAGCGCGACGGCTCCGACGCGCCGGATGCGGCGGTCGTCCGTCGTGTCCCGGAACATGCGCCGGTACAGGTAGAGGTGGCCCCCGACGACCACGACCAGCACGATGGCCAGGAACAGGGCGATGCGGAGCACGTACATGGAGCGGCCCCGATGTTAACGCCGAAAGCACCCGGATCCTTCCGTCCCTCGCGTGCGATCATCCGGTCGATCCAGGTGGTCTCGGTGTCGACCAGCCCGGGCACCGGCGTCATCCCGTCTCAGAGCACGGCGCGGAGCACGAGGTAGGCGCCGAGCACCATCGCCGTGACGCCCAGCTTCTCGCGGTAGGGCTGGAGCTTTCGCGTCCACCCGTCGAGCGTGGCCTGCGCTCCGGGACCCTTCAACCACCCCCGGAAGATGCCCACCCCGAGCACGAGCCCGAGCGACAGCAGCAGCGCACCGTCCATCGCCCGGAGCAGCCAGTGGTTGAACCAGCGGAGCCCCGGCAGCTCCAGGAGGACCCAGAACAGCCGCCACGCGCCGATGACGGCGCTGATGACGCCGATCCACCCGCGGTAGGGCTCCAGCTCGGTCAGCACCCGGGCGCCCCGGCGGTCGCGGGCGACGATGGTCGCCGCGCCCAGCGCGCCCACCACCAGCAGCCACAGTCCATGCAGCAGTCCCATCGCGATCAGGAGACGTACACCGTCACCGGGGATTGCGCCGGTCTGCTACGAAGGCGCCATGGCGAACCGGGTGGTGCTGGTGACCGGAGGCTCCCGTGGCGTCGGCCGCGCCGTCTCCCTGCTGCTCGCCCGCGAGGGCTGGGACGTGGTGGCGACGTACCGGAGGGACGAGGAGGCGGCTCGCTCGCTCGAGGCGGGGGTGACCGCGCTCGGCCGGAAGGCGGTCGTCCTGCGGGCGGACCAGCTCGAGCCGGAGGCCCTCGAGAAGGTGATCGAGCGCACGCGGGAGACGTTCGGAGGCCTCGACGCCGTGGTGGCGAACGCGGCGAGCACGGCCTTCGTGCCGCTGATGACGATGAAGGCCCACCAGATGGACAAGACCTTCGCCGTCACGGTGAAGAGCTTCGTGCTCCTCGCTCAGCTCGCGGCGCCGCTGATGCGCGGTCGGCCCGGAGCGAGCATCGTCGCCATCTCCGGGATGGACAGCCGGATGCCGCTGCCCTTCCACGGCTTCCTCGGCGCGATGAAGGGCGCGATGGAGGTCCTGGTGAAGTACCTCGCGGCCGAGCTCGCCGGGGACCGCATCCGGGTCAACGCGGTGAACCCCGGGTACATCGACACCGACAGCTCGCGCTTCTACATGGGCCAGGCCTGGGAGGCGATGACCGAGACCGTGGAGACGCAGGTCCCCTCCGGCCGCGTCGCGGCGCCCGAGGAGATCGCCCGGCCCATCGCCTGGCTCCTCTCCGATGCCGCCGGCTACGTGAACGGGACCACCCTGGTCGTCGACGGGGGCCTCGAGGTCGGCTACGGCATGGCCCTGGGCGCGCGCATCGCGGCGAAGACGTGAGCGTTCGCCCCTCGCCGGCGAGCGCGGTGGCCACCGTGGCGTTCTGGTCGGTGGTGCTGCTGACCATGCCGGTCCTCTTCGTCGTCGCGGTGCTCCTCTTCGCGGTGACGGCGCCGTTCGATCCGGACCGGCGCGTGCTCCACGCGTTCGTCTGCCGGAGCTGCCACGCCTACCTGCACCTGAACCCGTTCTGGCGGGTGCGGGTCGAGGGACGGGAACGGATTCCGCCCGGCGCGTCGGTGCTCGTCGTGAACCACCAGTCGCTGGCCGACGTCGCGGCCTGCATGGGGCTCCACCGGCCGTTCAAGTTCGTGTCCAAGGCCTCGCTGTTCTCGCTGCCCCTCGTCGGATGGGCGATGTGGATGCTGCGCTACGTCCGGCTGGAGCGCGGGCGCCCCCACTCCACCCGGGCGATGCTCGAGGACTGCCGGCGCTGGCTTCGCCGGGGGATGGCGGTGCTGATGTTTCCCGAGGGCACCTACGCGCCGGGCGAGGCGCTGCTCCACTTCAAGCCAGGGGCGTTCGTCCTCGCGCGCGACGAGCGGGTCCCGCTGGTCCCGGTGCTTCTCTCCGGCACCCGTGCGCTGGTGGTGGGGGACGGCCCGTGGATGGCGCCGCGGGTGGACATCCGGATCCGGGTGCTCCCGCCGGTGGAGTTCCCCGCCGGAGCCGACGCGGTGCGGGTCGCGGCGACGATGCGCGAGCAGTTCGCGCGCGAGCTCGGGCGCACGGTCTAGGCCTGCGACCGCCTCACATCCCCGTGCAGCGCGTGTCGCCGGCGACGCTGAAGCAGGTGGTGGTCCCGTCACTGGCGAGGTTCATGTTCTGCCCCGGGGTGCTCCCCTCGTAGTGCTTGCTCCAGGCCTGCGGTCCTCCGCTCCCACCTCCTCCGCGGCGAGCGCGCGCCAGCATCATGAGGTTTCCGAGGGGTGGGCGACCCTCGAGGCCGTAGTTTCCCTGTGCGTCCACCCACCAGCGGCCGGGAAGGACCTGACCGACGAGCTGCTGGAGCCCCATCACGTCGACGGGATGCAGCTCGCGCCCGTTGACGAAGACGCCGGTGAGCGTGCCGCGTCCGCCGCCCGAGGCATCGGCCGGGAGCGACCCCCCCAGGGCCAGACCGGGAGGGAGGAAGGTCTGCGTCGGCCCGCCCCACGTTCCCGCTGCGCCGGTACGCGCGTCGTACCAGTACTCGCCATCCTTGACCCGCGACCCGCCACGCTCCAGCTGCTCCAGGGTGGCGAGCTCGGGGCCACCCAGCAATCGACCGTTGAAGCGAACCTTCCGGCCGACCGGTGTCTGCTTCTTCGGGGCGGCTTCCTCCGCCACGAGAGGAGCAGAGAAGAGCAGGACGGCGACGACGAGGGGCGTTCGCATGATGACTCCCGTGGAAAGACGGTGCCGTCGTCAGGGACGCCGCCCAGGGGCCATCCTACTCACCGAGCATCCTGACGCAGCGCTCCGCGCCGATGAGGGCACGTCAGAGCTCGATGCGGGGCTCGTCCGGGTTCGGCTTGTAGAGCAGGACGGTGCGCCCCAGGACCTGGGCGAGCTCGGCCCCGGTGCCGGACGCAAGCGCCTCGGCCTGCTCCTTTCGCGTCTCGCGGTCCTCGGAGGCGAGCTTGACCTTCACCAGCTCGTGATCCCACAGCGCCTGCTCCAGCGCGGCGAGCACCCCGTCGGTGACCCCGTCGTGGCCCACCTGCACCACCACCGTCAGGTGGTGTCCCATGGCGCGGAGCTTCCGCCGCTGCTTTCCGTCGAGGCCCATCTCACTTCTGTCCGGTGGCGATGCGGATCTCCCGCTGAGCATCGACGTGCTGCGGATCGATGTTCACGCAGCGCTTGAAGTGCTTGAGCGCCGTCGCCGCATCGCCGGTGAGCTTGTGGAGCTGACCGATGAAGTAGTGCGCCGGGGCGCAGCGCTCGTTGAGCTTCAGTGACTGGTTCAGGTCGCGCATCGCCTCGACCATGGCGACCTTCTTGTCGGGCAGGGTGAAGAAGCGCGCATAGCCCCGCCAGGCGTAGAATTCGCCCTCCCGGGGATTGGCGGCGATGGCGTCGTCGAAGGTCTTCACCGCGTCGGGGAAGCGGCGGGCGCGGACGAGCGACGTCCCCTTGTTGAAGGTCTCCTCGGCCTGGAGCACCGCCTGGACGTCGACCTCGGCGGGTCCGCCCTCGGCGAGCGTCTGCTTGTAGCGGGCGCGCGAGGCGTCGTCGGCGAGCACCCGGTTCGCCTCGCCGATGGCGGCGAAGATCTCTGCCTTCGTCTTCCCCAGCTCGGGCGGTGAGTCGGGTGGAACGGTATCGGGGTGGAACAGCTTCGCGAGCTTGAAGTACGCAGTCTTGACGCTGCTCGCGTCGGCCGTGTCCGGCAGACCGAGGACCTGGAAGTGGTTCTCCTTCCGGACGCGCTCCAGGCGCGCCTGCAGCTCCCGGAGCTCGGCGGCGAATCCGGGCGACGCGGGTCGGGCCGCGGGCGGCACCATCGGAGCGATGCGCGGAGGCTCGGCCTGGGGCATCGACGCCAGCCCGGTGGGAGTCATCGTGGGCACCTGCGGGCGAGGGGCGGAGGCTGGCGGGGATGCCGGCTTTCGTGCAGGCGCGGGGGCCGCCGGGGCCGGGGCCGCCTTCGGCGGTGGAGCCGGCGAAGGGGTGGGCGTGCGGGGAGGAGGAGCCGGCGCGGGAGGTGGCGCGCGCAGGCTCACCTCGGGGAACGAGACGGCATCCAGCTCGCGGAGGAGCAGCGCGACCCGGAGGATGGTGTCCATCTCTCCGGCGTTGCTCTGGGCCAGGTGGGCCAGCGACCGCGTCCCGTCGAAGTAGCCCACGGCGCGCGTCTCCTGGGCGGTGAGGCGGAGGTCGGGCAGGGCGTCTCCCGCTCCCCGGCGGACGACCGGGCGCTCCCGGACGTCCATCAGCCGTGACTTCAGCTCGGGCAGTGGCACGCGCCGGATGACCTCGGCGAGAAGACCCCACCGGTTTCCCAGCGGGACGACCTTGTTCGGCGGCAGCTCGAGCGCCTCGAAGCGGAAGCTCCCCCGCGGCGACAGGTACGCGCGAAGGAGGATGTCGGCGGCGCGCTGCGCGAGCGCGGGGAAGACCAGGCCGGGGTTGACCGCACCGAGGGTGAAGAGCGCGGCCAGCACGTCGTTGCCGTACTTCATCGCCTCCTTCTCCGCGCGGGTGACCTGCTCCTGGGTGGCCAGCCGCTGCGCGAGCAGGAACGGCCCGATGGCGTCGGAGTCGTGCGTGGACTCGGCGGACTCGGGATTCCCGCGCCTCATGTAGAGCGTGGCGGTGCGGTCCTCGATGTCGAAGAAGAAGAGGCCGGTGGCTCCAGCGCGCGCGGCCTGGACGTAGATGCGGACCGCGTTGGTCTCCGCGAGGTCGGCCCGGAGAAGGGCGAAGGTGGAGGTGACCGGGGCGGCAGCCCGCGCCGGAGGTCGCGAGGCGCCGGGAGGCGCGAGCTCGAAGGGGACTGCCTCGGCCCAGGCGTCCTCGGCTCGCAGCGGCCCGCCCTCGGGCGGCGCAGCGGTGAGGACGGGCGGAGACGGCCTTCCCGCCGGCGCGGGGGTGGGCGGTGCCCCGGCGCCCCCGGGCGCGCGGGTCGCCGGCGCGGCGGGTGGCTCGACGGGGGCTGCGGTGAGGACCGGAGGCGCGGCAGCGGCAGGGCGTGGCGCGGGAGCGAGCGGCTCTCCGGGATCGGCGGTGAGCACGGGCGTGGGAGGCGGCGGCGCCGCGGCAGGCGGGGCCGGCTCCTCGTCCGTGCCGAAGATGGGCGGCTCGTCCGGCGAGGGCTCGGAGAACGCCGCGTCACCGTCGGGCGGGGCGGTCGGGTCCGCCTCGGGTGTCGCATCGGCGACCAGGACCGGGGGTGTCCGTCCAGCGGATTGCGCCCGCGCGGCGGAGGGAGGTTCCGCCCCCGCGGGTGCCCCGAAGAGCGCGGCGGCCGGAGCTCCGGCATCCGGGCCCACGGCCGCCGGACCTTCGGCGTCGAGCTGCACCTCCCGGTGTCCCTCGTCGCCCCAGAGGTGGCGGGGGAAGAAGTCACGCAGCTCCGGGAACCGGAAGGGGAGGGCGTAGCGCTCGCCGTCGGTCGAGACCTGGAGCAGCCCCTGCAGCGCGCCGCTCTCGATCAGGAGCTCGACGGTGGACGGCTCGATCGGCCCGAACACCTTCCCTTCCCGGTTCCGGACGAAGATCTGCGTGCCCGCCATCTCGGAGGGTCATACCGCAGCCGGGGCCCGGACCGTAGCGGGCGGTGGGTTTCCCTCTCCGGGGCGCGCCCGGCCGTCCGCCCGTCAGCCTCCGCTCCCCGTCGCCGACGCACCCGAGGTGCAGCGGGTCCGGTACCGCTCGAGCCGCTCGGCGAAGTCGCGGCGCCTCGACGCCGGCATCCCCTCGGGCAGCGCGTCGAGGGCACGCGCCTGGGTGGCGGCGGCCTCCGAGCAGCGCCCGGACATCGCCTGGACCGCGGCGAGCGTGTCGAGCAGGAACGGGTCGTAGGGGGCGATCTGGACGGCCTTGGTGATGAGCGGACCGGCCTCGGCTGCCTTGCCCTGCTGAACGTGGTACCAGGCCAGGTCGTTCAGCGCGTTGGGATCCTCCGGGCGCAGCGCGACCGCCTTCCGGAGGGCAGCCTCGCGCTCGGGCGTGGCTCCCCCCTCGCGCAGCGCGTCTCCGAGAAGCATCCACCCCCGGCCATCCTCGGGGTGGAGGGTGGTGAGCTGACGAGCGATGGCGGCCCGGTCCTTGGTCGAGGCGAGCTGGACGCGAAGCACGAGCGCGTTGGCATCCGCGGGATCGATCTTGAGAGCCCTGGCGAGCTCCTCCTCCGCCTCCCTCTGGTGCCCGGCGCGATCGGAGGTCGATCGTGCGGCCGCCATCGCCACACGCGCCCGCTCGGCGTGGACGTCGGCCTCGGTCATCGGAGACTCCTCCAGCGGAGGCCGGGGATCGGTGAACGGGGCGAGGAACTCCTGGTAGTTGCCGTGGCTCACGTACTGGTTGATCGCGGCGTCGACGTCCGGCGTCTTCAGGCCGGGGAGGATCACCTTCCACGCCTTGTCCGGATCGATTCCCCGCGCCAGCAACCCCTGGAACTGCTCGAACTGCTGCGGCTGCTCGTTGAACAGCCAGTGGACCATGACCCAGCTCAGGCCGTAGAGGCCGTGGATGGTCGCCTCGGGCATGGCGTCCAGCTGCCCCGACCAGGCGAGCGCATCCGCCACGCGCAGGCTGCGGAACGAGCGGTACTTCTGCATGGCCTCGAGGTTGACCGCGCCGACGACCACCGTCTTCCCGTCCTCTCCGGTCCGGACCGTCTCCAGGAACTGGGCGAGGCCCTCGGCGAACCACCGCGGCTGGCGGCGATAGATGCTCGCGGCGAGGTGATGGACCAGCTCGTGACGAAGGATCGAGGTGGTCTCCGGCGTGGCGAGGCTCGCGCGGTGCTCCCACTTGTCCGGGTGGCCATGCATGACGGCGAACGGCGGCAACTCGTGAAAGAACACCCCGTCGATGTTCCGCCCGAAGTGGTGCTCGAAGTCGAGCCCGTTGCCGAAGACCAGCACCTCGACCCGGTCCCCGGCCGGGAGCGTGGCTCTCGGCCAGCCCGCGGCGATGATCTGTGCCCGGAATCGCTCGACGGCCAGCGCCGCCTCTCGAGCCGCTCCCGAGCCGAGGTCCGTCCGGAGAACCACGTGTGGCCCCCGGATCTCCCTCCATCCCGAGTCGGCCCGCGCGGCTCCCCCCAGCAGCAACCCGACGACGATGACCCTCGCGACTGCTCGATGCATGAGCGTCCCTCTGCGGCCGGAGGACTCTAGTCTGGCTCGGTTCCGGGCGTCGCGTCGCGCTAGAACGGCGGCCACATGGACTGGATCCGGAGCATCTTGGGGGTGGGCCTGGGGTTCGGCATCTTCGTCATCGGCTCGTACATGCCCCGGGGAGCGGTCGCCGAGCACCCCGGCGCGCCTCCGACGTTCGGCCTCGTCGCGGGCTCGATCGCCTACGGGGCGGTGTTCGCCGCGCTCGGTGGGCTGACCGCGGCCAGCCTTCCCGTGCGCCGGCCCTTCCTGCACGCGGTGGCGGTCGCGGGCCTCATCGCCCTGGCCGGTCTGATCCATCCGTGGCTCGAGCCGGGGTCGAACCCGCGCTGGCTGGATCTCTCCGCGGTCCTGGTCATGGCGCCGGCAGCAGCGCTCGCCGGATGGGCGCGCTCGCGGATCGCGCCGAGGTAGCGCTCAGACCAGCGCGCCGAGGCCGATGAGCGCCATCGTCAGGTAGAAGAGCGCCTCGCCGGCGATGAGCCCGCCCCCGACCAGCGAGGTGGTGGACATGTCTGCGGGGAGCTCGTCCGCCGCCGCGCGGTCCGCGGGCCCCGAGCGCCGCGCGAGCGTGTTCCACACCGAGGAGAGGATGCCTCCGGCGCCCCACCACAGCGCGGTGAGCAGCTCGACGAACGTCCCGAAGGCATAGGCGTAGGGGCTCGGCAGGACCACCGCGTCCGCGACCCAGCCGACGGCGGAACCTGCGCCCGGCCGTGCGACGAAGGCCCGGTACCGCGGGCTCGCCCGCAGGACCTTCCGCAGCACCTCGATCACCAGGCCGAGGGCGAAGCCGACCTCGAGCGCGACCAGCTGGTGCCGCGGCAGGCTCCCGAGGCCGCGAATGGCGCCGACGAACTTGTAGGTCATCGCCGATTGCCACTGCCCGACCTTCGCCCCGGGATGGTCGAAGCTGTTCACCGCCAGCACCGGATAGGCGGTCATGAACACGCGGGCCAGCACGACGCAGAGCACGGCGCCCATGCCGATGCCGAGGATCTGGTACCAGAACTGAACCCGGCGGTCGGTCCCGAGGCGCCAGCCGGTCGAGCGATCCTGCTGCATGTCCGGCCCCACCGAGCTGCAGATGAGGAGCACCGTGGCTGCGGTGATCGCGACCACCGGATTCCGGAGCCCCATGGCCGACATGAGGAGCACCGACACCACGAAGGCGCTGGAGATGGGGTTCTGGTCGCTGACGCCGGTGGAGATGCCGTTCACGAAGACGAAGACCACGCTGAGCGCGAGCGCGAAGAGGACCCATCGCGCGGGCTGGTGCATCAGGAGCGTCGCGACGAGCACCACCGCGGTCCCCCAGAACAGCACCCACGAGATGAGCATCCGGGTCGGGAAGTTGCTCTGGCCGGAAGGCGACCCGGAGGGGACGGGGTCGCGCGCGCGAGCCCGGATGAGCGCCTGGCGGCCGATGAGCGTGAGGTCCACCACCGCGGCTCCCATGATCGAGGCGAGACCCACGAGGAATCCCAGCCGGCGGAAGGGTTCGTTCACCCCCAGCCAGCCGTTGCTCCGGAGCCAGGGAGTGAGCAGCGATCCGATGATCGCGAAGACGGAGGCCGGGACGGCGATGCGCGAGCCGACGATGAGGCCGGCGCCGACGTTGGACATCGACAGCCCGCTGGCGCCGATCCACGCCACGCGGTCGATGAGCCATCCGCCCACGGCTCCGAGCCCCGCGCCGGTCCCGAGGCTCCGGATCGACTGCTTCAACAGCGTCTTGTCCGTCAGCGCGCGGATGATGTTCGCGACGGCGTAGCCGGACGGATAGTCCAGGTGCATCCGGTCCACGAGGACCGGCGTGTAGAGCATTCCCAGCCCCACGCCGAACATCCCGACGCAGCTGATGAAGAGAATGAGCTGCCAGACCGGCGGCAGCTCCATGCCCAGCCAGACCGCGGCCTGGATGAGGACGGCCATCGCGCCGAGCGAGGCGACGGACGCGGCCATCGTCTGCATGTAGTTCGCGCCGTGGCGACCCTCGGCCCCGTAGGGGTAGGTGACGACGCTGCCGAGGATGCCGGCGAGGATCTGCCCGGGGACGAAGATCCCGAGCGTGAAGTTCATGTACGCGGCGGCGACGCCGCCGAGCGGGCCGAGGATCAGCAAGGCCACCGCGGCGAGCATCAGGTGGTAGCCGGCCGTGCCGGGCCGGGGCAGCCAGGCGAATCGAACCCGAGTCTCGTCACCGCCGGACAGCGGGGCGTCCATCGACCTCTCCGGTTTCCCCCCGGGCGGCCACCTTCTCACAGTGGCGAGCCGTTCCGAGCACTTCCGCAGCCGTTTGACAGCGAGGCAGGCGCTCTGGCATCACCGCGCGCCGCAGCTCCCTGGCCCCGGAGCTGCCCGTGCTCGAAAGGAGGCCACCGATGATGCGCCTCCCGAGCATTCAGTCGACGAGGCTCTGAACAAGACGAGGTGAGGCGGCGTCTCCCGTCCGTCGTGGCGGGTGACGTCCCGTGGCGACTGGAGCCCTCGGCCTGCGCGCGAGCTCCCCTTCGCCGGGCCGAGATCTGCCGTCTCGCCGCGACCGTTGAACCGGACGTCCACCACGCGGCCCGTGCCCGCCCGCGTGCGTTTTCAAGAGGGCGCGTCTGGAGGTCCGACATGCTGACTGGAGCGAAGCTGGAGGCCCTCCTGGCGAAGCTGAAGAGGGCGCTGGATGACAGGGGAGATGCGGAGGCCGCGGAGAAGGTGTTCCGCGAGGTGATGGCCGAGGCCCAGAAGCTGGGCCTCGTGTCGGCGTACGTGCACTACGTGCTGTCCGGCCTGCTGGACCGGATGGGAAAGCTGGAGATGGCGTTCGACGAGATCAAGAAGGCAGCGAGGGCAGACCCGCTCGCGCTCCCGGTGCGTCACGCGTTCCTGGACGTGGCGGCACGGCTTCGCGCCGCGCTGGCAGATCCGGCCCGGGCCGCGGACGACGCCGACGTCCCGCGTCTCTACACGCTGCTCGTGGAGGCGGGCGAGGCCGATCTCGAGGCACACCTCGTGATGGTGCGCTTCGCGGTGGCCACCGCGCAGCTCGAGCGGGCTCGGGCGCTGGCGGAGGCCGTCACCACGCTCTTCCCGGCGGCTCGCGAGGCCTGGGAGGCGCTGGGCCGGGTGGCGCGGGCGCAGGGAGACGTGGCGCGTGCGGCGGCGGCCGATGCCGAGGCCGCCGTGATGGGCACGCAGCCGCCGCTGTTCGGCGTGACCGGAAAGGCGACGGCATGAAGATGGGTGGGGACGAGCTGCAGGCGGTGCAGGGCGCCCTCCTGGATGACTCCAGGGGGGCGCTCGTTCCCGTCGTGCGCGTGCCGCTGGACGTCCACCCGGCGCGCCGAGGGCGGCGATGGTGAAGATCGAGCAGATCCTGCTCAAGATGCAGACCGCGCAGAGCCTGCGCTGGCAGGACCCCGAGCTCGCGCAAGTCTTCGCGCGCTCGGCGCTGGAGGACGCGCAGGTGACCGAGGCCCTCCGGCTGGACCCGTTCCACCCCGGGGGGACCATGCTCTCGGCGAACCTCGCGCGCCGGCTCCGGGCGGCGCTGCGGAGCGGCCTGCGGGCGGTGGATGACCCTGCAATCCCCCGCCTGTACTCGCTCCTCGCCGAGGGTGGCGAGACGACGTTCTCCTGTCACGTGACGATGATCCGCTACGCGATCGCGACCGGGCAGACCGGGCGGGCGGTCACGCTGGCGGAGGCGGTGGTGACGCTGTACCCCGAGGAATCCCAGGCGTGGTCGATCCTCGCCGAGGCCGCGCGGGCCGCCGGGAACGAGCTGCGTGCCGGAGAGGCGGAGTTCCACCTCGGAGTGCTCGACCTCCGGCCCGGCTTCCGGGCTCCCCGCTGGGAGAAGGCCTAGAGAACCACCTGCTCCCGGTGCTCTCCGAACACGTCTCGCATCGCGTCCGAGATCTCCCCCAGCGTCGCCAGGGACTTCACCGCATCGAGGATCAGGGGGACCAGGTTCTGCCGCTCGTCCCTCGCCGCGGTCCGGAGCGCGTCGAGCCGCCGCTGCACCGACGCGCCGTCGCGCTCCTTCCGCAGCGCCTCGAGTCGCACCGCCTGCGTCCGCTCCACCCGCTCGTTGACGCGGAGCAGGCCCTCCGGCGCCGGTTCCTCCTCGCGAAACTCGTTGAGGCCCACCACGACGGACTCTCGCGTCTCGAGCGCCCGCTGCGCACGGTAGGCCGCGTCCTGGATCTCCTGCTGAGGGTACCCCTGGGCGATAGCCTCCACCATTCCCCCGAGGGTGTCGATCTTCCCGAGATACGCGTCCGCCCGGGCCTCCAGCTCGTCGGTCAGGCGCTCCAGGGTGTAGCTGCCGCCGAGGGGGTCCACCACGTCCGCCACGCCGGTCTCGTGGGCGATGATCTGCTGCGTCCGGAGCGCCAGCTTCGCCGCCGCCTCGGAGGGGAGGGCGAGCGCCTCGTCCTTGCTGTTGGTGTGCAGCGACTGCGCGCCGCCCAGGACCGCCGCCATCGCCTGCAGGGCCACCCGGACCACGTTGTTCTCCGGCTGCTGCGCAGTGAGCGTCGATCCGGCGGTCTGCGCGTGGAAGCGCAGCATCTGGCTCCGGGGGTCCTTCGCCTTGAACCGGTCCTTCATCACCCGGGCCCAGAGCCGGCGCGCGGCGCGGAACTTGGCGACCTCCTCGAGGAAGTTGTTGTGGACGTTGAAGAAGAACGACAGCCGCCCGGCGAACGCATCGACCTCGAGCCCGGCGCGTCGCGCCGCCTCCACGTAGGCGATCCCGTTCCCCAGGGTGAAGGCGATCTCCTGCGCCGCCGTCGAGCCCGCTTCCCGGATGTGGTACCCGCTGATGCTGATCGGATTCCACCGAGGCACTCGCTTCGCGCAGAACGCGAAGACGTCGGTCACGAGCCGCAGCGACTCGCGTGGCGGATACACGTAGGTGCCGCGGGCGATGTACTCCTTGAGGATGTCGTTCTGGACGGTGCCGGAGAGCTTCTCCACCGGCACACCCTGCTGCTCTCCCACGGCGGCGTAGAGCGAGAGGAGGATCGCCGCCGTCGAGTTGATGGTCATCGAGGTCGAGACCTCGCCGAGCGGGATTCCCTTGAGCAGCACCTCCATGTCCCGCAGCGAGCTGATCGACACCCCGACCTTGCCCACCTCGCCGCGGGCGCGCGGGTGGTCCGCGTCGCGACCCATCTGCGTCGGGAGATCGAAGGCGACCGAGAGGCCGGTCTGCCCTGACTTGAGGAGGTAGTGGTACCGCGCGTTGGCGTCCTCCGCGCTGCCGAACCCAGCGTACTGGCGCATCGTCCAGTGACGGGCGCGGTACATCGTGGGCTGGATGCCCCGGGTAAAGGGGTACTCGCCGGGGAATCCGAGTCGCTGCAGGTAGTCTGCGTCGGGATTCGCTGGCGCGTCCACCGGGTCGAGCTCGACGTCGCTCGTGGTCCGGAAGTCGTCCTTGCGCTCGGGAGATCTCGCCCGGGCCTTCGCCCAGACCTGGTCCAGCCAGCGTCGACGCTCGTCGGCCATGTCCTACTCCACGATGAGCAGCTTGGCGTTCGCCTCCACCGCGCTGCCCTCCTTCGCGAACACCTCGACGACGGTGCCCGCCTTGGGGCTCTTCAGCTCGTTCTCCATCTTCATCGCCTCGACCACCACCAGGCCCTGACCCTCGGTCACCTCGGCGCCGGGCGCCACCAGCACCCGGACCACCTTGCCCGGCATGGGCGCGGTGAGCACGACCTTTCCGCTCACGCTGAACCCTGCGGCGCCGGCGCGCAAGCTCACCGCCCGCTCGTCCGCCACGTCGACGGTGACGACCTCCGAGTCCACCAGGACCTGGACCTCGTCCCCCGACTCGTCGAGCTCGACGTCGTACGAGCGCGCGTCCACGAGGAGCGACACCGCTCCGTGCTCCAGCACCCGGGCGTCCACCGTGTGGCGACGGCCCCCGAGGGTCAGCGCGAACGTGCCGTCGCCCAGGTCCTCGATGTCCACCGGGACGGAGTCCTTCGCTCCCCGGAGGCGGGTGACGTAGCGCTTGGGCGCGCTCACCGCCGGCTCCCCCGTGCCCGGAGACGCCAGGGCGCGGGTCCCGAGGTCTGCCCGGAGACGGGAGTGAGGCTCCGTCGCCTGCGTGCATCGCGCTGGTAGGCATCCACCACCGCAGCGAGGAGCGCGACCTCTCCCCGGGTGGCATCGGTGCGCCCGAGCAGGGCCGAGTGGGCCCGGGGAAGGAACCCGGTGTCGTAGTTGCCGTCCACGAACTCCGGGTGCTCGAGGATGGCCCGCAGGTACCGGATGTTGGTGGTGATGCCCTTCACGACGTACTCGGCGAGGGCCCGCCGCATCCGGGCGATGGCCTCGGGCCGGGTCGGTGCCCAGACCGAGAGCTTGGAGATCATGGGGTCGTAGACCGTCGGCACGGTGTAGCCCGGGTACACGCCCGAGTCGTCGCGCACGTTCGGTCCCGACGGCACGCGCAGGTAGGTGATGCATCCCGGGCTGGGCATGAAGTTCTGTGCCGGGTCCTCGGCATAGACGCGCACCTCGATGCTGTGTCCGCGGGGTGGCTCGGTCCGGAAGCCGAGTGGCTCACCGCGCGCGACCCGGATCTGCCACGCGACCAGATCGAGACCGGTGACCCACTCGGTCACCGGGTGCTCGACCTGGAGCCGGGTGTTCATCTCCAGGAAATAGAAGTTGCGGTGCCGGTCGACGAGGAACTCGACCGTTCCCGCGCCGACGTAGCCCACCGCCTTCGCGGCGCGCACCGCCACCTCGCCCATCGCGGCGCGCATCTCGGGGTCGAGGATCGGCGATGGAGTCTCCTCGACGACCTTCTGGTGGCGGCGCTGGGCCGAGCACTCACGCTCGTTCAGGTGGACGGTGTTCCCCGCCTGATCGGCGAACACCTGGATCTCCACGTGGTGCGGCTCCTCCAGGTACTTCTCGAGGTACACCGCGTCGTTCCCGAAGGCGTTGAACGCCTCGCCCTGCGCGGCTCGCCAGGGGGACTCGAAGTCCGCGCCCCGCTCGACCCGTCGCATGCCCTTGCCGCCACCGCCGCCGGCCGCCTTGAGCATCACCGGAAAGCCGATCTTCTCCGCGTAGGCACGCGCCTCGGTCATCGTGGGGAAGGGCGCGACGCTGCCCGGGACGACGGGGACGCCGGCCTTCTCCATGTTTGCCCGCGCGCGGGTCTTCTCGCCCATGGCGTCCATCGCCGCCGCGGGCGGACCGATGAAGACGATGCCGGCCGCCTCGCAGGCGCGGACGAACGCCGCGTTCTCGCTGAGGAAGCCGTAGCCGGGGTGGACGGCGTCGGCTCCCGAGGACCCCGCCGCCTCGAGGATGCGCTCGAACGAGAGGTAGGACTCGCGCGAGGGCGGTGGGCCGACGCGGTAGGCCTCGTCCGCCATCCGCACGTGGAGCGCTGCGCGATCCGCGTCCGAGTAGACCGCGACGGTCGGGATGCCGAGCTCCCGGCACGAGCGGATCACCCGGACGGCGATCTCCCCTCGGTTGGCGATCAGGATCTTCCGGATGGGTCTCGTTCCCTGGGCCACCCTGCTCGCTTAGCACGGGCAAGCGAGCGTCGGCGCCGCCTGGACGGGGTCCCGGCCATGCCCCTCGGGCCCTACCTTGTCGGAGGACAGTCTGGACGAGGGGAGAAGGCGACGGTCATGAAACGAACGGCATGGCGATGGGTGGGAACGGGCGTGCTGGCGGGCGCCGCGACGCTCTGGCCGGTGACGGCGCTGGCGCAGTCCTCCAGCGGCTCGAGCTCCGGCGCGTCCGCGGGAACCTCCGGCGCGGGGAGCATCGGCGGGAACGCCGGAGCTCCGATGGGCACGGGAACCGCGGGGACGACGCAGCCCGGGACGCTGGCGCCGGGCACGGGGACAGCGCGTGACAGCACGGGCGCGTACTCGGGCACGGGCAGCGCAGGGACGACGGCGGGCAGCGACGGCACGCTGAACTCGCCCTCGCCGGCACCGGCGACGGGCGGCTCGGCCGCGGTGAATCCGAACACCGCCACTCCGGGCACCGGCAACGCCGCGGGACAGACCGGCACGACCGGGAGCGCGCTTGGCCAGTCGAGCACTGCGACCGGGACGTCGACCGGGACCGGAACGTCCTCGACGACGGGAGCGACGGGCACGGGCAGCACCGCGACCGGCACGGGGAGCACGGGCACCACCGGCTCCGGGATGACAGGGACCGGCGGCGCGGGGACGACCGGGACCGGCACGACCGGAACGACCGGGACCTACCGGGCTCCTGGATCGACCACGACGAACCCGACCGGCACGTATCGCGTCCCGGGGACGGGGACGGGCATCCCCGGGACTACCGGCACCGGAACCACCGGGACGGGCACGACGGGAACCGGCGCGACCGACCCCGCGACGGGCGCGAGCTCGGGCACCGGTCGCTGACCCTCCAAATGGTGCGGGGCTGGGTTCCGGAACCACGGTTCCGGACCCTCACCCGTTCTCGGCGACCGCGTCTTCACCTGGGTCTGGCTCCGCGTGCAGAGCGGGAGCCGCACCACATCCCGCGTGGTTCGCTCGACCCACGCGCGCGGCTTCCCGGTCCTCTGCTGCAGCCAGCGTGCTTGCCCGATCCGCAAACGGCCGGCGGCGGGACGCGTCGCGGTGTACGACCGCCGCATGCACCGACGGACCCTCCTCGAGCTGGTCGGAGCGACGGCACTGCTCCGCTCGTTCCCCGCGCACGCGGCCACCACGCCTCCGGCGCCGCCCGCGCTCCGCGTCACGCGATTGACCTGGGCGGGAGTCCGTCTCGTGGCCGGCGAGACCACGCTCTTCATCGACGCCACCGTGGACCCGTCCGAGCCGGGCAGCACGCCGCTCCAGGCGTCCACTCCGGAGCGCCACGCCCTGGTCACGCACTACCACGGCGATCACTGTCAGCCCGAGGCGCTCAAGCCCGTCTTCAACGCCCGCAGCCGGCTGGTGTGCGATCGCGACACGGCCCTCCGCGTGGGCGACCGCGAGGTCCCCCTCCTTCCCGTCGCGCTCTACCAGCCCGAGTTCCTGTCTCCGCGGACCGCCGACTTCGCCGTGTTCGCGGTGCCGGCCTCCGACGGTCTGGGCAGCCCGCAGGTCTCCTGGGTCATCGACGGCGGAGGCCGCCGGGTGTTCCACGCTGGAGACACGCAGGTCCACGGCCAGTTCTGGAACATCGGCCGCGCCTATGGCCCGTTCGACCTCGCCTTCCTCCCCATCAACGGCTTCCGTCAGACGCTCGGGCGCACCACCCGGGTGCCGGCGCCCATGTCGCTCACCCCGGAGCAGGCGGTCGAGGTCGCGCAGATCCTCGGCGCCCGTCGGGTGATTCCCATCCACTACGGGAACGCGGGACAGGGGTATGCCGAGGTGCCGGATCCGATCGGCGCCTTCGCGAAGGCGGCGAAGACGGCCGGCCTGCCGTACACCGTGCTCGCCCCGGGCGCGACGCTCGACTGAGCGGCGGAGCCGTGAATCCCACCCCCGGGGCCCGGTAAGGTGCCACGCGGGTGGCCGGACCTCATCACGTCGTCCTCGTCCCGGGCTTCTTCGGCTTCGCGAACCTGGGCGACTTCACGTACTTCGGGCACGTGCGCGACCTCCTCGCCGAGGCGGGCCCTCCTGTGGGCCTCGACGGCGAGATCCGCATCGTCTTCACCGAGCCCTCGTCCTCGCTGCCCCGGCGCGCGGCACTGCTCGCCGAGTCGATCCACCGGCTGCTCGAGCAGCGCGGCGGCATGGTGAGCATCGTCGGACACTCCACCGGAGCGCTCGATGGCCGGCTGATGCTCAACCCCGGGTCGGTCCTTCCCACCCGGGTGGACGTCGAGCGATGCGCCGCCGCCGTTCGCGCCGTGGTCGGGGTGGCCGCCCCGCACCACGGGACGCCGCTCGCGTCGCACTTCACTTCCTTGTTCGGGAGCCAGCTGCTGAAGCTGCTCTCGCTGGCCACGGTGTACTCGCTGCGAACCGGCCGGCTTCCGGTCGGCGTCGCGCTCCGGCTCGCGCGTCTGCTCCGGCGCCGGGACAGCACACCCACCGGGGTGGTCGACCAGCTCTTCCTCCAGCTTCTCTCGGACTTCGCGGGGAAGCGGCGGCGGGCGATCGAGGAGTTCTTCTCCAGCGTCCACAGTGACCAGGGTCTGGTGCCGCAGCTCGCTCCCGGGGCGATGGAGCTCTTCAACGCCGCCACCGTCGACCGCCCCGGCGTCCGCTACGGCGACGTGATCACCCGTGCGCGGCCGCCCGGCCTGCGCTCGCTCACCCGCGCCGGCCTGAGCGGCTACGCCCAGACGACCCATGCCCTCTACGTCGTCCTCTACCGGCTGGCCCGCGGGCGGTCCGGCGATCCACCCGCGAGGCTCACACAGGAGCAGCGCAAGTTCCTCCGTCGCGCGTACGGGAGCATTCCCGACCACAAGGCCAACGACGGCATCGTCCCCACCCTGAGCCAGGTGCGCGGACACCTGGTCGCCGCCGTCTGGGCCGACCACCACGACGTCCTCGGACACTTCCACCGGCCACGCCACGTCCCGCCCCACTTCGACTGGGTGGCGTCCGGAACGGGCTTCGACCGCGAGCACTTCGAGGCGGTGTGGAAGGCGGTGGCCCGCTTCCTCGGCGAGGCCGGCGAGGCGTCCTAGGCGCTCAGGCCGTCGACGCCGGCGAGATCGACTCCGCCACCGGAGACGGAGCGACCGGACCGAGGGGAGGGCGGCGGAGGCGGGCCGCGATCCACCACATCCACGCGGGCGTCACGATCTGCCCGCGGCGGACGGCCAGGACGAGGAACCAGGCTCCCAGCGCCGTTCCGAGCACCATCGCCGGCACGCTGGCCTCCGGGCCGAATGCGCCGCCGGTGAGCAGGCCAGGACCGGGGAATCGCGCGTCCGCCAGGACCGGGAGGGGGAAGCCCGAGACGGGCGAGCCCCACACCGGGCCCTCGAAGAGGTTCCAGGACCAGTGCAGCCCGATCGGCATCCACAGCGAACGGGTCGCCACGTAGGACGCCGCGAGCAGGGCTCCGGCCTCGATGGCGATGGCGACCCCGCTGACCCAGGTGGCGCCCGGGTTGCCACGATGGCCGAGCCCGAAGAAGAGCGCGCTGGCGACGAGAGCCAGCCAGGTTCCGATCGCCTGCTCGAGCTGACGGAAGATGATGCCGCGAAAGAGGACCTCCTCGAAGATTCCGACGGCGAGGAAGAGTCCAACGGCGCGGATGAGCAGCTCCGCCCGGCTCGTGTCCTCGGGGAGCGGCGCCCAGCCCAGGAGCTGGTAGCCGCCACCGAGCGCGATCACACCGGTGACGACGGTCAGGAGCAGCGCGCCGAGGAGAAAGCCCCGGGCAGTCTCGGACACCGAACCCGCCAGCCCGAGCCCTGCATCGCGCGGGCGCTTCCCCTCGAAGAGCCAGAGGCCGAGGGCGAAGATGATCGTCGTCAGCACCGCGTTCCGGGTCGCCCCGGTGAGGGTGACGTTGGAAGCGCGCATCAGCGCCGGGGACATCCAGAACAGCACCCGGCCGATGACCGCTGCCAGGAGCAGCGTCCACAGCAGCCGTGGGATGGGCGCGAGGAGGAAGCGGCGGAGCAGGGCAGGCATGTCGAGGACCGAGGAGGAGACGCCTCACCCCCGGTTCGCTTGCGGAGCCTAGTTCGTTTGGCGGATCCCCGCCGGTCGAAGCGCGAGGCTCAGCCGTCGATCGGGAAGACCAGGTGCAGCCGCTGGAACATCTTCTGCGGGCACTCCACCGGGCGGTTGCACGCGCGGGGCTGGTCGCGTCGGCAGACCCGGACCTGCGGCTCGCGAGGCTTTGCGGTGGGAGCGGTGTCGCGGAGGAGCGCGGGCGCCGCGAGCATCCCGATCCCCGCGGCCCTCACCGCGGTGGACCCGTGACCGGTCGCAGTCGAGGCCAGGGTCGGAGCGAGGTGGGCGACGACGGACGCCGCACGCCACGCGGACGGCGGAGTCAGTGCCGCGCCGGCGACGAGGAGGATCATCGCGGCGATGGAGCAGGCGACCAGCGGGGAGTCCTTGCGCATGGCGAACCTCGCGATACACCGCGGAGATCTCACGGGCGGAGGGGCCGGGCAAGGCGGGGGATGGGGAGTTGCAGCCGGCACACCGCTGGCTGCAGCCAAGCGTTTTGCCGTGTGTCCTGGACGCCTCAGCCGTCCAGCGCCGAGTTGATCAGCGGCGCGACGATCTTCATTCCCGGGTCCTCGGCGTTGTAGCCATTGGGAGGCTCCTGGATCCGGAACTGACGATTCTGGCCGATGAACTGCTGGAGGAAGCGGTCCATCCCGACGAACTCGCTGTAGCACTTGTAGCTCTCGCCGGGAGGCCACTCGAGGTACTCCCACCAGTGGTGCTTCTTCTCCATCTGCTGGCAAGCGTGGCTGCCGATGAAGGTGATGATGGTGCTGCAGTGGCTGTCGTTGATCTGCCGCTCCCAAGGGACGAAGTAGCTCCAGTTGCTGCGCGTCGCGATCGTGCTCAGCAGCCGGTCCTCGTCCATCTTCCAGAACGTCAGCACGCCTTCCTTGCTCAGTCCCCAGAAGCTCTCGTAGGAGAAGCGGGAGTAGTTGTAGTCGCGGCTGTAGCCCGTGTACGCGAAGTGGTCCTGCGGGAACTGGTCCGCCACCACGAGGTTGATGCTGCCGAAATCTCCGGCGCTGAAGCCCGGGATCTGCGAGAAGACGGGGACGAGCCCCCAGGCCTCGTCGATCGTCCAGTGGAGCAGGCGAGAGATCCCCCAGCCCCCCGGGGTGAAGTAGATCGGCCCGGAGTCGTTGAGCAGCCACGACCTCCGCGGCTGGAGCCCGTTGCGGACGAACCAGTACGCGGCCGAGGTTCCGGTCCCGCCGGCGCTGAATCCGGTGACCAGCAGACGGTCGATGTTGGGGAACGCCTGGTGGGCCCAGGAGACGACGGCGAGCGTGTTCCCGTAGCCGACGTGCGCCCACGGCAGTGGCGGCTCGACGCCCCGCGGATCGTTGTAGGTCGCGTAGCGGTTCCCCACGTGGACGTCGCCCGTGCAGTACGGCACGTAGACGATGTTCCAGTTCTTGGTGATCAGGTCGGTCCGGTCGCGGAAGGGCATTCCCGGGTCCGCGCCGTTGACGAGCGGTGAGACGTACTTCGCGGTGAACTGCTGCATGTAGTCGTCCGGGATGCCGTTTGGATTGGCAGCTCCGAGGACGCCGGCGCGGCCGCTGCACGTGTCGTAGTCCCAGCAGGCCCCTCCGCCCTCGAAGAAGAACAGGACGTCGGGCGACGCGGTCCGGCGGACGAAGAACTTGAACTGCGATCCGTTGCCGCACCACGTCCCCGGGGGCGTGACCTTCTCCCAGGCGTAGGAGTTGCCCCCGTCCACCAGGACGTGGACGATGGTCTCGAGGAGGCTCTCCGCGCGCGCCGGCAGCGGTGCCAGCGCGAGGACGGCGGTCAGCAGACCCCAGACGATCCGCCGGGTCATGTGCTTCCCCCTCTGCTCGGGACCGCGCCCGTTCGCGGCCGCTGAAGCGTCCGCCAGCACCGCTGCCGGCGCAAGTCGGCGACCCCCGGCGAATCGCGTGACGCGCGTCGTCGACGTGTCACACTCCGGGTGTTTGTCCTCCGGTCATGACGCGGCGCGCGTCGGTTGCCACCCTCGCACGCGCCCGGCCGGGGCTCGCCATACTGCGTCTCCGTGTCCCGCCGGTACCGCTGGCTCCTGCTGCTCTTTGCGCTGCTCCTTGCGGCCCTGGCCGCGGGGATCGCGGCCACCCGCTCGGTCGAGCCGGTTGCGGAGAGGCGGATCGCGCCTCCCGCGGTCGTGCCGGCTCCTCGTGCCCCCGCGCCTCCGCCGCCGCCTGCGCTCGCTCGCGTGGCGGCCCCGCCTCCGCCGCCGGCCGCTCCCGTACCCGACCCTGCGGCGCTCCCGCTTCCCCCGGGATCGCCCGCGCCGGTCATCGACGAGGGCTACCCGGTGAGCCTCGAGCGGCTGCGCGCCGAGCTCCCCCGCAACCGCTACTGGATCGACTCGGCGCCGACGAACGACCCCCAGGAGCTGAAGCGCCGCGAGACCGAGGCCGCCGCCTGGAACGACCTCCACGGGAAGGTCCTCTCCGGGACGGCGACCACGGATGAGATCCACACGTGGGTGGACCACCGGCGCCAGGTCTCCGAGGACGCGATCGAGCTCGCCCAGCGGATCCTGGCCGAGCAGGGCTCGGAGCTGCCGGACCGTGACCGCGGCCTCCTGGAGCTGGCGGTCGAGATGCACCGCACCCGCCTGGACGAGCTTCCGCGTCAGGAGTCCGAGGCCCAGGCGCGAAAGGTGGAGCAGGACCGGCGGCGAGCGGAGTGGAAGGCCGGTTCGCCGCCGCCCTGAGCTCAGCGCGCGAGCGGGGACGGGGCGAGCTGCTTCGACGGCTGGGCGGCCGCCCGTCGACGGAGCTCGGGTAGCGCGAAGGGCCGCCACGCGGGCCGCAGGTAGAGGACCAGCGCTGCGATCATCGTCAGAGCGAACGAGGGAAGCCCGTGCAGCAGCGCGATGCCGACGTGGAAGAGCACCGCCACCGGCAGCAGCCAGCTGCGCAGTCGCACCGGCGCGAGCAGGGCGAATGCCAGGCAGAGCTCGAGCACCAGCACACCCCAGGTCATCGGGACGACGAGTCGGCTCGGCCCCACGAGGTCGGTGAGCCACCGCAGCGGTCCCCAGGCGCCGAACTTGGGATGCGACCACCAGTAGTAGAGCGCCGTCCCGTTCGCCCACTCCTCGCTCCGGAGCTTCAGCACCGCCGCGAAGAGGTAGATGATCGAGACCTGGAGGCGGAGGAGGAGGAGCCCGGTCTGCGCCGCGACGGACGCGGGCGCGTTCCCGTCCCCGACCCCCCGCCAGTGCCAGCGCCTCCGATCGGTGAACGCCACGGGAAGCAGCAGGAGGGTCAGCGTGGCAGCGACGACGTCGCCCCCGTCGAAGACTGCTGCCGATGCGGCGAAGCTATAGGACACCCACCAGTGGGGCAGCGCGGTGAGGCGAGGTCTCCAGCCGCTGATGACCAGCAACAGGACGATGACTGCCACGAGCTTCGCGAGGACCAGGTGCTCGCGCCCGAGGAGGAAGAGGCTCAGCCCGTCGATGGCGTGGCGGTCCAGGATGCCCGCGTCGTCGACGACCAGCGGATGGAAGAGCTGCCCGGCGGGATTCGCGACGAGGGTGAGCAGCGTCGCGGCCGCGAGCAGCGAGCGCGCCACGCCGTAGACGTTCGTCCAGGGTCTGTCGGCCTGGCTCAGCACTGGACGTCCAGGCGGGCGTACTTGACCGGCATCGAGACCGCCCGGTGCGTGCCGGCCCACGCCCAGGGAACCGGCGTCCGGTCCAGCAGCAGGACGTCACCGCAGAGCTGGGGATGCTGCGCGAGGTTCCGCACCGGAACGCCCGGAAAAGCCGTCTCCGGCAGCTCGCCCTCTCGGAGCGTCGCATCCGACCACTCGAGCGGGGCATCTCGCAGGAGCGCCCGGAGCTCCGAGCTGTGTCCCACCGGTCCCCGTCCGAAACCGAAGAGGTTCCTCGGAGAGGCCAGAGGAAAGTCGGCCCTCACCCACGAGGGGCCGCGAAGGCGAAACAGCTCCATGCGGTCCTGCAAGGGGGAGGCGAAGTACCCCCAGAACTGCGGAGCGACGGCGAGAAGCTGGAGGCGCCGCCCCGCGGGCGCTCGCAGGGGCGATTCGAGCCAGTTCAGGGCGAAGAGGCAGACGATCGCAGCGGCGAGGAGCCGCGCCATCTGCCGTGGACGCATGGGTCAGCCCTCGATGCGCTCGAGCTTCAGCGCCATCGAGCCAGCGAGCTGCTCGGTGAAGAGCGCCGAGCTGAACAGGGCCCACGCCGGCTGCGCCGCGAGCTGCGGCGAGGTGAGCTGCGGGGTGGGGCGCGGAGCAGGACCGGGGCGAGTTCGCGGATTGGGATTCGGCACGTTGGCAAAGAGAGGCTCGTCCTGCTGGAGCTGCGGGGTGGGGCGCGGAGCAGGACCGGGGCGCGTTCGCGGATTGGGATTCGGTACGTTGGCAAAGAGAGGCGCGTCCTGCTGGA
>Ga0207657_10000009_pt1 | contig 187503 bp, 160 predicted proteins | sample KBSC33metaG_FD_184316 | JGI IMG/M metagenome (GOLD analysis project Ga0207657, IMG submission 184316) | Corn rhizosphere microbial communities from Kellogg Biological Station, Michigan, USA - KBS C3-3 metaG (SPAdes) (version 2) | ecosystem: Host-associated > Plants > Roots > Rhizosphere >...
AACGTCCTCACCCGGGCGGTGGTCCTCTCCCCCGGGGAAGTCCTCCTCTCCGAGAGCCTCCCGCGCGACGAGCCGGCGGCCGAGCAGGACGTCCCCAGCTGGTTCCCTCCCGACGCTCCCCTGCCCACCCTGGAGGAGGCCGAGCGCCAGCTCGTCGAGCGGGCTCTGGTCCTCACCCGGGGCCACAAGGGACGGGCCTGCCAGATGCTCGGGATCAGCCGGCCGACCCTGGAGCGAAAGCTCGCGAAATACGCGGCTACACGTTCCGTGAAGCCTCCACTCAAGAGTGTCAGTTGAGCGAAAATGTCGTCTGACGCACGCTTGCTCGCCTAATTGAACGTTTCGTTCGGTCCATTCCAGGACGTTTAAACGATTCGTTCAATCCCCACGCCCGCCCGGCCGTCAGCGCCTGTCCTTCCAGCCGCATTTCTGTCCAGGTTTCGACCGTTTGTCGCGGGGTCCCCCCGACCACGGGACACGGCACGCGTCTTGGATTCACTTCTCCCACACGTCACTGCCGGAGAGGACCTTCCCATGCACGGCTACAATCGCCCCCTTGGCCCCATCGGGTCGAACGTCGTCCCCCCGCTGCAAACCACCTCCTCCGGAATGCTGGTGACCCCGAACAAGGTCACCGCGCCCCAGGAGTCCATCGACTTCAAGGGGTACTTCAAGGTCGAGACCTTCCCCCACAACGCGGTCATCTACCGTCCGGGGGACGCGAGCGACCGCGTGTACTTGCTCAAGACCGGCCGGGTCCGCCTCATGCGGCTGGGCCGGAACAGCCAGCGGTCGGTGGTGTCCATTCTCCGGCCCGGTGACCTCTTCGGCGAGCTGTTCCGTCCCGAGGGAACTCCCATCGAGGAGCTGTCGGTGGCGGCCGGCGAGGCGGAGGTGTGGAGCATCGAGGGCCGCGACTTCCGCGCCCAGCTCGAGGCGCGCCCCACCCTCGCGGTGGACGTGGTCCGCGCCTACGCCGAGCGGGTCCGGTCGCTGAGGAAGCGCGTGCTGGGCCTGACCTTCAAGGAGGTCCCCGCGCGGCTGGCCGACACGCTGCTCACGCTGGCCGAGGCGCACGGCGAGCGGTGCCCGCACGGCGGTGAGACCGACCTCCGCGGTATCACTCAGCAGGATCTGGCAGACCTCGTCGGTGCGTCGCGCTCCTTCGTCTCGACGCTCATCAACGAGATGAAGCGGGACGGCATGCTCGGAAACGTGGGCCGCATCCTCTGCGTCCGCGACCAGAAGGCGCTGCGGAAGATCGCCTCCGCAGAGAAGTAGCCGAGCCGGAAGGCACGGGTGCGAGAGGGCTCGCCGCCGTCCTCCCACGGTGGCAGTCTCCCTCGCCCCCCGTGCCGACTCTTCCCGAGACCAGGACCCAGGCGGCCGAGCGTCACCGCGAGGAGCGCGCCCAGGCCGAGACCGTCGCCGCGGCGCTGGACCGCCGCATGGCGGGGGTGGCGAACGTCCGGGTGGTGGCCTTCCTTGCGGCGGCCGCCTTCGTGCTCCTCACCATCTTCCACCGGCTGCCGGCCTGGGGGTACGTGCCGGCGCTCGTCGCCGCGCTGGGGTACGGCGCCCTCGCCTTCTGGCACGGGCGATTGCTCCAGGCGGAGGCCCGTGCCCGTGCGGAGGCGGCCTACCATCGCCGCGGCGAGGACCGGCTGACGGGCGCCTGGCATGCGCACCCGCCCGGAGGACCTCCTCCGGAATCCCTCGCCGACCACCCGTACGCGCTGGACCTCGACGTCTTCGGCCATGGCTCGCTCTTCCAGCTGCTGGACGAGGCCGCCACTGCCCACGGTGAGCAGCGGCTCGCCGGCTGGCTGTCGGCGCCGGCCGGACCGGACGAGGTCCACCACCGTCAGGGGCAGGTGCGCGAGCTGGCCGGCCGGCCGGGGTTCCGGCGCGACCTCGCGGTGGAGGGCAGGCTCGGGGGAAACGCCCGGGTCTCCCCGCGGGCCTTCATCGCGTGGGCCGAGTCACCGCCCGCGATGGACGGAGTGCGCTGGATGCGGCCGATCGCCCCGGTGGTGCCGGTGCTCTTCGCGGCGGTCGTCGCCGCGGCGGCGATGGACCTGCTCCCCGGCGAGGTGCCCTGGCTCTTCCTGCTCCTCCCGGCGGCGCTCCTGCTCCTGGCCCGGCGCGGCATCGTCCAGAGCTTCGAGGGGCTGGAGCTGGGTCAGCGCGGGGCGGACCGGCTCGCGCGCGCGCTCCTCCGGGTGGAGCAGGAGCCGTTCACGTCGCCCGAGCTGCGCGCGCTCGCCCGCGGAACCGCGCGCGCCGTCGCCCCGAGCGCGGCCATGCGACAGATCGCCCGGCTGTCCTCCCTCGCCGAGCAGCGGAGGAACCAGCTGCACGTGGTGGTGAACGTCCTCACCCTCTGGGACCTCCACGTCTTCTTCCGTCTCGACGATTGGCGACGGCGCAACGGACGCGAGGTGGCGGGGTGGCTGGACCGCCTGGCCGACGTCGAGGCGCTGGCCTGCCTCGGCGGCTATCTGCACGACCGGCCGGATCTGGTGATGCCCGAGGTGGTGGAGGCGGGTCCGAGCTTCGTCGCCGAGCGCCTCGCACACCCGCTCCTGGACGACGCGGTTCCCAACGACGTGTCGCTGGAGCGGCCCGGCCAGCTCCTGCTCGTGACCGGGTCGAACATGTCGGGGAAGTCCACCCTGCTCCGGGCCATCGGGCTGAACACGGCACTCGCCCTGGCCGGCGGGCCGGTCTCGGCGCGCCGGCTCTCGCTGTCCGCCCTCCACACCTGGACCAGCATGCGGGTCCAGGACTCGCTCGAGCAGGGGGTCTCGTTCTTCTACGCCGAGGTGCGGCGGCTGAAGCACGTGCTGGAGGGCGCCGCCGAGCATCCCCGGGAGGCGCTGGTCCTGGTGGACGAGATGCTCCTCGGCACCAACACCCGGGAGCGGCGGCTCGCCTCCGAGGAGGTGCTCCACCTCCTGGTCCAGACCGGATGCATCGGCGCGGTCACGACGCACGACCTCTCGCTGGCGGAGCTGGCGAGGACCCCGGGGAGCTCGCTCGTCCCGGTGCATTTCCAGGACGTCCTGGAGGACGGCCGGATGCGCTTCGACTACACCCTTCGCCAGGGAGTGGTGCAGAGCACCAACGCGCTCCGGGTGCTGGCCCTGGCCGGCATCCCGGTGCGAGACGACGCCCGCGAGTGAGAGGGAGCACGCCGACGATGGCCCGACCGGACCCGCACAGCCACACCGACCTCGCCCAGCCCCACCAGCAGCACCTCGCGTGGAAGGCGGAGGTGGATTTCGCCGGACGGACGCTCCGCGCGACCGCGACCCTCCGCTTCGACCGCGGCGGCTCGGCGGTCGATCTGGACGGCCGGGGGCTCGTCATCGAGTCGGTGACCTCGCCGGATGGGCGACCGCTTCCCTTCGAGCTCGGGCCGACGGAGCCCATCCTCGGTGAGCGACTGCGGATCACCTTGCCCCCGGGGGTGGACACCTGCGTCATCCGCTACCGCACCGGGCCGGAGGCGTCGGCGCTGCAGTGGCTCGAGCCAGCGCAGACCGGCGGGGGAACGGCGCCGTTCCTCTACAGCCAGTGCCAGGCGATCCACGCGCGCTCGGTGGTACCGCTCCAGGACACGCCACGGCTGCGCATCACCTACGAGGCCGAGCTCACCGTCCCCGCCGGGCTCCGCGGGTTGATGGCCGCAGCCGCGGTCGACCGCGAGGTGCGTGGAGACCGCGCGGTGGAGCGCTACCGGATGGACGAGCCGATCCCGCCCTACCTGTTCGCCTTCGCGGTGGGCGAGCTGCAGGCGCGGGACCTCGGCCCCCGGAGCCGCGTCTGGGCGGAACCCTCGGTGGTCGAGCGGGCCGCGCACGAGTTCGCCGGCGTGGACCGGATGCTCACCTCGGCGGAGGCGCTGTTCGGGCCCTACCCCTGGGGGCGCTTCGACCTGCTCGTCCTGCCGCCCTCGTTCCCCTACGGCGGGATGGAGAACCCGCGGCTCACCTTCCTCACGCCCACGCTCCTCACCGGTGACCGGTCGCTGGTGAACGTCGTTGCGCACGAGCTCTCGCACAGCTGGACCGGGAACCTCGTGTCCAACGCGACCGCGGAGGACTTCTGGCTCAACGAGGGCTTCACGGTCTTCGCCGAGCGGCGGATCCTCGAGGTGCTCGAGGGGCCGGAGATGGTGGCGCTGCACGCGGCCGTGGGACGGCAGGCGCTCGACGAGGCCGTGGCGAACTTCCGCGACCGCCCGCAGCTCACCCGGCTCCGCACCCGCCTCCAGGACGTGGACCCGGACGACGCCTTCAGCCAGGTCCCCTACGAGAAGGGGTACCTGTTCCTCCGGGCGCTCGAGGAGGCGGCGGGCCGCGGGGCCTTCGACAGGTTCCTCCGGCGCTACATGGACACGTTCCGCTTCCAGTCGATCACCACCGAGGAGCTGCTCGACCTGGTCCGGGCCGAGCTCCCCGGGGCGCTGGAGGCGGTGGACGCGCCCCGGTGGATCGACGGCGAGGGCGTTCCCGCCGGAGCGCCGGTGGCGCGCAGCGGCCGGCTGGAGCGGGTGGAGGAGCTGAAGACGCAGCTGCCGCCGCCCGAGGCGAGGGACTGGTCTCCCTGGGAGTGGCAGGTGTACCTGAACCGGCTGCCGCGACCTTCCCCCGCCGAGGTGATGACGGCGCTCGACGACCGGTTCCACCTCACCGAGGCGCCGAACCCGGAGGTGCTGGTCGCGTGGCTGACGGTGGCCATCCGGAGCGGTCACGCCCCGGCGGTGCGCCGGGCGGAGACGCTGCTCGGCGAGGTGGGGCGGATGAAGTACCTCAAGCCGCTCTACGCGGCGCTCATCGCCGGTCCGGGGACCCGCAGCCTGGCCGAGGCATCCGCGCAGCGGTACCGGAAGCGGTACCACGTCATCGCCGCCGCCGGGGTCGAGTCGCTGCTGCGCAAGGGTGCATGAGAGTTCAGCTCCTGTTCTTCGAGGGCTGCCCGCACGTCGATGCAGCTCGCCGGGCCTTGCGAGAGGGACTGGACTCGACCGGGCTCGGCGACGTCGTCGTGGAGCAGATCGACGTCGATGCGGCTTCCACGCCGGTGGAGCTCCGGGACTGGGGCTCACCCACCATCCTGATCGACGGCGTCGACATCGCGGGCGAGCGAGGGCCGACGGGTCGGAGCTGTCGCCTCTACGGGAACGCCAGGCAGGCGAGAGCTCCCTCGAAGAACCTCATCGAGGAACGACTTCGCCGAGCGCGGGACGGGACCGAACGCCGAGAGTGAGCGCTCGAGTGGCCGGGGTCACCCGAGCGCGTCGAACACGCGCGGCAGCGCCTCGTAGCGGAGCTGGAAGGGCGTGCCCTCCGGCGGCCAGGGCTCATCCACCGTCGAGCCCTCCAGCATCTCCAGGCGGCCCTCGGCGATCCGGACGACGAACGTCGCGCCGTGCGCGAGCCCGTCGAAGTCGGCGAACACGTCACCGAACCACACCGCGTCCTTCCCGAGTCGCGCGGGCGGCACGTCCTCGGACACCATGAGGTCGGAGAAGAAGCCCACGCCGCTGAAGGTCCGCTCGAGGACCCGCACCTGGCCCACCTGGGCACGGAGGGCCGGGAAGCTCGGGTGGTCGCCGGCGAAGAGCTTGTCGAGCACGGCGCGCTCGAGGTCGGTCAGCTCCATCGGGCAATCACCCCCGCGCCCGGCTGCGCCGCGGACCGAACAGCTCCCGGCCGGCCGGGGAGGCGCCGTCGGCCTCGGCCTCGAGCCGCGCGCGCGCGAGGGCGAGCCAGGTGGGGTCCTGCTCCATCCCCAGGAAGCGGCGTCCGAGCCGGAGGGCGGCGACGCCGGTGGTCCCGCTGCCCGAGAAGGGGTCGAGGACCAGCCCGCCCTCGGGGGCGGTGGCCTCGATGATGCGCCGGAGGAGGGCGACGGGCTTCTGCGTGGGGTGCTTGCCGTGGGCCTTCTCGTCCTGGCGCGGGCTGGTGAGGGTCCAGATGCGTCCCTGTCCGTCGGCGTCGAGCTCCTCGTCCCCCGGACGCGGGAGGGCCCAGACGTCGCGCATCTGCTTGCCGCCGTTCTCGGCCTTCATCCGCGGGTAGTCGAAGCGGTGCTGGAGACGTCCGGGGCGGCGCGGCGCGGCCCAGATGAGGATCTCCGAGCTGTGGGTGAAGTAGCGGCAGGAGAGGTTGGGGCTCGCGTTCGGCTTGAACCAGGTGACGGTGTTGAGCAGCCGCCAGCCGAGGGCCTGGAGCGCGAAGCCGGCGGAGAAGATGACGTGCTGCGTGCCGGAGATCCACAGTGAGCCGGTGGGCTTCAGGACCCGTCCACAGGCCTCGATCCACGCGCGGGTGAAGCGGTGGTCCTCGTCGATGCCGCGCGAGGCGTCCCAGGCGCCCTTCCCCACCGGGGCGCGGCGGCCGGACTGGCAGGTGAATCCACCGTTGCTCAGGAAGTACGGCGGATCGGCGAAGGCGAGGTCGACGCTCTCCGCGGGCAGCGCGGCGAGCCGCTCGAGGCAGTCACCCGCGTGCAGCGCCCAGCCGGGCCCGGAGGCCCAGGCACGCAGCTCGGGGAACGGAGTGCCCGGTGGTGCTGGGCGTGCGGCGCGCGCGGCGTTCGGCATGCCCGGCCCACGCTACAGGAGCGATCGATCGCGGCCAGTTCCGTGCGAGTGCTACAGGCCTGACGCGTGGCGAGCGGGTCAGGCCGCGAGCGCGCCCGAGAAGTCCGGATACACCTGGACCCCGTCCACCGCCCGCGGCCGCCCCTCCTCGCGGGCCAGCGCCCGGTCGAGGGCGAGCAGCGCGATCTCCAGCTGGTCGTCGGTGGGCTCCAGCGTGGTGATCCGCTGCAGCCACATCCCGGGGCTCACCAGGGCCCTGAGGACCCGCGGACAGTCCGCGCGCGCCGAGCGCCTCTGCAGCTCGTAGGCGATGCCGGCCACCGGGAACGCGAGCAGGACCTTGAGGAACAGCACGAAGAGCGTCTGCACCGTGCCCACCGCGGAGACGGTGGGGACGAAGGGCAACACCACGATGTGCAGCAGCACCGCGACGCCCACGACGACGAAGAGGAAGCTCGTGCCGCAGCGCGGGTGCTGGGTGGTGAACCCGCGCGCGTTCGCCACGGTGAGCGGCAAGCGCGACTCGTAGGTCCAGATCGCCTTGTGCTCCGCCCCGTGGTACTGGAACAGCCGCTGCGCATCCTTCGTCCGCGCCACCAGCGCGAGCCAACCGACGAGGATGGCGATCCGGAACACGCCGTCCACGAGGTGGAAGAGCATCCCCTTCAGGCTCGGATCGCGGCCCAGCAGCTTGAACGCCCCGAGCGTCAGCAGATGCGGCGCCGCGATGAACAGCGCCACCATGAACAGGAAGGACACGCCGAGCATCAGCCCGCGCGCGAGGTCACCGGTGGGCTTCGCCTCGGGCGCGGCCTCGGCCGGCGCCGCGGAGGTCGGTGGCGCCGCGGACTCGGCCTGCTCGGCGCTGAACGCCAGCGCGCTGAACCCGTTCCACACCGACTCGATGAGCACCACCGCTCCCCGGAAGAACGGCTTGCGGAGGAACCGCGCCTTCGGCCAGAGCGTCTCCCAGGCCTCCTCGCGCACGGCGATCTGCCCGTCGGGACGGCGCACGGCGACGACGAGGCTGGCCGGAGAGCGCATCATCACGCCCTCCAGGACCGCCTGCCCACCGATGTAGGGACGCTCGCTCACCTCGAGGAGGCTCGGAGTCGCTACGCCTTGGCCTTCGGCGCCTTCTTGGCGGGGGCCGCTGCGCCGGGCTTCGCCTCGTACTTCTTGCGGAACCGCTCCACGCGACCCTCGGTGTCGACCAGCTTGTACTTGCCGGTGAAGAAGGGATGGCAGGCCGAGCAGATCTCGACGTGGAACGAGCCGCGGGTGCTGCGGGTCTCGATCACGTTGCCGCAGGCGCAGGTGATGCGGGAGGGCGGGTAGACCGGGTGGAGGTCGGGCTTCATGGTGCGTACGGCTCCAGTTGTCGGACCGCCTTGCCCCGGGCGACGAGATGTCCCCGGAGGACTGGCGGGCGAAGCAGCGTCGTCTAACAGCGGAGACGTCGTTTCACAACTGGCGACGTCTACTTCTTGCCCTTGGGCGGGGGGGATTTCTTCAGTCCTGTCAGGCCCTTCTGCGCCAGCTTGGCCTCGGCGGACTTCGGGTAGTCCTTCACCACCTGCTCGTAGGCGAGCCGGGCGGCCTCGGGATTCTTGAGCCGGGCGAAGCAGTCACCGCTGCGGACGTAGGCCAGCGGCACCGACTTGGACTTGCCGAAGCTCTTGATGAGCTGGCCGTACTCCGGAAGCGCCTCGGGGCAGTTGTCCTGGCCGTAGTACGACTCGGCCAGGGCGAAGTGCGCGTCGCCGGCCAGGTCGTCCTTGGGCCACTTGCGGATGAAGTCCACGTAGAGGGCGCGGGCCGTCTGGATGTCCCCGGACTTGGCCTTGCTCTGGGCCAGGGCGAAGAACTCCTTCTTGTCGGTGGGCCGCGGCACGTCGTCGGGCGTCTTCTTGCTTTCCGCGGAGGCGGCCGCCCGGGTCTCGAGCGCGTCGAGGTTGTGGGTGTAGGCCTCCACCTGCCCGCGGAGCTGCGCGAGGTCCTCGATCACCTTCTGCAGCTGCACGCTGGTGTCCGCCCCGCTCCGGCGCGAGGCCTGGTCCAGCGAGTCCAGCGCCTTGGTGACCTCGGCGACCTTCTGGTCGATGCGCGGAAGCTGCTGGTCCAGCTTCTCCGCCTGGGCCTTCTGCTCGGCGCGGAGATCCTTGTCCAGCTTGTCCACCCGCGTCTCGAGGGTCTTGCCCGCCTCGGACGAGTAGAAACACCCTCCGAGGGACAGGGCCCCGAGACAGAAGGCGGCGCGCGCGACCCGCATGCGAGGCACTAGTGCCGGAACTCCACTCGCCGGTTCGCGGCCCAGGCGTCCTCGGTGTGACCCTCGACCGCGGGGCGGTTCTCGCCGTAGCCGACGGTGTCGAGCTTCGCCGGAGCGACGCCGAGGTCCACCAGGTACTTGCGGACGCTCGCCGCGCGGCGGTTCGAGAGCTGGAGGTTGTACTCCTCGGTCCCGCGCTCGTCGGCGTGGCCCTCGAGGGTGATCTTCTTCACCGTCCCCTTCTTGATGCAGTCGGAGAGGTCGTTCAGCTGGGTCCGGGCCTCGGGGGTCAGCGCGCTCTCGTTGAAGGCGAAGTGGAGGGGCGACCAGTTGCAGGTGTCGGTCGCCGCGGCCTTGGCGCAGACGCCCGACTGGCAGCTCTCACCCGTACCGCAATCGTCGTTGGTGGTGCAGGTGTTGGGCACGCACTGGTTGTTCTTGCACCGGGCGCCGGGACCGCAGTCACCATCCGCGGTGCAGGCCTTGGGGGTGCACTTGCCGGAGGCGCAGGTCGAGCCCGCCGGGCAGTTCTGGTCGGTGGTGCATTCCGGCTTGGGGGTGCACTTGTTGCCCTGGCACACGAACCCTGCCTTGCAGTTCGCGTCGGTGGCGCACTCCTGGCATTGGCCGTTGACGCAGACCTCGTTGTGCGCCTTGCACTGCTCGTCCGAGTCGCACTTCGGATACGTGGGAGGACATCCGGTGAGAAGGGCAACCCCAAGGACTCCCAGAGCCAGCACACCGAAACGACGGGACATGCGCACTCCTCCAAGGGGGGCCGCCGGCGGTGGGCGGCTCGATCCCTGTCGCCCGCTGTACCGTCATGCTGTGATGGCAGTCAAAAGAAATTCGAGGAATGCGCGGCCTGTTGGCCACGTCCTTGCGGCGCCACAGCCGCGACCCGGAGTGCGGTGATGCCCCACAGCGTCCTCCTCGTCGACGACGAGAAGAACATTCTCCTCACCTTGAGCCAGGCACTGCAGCTGGCCGGCTACCACACCGAGCTCGCCGGGACCGGGAAGCTCGGCCTGGAGGTGGCGCTCGCCCGGCCGGTGGACGCGGTGCTCCTCGACGTCCAGCTGCCCGACATGGACGGCCTCGCGGTCCTGGAGCAGCTCCTCCAGGTGCGCCCCGGGCTCCCCGTTTTGATGATGTCCGGGCACGGCACCATCGAGACCGCGGTGAAGGCCACCCGGCTCGGCGCCCGCGACTTCCTGGAGAAGCCCATCGGCCGGGACCGGCTGCTGGTCGCGCTTCGCAACGCGCTCGCGCTGAAGGACGCGGTGGAGGAGCTGGAGTCGCTCCGCGAGGAGAGCGGCAGGTACGAGATGGTGGGACACGGCCCGGCGATGCAGCGGCTCTACCACCTGGTCCAGCGCGCGGCGCCGAGCGAGGGACGCGTCCTCATCACCGGCGAGAACGGCAGCGGGAAGGAGCTGGTGGCCCGCGCGCTCCACAAGAACAGCCGCCGGGCGTCCGCTCCGTTCGTCCGGGTGAACTGCGCGGCGGTGCCGCACGAGCTCATCGAGAGCGAGCTGTTCGGCCACGAGAAGGGCTCGTTCACCGGAGCGCTCGCCCTGCGCCGGGGGAAGTTCGAGCTCGCCGCGGGCGGCACGCTGTTCCTCGACGAGGTGGGCGACATGCCACCCACCATGCAGGCGAAGCTCCTCCGGGTGCTTCAGGAATCGGAGTTCGAGCGGGTGGGCGGCACCGAGACGTTGAAGGTCGACGTCCGCGTCGTCGCCGCCACCAACCGGGACCTCGAGGCCGAGGTCGCGGAAGGGCGCTTCCGCGAGGACCTCTACTACCGGCTGGCGGTGGTGCAGATCCGCACCCCGCCGCTCCGGGAGCACCGCGAGGATCTCCCCGACCTCATCGCCGCCTTCCTCGACGAGGCCTGCCGCCGCAACGGACGGCGACCGCTGCGACTCACCCCCGAGGCGGTGGCGGTCCTCTCCGCCCACGACTACCCGGGCAACGTCCGCGAGCTCCGGAACCTGGTGGAGCGCCTGGCCATTCTCTGCGAGGGGCGCGAGGTCTCGGGAGACGAGGCGCGCGAGCTGCTGCCCCGACCTCGTCCGGCGCGCGCCCCGGGAAGCGTGCCGGTGCCGCAAGGAGACCAGAAGACGGCGGCGGCGCTCCGCCCGGTGGGGGAGAAGCCGTTCCGCGACCTGGTGGACGACGCCGAGCGGGAGATCATCCTCCGCACCCTCGCCTTCACCCGCGACAACGCGACCGAAGCCGCGCGCCTGCTCGACCTCGAGCGGGGCCACTTCTACAAGAAGATGAAGGCGCTGGGCATCCGGCGCCCTCGCGCACAGACGCCGGAGGTGGCCGACGCCGAGCCGTCCGGCGAAGACGGAGGCACCGGGTCGTCCGAGACCGGCTGAGCACGATCGAGCGGCGCCCCCGGCGACGCCACATCAGCGTCCCCCTGGTTCCTGGGGCTGAGACGCGGGTCGAGTCGCGGCGCCTCCGCCGTCAGTGCTTCATGGTCGAGGTCGACGTCATCCGCCTCGGGGCCGGAGCAGCCATGACCGCGGTTCCGGGGACCATCGCGCCCCGCGAGCCCGACACTCCAGCGACGGAGGGCCGGGTGAGGGCCGCCAGCCGGTAGTACGGGACCAGCGCGGGGTCGGGTGGGCCGCGGAACTCGGCGGAGTTGTCCACCAGCCGGTCGATGCCGATCGGCGCACCGACGTTCAGCAGGAGCCCGAGGGCACCGGCGACCTCCGCGTCCGACCAGCTGGCCATCGTGGCAGGCAATGACACCGACACGGGCTCGATCCGGCTGCCACAGCCCCGGCTGCCCGAGTAGAAGCTTCCGTTCCAGCGCACGTCATAGCCGCAGCTCCCGACGCGACCGTTGATCCGCTCGGTGGACAGCTCGAAGCTGCTGATCGCGCCGCCGACCAGCCCGTTGACCTGAAGCCCGGCCGGCGTTCGTTCGACCTTCACCTGGAACGGAGCGCCGCGGTAGACGCCTGCGCCTTCGTCCTTGTCGAAGCCGATCACCACCGGCACGCCCACTGCCCGCCCGCGGATCTCCCCGTCGGCCCGGGCGAGAGCGAAATCTGGCTGGACGCCGAGGATCTCATTGTCAGTGACCCGGACGCCCCAGTGATCGGCCTGTCCGCCGATCTCGAAGGTGTCCACGGTGCTGGCCCGGGCGATGCCCCAGTCGGGGGCGGGTGCGGTCGCGATCGGGGCGTGGGCACAACCGACCGCGGCGAGGAACGAAGCGACGACGACGACACGGAGAGCACGAGCAGCCATGGGCGGCTCCCTTTCACAGGTCCTGAGACCCTCACTACAGGACACCTTTGGGGCTCCGACGTTGCCGGGGGGCCGCGTATTCACTCGAAGTGATCCGAGGGGGTGTCCGGCTCTCCGGCGCGCCGGAACCTTGCCCACACCGGGGCGTGGTCCGAGGGCTGGGTCCCCTTCCTGGCCTCCCGGTCGATGCCGGCCGCTTGCAACTCGGCCAGAAGGGGCCCGGTCACGTACACGTGGTCCAGGCGCAGCCCCCGGTTCTTCTGGAAGCCGAGCATCCGGTAGTCCCACCAGCTGTAGCGGCCGGGCTCGGGGTGCAGCTTCCGGAAGGAGTCCTCGAGGCCGAACTCCGTCGCTCGCTTCAGCGCCGCCCGCTCGGGAAGCGAGAAGAGCGTCTGCCCCTCCCACAGCTTCGGGTCCCAGACGTCACGCTCCTCGGGCGCGACGTTGAAGTCGCCGCACACCACCAGCGGCTGATCGGGGCGATGCCGCACGTCGAGCCAGCGCCGGAAGCGTCCGTACCACTCGAGCTTGTGCTGGTACGCGGGCGACCCAACCGCCTGCCCGTTCGGCGCGTAGACCGAGGTGACCCGGACGCCGGCGACCGTGGCGCTCACCACCCGGGCCGCGGCGTCGTCCTCGCCGTCGAGGAAGCCGCGCTCGATCCGCTCCGGCTCCGCGCGCGAGAGGATCGCCACCCCGTTGTAGGTCTTCTGGCCGAAGAGCACCGGGTGGTAGCCGAGCGCACGCACCTCCTCGGACGGGAACTGCTCGTCGGTGCACTTGAGCTCCTGGAGGCAGACCACGTCCGGGCGCCGGGCGTCGAGCCAGCCCAGGAGCCGGTCGGTCCGGGCGCGCACCGAGTTGATGTTCCAGCTGGCGACGAGCACGGGCACGGCACCCTCGCACAGGCTGCGCCCCGCCGCACCCGTCCCCCGCGGCTCCCGGACACGCCGCCCGCGGCCGGGTGGCCGCGTCCAGCCCTCCTCTGCCGGGCGCAAGGAGATGGCACGGCGGGCGCACTGGAGCGGCCCCGAGGGACCACCCCGGTCCCGATGAGGAGTCGTCGATGTCGAAGCATCTGCTGGCCATCCCGCTCGCCGCCGCGCTGGTGGCGGGCTGTCAGAAGTCCCCCCCGCCGTCGCCGCCCGTGACGGAGGCGAAGCCGCCGGTCGCCGCGGCCACGCCGGCTCCGGCGAGGCCCACCGTCGTCGCGCCGAAGACCACCGGCGCTCCGGTCGACACGCTGGCGCTGCCGCGCTCCGGTCCCTCGGGCGTCGACCACGTCGCGCGGGCCGAGAAGCTGCGCGGCGACGGCGACACCGCCGGCGCGCTGGTCGAGGCGCGTCGTGCCCTGGCCGACGACGGTGAGAACGTGGACGCGCTCTCGCTCATCGCGCAGCTGGCGCGCGCTTCCGGGCAGGCCACCATCGCCGCCGAGGCCTACGAGCGGCTGGGGCGCGTCGACCCCGAGGACGCCGTGCCGATGGTGCAGGCGGCGCGGATGCGGCTGATCGCCGGGAACGTCGAGGCGGCCGAGGCGCTCGCCCGCTCCGCGGTGGGCCGGGACGAGGGCAACGTCGAGGCCTGGCAGGCGCTGGGGCGGGCCCAGCTCGGTTCGGGCAACCTCGCGGGCGCAATCCAGACCCTCGAGCAGGCGCGCACCCTCGAGCCCGCGCACGGATGGGTGTTGAACAACCTCGGCTTCGCCTACCTCCGGGCCAGCCGCAATCCCGAGGCGCTGGAGGCGCTCGAGCGCGCCGTGGAGCTGCTCCCCGAGGCCGCGGTGGTGCACAACAACCTCGGCGTCGCCCGCGAGCGCACCGGTGACCTCGACGGCGCCCGCGAGGCCTACGCCCGCTCGGCGCTGCTCGCCCCGAAGTACGTCAAGGCCCGGGTGAACGGCGAGCGCACCGCGATGCTCCGCTCGGGGGTCGATGCCGGGGTCGAGGGCACGCACGCTCCCGAGGCGGACGACGGCGAGGAGTAGCCTCGCCCCGGGCTCCGACGGCGGTCCGACGCTCCGGGGGTTGCGGAGCGTCGGACCGGGTCGTTCCGGTGTTACGCTCCCCTGCCGCCTCGGCTCCTCGATGCCTCGCCGCGCTCCTCGATCGTCGCTGCTCCGCCGGCTGCTCCTCGTCCTCTTCGCGCTCGTGCTCGCGCTCATCGGGACGGTGGTCGGCGTCTTCCTCTGGTTCAGCCGGGGCCTGCCGTCGGTGGATGCGCTGCGCGACTACCGGCCGCCCCAGGTCACCAAGGTCACCTGCGCCGACGGGAGCGTCTGCGCCGAGTACTTCCTCGAGCGGCGCACGCTGGTGGACGCGGCCACCCTCCCCGCGCACGTGCGCAACGCCTTCCTGGCCGCGGAGGACGCGGACTTCTACCGGCACGAGGGGCTGGACTACGTCGGCATGGCCCGCGCGGGCATCAAGGCGCTCCTCCCCGGCGGCCACCTCACTGGCGCTTCCACCATCACCCAGCAGGCCTGCCGGAACCTCCTCCTGTCGCAGGAGCGGAAGCTGAGCCGGAAGATCCGCGAGTGGATCCTCACCCCGAGGATGGAGCGGGCGCTGACCAAGGATCAGATCCTCAACCTCTACCTGAACCAGATTTACTTCGGGCACAACCGCTACGGCATCGAGGAGGCGGCGCTCTACTACTTCGGCAAGCACGCCTCGGCGCTGAGCGTCGCCGAGGCGGCGATGCTCGCCGGCGTTGTCCAGCAGCCGGAGCGCATCAACCCGGTCACCAGCATGACCCGGGCGAAGGCGCGGCAGGCCTACGTGCTCGGGCAGATGCTGAAGCACGGCCTGCTCTCGGCGCCCCAGCACGACGCCGCCCTCAAGGTGGCGGTGGTGCTCGGCCCGCGACCTCCCCCGCCGGTGGGCCCGTACTACGTCGAGGAGATCCGCCGGATGCTCGTCGCTCGCTACGGCGACGCGGTGGTGCTCACCAGCGGGATGCGGGTGGACATCGCCATGGATCCGAAGCTCCAGGCACTCGCGGACACCGCCCTCCGCGAGGGGCTGGAGACCCTCGACCGGCGCATGGGCTACCAGGGCGCCCTGGGCGAGCTCGACGCCAGGCGGTTCGGGCAGCTCCGAGGTCTCCTCGAGAAGCGTCTCGCCGACACCGGGCGCCGGAGCCAGGAGAGCACGCTCCTCGCCGACCTCTCGCGCCTCGCGCAGCCGAAGCCGGGGGCGCCGGACGAGGACGAGGGCGCCGAGGAGCGTCCGGAGACCAGCGCCGAGGGTGAGGCCGCGCCCAGCTCGGACGAGGTCCAGGTCCGGGCGGTGCCCCTCGTTCCGCTGAAGGAGGGGCTGCGCCTCGGCGGCTACGTCACCTCCGTGGACGACGCGCACAAGGTCGCGACCCTCGACTTCGTCGGCAGGACCGGCACCCTCGCCTTCTCCACCGTCGCCTGGGCGCGGCCGCGGGGCGTGGGCAAGTGGACCCAGGCACCGGCGAAGCTCTCCGACATCCTGAAGCCGGGCCAGCTGGTGCGCGCGCGCATCCTCTCGATCCCGGCCGCCGGAAAGCCCCTGGACGTGACGCTGGACCAGGTGCCCGAGGTGCAGGGCGCGCTGACGGTCATCGACCCGGCCAGCCGCCGGGTGCTGGCGCTGACCGGCGGGTACGACTTCGCGCGCTCTTCCTTCAATCGCGCCACGCAGGCGCGCCGGCAGCCGGGCTCGGCGTTCAAGCCGTTCATCTACGCCGCGGCGCTCCAGAGCCAGAAGTTCACCCCGGTCTCGGTCCTCAACGACGCTCCCGAGGCGGTGCGCGATCCGTGGACCGGCAAGGTCTGGAAGCCGCACAACTACGAGAAGAGCGGGTTCGAGGGGCCCATGACGTTGCGGCAGGCACTCACCAAGTCCAAGAACACCGTCTCCATCCGGCTCATCGAGGCCATCACGCCCCAGGTGGCCATCGACTTCGCCCGGCGCGCGGGCATCCGCTCCGAGATGCCGGACAACCTGACCCTGGCGCTCGGCACTGGCGAGGTGACCGAGCTCGAGCTGGCCAACGCCTACACCACCTTCGCGACCCTCGGGAAATACGCCGACCCCATTCTCCTGGTCCGGGTGACGGACGTGCACGGCACCACGCTCGAGGAGCACCAGGCCGCGCCCGAGGAGACCATCCCTCCGCCGGTGGCGTACCTCGCGACGTCGCTCATGCGCAGCGTGGTGGAGGAGGGAACGGCCATCGCGGTCCGCGAGCTGGCCCGTCCGGCAGCGGGCAAGACCGGCACCGCCAACGAGTACCGGGACGCGTGGTTCAGCGGTTACACGCCTGACCTCGTGGCCACCGCCTGGGTGGGGTTCGACGACCACTCGAGCCTCGGCAGCGGCGAGACGGGAGGCAAGGCGGCGCTGCCCATCTGGCTCGGCTTCATGCGAGCGGCGCTCGACGGCAAGCCGGCACGCGACTTCGAGATGCCTGCGGGCGTGCAGAGCGTCCGGGTGGACCCGACCTCGGGGCTGCTCGCCGGCGCCCACGTGCCGGGGCGGGCCGAGAACTTCCTCGAGGGTACGGCGCCCACGGCCGAGGCGCCTCCGCCGGGTCAGGCCAACCCGGACCGCTTCCTCATGGAGGAGCCCGGCAAGGACCGCCTGTGAGCCCTGGCCCGGCGCTCGTCGCCGCGCTTCTCGCCGCCGCTCCCACCCCGCCGCCCGCGCTGGAGGCGCTCGCCGAGCAGCTGCGCAGCCAGGTGGTCGCTGCTCATCCCGAGGCGCCGGTCGCGGTGGCCGCCGACGCGCCCTCGGTGCCCCTCGGCGAGACGGCGGCGACGCTGCTGGCGACGCGCCTCGGAGAGTCCGGCCTGCCGGCGGTGGTGATCGGCCCCGGGGAGGACGCGCCGGCGCGAGCCCGCTCCGCAGGCGCGCGGAGCCTGGTGCGCCTCCGCCTGGAGGTGGGCGCGGACCTCGCAGCGGCCGGTGAGCTGCGCCCGGTGTGGCGGAACTTCTGGGCGGGCCGCACCCCGGTGGAGACCGGCCCGGCCCGGGTGCTCTCGGCGGCGGTGCCGGTGGACCGCGCGACGCAGCTGCTCGCCGCGGGGAGCGCCCAGGGAACGGGGCTGGTGCTCGACGCGGTGCCGCTGGCCCGCCTCCCGACGCGGACGGCGGCGCTGGCCACCGGCGACCTCGACGGCGACGGGCGGCCGGAGGTGGCGGTGCTCGCCAGCGGCGAGGTGTGGGTGCTGGACGGCGCCGGCACCCTGCTCGCGCGACACGGGCTTCAGGACCTGCCACCTGCCGCGGCGCCGGCGCGCGAACCCTTCGGCACCCTCTGCATCTCGGACGGAAGGCTCCTCGTTTCCTGGGCCCGCGCGGAGAGCCCGGTGGTGCTTCGCCTCCAGGGTGGCCAGCTGGTCCGCGGGGCGGGGGCGACGGGACCGACGCTGGGGTGCGGAGAGGCTTCCGAGGCGGCGACCTTCGTTCCGGGCGTGGCCAGGCTCCAGCTGACGCGCGGGCCGGAGCGCGAGCCGCTCTGGGGCGGGGACGCGCGGCCGGGGCACCGGCTCCTGCTGCTCCCCGACGGGACGGCGCGGTGGCTCCAGCCCGGCGCCGAGGTGCGCCTGCTCCGTGACGTGGGCGCCGGCGCTGCCCTCGTGTCCTGGCGCGGTGAGGTGCGGGTCGCGGCCAGCAGCGCTGCGGCCGCCCCCTCCGAGGACAGGCTCCGCCTCGTGGGGACGGGGCCCGAGGAGCCCGCGGTGGCGGTGCCGGGGCGCATCCTCCAGGTGTGCGCCGGGGCACCCGGGCCGGGGCCGGCGCTGGTTCTCGGGGTGTGGACGGCCGACGGCGGCTCGGAGCTCCGGGTGGTGCGAGGGACCCCGTGAGGCGCATCGCTCTCGGCCTGCTCCTCGTCACCGCCGCGCCCTCGGACACGACGGCGGCCGCGCGTGCGCACGACGGAGGAACGCTCCGCCTCGCGGTGCTCCCCGAGGTGCGGGCAGATCGCTGGGGAGACACCCCGGAGGGCGCCGTGCTCCGCAGCCTCGTCGCGGCGCCGCTCTGCCACCTGGAGGCCGGAGGACGGGTGCAGGCGGTGCTGGCATCCACCCAGCGCTCCGCCGACGCCGTGTCGGTGGTCCTCCGCACGGGAGCGCGCTTTCCGTCCGGGACGCCGCTCGGGGCCGCCGAGCTGGCCCGCGCCTGGACCCGAGCGATCGAGCGAAGCCCGGTCGCCCGCGCCGCGCTGGCCCCGGTGCGCGACGCGGCCGCGACGCTGGAGCAACAGGCGCGCGGCCGTGGCGGCACGCTGGTCCTTCCGCTCGCGCACCCCTGGCCGGATCTCGAGTCCACCCTCTGTCATCCGGCGCTGGCACCGATCGCCGGCGAGGGCCCGGGCGGCGGCATCGGCCCCTACGCGCCGGACGGCGCCGACCGGGGCCGCGCGGTTCCGTCCTTCCCCGACGGGCGCCCCCACCCCGACGCCTTCGCGGTCACCGCGCTGTCACGCCGGGCCGCCCAGCGCGCGCTCGAGACGCGGACCGCCCAGGTCTTGCTCGGCGACGGCGGCGAGCCGTCCGCGCCCGCGCTCCTCGCCACCTACCTCGTGTCCCGCCCCGGCTCGCGGCCGCTGGTCGCTCTTCTGGAGCCGCGCCTCGATCGCGCGGCCCTCGTCCGGAGCTTCGTCGGTGCCCCCGCCGCGGCCATGCCCGGCCTCCTCCCTCCGGCGCTCGGAGGTCCCGAGCGCGGGGCGGCGAGCGGGAGCCCGGGGCGCGGCTCCGGAACGGCGGTCTTGATGTACGCCGCGGACCGGCCCGCCCAGCGCGCGGTGGCGCAGCGGCTGCAGATCCTCCTCCGCGACGCCGGAGTGCAGCTGACGCTCGCTCCGCGCACGCCCGAGGCCCTGGACCGGGACTGGCGCACCGGACAGGGAGACCTCGCGCTCCGCTCGGTCCTCCTCCCGCCTGCGCCGGCGGCGGCGCTGGCGGTGGTGCTGGAGCTCGCCGGCGATGCGTCGGCCAGCCACCGCGAGCTGGCGCCCCTCGGAGCGCTGGCGGACGCGGGCGAGCGGGCGGCAAGGACGCGCGAGCGGGCCCTGCAGCTGTCCGCGACCCTTCCCGTCCTGCCGCTCTATGCGGAGGGGCTCCGGGCCAGGCTCGACCCCGCTCTGGTGGACGTGCGGCGGGACGGCTTCGGGCTGTGGATGCTGGATGATGCGTGGTGGCCCTGATGCGGCTCCGCACGCTCCTGCTGCTCGCCTTCGCGCTGCTCGCGCTCTTGCCCCTGGCGGTGACGGTGCCGTTCGCCTCGCGGCGCATCGAGGTCACGTTCGCCCGCGAGCTCGCGGCACGCGCCGACGCCGCGGCGAGCCTCGCCTCCGCCGAGCTGGACCGGCTGCGCGCCGACGTGGAGGAGTCGGTCGGCGCCTGCGCCGCGGATCCGGTCACCGAGGCGATCGCCCTCCAGCTCGAGGCCGGCCTGCCTCCCTCCGCGGATGCGATGCGCGCAGTCGCCGAGGGTCGTCCGCTGACCGTCCTCACGCTGCGCGACGCCTCGGGCGTGAGCCGCTCCAGCGCCTTCCTCCCCGCACGGGTGGGAGACATCGAGCCGGGGGTGTCCGCGGTGAGCCCCGGCGAGCCCCCGGTGGTGGTGCCGGTGGAGGTGCAGAACGCGGAGGGTGTCCAGCTCCGGCCTGCCCTGGTGGCGGCCCGGCCGGTGGAGGCATCGCACGGCGCGGCCACCCTCGTCGGTGGCCAGGTGCTCGACGATGCCTGGGTGTCGCGCCTGGCGCGGCTCACCGGTGCACGCGTGGAGCTGCAGGGTCCCGGGCTCGCACCGGCCTCGGCCGGCAGCGCCGAGGGGAGCACCGTGCGCCGCGCGCTCCCGCTGGGTCCCGCGGAGCTGACGCTCGCCGTCGGAAGCGCCGCGGTGGACGAGACCCGGGCCACCCTCCTCCGCGCGCTGCTCACCGCCGGCGCGGTGGGACTGCTCCTCGCGCTCGTGGCCGGCTTCCTCTTCGCCCGCGGCATCACCCGGCCGGTGGAGGCGCTCACCGAGGGGGTTCGCTCCGTCGCCGGCGGCGCGCTCGACACCCGTGTCGCGGCCGCGGGGAGCGGCGAGGTGCGGGTGCTGATGGACGCCTTCAACCGGATGACCGAGGACCTGGGGCACGCCACGCGGGCGCTCCGGGCGGCGGAGCAGGCCGCGGCGTGGGAGGGCGTCGCGCGAAGCCTGGCGCACGAGCTCCGCAACCCGCTCACCCCGCTGCAGATGTCGCTCGAGACGCTCCTCGCCGCCCGGAAGGCGCGCGACCCTCGGTTCGAGGCGCTCTTCGTCGAGAGCGCGCCGGCGATGCTCGAGGAGGTGGAGCGGCTCCGGCGCACCATCGACGCGTTCGCCCGCTTCGCCCGGCTGCCGGCGGCGCGCCTCGAGCCGCTGGACCTGACCCGCTGGACCGAGCAGACACTGGGCCTCGCGGCCGCGCGTCCCGGGGTGACGGTGCGCTGGGAGCCCGGTCCGCCGCTGCCGGTCCGGGCGGACCGGGATCAGCTGGCGCAGCTGCTCCACAACCTCGTCCGGAACGCCGAGGAGGCCATGCCCTCGGGCGGTCAGGTGACGGTGCGGACGCGCGACGAGTCCGGCCGCGCGGTGCTCGAGGTCGAGGACACCGGGCCGGGAATCCCCGTCGACGCGCGGGCCCGGGTGCTCGAGCCGGGCGTCACGACCAAGGCCGACGGGACGGGGCTGGGGCTCGCCCTCGGCGCCCGCATCGCCCAGGGGCACGGAGGCACCCTGGAGGTGGACACGGGCGCCGGCGGGGGCGCGATGCTCCGGCTGCGGATCCCGCGCGAGGCCGCGGCGGGCTGAGTCGACGTCACTCCCGGACCGGCGTGGCCTTCAGCGCCGCGCGCCCGTCCTTCACGTAGACCTGGAACCGGACGGTGCGGCACCCGTACTTCTGCACCAGCTGGTCCCGGTTCTTTCGGAGCTTGACGGCGAACTTCTCGAAGGTGAGGCCATCGCCGCTCTCGCCGCAGCGCTCGCGCACTGCGACGAACTCGTGGAAGACGTCCTGGAAGTGCACCTCGTCCGGCGCCACCGGCTTGGGCAGCGGCTGCGGGCGTGGACCGGACACCCGCGCCGAGGCGAGTAGGTCCGGCGACGGGTCCGCCACCCGCGTGGCCTCGGGGATGGCGTTGGCCGCGGGGCCGAGCGCGGACGCCGGCGGGAGGTTGAAGTCCGGCAGGTTGGGAATGGGGTACGCCGTCGTCGGCTGGTGGTCGTAGTCCAGCGGAGCGGGCTCGGGAGGCGGGACCGGCTTCGGGGCCATCGGCCGAGGCGGCGTGGCCGGAGACGGCGACAGGCGCTGGGAGGGCGGCCGCACCGGCTGGGGCGGCGGGGGCATCGAGTCCAGGAGCGCGGCCAGGTCGTCGCGCGGCGCCTCGCGGGCCCCACGCGGGCCTGGCAGCCCGTCGTTCGCGAAGAACGGCTCCTTCGCGGTGGGCTCGTCCTGCTGGGCCACGGCCTCCGGCGGCGGGGGCGGTGGCTCCGGGGCGCGGGCCGGGGGCTCGTCGAGCTCGATGGGGGCGCGCGATCGCGCCGGGAGGGGAGTGGCGCGCTCGGGCGGGCGGGTCGTGGCGTCCGGCGCGCGGAACACCGGCGGCGCAGAGGTCGAGAGGCCGAAGATGCCGCGCCGGCGGCGCGTGCCGGGCTCGGTGTCCTCCTGCGGATGCGGGCGCAGGCCTGGAGCGTCCTGTCCCATCCACAGCCAGAGCGCGGCAAGACCGACGAGGAGGAACGCCATCGCTCCGAAGCTGAAGCGCTGGGTGTCGGCGAGGGCGGACATCGCGGCGTCGGTGCTCACCACCGCGAGCACCTCCAGCGGCTGCCCGGGGACGCCGCGGCGGAGCGCGACCCGGAGCGCCGGATCCGGTCCACTGGCGAAGAGCGGAAGGCGCAAGGGGCCGAACGAGCCAGCAGGACCGCGCACCACGACGGCGGGCTTGCCGACCGGCGTCTCGCGGAGAGCCTCGGCGAGGCGGGACTTCTCCTGGCCTCCGCTCGCGATCAGCTTCCCGCCCTGGATCAGTCCCAGCGCCGAGAACCCGGTCTCGAGCGCCACCTGATCCGCAGTGCCCTCCGGGAGGAGCGGCCCGCCGACGATGAGCATCCCCACCGCCCGGGCCTCCTTGTCCGAGCCGAGCAGCGGGAAGGAGAAGAAGAGGTAGGGCGTGCCGAACGCGTCACGGGTCTGCCCGTCGCTCCCGGCGCCGGCGACCGCGTCCGGCTCGAGGCCCTTCAGCGCGGACGTGGCCTCCTCCGGGCCCTTCACGAAGACCGCCCCGTTGTCGGTGCGGACGCCGAGCACCAGACCGGGACGGAGTCCGGTGGAGACGGCGTCGGTCGCGTTGCGCCGCACGTTGCTCAACCGCTCGGCGGCGAGCTCGGACTTGCCGACGCGCAGCGCGTCCGCGGTGACGAAGGCTCCCGGCGAGCTCCCCAGCCGAAGCGCGAGGCCCTGGAGCTCGGAGCGACGACCTGCGAGGCGGACCGACACCGCGTCCGCCCCGCGCTGGGCGTACACCACGGCCTGGTCCACCGCCTTGTCGCTCAGGGACGACGCGGTGAGGGAGAGGTCCGCGAGCCAGAGCGCGAGCGCCGGCAGCGCGAACAGAAGCAGCTTGATGCGGGACATCCCCTTCCTTTGGGGCCAGTCGGGACAACCCTTTATAGGCCGCCCCTGCGCAGCTCAGCAAGGGAAGCAGGAGGGTGTCGGCTGGGTCAGTTTCCCTCGGTGGGGAGATCTGCGAGTGAGGGACCGGAGTGGTCGTGTCGGCGCTCCAGGTACTTCTTCGCGGCGCGCTCCACCCGATCGACCGCCGTGGAGATCGCGCGGTGGATCTCGTCGGACTGCTCGGTGACGTGGAGCGCCGGATGCCCCGGAACGTGGACGGTGATCCGCGCCTCCTTGTCCATCCCACCCTTGTTCTCGCCGGTGGTGTCGACCAGGTGCACCTCGACCTGGACGGCGGGCTCGCCTCCCAGCACCCGATCCAGCGCGCGACCCAGGTGGACCTCGCAGTACTCGCGCAGCGCATCGGTGACCTGGATGTGAACGCCTCGAACGATCAGTTGCATCGGAGCAGCCTCCTTGGAGCTTCGCTGCCTGTTATGGTGCCTCCGCCATGGAAGGCAACCCCGAGTCGGAGCGATTCGTCCAGGTGGCGCAGGCGGAGGATCCCTTCACCGCCGACGCGCTGGAGGCGGTGTTGAAGAGCGCGGGCATGTCGGTGTTGCGCACAGATCACCCGGGGACGTCCGGCGTGGAGTCGCTGGGGACGGGCTGGGCCCTCCCCTGGTTCGAGCTGAGCGTCCTCGAGGACAACGTGGCACGCGCGCGCGAGCTGGTGGAGGCCGAGCGGAAGCGGCTGGTGGAGGAAGCGCCCGAGGCCGAGCGCGCCGCCGAGGACGAGGAGCGCGAGTCCGAGGGCGCCAAGCCCGCCCGCTAGCGGCGGGTGCTGGAGACGGCGTCCGCCGCCGGGCGGGGGTCGCGGATCTCCCAGAGCGACACGCCCTCCACCTTCCACCGGTAACGAGCGTGCCGGGCGAGCAGGTGGGAGAGCTCCTCGTCCACCACCCCGTCCTTCCAGCCGCGCGTCGCGTGACGGAGGTAGGTGCGGCCGCCGCGCTGGACCACGAAGCCGAGGTGGCTCACGCGGGTGATGCGCCAGGGTGCGTCCTCCCGCACCACCAGGAGCAGCGTGCCCGAGGGCCAGCGGGCGGCGCGGGCGGCCACCTCGCTCACCGGGAGCACCGGGAGCGGGAACCTTCCGGTGGGGCGCGCCCCGGCGGGAAGCGCGAGCGCTCGAGCGGTGGTGGAGGCCCAGGCCTCGGGGCCGATGACCTTGGCGTCCTGGATCACGCCCTCTCCGCCCAGCTGCGCGGTCACGTCGCGCACCATGCCCTTGGCGGCGTTGGAGGGCAGCCACTCCGCCTCCATGAGGTGGTTGCGGCTGGCGTAGTCCGGACGGCTCCGGTAGCGGATGGAGTCGAGCACGTGGACGACGTCCTCCACCGAGCTGGAGAAGGCGAGCGCCATCACCGTCTCGACGAAGGTGAGACAGTCCACCCGGTCGAGGCGCAGGCGCGGGTCGGGGTCCTGGCCCTCCCCTTCCCCGAGCGGCGAGTGGGCGTAGGGGGTTCCAACGAGCTGCTCGCCGATGCCGAGGAGCCGCGCATCGAGCGAGCGACCCTTGACCGAGGCCAGGAGCGCCTCGAGCCGCGCGTCGTCCGCTCCGGGGAGCGGAGGCGGGGCGACGAGGACGAGACCGAGCGCGGCGGCGAGGAGCACTGAAGGCGAACCGTCCGCATCGTCCCCGGGTCGGGCAGCCCTGTCCAATGTGGGAGAAAGGCGCCCGCGCGTGGCGACGACTCAGCGCGCCGCTGCCGTCTGCTGCAGCTGGGCCCAGAGCGCCGCGAGGTCGTCGGCGGTGGTGGCCGTGGCGCCCACCGAGACGCGGAGGAGCTGCACGCCCTTCACCACCGCGGGAGTCAGGTAGGCCCGCCCCGAGGCATTGACCGCCCGGGCGAGCGCGAGGTTGTGGGCATCGAGCGCCGAGCCCTCGAGCCCGGGTGGGCGGTGACGGAAGGAGACGGTCTGGAGGGGAACCGGCGCGAGGCGTTCCCACCCCGGCGTCCCGTCGACCTGGTCCGCGAGCCAGCGGGCGAGCGCGAGGTGCCGGCGGACCTCGGCTCGCACTCCCTCGACGCCCAGGGCCGAGAGGACGAACCAGACCTTCAAGGAGCGAAAGCGGCGGCCGAGGGCGATGCCCCAGTCGCGGAAGTTCTTCACCGCGCCGTCCTGCGCGGTGCGGAGGTAGCTCGGGTCGGTGGCCATGACCCGCACCAGGTGGTCCGGGTCACGCACGTGGTAGGCGGTGCAGTCGAAGCCGATGCCGAGCCACTTGTGCGGGTTCCACACCACCGAGTCGGCGTGCTCGACCCCCTCCCACATCCAGCGCAGCTCGGGGCAGGCCATCGCAGTTCCGGCCATGGCCGCGTCGACGTGGAGCCAGGCTCCGTGGGCACGGGCGAGCTCGCCGATGCGGGCCACCGGGTCGATGGCGGTGGTGCCGGTGCTGCCCACGGTGGCGACGATGGCGCAGGGCCGGTGGCCACGGGCGACGTCGGCCCGGAGCGCCTCCTCCAGCGCGTCGGGACGGAGCGCATGGGCCTCGTCGCTGGGGAGCAGGCGGAGGTTCTCCCGGCCGAAGCCGGCGAGCAGCGCAGCCTTCTCGATGGAGCTGTGAGCCATCTCCGAGGCGTAGACGACGAGCGGGGTGGCCTCGGCCTGAAGGCCGCCCCGGGCCTGTCCGTGGCCGGTGGTGCGCTCGCGCGCGCAGAGCAGCGCGACGAGGGTGGCGGTGCTGGCCGTGTCCTGGATGACGCCGGAGAAGGTGGGCGGCAGGCCGACGAGCTGGCGCAGCCACTCCATCGCCACCTCCTCGAGCTCGGTCGCGGCGGGGCTCGTCTGCCAGCTCATCCCCTGGGCGCCGAGGCCGGCGGCGACCAGGTCGGCGAGCACCGAGGGCAACATCGAGTTGGACGGGAAGTAGGCGAAGAACCGCGGGTGGTTCCAGTGAGTGACGCCGGGGAGAATGGCGGCGTCGAGCAGGGGGAGCAGGCCCTCCACGGGGACGCCCTGGTCGGGTGCCGCCTGGGCGAAGTGGCGCCGCACCTCGCCCGGCTTGACCGGGCTCATGACCGGTAGCTCGGGAAGGCGCTCGCGGTAGGCCGCCACCCACTCGATGAGCTGGTGTCCAAGTACGCGGAACTCGTCGGGTGTCATCGCACCAGGGACGGTACACCTTGCCGCGGGGGGCCGAGAGGTCGATGTTCCTCTCCTCGGCGTGAACGGAGTCCCTGGGACATGAGCCGGCTCGAACAGGACGAGGTGGGCAGCTGCAGCTTCGTGGACGTGCTCGAGGAGGCGGTGCTGGTGAAGCGGCCGGTGGCGATCGAGCTGCGCGACGGGACGACCTTCATCGACCAGGTGACCGACGTGACGACCGAGTCGGGGCAGGACTTCGCGGTGTTCCGGAGCCACGCCCGGGTGCCGGTCCAGGAGATCGCGGCGGCCACGCGGGCCGAGCCGCCGCGGAGATCCAGCCCCGGTTCCCGGTGAGGGCTGGGCCCCCCAGCCCTTCCGTCCGGGGCACCCGTCCTCTGCCGTTGCAGGCCGGCGGGCCCCTCTGCTAGCCCTTCGAAGCACCGATGGCGCGCTTCGAGGTCTTCATTCCCGCCGCGGAGCCCGGAAGCTTCGACGTCACGCTCCGCGTGGACGCAGCGAACTGGATTCAGGCCCTGAAGACGGGCTTCCACAAGCTCGGCGAGCAGGGGCTGTCCCCGCACAACGTCATGGTCGACGTGCAGGACGACGGCTCGGTGCACGTGACCGACGCGAACAGCGCGCGGGTCTTCCGTATCCGCGAGATGTCCGACGCGGAGATCGCGGCGGCCAAGCTGAAGCCAAGGCCCACGCCGCTGGGGACGCCGGTGCCGCCCGAGCCGGTGGTGCCGCCGCCGTCGCCGGCGATGGTGGATCCGGTCGCCCAGACGCTGGGTCCGGACGCGCCGCTGGTGGGCGTGGCGCGGGAGGTGAAGGACCCTCACCGGACGAGCGGGCTGGACGTGCCGCCCGGCGGGATGGACCCGACGGTGATGCGGGGCCCGGACCGCCCGACGGCGCCCTCCGCGACGCGGCCGACGCCGATGAGCACGCCGAGGGTCATTCTCCCACGGACCGACGAGCTGGTCTCGACGTCGAAGCCGCCGCAGGGTCCCATCGGCCGGAGGAAGCCGGCCCGGTCCCCGGCGGCGCAGATGGATGACGTGCTGGCCGAGGTGTTCGAGCGGGTGCAGGGCGTCTACCAGCGGAAGGACGCGGCGGACGGTCTCGGATACCTGCTCGATCTGGCGATGGAGAAGATCCCGGTCGAGGCGGGCAGCGTGTTCTCCAGCGAGCTGGTCTCCGGAGATCTGCGGTTCGTCGTGGTGCGGGGACCGAAGGCGCAGGAGATCCTCGACGCGAAGATCGTCATCCCGGCCGGGACGGGCATCGTGGGGTTCTGCGCGGTGGAGGGCGTCTCGCTGGCGCTGTCCGACGTGCAGAAGGACACGCGCTACTACCGCGGGGTCTCGGACCGGGTGCACTACGAGACACGCAGCATCCTCTGCTCGCCGGTCATCGCCCACGGCCGCACCTTCGGCTGCCTGGAGCTGGTGAACCGCCGCGAGTCCCCGATGTTCAACGAGTACGAGGTGGGGATGCTCTCGTACATCGCGCACCAGGGCGCCCTGTTCCTCGACACGCTGGGGTGAGCGTCACCCGGCGCTCTTCATCACGTCGTCGAGCAGCACGGTCGCGTAGGAACCTGCCGGGAGCGTGAAGGCGAGCTCCACCGTGCTGCCGTCGAACGACCAGGTGGCGTCCATCACCGGCACCGCAAGGGGTCGCCGTGTCCCCTCGGTAATGCTGCCGAGGCGCCGGAAGCTGTCCAGGCTGAGGCCCTCGGCGGTGAGCATGGCCTGCTCGGCGGCGTCGACGTCGCCCTCGGGCCGCTGCATCTTCCAGCCGAAGATGGGGCCGGTGGGGACGATCTCCCCGCGCTCCACCCGCGGCTGATCGACCTCGGGCTCGCGGCAGACGAAGAGCCCGCCGGAGTCCGTCTTCTTCATGAGATCCCCGGCGAGCGCGCGGCGGAGCGCGCCGTCCCGGAGCCGCTTCTCGAGCATCCGGTTGAAGAGCAGCGCCTGGTAAGCCGAGACGTAGAGCTTGCGCTCGAACGCGCTCGGACGGTGGGGCAGCCGCTCGCCGCGGACCAGCGCGTTGCCCCGGAGCGCCGTGTCTCCCCTGCCGAAGCGCTGCTCGCCGAAGGCGTTGGGCAGGCCTTCGGCGACGAGGCGCTCCATGACGGGGGCGGCGGCCCCGGGTCGCTCGGCCTCGACGATGCGGATCCGGAAGCGATTCCCCCGGAGGTGACCCACCCGCAGCTTGTTCCCGTGCCGGGCGTGGGACAGGACCCGGAGCTCGGCGGTGGGTGCCAGCGCTCCGAGGGCGGCCTCGGCGCGGGCAGGGACGGAGAGCCACTGGCGCGTGCGGGCGACGCGGTCCTTGAGCCCGGCCCAGGAGACGTCACCGAGCTCGAGGCCGAGGGCGGAGGCGATCCGGGACGCGGCCTCGGGCGTGTCGATGCCAACCTTCTCGATCCACAGGAAGAGGTGCTCGCCCTCCCCGGAGGGTCCGTAGGCCGGAATCTCCTCGACCTCGAAGTCGCCGGGGCTCGCCCGGATGCTGCCGCCGGTGCCCGGCAGCGCCGCGGTGAGGCGGAGCGCGCCCGGAGTCAATCGAGGGTGGCGAGCAGGTCCTTGACCCGTCGCGCGAGGTCCTCGTCCGCGCGCGACTCCAGCAGCTCGCCGGCCTGGAAGAGCAGGAAGAACATCACCTCGGACAGCGCCTGTCGGAGCGAGGCGACCGGCTCGCTGCCCAGCTTCGGTCGTGCACGGGTGTAGGCCTCGAGGACCTTCCGCGCATCGAAGCGCCCGTCGGCCCCGAGCTCCAGACCGATGAGCACCGGGGACTCGGAGAGGCTCCGGCTCTTCAGCGCGGTGTTGGCCGCCTCGAGGAACTCTCGGGACAGTCCCTTCGAGGCGACCTCGTGGGCGATCTCGCCGAAGATCTCGTCGAAGGTGGCCACCACCCGCACCGCGGGCTCCGACTCGGCGCCGCGGCCGGCGGCGCGGCCACGGGCGGGCGCGGCGACGTCGCCGTGCTTCAGCTCGGAGACGGTGGCGTAGCCGCCCTCGAGCAGGCGGAAGATGATCTTGGTGGCGTCGAACTCGCTGAGCTTGGAGGCCTGGGCGAGCTCGAGCACCGTGCGCTGGCCGTTGCCGAGGGCGAGGAGCCGGTCCTCGTCCGGGTGGAGCTTGCCGTCGCTGGGTCGCTTCTTGGTGACGTAGACGCGGCCGTGGGGAATGCGCTGCCGGAAGTGCTGGAGCTCGTCGATCTTCCGGATCGCGTCCATGAGAAGGCTCTGGGTGGAGAGCTGGACGGTGCCGGTCTTCTCCTCGGGCTCCTGGTCCACGAGCGTGAACGACCCTTCGCGGGCCAGGACGATGGCGTGGAAGATGTCCGAGACCTGCTGCGTGACGCAGGCCCACAGGTCGTGGGGCTGGAGCAGCCCGCGGTCGACCAGGGCCCGGCCAACCCGGCTGGGCGGGTTGTCGCGGAGCGCGTCCTCGACGTCGTGGCGGGCCGCGTGCCCGATGCGGACCAGCACCTCGCTCAGGCGATCGGCGGGGTCCTCGCTGCTGGCGCCGTGGACCTCGCCGTCCTTGAGGACGACGGAGCGCTCACCGCCGGGCGCGTGGAGGCGGAGGGTCCCGGTCCAGCGGGACTGGCCGAGGAAGGCGATGAGGTCCGAGAGGGGAAAGCCGGAGGCATCGCCGATGAGCACGACCCGCGGGCTCTTGCTCCGTCCGCCCTCGGGAGGCTGGCGGAGGGCGGCGAGGAGGTCCGGCGCGGTGGGAAGGAGGACGAAGCTGCCGTGGCGTGCATCCAGCTCGCCCGATGCCTCGCCATCGGCAGCAACACGCCCTCCGGACTCCACGCGGATGCGGGCGGTCATGGTCGGCTGGGGAGCCTCACCGGTTGGCCGTGGTCCAGGTGCCGCGGGTCTTCTGCCAGTCGAGCTCGTCGTCGACGGTGATGGCGAGGATCTCCGGTGAGGGGGCGAGGTCCAGCTTCCGGCCGTTGACGAAGACGGTGGGGGTGGCGTTCACGCCGGCGGCGACGCCGGCCGAGCGCTGGGCCTCGGCCTGTTCCTGGTAGGTCCGGTCCGCCTGGGCCTTCTTCCACTCGGCGGCGGGGATGCCCGCCTTGACCAGAATTTCTTGAAGGACGTCGGGCGACAGCCGCCGCTGGTTCTCGAAGATGGCGTCGTGGACCGGCCAGAGCTTGCCCTTGTCGCGCGCGAGGAGCGCGGCCTGGGCGGCGGGCATGGAGTTGGGGAACTGGCTCAGGGGAAAGCTCATCCAGCAGAGCTTGACCCGGGTGGAGTTGTCGGAGGCGAACTTCTCCAGCGCCGGGCGGAGCAGGGCGCAGTGCGGGCACTCGAAGTCGGAGAACTCGACGAGCGTGACCGGTCCCTTGCCGCGGCACTGCCGCTCGTCCACCTTGAAGGTGGAGCGGGCGTCGCGGAAACCCTGGTCGTAGCGGGCGAGCTCGACGCCGATCTCGGCCGCGGTGACGCCGCGGGCAGCCTCGAGGGCAGCGATCTGCCCCAGCCGGCGGCTGTGGCGGCACTCGGGGTGGCTCTTGAGGCACTGGCCGAGGGAGTGCGGCGAGCCGCAGCCGCAGAACTCGTCCTCGAGCACCCGGTCGTACTCGGCCCGCGCGGGGGGCGGGAGGGCCGCAGCGTCGGGGACGTCCTGCGCGAGGGCGGGCGCGGTGACCGTGCAGGCCAGGAGCGCCGCCGCGGAGAGCCAGCGGGAGACGAGGGAGTTGCCCACGGCCGCCCTTGCTACACGTCCGCCCGGAGCAGTTGCAAGGCGCCCGGTGAGGCTGCTGAAACTGGGGGACACGCCCCGTGACCACCCGTCCCCGAGTCCTGATGCTCCACACCGGCGGCACCCTGGGGATGGCGGGGGGCCGTCCGTCGGCGCTTCGGCCGGCGCCGTTCGCCCGGACGCTCCGCGAGCGCATCCCGGAGCTGGCGGAGCTGGCCGACGTGCGGCTGGAGGTCTTCAGCAACGTCGACTCGAGCGAGATGCGGCCCGAGACCTGGGTGCGGCTGGCGCAGGCGCTCGCCCGGCGGCTGCCCGGGGTCGACGGGGCGGTGGTGACGCACGGAACGGACACGCTGGCCTACACGGCGAGCGCCCTCTCCTTCCTGCTGCCCGGCCTGGACCGGCCGGTGGTGCTGACCGGGAGCCAGCGGCCGCTCAAGGAGGTGCGGACCGACGCGCGGCTGAACCTCATCGATGCGGTGACCTCGGCGCTCCGCGGGCCGCCCGAGGTGACGGTGTGCTTCGACAGCAAGCTCTACCGCGGCAACCGCACGCTCAAGGCGGCGGTGGCCGACTACGACGCCTTCGAGAGCCCCAACTTCCCGCTGCTGGGGACGCTGGGGGTGACCGCGCGCTTCGAGAAGGGTCTTCCGCCGCGGCGGCTGAAGCTGGTGGACCGGCTCGACCCGCGGGTCTTCCTGCTCAAGGTCTTCCCCGGCCTGGACCCGGGGTTACCCCTGGCGCTGCTGGGACGGATGCGTGGCCTGGTGGTGGAGGCCTATGGCGCGGGGAACGTGCCGGTGGACGAGGTGGGCGGACGGTCCCTGCGCCCGGTGTTCCGCGAGGCCAGGCGCCGCGGAGTGGCGGTCGTGGTGGTGAGCCAGGCGCCGCGGAACGCAGTGGACCTGTCGCTCTACGAAGGTGGGTCCGCGGCGCTGGCGGAGGGCGCCATCGGTGGGGGCGACATGACCTCGGTGGCGGCGGTGACGAAGCTCATGCACGTGCTGGGCGTGCACCGCTCGCTGACGGCCGTCCGCCGCGCGATGGAGCGCGTGGTGGCGGGCGAGCGGAGCTAACGCCGAACCACTGGTCTCGGCGTTGGCGCCGGCCTCGGGTCTTGCATCCTGCGGCGGCATCGGCCATGGAGAGGACCGCTGTTCAATCCTGACGGAGGGAGGTGACCCCGAGCATGCCTGGTATCCGAGTGAAGGAAGGCGAATCGATCGAGAGCGCTCTCAAGCGCTTCAAGAAGGCGACCGAGAAGGCCGGCATCCTGTCGGAGATCCGCAAGCGGGAGCACTACGAGAAGCCCTCCGTGAAGCGGAAGAAGAAGGCGCTGGCCGCGAAGAAGCGCGCGGTGAAGAAGCAGCGCAAGTCGTTCTAGAGCCGACCCTGGGACCCGCTGGCCTCCCCGGCCGGCGGGTTCCGAAGAGGATGTGTCCATGCCTAGCCTGAAGGAACGCATCGACGCCGATCTGAAGGACGCGATGCGCAGCAAGGACGAGCTCGGGACGAGCGTGCTGCGGATGCTGAAGAGCGCGGTGAAGTACAAGGAGGTCGAGCCCGGTGGTCACGCGCTCGAGGACCCTGGCGTCCTCGCGGTGGTCCAGACCCTGATCAAGCAGCGGCGCGAGTCGGTGGAGCAGTTCCGCGCCGGCGGCCGGCCCGAGCTGGCGGACAAAGAGGAGAAGGAGATCGCCCGGCTCCAGACGTACCTGCCGGCGCAGATGTCCGCGGACGAGCTGCGCGCGGAGGTGCGGGCAGCCGTCGCGCAGGTGGGTGCGAAGAGCCCCAAGGACATGGGGGCGGTGATGAAGGCGCTCATGCCCAGGGTCCAGGGACGCGCCGAGGGCAAGGCCGTGTCCGACGCGGTGAAGGCGGAGCTGGCGCCGAAGTGACGGGTGGGGCCGCTGCCGGGGCCCGCGCCGGAGTCACCTCGGAGGACTAGACTGGACGGTCACACGCCCGTGCCCATCCCCGAGCACACCATCGACGAGATCCTGGAGCGCGTCGACCTGGTCGCGCTGGTGGGCCGTCATGTCGAGCTCAAGAAGTCGGGGAAGAGCTTCAAGGGGCGTTGCCCGTTCCACCAGGAGAAGAGCGCGTCGTTCTACGTGACGCCGGAGCTGAAGCGCTTCAAGTGCTTCGGATGCCAGGTGGGCGGCGACGCGATCGCCTTCGTGCAGCGCTACCTGGGGAAGACCTTCGTGGACGCGGTGCGGGACCTCGCCCGCGAGGTGGGGGTGGACCTGTCCGCGGCGGAGGACCCGTCGGCCCGGGACCGCCAGCACCTGCGCGAGGTCACCGAGCTCGCGCTCGAGCACTTCAAGTCGCAGCTGTGGCACTCCACCGAGGGGAAGGTGGCGCGCGAGGCGCTCGCGGCCCGCGGCGTGGGCGAGGAGACCGCGCGGAGCTTCGTGCTCGGCTGGGCGCCGGAAGCGTGGAGCCGCCTCGCCGACATGCTCCTGGCCCGCGGACTGCTCGAGTTCGGCATCCAGGCGGGGCTGGTCCAGCGGCGCACGCGGGGTGACGGCACGTACGACGTGTTCCGCGGGCGGCTGATGATTCCCATCCGCGCGCCGGACGGGCGCGTGATGGCGTTCGGCGGCCGGCTGCTCCTCGGGGACCAGGGGCCCAAGTACCTCAACTCGAAGGAGTCCCGGCTCTACAACAAGAGCGAGACGCTCTACGGGCTGGATCGCGCCCGGGACGAGGTACGCCGGCGCCGGAGCGCCGTGCTCGTCGAGGGCTACTTCGACGTCATCGGCCTGCACCAGGCCGGGGTGACGCATGCGGTGGCGCTGTGCTCGACCGCGCTCACGCCCGGGCACCTCCAGCAGCTCGAGCGAGTGGAGGCGCGGGAGCTCGTGCTGCTCCTCGACGGCGACGAGGCGGGGCGGAAAGCGGTGGAGCGCCTCGCGCCGGCGCTGCTCGCGGGCGGAGCGTCGACCCGGGTGGCGCTGCTTCCCGACGGCGAGGATCCGGACACCTTCGCCCGGAGCCGGGGCGGCGAGGCGGTCCGGGCGCTGCTGGCCGCGGCCGTGCCGCTGTCCGAGCATCTCTTCCGGACGTTCCTGCCCGAGGGGCGTGCCGGCAGCTTCGAGCGCAAGATGGAGGCCCTGGGGCGGCTTCGACCCGTGGTGGCCGAGCTGCCGGTGGGACTTCTCCGATCGGCGTTCTTTTCCGGGCTGGCGGCGCATTCCGGGCTCCCGGCGACGGAGCTGGAGGCCGGGCTGAGAGGCAAGGGCCCCCTCCTCCGCCCGGTTCCGAAGCCCGCGGCGCCTGCGCCCCTGCGGACGGAGCGCCCCCTGGACCGGGCAGAGGCCGCCCTCGGGGCGCTGTTCCTCACCCGTCCGGAGCTGATCCGGGGCGCGGCGGCCGCTGCGGTGCTGGACGAGGTGACCCACCCGGGCCTCCGGGCGATGCTTGCCCAGCTCCAGGCGGGGACCGTGCCGGCGGATGCCGTGGAGGGGACGAGCCCCCGGCTGCGGACGAGCCTCGAGGCCGCCCAGGGGCTCCTACCGCGTGATGCCGAACAGTTACCCGAGGCCCTGGAGACCCTCGCGCGACGGCTGAAGCTGGCCCGGGTCAAGGAAAGGCTGGACCACATCGCCCGCAGCACCGCTCTTCTCGTGGGGTCGCACGAGCTGGGCGAGGAGACGAAAAGGTTGCAGGAGGAACGGGGAGAATTACTCAGGCTGAAGCGCCAGCTCGAGGCCGCCCCTTCCCCACCCCCCACTGGTAGTTTGTGACCGTGCGCGCTCCGGTGATAAAGCCGCGCGTTCGCACCTCATTTTCCTAGATTCCCAGTCCTCCGGAGCCGTTCGCCGATGCCCACCAAGAAGTCCACCAAGTCCTCCACCTCCGCCCGGTCGACCCGGCTGAAGGCTCCCTCCAAGGAGAAGGACAAGGAGTCCAAGAAGAAGCCCGCGGCTGGCAAGGCGGCCGCCGACGCCCGGCGCGCGAAGAAGCCGGTCGCGGCACACGACGAGGTGGATCCGGAGGAGCAGGCCGAGGAGCTCGCCGCGGCCGTCGAGGTGGACCCGGACGCAGTCGAGGAGGCCGAGGAGGAAGAGCCCATCGCGGACCGCAAGGAGGTCAAGGACCTCCTGGAGGCGGGCCGTGCGAAGGGCTACCTGACCTACGACGAGGTCAACGACGCGCTGCCCGCGGACATCGTCTCGTCCGACCAGATCGACGACGTGATGTCGATGTTCGGCGACAACGAGATCGAGATCGTCGACGCCCAGAAGGCGGCGCAGGGCTCGGAGACGAAGCCCACCGTGGCGGCGTCGGAGGAGCCGGCGGCGAAGGAAGTCGAGGAGGAGGAGGAGAAGGACGAGGACGACGAGCCGGGCGGCAAGTCGAACGATCCGGTCCGTCTCTACCTCCGGAAGATGGGCTCGGTCTCCCTCCTGACCCGCGAGGGCGAGGTCGAGATCGCCAAGCGCATCGAGGAGGGCGAGAAGGAGGTCCTCCGGGCGCTGCTGGCCTGCCGGCTGGCGGTGGCTGACATCCTCGACATGGGGAACCGTCTGCGGAGCGGGAAGCTGCGTATCCGCGAGGTGGTGAAGGACGCGCCGGAGGAGAACCAGGGCGAGGCGGAGGGCGAGGCGGAGGGCGAAGCCGCCGACGGCGAGAGCGCGGCCCAGCTGAACCAGAGCGAGCTCAACCGCATCGAGCAGATCTGCAAGCAGATCGAGCGGATCCGGAAGCACGCCGAGGTGGTGGATGCGCTCGAGGAGGAGCTGAGCGGCAAGAAGAAGCTCTCCGAGGCCAAGCGCAAGGAGGTCAAGCAGGAGATCCGCGACGCCCGCACCAAGATGATGGAAGTGCTGGAGGAGATGCGGCTCAACAAGAAGCAGATCGACCGCATCGTGCTGAACCTCCGCGGGCTCATCGAGCGAGTGGAGAAGGCCGAGGACGAGCTGCGGCAGATGGAGCGCTCGCTGGGGATGGAGATGAAGGAGCTCCGCCCCATGCTCCGCGAGTCCCGGGAGAATCCCGCCACCTCCAAGAAGCTGCAGAAGCGGCTCAACGTCACCCAGGAGCAGGTGGAGGCGATCGACCGCGACGTCCGCACCGCGGTGCGGAAGATCAAGCGGGTCGAGGAGGAGGCCAACCTCCCGGTGGAGCTGCTGCGCCGGAACTACGAGGCGATCCGGGTCGGCGAGCGCAAGGCGGAGCGGGCCAAGGCCGAGCTGGTGGAGGCCAACCTCCGCCTCGTGGTGTCGATCGCGAAGAAGTACACCAACCGCGGGCTGCAGTTCCTCGACCTGATCCAGGAGGGGAACATCGGCCTGATGAAGGCGGTGGACAAGTTCGAGTACAAGCGCGGCTACAAGTTCAGCACCTACGCCACGTGGTGGATCCGTCAGGCCATCACCCGGGCCATCGCCGATCAGGCGCGCACCATCCGCATCCCGGTGCACATGATCGAGACGATCAACAAGCTGATCCGCACCAGCCGCTACCTGGTTCAGGAGATCGGCCGCGAGCCCACTCCGGAGGAGATCGCGGAGAAGATGGAGCTCCCGCTCGACAAGGTCCGCAAGGTCCTCAAGATCGCGAAGGAGCCCATCAGCCTCGAGACGCCGATCGGTGAGGAGGAGGACTCGCACCTGGGCGACTTCATCGAGGACAAGAGCCTCGTCTCTCCCTCGGACGCGGTCATCAACATGAACCTGGCCGAGCAGACCCGGAAGGTGCTCGCCACCCTCACCCCGCGCGAGGAGAAGGTCCTCCGGATGCGGTTCGGCATCGGCGAGAAGTCGGACCACACCCTGGAAGAGGTGGGTCAGGACTTCGAGGTGACCCGCGAGCGCATCCGGCAGATCGAGGCGAAGGCGCTGCGGAAGCTGCGCCACCCGTCGCGGAGCAAGCGGCTGCGCTCGTTCGTCGAGGGCACCTAGCCGCAGCGTCGTTCCAGGAAGTCCCACGGGTCGTCCGGAGTCGGTCCGGGCGGCCCGTTCGCATTTCCGGCCGATGCTCGCCCCGGCGCGGTGTGGGGCAGCTCGTGTAAGAGGCCTGCGTGCTCCTGCCCCGTGACGAGCTCCACCGGACCGTGGCCCGGGTGGTCCGGGCCATTCCCCGCGGACGGGTGCTGAGCTACTCGCGGGTGGCGGTGCTGGCGGGGTTGCCCGGCCGGGCGAGGCTCATCGGCAAGGTGATGGGCCGCATCGGCTCGCAGCTGCCGTGGTGGCGGGTGCTCCGCGCGGACCGGACGATGGCGGAGGAGGTCCGCAGCGAGCAGGCGCGCCGGCTCCGGCGCGAGGGGGTCAAGGTGCAGGACGGCGGGCGCGTGCCCCGCTCGGCGTTCCTCCCCATCGGAGACGAGGCGCTGCACCGGCGGATCCGGCGAGGGGCGCGGTGAGACGGATCCGCGCGGCCGAGCTGAAACGGGCGGCAAACGCCCGGTGAGGAGCGCCGCCGCCCGCGATTTCAGGACAGCTTCTGCTTACTTCGCGGCGGGAGCCTGGGTGGCCTGCTCGCCGCTCCGCTTCGCGGCCTTGTGCCGGGGAGCGGTCTTCTTCGCCTTCTTCTCGGAGTGCTTCTTCTCGGTCTTCACCGAGCCGTCCGCCTGGGTGGAGGTCTTCGACTCGGTCTTGCTCTCCGACTTGGTCGCCGGAGCCGCGGTGCTGGTGTCGCTGCCACTGGTCGCAGGAGCCTGCGCGAACGCAGTGAACGGCAGGGCGACGGCCAGGACAGCGGCGGAGAGGATGCGCTTCATGAGGTGCTTCGTCCTTTCGGAAGGAGGGCGAACCATTCGCCCTCGGCGCACCTTGGAACGGGGCATGACCCCGTGCATTCAAACGGGGTCTGTCCGCTAGAACTGCAGCCGGAGCATCACTCGCCCACCGAGGTAGCGGTCGGTCGCGCTTCCGGCCGCCTCCGCCTGCCCCTCGTCGAAGGTGAACGAGGTCGAGCTGTAGGTCCCGAAGATGCGCAGGGCGAGCGGACCCACGAGCTGGATGTGGACGCCGAGCTCGGCCTCGATGGCCTTCGCGCTCCCGGTGAACCTCGTGGAGTTCACGCCGGTGTCGTCCTGCACGGCGAGCTCCTTGGTGCTCCACATCACGTAATCGCCGCCGACGATGATCCAGAACCCGCTGGACACCGGGATGTCGAGGCGCAGCCCGAACTTGATACCCGAGAGATCGAACTGGGGCAGCCCGGAGAATCCGCTGCCGGTCGGATCGCCATCGGTGACGAACTTCTGCTTGCCGTAGCCGAAGAACGGAACGATCGCGAAGTCGGAGTCGTGCCAGAAGCGCATCCGCCACTCCACGCCGGCCTGCCACCGGGTGTAGCTGGTCCCCTTCTCGAAGGGATTGGCGGTGTCCTGGAACTTGCTCTTCAGCCCCAGCGACATCGAGTAGTCGCCGAAGAGGCCGATGCCTGCGAAGAATCCGTCGGAGAAGAAGGCGATGGGGAAGAGCTCGAGCCGGGCGTGGGGAGCGAAGAAGAGGCCGATGCTGTACGGGCGAAGGATCGAGCCGGCCGGCACGTTCCCGTAGGAGAGGTTGCGATTCAGGAGGTCGGCACCGAGCTCCACCGCGAACTTCCACTGGTGCCGCGGCGCTTCGTAGCCCTGGTTGGCGCCGGCGTCGACCGCCACCGGAGTATCGGCGAGGGACTTCTCACCCGGCGCCGGCGGGGTGGGTGTCACCGGAAGAGGGAGCGGCTCGGCGGCTGCCGCGCCCGCGGCCATCGCCCCTGCAGCACCGGCGGCCGGCGCTGCGGTGGGAGGCGTGGTGGTCAGCGTGTCCGCACCCGGAGCGGCGGCGGCAGTGCCTGCGGCGACCGCACCGACTGCGCCCACGCCGGTGCCGCCCGAGGACAGGTTTCCCAGGTCCGTGCTGAGCGTCTGCAGGCTGGCGCCGGTGACCTTGCCCGCGCTCGTGAGCGGGAACGCCCAGGTCTGGGCAGGCTTGCCGGGCTTGTCGAGCCAGGAGAGCTGGACCTCCTTGCCCTTGCCGGTCTTGGCCTTGGCGACGCCGCCCAGCAGGAGCCCGCTGACCTGCGCGCTCTTGATCTTGTTCCAGTCCGGCTTCTTCTTGGTGAAGACCCGGCTCGACGGGACGCAGGTGTACGTCCGGCAGAGTGTGGCCGAGATCTGGCTCTGGACCTGCGAGCGCTTGTCGCCGGTGATCGGAGCGATGGTGATCTTCGGCGCCGCGCTTGCCGACAGCGCACAGGCCAGGAGGCCCAGCGCGGCGAGTCTTCCGTGAAATGACATCCGGTGTCCTCCGGGGACGCGGGCGAGAGGACGGTGCAGCAAGCGATCCTCGCGCCCCGCACCACGAATGCTCCCCTCTCCGTCGTCACGCGGCAAGGTTTCATCCGCTGTGGACCCGACGGCTCCGGTGTACCAGGATGTGGTCACCGTCCGGGCCCTTAGCTCAGCGGTCAGAGCTGTCGGCTCATAACCGATTGGTCCCAGGTTCGAATCCTGGAGGGCCCACTCGTCGCACCCGGTCCGGTGTCGTGGCACATCCGGGACACCGGAAAACTTCAGTCACGAAAATCCGGATTCGAAGCGGCCGTCAGTGCGCGCGGGCGGAGAGCAGCAGCGCGGCGAAGAGCCCGGCGAGGTACACGAGGCTGAAGAAGAACGTCTTCCGCGCCCAGGCCTTCTGCTCGCGGCGCAGCACGCCTCGAGCGACGAGCACCAGGAAGGCGCCGCCGAGCGCGAGCGCGACCACGAGGTAGAGCGGCCCCGCGACGCCGAACGGCACCAGCAGCACGCTGAGGGCGACGAGCAGCACTGTCCAGACCAGCATCCAGATGCGGGTCGCGGCGTCGCCGCTCACCAGCGGCAGGGCCATGTAGCCCGCGTTCCGGTACTCCTCCTTGCGGAAGAGGGCGATGGCGAGGAAGTGCGGCATCTGCCACGCGAAGAGGATCCCGAAGAGGAGCAGGCCCCCGACGCCGATCCGCCCGGTCACGGCGGTCCAGCCCATCAGCGGCGGAAGGGAGCCGGGAATCGCCCCCACCAGCATCGCCATCGGGCTCTTGGGCTTCAGCGGGGTGTACGCCGCGACGTAGCTCACCAGCGCGAGGAAGCCGAGCCAGCCGGTGAGGCCGTTGCTCGCCATCGCCAGGAGCGGCAGCGAGAACACCGCGAGCAGGATGCCGAAGGCGAGCGCGACGCCCGACTCCATCCTCCCCGAGGGGAGCGGCCGAAGCCGCGTGCGGGCCATGAACCGATCGCGGTCCCGCTCGAGCCAGCAGTTCATCGCGTTGGCCGCGCCGACCGTTCCCGCCGTCCCGAGCAGCGTGCCCACCCACCGCGCCACCGAGAGCTCGCCGGGAGCGAGCCACATCCCGCCGGCGAGCGTGCAGAGCACGAGGCTGGAGAGGCGCGGCTTGACGAGCGAGAGGAGGTCGGCGGCGGGAGACACCGGCCTGGAGAGGGCACGGACGGTCATGGGCGGCACCCCCGATTAGCCGTCCCGGAGGCGCGCTTCAAGACCTGGGTTCGGAAGCTGAGCCTGCCCTCAGCGAGCGAGCGCCTGGGCGTCGGCCGCGTGCTCGCCCCGCGGCTCCAGCTCGAGGTACTTGACCGCGGCGACCCGGGCCTTCTCTCGCGTCCGGCGGTCCTCGCCGAGGAAGCGGGCGTAGAAGAAGTACGTGTCCGCCGCCTGGGGATCGGTGTCCAGCGCGCGCCGGAAGCTCTCGTCGGCCCGGGTGCGGTCGCCCTGGACCTCGTAGGTGCGCCCGAGCTCCGTGAGGGCCTCGGCGATGCGCGAGCCCTGCCCGATGAACTCCTGGCTGGCGCGGGTGAGCTGCTCGACGCTCTTCGGGTAGTCCTTCTTGTCCCGGTAGACGAGGCCCAGCTGCAGGCGGGCGTCGGGGTTCTTCGACTTCGGATCGCCGAGCGCCTTTCCGAACTGAGCGGCGGCGTCGTCGAGCCGGCCCTGCCGGTAATAGACCTGGCCGAGCATCACCATCAGCCGCGGACTCTCCCCCATGGTGCGGATGGCGGTGACCAGCGCCTCCTGGGCGGCGGTGGCGCCTTCCGGCTTCTGCATCAGGGCGCGCGCGAGGTCGACGTAGGCCTGGGCGCGGCTCGGGTCCGCCTTCACGGCCTCCCGCATCTCGCGCACCGCCGCGTCCGTCTGCCCCTCGAGGAGGAGGCGCTTGCCCTTGAGAAGGTGCAGCTCGGGGTTGGCGCGGTCGAGCGCGAACCCCTCCTCGTCCTCCTTCGCCGCGAGCGCCGATGCGGCGGCGCGGTCGGCCGGGACGCCGGTGGCGTCGGCGAGCTTCCGGGCCATGTCCGGCGGGACCCCGGCGATCGCCGCCTGCACCCGGCTCACCAGCAGCGCGCGGGCGAGGTGCGCCACGGCCAGCTGCCGCGGCGAGGGCGGCGGGTCGGCGTCGAGGAGCTTCTTGAGGTTGACCGCCGCGGCGGGGAACGCTGCGGCGTTGTCCGAGTCGAGCGCGAGGAGCGCACGGCCGAGGAGGGACTCGGGATGATCCCTCTCGTAGCGGAGAGCGAAGCCGTAGTTCTGATCGGCGGCCCGCGCGTCTCCGAGACGGCGGTGCAGCGTGCCCAGCGCGGAATAGACGCGCGGATCGCTCGGCGCGGCCTGCTGGGCCTTCTCCAGGCTCTCGCGGGCACGCTCGAGGTCTCCGAGCTGCATCTGGATGATGCCCTGGGTGAGGTTCAGGAAGGCGCTGGTCTGCCCCTTCTCGTCGAGCGCCTTCTCCTTGGACTCGAGGATGGCGAGAGCCTGGCTCCCCTTCCCCGCGTAGGCAGCGAGCAGCGCCTCGGCGGCATCGGCGAAGCGGCTGTCCTGGTCGCCGGCGCGACGGACCGAAGCGAGGTGCTCCTCGGCGAAGCGACGGGCATCGTCGCCATCTCCGTGCTCACCCCAGCGGATGGCGTAGGCGTAGGCGAGGTAGCCGTGAGCCGGTGCGCTGTTCGGATCGACGTCGAGCGCAGCCGTCGCAGCGTCGGTGGCCTTCTTGTAGGAGGCGAAGCTGTCGTGGCGGAGCTGCTCGCTGGCCTCCTTGAGGCTCTTCTTCAGCTTGATGTCCCGGGCGGCCTTCCACTGTCCGTAGCCGTACCAGCCGCCGATGATCAGCATCCCGACCACCGCGCTGATCACGAAGCGCAGCGCATGACCCTGCTTCGTCGCCGGGGACGGAAGATGATCGTCGTCCTCGATCTCGGCCCCGGCGGCGTGAGGGATGGCCGCGCGCTGCACCGGGATTCCGTTGACCGAGCGGGTGCGCGGCGCGCCCTGCGGAACGGCCCCCGGTGGCATCTCCGAGAGGCGAGGCGGGCCGGAGCGCACGGCGGTGGAGGCGACGGGCGCGGGCGGAGGCTCGGGCGGCGGTGGGGGCTTCGGGGGCTCGACCTTCCAGCGGGCGAACGCGGCGGCGGTCTCGGCATCCTTCGGATCGAGATCCCAGACCTTCTGCAGCGTGGCCTTTCCGGAGGTGGCGTCGCCCGAGCGCATCTGGACGTCGGCGAGCGCGCGGAGCACACCGCGATCGGTCGGCGCGACGCCGAGGGCGCCCTGCAGCTCGTCGAGCGCCTTCTTGTCCTTGCCCTGCTCGGCGTAGACGCGGGCGAGCAGCAGGCGCGGATCTGGCCGGTTGGGGTGCGCCTTCACGCCCTTCTTGCAGACGACCATCGCTTCCATGAAGCGGCCGGCCGCGAGATACGCCTCCGCGAGAGGACGGTACGCGTCCGATCCCGGGTCTGAATTGAACGCACTCTCCAGCTTCGCGAGCTCCTGAGGGCTCAGCGTCTTCGCGGACGTGGGGCTCATCGAATGCTGCGGAATCTAAAGGAAAGCACCGATCCTCGAAAGCCGGGCGTCCGTTGACACGGCCCCGGCCGGGCGTATAGAGCCCCCCGGTCCCTGCCTTCGGGGGTGTAGCTCAGTTGGGAGAGCGTCGCGTTCGCAATGCGAAGGTCGTCGGTTCGATCCCGTCCACCTCCACTCACCTCGTCGTGATGCCGTGACGGGGCCCGGGAGTCCCCCGGGCCCCGTGACCGTGCAGATCGTCCAGTGGGACGGTGCGCGCGGGGTGCTCGATGGAGGGGGTCGGACCTTTCCCTTCACCCGGTCGGACGCGGTGGGGTTTCATCCGGCGGCCGGGCTCACGGCGATCGCCGAGCTCGCAGCGGACGGCACCCTGCTCCGGGTCACGCTGCCCGGGCACCCGGCGCGGCCGGAGCCGCCTCCGGTGCGTCCCTTCGGCTGGGCGACGGTGCTCGCCGCGTCCGAGCTCGGAGCGACGGGCGCGCGGTGGGAGGCGGCGCTGGGGAAGGGTCTCCCCGCAGGAGCGCGGCTCACTGCCCGGGCGCTCCCGGAGGGCGGAACGCTCGTCGAGGCACGGTGGCCCGGCGCCCACCTCCTGGTCCGCGAGCGACGGGGCTCGGACCTGAGCGGGGTGGAGCGGCGGCTCGATCCGTCGGGTGAAGCGCTCCCGGCGATCGCGTGGGAGGTTCTTCCGGCGGGCGTGCTCCCGGTGGAGGAGCGCCGGCTGCTCGGTCCGGAGGCCGTCGACCCGTGGGCGCCGGCCGGGGCGACGCGCCTGCTGGTCCGGGTGCTCCGGGCGGCGCTGGACGCTGGAGGGACGCACCTCCTCCTCGGGCACGCGGGACGGCTGCTGCTCGCGGCGGACGACGCGCGGAGCCGGCTGGGCGATCCGGACGACGCCGAGGCGCGCCCGTTCGGCGCGTTCATCGACTGGGCGCTGTTGCCGGACCGGAGCGTCTACCGGACCCTCGGAATGGGGGTGGCGGGCGGCGAGGATCTGGAGATCGACATCCTCCACCCCGAGAGCGAGGTGGAGCTGGACAGCGCCGAGTCGGCGCTGCTCTTCGGGTGCCACCTCCAGGTGCGCGAGGCCCGGCTCCTCGACGACGGAGAGATCTTCTACGTCCCGAAGGACGTGCGCATCGGTCCGCGCGGCGCGAGCGCGTCGTCGCGGACCGGGTACAAGTACGTCGTCGCGCGGCCTCCGGCGCAGCCGCTCACCGGAGCGGCGCGACCGCGGGTCCGCCTCGTTCGGGGCTGACCGCGCTCAGGCCTGCCACTCGTCCGCGCCGCGTTCGAGCCGTGCGCCCATGACCGAGTCGGAGACTCGATCACGGGCAGCCGGAAGGCCAGCGCGTCCGCCGCTCAGGCGACCTTGACGGTCGCCTTGGCCGTCTCGAAGAACTGCTCGTTCTCCGTCGACTCGTGGAGCGCCAGCGTGGACGCGGCGCCGCCGGCGATCACCTGGGCGACCTCGTCGAAGTACCCGGTGCCCACCTCGCGCTGGTGCTTGGTCGCGGTGTACCCGTTGGACTCGGCAGCGAACTCGGCTTGCTGCATCCGGCTGTAGGCCGCCATGCCGTCCTTCGCGTACTCGCGCGCCAGGTTGAACATCGAGAAGTTCAGCGCGTGGAAGCCGGCCAGGGTGACGAACTGGAACTTGTAGCCCATGGCCCCGAGCTCGCGCTGGAACTTGGCGATGGTCGCGTCGTCGAGGTGCTTCTTCCAGTTGAACGAGGGCGAGCAGTTGTAGGCCAGGAGCTTGTTCGGGAACTTCGCCCGGATGCCCTCGGCGAACGCCTTCGCCTCCGCGATGTCCGGATGCGAGGTCTCGCACCACACGAGGTCCACGTACGGCGCGTAGGCCAGACCGCGCGCGATGGCGCACTCGGGCCCGCCGCGCATGCGGAAGAAGCCCTCGGGGGTGCGGTCGCCGGGGATGATGAACTCGCGGTCCCGCGGGTCCACGTCGGAGAGGAGAAGCTTCGCGCTGTCGGCGTCGGTGCGGGCCACGACCAGCGTGGGCACGTCGCAGACGTCCGCGGCGAGCCGGGCGGCGATCAGGGTGCGGATGAACTGCGAGGTCGGCACGAGGACCTTGCCGCCCATGTGGCCGCACTTCTTCTCCGAGGCGAGCTGGTCCTCGAAGTGAACGCCCGCGGCGCCGGCCTCGATCATCGCCTTCATGAGCTCGAAGGCGTTGAGCGGCCCGCCGAAGCCCGCCTCGGCGTCGGCCATGATGGGCGCCATCCAGTACCGACCGGACTTGCCCTCGGCGTGCTCCACCTGGTCGGCGCGGCGCAGGGCCTGGTTCACGCGGCGGACGACGTTGGGGACGGAGTCGACCGGATAGAGGCTCTGGTCGGGATACATCTGCCCGGCGGTGTTGGCGTCGGCGGCCACCTGCCAGCCCGAGAGGTAGATGGCCTTCAGGCCCGCGCGCACCATCTGCACCGCCTGGTTGCCGGTCAGCGCGCCGAGGGCGTGCACGTAGTCCTCGCTGTGCAGCAGCTCCCAGAGCCGCCGCGCGCCCATCTCGGCGAGCGTGTACGAGATCCGGACGGAGCCTCGCAGCCGCTCGACGTCGGCCTGCGGATAGGGCCGGACGATTCCCTCGAAACGGCGGGCGTGAAGCGACTCGGTGCTGCTGGGGCCGGCTTCCTTCTTCACCATCCCGATGCTCATCTTCTCCCCTCCTTGGGGTGGGCTTGACGGTTCGCGCCGAGGACCAGCGCTCTGGTTGTCAATCTGTGTATCGAATGACGTATCGCGGTGTAAAGCTGGAATCGCGTACAAGAGTCGGCAAGTGCCAGAGGTCTTCCCACGGCACTGGCCTGTTTACTCGCCTGCTCTGACGCTGAGGGCCGAGTCAGGTCTTGTAAACTCGTCAACGCGATGGACGGAAAGGTGCGTCACTCCTGGCGCTTCTGGCCGGAGGGAGGGGCACGCGGTCTTCCGGGGGAGGCACCGTCAGCGTTCGCCGCCGGGCAGAAGAACCCCCGGCGTGGCCGCGGCGTCCTCCACCTCGGGAGCCGCCGCGGGGTCGAGACGGGGGGCCTCGACCGGGGCTGTCTCTGCGGCCTCGGGGCGCTTCTTCGGGGTGGCGGCGCCACGGCAGCCGCGACACCAGGGCTGATTGCGGATGGCCCCGTCCGGCATCTTGCGGAGCCCGAACTGCGCCAGCGGCTTCACCTGACGACACTTCAGGCACATCAGGGTGATGAGGACCTCTTGCCCGTCGGCGTCGAACACCGCGCTCGCCCGGCGCTTCTTCGGTCGGGTGCCGTCCGCGGCGCGAGACCTGCGCGCCGGCGGCGCCAGGGCGGGCGTCACCTTGTAGAGCATGACCCCCGGATCAAGCAGGAGCCCCTGACACCCGGCGCGAGAGGCCAGTGGATCAGGGGCGTTGGCGCCGCCGCGGAACCAGGCCCAGGCCGGCGAGCAGGAGCAGCAGTACTGGACCGCCGGCCACGCTCGCGCAGCTCGACCCGTGGTCGACCGGGATGCCCGGGCCCTGGGGGCCACCGCCGCCCGGGGAGACATTCGATCCTCCGCCGCTGTCCGGGACGCCCGAGTCGGGGACGCCGCCGTCGGGGACGGGGCCGCCGTCGATCACCACCCGTGGATCGAAGCTCTGGTCGACGGTGAGACCCCCGTCCACCTGAGCCGCGAGCAGCCCCCAGTCGAGCAGCGCCAGGTCGGTCTGGGTCCGGTCGCCGACGGCGACGACACCCTTGTCGAACGTCGGATTCACGGGGAGGTTTGTCAGGGCGATGCCCGCGGGCGCGGTGATCGGTCCGACCGTGTCGTAGGGGATCACCCGCACGGCGCTATTCAGAGGCGTGGCGCTGCGCAGGTCGTAGAGGGTGATGCCCTGGGTATTGGCGGCCAGGAGGTAGGTCGCGGCGGGCACCGCGTAGAGGGCGAGGCCGGTCACGGGCGCGGCGAGACGGCCCTGGCTGGCCTGCGCGATGTCGAAGGTGGTGGGAGGGCCGGCGTCGAGCCCGGCGTTGAACTGGTAGATGTCTCCCTGGACGCGGCCGCCGACGAAGCCGAGGTTGGTGATGCCGTCGAACACGAGGGTGTTCGACTCGTCGGTCGCCCCGTTCGGAGCGGCAGAGATGTTGCCGCCGGTGGTCACGATGACCTGAGCGCCGGACGCGTCGATCTCGAAGCGGAAGATCCGAAAGCCGTTGGCGACCAGCAGCGCGGCGCGGCCGCCCGGCGTGGCGGACAGGGCGATCTGCGTTCCCGCGTTGATGGTGACGTTTGGAGGTCGGGAAACGAACGCGCCCGACTCCACGGTCCCGAAGGTCACGTTGCCGCCGACGAGGAGCGCGAGCAGCGTCCGCTCCTGTCCGTTCACGATGACGCCGGGTGCGGTGGCCAGGGCGTCCACCTGCGTGGGGAACCCCGACACGGTCGCGAAGGTGTGGTCCACGATGAGGAACGGGACCGAGCTGCCGCTCCCCGTCCCGAAGAGCAGCGACTGGGACGCGTCGACGCCGAGGTCGGGCAGCCAGATGGCCGTCCCCATCGCGTTCGCCCCGACGGGGTTGGCCGCCGGAGTCCGCGCGATGATGGGCGCGAAGTAGGTGTCGGGCTGAGCGAGGGCCAGGCCACCGAGGAGGAGCACGAGGGCGAAGGCGAGGCGGTTCACGGAGCGCGGATGCTACCAGAGGAGTCCCCGGGCTCCTCGGAACCGCCCTGGTCAGGTGTGCAGGAGGCGTCGGTAGACCTGCACCAGATGGGCGGCGACGGCGTCCCAGCGGAAACCTGCCGCACGGGCGCGTCCCGCCGCGGCGCGCCGTCTGCGCTCCTCCGGCTCATCGAGCAGCCTCTGCAGCGCAGTGGCGAGCGCGCCGGCGTCGTCCGGGTCCACCTGGATCGCCGCGTCCCCGCACACCTCGGGCAGGGCGGCGGCGGTGCTGACCACCACCGGGGCCCCGAGCGCCATCGCCTCGAGCGGCGGGAGGCCGAAGCCCTCGTCGCGGGAGGGGAAGACGAAGACCGGTGCGGCGGCCATCAGGGCCCAGAGGAGCGGCTCGGCGAGGTAGCCCAGCGGGCGGATGTCGATCCCGACGGCGCGGAGCGCCCCGATGCGCCGCTCGATCGCCCCCGAGCCGTACCAGCGCTGTCCGGCGAGCACCAGTGTCGGCGCGCGCGGGCCGAGCCGCTCCAGCGCCTCCAGCACCAGCTCCACGTTCTTCCGGGCATCCAGCGCGCCGGCGAAGAGCACCCACCGCTCGGGGAGGCCCAGGCTGCGCAGCCAGGCCTGCGACACCGCGTCGAGCGCACGCGGCTGCACGTGGTCCACGCCGTTGTGCACCACCGAGACCCGGTCCGGGTCGAGCTCCGGATGGCGGCCGAGCAGCTGCTCCCGGGTCCACGCGCTCACGCACACCACGTGGTCCGCCACCCGGAGGCTCCGGGCGAGCCACAGCCGGAACTGCCAGTGGAAGGCGCGGGAGACGGTGCGCGGCGAGGTGAGGGGAATGAGATCGTGCACCGTGAGCACGAACGGAATCCCGGAAACGCGCAGCAGCGGGAGGTCGACGTTCGCGATGGCATGGAACACGGAGGCGCCGCTTCGCGGAAGGATGCGGGGCAGCTCGGCCAGGGTGTGGAGGGTGCGGCTGCGCACCTTTCGCGGCAGCTCGCCCGACCGGCGCGCGCCCACCCGGAGCACGCGGACGCCGCTGGCCTCGAGTGCCCCCGCGACCGCGTGCCCGTACCGGCCGATGCCGGTCGTCGGCTCGTCCCACAGCGTCGCGTCGAGGGCCACGGTGAGCTCCACGGGCGGCGCACGCTGACACATGTGCTAGAGCCACCGCGAGCTTCATGGCCGTCCACCAGCTCGTCCCTCACTTCCGCCTCGGTGACGAGACCGCACGGGCCGCGGTGCAGCTTCGCGTGCTGTTGCGGCGCCTCGGGCACGCGGGCAGCCTCCACGCCGAGAGCCAGGAGCCGGGCACCGAGGCGCTGGTGCAGCCCGTGGAGGCGCTTCGCGTGCAGCCCGAAGACTGGGTCCTGCTCCACCATGCGCCCGGGAGCCGCCTCCCGGCCCGCCTGCTCCACACCCCGTGTCGGCGCGGCGTGGTGTTCGGCGGACTCCCGTCCCTGCGGCTGAACCGGGGCACGCCGCGGGAGCGCGCCGTGCTCGCCGCGAGGGCGCGGCTGTCCGGAATGGCGGCGCACGTGTCGCTGGGCCTCGGGCTGTCCGCCTTCGCCTCGGCGGAGCTCTCCCGCGCCGGGTACCGCGAGGTCCACACCGTCCCGCTCTTCGTCGAGGCGGGGCGATTCGCCGCGGACCGGGCGGACCCCGCACTCCGGGCTCGCGTGGAGTCGAAGGCGTTCACCCTGGTGAGCGTGGGGCCGGTGACGGCCGAGGCCCGCCTCGAGGACCTGCTCGCGCTCCACCGGGAGGTGCTCCGCATCCGCCCGGACGCGCGACTGGTCATCGCCGGTGAGGTGGACCCGGACCTCGCCGCCCTGGCCTCGGAGGCGTCGCGCACGCGGGGCGTGGTGCTGCTCGGGGCGGTGAGCCACGCCGGACGCGTCGCGACCTATCGCAGCGGCTCGGTCTTGGTCTCGATGCGCGAGGACGCGGGCTCGAGTGCCGAGCTCCTCGAGGCGATGGCCGCGGAGGTACCCGTGCTTGCCTACGCCGCGGGCGCGGTTCCGGAGACGCTCGACGGGGCCGGGGTCGCGTTCGACGAGAAGCGCTTCGCGCTCCTGGCCGAGCTGTCGCTGCGGCTGGGAACGGACGGGAAGCTCCGGACCCGGGTCCTGCGCGGCCAGCGGCGGAGGCTCGAGGTGGCGGGGCCACATGGGTCCGAGGAGCGACTCTCCGCCGCCCTGGAGAGCGTGGGCATCCATCGGCCGCCGCGGCCGGCGCGTCGCACGGGCCGGCGCCGTCCCCGGGTGGGCATCATCGTGCAGCGCTACGGACCGGGGATCACCGGCGGCGCGGAGGCGCACGCCGCGCAGGTGGTGGCGCGGCTCGTCTCCCGCTGGGACATCCGGCTGCTGACCAGCTGCGCGACCGACCACCTCACCTGGGCCAACGCGCTGCCGCCCGGGGAGACGCGGGTGGACGGCGTTCCCGTCCTCCGGTTCGCGAATCCGCGGCCGCGGCCGATGCGGGAGCTGAACGCGCTCTCGCGCCGGGTCTTCGGCCGCTCGCTCGACCTCGACGAGGAGGAGTCCTGGATGGCGCTGCAGGGGCCGCTGCTGCCGGGGCTGTGGCGGCACCTGGAGGAGCGCGGCGCGGAGTACGACGGCTTCGTCGCCTTCACCTCGCTCTACGTCTCCACGGCGTGGTCGGTTCCGCTGGTGGCCGACCGCACCCTGCTCGTCCCCACCGCGCACGAGGACGAGGCGCTGGCCTTCGACGCCTACGCCGAGGTGTTCGAGCGGCCCCGCGTCCTGCTGGTCAACACGCCCGAGGAGCTCGATCTCATCCACCGTCGATTCCCGCGGCACGCCCGGGCGCGCGTGGTAGGCGTGGGGGTGGATGCTCCGGCGGTGCAGCCCGGGCGCTTCCGGAGGCGGTACGAGCTTCCCGGGGAGTACCTGCTCTACGTGGGCCGGGTGGAGCGCGGGAAGGGAATTCCTGGGCTGCTCGAGGCGTACCGGAGCCTCCGGGCGTCGGTCACGGATGCGCCGACCCTGGTCCTGGCCGGCGAGACGAGCATGGACGTCCGGGCGGAAGGAGTGCGGGTGCTGGGTCGGGTGAGCGAGCCGGAGAAGTGGGACGGGCTGGCCGGAGCCTTGGCGGCGGTCGTGCCATCGCCCCGCGAGAGCCTGTCCCTGCTCGCGCTGGAGTCCTTCGCCGTGGGAACGCCGGTCCTGGGGAGCGCCGCGAGCCCGGTCGTGCGGGGACACGTTCAGCGGAGCCGCGCGGGCGTGACGTTCGAGGATCCGGCGACGTTCGTCGACGCGGTGGCCGAGGTGCGACGAGAGCGCGCTGCCCTGGCACGGTCGGCGCGGCGGTACGCGGCGCGGTACCGGTGGGAGCGCGTGGTGGCCGCCTACCGTGAGGAGATGGATGAGATGGTGAAGCGGCGATGAAGCTCCTCGGACGCGACATCGATGCCCGCGCCCTGCTCCAGGCCGCCCGGGAACGGCTCGAGGCCCGCGGCATCCGCGAGGAGGCGCTGGCGGTGGAGGCCGAGCCGGAGCCGGTCCTGGAGCCGCTCTCGTTCCTGGTCCGCGCGCTGGAGGAGGACGAGGACTCGACGCAGCCGCTGGCGGCGAGCGACCGGCCGGCCCGGGTGTCCCTGGCGCGCCGCGCCTTCCGGCTCGCCTGCCAGTCGCTCATCGACGAGGTGCTCGAGCGCCAGCGGCGCTTCAACGCCCGGGTCCGCGAGGCGGATGCGCAGCTGGCGGCAGAGGTCATCCAGCTCCGTGCGCGGCTCGAGGTGCTGGAGGCCGCGGAGCGGAAGCGAGGCCGGACCGCCCTCCCGGCTCCGCGCAGCAAGCCGAGGAAGCGCCGGGGATGATCCGCAACCTCCGGGAGCTCTGGCAGTACCGCGCGCTGCTCTGGAACCTGACCCAGCGCGAGCTGAAGGCGCGTTACCGCGGCTCGGCGCTCGGCTTCCTCTGGACCTTCGTGAACCCGCTACTCCTGATGGCGGTGTACGGGCTCGTGTTCGGCATCATCCAGAGGACGAACATCCAGCACTACACCTACTTCATCTTCGTGGGGCTGCTCCCCTGGCTGTGGTTCAGCACCTCGGTGGGCGTGGGCGCGAGCACCATCAGCGACCGCCGGGACCTCCTCACCAAGGTGCGGTTCCCCGCCCAGGTGCTCCCGGCGACGGTGGTGGGGACGAACCTCATCAACTATCTGCTCTCGCTGCCGCTGATGGTTGGCCTCGGGGCGCTGGCCGGAATCTGGCCGGACGTCCACGCGCTGGCGTTCCCGCTGGTGCTGCTGATCCAGCTGGTGTTCACCCTCGGGGTGACCTTCGTGGTGTCGGCGCTGAACGTGCGCTTCCGGGACCTCCAGCACATCGTGACCAACGTGCTGACCCTCTGGTTCTTCGTGACCCCGGTGCTCTACATCCCCAACGCCGTGCCCGAGCCGTACCGGCGGCTGTACCTGATCGCGAACCCGATGGCGGTGATCATCACCTCTTACCAGGGCATCTTCTACGAGCACCGCTGGCCACACCCGCGGGCGCTGGCGATCGTCGCGCTCGGCTCGGTGGTGCTGCTCATCATCGCGGCGCAGGTGTTCGAGCGCCGTCGCGAGGAGTTCGCGGAGCTCGTCTGATGTCCACGACCGACGCCATCGTGCTCACCGGGGTGAGCAAGAGCTTTCGCAAGAGCACCATCCGGCGGGAGCACACCACCCTCAAGTCCGAGCTGGTTCGCTGGGTCAAGCGTCAGAAGCGGCCCGAGGCTCCCTCGGCGATCATTCCCGCGCTGCGCGACGTCACGCTCTCGGTGCCGCGGGGCAAGACCTTCGGGCTGGTGGGCCGGAACGGCTCGGGCAAGTCGACTCTGCTGAAGCTGGTGACGGGAATCTACACGCCCACCCGAGGGACCGTGGAGGTGCACGGGCGGATCTCCGCGCTGCTCGAGCTGGGGGCGGGGTTCCATCCCGACTTCTCGGGACGGGAGAACATCTTCGTGAACGGGATCATCCTCGGGATGTCCCGGCGGGAGATCCGCGCCCGGCTGGAGGAGATCATCGAGTTCTCCGAGCTGGCGGACTTCATCGACGAGCCGGTGCGCACCTACTCCAGCGGGATGTACGCCCGGCTGGCGTTCGCTGTCGCGACGCACGTGGACCCGGAGATCCTCCTCATCGACGAGATCCTCAGCGTGGGCGACGAGCACTTCGGCCGGAAGAGCGCGGCGAAGATGGAGGAGTTCCGGAAGGCCGGGAAGACCATCCTCCTCGTCACCCACGACCTGAGCACCCTCCAGCGCCGGTGCGACCAGGCGGCGTGGCTCGATGCCGGGCTGCTCAAGGCCTCGGGCAGCCCGGTGGACGTGGTCGCGGCGTACCGGGCGGCGGTGGCCGAATCCGAGGTCCTGGCGCTGGAGCAGCACGTGGCCCGCGCGCCGGACCCACTGCAGCCGCGCGCCGGGCCACCCGCGGAGCCGGGGCGGCGCTGGGGAACCTTCGAGGCCGAGCTGAGCGGGGTCGAGATCCACGGCCGGGACGGCCCGCAGCACGTGTTCGCCGCTGACGCTCCCTTCCGCCTGCGGGCGCGCTACCGGCGCTACGGCCGCGTCGAGGCCCCGGTCCTCGAGCTGAGCCTGCGCACCGACGGCGGCACCCTGGTGTGGAGCAGCAGCGAGCCGCTCCCGGACGTGGACGGGGCCTCGCTCACGCTCGAGATGCCAAGACTCGGGCTGGGGGACGGGAACTACGTGGTCGACCTGTCGCTGGGGAACTCGGCTGGGGCGGTGTACGACGTCCACCGGAACCTCTACGGCTTCGCCGTGCGCGCGCAGGACGCATCGGGCCTCCTCGCGCCGATTCACCGATGGTCGATCGAGCCGACAGCGGGCTGACGGTTCCCCGGCTCCGGCAGGTCCTCGCCTGGGCGCTTGCGCTCGCGGTGCTGGTGGCGCTCTCCGTCCGGACGCTGGCCTACGTCCGCCGGTACTCGGTGGACCTCGTCTTCTGGGACCAGTGGGACTTCCTCGAGCCCCTCTTCCGCAGGGCCGGGGCCTGGACCCAGTTCGACTGGCAGCACGGCCCGCACCGCCAGGGCGTGGGCGGGCTGCTCCTCGCGGTCCTGCTCCCCGCGACCGGGTGGAGCATCAGGGCGCAGGCGCTGGCCTCGGCGTTGATCGTCATCGCCGCCGCGGCGATGGCCTGGCTGACGCTGCGCCGTGCGACCGGCGCGCCGGCGTGGACCGACGTGGCTGCCCCGCTGCTCTGCCTCGGCGCCGGACTGGAGGAGGTCTTCGTCGGAGCATCGAACCCCGCGCACGGCCCAGTGCCGATGGCGCTGGTGTTCGCCGTCGCGCTGGTCTGGACCCTGCGGTCGCCGCTCCTCCGCGCGGCCCTGGCCGGAGTGCTCGGAGGGCTCTGCGTCTTCACCGGGTTCGGCTTCTTCGTGGGGCTGGTCCAGCCGGTGCTCTTCGCCGCGGAGTGGGTGCACGGCCGGGGCGACGCCCCGCGCCGGCGCGCCGCGGTGCTGGGGTTCGCTCTCTCCGTCGTCGCGCTCCTGGCCTTCTTCCACGGATGGCAGCCCATCACGGCCGTGGACTGCTTCCGCTTCCCTCACCCGCGGCCGCTCGAGTACCTCGACTACGTCGGCTTCCTCCTCACCCGTCCGCTCGGCATGCACCGCCTCGGGGGCGGGCGCACCTGGCTCGCGCGGGGCGTGGCACTCGGCATGCTCGGCTTCGCCAGCTGGGTCACGGTGCGACTGTTCCGGCGGGACGAGCCGGCGGGACGGGTGGTGGCGCTCCTGCTGGGCCTCACCACGCTCTTCGTGCTGAACACCGCGGTCGGACGGGTCTGCACCGGTCTCGCGACGGGAGGCTCCTCACGCTACGTCCCCTACGTGGTGCCGGGGTGGCTCGCGGTGGTCATCGCCGCACGCTGCTGGGCCCGGCCCGCGCTCGGCTGGAGCGTGGTGGGCGCGGTGCTGGTCCTCATCGCGGTCCGGACGCTGAACACCCGCGGGGACGAGGAGATGGGACGTCACTTCGCGGACGGGAAGCGGCGCTGGGCAGAGTGCTACCGGCGCAGGCACGACATCCAGGGGTGCGACCGCGAGACGGGCTTTCCCCTCTATCCGAACCCGGCGTGGACGCGGATGCAGGAGAAGCTCGACTTCCTCGAGGCCCGGCACCTCAACCTCTTCCGTCCTCAGTGAGCGCCGTCGCGGAGCCGGTGGAACAGGCCCCGGAGCCGGGTGAAGGCGAGCGGCGCCCGTCGCTCGAGCCAGCGAGGCGCCTGGTAGCGCAGGTCGGCGACGGCGTCGCGGACGTCGTTCATCGACCGGAGCGCTCGGTGCACGCGAAGATCCGGGAGGTCGACCGCCGGAGGCCCGGGGACGCGCCTCGCCGGACCCGATGGCCAGGCCTCGGCGGCCCACCGGGGGTGCTCCTCGACCGGGCCGGGGAACCACCGGGGCGCCCGCGCGGCCGGGACGACGCAGCGGCCGAGGAACGCGGCGTCCGGGACGAGCTCCTCCAGCGACGGCGCGGCGGAGGCGAAGCGCCGCGTCTTCCGCACGAGGTACGGAGGCCGGCCGGGCACCGCCCGCCGCAGAACCCGGCACGCCGGGGCCACCGCGATGACGTCTTCGGCGCCCCCGGACGCCAGGGAGCGCGCGAGATGGTCGGGGACGGCGACGGTCCCCGCGACCCAGATCGCCGCCGCGGCGGCGTCGGGAGCCCAGGTCGACGGAGTGCCGGCGTGAAAGTCGACCGGAGCACCCAGCCGGGCGATCCGTGCACAGGCCTCGCGAGCGAACGCCTCGAGCGCCGCGGGCACGGCCAGCGAGACCATGAGGGTCACGCCCTCCTGGGTCGCGAGCGAGAACAGGCTCTCCTCGAGGTCCCAGGGCTCGTCGCTCCAGCCGACGAGGTGGACGTGGACGCGCGCGCTCACCAGCGGGACCTCGCGAAGCGCACGCCGTGCGCGAGGTCCGCCACGCGGCGGTCGCCGGGCGGGACGACGGGCGGCGCGGGCCGCTCCATCGACCGCCCCGCCCGAACGCGGTACAGCCGCTCGTACCGGGATGCGAACCCGGGGCCCCCCCACTTCCGGCCCAGGTAGGCGGCGCTCCGGAGGACGCGCAGCTCGCGCTCCAGCGTGAGCTCGCGGTGCTCGACCCAGTGGTGCACCAGCGCGCCCGGCGCGGTCCGCACCCGGAGGCCGGCGGCGCGGACCCTCCAGGAGAGGTCGACGTCCTCCCCGTACATGAAGAGGCCCTCGTCGAATCCCCCGGTGGCGGCGAAGGCCGCGGGACGCACGAGCAGCGCCGTTCCGGTGCACCACGGCGTGTCGCCGGTGGCGGGGTCATAGGGCTTGGGATGCTCCTCGGGGAACGTCCGCCCATCGACGAGGCCCGTGTCCGCCTCGCTCGCGGTGGTCCAGAGCTCGGCGAGACAGCGGGGGTGGAGCACGGCGTCGGGGTTCAGGCAGAGGTACCCGGCCGCGCCGGCGGCGAACGCCTCACGCATCCCGATGTTGTGGGTGGCTCCGTACCCCCGGTTCCCGCCGGTCCAGGCGTAGGCCGTCGCGCCGAGCAGCGAGCGCACCGTCCGCTCCAGCCGCGCGTCCGCCGAGTTGTCCAGCACCCGCGGCTCGACCTCGAGCCCAGGCGGAACCTGCGCGGCGGCCAGCGATCGGCCGAGCCGCTCCACCTCCGCGGGGACATTCTCGAACAGCACGATGCCGATGCGGAGCAGGGCCACGTCAGATCGACCAGGGCCGGCGCTCGCGCGGAGGCCACGCCAGACGCGGCACGTTCGAGCTCAGCGAGAGATTGGGGCTGTGGTACGGGTCCTCGAGGAGCGCGTCCGCCCAGCGCTCGCGGAGGGCGGCCAGCTCGCGGTCGGCCCTCGCCTTCTGCGCGGGAGCGAGCCGCCTCCCCCGGCTGGCGGACTCGTGGTGCACCAGGCGGGCATGCGGGGTCCACACGTTCCGGTACCCACGCTCGCGGAGCTTGAGGCAGAAGTCCACGTCGTTGAAGGCGACGGGGAAGGCCTCCTCGTCGAGCCCACCCACCTCCAGGTAGAGCGCGCGACGCACCACCAGGCACGCGGCGGTCACCGCCGAGACCTCGCGGCGGACCAGGAGCTGCCGTGCGTGCCCCGGAGCATCTCCGGGCGCGCCGGCGTAGGCATGGTCCGCGGAAGCGTGGAGACCGACCACCACGCCTCCGTGCTGGATGCGACCGTCGGGGTAGAGGAGCTTCGCCCCCACCGCCCCCGCGCCGGGCTGCATCGCGACCGAGACCATCTCCTCCAGCCACTCGGGGTGGAGCGCCTCGACGTCGTTGTTGAGGAGGCAGATCACCTCCGCATCGGTGCGGGCGACCGCGGCGTTGTTCAGGGCCGGGAAGTTGAACGGCCGCGGATCGCGGTGGAGCACCACCTCGCCAGCGCGCGCGAGGACGTCGAACGCCGCGAGAGCATCCGGCTCGTCGCTGCCGTTGTCGACCAGGTGGATCTCGTACCGCGGGTACCCGGTCATCCGCCGCACGCTGCGGACGCACTGCTCCACCAGCTGCCGAGCGTTGCGCGTCGGGACGACGACCGTCACCCGGGGCCGGGACTCGGCGAGGCGGTACCGGACGTGGTGCAGTCCGGGGCCCAACCCGGCGACCACCTCGGCGGCCGTTCCCGCGGCCTCGAGGTGACGGGCGAGGGCCTCTCGCTCTGCAGCGTCGTCGACGGCGGCGGTCGGCTCGAACGTGGCGAGGACCGCGGGAATCCGGCCCACGCGCGCCGGCGGAAGCCGCGCGGCACAGGCGAGCGCCCAGCCGTACAGGGCTGCGTCATCCAGGGCAGCGAGGGACGGCGCGTCCGCGCGACGGACGGCGACGAGCCCGCGCAGCGCGTTCCTGCTCCGGAGCAGCTCGGGGCCGAGCACCGCCCTGAAATCGGGGCGGCCCCGTCGCCCCTGCCCGTCGATCCGGTCGTCGTCGGCGTGGACCAGCGCCAGCTCCGGCCGCCGCCGGAAGAGCGAGACCACCGCCGCCAGCGCCTGGGGAGCGAGCCGCACCGCGGGCCCGAGGGGGACGAGCACGTCGCCGGTGGCATCCCCGGAGGCGCGGACGATCTCCACCTTCCCCGGGAGCTGCGCCGAGAGCTCGGGCTCGTCGCTGCGCGGCGCGGTCACGATGCTCACCCGGAGCCCGGAGGCGAGCGCCTCGGCGCGCAACCGCTCCAGGCTCGCCGGCGACGGCACCTCGAAGGTGCGCAGCCACCGCCCGTAGGTCGACGCGTCCAGGCCCTCGCCCAGTGCCCAGCCGATCGTGCCCGGACGCACGCGAGAGAGACCCGGGCCATCGAGCGCGGCACGGAGCTCCCCGGCGAGCGCGGCGGGCCCGGCGGCCAGCGCCTCGCGGGTGGTGCGGAGCGCGCCGAGCTCGTCGAGATCGAGGACGATCTCGCGGCGGCCCTCGGGGTCGGGCCGCAGCTGCACCGCGAGGTCCCGAAGCCCGTTCGGCAGCTCGATCTCGAGGGGCGCCGCCTCTCCCGAGGCCTCGAGCCTGCGGGACCAGCGCACCGACGAGCCGTCGTTGCTGATCACCCCGTCGAGCTGGACGGTCTCCCACGCAGGCCACCGCACGGGCGTGAGGAGGACGCGCCCGTTGGGGAGCCGGGGCGGTCCGGGCTCGAGGCGGAACGGCCCGTCCCCGTCGCGGCTCAGCCGGAGCCGCCGGTGCCGGGGCAGGAACGCGCGCCGGAAGGCGTACGCCGGCGAGAGCAGCCAGTCCGGGAGCAGCTCGCGCACGTCAGCCCGGGTAGGAGGGCAGGACTGGCGCGTCGGCCAGGCGCGGCGCGACGCGGTCCTTCGCCGAGAGCAACGGCTCGGTCAGTGGCCAGGGGATGGCGAGCTCCGGATCGTTCCAGGCGATGGCCCGCTCGGACTCCGGGGCATAGAGCTCGGTGCACTTGTAGAAGAAGTCCGCCGAGTCGCTGAGGACGCAGAATCCGTGCGCAAAACCGGGGGGAATCCACAGCTGCCGCGCGGTGCTCTCGCTCAGCTCGAGGCCGACCCAGCGACCGAAGCGAGGAGATCCCCGCCGCACGTCGACCGCGACGTCCCACACCACGCCCCGCAGGACCTGGATCAGCTTCCCCTGCGCCTTCGGCTCCTGGAAGTGCAGGCCACGGAGCGTTCCCCGGAGCGAGCGAGAGAGATTGTCCTGGACGAACGGTCCGTGGATGCCCGCCTCCGCGTAGCGCCGGGAGTGGAAGGACTCGTAGAAGAAGCCGCGTGAATCGCCGTGGACCTTCGGGTCGACGATCAGGACCTCGGGGAGCTCGGTGGGCGTGATCTTCATCGTTTGACCGGGTGTAGCCTCGCGCGCCGACCATGGCCACTCCAGATCCCGACGCCGTCGCGCAGGTGCAGCGTGCGAACTGGTACCACTCCTTCGAGGTCCTTCCGGGGCTCGTGACACCCGGGAAACGGCCTACGAACGCGCGCTCGAACCTCGAGCGCTTCAAGCTCCCGGAGAGCCTCACCGGGAAGCGGGCTCTGGACATCGGCGCGCTCGACGGTCCCTACTCCTTCGAGCTGGAACGCCGGGGCGCCCGCGTCGTCGCCATGGACATCCAGGACCCGGACCACACGGGGTTCAACACCGCGAAGCGCGTCCGGCGCTCGTCGGTCGAGTACATCCAGGGGAACGCGTATGACCTCGCCAGGCTGACGACCGGCAAGTTCGACCTCGTCTGCTTCCTGGGCGTCTACTACCACATGAAGCACCCGCTGCTCGCCTTCGAGCAGATCCACTCCGTCCTCGCCGACGACGGCCTCCTCGCCTTCGAGGGCGAGTGTCTCCTCAACCACGGGGAGGTTCCGGGCGCCCCCGGCGCGAGCCGTGCGGAGCTGGTGCGGGCGATCGCGACCTCGGACCTGCCGCTCACCCTCTTCTACGCGGCGACCTACAAGGACGACCCGACCAACTGGTTCGTGCCGAACCTGGCGTGCGTTCGCCAGTGGATCGAGGCCTCGGCGCTGGAGCTGGTGAGCTGGGGAACCGAGGACTCCCACCCCTTCCAGCGCATGTACGGCACGGCGAGGAAGCGGAGGGGCGCCAAGATCGAGCCCGACAACCCGGTCTGGTAGACGGACGGTCGCCGTCACCCGATGGCGCCCCGGTTCTCGACGAGATCGAGGAGGTAGCGGCCGTAGTCGTTCTTGCGCATGGGCTCGGCGAGCGCACGGACCTCGGCCGCACCGATGTAGCCCATGCGGAAGGCGATCTCCTCGATGCAGGCGATCTTGAGACCCTGCCGTCGCTCGACGATCTCGATGAAGGTCGACGCGTTCTGCAGCGACTCGTGGGTGCCGGTGTCGAGCCAGGCGAATCCGCGGCCGAGAACCTGGACGTGGAGATCGCCCGCCTCGAGGTAGGCGCGATTGACGTCGGTGATCTCCAGCTCGCCGCGGGCGGAGGGCTTCAGCCTCGAGGCGATCTCGAGCACGCGGTTGTCGTAGAAGTAGAGCCCGGTGACCGCGTAGTTCGAGCGCGGAGCCTTCGGCTTCTCCTCGATCGAGCGTGCCTTCCCCTGCGGGCCGAGCTCCACGACTCCGTACCGCTCCGGATCGCGGACGTAGTAGGCGAAGACGGTGGACCCGGTCGTGCGCGCCACCGCAGCCTTGAGGTGCCCGCTCAGCCCCTGGCCGTAGAAGATGTTGTCACCGAGGACGAGCGCGACCCGGTCGTCTCCCACGAAGCTCCGCCCGATGACGAAGGCCTGCGCCAGACCTTCCGGGTGCGGCTGCTCGGCGTACTCGAAGCGGAGCCCCCACTGCTGTCCGGTGCCGAGGAGCTCGCGGAAGCGGGGAAGGTCCTGCGGGGTGGAGATGACCAGCACGTCGCGGATGCCCGCGAGCATCAGGGTGCTCAGCGGGTAGTAGACCATCGGCTTGTCGTAGATGGGCAGCAGCTGCTTGCTGACCACGCGGGTCAGCGGGTACAGCCGCGTCCCCGAGCCTCCGGCGAGGATGATCCCCTTCACTCCCGTCCCTCCACCTCGGCCCTGAACTGCTCCAGCGAGGCCCGCAGTCCGAGCGGTCGGGCCTGGAGCGCGCCGAGCGCCTTGTCCACCCGCAGCCCGCTCCGCGGCGGACGGGGGCTGGCCATGCCCGCCTCGGCGAGCGTGCTGGGGATGAGCAAGCGGCGATCGAGACCGAACACGTCCGCCAGAGCTTCCCCGAACTGCATCCGGTTGACCACCTCGGCTCCGGCCACGTTCCAGACGCCGGACAGACGGCGCTCGGCGAGCTCGGCGAGCTGCTCGGCGACGTTGAGGGCCAGCGAGGGCGATACGTACTGATCCACGAAGAGGCGCGCCGTCCTCCCCTCGCGGAGCGTGCCCAGGAGCCAGCTACCGAAGTTTGGACGCTGCGAGGGCGGATACCCGTAGACCACCGCGGTGCGCGTGATGGCCCAGCTCCCGGCGAGCAGCCGCACGCACTCCTCTCCCAGCCACTTGGTCCGGGCGTAGACACCGCTCGGGTTCGGCCGCGCCTCCTCGTCGTAGGGACCGTCCTGTCCGTCGAAGACGTAGTCGGTGGAGACGTGGACGAGGTGCGCACCGGCCTCCCGGGCATGACGGGCGACGTGCGCGGCGGCGAGGGTGTTGGCGGCCCAGGCCGCGTCTGGGTTCCGCTCGCACGCGTCGACCTCGGTCATGGACGCGGTGTTGACCACGACCTCGGGGCGCGCACCGGCGAGCGCGCCCGAGACGCTCTCCGCGTCGGTCAGGTCACAGCTCAGGTACTCGTAGTCGCCCACCGTGCGGCGCTCGCCCCGGGCGACCGCGGTGACCACGTGCCCCTGGACCACGAGGAGCCGGCAGAGGCGGCTGCCCACGAGGCCGTTGGCTCCGGTGACCGTGATCCGCATGGGCGCGACGCTAGCCCCCGAGCCGGCCGCGATACTGGCTCTCGTAGTACTGGCGGTAGGCGCCGCTCTTCACGTGCTTCCACCAGTCGGGATTGTCCACGTACCAGCGGACCGTGGCCTCGAGGCCTTGCCGGAAGGTGCGGCGAGGGGTCCAGCCGAGCTCGGTGCGGATCCGGCTCGGATCGATCGCGTAGCGCCGGTCGTGTCCGGGGCGGTCCTTCACGAAGCGGATCAGGGTCTCCGGCTTCCCGAGGGCCGCGAGCAGCATCCGCACCAGGTCCACGTTGGGATGCTCGGCCCCTCCGCCGATGTTGTAGACCTGCCCTGCCCTCCCTCGCTCGAGCACTGCCACCAGCGCGCGGCAGTGGTCCTCGACGTGGAGCCAGTCCCGAACGTTGCCTCCGTCGCCGTAGACCGGGAGCGGCTCGTCGTGCAGCGCGTTCACCACCATCAGCGGGATGAGCTTCTCGGGGAACTGGTAGGGGCCGTAGTTGTTGGAGCAGCGGGTGACGACCACGTCCATCCGGAAGGTGTGGTGGAACGCCAGCGCCAGGAGGTCCGCCGCGGCCTTCGAGGCGGAGTACGGGCTGGAGGGCTGGATGGGCGACGTCTCGGTGAACGCCCCGCTGGGCCCGAGCGAGCCGTAGACCTCGTCGGTGGAGACCATGACGAAGCGGCGAACCTTCCGCCGGTGACAGGCCTCGAGCAGCACCTGGGTCCCGAGCACGTTCGTCCGGACGAAGAGCTCCGGACCGAGGATGGAGCGATCCACGTGGCTCTCGGCGGCCAGGTGCAGCACGGCCTCGATCCCGTGCTGGGCGAGCAGGTGGTCGACCAGCTCGCGGTTGCCGATGTCTCCGCGGACGAAGACGTGCCGGTCGTCCTTCTCGAGATCCCTCAGGTTCTCCAGGTTTCCGGCGTAGGTCAGGAGATCGAGGTTGACGATGGTCCAGTCCGGCCGCTCGGACCGGAGGTGCCGCACGAGGTTGGAGCCGATGAAACCGCAACCACCTGTGACGAGGACGTTCATCGTGGGGAGGATCGGACTGGCTGGACGGGCACCGCGCGCGGGGAGACTCTACCTTGGGTATCTCGATGGACCCAGCGGAAGGGGAGCGCGCACGAAGGGAAGCGGCCGTGAGGGCCGGGACGACCGACCTCACCCGCTGGGTGGACGAGACGCAGTACGAGACGGGGTGGCAGCCCCGCGCCGGACGCGCCGTGGAGCTGGCGAGCGGCTCGCGCTGGTTCTGTGACGTCGGGTGCGGACCGCAGCGGCTCCGCGCGCTCCTGCCTCCCGGGTCGATCTATCTCCCCGCGGACCTCCGGCGCTGGACGCCCGACACCGCGGAGATCGAGCTGAACGCCGGACGCCTGCCGGTCGAGTACCTCGACCTGAGCGACGCCTGCTTCCTGCTCGGAGTGCTCGAGTACCTCCTGGACCTGGAGGGATTCCTGCGCGCCCTCTCCGCGCACGTGGACCGGGTCGTCTTCTCCTACAACCCGGCCGAGCTCGTCCCTGACGACCGCCCGGCGATGGGCTGGCTCAACGCGCTGACCACGGCGCAGCTGAGGGAGGCTGTCCGTCGCGCCGGGCTGAGGCTGGAGCACCTGGAGCCCTTCGGGACGACGCAGGTCCTCGGGTGTGCCCGCGGCCGACGCTCCAGGCTCGCACGGACCCTCCTGCCGCTCCGGCGCGTGCGCTTCTCGGTGGGCCGGGCGGCGTCCCCCGGCTCCTGAACGAGCACGGCTCACTTCCGGGCGAGGAACACGAACTGCGGGTCTCCGAGGTGTCCGTGCTCCCGCGACCAGTACTCCAGGGCGAGCGCGCTCCGGAAGCCGGCCCCCGACAGATCGCGGAGCAGGTCCCAGCCGAAGAGGCGGTAGGCGAGCGCCCCTCCGTCGGGGTCCACCGGATTGCCGTGGTACTCCGGCTCGAGGAGGTGCTCGAGGGTCCCGTCCTCCCGGTGCCGCGCACGGACGAGCGTCTCCGGGCGCTCGGCGCGGAACGGCGCGGTGAAGAGGAAGGTGCCACCCGGGGTGAGGACACGGTGGGCCTCGGCGAGGGACCTCCGGTGGTCCGGGACGTGCTCCAGGACGTCGAAGCTGAGCACGTGGTCGAAGCTCTCGTCGGGGAACGAGAGCGCCTGGAGATCCTCGTGCCGAACGCCGCGGACGAGATCCCCGGAGCGGTGCTCGCCCGGGAAGTACTCGCTCCCCACGATGGACGGATGCCGCTCCGCCAACCACTGGTAGGTCGGGGTGACGCGCTCGGTGAGGTAGATCCGTGCTTCGCGGGTGGGCTCGCACTCCTGCTGGAAGAGCTTGAGCGAGGCGCGCAGCCGGTTGTTCAGACCGCACCGGCGGCAGGCGAGGTGCTCGCGCCAGTTGGGGATGAGCTTCCCGTCCCCCGTGCGGTCCTCGGCGTACTCGAAGCCGACCTGGAACTCCGTCGGCTCCACGCAGAGGTCGCAGGTGCCACGGATCCAGAACGCCTTCTCGCTCCGGGGAAGGAGCGCGAGCTCGATCTCCCGACGGGCGGCGGCCAGCTCGGGAGGACGTGCGGCGAAGCCGGAAGCACCACGCATCCGCGCGATGGGCAGATGGGCCGTCGGCGTCGCCTCCCGCGCGCGAGCCGCCTGCACGGCGGCCGGCGTGTGGAGGTTCTCGCCCTTGGCTCCGCTCCAGCTGTAGCCGTAGGGCAAGGTCTTGTAGTGCGCGTGGCCGTTCACCGCGAGCCGGTGCTCGTAGTGGGCGAGCACCGCCGAGAGCTCGCCGATGTTGCGACGGTTGAAGACCGCGGTGTGCCGGGAGAACACGCTGGGCGAGCCGATCACCGCGCCGCTGAAGTGCGCGAAGCGCAGCTCCTCCCCGTTCACCAGCCATCGGTCGCCGTCGCGGCTGACCCGGCGCTGCGACAGGTTCCAGTAGGCCACGTCGTAGCCCGGGTGCCGCAGGACGTGGACCCGGTCGATGAACGCCGGAAGCAGGTCCGCCCACTTCTGATCCACGAAGAGACCGGCCGCGAGATCGATGACGCACAGCCGCTCGAGCCGCCGGCCCCACCACGAGACCACCCGCCGCGCCTGGGGCGTGTCCCGGATCGCGCAGAAGCCGAGGTTGTAGACCCCGTACTGCAGGAACTTCTGGTCGTCGAACTCGGCGAACTCAGCGGGCTCGGTGATGTGGGGCGTGAGCACCGCGTCGGCCCCGCGGGCGAAGGCGTCCTCCACCTCCGACAGCCGGCTGGTCACGATGATGTCGGGATCGAGGTAGATGACCGGCGCGCCGGGGTGGAGATCGAAGAGCGCGAGGAACACGAACGGCTTCACCGCCGTGTTGAGCTCGGTGATGTTGTAGTTCTCCTTCATCCACTCCCAGTTCGGGATCCCCAGCTGCTCCATGCGGAGGATCTGGAATGGGAACTGCTCCAGGTCCAGCCCGTCGGCGACGTCGCACAGGGCCACGTAGAAGCGGAGGTTGTCCGTCACCCGGTCCAGCGACTCGTGGAGCGCGAGGGCGTGCGCGAGGAAGTTCTTCGCGCAGATGGTGAAGACGATCGTCTCCCCCGGGCGGGTCCTGGCCGCGCTCATGCCGAACCGTCCCGGCTCCGCCCTGAGTCGCCCTTCCGGCCGCCCGGCTGGCGAAGGGTGTCGCCCGCCGCGGGCAACCCCAGCCGCTTCAGCATACCCTCGATGCGCGCCCGAGCCGCCTGGAGCGAGTAGTTCTCCACCGCGAACCGCGCCGCGGCGTCCGACATCCGGGTCCAGGCCACCTCGTCCTGCAGCAGCGAGACGATCTGGGCCGCGAAGTCGTCGGGGGCCTCGGCCACCGCCACGATCTCCCCGGGGACGAGCTTCATGCCCTCGACCGCGAGCGGCGTCGCCACGCAGGGGACGCCGTTGGCGAGGCTGGACCCGATCTTCCCCTTCACCCCGGCCCCGTACCGGAGCGGGGCGACGGTGAGCCGGACCGTGCTGAGGAACTCGTCGATGTCCTTCACGTACCCGACCAGGCGCACCGAGGACGACGCGAACCGGGCGAAGCTCGCGGGCATGTCCGCCCCGACGACGCTGAACCTGGCGGTGGGCAAGCGGGTGAGCACTCGCGGCCAGATGTCCGCGAGGAAGTACTCGACGGCGTCGATGTTCGGCCGGTGGAGGTATCCGCCGACGAAGCAGAGGCCCTCCCGTGCCGAGAAGGGTTGCCGGCGCCCGGGGCAGTCGAGGATCAGCGGCAGCGTCATCACCTCCGCGCCGGGGATCTCGCGGCGCAGGAGGTCGTGCTCGAAGTCCGAGACCACGATGGCCAGATCGGCGCTCCTTGCGACGTAGAGCTCCCGCTCGCGCATCGCATAGGCGTCGTTGAGCGCGCGGCGGTCACCGGAGAGCCGGGCCTGGCGCTCCTCGCGAAGGAAGTGGAGGTCCACGGTCTCGAAGACGATCTTCGCTCCCGGGCAGTCGCGCCGGACCGTCTCGTAGTGGCGGCCTCCGGAGTAGACGCGGAAGAGCATGGCCAGCGAGAAGCCGTGCCCCTCGGTGGCGAGGAAGGCCTCGAGGTCGCCGATCTCGCTGTTGGGCAGGCACCGCACGCCGGCGGCGGTCAGCGCATCGGCGTAACGGCTCGATTCGTGGGCCTCGGCGTCGGCGTGGAAGCTCACCTGCCACCCGAGGTCCAGGAAGAGGTCGATCAGGAAGCGAGCGGTGACCGAGCCCGAGTCGCGGTCCGGCCTCGGGTAGACGCTGTCGATGAACAGCACCCGCGGCCCCACCGCGTTGCGGACGCCGCGCGGGAGCGGCCGCAACGGGGCCGGCGCCCTCAGGCCCCCGCCCTCTCCCGTGCCCACCGCCGGCATCTGGCCCGAGGCTCCGGCCGCCGACGGCCGGCGCCCCTCGGCCCTCCCGTAGCGGAAGTAGTGGGCGAAGGGCTCGAGCCCGCTCCTGGCCACGTCCGGGTACGTCGTGAGGTACCAGCGAGGGTCGAAGTCCGGGTTGGGCCGCCGGCCCTCGTGCTGTCCGAAGCGGAGGTAGTGGACGAGCGGGTTCATCCCCGAGCGCGCCACGTCGGGATTCGTCTGGAGGTACCAGCGGGTGGCGAAGAACGGAGAGGGGTCGCGACCCTCCGCGGCGCCACCGCCGAGGTAGTCGGCGAACGGATCGCTCCCGGCGAGCCCCTCGGCGTGGGTGTCCCGGTACCAGGCGGCGTCGAACAGCGGGGAGCCGGCGAGCAGCCTGCGCTCCGCTCCGAGGGAGGGCACCAGGCTCGTCCCCAGCCGCACCACGCGGCGGCCCACCTTCACCGCGGCGCGCGCGCCGGGGACGCCCGCCAGGCTTCGACGGATGACCGGGGAGCTCCGGCGCCGGAGCTTCCCCGCGAGCTTCCACGCCGCGAGGATGGGGTGGGAGCGTTCCAGCTTCCGGGAGATCTCGCGGAGCTCGGTCTCGACCGCCGCGAGGCGACCGACCTCGGCCTCGGCGCTGCCGAGCCGCACCCGGAGCGTGTCGACCTCCGCGTCCAGCGACGCCACCGTCTTCTCCTTCGCGCGAAGGAGCTGCTCCAGGCCCTCGATCCGGCCGGCGTTCTCCGAGAGCTCGGCGGCCCTGGCCGTGGCGGTCTCCTGCGCGCGGCGGAGCTCGGTGGAGCGAGCCTCGAGCGCTCCCTGCGCAGTGGTGAGCTCGTCGGTCCGTTGCTTCAGCCGCGACTCGAGCTCGCGTGACGCCGTCGCGAGCGTCTCGACGTTCCGGAACACCGCCTCGATCCGTCGCGCGCTCCAGCGCTGGGGCGCGTCGCCCACCTCGTGACCGGAGAGCTCGCCGGTCCTGCGCTGGAGGTCGGTCCACTGGCTGAGCCGGCGAGAGAGGTCGTCGGCCGCGGGCTGTCCGCGCCACTCGTGCTGGAGCACCCGCATCGCCGCCTCGGGCCGGATCGCGAGCGGCGCCGAGGCCAGCAGCGGCCAGAGCGGGGGAAGGCGCAGGGCCGGCCGGATCCGCTCGGCGTGCACCGCCCGTCCACTCGCGAGGTCGGGCGCGAAGACGTCCCCGATGGAGAGCGAGGCGGCCAGGTCCGCCCACTTGAAGGGGAGATCCAGGTGCCCGTTGTTCCAGAACGCGAACGGCCTGCCGTACCCGGCGGCGATCACCGCGGCGTGCATGGCGCCGGCGAGCACGAACTCGGCCGAGGCGACCTGATCGATGAAGGTGTGGAGGGCCTGCCTGCTCGGGGGAAGCGCGGCGCGGAGGACGTCGTCGCACCCGGTGAGCGCGAGGATCTCGTCGTCGCTGCGAGGGTCGAGGATGTGGGGGACGCAGATCGTCCGCCCGGTCGTCACCGGATCCGGCCGGTGCTCGTGGAGGGCCGGAACCAGGAAGGCCGAGTCGCCCACCGGGACGGCGTCACCCAGCCGCAGGGCCGACCGGCTGAGCGGCCCCCGGACCGCGAAGATCTCGGAGCGCGCCTGGTTCTCGGCGCCGAGACCGTTCTCGGAGCGCATGCCGCAGCCCCAGAACACCAGGCGATCGTCGAGCGCATCGACGCCCTCCCGCCGTGGCGGGAAGAACATGTCGTCGATGACGCTGCCGATGAGGTGCACACCCTCACAGCGGACGGTCACCGGAAGGAAGAGCTCCTCCAGCAGGAACTCGGTCAGGTAGTCCCCGAAGTTCTGGCGATTCCCGATTCCGGGCCAGTACCGAACGAGCTGTCGCACGACTCCCTTCCGACGGATCTCCGCGCTGGACACAACTGCCCCCCCGGTCGGGGCGTCCTTACGCGTCGAGGGGTGAACAGGTCAAGGCGCCGCGCTCACCAGCCGTGGATCGAGCCAGAGGATCCAGTCGCCGCCACCGGTCCTGCCCGGGTCGTTCCCGGTGCGGAACGTGATGCTGCACCGGGGGACGTCGCGGCATGCGTCGAGCGGCACGATCGCCAGCCGGTAGTCGTCGGTCGGCTCGAGCTCCGCGGTCCACTGTCGCTCGGGGCGCGCGCCTGCCGGGCCCACGGCGACGGACACCCGCGCACCGTCGCTCACGCCCCAGCTCCTCGTCATCGGGTAGAAGCCCACCAGGACCACGAGGGAGAGGTTCTTCTCCACGGTGGGTCGGTCGAAGGTGATCTCCGTCTCCGGGAAGGCGAGGATCCCCGGCTCGCCGTCGACCGTGACCTCGCCCACGGTCCATCCGGAGGGGGTGGTGCGCTCCGGCTGGCGCCCGATCACCCGCGCTGCGGGAAGCAGATCGACGAGATGCGCGACGACGGTGCCATCCCGGAGCGCCGCCCGGGCGCGGTAGAGCGACGTCACCTCCACCATGGTCCAGCCACTGGTGCGCCGGAAGATCCTCTTCCCCTCCAGATCCTCCAGCGTCCACCACCGGGCGACGTCCGCGTCCACGGTCCGCACCGGGGGCGCCGCGTCTCCGAGGAACTGACGGAAGAAGGTGGGGGCGAGGATCCAGTGGCTCGCACCGAAGGGCTCGGTGAAGAACTCCCTCCCCTTCCACCCGTACCTGAGCAGGGCGCCCCGGTAGAACGAGTCCCCGGTGGTCTGCGACGAGGTGAAGAACAGCTCACCGCTGTGCGCGCGGTAGTAGACGTCGTTGCCCAGCCCCGCGACCACGAGGAGGGCGGCCAGCACCGGTCTCGCCCACGGGGGGCGCAGCTCGCCCACGGCGAACGCCCAGAGGAGGAGCGTGAGCGCGTACGGGGCGTAGAGCCAGCGGTGCTCCTGCCGGAAGGTGATCGACGCGGCCAGAAGCAGAGGGCCGGCGAGCAGCACCCAGCCGAGCAGGACGCGGCGGCTCCTTCCGGAGGAGGCGCGGAGCCAGGCCGCGAGCGCCGCCAGCACCAGCAGCCCGAAGGCGACGCCCAGGACCTTGTGAGCGCGTGGGAGGGAGGCGAACTCGACGATCGACAGGTGACTCGGTCCGAGGTTCACCCCCAGCAGGGTCAGACACCCCGAGGCGATGAACCCCAGCACGCTCCGCGGAGTCGGCTTGAGCGCCTGTCCTCCGGTGCCGAGGAGGAACGGCGAGTGGAAGGCCACCGTCTTCAGCAGGAACGCCAGGAGCACCGGCAGGAACGCGGCGGCCGCCCAGCGGAGCTTCCGCTCCCGGGACAGGCCCGGCGAGGCGAACGGCAGGAGCGCGGTGAAGGCGGAGAGGACGATGAACCGCTCGTGGGTGAAGACCAGGAGCAGCGACGAGACCAGAGCGAGCCGCAGCCAGCGGACGTCGTCCGTGTCCCGGAAGCGGAGCGCGCACCAGATGAGCGCCAGCAGCAGCCCGAGAGCGAGCGACTCGGTCAGGCCCACCACCTGGGTGATCTCGTAGAAGGCGAAGCGCGCCGAGGCGAAGAGCAGGGCCACCGCGAGCGACACCCACCGCGCGCCCCGGGTGAGGTGGAACGCGATCCCGAACACCGCCAGCGTGAGCCCGGCGTGGATCACCACGTTGAGCCAGAAGTAGAGCGGGTAGTGACCGCCGAAGAGCCGGACCACCACGTGCTGGAGGACGAAGTAGACCGGGCGGTACTTGTCGGAGATGGTGCTCAGCACCGACAGCTGGAGGATGCTGCCCTTCTGCTGGAAGTAGTCGAGCAGGGCGATGTCGTCGCCGATCATCGACTCGAAATGGAAGAACGAGCACCACCACACGCAGAAGCCGGCCAGCCCGATCGACCCGAGGGCCAGGAAGGCGCGCTCGTCGGGCGCTCGGGCGGCGGGTGCGGCGGTCGACGCTCCCGGGGTCTCGCTCATCCGGGGTGCCCGTGCCTGGCCCGGCACACCACCGTGTAGCCCAGGCAGTCGTCCGGCGATCCGAGACCGAGCGCCAGCGAGAGGTGAGCCACACCCAGCGCCAGGAGGCCGACGGGAGCCAGCAGCACGCCGCCGATCTTCTGCAGCACCGAGCCGCTCAGGAGGCGGTAGGCGACGCCGACGCCCTTGTACCCCGCGACCGTCACGTCGGTGCCCCGCGGGCGAACGTCGATCTCCTCGAACCCGGCCTCCTCCAGCATCCGCCGCAGCGCCGAGGGAGTGAAGCGCCAGTAGTCGTGAGGGATGTAGTGGAACCGGGCCTGGAACGGCACCGTCAGGAGCATCTCCCCGCCCGGGCGCAGCACCCGCCGGCACTCGGAGAGCAGCGTCCTCACGTCGAAGACGTGCTCCAGCACCTCGGTGTGGAAGACGGAGTCGAACCGGCCGTCGTCGAAGGGGAACCGACCGCCGTCGTAGTGGACGACGTCGGGGACGGAGTAGCCGAAGCCCTCTCCCGCGCCGGCCCAGTCCAGCCCCACGTAGCCGACCTCCGGCGGGAGGTACCTCCGGTACGGCTGCAGCCCGCACCCGACCTCCAGCACCTGCCCGGTGCGCCGCGGGAGCCAGGCGGAGACCGCCTTCTCCACCGTCCTGACCTGAAGGTCCAGGACCCGCCGCGCGGCCCGCTCGAGCGCCGTACGGAGGCCGCGATCGTCGGGGCGGTTGGGGGGCGGCTGGAAGCTCTCCTGCACTACCCGCCCCGGGGGTCGTTGAGCACCGACCGGACGACGTAGAGCGGTCGCTGCTTCACCTCCTCGAAGACCCGCCCCAGGTAGTCTCCGATGATGCTCAGGCAGAGCAGCTGGATGCTCCCGAGGAAGAGCACCGCCACCAGGAGGGTCATGAACCCGCTGGGCGCGGTGGGCCTCAGGAAGAACAGCACCAGGTAGAAGACGATGCCCACCAGCGACAGCAGGGTGACGAAGAACGCCAGGAGGGAGATCAGCTCCAGGGGGGCGTAGGAGAACGAGAAGATGCCCTTCCTCGCCCAGGCGATGTTCTTGAAGAGGTTGTTGGTGGTCCTCCCGAACATCCGCTCCGGCCGGACGTAGGGAACTCCGACCTGCTTGAACCCCACCCAGGCTCGCAAGCCGCGGACGAAACGATCTCGCTCCCCCATCTCGTTGAGGACCGTGACCACCTTGCGGTCGATGAGGGAGAAGTCCCCGGCGTCGCGGGGGACGCGGACGTAGCTCAGTCGCTGGAACAGCCAGTAGAAGGCCTTGTAGGCGACCTGGAGGAAGAGCGTCGCCTCGCGCTTCACCCGGATCCCGTAGACCACGTCGTGGCCCTCTCGCCAGCGGGCGACGAAGTCGGGGATGAGCTCGGGTGGGTCCTGGAGGTCGCCGTCCAGCAGCACCACCGCGTCCCCGGTGGCCAGCTTCATCCCACTGCTGAAGGCCGCCTGTGAGCCGAAGTTCCGCGCGTGGTTGACCACCACCACCGACGGGTCCCGCGCGGCGAGCTCGGTCAGGACCTGCTCGGCGTCGTCGGGGCTGGCGTCGTTGACGAAGATGATCTCCGGCGTCGCCCCGGCCTGCTCGATGGCCGCCTTGAGCCGGGTGTACATGTGAGGAACCGCGGGCCCGTCCCGGTAGCAGGCGACCACCGCCGAGATCTTCTCCTTGCGCGGCGCGCTCATCGGAGGCCGGAGTGCAGGGCGTCCGCGATCTGCGCCGGGGCGAGCCCGTGCGCCTCGCGGTGGAACGCCTGGTCGCCGCAGGTGTGCGAGAAGTGGTCCTGCGCGCCGAAGCGCCTCAGCCGGACCGGGAGCCCGAGGTCCGCGAGGCACTCGGCGACTGCCGCGCCGAAGCCCCCTAGCCGGCTGTGCTCCTCCAGCGTGGCGATCCAGCCGGTCTCCCGGGCCGCGCGCTCGATGGTGGGGACGTCCAGCGGCTTGACCGTGGGCATGGAGATGACCCGGACCTGGAGGCCGCGCTCGCCCAGCAGCTCCGCCGCGCGCACCGCGGGGGCCAGCATGTTCCCGGTGGTGAGGAGCGTCCCGTCGTTGCCCTCCCGCAGCAGGAGGCTCTCGCCGATGCGGAAGTCCACCCGCCCGGGGTGGACCACCGGCTCGCCGGCGCGGCCCAGCCGCAGGTATGCCGGCCCCCGGTGCCGGGCGAGCGCGCGGACGGCGGCCTCGGTCTCCTGGGGGTCACCTGGACAGAGCACCGTCATGCCCGGGAGCACGCGGAGCACCGCGATGTCCTCGAGCGCGTGGTGGGTGGGGCCGTTGTGGCCGTAGCTGAAGCCTCCGCCCACGCCCACCACGGTGACGTCGGCCTCGTGGTAGGCGACGTCGTTCCGGATCTGCTCGTAGCAGCGGAGCGTGGCGAAGGGGACGATGGAGTAGACGAACGGCTTCCATCCCTCCAGCGCCAGGCCGCTGGCCACGCCCACCATGTTCGCCTCGGCCACTCCCACGTTGAAGAAGCGGTTGGGGAAGCGGGCGGCGAAGTCGTCGAAGAGCTTGTAGCCGAGGTCCGCGGTGAGGAAGACGATTCGCTCGTCCTCCTGCGCTGCCGCCGTCAGGGCCCGGATGAACGCGGTGCGCACGAGGTCAGCCTCCGATCTCGGCGAGCGCCCGCGCGAGGTCGGCGTCGCTGGGCGGGCGGTAGTGCCACTCGAGGTCGTTCTCCATGAAGGAGACCCCCTTCCCCTTCACCGTGTGGGCGACGATGGCGCTCGGCCGCCCCTTCTCGAAAGGGGCCGCCTCGAGCGCCCGCACGATCTCCGGCATCGAGTGCCCGTCGATCTCCACCGTCCCGAAGCTGAAGGAGGACCACTTCTTCGCCAGCGGCGGGAGCCCGGTGACCTCGTCGGAGCGCCCCATCGCCTGCAGCTTGTTGTAGTCGACGAGGACCACCAGGTTGTCGAGCCCCCGACCGGCGGCGAACATCGCCGCCTCCCAGACGCTTCCCTCGTTGCACTCGCCGTCGCTGAGGAGCACGAACTGCCGACCCGGCTGGCGGCGGAGCTTCCGCGCCAGGGCGGCTCCGGCCGCGATCGACAGTCCGTGTCCGAGAGATCCGGTTCCGATCTCGCACCCCGGAATCCCCACCGGGGAAGGATGCTCGGCCAGCACCGAGCCGTTCCGGGAGTAGGTCTCGAGGAGCTCTGGCCCGAAGAAGCCGCGGGCGGCGAGCGTCGCGTAGTAGGCCATGCACCCGTGGCCCTTGCTGAGCACGAAGCGGTCCGGGTTCTGCAGCATCTTGCGCGCCGGGTCGATGTCCATGACGCGGAAGTAGAGCGCGACGAGCAAATCCACCGACGACAGCGCCGAGCCGACGTGGGGGCTCTTGGCCCGGTGGGCCATCCGCACCACCGAGGCCCGGACCTCCCGCGAGCGCTGGAGGAGCCCGTCCAGCCCGTCCGAGGAGAGCGCCGTCACTGGGGCCGCTCCTTCGTGGCGATGGCCCCCAGGTTCCCGGCGTAGAGCGAGACGGGAAGCTCGCCCACGCGCGAGCGCTCCAGCGCCTTCAGCAACGGGTCCTTCACCAGCGACGGGAGCGGGGCGAGCCGCGTCCAGTACTCGAGGGGGTAGGTGTTCTTCACCCCGAAGACCTGCTGGACGGTGAAGCCGGTCACCTCCAGGATCCGCCGCATCGTGCTCCGGTCGTACAGGGCGGTGTGCTCGACGTCGACGATCGGGCTCCGCTCGCCGAGCAGCCGGTTGGTGAGCGCGCCGCTGTCGTGATTGATGAACAGCACCATGCCTCCCGGACGGAGGTGGCGGAAGCAGGCCCGCAGCATGCCCGCTGGATCCGGGACGTGGTCGAACACCTGGAAGGCGCAGATGACGTCGAAGCGCTCGGCCTCGAAGGTCTCCGAGTCGTAGAGCGCGCAGCGGATCCGGTCGCGCAGCCGCGGCTCGGCGTGCTCGATGGCCTCCTGCGACGGCTCGACGCCGCTGACCTCCTCGATGCCCATCCGCGCCGCCTCGGAGAGGAAGAACCCGCTGCCGCAGCCCACCTCCATCAGTGACCGTGGCCAGGGCCGCCCGGCCAGCGCCCGGCGGAGATAGGTGGCGTAGGTCTTCCCGGTGAACTCGGCCTCGCGCTGGTAGGTGAAGTGGCTGGCCCCGTACAGCCGCGAGAGATCCTCCAGGGGGAGGATGGGGTTCGACCGGAGCAGCCCGCAGCGAACGCAGCGCACCATCCGGTAGTGAAGGCGGTCCGGCGTCCGCCGCGCCGAGAACACCGCGGAGTCGAGGGCAGCCGGGTCGAAGTTCGCCGGGTAGACCTCGCGGTCCGTCCCCTCCTCGCCGCAGATCGGGCAGCGGGTCGTGACCAGCCGGGGGGCGGGGGTCACCGCGTCAGACGCGTGCACTGGGGGCCTCCTCCTGAGACCGGATCCAGTCCACCGTCCCGCGGAGCCCCGCCTCGAGGGTGGTTCGCGGGCGCCAGCCGAGGACACGGACGCTCTTCGAGCAGTCGGCGACCCAGGTCTTCGCATCCCAGATGCGGGCGGGCATCGCCCCCCAGCGGCACTCGCTGGACGAGCCGGTGTAGCCCCGCACCGTCTGGACCACGTCACCGACGGTGCTCTGCACCCCGGTTCCGATGTTGATGATCTCCCCGGAGAGCCGGGCCAGCTGCTCGATGCAGAGGAACGCGTCCACCACGTCCTCCACGTAGACGAAGTCGCGAGCGATGTCTCGCGACACCAGCTCGAGAGGCTGGTTTGCCAGACACCGGCGGACGATGGTGGGGATGAGGCGGGTGGGCTCCTCGTAGGGACCGAAAGCGCTGAACAGCCGCAGGGTGTTCACCGGGCGGCGCTCGGCGTGGGCGAAGTGCTGGCAGACCAGCGTCTGGGCGCACTTGGCGACCGCGTAGTAGCTGTTGGGCTCGAGGAGGTCGGTCTCCCGCATCGCGAAGTCCTTGAAGCCGTACTCCGAGGAGCTGCCGGCGTTCACGAAGACCTCGTAGTCGACCCGGGCAGTGGCCTTGAGCAGGTTCCAGGTGCCGAGGAAGTTGGTCTGGATGATCCCGTCGGGATCGGTCTGGTACGAGTACGCGCCGTGGGCGGCCAGGTGGAAGATCACCTCGGGGCGCAGCGTCTCCGCCAGCGTCTTGAGCCGCTCCTCGTCGCGCAGGTCCACCTCGTGCCGGCGAAGATCCTGGAGGCCGTCGATGCGCCAGCTGTTGCTACTCGACTTGAGCAGCACGTGGACCTCGTGGCCGTCCCGCAGCAGCCGACGGGCGAGAACGGCTCCCACGAATCCGGCCGCGCCGGTCAACAGCACCCTCTTCACTCGAGATTCTCCCCGCGTCGGGCACGCCGACGCTCGACTGCTTCGCTGCGGCCACGACCGCGATGAGGTGACGGCCTCCGCCCCGGCGCCGGCGCTCCCCCGGTGGACGGTCGGGACGATGTACGATACGTCCACCCATGCGGAACGGCCCCGGGACGGGCCGACCTTGCGGACGGCCTGACGAGCGCCCGCACTCCACGCTCGACGTGGCCCGATCTCCGGCTCGCCATGCCTGCTCGACCGCGCTCCCTCATCCGCCCCATCGCCTACCAGGCAGAGTCCACTCCGGTCCAGGTGTTGCGCACTCCCCGCCCCGGCTCCCGCGACCCGAAGACGCGCCGGTGATGCCCTCCCTCGGCCCACGGACCGGCGCGCTCCTCGTCACCCTCGCGCTGGCTCCCCTCCTCCTGGTGCATCTCGGCGCCTCCGCGCTCTGGGACGACGAAGCCAACACCGCCATCTTCGCGGCGAACGTCTGGAAGACCGGCGACACCAACGCCTTCGACGGGACCAACATCATCGCCTTCCGCGGGGGCCTCGAGCTCGCCGGGATCAAGAACCGCGCCTATCCCCCGCTCCAGTACTTCTACGCTGCGCCGTTCGTCGGGCTCCTCGGCCGGAACGCGTTCGCCGCGCGGTTCCCCTTCGTCCTCGCCGGGCTCGCCGGGTTCTTCCTCTGGGTCTGGTGGATGCTCCGCGAGGCGCCGCGCGCGCTCGTCGTCCTCACCGGCGTCTTCACCCTGGGGAACGTCTCGCTGTTCCTCTACCTCCGGCAGAGCCGGTACTACGCCCTCGCCTTCGCGCTCGCTCTGGCGTTCGTCTACCTGTACCTGCACCGCGGCCGCTCCCGGAGGGACCGCGTCCTCCTGTCGCTCACCGGGGTCGCGCTTCTCGCCTGCCACTACCTCACCTACGGCGCGGGCATGGTCTGCCTGGCCGTGGACTACCTGGCCTTCGAGCGCCGCCGGCAGCGAGACTCGTGGCGGCAAGTCGCCGCGTTCCTCGCGACGCAGGTCGTGGGCCTCTGCGTCGTGGTGGGCGTGTTCTTCCCCTTCGGCCGGAAGGTGACGCCGTACGTCCCGGTCAGCTGGTGGCACGACAAGCTGCTCCTGTTCTGGTGGAACCTCCGGGACCTGAACGCCACCGAGTGCCTTTGGCTCCCGATGCTGCCGCTCGCGCTCGGGGTGGCGGCGGTGCGCCGCGACCGGTGGCTCGTCCGGGGCGCGCTCTGTCTCGTGCTCTTCGCCTTCGTCGCAGCGGTGCTCTCGCCCCAGCCGGTGGGCTGGGCCACGTTCGCGGACATCCGCTACATGTCCACCACCCTGCCCCTGGCCATCTTCCTCTCGGCACGGACGGTGTGGCTCGGCTTCGGCCTCGACCGGGCTCTCTCGCCGCTGCGCGGCGCGCTGGCGCTGGCGGTGGCCGCGTTCCTCGCGCTGACCAACGTGGCCCACGTCTGGACCGAGCGCCTCATCGGGGGGCCGGGGCCCGGCGCGGTCCGCTCGACGCTGCTCGCCTGGCTGGGGGAGCTCGCCTCGCCGCCGCCGTCTGCCTACGCCGCGGCCTCGGCCTGGCTGGACCGGAGCCTGCCACCGGGCAGCAACGTCTTCTCTCTGCCGGACTTCTCGCTCTACCCGCTGATGTTTCACGCGCCACGGCAGCACTACATGTGGCAGTTCTCGCTGCAGCAGCGAGCCAGCTACCCGATGCTCCAGCCCTTCAACTTCCGCTTCCTCGAGCTTCCCGAGGCCATCGTGGGCTTCGGCGGCGAGGTCGGTGCCGCGCAGGGACTGGTCCATCAGCTCGAGCGGCTGGGGGTCCACTACGAGGCGATGGACCTCGGGGTGGCCGGGCCGGATGCCACGCGGCCCGAGCTGTTCTGGCACCGGTTCACCCCACCGCCGGACCGGCGGGAGTCGACCTGGATCTTCCGGCGGGTGCAGCGGTGAGCGACTCCACCAAGGACCTCTCGGAGATCCCGATCGGGCACTACCACCGGGTGATGGAGAGCGGGAACCCCATCCGCCGCGCCTGGCATCTCCTCAAGTTCCGGCGCGTGCTCGACGCCTTCCCTCCGGGCCCGGGGCTCTCGCTCATCGACATCGGGTGCTTCGCGGGCAGCCTCCTCTCGCTCGCCGACGAGACGCGCTTCAGCCGGCAGCTCGGGGTGGACATCCTCCCCGAGCAGATCCGCTTCGCGACCGAGCACTTCGGCACCGACCGACGCCGATTCGAGACCGTCCGCTCGCTGGAGGACCTCGCGGCCCTGGACGGTCCGTTCGACTGCGCGAGCGCGATCGAGCTCATCGAGCACGTCACCCCCGAGGAGATCCGGACGCTCTTCCGAGGCGTGGCCTCGCTGCTCACGCCCGGGACCGGCTCGTTCATCCTCTCCACCCCGAACTACCTCAGCACCTGGCCGCTTCTCGAGCTGGGGCTGAACCGTTTCTCGGACGTGGACTACTCCGAGCAGCACATCACCCGGTTCAACCGTCTGACGGTCAAGGCGCGCCTCCGGCGCATGGTCCCCGAGCTCGAGCGCTGGTTCCGCTGGGACCTCGTGACCACCACGCATCTCCTGACGCCGTTCGCCGCCGCGCTCCTCGGCGTCGAGCGTGCCGTCCAGGCGGGCTCCTCGGTCCCGCACTCGCGCTGGTTCATGCCCTTCGGCAATCTCATCCTGATGCGGCTCACCCGGACCCCCGAGCCCGTCTGAGGACCCCGGCCATCGACGCCGCCCCACCCACCTCGGTCGTCGAATGGATGCGCAGCCATCGCGCGCTGCTGGCGTGCCTGGCGGTGCTCTGCCTCCTGCCTGCGATGCATCCCGGGGACATCCAGTGGGTGGGCGACGAGCCGATGCTCATCGCAGGTGCGCTCCGCGCCAACGGCCACCACAGCGCCGCGACCCACGGGCTCACCGGAACGGCCGGCGCCGCGTACGGGCCGTTTCCCACCTGGCTCTATCAGGCATCCCTGGCGGTCTCCTCGAACCTCGTCGTGCTGGTGGCGCTGCGGGCGATCCTCATGACCGGGGTCCTGGCGCTCTCGCTCCTCTGGCTCTGCCGGACGCTGGGGCTCTGGCCGTGGTTCATCCCGGCGCTGCTCTGCTCGCCCTACCTCTGGTTCTACGCGCGCGCTCTCTGGGACAACACCTTCAACCTCCCGCTCTGCGCGCTGGCGTTCGCCTCGGCGATGAGCTTCCTCTGCCGGGGACGCCCCTGGACGCTGTTCCTGGCGCTCGGCTGCTGCGTCGCCATGGTGCTGACGCACCTCATGGCGCTCGCCTTCGTCGTGCCGGTGACGCTCTACCTCGGGGTGCGGGCGCGGACGCGGCTCCGCCAGCTGTGGTGGCAGCTCGCCCTCCTCGGGGGAGCCGGGCTCGCGGTGTCGTTTCCGTACCTCTCCGTCCTCAGGGCCTCGGTCGCAGGCGAGGGCGGAACGCCGCCGATGCCCGGCGGGTGGCTCTTCCCGCTCTTCGGAGGGCGGATCCTCTCCGCGCAGCGAATCGACGACATCTTCGGCGCCGAGTGGCTGGCCCACGACACCGGCGCCTGGGGAGGGCTCGCGAGCCTCGCCGGGACGGTCTCCCTGCTCGCGTTCGCGCTGGTCTGGGCGGGCCTGGGCGTGGCGGTGGTCACCGCTCGCGGCGGGCTCCGGACACCGTCCACCGGCGCCGACCGCCTCCGGGGTGAGGCCGCGCTGCTCGCGCTGCTGATCGTCGCCGGGCAGATGCTGCTCGACGGGCTCACCGCGAAGGCCGGGTTCACGCACTACTTCAACGCGACGTGGATCGCCTTCGCGTTCCTCGCCTGGCTCGCCGTCGACTCGCTCCGGGCACGAAGGCTCCGCGCCGCCGTGGCGACGGTGCTCGCCGCGTCCACGCTGACGGTCTCCCTCTACCTGCTGGTGCGGATCCACCGCGGCGGGCCCGCCCGCCTTCCGTACGGGGCGACGCTCGCGAATCAGCTCGAGGTGGCCCGGGAGCTGAACCGGTACGGGCCGGGGACGAAGATCCGGGTCGAGGTGATCAACGTCCTCCGGTTCCCGATCGCCCTGGCCGTGCTCCGGGCGCTCTCTCCCGTTCCGGGCCCTCCGCTGCCCGCCGCGACGCTTCGGCTGGTGTACGCCACCGACGATCCCGTCGACGGCCGCATCCGCATCGTCCAGAACTGAGACGGCTGACGGCGCCTCACTTCGTCGAGACGCCCCACAGCTCGAGCACCGCCTTCTCGCGCTCGAGCACGGTGTCCACCGCGGCATCGCCCCACCTGGCGCGCACCTCGGTGAGGCTCCGCGACCGCTCCTGCTGCTCGCGGAGCCGCTTCACCGTCCGCTCGACACCCGCCCGCTGCTCCGCCGGGAGCTGGTCCTTCGCGATCTCCAGCGCCCGCAGCGCCTCCTCCAGCTCCGGTCCGCCAGCGCCGGCGCGCGCCAGCGCCACCTCGGCGGTCAGGGCCTCGAGTGCCTGGACCTCGGCGGGGGCGAGACCGGCGTCGACGCGCAGCGCCTGGGCACGCTCGGTCCGCCGGCGCAGCCCCGCGTACGCTTCCTCGAGCGCTCGGTCCCCGCCGTCGGTGGCCTGCGACAGCCGCTGGATCTGCCGGACCGAGGGGGCAGGCTCACCCCGGAGGAGCCGCTCGTAGGCCAGAAAGCCATCGAGCTTCGGAAGCGTGAGCTCGACGCCGGCGTCCGGACCCGACAGGGCCGTGGCAGCCGGGCCGGCGTCCGCGGCGGGTGCTCGCGACTCGCTCCGGCGGCACGCGCCCGTCATCAGGACCATCAGCGCCGCCGTCACAGTCCAGGGTCCACGCATGGACCTCCCTTCTGCCATACCCTTTGACCGTCTCGGGCACGCTCGTGTACGACCTCCGGCCGAGGCAGGCGCTGCAGGGAGGCGTTCGTGAAGGTGTACCTGGTGCGCCATGCGCAGGCCGACTCGGACGTCCCGGAAGGCCTGGACGACGGCGCCCGCCCGCTCACCGGCAAGGGACGTCACGCCGCCGAGAAGCACTTCCGCGCGCTCTCGAAGCGGATGGACGGGGTGGACCTCGTCCTGATGAGCCCCCTCGTCCGTGCCGTGCAGACGGCGCAGATCCTCGCCCTGGTCCAGGAGCTGGAGGTGCCCCTGCGCGTGCACCGCGCCCTGTTGCCGGACATGCCGGTGGGCAGCCAGGAGCGGCTCCTCAAGGAGCACGGCGAGGACGAGCTGGTCCTGGTCGGCCACAACCCCTCCATCCCCGCGATGGCCGCGCACCTCATGGCGCTCGCGCAGTTCCCGCGCTCGGTCCCCACCGGGTCGGTGATCGCCCTGGAGATCGACTCGCCGGAGGAGCCGGCACGCCTCCTGTTCTTCGCCGCGCCGGGCGAGGACGTCCTGGAGGAGCTGAAGCCATGATGGACGAGGCCCCCTACAACGGGCTCGTGGCGGGGCTGTGGAAGCGCATCCTCGCCGCGGTCGACCAGGTGGATCCGGACGTCCTCGACGCGGTGGCCACGGGCGACATGGTGACGCTCACCTCCGCCTCCGGGGAGAAGGTGGTCATCAACACCCAGCGGGCGGTCCGGCAGATCTGGGTCGCGGGCAAGGGCATGGGCATCCACTTCTCGCTCGGCAACGACGGGCGGTGGATGGACGACAAGGGCAAGGGAATGGAGCTCCTCGCCTGGATCTCGGAGTGCGTGGCCGCCCTCACCGGCGAGCCCCTCCGCTACTGAGCCGGGGGCGCTCCGCCTCTCAGGCGATGAACAGCCGGTTCTTCCGCCGGCCCTTGCCGGATTCGGGGCCGCCCGTGGCCAGAAGCGTGCGGCCGCCGCCCTCGGACCGTGCCTGCGCGAGCGCGTCGGTCGCGTCACGGAACAGCTTCCCGAAGCTCAGATCTCCCGTGCCCTCGACCGGAACGTGGGCCGAGACTCCCGCCGAGGCCACGAGGAACGTCCCCTGGAGCCCGGTGAGCTTCTCGCGCAGGCGCTCGGCCACCACCATCGCCCCATCCGCCGGGGTGTGCGGCAGGAACACCACCCAGCTTCCAGGATGGAAGGCCGAGACCAGGTCCGTCTCGCGAAGGTGCCGGGCGAGGATGGCCTTGGCCCCACCGAGCAGCGCGTTGACGTCGGTCGTCTCCAGCTCCGGCATCCCGGTGGCGAATGCGTCGTAGGCCACGACGATGAAGGCCACCGGGTAGCGGTAGCGGCGCGAGCGCTTCACCTCGCGGGCGAGCAGCGAGCGGAACGCTCCGAAGTCCGCCGCCTGGGTCGGCCCCGCGCCGTGCTCGAGCAGGGGGACCGGCTCGTCATCGCCGATCGGGTCGAGCCCCTCGTCGCCCTCGGGCATCTCCGACGCGCGCCGCACGAGACGTGCCTTCCCTCGCAGCTCGGTGAGGGCGAGCACGTTGCGGACACAGCTGAGGACCGTGCCCTGCTTGAGCGGCCCCTGGAGGCACGCCTCGGCACCGGCTCGGAGCGCGCGGCCGTCGGGGTCACCCTCCTCGGGCGCGTAGACGAGGATGATGGGGAAGTCCGGGTCGCGGGCCTTCAGCGCCGCGCAGACCGCCTCGGCATCGAAGCGATCGGACTCGGAGGCGATGAGGAGGTCGGCCCCGAAGCTGCGCACCGCCTCGAGGGTCTCGTCCTCGTCCCGCGCAGCGCGCACCTCGTACCTGCTCTCCAGGAATCCCCGGAGGGCACCGGCCACGGCTGGACTCGCATCGGCGACGACGATCCGGCTCATGGCCGAGGTCAGACCTCCATCACCTCTTTCTCTTTCTTGGAGACGATGCCGTCCACCTGCGTGATGCCGGCGTCGGTCTCCTTCTGGACCCGTTCCCCGGCGCGCTTGTTCTCGTCCTCGGTGATCTTCTTGTCCTTCAGGAGCCCCTTCAACTTCTCGTTGGCGTCCCGCCGCTCGTTGCGGATGGCGACCTTGTGCTCCTCGCCCTTCGTCTTCACCTGCTTGGCGATCTCCTTGCGCCGCTCCTCGGTGAGCGCGGGGATGGGCAGGCGGATGATCTCGCCGTCGTTCATCGGGGTGAGGCCGAGGTTCGCCTCGCGGAGCGCCTTCTCCACGTCCTTCAGGAGTCCCTTCTCCCAGGGCTTCACGGTGATCAGCCGGGGCTCGGGGACGGCGAGGCTCGCCACGCCGCTGAGCGGGGTGGGCGTGCCGTAGTAGTTCACCCGCACGCCCTCGAGCAGGCTGAGCGATGCCCGCCCGGTGCGGATCTTGGAGAGCTCGCGCTTGAGGTCCTCCAGCGCACGGTCGATGCGCCCCTTCAGGTCCTTCACCACATCGTCCGTCACCGCCATGTCCTGACCTCCTGCCGACGCGTCGTCACGCCCAGGTCGTCTCCGAGGCGCCCACCAGCGTACCCAGGTCACCAGAACCGGTGATGACCCGGCGGATGTTCCCCTGTGCGGTGAGATCGAAGACGACGATGGGAAGCTGGTTGTCCATGCACAGCGAGATGGCCGTCGAGTCCATCACGTGGAGGTTCTGCCGGAGCACGTCCATGTAGGTGAGCGTCCGGTATCGGCGGGCCGAGGAGTTCTTCTTCGGGTCGGAGTCGTAGACCCCGTCCACCTTGGTGCCCTTGAAGATGACCTCGGCGCCGATCTCCATCGCCCGGAGCGAGGCCGCGGTGTCGGTGGTGAAGAACGGATTCCCGGTGCCCGCGGCGAAGATGACCACCCTCCCCTTCTCCAGATGGCGCACGGCGCGCCGGCGGATGTAGCCCTCGGAGATCTGCTCCATCTTGATGGCCGACTGCACGCGGGTGAAGACGCCGCACTTCTCCAGGGCGTCCTGGAGGGCCATGGCGTTGATCACGGTGGCCAGCATCCCCATGTAGTCGGCGTTGGCGCGGTCCATGCCGGCGGTGGAGGCCGAGACGCCGCGGAAGATGTTTCCGCCGCCGATCACCACGGCGACCTGCACGCCGGCCTTCACCACCTCGCCGATCTCGGTGGCGATGCGGACCAGCGTGGGGGGATGGATGCCGTACTTCCCCTCCCCCATGAGGGCCTCGCCCGAGAGCTTGAGGAGGATGCGGCGGTACCGGAGGGGTGGGGTCGCGGTCACGTTCGACCGCTTCTACCCTGCGCGCGGCGGGGGCAGCAACGAAGCGTTGCCGACCCGCCGAGCCAGGAACGTTCGCTCGAGGACCGGTCTACGGCTTGGCGCCCGAGGGACCCGGCCCGCCACCGGTCTGCCCGATTGTCTTGGCCACCTCGGCGGCCAGGTCTTCCTTCTTCTTCTCCATGCCCTCGCCCACCTGGTACCGGGTGAATCGGCGGATGGAGATGTTCTCGCCGATCTTGGCGACGGCCTCGGTGACCACCTCGTGGACCTTCTTCTTGTCGTCCTTCACGAAGGGCTGGTCCACGAGACACACCGTCTCGAAGTACTTCTCGATCTTCCCGGTGAGGATCTTCTCGATCATCGCCTCGGGCTTCTTCTGCTCCCGGAGCTTGACCCGCTCGATCTCCTTCTCCCTCTCGAGCAGCTCAACGGGGATCTCCTCGCGGCGGACGAACTGGGGGCTGAGCGCGGCGATGTGGAGGGCGAGATCGCGGACCAGGGTCTGGAAATCCTCGTTCCGGGCCACGAAGTCGGTCTCGCAGTTCACCTCGACCAGGACGCCAACCTTGCCGTTGTGGACGTAGGCGCCCACGAGGCCCTCCGCGGCGGTGCGCCCGGACTTCTTGGCCGCGCCGGTGATGCCCTTCTTCCGGAGCCACTCCTCGGCCTTCGCGAAGTCGCCGCCGGTCTCGGCGAGCGCTTTCTTGCAGTCCATCATCCCGGCTCCGGTCTTTTCCCGGAGCTCCTTCACCATCGCGGCGGACACGTCAGCCATCTCTCGCTCTCCAGCTGTGGGCCGGCCTGGCCACGGACCCCGTGGAGGGTCCGGGCATCGGCCGGCCGGAATCGTTCTCGGTCAGACGTCCCCGGCACGCCCCCGCGCGCCCGGGAAGGGACTACTCGGCGGCCTTGGCCTCGCCGTCCGCCGGGGCCTGCTCGCCCTCGGGAGCCTCACCCGCGGCCTCGACCGGCGCGGCAGCGACCGGCTGGCCCTTGATCTCGACGGTCGGGCCCCGCCGCTCGCCACCCGAGGACAGCCCCCGGGGGCCGCGTTCGCGGTCGGGACGGCGGCCGAACCGACGCTCCTCGCGGCCGGTGCTCCGGTCGGCCTGCTGGCCGTCCTGCTCGTCGCGCTCGCTGGCGCCCGAGGCCCGGTAGCGGGCCGAGCCCTCGATGCAGGCGTCGGCGATCTTCGAGGTGAAGAGCTTGATGGAGCGGATGGCGTCGTCGTTGCCAGGGATGACGAAGTCGATGCCATCCGGGTCGCAGTTGGTGTCCACCACCCCGATCACCGGGATGCCGAGGCGGCTCGCCTCGTGGACCGCGATGTGCTCCTTCTTCGGGTCGATGACGAAGACGCAGCCCGGAAGCCGGGTCATGTCCTTCACGCCGCCCAGGTTCCGCTCGAGCTTCTCGCGCTCGCGCTCCAGGGAGGCGACCTCCTTCTTGGGGAGGCGATCGAAGGTGCCGTCCTCAGCCATCTTCTCCAGGGTCTTCAGCCGGTCGATGCCCTGCTTGATGGTGCGGAAGTTGGTGAGGGTGCCGCCGAGCCAGCGGCTGGTGACGCAGAACTGACTCGCGCGGACTGCCTCCTCGCGGATCACGTCCTGGGCCTGCTTCTTGGTGCCGACGAAGAGCACGCTCGAGCCGCGTGCGGTGACGTCGGCGACGAAGCGGAAGGCCGCCCGCGCGAGCGTGACGGTCTTCTGGAGATCGATGATGTAGATGCCGTTTCGGGCCCCGAAGATGTACGGCTTCATCTTCGGGTTCCAGCGCTTGGTCTGGTGGCCGAAGTGAACACCGGCCTCCAGCAGCTGCTTCATGGTGATGCCGCCCGGGGCGGCGATGGCCTGCGCCTGTGTCTCGACGTTTTCCTGGGTATCCAAGACGAGTCCTTCGGGTTGGTTGTTGTCCGCCACGCGCCGTCAACGGAGCGGCCCCACTCCGGAAAGCGAACCTGTCGCTCCGGAGCACCTGGGACCGACCTCGAGCACGTGTGTGAGGTGGGTGCTGCTGTGCTGCTACCGCTCAGTAATCCCCCGAAGTGCGGAGTGCATTCGCACCCATTCCTCGAGGGAGAGCGCTCCCTAGCAGAGGGAATTCAGACGGACAAGCCCGCGGGGAATCACATGCCGTCGTCGCTGCACCTCATCCAGATCAACAGGAGGGGCAGCACGAGGTGGGCATGGGAGTAGAGACGGGCCAGAAATTTCCGCGACATGTTCCTGCTCTCCCTTTTGGCCGGGTCAACGCCGACAAGGGGGGCAGGCGACCACACAGACGCAGGTTAGGCAATAGTGTCTGTTGTTGTAAGAGTCTAAGTACCTGATCTTACAGGGTCCGGCTGGACACCAAGGTGCCCACAATCGCAGAGCGAGCAGTGGGAGCGCCGAAACAGGCGGGTTTTCGATCGCTTAAAGGCTGCCGTCGCTCGTCGACCGAAGGCCGACGGGACGAGGGCCGATCACGAGGTTCCGACCCGCGGCCTTGGCCCCGTACAGCCGCTCGTCGGCACGCCGGAGCACCTCTTCGAACGTCGTACCATCGGTTGGCCAGCTCGCCACCCCGCCACTGATGGTGAGCGGTGCTTCGTCCGTGCCGAGTCCGAGTGCGGCGATCTCCGCGCGAAGCGCTTCCGCGCGACGGATGGCGAGTTGCACATCCATCCGTGGAAAGGCGATCACGAATTCCTCACCGCCATAGCGGGAGACCAGGTCGGTGGTCCGCACCGCCTTGCGGAGCTGCTCGCCGATCCGCTGGAGCGCGCGATCGCCCTCGAGGTGGCCGAGCCGATCGTTGAAACGCTTGAACTCGTCCACGTCGAAGATGGCGATGCTGAGATTCGTTCGCCCGATGTCGGCACGCTGAAGCTCTTCCTCGATCCGTTCGTAGAACGGCCGGCGCTGGAGCAGCCCGGTCAGCTGGTCGGTCCCCACCATCAAGCGCAGGTGCCGGGCCCAGAGGGCGACGGCGATCGTGGCCACGCCGTGACCACCCAGCATCACCAGTCGGCCAGCGAACTGGAGGGGAACGAACGTCCCGTACTTCGTGCTTGCGATGGTGCTGAGATCCCACTCGGAGGCCACCCACGCGGAGATCCCGAGGAACTGCGTGAGCGCGAGCGCGGTGGTGAATGCGCACAGCCGCCAGTCGAAGCGCAGAGCCGCAAGCGTGATCGCAACGAAGTAGGAATCGAAGAGGACGCGGTTGTTGAGAGCCGCGAGCGGAAATCCGTAGATCGGATAGGCACCGATCACCAAGCTGGCCAGCGTGACATCGGCCGCACTGACCAGCCATGGGATCCATGGCGCCGTGCTCTTGCGAGGAAGAAGAAAGAGAAGCGTCCCATACGCGAGCATGAGCCCCGCGACGAGGGGAGTGAACGCTCGATTCTTCCCCGCGAGGTAGAGCAGCAGCTCGACCACGACGATGAAGATGATGATCCCGAGCCGCACCGAAGCGACGAGACGCTCGCTTGCGACGCGCGCGCGAACGAGTGCGTGATCGGGTTCGGCGAAGACCGCCGAGCGGAGGCGACGAAGAGTGTCAACCAACCCGTTCACGGGCCGGGCATGTTGCCAGAGCGCAGGCAAGCATGCGCTCGGCGTGTTTGTAGGAAGGCGTCCTCTCCTGTGTGCCTTCGTCCCCATGCAGCGATGTAGGCAAGCGTGGTTTGCCGAGAGGGTGGAATTCGGAATTGTTCACGCCCGCCCGATCATCTGGCGCCGCAGTGCGCCACCCTCCGACCGGTCGCGACAGATCCGTTGCGCCCGCACGGGGCCGAACTGACCTGCCTAGCAATTCATGTCACAAGGTTCGGCTATCCACCGGCCAGCTCGGTTCAGCCGGTCCCGCCGTCGCGAGAGCTACGCGACCTGGAGGCCGTGGCACTTCTTGTATTTCTTGCCGCTGCCGCAGGGGCACGGGTCGTTCCGACCCACCTTGGCGGCCGCCTTCGCCGGGGTGCGCGCCGCGGGCGCGGCCTTCTCCGGACGCCCCTCCGCGTCGCCGCGCCCCTCGGAGTACTGGCGCGCGCGTGCCTGCATCTGCCGCTGCAGCCGCGCGGCCTCCTCCGCCTGCGCCCGCCCCTGCACCCGCATCAGCTGGCTGATCAGCTGGTGGTTGATGGCCGAGAGCATCTGCATGAAGCCCTCGTACCCTTCCTTCTTGTAGGCCTGCTTCGGATCCCGCTGGCCGTACGCCCGCAGCCCGATGCCCTGGCGCAGGTGGTCCATCGCCAGGAGGTGGTCCTTCCACAGCTGGTCGATGGTCGCGAGGTAGCGGTTCCGGGCGTAGACGCGGAAGTCGTCCCCGAACTCCTCCTCGCGCATCTTCAGGATCTTCTCCGCCGCCTGGTAGATCTGCTGCTGCAGCTCCTGGGGGTCGTGCGAGCCCTGGAAGCCCAGCTCGAGGTTGAGGTTGTCCTTCACCGCCCGGCTCAGCCCCTGGACGTCCCAGGTGTCGGGGTTCTTGGTCCCCGCCCAGGTGCCCGTGATGGCGAGCACCACGTCCTCGAGCGCGTCGAGGAGCATCTCCCGGAAGTCTTCCCAGCTGATGACGTGCTCGCTGCGGATCTTCGCCTTGGTCTTCTTGTCCTCGTCGTACTCGACCAGCGCCACGCCGGCGCCCGCGGCCAGCACCCGGCGGCGTAGCTTGTAGATGGTGCGCCGCTGCTGGTTCATCACGTCGTCGTACTCGAGCAGGTTCTTGCGGATGTCGAAGTTGTGGCCCTCGACCCGCTTCTGAGCGTTCTCGATCGCCTTGCTCAGCCACTTGTGCTCGATGACCTCCCCCTCCTGCATCCCCATGCGCTCCATCAGGCCGGAGATGCGCTCCGACCCGAAGATCCGCATCAGGTCGTCCTCGAGGGAGAGGAAGAACTTGCTGACGCCCGGATCGCCCTGACGAGCCGAGCGGCCGCGCAGCTGGTTGTCGATGCGCCGTGACTCGTGGCGCTCGGTGCCGAGGATGAACAGACCACCCGAGGCGAGGACCGCTTCCTTCTCCCGCGCGGTCTCTTCCCGGTACTTCTCCAGCGCCTTCTCCAGCCGCTTCTCCCACTCCACCACCGCCGCACGGTGCGCCTCGGGGTCGGACGGGACGCCGTCCACGCTCGGGGGAAGCTCCGGCGGCGCGCCCACCTCGGTCCGGGCCAGCGCCTCGGGGTTGCCGCCGAGGAGGATGTCGGTGCCGCGGCCGGCCATGTTGGTGGAGATGGTGACTGCGCCCTTCCGACCTGCCTGGGCGACGATCTCCGCCTCGCGCTGGTGCTGCTTGGCGTTCAGCACGTGGTGGGAGACGCCCTTCTTCTTGAGGAAGGTGGAGACCACCTCGCTCTTGGCGATGGAGACCGTGCCCACCAGGACCGGCTGGCCCTTCTCGTGGAGCTCCTTGATCTCCTGCACCACCGCCTCGAACTTCTCGCGCTCGGTCTTGTAGACCACGTCGTTCACGTCCCGGCGGACCATCGGGCGGTTGGTGGGAACGACGCGGACGTCGAGGTTGTAGATCTTCGCGAACTCCTCGGCCTCGGTGTCGGCGGTGCCGGTCATGCCCGAGAGCTTCGAGTACATGCGGAAGTAGTTCTGGAACGAGATGGTGGCCAGGGTCTGGGTCTCGTTCTCGATCTTGACCCCTTCCTTGGCCTCCACCGCCTGGTGGAGCCCGTCGCTCCAGCGGCGCCCGGGCATCAGCCGACCGGTGAACTCGTCGACGATGATGACCTCGCCGTCCTTCACGACGTAGTCACGGTCGCGCTTGTAGAGCGTGTGGCTGCGGAGGGCCTGCTCCACGTGGTGGAGCGTCTCGATCTCGCTGGGGTCGTAGAGGTTGCCGATGCTCAGCCGCTTCTGGACCTTCTCCACCCCGTCGTCGGTGAGGCTGACGCTGCGGCTCTTCTCGTCCAGCGCGTAGTCCTGGTCCGGGAGAAGGCCGGGGATGACCCGGTCGATCCGGAAGTACTCGTCGGTGTTCTCCTCGGTCGGCCCGGAGATGATGAGCGGGGTCCGCGCCTCGTCGATGAGGATGCTGTCCACCTCGTCGACGATGGCGAAGTTCAGCTCGCGCTGGACGTAGTCGCTGAGCCGGAACTTCATGTTGTCGCGGAGGTAGTCGAAACCGAACTCGTTGTTCTGACCGTAGGTGATGTCGCTGCGGTAGGCGGTCTGCCGCTCGGAGTCCTCGAGGTCGTGGACGATGCAGCCGACGCTGAGGCCGAGGAAGTTGTGGACCCGCCCCATCCACTCGGCGTCGCGGCGAGCGAGGTAGTCGTTCACGGTGACGACGTGGACCCCGCGCCCTCCGAGCGCGTTCAGGTAGCTGGGCAGCGTGGCGGTCAGGGTCTTGCCCTCGCCGGTGCGCATCTCGGCGATGCACCCCTGGTGGAGGAACATCCCGCCGATGAGCTGGACGTCGAAGTGGCGCTGGCCGATGGTCCGCCGCGCGGCCTCGCGGGTCAGGGCGAAGGCCTCGAACAGCACGTCGTCGAGGGCCCGGCCGTTCGCGACCTCCTGCTTCAGCCTGGCCGTCTCGCGGGGGAAGTCGTCATCGGAGAGCTCCCGCATCCGGGGCTCGAGCGCGTTGATGCGGGCGACCTTGGGCCACGACCGCTTCAGCTCGCGGTCGTTCTTCGTCCCGATGATCTTCTTCAGCGTCCACTCGATCATGATGTTCCAGTGCCGATGTAACCAGCCCGGCGGCGCTGCCAAGGCCCCGTGGGGCGGCCGCCGGCGGAGGGAAACACCTCCTCTAGCGGAGCCTTTCCCGGGATGCCAGCAACGCCACAGCTGGCCGGCGCGTCCGGGGGTGTTACACGGCGCGGCGTGGGAACGACCGTGGACGACGAGGTGGTCAAGGCGGTCCTGGCGCTCCAGCCCCAGGTCCGGAGCCGCCCCGAGCCCGAGCGCTTCGGCGCGGCGCTGCGGGCTCTCGTGGAATCCGAGGCCTGCCGCCGCGGGACGCCCGATCCGGTGACCGGAGCGTTGCACCTCTCGGCGCTGACGCAGGGTGCGCTGCTCCGACCCGAGTACGACCTGTCGGTGCACGCCCACGCCGGCTGGACGGTGGGCGCGGTCATCGCCGACGTGAGGGAGATGATCCACGTGAACCAGGAGGCGGGCTTCGCCGTGGGTGACCGCTTCCTGGGGATGGTGGCCTCCTCGCTGGCCGCCGCGTTCCCCGGCGCGCCGGTGGTGCGCGTCCACACCGATTGCTTCGCCGCGCTGCTCGTCCCCTCCTCCGGCCACGAGCTCCAGTCGTCTCACCTGGCGCTCGCCGCCGAGGCGCTCCGCGCCGGCACCGAGGCCGTCCGCGCCCGCGAGGGGGTCCCGCGCGCGACGGTGGAGTTCACGATCTCGGCGCTGCGGCTGACGGTGCGCGACCCGTCACACTGGCAGGTCCTCGGGCCGCTGCTCTGGGCGGAGATCGAGCGAGCCCACGTGCTGGCCCGACGCGGGCTCGCCTCCGGCATCCAGGAGCGCGAGCTCGACCTCGCCGGCCGGGTCTGACGACGGCCGCTGCTACTCTTCCAGGATGAACTTCCGCGGGTTCTCGGGGATGCCGTTCACGCGCACCTCGTAGTGCAGGTGCGGTCCGGTGGAACGGCCCGTGTTGCCGACCGCACCCACGAGCTGCCCGCGCTTCACCCGGTCACCGGTCTTCACCTCGAGCTTGCTCAGGTGACCGAAGCGGGTCTTCACGCCATAGCCGTGGTCGATGACCAGGACGTTGCCGTACCCACCCTCGAGTCCGGCGAAGATCACCGTCCCGTCGGAGGGCGCGAGGACCTCCTTGCCGTGGGGTGCGGCGATGTCGAGACCTTCGTGCATCACGCGCTCAGCCGTATACGGGTCGAGACGCTGCCCGAAGTCCGAGGTGACCCAGCCGCGGGCCGGCCACACCGAGGGGGTCGAGGCGAGGCGACTCTTCTGGTCCAGGAAGTACGACTGGAGCTCCTGGAGGCTCTTCTCCTGCCGTGTTGCGGAGTCGCTGAGCTTGTCCAGCTTCGAGGCGAGGTTTCGGGGAGTCTCGCTGGCCAACCCGGGCCGGGTGAACTCGGTCTCCGCGCTGGGGGCGGGGGTGACCCCGGGTTCGCCGGCAGTCGGCCCGAGCGCGAGGTTCCGCTGGGGGTCCGAGAGCAGCGTCACGGCGCGGAGCTTCTGGTCGAACCGCTCGACGCGCTCCAGAGTCGCCCCGATGTGCTCCATCCGCTCGCGGATGCTCTTCAGCTGGGTCCGGAGGGTCAGGTTCTCGTCGCGGAGGACGCGATTCTCCGAGGCCTCCCGCACGAGGGCGAAGTAGTGCACGACCGCCGCGAGCGCGAGCACCCCGGCGACGCCCGCGCCGAGCGCCGCATGCCGCAGCAAGCTCCGTTCGAGCTGGAAGCGGCGCACCGGAGCGTCATGGTCCGGGACGACGATCAGCGTGAGGGTCTTCTTCGCCAACGGCGGGGTCGCTCCCGTGACAGCGCGCTTCCAGGCAGTCCAGGTACCCAAGCAAGCCGTATTCCAGCATGCCTGGCCCCCATCCGTCCGGGACGTCGCAGGTAGCGTGGCGGAATCTACGGTGTCAAGGCGGGAGAACCGGCCCCATGCGCTCGCAACAGAGGTGATTCTCCCACCTCCACCGAGCCCTAAACCGACGCGTGCTCGCCCGTCTCCGCGGGTCTCGGAACGGCCGCCTCGGCCTGCACCTGCACGGCGATGACCGTGATGTTGTCGTCGCCGCCGCGCTCGTTGGCGAGGTCGATCAACTTCTGCGGGACCTCGGCGAGCGGAAAGTGACGGGCCACCTGGAGGATCTCCGGGTCCTCCACCATGTTCGCCATCCCGTCCGAGCAGAGGATGAAGACGTCTCCCGGCTCGGAGAGGAGGCCCATCACGTCCACCTGGACCTCCTCCTCGAAGCCCACCGAGCGGGTGATGATGTTCTTGTACCGGGAGTGCTTCGCCTCCTCGGGGGTGATCATCCCGGCCTTGATCTGCTCGTTGACCAGGCTGTGGTCCTCGCTGATCTGCTGGATGAGGTCACCGCGGACGAGGTAGGCGCGGCTGTCGCCGACGTGGGCGAAGAAGGCGTGGTCGTCCTTCAGGAGCAGCGAGATGACCGTGGTGCCCATCCCGGCCAGCCGCGGGTCCTCCTGGGCCTTGCTGTAGATGGCGATGCAGGCTCGCTCGACCGCGGCGCGGATCGCCTCGGGGATGGGCGAGTCTTGCAGCGCGGTCCTCGCGTCGAGGGCGGACCCCTGGGTGGCCCGGGCCTGGCGCAGCTCCCGGTCGATGGTCTCCACCGCGATGCGCGAGGCGGTGCCGCCGCCGGCGTGTCCGCCCATGCCGTCGGCGACGACGAACAGCTTCAGATCCTCGTCGATGAGGAAGCTGTCCTCGTTGTGGTCGCGCTTCTTGCCCACATCGGTCAGCCCACTGGAGACGATCTTCAACCGGACCGGCGGTGGCTCGGGTGGGGACACGCTGGCCGGCGATGGTACAGGCGCCGCTGCGGGGCGGGCAAGGAGACTGCGCGGGTCGATGCAGCCCGTGGCAGCCGTCGGACGGGGATCCCCCGGCTCACGCCACCCGTCGCGCGCGCGAGAGCTTCGGGGCGCCGGGCGGCGCGGCCGACTCCCGCGCTGCGCGGACCAGCGCCTCGGCGGCCGCGAGTGCCTCCGAGGTGACAATGGCCCCTGACAGCATCCGGGCCAGCTCCCGGGTGCGCGGAGCGCCGGCGTCCAGCACTCGCACGCTGGACCAGGTGCGTCCGCGGGACGACGTCTTCTCCACCAGCATGTGTGCATCGGCGTGCGCAGCGACCTGTGGCAGGTGGGTGATACAGAGGACCTGACGTCCCGACGCGACGGCCCGGACCATCCGCCCCACGACGTCCGCCACGGCGCCGCTCACCCCGGCGTCCGCCTCGTCGAGCACCACCGTCGCCGCCTCCTCCGGTCCGCCACGGGCCATGGACATCCGCTTGAGGGCGAGCCACAGGCGCGAGGCCTCGCCCCCGGACGCCACGCGCGCCAGCGGACGCGCCGGCTCACCGGGGTTGGCGCCGAAGAGGAACTCGACCTCGTCGGCCCCGTCGGCGCGGAGCACGTCACGGGGGGCGAGCTGGACCGTGAAGGTGGCGCGCGGCAGCGCCAGGCGCCCGAGCTCGCTTCCCACGGCACGCTCGATCTGCCGGGCCGCGCGCTCCCGCTCCCGGCGCAGGGAACGCGCCGCTTCCCAGGCCTGGGCCTCCGCGGCCGACCGCTCGGCGTCGAGCGCGACGAGACGCTCGCGGCGTCCTTCCAGCCGCTCGCACTCGATCCGCAGCGCCTCGAGACGGCCGGGGAGACCCGCCACGTCGGTCGCGTGCTTTCGCGCGAGGCGGCGAAGGGCATCGAGCCGCTCCTCGACGAGGGCGAGGCGCTCCGGGTCCGCCTCCAGCCCGTCCAGGTAGCGCCGGAGGCTCCGTAGCGCGTCCTCCAGGGCGGCCGCTGCCGAGACCACCGACGTCGCGGCCTCGCCGAGGTCCGGGTCCGTCCTCGCAGCCTCCTCCAGCATCCTCGCGGCGCGGGCGGCGACCATGCACACCCCCGCCTCCTCCGAGCCGAGGAGCGCCTCGGACTCGAGCGCGGAGGCGCGGAGCCGCTCCACGGCCGCCAGCCGTCTCCGCTCCGCCTCCAGCGCCGCCTCCTCACCGGGCGCGGGCGCGAGGCGCTCCAGCTCGTCCAGCTGGAACCGGGCGAATTCGGCCCGGGCCGCCTGGGCGGCCGCGTCGCCGCCGAGCGACAGTCGCTCGACGTCCAGCGCCACCAGCGGCGCGTGGGCCGCCCGGTACGCCTCGAGCGCCAGGCCGACGCCTTCGCAGCGGTCCAGCACGGCGCGGTGGGTGGAGGGCTCGAAGAGCCCGACGTGCGCGTGCTGCCCGGCGATGTCCAGCTCGCCCCGCATCAGCTGGCCGAGCACGCCCACCGAGGCGAGCGCGCCGTTCACGTGCACCTTGCTCCTCCCGGCGCGGCCCACCACCCGCCGCAGCACCACCTCGTCCCCGTGGTCCGGAAGGCCGAGCCCCTCGAGCCTCTGGGCGAGGCCAGGGGTGCGCTGGAAGACGGCCTCCACCACGGCCTCGTCCGCGCCGGTCCGGACGCAGTCGGCGTCTGCCCGGGTGCCCAGCAGGAGCCCGAGCGCGTCCACGAGGATGCTCTTCCCGGCGCCCGTCTCCCCGGTCAGGACCGTCAGCCCCGGGCCGAAGCCGACCTCGACCTCCTCCACCACCGTGAAGTTCTCGATGCGAAGCGCGACCAGCATGGACACTGAACCTCCGTTCCGTGCCCGACCCTATCGCGATTGCCCGACACTGCTCAAGCTTTCAGTCCGGAGTCGTTCCCGGCTGCAGGGCCTGCTCAGTCCTCGGCGAACAGCGTCTCGATGTCCTTCTCGGTGAGGCCCTCGGACAGCCCGCCGCCGGGCCCGAGGATGCCCAGGGCCAGCTCCCGCTTCCGTTGCTGCAGGGCGAGGATCTTCTCCTCCACCGTGCCGCGGGTGATGAGCTTGTAGGCGATGACCGCGCGGGTCTGCCCGATGCGATGGGTGCGGTCGGTGGCCTGGTCCTCCACCGCCGGGTTCCACCACGGGTCGTAGTGGATGACGTAGTCCGCCGCGGTCAGGTTGAGACCCGTCCCGCCCGCCTTGAGGCTGATGAAGAAGATCGGCGGTCCGTCGTCGCGGTTGAACGCGTCGACCCTGGCCATGCGGTCCCGGGTCCGGCCGTCCAGCGAGAGGAACGCCACCTTCCGCTCCGTGGCGTGCGCTTCGAGCAGCCGCAGCATCTCGGTGAACTGGCTGAAGACCAGCGCGCGGTGCCCCTCGGCCAGCAGGTCGTCCACCAGCTCGTCGAAGCGCTGCAGCTTCGCCGAGGGCGGCAGCGACGCCGTGCCGGGCAGCTTGAGCAGCCGCGGATCGTTGCACACCTGCCGGAGCCGGAGCAGCGCAGCGAGGATGGACACCCGCGCCCGCCGGAAGCCCACCTTCTGGATGCTCTCCTGGACCTTGGCCCGGCTCTCCTCCAGCACCTCGCGGTAGAGCGCAGCCTGCTCGGGCTCCATCTCGCAGTAGGCGACGGTCTCGGTCTTCGGCGGCAGATCGCGCGCCACCTCGGTCTTGAGCCGCCGGAGCACGAAGGGCTGCACCCTCCGGCGGAGCCGCTCGCGGGCCCCCGCGTCCTGCGCCACCTCGATGGGCTGCTCGTACCGCTCGGAGAAGTCCTCCTCGGCCCCGAGGAAGCCCGGCATCAGGAAGTCGAAGATGCTCCACAGCTCCGAGAGCCGGTTCTCCAGCGGCGTCCCGGTGAGGGCGAGCCGGTGGTCGGCGGGGAGCGCCTTGCAGGCCTGCGCGGTGGCCGATCCGGCGTTCTTGATGTTCTGCGCCTCGTCGAGCAGCACGTACCGCCACCGGGTGCGCATCAGCTCGTCGCGGTCCCGCCGGGCGAGCGCGTAGGAGGTCAGCACCAGGTCCGCGCCGGCCAGGTCCTCCACCCGCTCGCGGCGGTCCTGCCCGTGCCACACCGCCACCCGCAGGCCGGGGGTGAACCGCTCGGCCTCGCGCTGCCAGTTGGGGAGCACGCTGGTCGGCGCCACCACCAGCGACGGACCGGACCCCTCGGCGTTGCGGGACTGCTGGAGCAGGGCGAGGGCCTGCACCGTCTTCCCGAGCCCCATGTCGTCCGCGAGGATTCCGGCGAGTCCGTGGCGGTGGAGGAACCACAGCCACGACAGGCCGTCCTCCTGGTAGTGCCGGAGCGTCGCGACGAGCCCCTCGGGCGGGGGCACGGCCGGAATGCGCGAGAGCTCCTTGAACTCGGCGATGGCGGCCCGGGCCTTCGCCTCGAAGCGAGCCCCCTCGCCCAGCGCGGCGAGCGCATCCAGCGCCCCGGCCTGGTAGGGCGGCAGCTCGGTGCGCGACTTGCCGGGGAGCGCTCCGGCCTCCTCGAGCAGGTCGGCGGCCCTGGTCAGCTCCTCGCGGTCTGCCTCGGCATAGGTCCCGTCGGGCAACGGGATGAAGCGACGTCCCGACCGGAGCCAGAGGCGGACCGCGCCGAGATCGACCGCCTGTTCCTCGCTCTCGAAGCGCGCGTCCAGCTCGAACCACCCGTTGCTCCCGGTGGCGACCCGGACCCGCGGGTGGAGTCGCTTGCGCATTCGGACCTTCGGGGCCCGCGCGAGGAACCGCTCCCACCCGGCCGGAAGGGCCGCGAGCCCAGTGCTCCAGAAGGCCACCGCGGCGTCCCCGGTGGCCTCGTAGACGCTGCCCTGCGAGTCGTACCGGAAGCCCTGGGCGAGCAGCGCCTGCCCGGCCTCGCGCTCGGCCACGTCCTGCCGGCGGTAGAGCGTCCTCCCCTGGCTCCCGGGAGAGGCGGCGTAGCCGAGGTGAACCGCGCCGGGCGAGACCGGCACCGTCGCCGTGCCGTACCTGGCGGCGAGCTGCGCCCTGGCCTTCTCCGCCGAACCCTCGAGCGTCAGGACGAAGACCGGGGCCTGGTCCTCGACCACGTCGAGCCCGTCGGCGCGCAGGCGGAGGTCGATGCGCGGCAGGTGCGCGGCAAAGAAGGACAGCGCCCGCTCCACCTGCGCGGTGGGGAAGGTCATGCTCGGCTCGCGCACCCACGCTCGCCACAGCCGCGCCGGGAGGTCCGGCTCCAGCGCGTACGCCGTCTGCCCCTCCAGCAGCACGGTGGTGCGCCTGCCGATGAGGAGCAGCGACGTCTCGAAGCCGGTGGTCCGGCCGTCGGGCAGCTGGAACTCGATCTTCGCCCGCGCCCCGCCGGGGGTGGACGAGAGATGGATCTGCGGCCGCGCCGGCTCCGCCGAGAACTGGAGCGCGGTTCCCCGGTACACCACCCTCCGGGTCCGGAGCAGCGGGAGGAGATCCGCCACGTCGTCGTCGGAGAGGACGAACTTCCCGTCGAAGCGGCTCTCGTGCCTGGCCAGCTCGCCGAAGATCCGCTCGTCCGGGGGCGAGAGGCGAGTTCCCCCGGAGAGGAAGCGCTTCACCGACAGCGGCCCGCCGTCCTTCCCGTCGCGCCGGCGGACGTCGAACAGCCAGGAGCGGCCCGAGGCGCGCGGGTGCGCGGGGGCGAGGCGGTAGACGAAGGAGGGCTCGCCCGCGGCCGAGACACCGAGCCACGACTCGAGCTTGGCGAGGGCCGGAAGCGGCACGACCTCGGCCGCCTGCGGGAGCTCGGCGGGTCGCGGAGGCCCGAGGCTCTCCGCCCGGTCGGCGTGCGCCAGGGCCACGGCGTGCTTGCAGTGGGGCCCGTACTCGCCCCATGCCGGGCAGCTGCAGCGCGAATTCACGGAGCCGTCTGCGTTCAGGCCGACCGAGGTCTCGTAGCCCTCGCCCGCGCTCCCGGCGACCTCTCCCCGGCGCATCCCGTCGGCATCGTCCGCCCAGCGGGTCACCCGGCCCTCGCGCGCGACGTCCCGCCCCTTCTTGAAGGTGGTGGGCTGGACCTCGACGCGGAGGGCGTCGATCAGCGCGGGGCGCTCGCTCGCAGGGGCTGAGTCGGGCTCGGGAAGAGGATCCACGGCGAAAGACGAGGGCTAACACGGGCCGGCGGCCGCCGCCGTGTCATCCATGTCGCGGCGCAGACCCTCCCGGACTGGTGTTGCCGACCGGAATGGTGTCGAGTGAGGGTGGGGGAGATCCGTGCCCGCCCGGGCAGCTCACGGGAAGCGTCGCCGTCGCTCAGCGCTCTCCCCAGTGGAGCTTCTGCCGGAGGATCCCGAAGTAATCGATGTTCGGGTTGCTCACCAGGACCGTCCGGTTCGGTGAGCGCCGCACCTCGAGACGGTCTCCCTGCTGGAGGGCGTGGCCGGTCTGGCCGTCCAGGGTGAGGTAGACGTCTGCCACCGGCGAGCGGAGCACGACGGTCACCACCTGGTCGCCCGGAACCACGAACGGCCGCTGGGTCAGCGCGTGCGGGCAGATGGGCGCCACCACGGCGCACTCGAGCGCGGGGTGGAGGATGGGGCCGCCCGCGGCGAGCGCGTAGGCGGTGGAGCCGGTGGGCGTGGCGACGATCACGCCGTCCGACTTGAAGGTGGTCATGAACTGACCGTCGAGGCTCACCTCGTGGTCCGCGATGCGGGCCAGCGCTCCCTTGTTGATGACCACGTCGTTGAGGACCTCGTCCTCGACGATGACCTTGCCGTCCCGGTGGAGGCGGCACGCTAGCTTCATGCGGGTGTGGAGGCGCGCCTTGCCGGCGAGGACCTCCGGCAGCCGGGCGAACAGCTCGCTCCGGGGGACCTCGGTGAGGAAGCCCAGCGAGCCGAGGTTCACCCCCAGGATGGGGACCGCCCGGCCCCGGACCATCCGTGCGGCATGGATCAGCGTCCCGTCGCCGCCGAGCACGAGGATCAGCTCCGCGCGACGGCTCATCTCCTCCTCGGGGACGGCCGGCCAGCCGGTCGCTTCCGCGAGCTCGGACCCGGCGAGCAGCTCGAGGTCGGGGCACCGGGCGCGGACCTCACGGGCGAGGCCCACCGCCTCCGCGCTTCCCCGCTTCACCACGACGGCAACCGTCTTCACCTTGGGCGCAAGCTCTTACTACAAGGAGCCCGACCATGGACCTGTTCGCCCATGCCAGCGAGCGCGAGACGTCGGCGCGCGGGCCGCTCGCCGAGCGGATGCGCCCCGCCTCCCTCGAGGAGCTCGTGGGCCAGGAGCACCTCACGGGCCCCGGTCGCCTGCTCCGCCGCGCGGTGGAGGGAGGCGCCCTCCCCTCGCTCATCCTCTGGGGGCCGCCCGGCACCGGGAAGACGACCCTGGCCCGGCTGCTGGCGGGCGCGACGAAGGCCGCCTTCGTCCAGATGTCCGCGGTGTCCGCCGGGGTGAAGGACATCCGCGAGGCGGTCGCCCAGGCCGAGGAGCGCGCGCGCCTCCACGGCCAGCGCACGGTCCTCTTCCTCGACGAGATCCACCGCTTCAACAAGGCACAGCAGGACGCGCTGCTGCCGCACGTGGAACGCGGGACGCTCACCCTGCTCGGCGCCACCACCGAGAATCCGAGCTTCGAGGTCAACTCGGCGCTGCTGAGCCGGACCCGGGTGGTGACGCTCCGTCCGCTGGAGGAGGACGAGCTCCTCGAGCTCCTCCGCCGGGCGCTCGCCGCGCCGCAGGGGCTCGCGGGCAAGGTGGAGGCGGACGAGGACGCGCTCCGGTTCATCGCCCGGACGGCCGGAGGCGACGCGCGCCGTGCGCTCACCGCGCTGGAGGGAGCGGCGTCCGGGGGCGGTCGGGTCACGGTGGCGGTGGCGGAGGAGGCGCTCCAGCGCAAGGCGCTCCTCTACGACCGGGCCGGTGACGAGCACTACTCGGTCATCTCCGCGTTCATCAAGTCGATGCGCGGCTCGGATCCCGACGCAGCGCTCTACTGGATGACCCGCATGCTCGAGTCCGGCGAGGAGCCGCGGTTCGTGCTCCGGCGGATGGTCATCTTCGCCTCGGAGGACGTGGGGAACGCCGACCCCCAGGCGCTCGTCGTCGCGGTCGCGGCGCTGCAGGCCTATGAGCTGATGGGTCTCCCCGAGGGCACGCTGCCCATGACCCAGGCGGTGACGTACCTCTCGCTGGCGCCGAAATCGAACGCGGTCATCCGCGCCTACGGGAAGGCGAAGGAGACGGTGCAGGAGACGGGGACGCTGCCTGTTCCGCCTCACCTCCGTCCGGCGCCCACCCCGCTGATGAAGCGGATGGGCTTCGGCAGCGCCTACCAGTACCCGCACGACTTCGAGGGCCAGTGGGTGCGCCAGCAGTACCTGCCCGATGCGCTGGTCGGCCGGCGCTTCTACGAGCCGGGGGACACCGGCGCGGAGGCCGCGCTGAAGCGCCGCCTCGAGGAGATCCGCGCCCGCGCCGGGAAGGACGAGGAGCCCGGCAGCGGCGGGTAGACGATTCACCCTCGCCGCGTCGCGACGGAGATGGCACGATGCGTCGAGACGCAGGACGCAGCGGGGGAGCATGCGCAGGTCGTACGAGGACACTCTCGGCCGTGGTGGGTTCTCGCTCGAGGGCGGGCCCCGGGACCATTCCCTCGACTCGCTCGATCGAGGGGTCGCGAGGGCACGCTCCGCGCAGGCCTCCATCGGCGCGGCGCTGCTGGTGGGGACGGCCTTCGTCGCGTTCGCCTGGATCTCCTGGCGCCGGCTGGGAAGCCTGATCGTCGACGGGGGCCACGAGCTCGACGTGCCGCGCCGGTTGCTCGAGGGTGCCACGCTATATCGCGACATCTTCTGGAACTGGGGGCCCCTGGCGCCCTGGGTGAACGCGGCGCTCTACCGAGCCTTCGGCGTGCACTCCGACACGCTGATGTGGGCCGGGCTCGTCTCCGCCGCGCTGGCCTGTCTGGGGCTCTACCTCCTCGCCCGCCGCTTCGTGGGCCCGTTCACCTCGGCGTGGGTGGCGATCACCTTCCTCATCGTGTCCGCCTTCGCGCAGCGGGTCCCCACCTCCATCTTCAACTTCGTCGCCCCGTACAACTTCTCCGCCACCTACGGGATCACGCTCGCCATCTGGAGCGTCCTGCTCCTGGTGCGGCACGCGCGCTCGGGCAGGCCCGCCACGCTCGCGGCATCGGCAGCGCTGGCCGGCCTCGTCACCCTGACCAAGATGGAGACCACCTTCGCGGTGGTGGTCGCCCACGGCGCGTTCCTCGCCACCGTCCTCCCTCGCCCCACCCGCGCCCGGTTGATCGCCTGGGGCTGCGGCTTCGCGGTCGCGGCGGCGGGATACCTCGTGGCCGCCGACCTGTCGGAAGGACAGGTCTGGCGTTCCCTGGTGGAGCTCCTCAACGGCGGCTCGAGCTTCTACATCCGGAGCTCGATGGGCATCCGGGAGGTCGGGCTCTCGCTGCTCCAGATCGCGGCCTCGGTGCTCGGGTGGGCGGTGGTGATTCCCGCAGCGCGCTGGCTGGCGGAGGAAGGCGCCGCTCCGCGCAGCCGGCTGACGGTCGCGCTCGCCTGGATCGTGTTGCTGGGGGTGCCGGCGTTCATCATCCGGGAAAAGTTCTTCCGGGCGGCACCGTTCCTGCTCGCGGCGGGCCTGGTCTGGATCGTCCTGTGTCGAAGACGTGAGGGCGAGACCGCGCTCGATGGCCGGTGGCGGGAGCACCTCGTGGTGTGGGCCTTCGCGCTCGGGGCCCTGCCGCGGCTCCTTCTCCGGACCGGCGTGGACCACTACGGCTTCTACCTGCTGCCGCCCACCCTGGTCTGCGTCGCCATCGGCATCACCCACTACCTCGCCGCCGGCCGCGGACCGCCGCGCTCTCGGCGGATCCTGGCCATCGCGGCGTCCACCGTGCTCGCCGGGGTCGCGCTGGATGCCTTCCTCGTCGCCCGCGCGAAGTTCGCCCGGCCCATGAGCGAGATCAGGACCGAGCGCGTCTGGCGCCTCGTTCCTGCCGGGAGCGCGGAGGCGGCCCTCGCCCCCTTCCTGAGCCGCTATCCGCCCAGCACCGTCGCCGTGGCGGTGCCCGACGGTGCGGGGCTGATCTTCGCCGCCGGACTCACGCCGCCGCACGACGGGATGATCGCGTACATCCCGATGCACCTCCATTCCGGGATCGAGGAGGAGGTCCTCCAGGCCTGGAAGCGCACGCCGCCGCAGATCATCATCCGCTGGGAGGAGGACCAGAAGTCGGTGTTCGGCTACGCGGGGTTCGGGCAGGACTACGGCGTCGAGCTCGGACGGTGGATCTCCGAGCGCTACGAGGTCGCGCGGGAGTTCCCCGGCCCGACGGTCGTCCTCGTTCCCCGACACGGAGGCTGAGGGTTGAGCCTCACCGGAGTCGGTCGAGGCGAGCCACCAGCGGATGGGTGGCCGGGCTCCACGGCCGCGGATCCGCCTCGCTGCCGAGGTTCATCACCTGCGCGTAGTACGGGGAGTCGACGAAGAAGGCGAGCGAGAGCTGGGTCGCGACCGAGAGTGCGGCGGCGGCCAGGATGGGGACGCGGAGCGAGCGTCGCGGCCAGGCCTCCCGGAGCCCGCACGCGAGGGCGACCCCGAGGATGGGCAGCGCGTCGGAGAGCATCCGGTTCCCGGGCGACGAGCCTCCCCACCACATGTACCAGCGCCCCATCACGCAGACGAAGAGCGCGGCCGAGAGCCCGAGCGGAAGCAACCACCGCGGGCATGCGCCGCGGCCGGCCCGGACCAGCGCAAGGACCGAGAGAAGGAGGATGGGGGCGTGCACGAACAGCCCCCGCCCGGGGCTGAGCAGGAGCCCGGGGATGCCGCGGGCGAGCGAGCCGCTCCAGCCGTACTCCGCCTCCGCGCCGTAGCCGGTGGCGAGCGGAGAGCCGAAGACCCGCCACTGGTAGACCGCGAGCAGCGCCACCGGAGCCGCCGCGGCGAGCATCATCCAGCCCACCGCGGGCCGCCGCGCGAGCCACACCGCCGCCAAGAACCCCGCGGCGAGCACGACGTCCACCGGGCGGGAGGCGACGGCGAGCCCGACGCCGAGTCCAACCAGCGCCCCCATCCGCCACGGCGGATCCTCCGTCCGCGTCAGTCCGAGCAGCGCGAGGGAGAAGCCCAGCACGGCGCCGGTGTGCAACCAGAGCGCCTGGCCGACGACCGGGAGTAGCGGGGTCCCGAGCACGTACAGGCCGGTCGCCGCCGCGGCGAACCGAGGACCCACCAGGCGCGTGGCCGCGGCGAAGATGAGCGAGACACCCAGCGCCGTGAGGATCGCCGCAGCCAGCTTCCCGAGGTGCTCGACGACCGGGGAGCTGGCATCGAACCGGCCGAGCGCCGCGGGCAGGTAGATGGGCGTCGCGAGCACGCCGACGGCCGGGGAGTACTTGGAGGCGATCCGCTCCCCGCTCCGCACGATGAAGTACGGAAGCGGATTCGCCGAGAGCGGGAGACGCTTCTGGTCGAGTCCCGTGCCCTCGAAGGTGAGCTGGCCGTTCCGGACGATGGCGAAGGGAAGCATCGCCGCCGGGTAGACGTCGCCGGTCGGGAACGGCCCCAGGTTGGCGAGGAGGACCGTGAGGGTGAGGCCTCCGACCGCCGCCGCCTGACCGAGCCGGTGGCGCAGGCCTCCTGCAGCCACGAGGGCGACCACCCCGAGGAGCGCGGACAGGCCGGCCTCGGCCTCCAGATCGACGCCGGGAGGGAGAAGACGCCCGAGCAGGAGGAGCGGGACCGGTCCGGCGACCATCCAGCGGAGCACGTCCGCGAGCAGCAGCAGCGCGGCCGCTCCCACCACCAGCGAGACAGCACTCCGCCGGAGCGGACGCTCCGCCTCCAGTTCGAGCATCCGGGCCCTCTTACCCGGGGAGCACCACGCCGTCGACGGCGGGGAGATGCCGGGACGGCGTCCGCGGCTGAACGGGGGCAGAAGGCACGCGCGACCGTCTCCGGGCGTCGCGACGCCGCCCGGCATTCACCGGACCGTCGGAGTACCTCGCGGTCATCCCCGACGTCGCGTGCGCGCTCGCCGCTCGCCGGGGGCCGGGCGGGTGACCTCCAGCACGAGAGAGCGGAAGAATCGCATCGCCTCGTCCTCCTGAGTCCGGGCGTGCCAGTAGAGCGCGATCCGGCGCGTGGGGGCTCCCAGCTCGAGGATCCGGAGGCCGAGCACCGGCGCGAGCGAGCGCGCCAGCCCGACCGGCAACGTCGCGACCAGGTCCGTCTCCGACGCCGCGAGCGCCGCCGCGAGGAAGGTGGGCACGCGGATGGCGACGCGGCCACCGACCGGAGGAACCCGCGCGCGCGTCACGTCGGCCACCTCCACGGCGATCTGCTGCAGCGCCGGGTCGGCGCGCGCCGCTCGACGCCAGGCCGGGTTTCCACGGCGAACGACCCGCACCGCCCGCTCCTCGTACGCCACGCGCCGGTAGAGGCCCGGGCCGCGCCTTCCCTCCGGTCCGAGCGCGACGTCGGCCCTGCCCGCTGCCAGGGCGGCCAGCGGTTCCTCGGAGACCACCAGGTCCAGCGTCGCCCGCGGAAGTCGCTCCTCGAAGAGGTGCGCGAGGCGCGGCAGCTGCGAGAACTCCTCGCTGTCGGCGAAGGTGAAGGTCCGGGTGCAGGTCGAGGGATCGAAGCCCTCCCGCCCCACGGCGCGCTCCAGGTCTCCGAACGCCGATGCGAGCAGCGGGGCCATCTGCTCGGCACGTGGCGTCGGCGCGAGGCCGCGGCCGGTACGCACCAGGAGCGAGTCGCCGAGCCGGGTCCGGAGCCGGGCGAGGGCATTGCTCACCGCCGACTGCGTCAGGTGGAGGCGGCGGGCCGCCCGGGTCGCGCTCCGCTCCTGGAGCACCAGGTGGAGGACGATGAGCAGGTTGGCATCGATCTCGGTGACGTTCATGGAGGTGATGATGAATATCACCAGACATCACTGGTACTGGCATCGGAGTCGCGGCAGCGTCGGGGGTGCGATGCGTCCGATGCTCCTTCTGCTGTTCCTCGCCGCCTGTGCCCATGCCCCGGCGGCGCCCTCCCCCACCCGCGAGGTCCTGGCGACTCCGGCCGGGGTCATGGAGGCGCGCGCCTCCTGGGTCGCCTCCACCGTTCGCCTCGCCCGGACCGAGGTGATGCGGGGTCGCTTCGACGGCGCGCGGACGCTCCTCGAGCCGGCGCTGGACCGGGCCGGGGCCGAGGGCGATGCGCCCGGCAAGGCACGGCTCCAGGCCGAGCTCGCCCTCGTGCTCGCCGAGGAATCGTTCTACTCGCGGAGCGGTGCCGAGCGGGGCGTCCAGCTGGCGCAGGCGGCGCAGTCGTCCGCACGGGTCCTCGGGCTGCCGGAGGTGGAGGCGCGGGGACTCCACGCGGAGGGATACCTCCGCTACGGCGAGCTGCTCTGGGCGGAGGCGAAGGACTTCCACGTCCCCCGCGAGTCGTTCGCGAGGGCCCGGGAGCTCCTGGCCAAGGCCGGCGATGCCTCGGGAGTGGCGCAGGAGACGTTCTTCCTCGGCCTCACCGAGGAGCAGGAGGGAAAGCTCGTGCGCGCCGAGCCCCTCTACGCCGAGGCGCTGCGCCGCGCGGAGGAGAGCGGCGATCGCGCGACGCAGGCCTATGCCCTCCGGCACCTCGGGGGGGCATCCGAGACGCGGGGGGACCTCGAGCGGGCGCTCGCGCTGCATCGGCGGTGCCTCGCGCTCCGCGAGGAGATCGGGCTGGCGCGTGGAGTGCCCTACGCCCTGATCGCCATCGGTGACCTCGAGCGGAAGAAGGGAGCGCTGGCCGATGCCCGGGCCAGCTACACGCGGGCGCTGCGGCTCGCCGACGAGGTGGGCAGCGCCCCGGCCCGGTTCTGGTCGCGCTTCGGGCTCGGCGCAGTGGACGAGGCCGAGGGGCACCTCGCCGCGGCGCTCGAGCACTATGGGGCGGCCCGGCTGACGGCGGAGCGGCTCGGCAGCAAGAGCTGGGTCGAGGAGACGGCCACCGCGGCGGAGAAGGTGCGGGTGCGGCTCGGGGCGGCGCCCGGCGGAGGTTGAACCGGATCGCCGGTCGACCGCCAGGCTCACCGCGAGACGACGAGCGCGTCAGTCGTCGTCGTGGCCGTCGTGCCCGTCATCGTGGCCGTGGTGCCCGTCGTCATCGTCGTCGAGCGAGATCTTCGAGATCGTGTACCGGGAGACCTGGGCGGTCCAGGCCGAGTCCGGCGTCGCGAAGTCGGGGCTGAAGATCCGGAGATCGAGGGCGAGGTTGGTCACGAGGAGGCTTCGCCCCGCGAAGCGAATGCTCGCCGGGAAGAGCAGGCCCACGGGCGACCCGTGCCGGATCGCGCCGCCGAAGTCGCCCAGCTTGGCGATGGCCTTCCCGGACGGGTCGAGGACCACGACGTCGTCCCCCTGGTTCTCGACGACCCAGACGTTGTCGTGCGGGTCCACGAGCAGGCCGTCCGCGCCATTGAGGCCCTGGGCGAAGATCTTCGCCGGGCCGCCCGGGTCGTGCCCCACCACCGGGATCTGGACCACGGTGTCGTCGCCGGTGTTGGCGACGAAGAGCGCCGTCTCCTCGCGATTGAACCGGAGACCGTTCGCTCCGAAGGGCGGAACGCCGGTGGTGCGGAGCAGCGGATCGTCGAGCCAGAGGGTGGCGACGCCGCCGCTGGGGGGAGCCTTCCAGATGATGCCCTGCGAGCTGTCGGAGACGTAGACGTTGCCGGCGTGGTCGAAGGTGAGGTCGTTCAGCCCGGAGCCTCCCGGGTGCGGCAACGCCGCGGGGAGGGTGATGAACGGCTCGGCGTCGCCCGTCCGCGGGTTCACCGCGAGCACCTGGCCGGCGCCGAAGTCGTTCACCAGGAGAACGCCGGTGTGGGGATGGAAGGCGAGCCCGAGGAGGTGCGGGCTGGAGGGATGGACCGGAACCTGCCGCAGCAGGCGGCCCTTCTCGTCGAAGACGGTGAGCTGTCCCTCGCCGGTGGCGGAGCCGGCCGCGGTGAACCCGAAGCCGGCGACGTAGACGTGACCACGCGGCCCGATCGCGAGGCCCTCCGGGCCCGAGGAGCCCGGCGGCAGCACCGCGAAGGTTCGGACACGCCCCCGGTCCCAGGCGTTCGCCGGGGCTGCGAGGAGCAAGAGACCCACGGATAGCAGCGACACCGCTCGACGCGTTCTGCGCATGACGTCCTCCCGTGACTGCTCGGCGCGGAGGAGAGCGCCGGGCACCCGGGCAGGCAACGAGCGAGGCACCGAAGGCGCCAGCAGGTGGCAATCGGGAGGCGGCGCTGTCCAGTACCGGCCGCCTGTCGTCGCGGCGGGATGTCGCCGGCCACGCTTCGGCTCGTCGGGAAAGTCCGCCGGCGAGTCAGCCGACCGCGGTCACGCGGCCGAGCCGGAGCGAGAGGGGCCAGCGGACGACTCGCTCTCGCGACGGATCGCCCCAGGCGTCTCGCAGCTGGTCACCGAACCGCTGGAGCTCCTGGCCACGTCCCGCCTTCTTCAGCGACTGCACCGCGGACCACGTCCCGACGTAGCCGAGCAGCTGGTCCGCGTTCCATCGATGCTCGAGCGCCAGCGGCGGCGCCTCCACCGCCTCGAACGGGAACGGAAGCGACCGGTATCCCTCCTCCACCAGCCGGCGCTCGCGAGGCCAGTGCCCCTCCAGCGTGTGCCAGTAGAAGCGCTCCACCAGGCTCTCGATCTCCGGGTCCACCGTCATCACGGCGTAGGTGACCAGCGCCACGAGCCCGCCGGGGCGAGCCACCCGGCGCACCTCCCGGTAGTACGCGTCGAGATCGAACCAGTGTGCGGCCTGCGCAGCCACCGCGCAGTCGACGCTCCCGTCGGCGAGACCGCTCACCTCGGCCGGAGCGACCGCGTACCGGACTCGTGGATGGGGGACCGCCTCCGCGATCTGCGCCGCGCTCGCGTCCGTGGCGACCACCTGGTCGAACGCGGCCGCCAGCACGACCGAGAGCTGCCCCGAGCCGCATCCCGCGTCCCAGACCAGCGAATGCCCGGGCGAGCGCGCGGCGAGCGCCTCGGCGACGGCAGGCGGGTACACCGGACGGTGAGCCGCGTATCCACTCGCCGCGACGGAGAAGTGATCCTTGAAGGTCACAGCTGCAGCTCCCAGGTCTCCGCGCTCAGCCCCGTCCCGAACGAGGTGTTGGGCGCCTCGGAGACCTTCACGTACCCTGCCCGCGCGTAGATCGCACGTGCCGCGTCGAGGACCGACTGGGTCCAGAGCGTGACCCTCCGGTAGCCGGCGGCGCGCGCGAAGCTCGTGCAGACGTCGACGAGGGCCCGGCCGACGCCCAGGCCGCGCGCCTCGGGGTTCACGAGGAGCAGGCGGAGCCGGGCGACGCCCTCCCGCTCCGGATGGCGCACGAGCATCACCGAGCCCACCCGCTGCCCTTCCAGCTCCGCGACCCAGCAGGCCTCCCGCGCGGGATCGTGCTCCTGGGCGAACTCGGCGAGCACGCGCGCAACGATGGCCTCGAACGCTGCCCCCCAGCCGTACTCCTCGACGTAGAGCGCGCCGTGCCGCTCGAGGATCCACCCCAGGTCGCCGGGGCGGTGGGTCCGGATCAGCACCGCCGGCGCACCGGCCCGGGGCTCGAGCAGGTGCCGCACCTCCCCCAGCGCCCGCACCAGCTCGTCCCGCGGGCCGTCGGGGAGCGCCCGCAGCAGCTCGGAGACCTGGACCGTCGCCTTGCGGTCCAGACGTTCGAAGGCCCGGCGTCCGGCGGGCGTGAGACGCAGGACCGAGGCGCGCCGGTCCTCCGACGAGCGCTCCCTGCGGACCAGCCCACGCCTGCGCAGCCCCGCGAGCATCCGGCTCAGGTGGCCCGGATCGAGATCGAGCGAGCGCGCCAGGGCCGCGGCCGAGAGGGAAGGTCGCTGGGCGAGCTCGTAGAGCACACGGACCTCGCCGAGGGAGTGCTCGCTGCCCAGGTGCTGCTGGTCGAGCAGGCCGAAATGGCGGGTGTAGGCGCGGTTGAACCCACGGACTGCAGCGACGGCTTCGGGCAGGGCAGGCATGGTTGTAGAAGACAAGAAGATGGTTGCTTGAGTCAACGATGAGCCCGGCCCTCGACCCGGCCGATGCTCACCTCGGGCTGCCCGCCGGTCTCAGCGCGACGCCCGCGGACCGTCCGCGCGCACGCTCACCGCGAGCTCGCCCCGCGGAACCGACGGGTCGACCACCGTCAACGTGTCCTCGTGCGGCTCGACCGTCAGCGGCTCGCCGCTCCCCAGCAACCCGGCCAGCTCTGCCGCCGTCGGCCACCGCCCCTGCTCCACCCGGAACAGGTCCGCCCCGAGCGCCCCGCGCAGCAGCCGCAGCTGCGACCGTGCCCGCGCATCCGAGCGCGCCGCTCGCCCGAGCTGCGGGAGCGCGAAGCTCGCCCGCCGGTTCACCCAGGGCCGCTCGCCCGCGGCGATCACGTCCAGCCGGTCTGCCCGCTGCGGCATCGGCAGGCCGGCGGCCTCCACCGCCTGCTGCAGCCGCCCGTCGATCCGGTGCCACGCATCGCCCAGCGCCAGCGTGAACCGCCAGTCCGTCCGCTCCCCCGGCGCGAACTCGCGCGCCCAGCTCGCCACCTCGGGCGGCAGACCCCCCAGCCCACCGAGGTACGGCGCGAAGGCCTGACCGCGCGCCCCGAGCGCGTACTCCCGCATCACCACCGCCAGCGACGGCGTCCCCTCCTCCACTCGCGCCAGCGCCCCGGCCGCCACCCGCTTCACCTCGGACGGCGCGGTGTCGAGCGCCGCCGTGCAGGGCCGGAACGCCACCTCCGCCACCGCCAGCGCCGGGAGCCTCCCTGCCAGCCCGGTCCCCCAGGACGCGTCCCGGGCCAGCGCCTGGAGATCCACGCACACCCGCACCGCCCCGCCGACGTCTCCCGCCGCGAGCAGCTGCCGGATCCGGAGCGCCCCGAGCTTTCCCGCGTACGGCAAGGTGGACCACCCGCGCGGCCTCCCCGCCGGCACCGGCTCGTCCAGGGTTCCCAGCCCCACGGGCGCCCCCGCCTCCGCCGCGTGCGTCGCCGAGAGCAGCGCCTCGAGCCATCGCGAGCCGGCCTCCAGCTCCCGCTGGCAGGACTGTGACAGCGACTCGAAGGGCTGCTCCCCGTCCCGCACCGCCCGGCACAGCTCCACGTCCGCCGACGCCGCCTGGAGGCCGGTCAGCGCGTCCCACGGCTCCGCGGCCCGCTCCCCGAAGGTCCCCGGAATGGTCGGGCCCGCCTGCACCGGCCGGGGGAACCGCGCCGCGGCCCGCTCGGCGAGGTCCCTCCGCAGCGCGCGCGCCGGCCCGGCGGTCGATGTCCGCCAGATCACCATGGCCAGCAGCACCCCCACCACCGCCATCGCCACGAGCACCCAGGGGCGCCGCCGTCCGTTCCACCTCATCGGGCGACGCACAGTGCCAGAGCCCGGCGCCGAGCGTCGACCTCGGACCCCGAGACCTCCGCGGAGCCGGCCGCTGCACCGCACAGACGCGTCGCTGCTTCCCGACGTCCGGCCAGGACCGGCCTGTAGCCTCCGAGTTGCATGAGGCTCTTCCCCCCAGCAGCCCTCGTCGCCGCGGTGGGGGTTCTCCTCTGTCACTGCTCGAGCGACCCCGGCAATCCGCCGCCGCAGGGGGACGCCGGCGTCGACGGGGGGATTCGCCCACCCCCCAGCGCCGGCCACGACCTGGTCTACGACGACGCGCTCCAGCGGGTACTCCTGGTCAACGCCGGCCTGGGCGCCGCCACCGGGCCGCCGGCCAGCCAGCCGACGCAGCTCTGGGCGTGGAACGGGTCCGGGTGGCAGGTCATCGACTCGGCCGGCCCGCCCATCCGGAGCCTCGCCGGCGTGGCCTACGACAGCGCCCGCGACGTGCTGGTGATGCACGGTGGCTCGTACACCATCCAGGTCCCCTACGGAGACACGTGGGAGTGGCGGGCGACTGGCGGCTGGCAGCGGATCGACGTCCCGGGCCCGGGCGTCCTGGACCACACCCGGATGGCGTTCGACCCATCGCGCCAGGAAGCGGTGCTGTTCGGCGGACAGCAGGACGTCAACACCTTCTCCGAGGACGTCTGGACCTTCGACGGCGGCCAGTGGACCTCGGTGGCCGGCGCCGGGCCAGGGCCCCGCGTCCACCACGCGATGCAGTACGACCCGGGACTGGGCGGCGTGGTGGTGTTCGGCGGCTTCGAGCCCGGGCCTTCCGCCCAGGATCGGGGCGATACCTGGCTCTGGAACGGCACCTGGTCCGAGATCGCGCCGGCCCGCGCACCACGCACCCACGCGCGGATGGCCTACGACGAGAATCGCGCCGCCCTCGTCATGGTCGGCGGAGGAGAGCCCGCGGACGAGCCGCTCATCCTCCGCGATGGCGGATGGGAGCCGCTGGGCCTGGGCGGCGCGCCCCCGCCGCGGTACCTCACCGGCGTCGCCTTCGACCGCGCCCGCGGGGTGCTCGTCGTCTTCGGCGGCGGCGACCCCTCGAACAACTCGCTGCGGAACGACACCTGGGAGCTCGATGCCACGGGCTGGAGGAGAGTCGACCCGCGATGAGCCGTGCCGCGTGGTTGCCCGTCCTCGCCGCCTGCTGCGCGGTGGGACCCGCGATGGCCGCACCGCCGGACGGCACGGCCGACGTGCTCGCCCGCGCCGCCCGCTTCTACCAGCCGCCCTCCCCCGCCGAGCCCGGCCTCTGGCGCCTGGTCTGGCTCGGCACCTCGGACCTCGATGCGGTCGACCAGGCGCGCCGCCCGGGGCTTCGCCTGCGGACCCGCGCGCAGGATCTGCTGGTCCTCGACCCCGCTGGCCGCCGCGGGGCCCTCGACACGCAGCGCATCGGCGCCGACGGCACCCCCGGACTCTGGCAGCATCAGGTCGCGCCCGGCCGCGGCCGGTCCGTCAATCGCAAGTCCAGCTTCACCGTCGACGCCTCCGGCGACGCGGCGCAGGTCCTCTGGGAGCGACTGGCGTGGCGACTCCCGCAGCTGGCCGTCGCCCAGCTCCAGGCCGCCCCGGATGGGGTCCGCTCCCTCCGGCGCGTCCAGGACCGGGGCGCACCCGTCGACGTGCTCACCGCCGAGCTCTCCCCGGGGCGGGAGGTCGAGATCCGGATCCGCTCCTCGGGCGAGGTGATCGACCAGGCCTACGTCGCCTCGCGCCTCCGCGGTCCCACCCGCGTCGTCATCCGCTTCAAGCCCAGCGTCGCGGCCCCCGGCATCGGCAAGGTCCCTGCCGGGTTCGAGATCGACATCGGCGGAACGCGCTCGCTCGCGCTCGACCTGCTGGACGCCCGCCGCACGCCCCCGGGTGACGAGGCCTGGTTGACCTTCCCCGCCACCGACACCGGGTCCCGCTCCACCATCGCCGCCGCCCCTCGCCGGGTCGAGCCGCTCTTCCCCGGAGCCTGGGCCCTCCGGAACTTCGGCGGCTACAACACCTTCCTGGTGGACGTCGGCGGGTGCCTCCTGCTGTTCGACGCCATCGCCAGCTTCGGCAGCAGCGACGTCGTGCCGCCCGCTCCCCCGACGGCGCTCTCCGACCTGGTGCTCGAGGCGGTCCGCGCGACCGTTCCCGGGACTCCGCTCTGCTGGGTCGTGCCCAGCCACCACCACGACGACCACCTCGGCGGGATCGCCGGCCTGGCCCGGGCCGGTGCCACGGTGCTCACCACGCCGGGGAACGTCGCCCTCGTCCGCGAGGTCCTCCGGAGCGTGCCCGGGGCGAAGGTGGAGACCCTGCGAGGCTCCCGCACCTTTCGCGGCGGGCCGACCCCCGTCGAGATCCGGCAGCTCCAGGGGCTCCACGCCGACGAGATGCTCTTCGCCTGGTTTCCGGAGCAGCGCGCCGCGCTCACCGCCGACGTGACCGACTACCTCGTGGAGGAGAAGCGGTTCCTCCAGCAGCTCGAGCGCGCGGGCCTCGCCGTGGAGACCATCCACGCGGTCCACTCCGCGCGGCCCGCCACCCGCGCGGATCTCGAGGCGGACCTCGACTTCGGCAACTGAAAAAGCGAGGGCCCGCCCGGCGCGCGCCGGACAGGCCCTCTTTGGCCCGTCAGGGACGCCGCCCGGGTCGCTGTGCCCGGGACGGCGCACCTCCGGATTTCTCTTTAGGCGCTCATCGGCTCGGCCTTGGGCTTCTGCAGCGGCTGCTGCAGCGGCCCACGCACGACCTCGTACTGCTTGAGCAGACGACGGAAGTTGCTGCGGTCGACGCCCGCGGCGCGCGCGGCGCTGGAGACGTTGTGCCCGCTCTTCTCCAGCAGCGCCGAGAGGTACCGGCGCTCGAAGGCGCGCATCGCCAGCCGCTTGGCCTCGGCGTACGGGAGGTGCGCGAGGCTCAGGACCTCGACGTCCCCGCCGCCGCCCGGCGACTCGCGGAGCTGCTGCGGCAGGTCCTCGACCTCGACCACCTCGCGCGAGGTGAGCACCACCGCGCGCTCGATGACGTTCTCCAGCTCGCGAACGTTGCCCATCCAGCGGTGGCAGACCAGCGCCTCCATCGCCTGGGGCGAGATGCCGGTGACCTTCTTGCCCATCTTCCCGGCGTACAGCCGCAGGAAGTGGCCGGCGAGCAGCGGCACGTCCTCGGGACGGTCACGCAGCGGGGGCAGCGACACGGTGATGACGTTCAGCCGGTAGAAGAGGTCCTCGCGGAACTTGCCCTGGTCCTTCGCGCGGGCCAGGTCCACGTTGCTCGCGGCGATGACGCGAACGTCCACCTTGATGGTCTCGTTGGCGCCGACCCGCTTCACCTCGCCCTCCTGGAGGACGCGGAGCAGCCGGACCTGGGTCGCGGGCGGCACGTCGCCGATCTCGTCCAGGAAGATGGTGCCGCCGTCCGCCGCCTCGAACAGGCCCTTCTTGTTGGCGGTCGCGCCGGTGAAGCTCCCCTTCACGTGCCCGAAGAGCTCGGACTCGAGCAGGGTCTCGGTCAGGGCCGAGCAGTTCACCGCGATGAACGGCTTGTCCTTGCGCGGGCTCCGGTAGTGGATGGCCCGGGCCACCAGCTCCTTGCCGGTGCCGCTCTCGCCCTGGATGAGGACGGTGGCGCTGGAGTAGCTGACCGTCTCCACGAGCTTGAAGACCGCGCGCATCTGGGACGACTGCCCGATGAGGTCCTCGAACTGGCTCTTGACGCTGAGCTGCTCCTCCAGGACGCGGGTGCGGTCCTTCAGCTGCTTCCGCTCCAGCGCCTTGGCGACGGTGAGGCTCACCTCGTCGATGTTGGAGAAGGGCTTGGTCAGGTAGTCGTAGGCGCCGGCCTTCACCGCCTCGACCGCCGTCTCCACCGTGGCGAAGGCGGTCATCATCACCACCTCCACGTCGGGCCGGGCCTGCTTGATGGCCCGGAGCAGGTCCATCCCCGAGAGGTGCGGCATCCGGATGTCCAGCACCGCCACGTCGACGGCCGGGTCCTTGGAGGCGGCGAGGCCTTCCACCGCGTCGTCGATGGCGACGACCGTGTAGCCCTCTCGTTGAAGTATCTCGGTGACTGCGCGGAGGACGACCTTGTCGTCGTCCACCACCAGAATCTTGCCAGGGCGCTTGCTCATCAGTTCCTCACGGAAGAAAAGGACGTCGGGGGAATGGGAAGAAGGACTGTGAAGGTGGAGCCCTCGCCGGGTGCGCTCTGCACCTCGAAGCGGCCGCCGTGGTCCTGGACGATGCGGTAGGCGATCGCCAGACCGAGGCCGGTGCCCTGCCCCGGCGGCTTGGTGGTGAAGGAAGGCTCGAAGATGCGCGGGAGCACCGAGGGCTCGATGCCCGAGCCGGTGTCCCGCACGCTGAAGAAGACGTGGGTGTCGCGCCGCCCGGTGCTCACGCTGAGCGTCCCCTGCTTGCCCTCGAGCGCGTACAGGCCGTTCTGCAGGAGGTTGAGCAGCACCTGGCCCATCTGGCCCGTGTCGCCGATGACCGGCGGCAGGTCGGGATCGGTCCGGACCTCCAGGCTGGCGTGGGGCGACTTCTTCAGCTGGGCGCTGAAGAGGAAGGCGGAGTCGTCCACGCACCGGTTCAGCTCGAAGGGGCGCCGGTCGCCCTCCTGCGAGCGGCGGCTGAACTGGAGCAGGCTCTCCACGATGCGCTTGCAGCGGAGCGCGGACTCCTCGATGAGCTGGAGCGACTCGACGTCGTTCCTGGCCCGGCCGACGTCCCGCTTCATCAGCTGCGCGAAGGTGAGGATGCCGGCGAGGGGGTTGTTGATCTCGTGCGCGACGCCGCCGGCGAGCTGCCCCACCGCGGCCATCTTCTCCGTCTCGACCAGCCGGGCGGTCATCGTCCGCTCGTCGGTCACGTCGCGGTACGCGCACACCGCCTGCCCCTCCTCCGCCATGGGGTAGACGTCGAGCACGTAGATTCTTCCCTTGTGCTCGATCTCGGCCCGGCCCTCCTTGCCGCTGGAGATGGCCTTCTTCATCGGGCAGCCCGTGCAGGGGGTGTCCCGGCCGAAGAGGAACTGGTGGCAGGGGGGATTCTGGCCCAGGCCCTGGACCGGTCGGCCGGCCACCCGGGCGTAGGCGACGTTCGCCCGCCGGACCGAGTGGTCCGAGCCGCGCACCACCGCCAGGGGGAGGTCGAGCGAGTCGAAGGACAGCTCCCACTCGCGCTTGGCCACCACCAGCAGGCGGGTGCGCTGCTGCACCCGCTCCTCGAGCTCGGCGTTCAGCGCGCGGAGCTCCTCGTTCTGGGCCCGGGTCACTTCCTGGAGGCGGGCGTTCTCGGCGTGCACCGCGTACTGCTCGAACGCGCTCTGCACGGTGAGGAGGAGCGCGGAGTCGTTCCAGGGCTTCGCGATGAAGCGGAAGATCTCCGAGCGGTTGATGGCCTCCTCGATCGCCCGCTGGTCGGCATGCCCGGTGAGCATGATCCGCTGCGCGAGCGGGACCCGCTGCTTGACCTCGAGGAGGAAGTCCGCCCCGTTCATGCCGGGGAGCCGGAAGTCCGAGATGACGACCTCGGGGGTGAACTGCTCGAGGATCTTGAGACCCCGCTCGCCGTCGAGGGCGGTGCGAATCTCCCAGTCCTGCGTGCGGAGGACGCGACGGAGCGACTTGAGGATGTTCTCCTCGTCGTCCACCACGAGCAGTCGCCCTTGGGCAGGCGACATCCTGAGCGCAGGCTCCATGAAGCGTCTTTCAGTCGCTGTGGGGCAGTGCAACCGCCTGGCCACCCAGACGGTTTCGGCAAGACATCGGGATCAGGTGCGTTTTGACCGGTTCAGCGGTGAGCACCCGGGGTCATTCTACACCCACCTGGGGTGCTTGTGGTCGCTGCTGACCCAGCCATCCAGGCGCAGCCTCTTCGCCCGAAGTCCGCGATTTTCAGGCAGAGGCAGGGCCGCGCGGGCCCGCCCCGACCCCCGGGTCCGCGAGGCAGACCCGGTTGCGGCCCTCGCGCTTGGCCCGGGCGAGGCACCCGTCGGCGGCGCCGATCAGCTCCTCCGGCGTCTGGACGTGCACGGCCGGATGGCTCCCCACGCCCACGCTCGCGGTGAGGAGGACATCGGCCCCCGGGCCGGTCCGGAGCGCCGCGACGTCCCGGCGGATGCGCTCGGCCACGGTGAGCGCGCCGGCGAGGTGGGTCTGCGGAAGGATGCAGGCGAACTCGTCACCGCCGGTGCGGGCGACGGTGTCGGTCTCGCGCACCGCCGCGACCAGGCACTGCGCCACCGCGCGGAGCACGCCGTCGCCCACCAGGTGCCCGAAGGACTCGTTGATGCCGCGGAACTGGTCCAGGTCCACGAGGACGAGCGCGAGTGGGTTGTCGTACCGCTGCGCCCGGCGGAACTCGTCTTCCAGCCGGAGCAGGAAGTAACGCCGGTTGTGCACTTCGGTGAGCGCGTCGACGACGGCGACCCGGTCGCCCGGGCCCCGGGTCATCGTCTCCGCCGAGCGGCGCATGACCGCGGTCCGCCGGCGCAGCCGGGCCAGGAGCTCGTCGGCGCTGACCCGCGCCGGGAGCACGTCGTCCGCGCCGAGGTCGAGCAGCCGAGTTCGCGCCTCGGCGTCCTCCACCCCGAGGACCAGCACCGGTCGCTCCGCCTCCGACGTCGCGCGCAGCCGCGAGAGGAGGCCTCCGGCTCCCCAGGGAGTGCAAGGTTCGACGATCAGGTAGGCATCAGGAGTCTCGTTCTCGGCGGCGTGCTCCAGCGCCTCGCCCTCGGCGAAGCAGGTGCAGCTCCAGCCGGCCTCCTCCAGCCCGCGCACGAGCTCGCTCCGCTGAGCGTCCTGCGCGGTGACGAGCCAGAGGTTCATTCCGGAGAGTCCTGACAGGCTAGCAGAGACCGGACGTGTTGCCGTCGCCCACTCGCCACGGAGGTGCCGCGCAAGCCGGCGGAATCAAACGTCGTTTGCACCCGGATGGCCCCCGGCGCTAGACCCGCGCGCCAGGCCGTGGACCCGAGCAGCGCACAGCCGCCTCCCGTCCCATCGCACTCCGAGCCCCCTCCGCTCAGGCGACGGGTGCGGCGCTGGCTGGTGGGGAGGCCGAGGAGCGTCGAAGACCCGGGCGTCTTCCACCACCTCTCCCTGGTGGCGTTCCTGGCCTGGGTCGGGCTGGGAGCGGACGGGCTGTCGTCCTCGTCGTATGGCCCCGAGGAGTCGTTCAAGGCACTCGGCTCGCACGTCGCGCTCGCGCCCTTCCTCGCGCTCGCCACCGCCGTCACCGTGGTGATCATCGCCGCGGCGTACTCGCGAATCATCGAGCACTTTCCGTTCGGCGGCGGCGGCTACGTGGTCGCCACCCGCCTCCTCGGACCGGCCGCCGGCGTCGTCTCCGGGAGCGCGCTGATGGTGGACTACGTCCTCACCATCACCACCTCGGTGGCCAGCGGCGCGGACGCGATCTTCAGCTTCGTCCCGGCCGCGATGCACGGCTGGAAGCTCCCGGTGGAGTTCCTGGCCATCGCGGTGCTGGTGGTCCTCAACCTTCGCGGGGTGCGCGAGTCGGTGACCCTGCTCGCGCCCATCTTCCTGGTGTTCCTCGCCACCCACGTCGTGCTCATCGGCGGAGCGCTGCTGAGCCGGGCCGACGAGGCGGGCGCGGTCGCCGAGCAGGTCAGAGGCGGCCTCTCCTCGGGCGTGGCCACCCTCGGGGTGGGCGGGATGCTCGCGCTGTTCCTGCGCGCCTACTCGATGGGCGCGGGCACGTACACCGGCATCGAGGCGGTGAGCAACGGGCTGCAGATCATGCGCGAGCCGAAGGTGGAGACCGCTCGCCGCACCATGTTCCTGATGGCGGTCAGCCTGTCGTTGACCGCCGGCGGCATCACCCTCGCCTACCTCCTGGTGCACGTGAGCCCGGTGGCCGGGCAGACCATGAACGCGGTGCTGGCCGACCGGTTCGCCGGCGCGTTCCACCTCGGTGGACTGCCTCTCGGCCGGTGGTTCGTGTGGGTCACCCTCGTCTCCGAGGCGCTGCTCCTCTTCGTCGCGGCGCAGGCCGGGTTCCTCGACGGCCCCCGGGTGATGGCCAACATGGCGGTGGACAGCTGGGCCCCGCACCGCTTCGCGCAGCTGTCGGACCGGCTGACGATGCAGAACGGCGTGCTGCTGATGGGCGGCTCGTCGCTCGTCGCGCTCCTCTACACCCACGGCGACATCACCACCCTGGTGACGCTCTACGCGATCAACGTGTTCGTCACCTTCTCCCTCAGCCAGCTGGCCATGTGCCGGTTCTGGTGGCGGGAGCGGAGGGCCCGCCTCGACTGGCGGCGGCAGGGCGCCATCCACGCGGTGGGCCTCGTGCTCTGCCTCGGCATCCTGGTGGTCAACGTCGTCGAGAAGTTTCGCGAGGGCGCATGGGTCACCATCGTCGTGACCGGGGCGGTGGTGGGCGTGTTCACCTGGACGCGGAGCCACTACCGCAAGGTGCAGGAGAACCTCCGGCGTCTCGACTCCATCCTCTCCTCGATGCCGCAGTCCTCGGTGCCGGCACGGGCCCTGGACGCGAAGAAGCCCACCGCCGCGCTCCTGGTCGGAGGCTACGCCGGGCTCGGCGTGCACTCGCTCCTCACCATCCAGCGACTCTTCCCCGGCTACTTCCAGAACTTCGTCTTCCTCTCGGTGGGCGTCATCGACTCGGCCACCTTCAAGGACATCGCCGAGGTGGTGGAGGTGAAGGAGCGAACCCGGAAGGCGCTCGACGAGTACGTCGCCCTCGCGCACGGCCTCGGGCTCGCTGCCACGTCACGGATGGCGCTCGGCACCGAGGCGGTGGAGACGGCGACCCAGCTCTGCCGCGAGGTCGCCAAGGAGTTTCCCCGGGCGCTCTTCTTCGCCGGGAAGCTCGTCTTCGAGCAGGAGCACTGGTACCAGCGCCTGCTCCACAACGAGACCGCCTACCAGATCCAGCGCCGGCTCCAGTTCGCCGGCCTGAACGCGATGGTCCTCCCGGTCCGGCTCCTCGAGTCCGAGGCGGTGCCGAAGGCCGCCTAGCCCGAGACCGCCCGCGGGGCCGGAGCCGGCGCCAGCGCCGGCGCGAGCCGCTTGATGCCGAGCGTGGCGAGATGCTCGTCGTAGGCGCTCTCGACGGTGGCCATGTTCCGCTTGCACTTCCGACGAAGGAAGATTCCCAGGATGATCAGCGGGATCCCGATGATCGCGCCGATGATGGTCAGCGAGATGAGGGCCCCGCAGATGATGGGGACCCACGACATGATCTTCAGCGGCCTGTACTGATCCAGCAGGTCCTCCTTCACGTGGAGCAGCACGTCCGGATCCGTGGAGTTGGCGGCCTTCAGCGCGCCGATGACCTGAGGCTTGGAGGCGGTCGACAGGGCAGCGTTCGGGTTCATTCGGAGGGTCCTTTCCCGCAAGACCCATGCGCAAGCCGGTGGCAGGAACCGTCACCGGGCGTCGGAACCCCTCAGGCCGGGTGAAACCGCTCGTCGCGCTCGGCCATGCGGCGCAGGAGAGGAGCCGGCTCGAAACGCACGCCCTTCCGTTCCTTCCAGGCCTCCAGCCGCTTCACCATCTCCGCCGCGCCCAGGGCGTCGATGGCCCGGAAGGGACCGCCCCGGAAGGGCGGGAAGCCGAGGCCGAAGACGGCGCCCACGTCGGCGTCGCGGGCGCTGCGGACGATGCCTTCCTCGAGGCAGCGGACCGCCTCGTTCAAGAAGAGGAGCACCGGCCGCTCCCGCAGCTCCTCCTCGGGGAACGGGACCCGGGTCGCCCCGCCGGGGACCGACTCGTACACGCTCGTGTCCACCGGCTTCCCCTTCACGTCGTAGCGGTAGAAGCCCTTCTTCACCTTCTTGCCCAGCCGGCCCTGCTTGATGAGCGTGGCCATGGTCTGGGGCGGGGTCATCCGCTCGCCGAACGCCTCGTGCAGGACGTGGCTCACCTTCTCGCCGATGTCGAAGCCCACCTCGTCGAGCAGCTGGAACGGGCCCACGGGAAACCCGTAGGCCCGCAGCGCCTGGTCGACCGCAGCGATCTCCGCGCCTTCCACCAGGAGGTGCGCCGCCTCGTTCAGGTACGGGGCCAGGACCCGCGAGGTGTAGAAGCCCGGCCCGTCGCCGACGACGATGACCGTCTTGCCCTGCTTCTTCCCGAGCTCGACACAGGTGGCGATGACCGAGGGGTCCGTCCCCCGGTGAGGGATGACCTCGAGGAGCGGCAGCTTCTCGACCGGGCTGAAGTAGTGCATCCCGATGACGTTGCCCGGGCGACCCGCTCCCTCGGCGATGCGGGCGATGGGGAGCGAGCTGGTGTTCGAGGCGAAGATGCACGTCTCCGTGGTGGCGGCCTCGACCTCGGCGAGGAGCTGCCGCTTCAGCTCGAGCTCCTCCGGCACCGCCTCGACGATCACGTCGGCGCGGTGGAAGCCGGAGAGGTCGGTGGTCGCGCTGATGCGGGCGAGGACCCTCTCCAGGCCGCGCCGGTCGAGGCGCCGCCTGCGGACCTGCTGGTCGAGGAGCCTGCGCACGTGGGAGAGCGCGCGGCCCACCGAGTCGTCGTCGCGCTCCTTGATCCGTACGGTGAGCCCGGCGCGCTCGGCGGTCACGAAGGCGATGCCCCCGCCCATGAGCCCTCCGCCGAGCAGGGCGAGCTTGTGCACCGGCCGGGCCTTCGCGGCGCCGTCGACCCCGGTGTCCTTCTTCAGGGCGGTGGTGGCGAAGAACAGCTCGCGGAGCCGCGCGCTGACGTCGGTGACCAGCAGCTCGCCGAAGGCTCGGGCCTCGGCGCGCAGCCCGGCCTCGATGCCCTTCTCCTGCCCCTCGCGCACCACGTCCAGCGCGCGGAGCGGCGCGGGGTAGTGGCCGCCGGTCTGCTTCAGGACCCGCTTCCGGGCGCCGGCGAAGATGACCCGGCGGCCGAGCGGGTTTCCCTCGAGCGCGGCCCGGGTGACGGTCTCGCGTGGGCTCCGGTGCGGGCTCGAGCCTCCGTCGCCGGCGGCCAGCGCTCGCGCGCGCTCGACCGCCACGTCGACGAGGATGGAGGGCGGAACGACGTCGTCCACCAGGCCCAGCTTCCGGGCCTTCGCGGCGCGGACCGGCTTCCCGGTGAGGATGAGGTCCAGAGCGGCCTGGAGCCCGATGAGCTTCGGCAGGCGCTGGGTGCCGCCCGCGCCCGGAAGGAGGCCGAGCTGGACCTCGGGGAGCCCGAGCTGGGTACGGGACGCGTCGGAGGCCACGCGCCCGCGGCAGGCGAGCGCCCACTCCAGGCCGCCGCCGAGGCAGGCGCCGTGGATGGCGGCGACGACCGGCTTGCGGAAGAACGCAAGGCGATCGAACCCGTGCTGGCCCTCGCGGGAGGCGCGCTCCCCGTCGGAGGCGGTGCGGAGCGAGCCGAGCCAGCCCACGTCGGCGCCGACCACGAAGTCCTGCTTGGCGGAGGTGAAGACGATTCCCCTGACCGACTCGTCCTTGCCGAGCCGCTCCAGCTCCTCGACGAACTCCGACCCGACCGCCGGGGACAGTGTGTTCACCGACTCGCCGGGAAGGTCGAAGGTGACGACCGCCACGTCCCCGCGGACGTCCGTGCGGAAGCTGGCCATCAGACACGCTCCAGGACGAGGGCGGCGCCGAGGCCGCCGGCGGCGCAGACGGTGCAGAGGGCGGTCCGCTTGTTCCGCCGGGCCAGCGCATCGAGGGCCTGCATCACGATCCGCGCTCCGGTGGCGCCGAAGGGGTGGCCGAGGGCGATGGAGCCGCCGTGGACGTTGAGCCGGTCCGGGTCCACCTCCCCGAGCGGAGCGGAGCGGCCGATCCTGGCGGCGAAGTCAGGGCTGGCGAAGGCCTGGAGGTTGCTGGCCACCTGCGCGGCGAAGGCCTCGTGCATCTCGACCAGGTCGATGTCCTTCAGGGTCATGCCGGCGCGGTCGAGCGCGAGGGGCGCGGCGTAGGCCGGACCCTGGAGGAGCTGGTCGGCCGGATCGGTGGCGGCGTAGGCGAAGGCGCGCAGCGCTCCGAGCGGCTGCAGGCCGAGGGCCCGCGCGCGGTCCTCGCGCATCACCAGCAACGCGGCCGCGCCGTCGGTCAGGGGCGAGCTGTTGCCGGCGGTGACCGAGCCGTGGGCCTTGTCGAACACCGGCTTCAGCTTCGACAGCGCCTCGAGCGAGGCGTCCGGGCGAACGATGTCGTCGGTCGTCCCGGTGGTCGCGTACGCCGGCGGGACGGGGACGTGCATCACCTGCGCGGCGAAGACGCCCGCGCTCCAGGCCGCGGCAGCGCGCTGGTGCGAGGCGAGCGCGATCTCGTCCTGCCAGGTGCGTGAGACGTGGTTCTCCTTGGCCATCTTCTCGGCGCTCTGGCCCATGGTGAGGCCGGTGGAGTACTCGGCGATGGCCGGCGGGACGGGGACGAGGTCCTTCGGCTTCAGGCCGGCGAAGGCGCGGAGCCGCTCGGGGAGCGTGCGCGCGCGGCTGGCCTTCACCAGGGCCCGGGAGAGCGGCCGGCTGGTGAAGATGGGCACGTCGCTCATCGACTCGGTGCCGCCGGCGACGGCGACCTGGCTGACGCCGAGGGCCATGGCGGAGGCGACGTCGGTGAACGCCTGGATGGAGGTGGCGCAGGCCCGGGAGACGGTGTGGGCCTCCGTGGCCCTCGGGAGGGCGGAGGCGAGGCCGACCTCACGGGCGATGCTCGGTGCGAGGAGCGTGGGGATGGCCTGGCCGAAGACGATCTGATCGATCTCGGCCGGGTCGACGTCCGCGCGCTCGACCAGCTCGCGCACCACCGCCGCGCCGAGGTCGAGCGAGGTGAGGGAGCCGAAGACTCCGCCTGCCTTGACGAAGGGAGTCCGGAGCCCCTTCACCACGACCGCGCGCGACGTGCCTCGTTGACCGATGAGCTGCAGCCCCATGGCGCGGCGTTCCACCAGAGACCGACTCGCGCGTCAAACCGACGGCCCGCCGCGGGGGAGCACGACCGCATCCTGCCATGCGCCGATCGTTCAGGCCGCTCGGGACGCGCTCGTCGCGCGCATCTGCTCGAGCGTCTTCCGGATCCCGTCCTCGTACGACGTCTTCTTCACCGGGCCGAGCAGCTTCTGGAGCGCCGAGTCGTCGAGCACCACCGGCGTGGTCTGGAGGTAGTGCATCTCGACCAGCTCGCGCATCAGCGGATTGAACAACCCCATCACGCGGAGCAGATTCCGGCCGGCCACGCGGAACTTCGGCGCTCTCCCGGCCGCGGCGAACACCTTCGTCACGAATTCCCGCTGGCTGATGGTCCCCGCCCCACCCAGGTGCCACCACCGGCCGTAGGCCTCGGGCCGGTCGGCGAGGTCGAGCAGCACCGGACCCACGTCGGGGACGAACACGTACTCGTGCGGCGTGTCGATGGGTCCGATGAGGTTGGCGGTCCTGCCCTGGAGGGCCGCCACGAACGCGTCGTGGAGGAAGCTCTTCTCGATGTCGGGCCCGTAGAAGTCCGGGAGCCGGAGGACGGTCCCGCGGATCTTCCCTGCGGCATCGGCCTCGAGGAGGAGGTCCTCCTGCGCCTTCCGCATCCGCCCCTTGAAGGTGTGCGGCTCCCGCGGGTGGTCCTCCGTCACCGGAGTCGTCCGCGGAGCGCCGTACGGGTACACGGTCCCGACCAGCACCATCCGCTGTACGCCCTCGGCGATCGCTCCGGCGAGCGTCTGGCCCACCACCACCGGGTGCTGGGCGAACCGGTCGTACGGCACGCCCACCAGGTACACGAGGGTGTCCAGCCCGCGGACGGCCGCGCGGACCGACGCCGCGTCGTCCGGGTTCCAGGTCGCGCGCTCCACGCCGGGCGTCGCGCCGAAGCTCGACTCCAGCGCGCGCGCCGAGCGGCCGATGACCCGGAACGGCCTTCCCCGCGCGACCAGCGCTCGGGCCACGCCCTGTCCCATTGCCCCTGCCGCCCCGACCAGCCCGATCCGCTCCACCATGACCACCTCCGCCACGAAAGCCGAACGCACCCCGGTCTACGGCGTCGGCGGCGCGCTGACGTGACAGCCGAGGCGGTGCACCGTCTCCACCAGGTGCTTCGCAGCGTCCGGTGAGGTCGGCGGAAGAATGCCGTGCCCGAGGTTGAAGATGTGCCCCACCGGACCCGCGCGGCGGAGGATGTCCGCCACCCGCTGGTCGATCTCCTCCGGCGGAAGGAAGAGCGCCAGCGGATCGAGGTTGCCCTGGAGCGCCACGTCCGGCCCGACGAGTGCGCGGGCCTGGTCGATCTCGATGCGCCAGTCGCACCCGACGACGTCCGCGCCCGTCCGGCGCAGCAGCGGCAGGTGCGTCGACATGGCGGTTCCGAAGACGATGACCGGAACCCCCTTCGCCTGCAGCGCCTGCACCATCCGCGTCAGGTACGGGAGGGTGAAGGTCTCGAAGTCGCGCGGGCTCAGCTCGCCGCCCCAGCTGTCGAAGATCTGCACGATGCGCGCGCCCGCCTCCACCTGCATCTCGAGGTAGGGGATCAAGGTGCGCGTCAGCCGCTCGAAGAGCGTGTGAGCGACCTTCGGCTGCTCGAACAGGAGCCGCTTGATGAGGATGAAGCTCTTCGAGCCGCCACCTTCCACCATGTACGCCGCGAGGGTGAAGGGCGCGCCCGCGAAGCCGATGACCGGCACCGCGTCGTGCAGTGCGGCCCGCGTCCTCCGGATCGCCTCGGCCACGAACCCCGTGCGCTCTACCGGATCCGGAACCGCGAGCTTCTCCACGTCCGCTGCCGTCCGCAGCGGTGAGGGAAAGTGCGGGCCCCGGTCGCCGAGCTCGAGCTCCATCCCCATCGCCTCGGTGGGAATCAGGATGTCGGAGAAGATGATCGCCGCGTCCACGCCGAGGCGGCGCACCGGCTGCACCGTCACCTCGGCGGCCAGGTCCGGGGTCTTGCAGAGCGGAAGGAACTCGATCTTCTCCCGGATGGCCCGGTACTCCGGGAGGTACCGGCCCGCCTGGCGCATGATCCACACCGGGGTCACGTCCACGGGCTGCCGCCGCGCTGCGCGGAGGATCCGATCGTTCACGGGCCTGGGGCGTAGCAGGAAGCCCCCGGCCCTGGCGAGGCCTAGCGGTCGTCCGTCCGGAGGACCGGCTTCAGATCGATGACCGGCGTGCCGTCGATGGCCTCGAGCGGCCCCACGCGGATCCGCCGCGCCTCGACCGCGAGCACCCGCACCCGGTGCAAGCCCACCGGGTTGGGGCGGTCCGGCGAGCGGGTGGAGAAGACGCCGGTGAGCGGACGGGCGGGATCTCCCCGCGGACGCACCTCGAGGACCGACCGGTCCGCCTCGTGGAACCAGGTCAGCAGCAGGAGCTCGTCCCCGGCCGCGAGCGACGCGGCGGCGCTCGCCACCTCCGGTCGAAGCTCGATCCACGCATCCGGCGCGCCCTCGTGACCCTGCATCGGCGCGCGGTCGCGGTCGCGGAGCTCCGAGCGCACCACGCCGACCGGCCGGAGGAGGAAGTCGGGACCGCTCACGTGCGCTCGCCGAAGAGGGCGTTCAGCTCTCCGTACGGCATGGCGCCGTCGAGCATCGCGTCGTAGGTGCCGCCGTCGAGGAACTGCCGCACGGCGCGGCGGGTGAGGCCGTGCACGGCGCTGGAGATGCCCGACCCGGCGCTGACGCGGCGGACGCCCAGCTCCATGAGCACCGACACCCGAGGGAGGCCCGCACGGACGAGCACGTTCAGCGGGAGCGGCACGCCGGCGACGACTTGCCGGATGTCCGAGCCCTCGACCACGCCGGGAAGGAAGAACCCGTCGGCGCCGGCATCCCGGTACCTGAGGCCCCGGGAGATCGACTCCTCCAGCGCGCGCGCGGGTGCGACGAGGGCCTTGAGGAAGACGTCGCACCGGGCGTTGACGAACAGGTCCACGCCGGCACGGGCCGCGCCGCGCTTGGTGGCGGCGATGCGCTCGCAGAGGACCTCGGGAGCGAGCTTGCCGTCCTCGAGGTTGATCCCCACCGCGCCGGCGCTCGCGAGGGCCTGGGCGTTGTCGGCGATCGCCCCGGGCTCGTCGGCGTAGCCAGCCTCCATGTCGACGCTGAGCGGCAGCCGGATGACGCGGGCGATCTCGGTCACGGTGGCGACCAGGTACCGGACCGGAAGCGCGTACCCGTCGGGGTAGCCTCGGGCCCAGGCCAGGCCGGCGCTGGTGGTGGCGATCGCCTGGGCGCCCGAGGCCTCGATGACGCGGGCGCTCCCGGCGTCCCAGGCGTTGGGGAGAAGCAGGGGTTCGGGCCCCTGGTGCAGGGCCCGGAAGCGGGTGGCGAGGGTGCGAGTGTCCATGGGTATAGAGTGCTGCCAGCGAGCGGCCGCGCGATAGGCACAACTTGCGACCGTCCGCCTTGACACACCTGGAACCGGGACCGTACAAGCGCCCCCGTCGTCGAGGAGCGGAGCCGGGACCGGGCGGATAGCTCAGCGGTAGAGCATCGCCCTTACAAGGCGAGGGTCACAGGTTCGATCCCTGTTCCGCCCATTCGAGGACACGTCGTTGGGGAGTTAGTTCAGCTGGTTAGAACGCCGGCCTGTCACGCCGGAGGTCACGGGTTCAAGTCCCGTACTCCTCGCTTCCATCGCTGCACGAGTACGCGGACGACCCCGCGGCCGTACCGGATTCGCGCTCGAGGCACATGGTTCGCTGCACCCCTCCCGACACAACTCCGAGGCCCCCGATGCGACGACTGTCGTTGCTCCTAGCAGTGCTGCTCCCCGTGGTGACGCAGGCCCAGGCGACGGACAAGACGCTCCAGCGCATCCGCGAGCGGAAGGCGGTCACCATTGCCTACCGCACCGACGCGGCGCCCTTCTCCGCCGAGGTCGACGGCCAGCCGAAGGGGTACAGCGTCGACATCTGCAAGCGCGTCGTCACCAGCCTGGAGCAGCAGCTCAAGATCCAGCCGCTCGCCGTCAAGTGGGTCCCGGCCAACGTCCAGACCCGGCTCGACCTCGTCCGCAAGGGCCAGGTGGACATGGAGTGCGGAACCACCACCGCCACCCTCTCGCGGATGGGTGAAGTGGACTTCTCCAATCCGATCTGGGTTGACGCGACGGCGCTTCTCGTCAAGAAGGCCTCGAACGCGCACAACCTCGGCGGCCTCGCCGGCAAGACGATCGCAGTGGTGGCGGGAACTCCGAACGCGCAGGCGCTGGAGGACGCGCTCAAGAAGTCGATGGTGAACGCCAAGGTCGTGCCGGCGAAGAACTACGACGAGGCGATCGCGCTCCTGGAAGGCGGCAAGGCCGACGCGATGGCCGCGGGCCGGGTGATGCTGCTGGGGATGGGGACCAAGCTCAAGGACGGGTCGCTCTACGAGCTGCTCGACGACGAGATCGGCTACGTGCCCTACGCGATCATGCTGCCGCTGGGAGCGACCGGCCTCCGCCAGGGAGTGAACCGGGCGCTCTCGCAGATCTACGGCAGCGACGCGATCTCGGACATCTTCCGCGGCACCTTCGGCAACGCGAAGCCGCCCCTGGCGCTGCTCATCATGTACAAGCTCAACACCTATCCGGAGTGATCGGAACCGGATCTCCGGCGGGTCGGCCCTCGTTGGATGCCCGCGCCGCCCGCGCCCCGACGGCGCGAGCGAGGTCGCGCTGAGCCGCTACTGTGCGGTGAAGTTGATCGCCGTCGACTGGCCCGTGCTGTAGAAGGTCCCGCTCACGCCGGCGCCGGTGATGTTGTTGCCGAAGGTCAGCCCCCCTCCCCCGACCAGGGAGAGTCCCCCGCTCCAGCCGGAGACCTCCGCGGTGTAGTCGCCCGCCGGAAGCGGCGCGCCCCCACCCGTCAGGAGGTTGGTCACCGTGGCCTGGCGATCGTTGCCCACGTAGTAGAAGCCGCCGTTCTGGCCGCTGATGAAGAGGAAGTAGAGGACCGAGTAGCCGGAGTTGCCCGCACCGCTGTCGGTCCAGCTCGCGATCAGCCCGTCCCCTGCGACCGTGGCGCCCTCGGTGGGGTTGGTGAAGGTCAGGTCGCCCACTGCCGACGCGGAGCCTGATCCGTCGATGCTCCCGTTTCCGTCGGCATCGATCGCGATCACGTAGGTCTTTCCGGGGGTGATCGGGAAGGTGCCGGGGGTGGAGTAGTACCCCGAGCCGGCGGAGATCTCGGGGAGCAGCACCGGGGTTCCCCCTCCGGACTCGGCGACCGTGATCTTCGCCCCGCTCGCCGGAAGGGGATTCTCCAGCTGACCGTCTTCCCCGGGCACTCCCGACTGGAGGATGACCACGACCGAGCCCGTTCCGCCCGAGGCGGAGAGGACGGCGATGGCGTTGTAGAGGAAGTTCTTCACCACGCCGACCTTGACCGGGACCGGCTGACCGGAGGAGGAGCCGGGACCAGAGCCAGAGCCTGACCCGGAGCCGATGTCAGAGCTGCACGGCTTGGTGACCAGCCCGGTGAGCTCCTCCGTGACCTCGCCGAACTCGATGTACTTCGCCCCGGCCATGCCGGTGAGTGAGCCGTCGACGTCGATCCCGGTCTGGTACGCGGTGAACTTCGACCCGCCGCCCCCGAGGGTGCTCCGGACGACTGCGTTCCCGTCCGCGTCGGTATAGGCGACCGTTCCGGGAGTGGCCTCGACTCGAGCGTTTCCGAGCGGTCGTCCGTCGACGGCACTGGTGACCTTGACGTAGACGTCGACGCAGTCGTTTCCCTCGGGCGCCCCGCCGTACCACGAGAAGTGCCGGATGGACGCCGCAAGCACCGGGGTCGTCCCATCGACCGACGAGGTCTGGACCGTCCCGTCGACGAAGTCGTCCCACTTCCCGGTGGTCGAGTCGTAGGCGTAGCAGTGGATCTTGCTGTTGGGCGGGTAGGTATCTCGCAGCGACGCGGGGATCGGCAGCTCGACCTGCGCGCTCGCCGAGGACTTGAGGTTCAGTCGCGTCCCGCTCGAGTCGCGCAGCGTGAACTCGGCGAACGTGACCGGCAGGAGCACCGACTTCGCCACTCCGCCCGCGACCAGGGTGCCCGGCAACGCCGCGGCCTCGGTGGTGGGATCCAGCGGGGTGATCGAAACCGTGATGTTCGAGTCAGTGGTGTCGACGCTGTTCGGCTGGAGAATGACCGCGTACGGGCCGTTGGCCGTCGACTGGCTCAACGTCGTGGCGCCGCTGGTGGCGTAGCTCTGCGGCGTGCCCTCCGACTTGAGAAGGACGTAGACCGAGTCGGAGCTGCTTCCCGCGGTGGCGTTGGCGTAGCCCGGCGCATATCCGGACTTCGTGATCGACAGCTCGACGGCGCCCGTGGCCAGGCCGGTGAGGGAGAACCCGCCCTGGGCGTCGGTGGTCGCGTTCTTTCCGCCGCCGCTGACGGCCGCCCCCGCGATCCTCACGCCGGTGCCGATGTCGCTCACGATTCCGGTCACCACCCCCGATCCTCCGTTCCCACCGGCGTCGGGGTTGCCGTTGTTGCCGTTGTTCGGCGGGCTGCTGCTGCAGGCGGCGAGGAGCATCAGGACCGAGACGAGGAGCGTCGGTTTCGCTGTCATGGCATCACCGGGGTGCTGCGGGGACGAACGCGACGCCGAACGACAGACCATCGATCGGCACGTCACGCACGATGCTGCGGGAAGCGAGGTCGAGCTGGAGCAGGTGACCATCGGTGCCGCTGGAGACGATCCACGCCGAGCGCTGGTCGCCGGAGAGGGCGGCCTGGGTCGGATTCACGAACGGCGTCGAACCGAGCGCGAGCGGCAGCGTCTCGGACCGATTGCCGTCGAGGTCCAGGAAGGAGATGGCGTTGGAGTAGTAGTCGAGCGCGAGCACCCGGCCATCGGGCAACGAGAGCATTCCCAGCGGGCCGGGCGCCGCGCGGATCGCCCGGCTGCCTCCGGATTCGTCGTGCTCGGTGACGGTGTCGGTCTCGAAGTTGGAGGCCAGGACGCTCGCGCGTTCGGGCAGCGCCAGCAGCGAGCCGGTGTCGGAGCCGCTCGGAGACTCTCCCAGCGGAGCGAGGGTCGTCGCGTCGAGGCGGCGTAGCGCTCCGGGAAGGGTCGAGGGTTGCCGCGGACGCAACGCCACCCAGAGCGCGTCCTCGAGCGCCGCCAGGGCCACCGCCTCGCGCGCCTCGCCCGACGGATCGAGGCGCACCGTCCGCACGATCGTCCCGGTCGCGGCGTCGAGCACGGTCACGTCGCGGGTCAGGATGTGGCAGACGACGAGCTGGCGGCCTCCGGCCGCGAGGACCAGCCCGAAGGGTCGATCACCCACGTACTTCGGGAGCGCTCCGCCAGGCCGGTGGCAGTCGTAGCAGGTGGTGTGCGCCGACGCGTCCTGGTCCAGGTGCTCCTGGATGACGGTTCCATCGTCGCGGGAGGTCGGGACCGGTCCGGTGAGGAAGGTCCGCCGGAGCTGCCGGGTGGCGGTGTCGATCTCGGCGATGGTCTGCGAGCCGACCACCACCGCGTAGAGCGTCTTTCCATCCAGACTGGGGACGAGGTTGTGGGGGAGGAAGCCGACGTCGATCCGGGCCTGCGGCGCAGCGGTCACGGCATCGATCGCCACGACGGTGCTCGAGCCTGCCTGGCTCACGAACATCGTCCCCGCCGCGCTCGGTCCCCCGCCGCTCGCCGGGCCGCAGGCCAACGCGCACAGCGTCAGCAGGCCGCAGGCGACCGTGACGGAGCGCTGCATCGACCCTCCCGGAAAGGTTGCAACTCTCCGGCGTCAAGTCAGCAAGAACAAGGGCCGAGAACTTTCCATCGCCGCGCGAATCCGGGAGCTCCCGGGCGGGACCGGCGGACCGAGCACGCCCCGCTGCGCGCGAGCAAGCGGCCGACCGGTCAGCGCGGCTGCGTGACCGACGCGTTCAGGGCGACCGCGAGTGCCGCGTCTCCGCTGACGAGATCCTTCCAGCGGAGCTCGTGTCCCTTGCGCGCTCCCTTCGGTGTGAGCTTCAGCCCTTCCGGCGAGAGCGCGAGCGTGAATGGCTTGCCGTCGATGCTGATCTCGCGCCGCAGAATCCCTTCCAGCTTGGTCATGGCTTCACCCCGTCACGGACACTCAGGGCCCTACACGCCCGACATCCCTCGGGATCCGCTCAGGTTTCCGCCCGACTGTCGAGGACTCGCATTCCGAACCAACCCCTGTTACATGGCACGCGCCTTCGACATCCGCGGCTGGAGCCGTGAATGCGGCCGCGTCGACGGCGTTTCCCCCTCAGCGTCCTGTTCTCCGCTCCAGCGTCCGGACCAACGACAGCGCGCCCTGCGCGCCGTCCCTGGAGTGTGTCGTCTCATGTCCGAAGCATCGTTTTCCTCCCTCGGGCTCTCGTCCGAGTCGCAGTCCGCCCTCGCCCGCGCGGGGTACAGCGTCCCCACCCCCATCCAGGCCCGGGCCATTCCACCGGCTCTCGCGGGCAAGGACGTCATCGGCTGTGCCGCGACCGGCACCGGCAAGACCGCGGCCTTCGTCCTTCCCCTGGTGGAGCGTCTCGCCGGCAAGCAGGGAACGCGGGCGCTGGTGCTCGCTCCCACCCGCGAGCTGGCCACCCAGATCGACGAGCATGCCGCCCGCTTCGGAAAGGCCCGCGGCGTGCGCACGGCGCTGCTCATCGGCGGGGTGAGCATCGGCCCTCAGCAGATCGCGCTCCATTCGCGGCCCCAGCTCCTCATCGCCACCCCGGGGCGGCTCATCGACCATCTCGAGTCCAGGAACGTCTCGCTCCGTGACATCGAGCTGCTGGTCCTCGACGAGGCGGACCGGATGCTGGACATGGGGTTCAAGCCCCAGCTCGACCGCATCCTGGCCGGCGTCCCCCGTGATCGGCAGACGCTGCTCTTCTCGGCGACGATGGCCGGAGAGGTGGCGGACTTCGCGCGGAGGCATCTGCGGAACCCGGCGCGGGTCGAGGTGTCCCGGAGCGGCACCGTCGCGCCGCGGGCCGACCAGCGCGTGTACCGCGTTCCTCAGGCGGAGAAGCCCTCCCTCCTGCTGGCGCTGCTTGCCGAGGACGACCTGAGCACCCTGGTCTTCACCCGGACCAAGCACCGGACCGACAAGGTCGCGCACATGCTCGAGCGCGCGGGTCACCGGGTCTCCCGGCTCCACTCCAATCGCTCGCAGAGCCAGCGGCAGCAGGCGCTGGAGGGGTTCAAGGAAGGGAAGTTCCGGGTCCTGGTCGCGACCGACATCGCCGCGCGGGGCATCGACGTCGCGGAGATCGGTCACGTGGTGAACTTCGATCTCCCGCACGTCCCAGAGGACTACGTGCACCGCATCGGCCGCACCGCACGGGCCGCCGCGAGCGGCAAGGCCTCGAGCTTCTGCGGGCCGGAGGAGACCGGCCAGCTCCGCGACATCGAGCGGCTGATGCGTCAGCCCGTTCCGCAAGCGGACGTTCCCCGCGCCTCGAGCGCCTTTCAGACCGCGATGAAGTCGGCCGCGGCCCGGCTGGCGCATCCCGGCCCTCGTCAGCAAGGCCACGGCGTCTCGGGTCGTCCCGCTGGCCAGGCCCCCGGGCGTCACGCCCGGAGCCATCCGCGGCGTGATCGGCCCGCGTCCAGCCCGGGCGGTGCGGACCCCCGCGGAGCGGTGGTGTTCAGCGGAACCCCGCGCCGCCGGCGCTGAGCGCTCACCCCGCTCGTGCCTGGCGCCGCCGCGCCACCACCTCGAATGGGCGCATCATCTCGTTGGCGGCGTGCTCCAGCACGTGGCAGTGCCACACGTAGCGCCCGGCGTAACCCTCGAAGCGGACGATGATGCGGGTGGCGCGAGTAGTGAAGGCGCGTGACACGAGGGTGGTGACGCGGTTCCGTCGTCGTGGCGATCCGGGAAACGCGCGATGGTGATGCGCGCCAGCTCGTTGCATGTGCAGCGACGGGGCGCAGCACGCAACGATGCGGACGCGTGGTGTCGCCGTGCGTTCCGGTCAGCCTCCCGACGAAGCGGGACGATCCCTCCGGTGGAGCTCGCGCGTCTGGAACTCCTGGGCGAGGGCGAAGAGCACGCCGGTGGACCAGGCGAAGGTCATGAGGCCGGAGATGGCGATCATCCCCTCGAGGAGGCGCCACTTCACGGGAAGGTCGTACTCGCAGCCGAGCGTCGTGTAGTCGAGGAGCGAGAGGTAGTACGCCGAGCTCATGTTCGGAAGCGCGCGCTTCCAGTGGAGGAAGCCGGCCCAGGCGAAGACCTCGACGAGATGGGCCACCGTGATCATCCAGGCCGCGATGACGAGCACCAGCAGCGACGCGGCCAGGCCCGCGCTGGGGCCCAGGCGGACCTTCATCCCGTGCACGGCCCGGAGGGTCCACACCATTCCCAGGCCGTGGAGCACCATGATGATCGCGACGAGGGCGACCCCCCAGGCGATCTCCTCGAATCCTGCGACGAAGAAGGTCAGGTCGGGCTGCATTCGGGCTCCGGGAGCAGTGCGGGATCGACTGCTGCGGGACTTCCTCGACCGCGTCAAGGAGTGAAGTCGCCGCATGCCTTCCGTGCACACCCGGGCGTTCTCCCGGCCTGGACACGATGCCGCAGCGCGCCGTGCCCGGACCCGTCTCCCTTCAGGCAACGACCGGTCATCGGTGCGGCATCCCGGCGCGGACCGGAGTAGTTGAGATCGCATGGAACTCTCGCCAGGGCATCCGGCGCAGCATCCCGAGGTTCCACCGGCCGACCGGGCGGAGATCACCGACGCGCTCCACCGGTACGCGACGGGCATCGACCTCCACGATCGACAGCTCTTCGAATCCGCGTTCGCGACGGACGCCACGCTCGACTTCACCTCCCCGGCCCGCGGGCTGGAGACGACGGTCCCCATCCTCGAAGGTCGCGGGTCGATCGGTGACGCCGTGATGGCGAGCACCGCTCCGCTCATCACGAGCCACGCGGTCTTCAACCTTCGGGTCACGGCCTACGACGGCGGGCACGCAACCGCGACGGCGCTGGTCGAGGAGCACTACTTCCAGAAGGGAAGCTGCACCGGGCAGCTCGTGCTGATGAACGTCTACTTGGTCGAGCTGTGGAGGGAGTCCCGGCGGTGGCTCATCACCCGGATGGTCATCGACAACCTGTGGTTCAGCGGCGACGTCGCCGTGCTCTGGCTGCCCTCGACCCTCGCCACCCGGGCGGCGAGCCCCATCTCTCTGAGCACCCGCCGGCGTCAGGCCGCGCTCAGGCTCCGCTGAGAGGAACGAGGCCTTTCTAGCGGACGGATTTCCCGCCCCCACCGGAGCCCTGGGCCGCGCGGGGCGCCTGCCCGACCGGCTCCAGCCTGCAAAGGAAGCCCCAGCCGCCGCCGAGCTCGCTCAGCGCGAGGACGAGCTCGTTCTTCCCCTTCTTCAGCGGCAGGTACACCGCGTCGTCGTCCGCGCTCACGATGCCGAGGAACCCCGGGTCGCGAAACGCCTGGGCGCTCCGGCCGCGGTAGAGGATCTTCCCGTTCAGGAACACGCTCACGTCGTCGCTGTAGCCGAGCGCGAGGCGTTTCACCTCCGCCTTGTCGGACACGATGGTCGTCCGCGCGTAGAGGACCTTCATTCCCGGCTGCGGTTCGAGCCGGGTGGAGAAGTTGCTCTGGAAGCTGACGCGCGGGTGGGGCGCGTCGCGATAGCGATACAGCGTCACCAGCCCGGGAGGCTCCGCCTCGACGTCCTGCCAGGCGATCGAGGCCGTCTCCGACGCGCTCAGCGGCCGTTCCAGGTCACGGGCGAGCGCATCGAACGCGGGGGAGATGCTCCACCGAGTCAACGCCGTCGGCGGCATCGGCGGGAGGTGCCGCTCCCAGGGCGCGTCGGCCAGGGGGCGGACCTGGAAGTTCGAGAAGTAGGTCTCGCCGATGAGGACCGCCAGGGCGAGCTGCCCCTTCTGGAGACCGCTCTTGAGGTCGTCCATCACCAGCGCCGGCTTGTCCATGTCCTTCACGAAGAGCTTCGCCTGGGCACCGGTCACCTCGAGACGGAGGTGGAACCAGGTGTCCTTCGGGATGTCGACCGTGCCGGTGAATCCGGGCCCGCTGTAGAGCTGCCAGTTCAGTCCCGTGCCGAGGACCGGCGTGTACTGCATCGCATCGGCCAGGCCGGACTTGTGCTGACGCAGGTAGACCCACTCGGCGGACCGGCCATCTCCGGCGACCCGGAACTGGATGCCGAAGAAGCCGCGGGTCGCGGGCGTGGAGACGTCCACGTCGATGACCGCGTCTCGCATCTCGAATCCCTTCAGGGTGGCCGCGCCGCCGTCGAGCAGGATGGACGGGCGTCCCTGGTGCTCGACGATCTTCGCCTCGCCCTCGAGCTCCCACCGGGACGCATCGGCGGGGACCATCGTCGGTTGCGAGGGGGACGCGGCTGCGAGCGCAGCAGGGGAAGCGAGGCACAGCGCGCACAGGCTCAGGAACCGGACCATCGTCTGCCTCCAGTCGATGGAAGGCTGTACGGCCTCGCCGGGCAGCTCCTGCCACGGTGCAGTCAATGCCCCCTCCCCTGCAGCCAGAACTCCTTTCCGGAGCCAGGGCGTTGCAGCTGACCGCCTCCGGGACGTCAGACTGACCGGAGCGCCGGTGAAATGGAGCGTCCGGGGATCGAGAGCGACCGGGAGGCTCGCGCAGCGATCGACGGTGTCGCCGGTGCTCGACGTGGGAAGTTCTCGGCCGGGTCGCGAGCAGTCCCCGGGTGGACGGCGCGCGGGGTGAGGCGCTGGCGAAGGCGCCGCCGGGGTGGTGTCTTCCGCCCCCCGTGGACACCCGCCGCTTCCGCACCGCGGCCGCGCACTACGCCGTCGGCCGGCCACCCTACCCGCCGGAACTCATCGCCGAGGTGGCGCGAGCCTGCGGGCTCACCCGCGCCGATCGCCTGCTGGACCTCGGGACCGGCCCGGGGGTGCTCGCGCTCGCCTTCGCCCCGTACGTGGGCTCGGTGCTGGCAGTGGACCCCGAGCCCGAGATGCTCCACCTGGCAAGCGAGGCAGTCCGCGCCGCGGGTGCGAGGGTGGACGTCCGGCCCGGAAGCTCGGAGACGCTCGGGGCCGACTGGGGCCGCTTCCGCGCGGTGACGATGGGCCGCTCGTTCCACTGGATGGACCGCGCCGAGACCTTGCGCCGCCTCGACGCGGTCGTCGTGCCGGACGGCGCTCTCCTCCTCTTCAACGACGAGCTCGCCGACACGCCGGAGAACGCGGCGCTCAGGGCGTGGTCGGCGGTGGTGGAGCGCTACTCCGCGGGCGACCGGGTGCGGATGCAGCGCAAGTCTCCGGAGTGGCAGCACCACGAGGGGGTGCTCCGGGAGTCCGCATTCCGCGACGTCGAGCAGTTGACCTTCCTCGACCGCGGGACCACCACGCCGGAGCTGCTGCTGCACCGCGCCCTCTCGATGTCCGCCACCTCCGAGTCCCGCCTCGGCGAAGTCGTGGAGACGATGGCCAGCGAGCTCCGCGCCGTGCTCGCACCGTTCGCGGTGGCCGGCCTGCTGGCGCAGGTCATCGAGTGGACCGTGCTCATCGCCCGCCGCCCGCGCTCAGGCTGAGGCCGCGTCGAGCACCCGGGCCACGTGGAGCGCCGCGCGGCCCGTCCCGTCGCGGATCTGGTGCTGGCAGCTGAACCCGTCCGCCACCACCAGAGCATCCTCCGGCGCCCGGCGAACCGCGGGCAGGAGCGTGCGCTCGGCCATCCGCATCGAGACGTCGAGGTGTCGCGCCTCGTACCCGAAGGTGCCGGCCATCCCGCAGCAGCTCCCGCCGAGCGTCTCGACTTCCAGTCCGGGGACCAGCTGGAGCGCAGCGGTGAGGCTGCCCATCAGCCCGAAGGCCTTCTGGTGGCAGTGGCCGTGAAGCACCGCCCGCCGCTGCGGGAGCGGATGGAGGCCGAGCTGGAAGCGACCGGCCCCGCGCTCGCGGGCGACCCACTCCTCGAAGGTCACCGCGGCCCCGGCAGCCCGCGCGGCCTCTTCACCGGGGAGCATCGCCCCCAGCTCGTCGCGGAGGGTCAGCAGGCACGAGGGCTCGAGGCCGACCAGCGGCACGCCGCGATCCACGAAGGGTCGCACCCCGTCGAGGAGCCGCCGCGCCTCCACCCTCGCCTGCTCGACCAGACCCACCGCGAGGAACGTGCGCCCGCAGCAGAGCGGACGCCGCGCACCCGGCGCGGCTGGAAAGGCGACCCGGTAGCCGGCGCGCTCGAGCACCCGGACGGCCGCGCGGGCATTCTCGGGCTCGAACCACGCAGTGAAGGTGTCGACGAGCAGCGCGACCTCGGGGCGACCCTCGGCGCCCACCGCCGGCCCGGGCAGGAACGGACGCGGATGGAAGACCGGGAGCTGCCGCCGGGCGCTGAGACCGGTGAGTCGCTCGGTCCAGCGCGCGAGGAGAGGCCACGCGTCGCGGAGCGCGAGCAGCCGGCGGAAGCGGTGCAGCCCGGGCGCCAGCCGGGGGAGATACGCCACCGCGCGCTCCTTGAGCCCGAGACCGTGCCGCCGCCTGCGGTGCCAGAGCACCTCCAGCTTCATCCGCGCCATGTCCACGCCGGTGGGGCACTCACGCCGGCAACCCTTGCAGCCCACGCAGAGGTCGAGCGTCTCCGCCATCGCCTCGGAGACCAGCGCGTCCGGTCCGAGCTGACCGGTCAGCGCCAGGCGCAGCGCGTTCGCACGGCCGCGCACCCCGTGCTGCTCGTCCTGCGTCACGAGGAACGAGGGGCACATGACCCCGGGCTCGGACTTCCGGCAGGCGCCGTTGTTGTTGCACATCTCCACGGCGCCGGTGAGCCCGCCCCAGTCCGACCAGTCCAGCGCCGTCTCCAGCGGAAGCGGGGCGTACCCCGGTGGGTAGCGGAACAGGCGGCGGTCGTCCATCCGCGGCGCCCGGACGATCTTGCCCGGGTTGAAGAGGGCCCGCGGGTCGAAGGCGTCCTTCACCTCCTCGAAGGCCCGCACCAGGCGCGGCCCGAACATCTCGGTGTGGAACTCGCTGCGAACGAGGCCGTCCCCGTGCTCGCCGGAGTGGCTGCCACCGTACTCGCGGACGATGGCGAAGGCCTCCTCGGCGATGGCCCGGAGCTTTCGCACGTCGTCCTCGCTCTTCATGTCCAGGACGGGGCGGACGTGGAGGCATCCCACCGAGGCGTGCGCGTACCAGGTGCCCCGGGTTCCGTGTCGCTCGAAGATCCGGGTGAGCCGCTCGGTGTACTCGGCCAGGTGCTCGAGCGGGACCGCGCAGTCCTCGATGATCGAGACCGGTTTGGCGTTGCCCCGGAGGTTGCTGACGATGTTCAGCCCGGCCGAGCGGACGTTCCACACCGCGGCCTGCCCCGGACCGTCGGTCACTCGCACCACCGAGCCCGGGAAGCGCAGGCCAGCGAGCATCTCCTCCAGCCCCGCGAGGCGAGGAACGAGCGCCGCGCCGTCCTCGCCGGCGAACTCGACCAGGAGGAGCGCGTCGGGCTCGCCCTGGACGTACCGCCTCATCACCGGGGCGAACTCGGGCATTCGCCGCGCCCCCTCGAGGATGGTCCGGTCCACCAGCTCGACCGCGACCGGCTCGAGCGTCACCAGCTCCTTCGTGACCCGCATCGCGTCGTGGAAGCGGGGGAAGTGACAGATGCCCAGCGCGGTCGCCGGGGGCAGCGGCTGCAGGGGCAGCTCGAGCTCGGTGAAGAAGGCCAGCGTCCCCTCGCTTCCCACCAGGAGCTCGGCGAGGTTCGGGCTCGGACCGAGGAGGTGGTCGAGGTTGTAGCCGCCGACTCGCCGGAGCACCTTCGGGAACCGGGCGCGGATCTCCTCCGCCTCTCGCCCGGCGAGCGCCTCGAGCCGCCGTCGCAGCTCCAGCACGGCCGAGGCCTCGGCGGCACCGGCCGGACCGAAGCGCGCGGTGGTCCCGTCGGCGAGGATCGCCTCGATGCTGCGGACGTTGTGCACCATGTTCCCGTAGCGGATGGACCGCGCGCCGGAGCTGTTGTTCGCCGCCATCCCGCCGAGCGTGGCCCGGCTCGCCGTCGATGGGTCCACCGGGAAGAAGAGGCGGTAGGGGCGGAGCGCGCGGTTCAGCTCGTCCAGCACGAGGCCCGGCTGCACCCGCGCCACGCGGCCGGCCACGTCGACGTCGACGATGCGCCGGAGGTGCCTGCTGCAGTCGAGGACCACCGCCTCTCCCACCGTCTGTCCGCACTGCGAGGTGCCACCGCCGCGGGGAAGGACGGGGATGCCGGCCTCGCGACAGAGCGCGAGCACGGCCTGGACGTCCGCCGCGTCCTTGGGGACGACCACGCCCAGCGGAAACACCTGGTAGATGGACGCGTCGGTCGCGTACAGGCCCCGCCCGAGCGGATCGAGGCGCACCTCGCCCTGCACCTCGCGGCGCAGACGGCGTCCCAGAGCCGAGCCCTCGAGCGGCGACGGGCCAGTCACGGCGGCGAGTTCAGTGCGCCGGTGCCGGCGTCGCGGTGCCGGCGATCTCCTGCTCGGAGAGCTGGATGTCGGGGCGCATGAAGAAGCAGGTGACGCAGCCCAGGGCGAGGATGCCCACCGAGCACCAGAAGGGCAGGTGCCAGTCTCCGGTGCGCTGCACGATGGCCCCGAAGGTGATCGGCGAGACGATCGCCGCCACCGCCGAGCCGAAGTTCATCAGCCCGCTCGCCGTGCCGGCGAACTTCGGGGCGATGTCCATCGGGATCGCCCACATGGGGCCGATGGCGAGCTCGAGGAAGAAGAATCCTGCCGCGAGGCAGATCGTGACCGGGATCAACCCGCGGAGGTACACCACCGGCACCAGGCATACGATGCTGGCCAGGTAGCTGAAGAGCACCACCGAGCGGCGGGCGAAGAGGACACGCCCGGTCCGGCGGAGGATCCGGTCGCTGATCACCCCGCCGAGCGTGTCCCCGATCACCCCGGCGAAGAACACGGCGAAGGCGAAGAGCGCCGTCTTGCCCAGCTCCAGCTTCTGTCCCTCCTTGAAGAAGGACGGGAGCCAGTTCAGGTACAACCAGAGGGTCCACGCGTAACAGAAGTAGGTGATCGTCACCGGGAAGATGTGCCGCACCAGCGGACCCCACGGCGTGCGGGTCCGCGTCCGCTCGTGGTGCGGAACGAACGGAGGGAGCGCGGCGAGCTCCTCCGGAGTCACCCCGCGGTGCGAGCGGGGGTCGTCACGGAAGTAGAGGCCCCAGGCGATGACCCAGACCACGCTGACCACGCCCAGGACGACGAACGCTCCGCGCCAGGTGACCACGCCGATCAGGGCCACGACGATGGGCGGGGTGATCGCGTTCCCGCCTCTGGCGAAGGCATGCGTCACCCCCTGGGCCCAGCCCCGCCGATCCTTCGAGACCCAGTACTGCATGGCCCGGGTGGCCGTGGGGAAGGTGGCGCCCTCGCCGAAGCCGAGCAGCAGGCGGACCCCGAAGAGGCTGACCCAGCCCCCGGCGAAGGCGGTCAGGATGGTGGCCACCGCCCAGATCAGCCCGGAGACGGTCAGCGTGCGCCGGGCTCCGAAGTGATCGCCCAGCGCACCGCCGATGATCTGGAAGAGCGCATATGCCCAGCCGAAGGCGCTGAACACGTAGCCCAGCTGGAGCAGCGAGAGCCCGAGCTCCTTCCGGATCAGCGGCGCGGCGGTGGAGATGTTGACCCGATCGACGTAGGTGATCAGGTACATCAGGCACAGCAACAGGACGACGTTGCCCGAGGTGGTGATGAGGCGGCGCTGCATGGTCGACCTCCTCCTCTGACGCGACGGGTGGTGTCAGGCGCTGGCGGTCCGGCTGGCCCGCGGCTCGGCGGGGGAACGGACGAGAACCTCGAGCGCCGCGGGGAGCCCTCCGGCCTGGTGAGGAACGCCCGCGGCGCGCAGACCGAGCTCCACCCCGGCGAGGGTTCCCATCAGCATCAGATCGTTGAAGTCCCCGAGATGACCGATGCGGAAGATGCGGCCCTGAAGCTTCCCGAGCCCCGCCCCGAGCGACAGGTCCCACCGCTCGAGGGTGATGTTCCGGAAGGCGTCGGCGTCGTGTCCGGTCGGCATCAGCACCGCGGTGAGCGAATCGGAGGCCTCGGCCGGGTCGGCGGCCAGCAGCTCGAGACCCCACCCGCGCACCGCCGCCCGGGTGGCCTCGGCGAGACGGGTGTGCCGGGCGAAGACTCGAGGGAGGCCTTCCTCCTGGAGCATGCGCAGCGCCTCGCGCAGGCCGTAGAGGAGGTTGGTCGCCGGCGTGTAGGGGAAGAAGCCGGAGGCGTTGGGCTTCAACATCTCCTGCCAGTCCCAGTAGCTCCGTGGCAGGCGGGCGGTGCGCGAGGCGGCGAGCGCCTTCGCCGACACCGCGTTGAAGCCGAGCCCCGGGGGAAGCATCAGCCCCTTCTGGGAGCCGCCGACGGTGACGTCGACGCCCCAGGCGTCGTGGCGGTAGTCGATGGACGCCAGCGAGGAGATGGTGTCGACGAGCAGGAGCGCGGGGTGCCGGGCGCGGTCGATGGCCTTGCGGACCTCGGCGACACGGGTGGTCACCCCGGTCGACGTCTCGTTGTGCACCACCGCCACCGCCTTGATGGCGTGCGCGCCGTCCTCGGCGAGCCGCCGCTCGACCTCCGCGGGGTCGACACCGTGGCGCCAGTCGCCGGGAACGAAGGTCACCACCAAACCCAGGCGCTCGGCCATCGACCGCCAGAGCGTCGCGAACTGGCCCGTCTCGAACATCAGCACGCGATCGCCGGGGCTGAGCGTGTTGACCAGCGCCGCCTCCCACGCGCCGGTACCCGAGCCGGGGAAGATGACGACCGGCCCCTCCGTCTGGAACACCGCGCGGCAGCCGGCGAGCACCTCCTGCCCGAGCGCCTGGAACGTCGGCCCGCGGTGGTCGATGGTGGGGAAGTCCATCGCCCGCAGCACCCGGTCCGGAACGTTGGTGGGTCCGGGAATCTGCAGGAAGTGACGTCCGCGGCGGACGGCCATCGTGCTCCCTTCCACCGCGCGCACCTCGGCGGCGCGGCGCGAGAGCGGGACCATCGCCGCGCGCGGCGCTCGAGACAAGGCGCGACGAGCGGCCGTGTCGACGACGGCCGCGCGGCGAACAGGCCGGAGCGATCTGCCCCGGCCTCTCGCCATTCACTTGCGTCTATGCCGTCAGGCGATCGCCCGGGCCATCGCGGCCGGAGCTGGATTCCCGAGGAAGCGGCGCGCCGCCAGCGCGATGGGCAGCCCCACCAGGAACGCGTGGGCGAGAAGGCCGTTCGCCACCACCGGGAACGACGGCACCGACGCTCCGATGCGCGAGAGCGGGATGACCAGGAAGTTCATCACCGCGAAGACGCCGACGCCGAAGGCCAGGCCCCAGCCCACCGCTCCCCTGCGAAGGCCGGGGAAGCGCTCGCTGGCGAGCACGAACACCGTCGCCGAGGTGAAGGCGACGAGGACGTGCACCCCGAGCCCGAGAAACGCCGACGCCGCTCCCCCGGTGTACGCCGCCTTCCCCAGGAGGCCACTGGCGACGAACTGGTAGATGACCAGCGGGGACATCCCGAAGGCCAGCTTGTAGGCCACCAGCGCATCCGCCGCGTCCAGCACCGCCGCCGCCAGGCCTCCGGCGAGGATGGCCCGGACCCGCCCACTGCTCCGACCGTCGTTCTCCATTGTGAACCTCCGCTCCGTGTTTGCCCCTCCGATGCGCTCGGGGCATCCTCCGCTTCGGGAACTGACTGTTCTTGGAGGAGAACGATGATTCCGGTCGACCAGGTCGCCTCGCTCGCGCTGTTCGCCCGGGTGGTCCACCACGGCTCGTTCACGGCAGCGGCCCGCGAGGCCGGCCTCGCGAAGTCGGCGGTGAGCAGGCGCATCGCCGAGCTGGAGGAGGCTCTCCGGGTTCGCCTGCTGCACCGGACCACGCGCGCGCTGTCGCTCACCGACGAGGGCGTGAAGGTCCACGAGCACGCGCGCGCGCTCGTCGAGGCGGCGGACGCGGCGCAGGAGGTGGCGGGGCTCGCGACCAGCGCGGTGCGCGGGACCCTCCGCCTCAACGCCACCCCGGCCTTCTCCCAGCTCTACCTCGCGCGGGCGGTGGCCGCGTTCCTCGAGCTCCACCCCGAGGTGGAGGTGCTGCTGTCGACCGACGACCGGATGGTGGACGTTGTCGAGGGCGGCTTCGACGTGGTCTTCCGCATCGGGCGCCTGACCGACTCGAGCCTCGTGGCCCGCAAGCTCGCCACCGACCGGCTCGTGGTCTGCGCCTCCCCCGCGTACCTGGCCCGCGCGGGGACGCCGCGCGAGCCCGCGGATCTGCACCGGCACGCCTGCCTCCATTACGCGCTCGTGCCGCGGTCGGCCGAGTGGCGGTTCCGCCAGGGCGGGCGAACGATGGAGGTGTCCACCCGCGGTCCGCTGTCCTGCACCGACGGGCTCAGCCTCCGGGAGGCGCTGCTCGCCGGCGCCGGGCTGGCGGCGGTTCCCTCCATGCTGGTGGCCGCGGACGTGGCGGCCGGCCAGCTGCAGCTGGTGCTCGAGGGCACGCGACGCGCCGAGTTCGGTCTCCACGCGCTGACCGCGCACCGCACCCAGGCGCCTCCCCGCGTGCGGACGCTCCTCGACTTCCTGGTGTCCCACTTCCGGACGCACGGGCCGCGGCCCATTCCCCTTCCCCGCGCCTGAGACGTCTCGCCCCCGGGACGCGGGCGCGCGATGAAGCGTGCAGCCGGGCGAACGAGGACGGTTGAACCACACCACGGACCTTTCGCGACGCGCCCGCTCTTGGTTAGGGTGCGCGCCCCATTCCAGTGCTCTTCCAGATCCGCGAGCCGCGGCGGCGGTTCCTTGGTCCGTTTTTTCTCGTGCTGGTGCTCCACGCGGGCGTCGTCCTCTGGGCGAGCCGGCCGGTCGCGGCACCGATCCGTCCCGCGGCGGAGCCGGTCAAGGTGGTGCTCAAGCTTCCGGTCCGGAAGGTGGCGGTCCGGGAGCCGCCCGGAGGTGGGCCGCCGCCTCTGGCGCGCCATCACCGGACGCGCCGCCTGATCCGTCCGCCGAAGGAGATCCCGCCGCCAGTGGTCGAGACGCCTCCGCTGCCGGAGCCTCCCGAACCTCCGAGGGTCGCCGAGGCCGAGGAGGCGGGGGACGACGACGCCGGCGACGAGGGCGAATCCGGCACCGGGTCGGGCGGTGGCGGCCTCGGAACCGGGAGCGGACCCGGCACGGGCCCGGGTCACGGCAGCGTGACCTCGAAGGCGCGGATGGCCTGGCTGACCCACACCGACTGGCGCTGCCTGCGCCCGGGGCACGAGGACCTCGGACGGGTGGTGGTCCGGATCCGCGTCCAGGTGGAGCCGGACGGCAAGCCGGGACAGGTGACGGTGGTGCGACCGGGGCCGGAGGAGTTCAACCGCCGGGCGATCGACTGCGCGCGCGACGAGAGCTACCTCCCCGCCCTGGACGTGGAGGGGCACCCCATCGCCGGGGCCTGCGAGTTCGGGATCGAGTTCCTGAACTGAACCGCAAGATTCCCCAAGCCCCTTGGACCGGCCACCGTTACGCTCCGGCGACTGCCCATGAGCGCTCACCTCCACGCGACGCCGCTGTTCGTCGGAGACGGACTCTCCGTTCATGACGTCCGCTGCTCGGCGGGGCCGGGCGACGTGGCGCCGCCCGAGGTGCACCGCGCCTACGTGCTGGCCTACGTCCGGAGCGGGAGCTTCGGCGTCCGGACCGAGCGGGGAGCGCACCAGCTGGTGGCCGGGGGCTTCATGACCGGCGCGCCGGGCGAGGTCTACGCCTGCAGCCACGAGCACGGCCACGGCGACACGTGCCTCTCCTTCCATCTCGCGCCCGAGCTGGTCGAGTCGCTCGCCGGCGAGCGCGCGGCGGGCTGGCGCTCCGGAGGCCTGCCGCCGGATCCCGAGCTCGGGATGCTGGCCGCGCTGGGGATGGCCGCGGCCGAGGGCGGGACCGACGTCTCGCTGGAAGAGGCGGCGCTGTTCCTCGTCGATCGCTTCCTGGCGCGCGGGGGCTCTCCTCGACCGGCGTGGGCGCCGCGGGTGGTGGACCGGCGGCGCGCGGTCGAGACGGCCCTGTGGATGGAGGCCCATGCGGATCAACCGGTGCCGCTGGCCACGCTCGCGCGCCGCGCGGGCCTGAGCGCGTTCCACTTCCTCCGGCTCTTCACCCGCGTCCTCGGGGTGACTCCGCACCAATATCTCGTGTGTGCCCGGCTCCGGCGGGCCGCGCGGCTGCTGGCGGACCCGTCACGGCCGGTGACCGACGTGGCCTTCGAGGCCGGGTTCGGCGACCTCTCGCACTTCGTGCGGACGTTCCGCCGCGCGGCCGGCGTGCCTCCGGGGCGCTTTCGTCGCCTCCCCCGCTCCGAGCGCAAGTTCCTCCAAGCGCGGCCGGCTCCTGCCCGGGCAGGGTGAGCTCCACACCTCGTCCGTGGAGGAAGCACCGATGTTCGATCACCTGGGTCTGCGGACCACGCGGCTCGACACCAGCATCCGCTTCTATGAAGCAGCCCTCGGACCGCTGGGCTACCGGCTCGCCTCGCGCGACGAGCAGGGCGCCGGGCTCGGCCCTCCCGGCGCACCCGCGCTCTGGCTCTCCCGCGTCGAGAAGGGGTCCGGATCCAGCGCGCACGTGGCCTTCGTCGCACCGGACCGGCAGTCCGTGGATCGCTTCCACGCCGCCGGGCTCGAGGCCGGAGGCAAGGACAACGGGCGCCCCGGGCCTCGTCCGGACTACGGGCCGAGGTACTACGCCGCCTTCCTGCTCGACCCGGACGGGAACAACGTCGAGGCCGTCTGCCTGAAGTAGCGGGGCAGAGGACGCGGCGGCTCAGGCGTCGAAGCTGCGCTCCAGCCGTTCCACCGTCCTGCGGGCGCCCATCGTGCGGGCGAGGGTGAGCGGGCGCTGGCCGCCGCGGTCGGGGCGATCGCGGTCCGCGCCGGACTGGAGGAGCACCTCCAGGACCTCCAGCCGGTCGAACATCGCCGCGTACATCAGCGGTGTCCGCCCGTCCGGGCCCGCGCCGTCCACCGGGGCACCGGCGTTCATCAGGAGCAGCGCCGACTCGACGTCGCCCTTGAAGGCCGCGGCCGCCAGCGGGGTCTGGCCGCATTCGTTGGCGCGCTCCGGGTCCGCGCCGCGCTCGAGGAGCATCGACGCCACCGCGTGACGGCCGTGGTAGACGGCCAGCATCAGGAGCGTGTTGCCCTCCTCGTTCCTGAGGTTCACCGGCACGCCGGCGACCAGCAGGCTCTCCAGCGCCGTGAGGTCGCCCTCACGGGCCGCGGACTGCGCCCGTCGCGAGGCGTCCTCGACCACGACGGGGCCCGTTGCACCGGCAGTCGCGGACAGCGGGGAGTCGGCGACAGCGGCGGCTTCGGGCGTGAGGGCGGCACGGCGGGGCATCGATGGACTCCTCGGCTCGCGGTTGGTGCCTCGTAGCCCCTGGAGCGGTGAGCGGTCCAAGACATCGTTTGGATGGCTGTGATAGCTCTTGGCTATTCATGCCGGTGCGCCGCCCCACCCTCCTGGACCTCTCGCTCCGCCAGCTCGAGTACGTGGTGGCGGTCGCCGACCACCTCGGGTTCCGCCGGGCGGCGGAGGCGTGCCACGTCTCGCAGCCGTCGCTGAGCGCCCAGGTCATCCAGCTCGAGCGTGCGCTGGGAGTGCGGCTCTTCGAGCGCGACCGCCGCCGCGTGCGGCTCACCGGCGCCGGAGAGGAGCTGCTCGTCCGGGCCCGCCGGGTGCTCGCCACCGCGCGGGACCTGGTGGACGCCTCGCTGCGGCTGGCAGATCCGCTCGCCGGGCCGCTGCGCCTCGGCGTCATCCCCACGGTGGCGCCCTACGTCCTCCCCTCGGTTGTCCCCCCGGTCGCGCGGACGCACCCCCGGCTGCAGCTGCTGATCCGCGAGGGGCGGACCGCGGAGCTGATCCGCGAGCTTCACGCCGGGACCCTCGACGCGGCGCTGCTGGCCCATGGCGCCGAGCTGGCGGGACTCGCCGAGGAGCGCGTGGCCGACGACGCGTTCGTGCTCGCCACTCCCCGGGGCCATCCCCTCGCCCGGCGGCGCGCGGTCGGCGTGGAGGAGCTCGCCGGCCACGAGGTCTTCCTGCTCGAGGACGGTCACTGCTTCCGTGACCAGGTCCTTCCGCTCTGTGCCCGGGGCGGCGCGCACGAGGCGGGCTTCCGGGGGACGAGCCTCTCCACGCTGGCGCAGATGGTGGGCGCCGGAGCAGGGGTGACGCTCCTTCCCATGCTCGCGGTCGCCACCGAGAACCGTGGCAAGCAGCTCGACATCCGCCCGTTCCGTGGGACCCGGCCGGGGCGCCAGCTGGTGCTCGCCTCCCGGTCCGGAGGCGCCCGCGCCGCCGCGATCCGCGCCATCGCCGTCGTGATGCGCGAGGCGTGGCCTCGTCCGCGCCCGCTCGAGTCGAGAGGCTGACCGCGGCGCCACCGGCGTGGGCTCTACCGGCCGGACGATGCGCGGCGGCGGCGCGAGACCACGCCCAGCAGCAGGAGCACCGCCGGGACGAGCGCGGCACCGCCTCCGGTCGCCTGGCAGGCGCAGCTGCCCGTCACCCCCGAGGCCTGGGTGAGCGGCGCAGAGACGCTCGCGCTGGTCATCAGAACCGGCGCGGCCCGTCCGGTCGACTCCCAGATGGAGCGCAGCAGGTCGCCGGTGTCGTCGGTGAGGTTGGCCGCTCCGAGCGCCTCGACGTACTCGCGCGTCGTCGCCTGGTGGAAGAGGCGGGCCTCGACCGTCCCGGTCCCCGCGGCGAGCGCGGCGCCGGGGAAGCGCACCCGGTAGGTCCACTCCACCGCGCCGAGCGAGCCGCCGTCCTGGTCGCGCAGGAAGTCGATGCCCAGAGGGGCGGTGTCCTCGTCGGGCACGAACCCCAGCGGCACGATCCGGGTGTCCTTGAGGATGGTGTCGTGCAGCGCGAGGTGGTCCAGCCCGCCGTCGCTCCGTCCGTGGACCGCCTCGAAGACCGCGAGCTGTGGATCGGTGACGAGCACGCCTGCGTCGCCGTCGTATGCGCCGCTGACCACCTGGTCGTTCACCCGGAGCTCGACGAAGACGCGGCGGCCGTCGGCGTAGCCGGTGGGGAGCTTGTGTCCGGTGCGGTTGAACACCCGGACCTTCACCTCGACGTCGGTGTCGACCGGCAGCGGGCCTTCGGGAAGGAGAACCTGCACGTCGGCGGCGGCGGCGAGGTTCTGCAGGGCCGCGGCGCGGTTGGCGGCGAAGGCGGCGTCGAGCCCGTCCAGCTCGCCCGGCGCCGCGGCGGCCCGGACCGCGTCCAGCCCCCAGACGTTTCCTCCCACGAAGGCGTGCCTGCTGGGCGTGGGCCGCACCGGGCCGTCCTTGGCCACCGGGAGGTCCTGCGTCTCGCGCACCATGTGACAGCCCTGGCAGGTCTTCGCCCCGGTGCCGGACGCGTATGCGGACGCCAGCCACTCCGAGTAGGTCGTGTCCAGCGGGAACGGGCGCTGCGTGCCGGCGCGCTTCAGGACCGGGTTCCGAACCTCGTGGCACTGTCCGCAGAGGCTGCTCTGGCTGACCGCCGGATCCTGCACGCCGGTGTGGGCCGGGCTGGCCACGTTGGCGTAGGGACCGTACACGGTGAAGCTCGGCTCGAAGGTGAGCTGCGCGTTCCCGATGAGGCCCGCGTCGGTGCGAGTGCGGTGACAGGCCTCGCAGCTCACCCCGGCGCGGTCCACGTCATCGAGCGCGCTCCCGTCCGTCGGAACGCCGTGTCCCTGCACGTAGGACGTGGGCGAGTGGCAGCGCAGGCACCACTGGCCGATGCCGAGCACGTCCTGGTTGGCCACCGTGAGCGCCGCCCGGTACAGCGGATCGCGGATAGCGCTGGCCATCATCGTCGCCCCCCAGCTGTCCCAGGGCAGATAGGGCGAGCCCGCGTCGACCGCCTCGGCCGAGTGGCAGAGCCGGCAGGTCTCCGGCCCCTGGAACGGCGCGCCGCCGGCGAGCCCTCCCGGAGGCGTGCCGCCGCCGAAGTCGATGGGGCCGGCGTCCTGGGGGGGACCGGCATCGGGCCGCGGACCGGCGTCCGGCCGGCCCGCGTCGGGTGGGCCCGCGTCGGGTGGGCCCGCGTCGGGAGGACCGGCGTCGGGAACACCCGCGTCGATCCCTGGCTTCGGCGAGACGACGAGGATGCTGCCCTCGACACGGCTGAGGTAGAGGTTCCCGTCCGGACCGACCAGGAAGCGGGTCACGGTGCCGAAGCCGGTGCCGAAATCGGCCCGCGGGCTCGCCACGAAGCCGTCGCGGTTCGCGTTGGGAGTGAGCGTCCAGACGTTGCCGTTGGCGTTGTCCCCGAAGAAGTACCTGCCGCGGTACGGGAGCGGGAAGCTCGCGCTGTCCACGAAGACGCCGCCGGTGATGCTCTGGCAGTTGCCGTCGTTGTTCCCCGCGGCGCCGGCGTGCTCGCAGAAGTACGACGGATCGACGCAGGCGCTGCCCGTCCCGTTCGCACCCAGGTTGGCGCAGGTCGTCGCCGCGTATCCGAACGTCCCCTCACGCCACGGCCAGCCGTAGTGCTGTCCCTTGGTGACGAGGTCCACCTCCTCGTAGCTGACCTCGCCCACGTCTCCGACCCACAGCCGTCCGGTCTGCGCGTCGAACCAGAAGCGGAAGGGGTTGCGAAATCCCCAGGACCAGATCTCCCTGCGCGGCGTGCCGGTCAGGTCGTTCGGATTCGGCGCGCTGCCCGGGCTCCCGGTGCAGGCCGGGACGGTCGTTCCCGGAGCGGCGAGCGGATTGTCGGAGGGGATGGTGCCGTCGAGGTTGATCCGCAGCACCTTCCCGTTCGCGGTGGTGAGGCAGGTCCCGATGTAGTTGGTGATGGTGCCGCCCGGAGGCACGCCGGAGTTGGACCCCGTGTCCCCCACGCCGACGTAGAGCTTCCCGTCCGGACCGATGGCCAGCCCGCCGCCGTCGTGGTTCGCCGGCCCCTGGAGATTCTGGAGCAGCACCAGGACGCCGGCCTGCGCCGGGCTGCATTGCTGGTTGGTGCAGGCCAGCATGTCGTTGGAACCGAGGACGACCCGGAGCACGCGGTGCTTGTTGGCGGTGCTCGGTCCATCGGAGGCGTAGAAGTAGAGGTAGCCGTTGCTCTGGAACTGCGGATCCCTCTCCACGCCGAGGAGACCCTTCTCGCTGTCGCTGTCCACGGCGAAGCTACCCGCGGTCACCACGGTCCCGTCGGTGCGGCGGACCTTCACCGCGCCCGTCTTCTCGGTCATGACGACGCGGCCGTCGGGAAGGAAGCGGAAGTCGGTGAGCTGGCCCTGCCCGGAGACGTAGCTCGCCACCTGGAAGGTGTTCGCCGGTCCTCCGGCGGTGAGCGTCTGGGCCGCGACCGGGACCGAGACCCAGAGCGTCAGCAAGAGGAGCCTGCGCATGCGTGCGCGCGCAGCAGAGCAAGTCGGAGGCCGGGGCGAAAGCCGGACCCCGGCTGGAGAATTCCGCTGGTCCACCACCTCCGTGCCGGGTGGCGACCACGCTCGCCGTGGGATGTCCACACCGTGCGCGACGGTGTCGCGCGGGTGTCGCGGCTTCGCGCGGTCAGATGCCGGCGCGACGGAGCTCGGGCTGCAGCCGCCCCGAGAGCGCCAGCGCCCACATCTTCCAGTCCGCGGCGAGCGACCAGAGCGGGTAGCGGAACGTCGCCGGGCGGTTGTGCTCCACCGCGAAGTGGCCGACCCAGGCGAAGGCGTAGCCGGCGAGGAGCGCGCCGAGCAGCAGCGCCGGCCGGCCGGTGAGCACCGCCGCGAGCAGGAACGCGAGCGCGAGCGTCGTCCCGATCAGGTGGAGCAGGCGGGTGCCGGGCTGCCGGTGCTCGCGGAGGTAGTACGGCCAGAACTCGGCGAAGGTCCCGATGCGCTCCTCCGCGCTCATTTGCGCGACAGGTCCTGGAGCATCGTCTCGGCGTTGCTCACCTCGAACTTGCCCGGCGCCTCGACGTGGAGCGACTTCACCGTCCCGTCGTCGAGGAGCATCGAGTAGCGCTTGGAGCGAACGCCGAGGCCCTTCGGGCCGAGGTCCTGGTCCAGCCCGAGCGCGCGCGTCCAGGTCGCGCTTCCGTCGGCCAGCATCCGGATCTTCCCGGCCGTCTTCTGGTCTCGCCCCCAGGCGCCCATGACGAAGGCGTCGTTCACCGAGACGCACCAGATCTCGTCCACTCCCCGCGCGCTCAGCTCCGCGGCATGGGTGAGGTAGCTGGGAACGTGCTTGGCCGAGCAGGTCGGAGTGAACGCCCCGGGGAGGCCGAAGACCACGATGCGCTTTCCGGCCGTCAGCTTCGACACCTGGAAGTCGTTGGGGCCGAGCGTGCAGCCCGGCGTCTCCTGCTCGATGAACTCGCTCAGCGTCCCGTCCGGGACGCGCTGTCCGACCTGGATTGACATGCGCGCCCGAGTAGCACGTCCCGCGTCGGGAAGGCGAGCCGGACGTTCACCGACGTGACGCCGGCGCGACGTCGAGGGCGGCAGCGAGCATCGGGTTCGGAACGCCCCGTCGCCATGCGGCGTGCACCGGCAGCTCGGCCCCCGGCAGCCGCAGCGGGATGGCGCGGATCCCGGCGCGGCGCGGACCCCGTGGGTGCAGCGCCGGCACGACGGAGAAGCCGAGGCCCGCGGCGACGAAGCCGAGGAGCGAGGCGGTGGAATCGGCCGCGAAGCGCTCCCGGGCCGATGCCCCGAGGGCCTCCACGGCTCTGCGCTGCAGCGACCGGCTCGCCGGGTCGGCGGCGAAGGTGAGGAAGGGAAGCTCGGTCAGCCGGCGGGGATCGACCCGCGTCCGCCGCGCCGCGGGATGACTGGCCGGAAGAACCAGGAAGCCCCAGAGGCGGGCGATCTCCCGCGCCTCGAGGTCGGCCGGAACCTCCGGCAGGTGATCCACGAGCAGGTCCAGCTCCCCCGACCGGAGGAGACCGAGATCGGGGGCCCGGAGCTCGGTGAGCGTGACGTCCACCTCCGGGTGACGCCGGTGGAGCGCGCGGAGCCAGCCGGGGAGCAGCTCCTGGACGAGGAGCGCGGCCGCGCCCACCCGGAGCACGCCGCCGAAGCTGCCGGCGCGCAACGCGTCCACCGTGACCCGGAGCGACTCGAGGAACGGCGCGACCACGTCGTACAGGGCCCGGCCCTGCGGGGTGAGCACCATGCGGTCCTTCGCCGCGCGCAGGAAGAGCCGGACCCCCAGCTCGCCCTCAAGCCGCCGGACCTGCTGGTGCACCCCCGGCTCGGTGATGGGATACGGGAAGGCTCGCACCGCCCGCGCGTACCCTCCGGTGCGCGCCACCCAGTAGAAGCCGGTGAGGCGGTCCAGGGAGTTCATGCACCTGAGCTTATCAATGGATGCCCTCTTAGTTCCTGTACAGAAACGACTCCCGGGTGGCAGCGTCTCCGCGGAACGGGCGGGTTCCGCCCGTCACACTCCGGAGGACGTATGCCGATGCCGTCCCGACCCAATCGCAACATGGTGCACGTGGTGCTGCTCACCGTCTGGGCCGCGGTGGGCCTCGTGGTCACGCTGAGCGCCTTCGCCCACCCCGCGATGCTCCTCGGCGCGGGAGCATTCTGGCTGTGGTTCGTCGGGTTCGCCGTGGCCACGACCATCCTGGTCGCCCGGACCGGGACCCCGCTGGGGGCGCTCCTCATCCACGGAGGTCTGCTGCTCGCGCTCTCCCTGGTCCCCCGCGTCTTTCCGCTCTCGCTGCTTCGCGCGGGGCTCGACGTCCTGGGGAGGGCCTGACCGATGCGCGGCCAGCCCGAGCTCCCGTCGGCGCACAGCCCGGCGTGGGTCGTTCAGTCGTGGCTCTCCTTCGCGGTCTCCGTCCTCGCGACGACGCTCGGAATCTACGCCCTGCCCGACGACGGGTGGGTGAAGGGGTTCCTCGCGATGGGGCTCCTCTTCACCGTCGGCTCCTCGCTGAGCCTCGCCAAGACGGTGCGCGACCTGCACGACGCCCACCGGCTCACTGCGCGCATCGACGAGGCGCGCGTCACCAAGCTCATCGCCGAGCACGACCCGCTCAAGCCGGCCGTCTGAGCGCGGCGGACCCCACATCCACCTGCATCCGCGAGCACCGCGTGACGGCGCTCCACGGACCGCGCAACCGTTCGAGGGTGAGGCGACCGCCGGCCGGAGTGCGCTACCCTGTGGCGGACTTGAGACGCCTCGTCCTCGCGATCGCGGTGCTCGCCGGCGGCCTGGCGCACGGCTCCTCCATCTACCCGCCGGAGGTCCGGGCTCACCTGTCGCTCTCGTACACCCCCGCCTGCACGCTCTGTCACGAGACGGAGAGCGGAGGGTTCGGGACCGTCACCAAGCCCTTCGGCAAATCGATGATGGCCCGCGGCCTGGTGGCGCAGAACCTCGGGAGCCTCGACACCGCCCTCGACGCGCTCGCCGCGGAGCACACCGACAGTGACCACGACGGCGTCGCAGACATCGACGAGCTGAAGGCCGGATCCGACCCGAACGTCGCAGGCGGAGGCTCGGTCACTCCGCCGAGCTACGGGTGCTTCGATGCCAGCGGGCAGCGGAGCTCGCCGCTGGCACTGCTCCCGCTGGTGCTGGCCTGGGTGCTGCTCCGGACCCGCCGTGCCTGAGGCCGGGGGACCCGCAATGGCGCACGGGCGAGCGCCGCCCCCCCGACGGCCATGAGCCGTGAGGGAGCCGCGTCGCCCGCCGCCCGGGGTTCTCCCCTTCCCTAGACCGTGCGTCCTCGCCCGAAGATGAGGGACAGGACCGCCAGGATGAGGAAGAGGAAGAACAGCACCTTCGCGACCCCCGCAGCGCCGGCCGCGATGCCGCCGAAGCCGAAGACCGCGGCGATGATCGCGATCACGAAGAAGACAGCAGCCCAGTACAGCATCAGTGTGACCCCCTGCTGGAGTTGAACTTCCCCAAGCTGGGCTGCTCGGTACGCGCGCGGAAGTGCTCCTGTTCAGCGCGGAACGAACTTGCGTCGCGCACGGAGCGTGCCAGCCGGGAAGCGCGCCGGGAGAGCGAGGAATCGAGCGGCCGTCAGCGGCCGGCCGCCGGTGCGGCACCCTTCGGGACGAGCGGCTGGACCCGGTCTCCGTCCGACAGCTCGGCGCTCGGGTTGAGCACCACCTGCTCTCCGCCCTTCAGCCCGGAGAGGATCTGGACGTTGCGGCCGTCGTCCTCGCCGGGCTGGACCTTGACCAGGCGGATCCGGTTCTCGGGCTCGAGCTTCGCGACGAACAGGTCCGGGCCGCGCCAGGCGAGCGCATCCCCGGGGACGACCGGTGTGCGGCGCCCGGGGAAGCGGATCTTCACGTTCACGTAGCTGCCCGGGTAGAGCTTCACCGGCTCGTTGGGGACGTCGATCTCCACCAGCATGGTCCGGGTGCGCGCGTCGATGCCCTGGGCGGTCCGCGTGACCTTCGCATCGATGGGGTGGCCCGGATCGTCGGGCAGGGCGATGGCCACGATGCTGCCGGGGTGGATGTCGGCCGCGTCGTCCTGTCCGACGTAGACCTGGACGCGCACGGTGCGCATGTCCGCGAAGTCGAACAGCGGCTGCACTGCCTGGTTCGACGCGGTGCCGGCAGCGACCAGGGCGCCCGGGTCGACGTACCGGGCGATGACCACCCCGTCGAACGGAGCGCGCACCTGCTCGTAGGATTGCAGCGCGAGGAGCTGCTGCAGCGTGGCCCGCGAGACCTGGAGCGCGCTCTCGGCGTTGTCCAGGTCCTGCTGGGCGATGAAGCCCTGAGGACGCAGCTTTCGCGCCCGCTCCGCCTGGACGGTCTTCAGCTGGAGGTCCGCGCGAGCGCCGAGGACCTGCTGATCGGTCTCGGGCGACTCGAGGCGGGCGAGGAGATCTCCCTTCTTCACCCGGGTCCCCTTGTCGACAACCACCTCGCGCACGAAGCCGGCGACCTTCGAGTAGAGCGTGGCCTGGTTCCAGGCGCGCACCTCGCCGGGGATGCCGAGGGTGCGGTCGGCGGCGGAGAGCTCCACCGGGGCGAGGCGAACCATCGGGCCGCTGTCCTGCACGACGGCTCGCGCCTGGCGCTCTCTGGCCTCGGCGCCTCGCCGTCCCAGGGCGAGGGCGACGACGCCGATCACGGCGACGAGGATGAGGACGATGGTCCCGATGGTGAGCGCGCGCGGACGCGGCCCCGGTGGCTCGGTCGGGGGCGTCACCTCGGCGGTCGGGGGCGGGGTCTTCACGGCGTGGATCTCGCTCATGACAGCGCTCCAGGGTGTGCGCCCTGGCTCTCCGCCAGGAAACGCTCGTCCAGCTGGTGCGCCTGTGGTTCCTTCCTTCGGAGCACGGAGTAGACCACCGGGACGATGAACAGCGTGACGAAGGTGGCGACGAGAAGGCCCCCGATGACCGCGCGGCCGAGCGGAGCGTTCTGCTCGCCGCCCTCCCCCAGGGCAAGCGCCATCGGCAGCATTCCGAGGATCATCGCCAGCGCGGTCATCAGCACCGGGCGGAGCCGCACCTTGCCCGCCTCCAGGGCGGCCTCCAGCGGCGAGACCCGTCGGTCAGTTCGAACCTCGTTGGCGTACGAGACGAGCAGGATGCTGTTCGAGACCGCGATGCCCACCGACATGATCGCGCCCATGAACGACTCGACGTTGAGCGTGGTCCCGGTCACCGCGAGCATCCACAGGATGCCCACCAGGGCGCCCGGGACCGCGGCGAGGATGATGAACGGGTCGAGCCACGACTGGAAGAGGACGACCATCAGCAGGTAGACCAGCACCACCGCGAGGATCAGCCCCAGCCCGAGCGCGCCAAACGAGGTCCGCATGCTCTCGATCTGGCCACGGACGGAGATCTTGATGCCCTTCGGGACGTCGTGGAGCGAGGCGATCGCCTTGTCGATGTCCCGGGCGACGGAGCCGAGATCCCGCAGGCCGGCAGCGGCCTGGACGTTGATCACCCGCTGGATGGTGGAGTGGTTCACCGAGGCGAGCGTCCTGCCCGGGGTGAGCTGGGAGAAGGTGCCGAGGTAGAGGCTGCCCGGGGACGCCGCGGAATCGGTCAGGGTCCGGGTCGGCGTCTGGCGGAGCGGCTGGACGCCGGAGGTGAGCGGGGTGGCGAGGAGGTCGTTCGTGCTCCGCATCGCCGGCAGCGGCGTCTGGACCGCGACGATGTAGTTCACGTTGTTCTGGGGGCTCAGCCAGAAGTTGGGGCTGACCAGCGAGCTGCTGGCCAGCGAGGTGAGGAGGTTGTTGGCCACGTCGCGCTGGGACAGCCCCACCTGCGCAGCCCGGAGCCGGTCGACGTCGAGGTTCAGCGTCGGGTAGTCGAGGACCTGAGGGATGCGCACGTCGACGACGCCGGGGATGCGCCGCAGCCGGGCGGCGAGCTGCCGTCCCACGGTGAAGCCCGCGTCCAGATTGTTCGACTCGATGACGACGTCGATCGGCGCGGGGAGACCGAAGTTCAGCACCTGGGTCACGATGTCCGCGGGCTGGAAGTACACGGTGCTGCCGGGGAACGACTTCGGGAGCTCGTCGCGGATGCGCTTCATGTAGCCCCGCGTGGGCTTGTGCCCGGGCTTCAGCGAGATGAGGATCTCCGCATCCTGCGGGCCGATGTTGTCGGTGGAGACGAAGGCCAGGTTGTACGAGAGCGGGATGCCGATGTTGTCGTTGAGGCCTTCCAGCTCGTCGGCGGGAATGATCTCGCGGATCTTCCGCTCGGCCTCGAGGACCAGCCGCTCGGTGTCGGTGATGCGGGTTCCGACCGGAGCCCGGAAGTGGAGGCGCATCAGGCCCACGTCGACGTCCGGAAAGAAGTCGAGCCCGACCACGAAGACCGGGAGGGCGGCCGAGACCAGGACCACCAGACCGAATGTGGCGAGCATCCACGGCCGATGGTGGAGCGCCACGCTCAGCATCCGCCCGTAGCCGTCCTGGAAGCGGGCGAACCCGCGATCACGCCAGCGATTGAAACGGGCAAAGAGCCCGTTGCCATGCTCGGGAGCGTGATGGGCTCTTCCTTCCAGAAGGCGCATCATCGTCGGCACCAGCGTCCGGCTCAGAACGTACGAGGCGAGCATCGAGAAGACGACGGCCGCCGCCAGCGGGGTGAAGAGAAAGCGAGCCGGGCCCTGCAGCAGCACCACCGGGAAGAAGACGATGCAGATCGTCAGGGTCGCCGCCAGCGCGGGTCTGGCCACCAGGTACGCGCCGTCGAGGATGGCGACGGTCAACGTTTTCCCCTCGCCGAGATTGCGATGGATGTTCTCGACTTCCACCGTCGCGTCGTCGACCAGCATGCCGATGGCCAGGGCCAGTCCACCCAGGGTCATCAGGTTGAGGGTGTTTCCGGTGAGGAACAGGCCGGCGATGCCGACGAGGATGGCCAGGGGGATGGAGCTGGAGACGATGGCCACGCTCCGGAAGCTCCCCAGGAAGAAGAGGATCATCAGCGAGACCAGGAGCGAGCTGATGACCGCCTCGTGGAGCACGTTCTTCAGCGCGGCACGGACGAAGATCGACTGGTCGAAGTCGAGCTTGAGGGTGATGCCTTCCGGGGCGGCCGCCTGGATGGAGGGGAGCAGGCTCTTCACCCCGTCCACGACCGCCAGGGTGCCGGCGTTGGAGTGCTTCAGGACGACGATGTAGCTCGCGCGCTTCCCGTCGATGTGGACGATGTTCTGCTGCACCGCGTACCCATCCCGGACGTGCGCCACGTCCCTGAGGAGCACCGGCGCGCCATTCACCACCTTCACCGGGATGGCATTGAACTGGTCGACCGTGGTGGGGCTGGAGTTGAGCTTGATGTTGTACTCGGTGGACCCGATCTGGGCGGTGCCGGCGGGGACGATGACATTCGACTGCAGCAGCGACTGCACCACGTCGTTGGGGGAGAGACCCTTTGCCGCGGTGGCGGCCGGGTCCACGTCCACCATGATCTGCCGCTGCTTGCCGCCGTAGGGGCCGGGAATGGAGGTGCCGGGGATGGTGAAGAGGCGGACCCGGAGGAAGTTCAGCCCGTAGTCGAACAGCTGCTGCTCCCCCGCGGTGTTGCTCGCGACGTTGACCTGCACCACCGGCACGTTGCCGGCGTTGAACCGGAGCACGTTCGGGGGCTGGATCCCGGGCGGCATGATCCGGCTTGCGGTGAGCGACACCGAGGTGATCTGCGCGATGGCAGTGCCGAGGTCCGCGTCGGGCTCGAAGTAGAGCTTGAGCAGCCCGACTCCGGCGATGGACTGTGACTCGATGTGCGTGATGCCATCGACGGTGGTGGAGTAGGCGCGCTCGCTGATCAGGACGATCCGGCGCTCCATGTCCTCCGCCGACAGCCCGGGGTAATTCCACACCACCACCACCACCGGGATGTCGATCGACGGGAAGATGTCGGTCCGCATCCGGGTGACCGAGAGCAACCCGGCGATGAAGATCAGCGCCGACAAGACCGCCACCGTGTAGGGCCGGCGAAGCGCCAGCCGGACGATCCACATGAGATTTCCCGAGCCTCCAGAGCGACCCGTCGTAGTAACGGGCAGGCCGACGCCGGCCCACCCGTCTCGTCATGCCTGGAATGCCATCCACGCACGAGGAGGAGATGCTTGCTACCACAACGTTTCCGCTGGCCGGGTGTCGGGCCTGCGAAGGATGCCCGCTTCCCAGGAAAAAGGTGCAGATCTGCCCGGACTGGAGCATGACGGGGCCGTGCTCCAGCGCACCCTCTTCATCCTCCTCCTTGCGCTCTTTCCGGCGCTTAGCCGTGCACAGTCGCTGGCCCCGGACGCAGGCACAGGCCCGTCCACCCCTGTCGCGGCGAAGCCAGGAGCCCCCTCCGACGCACCGCGGCTTCTCCACCTCGACGAGGCGGTCCAGGCCGCAGTGCAGAACCAGCCCCAGCTCATCCAGGCCCGGGCGGCCGCTTCCGCCGCCGAGGGTCGGGTCATCGAGGCCCGCTCCCCGCTGCTGCCGCAGGTCACCCCCCAGGCGTCGTGGACGCGGAGCTACCGGGCCCTGACCTCGGCCACCACCGGCGGGACGGGGACGACGTCCAACGTGGCACAGTGTGTGAGTAGCGCGTGCAACACGTGGCGATTCGGTGTCGCCGGCAGCCAGACCCTCTGGGACCCGTCCACCTGGGCCGGCTGGGAGTCCACCCAGCGCACCGCCGACTCGCTGAACGCGACGGCCACCGCCACCCTCAACACCGTCATTCTCAACGTGCGCACCTTCTACTTCGCGGCGCGCGCCACCCGGGACCTGGTGGAGGTCGCCCAGGAGACCTTGAAGAACCAGATCAGCCACCAGCAGCAAGTGGAGGGCTTCGTCCGGGTCGGGACCCGCCCGGAGATCGACCTGGCGCTGGCGAGGCTCAACGTCGCCAACGCCCGCGTGCAGCTCATCACCGCGCAGAACAACGACCGGATCGCCAAGGCCCAGCTCAATCAGGCCATGGGGTTGCCGGGGACGACCGACTACCAGGTGGCCGGTGACGAGCTCGCGCCGGTGGACGTCGAGGACCGCCCCCTGCCCTTCCTCTTCGACCAGGCCCTCTCCTCGCGCCCGGAGCTGGTCTCCTTCGAGTACGCCCGGCAGGCCTCGGGCAAGGCCCTGGATTCGGCGAAATGGGGCTGGAGTCCCACCGTCGCCTTCAGCGGCAGCTACTTCAAGGCCGGGCCCGAGCTGAGCGCGCTGGCGGACAGCTGGGCATTCGGTTTCACCCTCACCTGGCAGCTCATCCAGGGAGGCCTCACGGTAGGCAGGGTGCGCGAGGCGGAGCAGAATCTGGTCGGCTCCACCGCTGCGCTCACCGGAGAACAGCTCCAGGTGCGTTTCGACGTGGAGCAGGCCGAGGCCACGCTCCTCGGCAACAAGGAGACGGTGGTGGCGGCCCAGGACGCGGTGGACAACGCGAAGGAGCAGCTGCGGCTCGCCGAGGGGCGATACCAGGCCGGAGTGGGTACCATCATCGAGCTGAGCGATGCCCAGGTGCAGCTCACGAACGCAGCTGCCCAGCTGGTGCAGGCGCAATTCAATCTCGCGACCGCGCGCGCCAAGCTGCTCGCCGCGCTTGGCCGCCAGGAGTGACCGTGCTCGAGAACCCGTCCGTCCGGCCGCCCCGCCTCGACGAACCGGCCCCGAGGCCGGCCCGCAGCCGGCGCCGCTGGATCATCGTCGGGGTCGTGGTCCTGCTTCTCGTGGGCGTGTTCTTCCTCCGGCGCGGAAAGGGGTCGAGCCAGCCGGCAGGCCCGGGCGCGGGCGCACGGGTGGTGCCGGTGGGGGTCACCCCCGCCGAGCGGCGCGACGTGCCGATCTGGGTCGAGGGGCTGGGAAACGTGACCTCGCTGGCCACGGTGACGGTTCGCGCACGGGTGAGCGGGCAGATCGACTCCATCGCCTTCCAGGAGGGCACGCGGGTCAAGGTCGGTGAGCTGCTGGTCCAGGTCGATCCGCGGCCGTTCAAGATCGCGCTCGAGCAGGCCGCAGCCACACTCCAGCGCGATGTCGCGACACTGAAGAACAACGAGCGCGACCTCGCGCGCTACAAGGACCTCGTCGCCCAGAAGCTCATCGCGCAGCAGCAGTACGACGCGCAGATCGCCCTCGTGGACTCGGCCAAGGCCACGGTGGCGCTGGACCAGGCGGCGGTCAACAACGCCCGGCTGAACCTCCAGTTCTCGAGCGTCACCTCGCCGATCGCCGGAATCGCCGGCGTCCGCCAGGTGGACGTGGGCAACCTCGTCACGCCCACCGACGCCAACGGCATCGTGGTCCTCACCCAGATGGATCCCATCGCGGTGCTCTTCACCCTGCCGCAGGACGATCTGCCCCGGGTCGCCGCGGCGTTCAGCAAGGGCCCGCTCACCGTCGAGGCCTGGGACCGAGGCGGGCTGATCAAGCTCGGCGAGGGAAAGCTCACCGTCATCGACAACCAGGTGAACACCGGCACCGCCACCATCCGGCTCAAGGCCGAGTTCCCCAACCCCGGCTTCCGTCTATGGCCCAGCCTGTTCGTGAAGGCGCGGATGCATCTGGAGACCCGCCAGAACGTGGTGGTCGTCGCCACGCCCGCCATCCAGCGGGGCCCGAACGGGACGTTCGTCTACGTCGTCAACCCCGACAACACCGTCGCGGTTCGCAACGTGCAGGTCGACACGGTGCAGGGCCCGATCGCGGTGGTCGGCCAGGGAATCCAGCCCGGTGACCGGGTGGTGGTGGACGGCCAGAACCAGCTCCGCGTCGGCGCGAAGGTGGATCCGCGCGCCGTGCCGCTGAACGCACCCCAGCCGTCGCAGCAGCCCGCTCAGGGCCAGGTGGCACCGCAGCCGGCGCCGGTCCAGGCGGAGTCGGGTGGACGGCAGCCGACCCCGCACGGTGCCGCCGCGCCCCCGCAGACGGGAACGCGGGCCCAGCCGCGACAGCAGCCCCAGGGCCGGACCGCGCAGCAGGGCGGCCCACGGGAGGCGAGCGCGCAGTGAGCATCAGCGAGCCGTTCATCAAGCGACCGGTGGGGACCACGCTCCTCACCGTGGGCTTGACGCTCGCGGGCCTGGTGGCCTTCCGGCAGCTGCCCATCGCCGCGCTGCCCCAGGTGGACTACCCCACCATCGTGGTGTCGACGACGTTCCCCGGCGCGTCGGCGCAGACGATGGCCTCCAGCGTGACGGCACCGCTGGAGCGGCAGTTCGGGCAGATTCCCTCGCTGGCGTTGATGACCAGCGTGAGCAGCGCCACCAGCTCGCAGATCACGCTCCAGTTTACCCTGGACCGCAGCATCGACGCGGCCCAGCAGGACGTGCAGGCGGCGATCAACGCGGCCTCGAGCGTGCTTCCGGCGAACCTCCCGGCCCCGCCGACGTACAGCAAGAGCAACCCCGCCGACGTCCCGATCCTCACCCTGGCCATCACCTCCGAGACCCTGCCCCTGCCGCAGGTGAACGACTACGCCGACAGCATCCTGGCGCAGAAGATCAGCCAGGTGTCCGGAGTGGGGCTGGTGACCCTGGGCGGCGCGCAGCGGCCGGCGGTCCGCGTCCAGGTGGACCCCGAGGCGCTCTCCGGGACCGGGCTCACGCTCGAGGACGTCCGCGCGGCGCTGGTGGCGGCGAACATCAACGCGCCCAAGGGAACGCTGGACACCCCACGCCAGGAGTACACGCTCCAGACCGACGACCAGCTGATGGACGCCAAGGCCTTCGCGCCGGTGGTGCTGGCCTACGTCAACGGCGCGCCGCTGCGGCTGCAGGACGTGGCCCGGACGGTGGACACGGTGGAGAACGCCCAGCTCGCGGGCTGGGCCAACGACCAGCGGGCGATCATCGTCAACGTCCAGCGGCAGCCAGGAGCCAACGTCATCCAGGTCGCGGACCGGGTGAAGGCGCTCCTGCCCCTGCTGGAGGCGAGCCTCCCGCAGGGCATCCACGTCGCCATCCTCAGCGACCGCACCGAGACCGTGCGCGCCAGCGTCAAGGACGTGGAGTTCACCCTGGTGCTCACCATCTTCCTGGTGGTGGCGGTCATCTACGTGTTCCTCCGGAATCTCCGGGCCACCACCATCCCCGGCATCACGGTGCCGCTGAGCCTCATCGGCACCTTCGGGCTGATGTACCTGCTGGGCTACAGCCTGAACAACCTCTCGCTCATGGCGCTCACCATCTCGACCGGCTTCGTGGTCGACGACGCCATCGTCATGATCGAGAACATCAGCCGGTTCATCGAGGAGGGTGAGTCGCCCTTCCGCGCGGCGCTCAAGGGCGCGGGTCAGATCGGCTTCACCATCGTCTCGCTCACCGTGTCCCTGATCGCGGTGCTTGTGCCGCTGCTCTTCATGACCGGGCTCATCGGCCGCCTGTTCCGCGAGTTCGCGGTGACGCTGGCGCTGGCCATCGGGGTGTCGGCCGTCCTCTCGCTGACGCTCACCCCGATGATGTGCGCCTGGATCCTGAAGCCCGAGCGGCCGCCCGGCGAGCGCGGCCGCTTCTACGCCTGGAGCGAGCGGACCTTCGAGCGGGTCATCGCCGCTTACGGCCGGGGCGTGGACTGGGTGCTGCGCCACCAGCCGCTGACCCTCGCCATCACCATCGGGACCTTCCTGCTGACCGTGGTGCTCGCCCTCACCATTCCCAAGGGCTTCTTCCCGGTCCAGGACACGGGGCTCATCACCGGCATCACCGAGGCGGACCCGGGCGTGAGCTTCACCCGGATGTCCGGGCTGCAGACGCAGGTCGTCCAGAGCATCGGCCAGGACCCGGACGTGGCCTCGGTCGCCTCCTTCATCGGGGCCGATGGCACCAACCCCACCACCAACAGCGGGCGGATCTCGATCACGCTCCGTCCGCGTGACGACCGGCACGCGAACGCCACGGAGATCATCGCGCGGCTCCAGTCCAAGCTCTCGCAGCTGGGCGGGATCTCGGTCTACCTCCAGGCAGTGCAGGATCTGCAGATCGAGACCCGGCAGAGTCGCACCCCGTACCAGTACACGCTGGAGGACGCGGACCCCGCCGAGCTCGCCGCCTGGGCCCCGAAGCTGCTCGCCAAGCTCCGCGGCCTCCCCGAGCTCCGGAACGTGGCGACCGACCAGCTCGGCGACGGCCCGGTCACCCTGGTCAGCATCGACCGCGACACGGCCTCACGGCTCGGCATCACCACCCAGGCGATCGACGACACGCTGTACGACGCGTTCGGTCAGCGCCAGGTCTCCACCATCTTCACCCAGCTGAACCTCTACCGGGTCATCCTCGAGGCGAGCCCCGACCTGGCAAAGGGTCCGCGCGCCCTCGACCGGATCTACGTGCGGAACGCGACCGGGTCTCCGGTCCCGCTCTCGGCGGTGGTGCAGCGGGTGGAGACCACGGCGCCGCTCGCCGTGAACCACCAGGGCCAGTTCCCCTCGGTGACGCTCTCCTTCGACGTGGGGCCGGGCTACTCCCTGGGCGCGGCGGTGAAGGCGATCCGGAAGGCGACCGACGAGATCGGCCTGCCTCGAGGACTGAACGCCGGGTTCCAGGGAACGGCGCAGGAGTTCCGCGACAGCCTGGCCAACGAGCCCATCCTCGTGCTCGCCGCGCTGATCACCGTCTACATCGTGCTCGGCGTCCTCTACGAGAGCTACATCCACCCCATCACCATCCTCTCCACCCTGCCCTCGGCCGGCGTGGGAGCGCTGCTGGCGCTGATGGTGTGCCGGATGGAGTTCGACATCGTCGCGCTGATCGGGATCGTCCTCCTCATCGGCATCGTGAAGAAGAACGCGATCATGATGATCGACTTCGCGCTCGAGGCCGAGCGCGACGAGAAGCTCACGCCCATGGAGTCGATCAAGAAGGCGTGCCTCCTCCGCTTCCGTCCGATCATGATGACCAGCTTCGCCGCGCTGCTCGGCGGATTGCCGCTGGCGCTCGAGGGCGGGACCGGCAGCGAGCTCCGCAAGCCGCTGGGGGTCAGCATCGTGGGCGGGCTGTTGATCAGCCAGGTGCTCACGCTCTACACGACGCCGGTCATCTACCTGTACATGGAGCGCTTCGGCCGGTGGGTCGCGGCGCGCCGGCGACCGGGCAAGGAGCACATCGCGCCCGAGGGAGCCCCCGGATGACGCCGCCCGGCGAGGAGCGTCCCACGGGCGCTTCCGGACCGGGGGGAGCCGGGGGCGCCGTCCTGACCCGCGGCGCGGCGAGCCTGTCCGAGCCCTTCATCCGCCGTCCCATCGGGACGTCGCTCCTCGCCGCGGCGATCATCCTGCTCGGCGCCACCGCCTACACCCAGCTGCCGGTCGCGCCCTTGCCGAAAGTGGACCTGCCCACCATCTCGGTCAACGCGAGCCTTCCCGGCGCGAGCCCGGAGACGATGTCGTCGGCGGTGGCCACCCCGCTGGAGCGGCGGCTGGGCCGCATCGCCGGGCTGACGGACATGACGTCGACCAGCTCGCTCGGGTCCACGTCGATCACCCTCCAGTTCGACCTCGACCGCGACCAGGACTCGGCCGGCCGCGACGTGCAGGCAGCGATCAACGCGGCCTCGGCGGACCTCCCGACCAACCTTCCCTTCCGGCCCAACTACCGGAAGGTGAACCCCACCGACACGCCAGTCCTGATCCTGGCGCTCACCTCGAAGACCTTGCCGCTTCCACAAGTCTTCGACGCCGCGGACACGGTGCTCGCCCAGCGCATCGCGCAGGTGGAGGGCGTGGGACAGGTGTTCGTCGGCGGCGGGCAGCAGCCCGCGGTCCGGATCCAGGTGGATCCGGAGGCGGCGGCCGGGGTGAACCTCACCCTGGCGGACGTGCGGACGGTGCTCACCGGTGCATCGGTGAACAGGCCGGTGGGCGGAATGGGCAACGAGCTCGCCGCCACCACCCTGGCCACCAACGACCAGCTCTTCGTCGCCAACGACTACCGCGACCTCCTGCTCGCCGAGACTCCCAACGGAGTGGTGCGGCTCGGCGACGTGGCGAAGGTGGAAGACAGCGTCAACAACGTCCGGGTCGCCGGCTGGACCAACGGCGTGCGGTCGGTGCTGATCATCGTCCGGCGCCAGCCAGGGGCGAACATCATCGAGACCGTCGAGCGCATCAAGGAGCTGCTGCCCCAGCTCGCCGGCTCCGTCTCCCCGGCGATCGACATCCAGGTCGCCTCCGACCGCACGCAGACCATCCGCGCGTCGGTCCACGACGTGGAGGTGACCCTCATCCTCAGCGTGCTGCTGGTGGTGGCGGTGGTCTTCCTCTTCCTCCGCTCGGCCCGTGCCACCGCGATTCCCACCATCGCCATGCCGCTGTCGATCCTGGGCACGTTCGCGGTGATGTGGCTGCTGGGCTACAGCCTCAACAACCTGTCGCTGATGGCGCTCACCATCGCCACCGGCTTCGTGGTGGACGACGCCATCGTCGTCACCGAGAACATCGCCCGCTACGTCGAGGGAGGAATGCGGCCCTTCGACGCCGCGCTCCGCGGAGCGCGGGAGATCGGCTTCACCATCGTCTCGATGACCGTCTCGCTGCTGGCGGTCTTCATCCCCATTCTCCTGATGTCCGGCATCGTGGGCCGGCTCTTCCGCGAGTTCGCGGTCACGCTCGCGGTCGCCATCACCGTCTCCGGGCTGGTCTCGCTCACGGTGACGCCGATGATGGCCTCGCGCTTCCTCCAGGCTCCCCAGGAGCGCGAGCGGGGCCGCCTCTACCGGTGGAGCGAAGACGCCTTCGCGTCGCTGGCCAGCGGCTACGACCGGACGCTCCGCGCGGTGCTGTCCCACGAGTGGGTGATGCTGGGGGTCGTCCTCGGCGCGGTGGCCCTGACGGTCTTCCTGTTCATCCGCATCCCCAAGGGGCTCTTCCCCCAACAGGACAACGGCATGCTCACGGGCTTCAGCGAGGCCCCGCAGGACGTGAGCTACCAGACCATGAAGGACCGGCAGATCCAGGTGAACCAGATCCTGGGGCAGGATCCGGACATCGACAACGTCGTCTCGTTCATCGGCGGGGGCCCCGGTGGCGGCGGCGCGAACACCGGCTCGGTCTTCGCCACCTTGAAGCCGCGGCCGCCGCGAAAGCTCACCGCCGATCAGGTCATCGGCAGGCTCCGCCCGAAGCTGGCGAAGCTGGTGGGGGTCAACCTCTACCTCCAGGCGGCCCAGGACGTGCGCGTCGGTGGACGACTGGCGCGAACCCAGTACCAGTACACGCTCCAGGATCCGGACCTCACCGAGCTCAACACCTGGGCACCGCGGGTCTTCGACGCGCTCAAGAAGCTGCCCGAGCTCACCGACGTCGCCACCGACCAGCAATCCGCCGGGCTCGAGCTCCGCGTCTCGATCGACCGCGACACCGCGGCACGGATGGGCGTGACCGTGGCGGCGATCGACAACGCGCTCTACGACGCGTACGGCCAGCGGCAGATCGGCCTCACCTACGGCGTCGCGAACCAGTACCGCCAGGTGATGGAGGTGACCCAGCCCTACCTCGAGAACGAGGACTCGCTGAAGAACCTCTACGTCCGCTCGCAATCCGGGGGACTGGTGCCGCTGTCCGCGCTGACCTCCGTCAGCCGCGGGAACCTGCCCACCTCCATCAACCACCAGGGCCAGTTCCCCTCGGTGACGCTCTCCTTCAACCTGGCGCCGGGGAAGTCACTCAGCGACGCGGTGCAGGCGGTGCAAGGGGCGGAGTCGGAGATCCGGCTCCCGGCGAGCGTCCAGGGCGGGTTCACCGGCACGGCGCAGGCCTTCCAGCAGTCGCTCTCCAGCCAGCCCGTGCTGATCATCCTCGCGCTGCTCGCGGTCTACATCGTGCTCGGGGTGCTCTACGAGAGCTACGTCCACCCCCTGACCATCCTCTCCACCCTGCCCACCGCGGGTGTGGGTGCGCTCCTCGCGCTGATGCTCACCGGAACCGACCTGAGCATCGTCGCGATCATCGGGATCATCCTCCTCATCGGCATCGTGAAGAAGAACGCGATCATGATGGTGGACTTCGCCATCGAGGCGGAGCGGAGCGAGGGGCTGCCGACCCGCGAGGCCATCCTCAAGGCCTCCGAGCTGCGCTTCCGGCCCATCCTCATGACCACCCTGGCCGCGCTCTTCGGGGCCCTGCCGCTGGCGCTGGGGACGGGGCTCGGGTCGGAGCTCCGCAAGCCCCTGGGCATCAGCGTGGTGGGAGGCCTGCTCCTCTCGCAGCTGCTGACGCTCTACACGACCCCGGTCATCTACCTGTTCCTGGACCGGTTCTCGCGCCACCGCCGGCGCCTGCCCGACGGCTCGCCGGTGCAGATCACCGAGCCGGTGCCCGGCTAGGCAGGGACGACCGTCGGACGGACGCCCGCCGACGCGGGTTGCACGCGCCCCGCAGGCCGTTAGTGTCGCAGCCATGGCCGTGACGCCCCTTCCCGTGGAGCGGCGGGAGCAGATCTTCCCCGTCCTGACCGAGGCCCAGCTGCAGCGCATCGCGCACTACGGCACGCGCCGCGCGGTCCGCGACGGGGAGATCCTCTTCCGCCAGGGCGACGAGGGCGTGCACTTCTTCGTCGTCCTGAGCGGCGAGCTGGACGTGGTTCGCCCCGAAGGAGACGGCGAGCGCCTCGTCGTGCGCCACCAGCCGGGGAACTTCACCGGCGAGACCGCGATGCTGTCCGGCCGCCGCGCGCTCGCCACCGGCCGGGTCCGCGGCGACGGGGAGGTGGTGGACATTCCTCCCTCCGCGCTCCGCAATCTCGTCGTGACCGACGCCGAGCTCAGCGAATTGCTGATGCGGGCGTTCATCCTCCGCCGTGTCGCCCTCATCTCCAACCACCTCGGGGACGCCGTGGTGCTGGGCTCGCGCCACTGCGCCAAGACGCTCGGCATCCGTGAGTTCCTCGAGCGCAACGGCCACCCGTACCTCTACCTGGACGTGGAGCAGGACGAGGGGGCGCGCGCCCTGGTGGAGCGCTTCCAGATCGGCCCACACGACATCCCGGTGCTCATCTGCCGGGGCACGAAGGTCCTCCGCGCACCGAGCAACGCCGAGGTGGCCGACTGCCTGGGCTTCAACGCAGGCATCAGCACCGATGCGGTGCGCGACATCGTCGTCGTGGGGGCGGGACCGGCAGGTCTGTCGGCCGCGGTGTACGCCGCCAGCGAAGGGCTGGACGTCCTGGTGCTGGAGAGCAACGCGCCCGGCGGGCAGGCGGGGTCCAGCTCGAAGATCGAGAACTACCTCGGCTTCCCCACCGGCATCTCGGGGCAGGCGCTGGCCGGCCGGGCGTTCACCCAGGCCCAGAAGTTCGGCGCGAACGTGGCGGTCGGCCTCACCGTGAAGAGGCTGGACTGCAGCGTGCGGCCGTACGCGGTGGTGCTCGAGAGCGGCGAGCGGATCCGCGCCCGGGCGATCATCATCGCGAGCGGCGCCCGCTACCGGAGGCTGGGGGTGGAGAACCTCGGCCGGTTCGAGAATGCCGGCGTGTACTACGGAGCGACCTTCGTCGAGTCGAGGCTCGCCGAGGGCGAGGAGGCGATCGTCATCGGCGGGGGGAACTCCGCCGGACAGGCCGCCGTGTACCTGTCGGGCATCGCCAGGCACGTGCACATGCTGGTGCGCTCCGGCGGCCTCGCCGATTCGATGTCCCGCTACCTCATCCGCCGCATCGAGGAGAGCCCGGCGATCACCCTCCGGACCCGGCACGAGATCGTGGGCCTGCTGGGCGACGGCGAGCTGACCGGAGTCCAGTGGCGGAACGGCGCGACCGGCGCGGTCGAGGAGCGACCGGTGCGCCACGTCTTCTGCATGATGGGGGCAGACCCGTGCACCGGGTGGCTCGAGGGGTGCCTGGCCCTCGACGAGAAGGGCTTCGTGAAGACCGGGCAGGACCTCACGGCCGAGGACCTGTCCGGCAGCGGCTGGGCGCTGTCCCGCCACCCGCTGCTGCTGGAGACCTCCCGGCCGGGCATCTTCGCCGTGGGGGACGTGCGCTCGGGGAACGTGAAGCGCGTGGCCTCCGCGGTGGGCGAGGGCAGCATCTCCATCCAGCTGGCCCACCGGGTGCTCTCCGGAGTGACGTCGGGGTGAGTGGGGCGGGACCGATCGGGGTGCCATTCACGCGGTAGGCTGGGGTCCCGTGACCCGCGCCAGCGGCCTCCGCTCGTTCCTCCTCGTCGCGCTCGCGGCCCCGGCGGCCGGACTGGCCCAGGATGCGTTCGAGATCCAGGTCTACGACGCCGTCACCGCCGGACCGCTCGAGCCGGGCCTGGAGGTGCACCTCAACCACTTCATCCAGGGCACCACGACGCCCGGCCCGGGCGGCGAGGTCCCCACCGACCACCTGACCCACCTCACCTTCGAGCCGCACCTGGGCATCACCCGCTGGTGGGAGCTGGGCATGTACCTCCAGACGGTGATCCGCCCGGACGGTGGCTGGGACTCGGGCGGGGTGAAGTTTCGCACCAAGTTCCGCTGGCCCGAGGCAGTGGGCGCCTTCCGCTTCGCGCTGAACATCGAGCTGGCGCGGGTCTCGAAGCGCTACGAGGCCGACGGATGGGGCGGCGAGCTCCGGCCCATCGTCGATGCCCGGTGGGGCCGCTGGTACCTCTCCATCAACCCCATCGTCGGCTTCTCGTTCGCCGGGGAGGACGCCTGGAAACCGGACTTCGAGCCGGCGACCAAGGTGAGCTTCGACGTGGAGAAGAGCTGGGCAGTGGGGATCGAGACCTACTCGGCCTTCGGGCAGTTCGGGAACTTCCTGCCCTGGGACCAGCAGACCCACCGGGTCTTCCTGGTCGTCGACTCCACGGTGAGCTGGTTCGGGCTCAACGTGGGCATCGGCTACGGGACCGGGCAGGAGAAGTGGATCGTCAAGGCGATCCTCACCTTCGAGCCACCGAAGGACGACTAGTGCATGTGCCAGCCGTGGCTGACCGCCACCAGCTGGCCGGTCAGCGCCGCGCTGGGGAAGGCGGCGAGGTCGATCGCCAGCTGGGCGATGTCCTCGAGGGTGGTGAACTCGCCATCTACGGTGCTCCCCAGCATCACCTTCTTCACCACCTCTTCCTCGCTGATGCCGAGCGTCCTGGCCTGCTCGGGGATCTGCTTCTCCACCAGCGGGGTGCGGACGAAGCCCGGGCAGATGACGTTGGTCCGGACACCGATCTTGGCCCCCTCCTTCGCCGCGGCGCGGGCGAGGCCCAGCAGGCCGTGCTTGGCGGCGACGTAGGCCGCCTTGAGCGGCGAGGCCTCCAGGCTGTGGATGCTCCCCATGTAGAGGAGGAGCCCTCCCTTCCCCGTGGACTGCCAGTGGCGCATCGCCGCCCGGGTGAGGAGGAAGCCCCCGTCGAGGTGGATGCCGAGGACCCGGCGCCAGTCCTCGAAGCCGAACTCGGTGATCGGAGCGATGTGCTGGACCCCGGCGTTGCTCACCGCGACGTCCAGCCGGCCCAGCGCCCGGACCGCGTCGGCCACGCCGCGCTCCACCTGCTCCTCGGACGTCACATCCATCCGCATCGCCAGGGCACGACCCCCGCGTTCCTCGATCTCCCGGGCCACCGCCCGGGCCGCATCGAGGTTGACGTCGGTCACCGCCACCGCGGCGCCCTCGCGCGCGAATCCATCGGCCATGGCCCGGCCCAGCCCGCCGCCGCCGCCCGTCACCAGCATCCCCCGTCCCGGGAGTCGCATCCGTTGCCTCCTGTCGCCGGCCAGCCCGCCGTGCCGCGGAGTCTGCCCGAGCGGGCCCGCGGGGGAAACCGGTCACGGGCCGCTGCACCGCGCTGCAATGGCCCCGCAGGTCACGGAGGCGGGCCTCCCGCTCGTCCGCCGGTCTGCTATGAGACCCGACCCATGAAACCGAGCGTCCTCCTGATCTCGATGGTGCTGGCCTGCCTTGCGTCGGCCCAGGAGCGAGACTTTTCGAGAGTGGAGGTGAAGGTGGTGCCGGTGGCCGGCGGGGTGTCGATGCTGGTCGGCGAGGGCGGGAACATCGGAGTGACCGCCGGGAAGGACGGCATCTTCATCATCGACGACCAGTTCGAGCCGCTGCTTCCGAAGATCCGCGCGGCGCTGAAGACCCTCGGTGACGGACCGGTTCGCTTCGTCGTCAACACCCACTTCCACGGAGACCACACCGGCAGCAACGCCAAGCTCGGTGAGTCGGGGGCGGTCATCGTCGCCCAGGAGAATGTGCGGAAGCGGCTGGGGATGGAGAGGCTCGACCGCGAGACCGGGAAGACGATCCCGCCCAAGCCCCCCGAGGCATGGCCCCTGGTCACCTACGCGAACGGGGTGAAGCTCTACCTGAACGGCGACGAGCTGGAGGTCACCCACGTGCCTCGCGCTCACACCGACGGCGACTCCATCATCCGATTCAAGAAGGCCAACGTGGTGCACATGGGCGACACCTTCTTCCACGGTGGCTACCCCTTCATCGACGTCGACAGCGGTGGCTCGATCGACGGGGCGATCGCCGCGGTGGACCAGGTGCTGGCCACCGTCGACGACAAGACGAAGATCATCCCCGGACACGGGCCGCTGGCGAGCAAGGCCGACCTCCAGACCTACCGGAACGTGCTGGCCGCCAGCCGCGACCGGGTGAAGGCCCTCATCGCCCAGAAGAAGACCCTGGATCAGGTCATCGCCGCCAGGCCCACCGCCGAGTGGGACGAGCGGTGGGGCAAGGAGTTCATGGAGCCCAAGTTCTTCGTGAGCTCCGTCTACCGGAGCCTGACCGAGAAGCCGGCAGGAACGAAGTGACCGACACCTCCCCGCCCGTGGGCGCTCCGGGCGCGCGGCGGCCGGTCTCCATTTTCCTCACCGTGGCCTGCGCGATCGCCGGCCTGGTGGATCTGCAGGCCTTCGCCTTCGCCTTCTCCCGGCAGACCCGTGAAGCCTCCGCGGCGACGCCCTGGCTCCCGGGTCTCGCCGCCGGTGTGGCCGTGCTGCAGATCGTCTGTCTGGTGCTCCTCTGGCGCGGACGCAAGGCGGGCGCGTACGGCTACCTGGGGCTCGCACTGATCTACGGCGGCGTCTTCACGGCGGTGGTGGGCCTCGCCGGGCTTCGGTCGCTGGCGCCGGCGGTGCTCGTCCTGGCCGCCGTGGCCTGGAACTGGGACCGCCTGCGCTAGACCGGCTCGACCACGACGGCGCTGCCGTAGCAGAGGACCTCGGTGACGCCGGCGGAGATCTCGGTCGCGTCGTAGCGCGCGCCGATGACCGCGTTGGCGCCGATCTGCCGGGCGTGGAGGGCCATCAGCTCGAAGGCCTCGCGCCTCGCCTGCTCGCACATCTCGGTCCACAGGGTGATGTTGCCGCCGAAGAGGGTCTGCAGCCCGGCGACGAACGTCCCCACGATGTTCCGCGAGCGGACCACGATGCCGCGCACCACGCCCAGGTTCCGGACGACCCGGTGTCCGGGCAGCTCGAAGGTCGTCGTCACCCGGTCCAGCGGCAGGATGGCGAGGTTGGTCAGCGGCGCTCGGCTGCTCATGGTCACCCTCCGGACGGCGAGGAGGGCCGAGGGTAGCCGGGACGGGAGGGGCTCCCTAGCCTTTTCGGGACATGCGCGCGCTCGCTTACTTCGGCCCGGGGAAGGTGAAGGTGATCAGGAAGCCGGATCCGCGGATCGAGCATCCGCAGGACGTCATCCTCCGGGTGACCCGGGCCGCGATCTGCGGCTCGGACCTCCACCTCCTCCACGGTCTGGTCCCCGACACCCGCGTGGGGTGCACCTTCGGGCACGAGTTCACCGGCGTCGTCGAGGAGCTGGGCCGCGACGTCAGGACGCTGAAGCGCGGCGACCGGGTGGTGGTCCCGTTCAACATCTCCTGCGGGCGGTGCTTCTTCTGCGAGCGCGGCCTGTTCGGCAACTGCGAGAACACCAACCCCTCGTCCAACGACATCGCCTCGGGGGTGTTCGGCTACTCGCACAGCACCGGGGGCTTCGAGGGTGGGCAGGCCGAGTACGTCCGGGTGCCGTTCGCCGACGTCGGCCCGACGAAGATTCCCGAGGACATGGAGGACGAGGACGTCCTCTTCCTCAGCGACGCGCTGCCCACTGGCTACCAGGCCGCGGAGATGGGAGAGATCAAGAAGGGGGAGACGGTCGTCGTCTTCGGGTGCGGACCGGTCGGGCTCTTCGCCCAGCTGTCCGCCTGGCTGATGGGTGCCGGTCGGGTGATCGCGGTGGACCGGGTGCCGGAGCGGCTCCAGTTCGCCCGCCAGTACAACGGCGTGGAGACGCTCAACTTCGAGGAGACGGAGGACCCGGTCCTGACGCTCCGGGAGATGACCGGCGGCCGGGGGGCGGACGTGTGCATCGACGCGGTCGGCATGGAAGCCGAGGGGAGTACCGTCGAGCGGGCGCTCGGGCTCGGAGCAAAGCTCGAGGCAGGCGTGGCCACCGCGATCGCCTGGTGCATCCAGACCGCGCGCAAGGGCGGCAACGTCTCCATCGTCGGTGTGTACGGCCCACCATGGAACCTCGTCCCCATCGGCACCGCGATGAACAAGGGCCTGACCCTGCGGATGAACCAGTGCAACGTGAAGCGCTACGTGCCGCACCTCCTCAAGCACATCCGCGAGGGGCGCATCGACGCGCGGCGAATCATCACTCACCGGTTCCCGCTCCAGCGCGCGCCGGAGGCCTACCACCTGTTCGAGAAGCGGACCGGGGGCTGCATCAAGTGCGTGCTCCTGCCGCAGGGAGATGCGTGATGCCGCCCCTCCGGCCCGATGGATGGCACGCCCACCTCCCGCCGGGAGGACCCGGGCGCATCGACGACCTGGACCCCACCGCCCGCCCGGGTGTGCCGATGGAGCACGCACCCGAGCCCTTCCCCACCGCTCCCGAGCGGGTGGTGGTGCAGCGGCCGCGAGTGGAGATCCTCCAGATTCCCGGGCGGAGGAAGCCGGTCTGGGTGGTGAGCAATGCCCAGCCGCCGCGGGGTCTCGCAGGACGGCTCCGGCGGAAGGCGTTTCGCATCCCGGAGCACCACCCCGAGCACTGGATGCTGCTGCTGGCTGCGGACCGGCTGGAGGTGAAGATCAGCCGCGCACGGCGCTGGCTCGGCCTCGCCGCCGGAGTCGCCGCGCTCTGGACGGTGCTCCGCGCGCTCGAGGAGCGTTGACCGACTCGGTCTCCGACACGACCTTGCGGAGGATGGCGGTCAGCGCGCGTCGCTCGGTCGGGCGGAGCACGGCGAGCACCGGCGCGAAGGCCTGATCCACCAGGGGTCGCGTCTGGTGGAACCAGCGGACGCCCGCCGCGGTCAGCTCCACCCGACGGCGCCGTCGGTCGGTGGCGTCGGTCCCCCGCGTGGTGAGGCCTTTTCGCTCCAGCTCGTCGAGCTGTCTCGACACGCCGGCCGGGTGCTGCGCCGAGGCGTCCGCCAGCTCGCGCTGGGTGAGCGGGCCCAGCTCCGCGAGCCGGTTGACCAGACTCCAGGCGACGATCGACTCGTTCCGAGCAGCGAGCGCACGCGCGGCGGCGATCCACAGCCTCCGGCGCGTCTGGCCCACCAGCCGTACCATTTCCGCCGTCGTGGGGTCGGACCTTCGCATTTCTTCACGCTCGTATCTTTCTCTCCCGGGGAATGTCCAGCCTGGGGTGGCCCCCCGGGGATTTCCGCCGGTGGCGGTCCACTTCGGCAGGCGAATGGCGATGGCCCGCGCTATAGCGCTGCGCGCCGTAAACACCCACGACCTCGCAGGAGTCGGAACAGGTGAGTGCCCTTCGGAATCCACAGCGCGTCCGCCACGCCGCGCCCGCCCTTCTCGTGGCACTGGCGCTCGTCCTGACCGCGTCGGCCGCGGCGCAGGAACGCTCCAGTACCCCGCTGATCAGCGTGGACGCGGGGTTCGTTGCGTCGGCCTCCGAGTCCCCGGATGCGGTCCGTCCCGTGGCCAAGAAGATCTCCCTCCGGGACGCGGTGGCACAGGCTCTCGAGCGCAACGCCACCGCCCGCGTCGCCGCGGCGGACATCCGGCGGGTGGGAGGCCTGATGGAGCAAGTCCGTTCCGCGTCGCTCCCGACACTCGGCGTGAGCGGGACCTACACCCGCCTGAACAAGGAAGTGACCGCTGCCCTCCCGGTCGGCGATGGTGGCACCGAGAACGCGGTGTTCTCGCCCAAGAGCTCGCTCCGCCTCGACGCGACGCTCTCCATCCCGATCCTCGCGCCCCAGGCCTGGGCCGACTGGAAGCGGGCCGCCGATCAGCTCGAGAGCTCGAAGTTCTCCGCGCGTGACGTGCAGCGCACCATCGGCGTCACCACCGCGCGCGCCTACCTGACCGTCTTCGCCCAGAGGCGGCAGGTGGAGGTGAACCGCCAGGCCCGGGACAACGCGCTGGCGCACATGCAGTACGCCGACGCCCGCCTCCGTGGCGGCATCGGAAACCGCACCGACTGGGCCCGCGCCGGCCAGGACCTGGAGCAGAACGAAGCCCTCCTCCAGAGCAGCTACGCGAATCTGTACCGGACCCAGGAGGCGCTGGGCATCCTCCTCGGCGAGGACCAGCCGGTCGACGTCACGGACGTTCCCGAGATCCCGGGAATGCCTACCCTGGACCAGGCCCTGGAGGAGTCGCAGGGACGGACCGACATCCTTCTCTTCCGTCAGCAGGAGAAGGCCGCGGACCGGTCGCTCAACATGAGCTGGACGGAATACCTCCCGAACATCACCCTCTCCGGCGGGCCCTTCTACAACGATCCCTCCTCGCTCACGACGTTCAAGGACGGGTGGCAAATCCAGGCCGTGCTCAGCTGGTATCTCTACGACGGCGGCGCCCGGTACGGGCGGACCCACGAGCGGGAGGCCCTCCTCGAGCAGGCCCGCGTCAACCTCGACCTGACGCTCCGCCAGGCGAACTCCGACGTCCGGGCCGCCATCGACAACGTGCAGCGGACGACGGCCGCGGTCGAGCGGCAGCGAAATTCGGCGAACCTCGCGGAGGACGCGATGCGGCTGGCGGACATCGCCTACCGGGCCGGGGCGAGCACCAACCTCGAGCTCATCGATGCCCAGCGCCGGGCCCGCGACGCGGAGACGCTGGCCAACATCGCCGAGGACAACCAGCGGCAGGCCTATATCGACCTCCTGTCAGCGTCCGGTCGCTTTCCCACCCAGCTGGCGCAGCAGCCACCTGCCCAAAGGTGAACGTGGGTTGACCTGTTAGAAAGTCTTGGATGGCCGCCAGCCGGCTCCCGTGCGAGACTGAAGCGACATGTACCTTCGGTATCCTGCTGACCGGCGGACGCTGGCCTGGGCGGTCGCCATGCCAATCGTTGCGCTCATCCCCTATCTCCGCCCCGAGCTCGCCGTCTGGCTGTGCCCGCTGAGCTGTTACCTCGCGCTGTCCGCGGGGGTCATCGCCCACAACCACAACCACACCCCGACCTTCCGCGACCGGAAGCTCAATGGCGTCTTCGGAAACTGGCTGAGCGTCTTCTACGGGTACCCCACCTTCGCCTGGGTGCCCACGCACAACCTGAACCACCACAAGTTCGTGAACAAGGCAGGTGACGCGACGATCACCTGGCGTCACACCAACAAGCACAACGCCCTGGTGGCGGCCACTTACTTCTTCGTTTCCAGCTGGTACCAGTCGGAGCCGATCCGCGACTACATCCAGAAGGCGAAGGAGAAGAACCCCGAGCTGTACCGCACCATCGTCGGGCAGTACGTCTTCTTCGTCGGGACGCATCTTTCGCTGTTCGCGCTGGCCATCGCGCTGCACGGCTGGCGGGTGGGGTTCCTGGTGTGGAGCATGATGTTCCTCATCCCGGCGCTGTTCGCGCTGTGGACCATCATGCTCTTCAACTACATCCAGCACGTGCACACCGACCCCTGGAGCGACCACGACCACTCCCGGAGCTTCGTCAGTCCGACCCTGAACTTCCTCCTCTTCAACAACGGGCTCCACTCGGCGCACCACGAGATGGCCGGCGCGCACTGGAGCACCCTGCCCGAGCTGCACGCGAAGCTCCGGCCGCTGATCGACCCGCGGCTGAACGAGCCGAGCTTCTGGGGCTTCTGCCTCAAGAATTACCTGCTCTCCCCGGTCTTCCCGTCGCTGGGGACGAAGCAGCTCGGCCGTGCCCCGTTCGACGACCCGGCGGCGAGCATCGTCACCGCCCCGGTCACCGCCGAGGTGGACGCGTTCGAGTCGGGCGTGAACGCCGCCCGCGCCTGAGCCAGAAGAGCCGCAGCATCCTTGCCCACTCGCGGCCCTCGCGCGCGGCGAGGGCCTCCACCTCGTCCAGTAGCCGCTCCAGCCGCGCCGGTCCGAGCGCCGGGCCTCCGTAGGACAGCGATCGAACCACGCGCCGGAGCACGTCCGGGGCGAGGACGACGCGTTGCTCGAAGCGCTCCTCCTCCGGACGGCCCGGTCCCGCGGCGAGCACGAGGAACTGCCGCGTCCGGGAGGCGGTGGGGAGGCTTCCGGCCTTCGGATTGGATGCGACGAGCAGTGCCTGGAGCCCGCGCATGAACGGCGTGTCCAGCGGCTCCGGGGCGACGACGGCCGCAACGCCGCCCGGGGCGAGGAACCGGCGCGCCTCGGCGCCCGCGGCATCGGGGCGGACCCAGTGGACGGCATCGGCGAGGACGACCAGGCCGGCGCCGACGTCGTCGAGCCCGGTCGACTCGGCGGGGGCGAGCACCGGGACGACGGAAAGTCCGGCGCACGCCTCGGCGCAGACCGCGAGCATCGCCCGGGCGGGCTCCACCGCGAGCACCGGGTGTCCCAGGCGCGCGAGCGGAGCGGCCAGCAGCCCCGTCCCTGCGCCGAGATCCACCACCGGGCGGACCGGGGCGGCGAGCTCGGAGAGGCGGACGACCAGCGCCTCCGGGTACGGAGGCCGGGCGCGGTAGTCGTCGGCGAGGCGCTCGAAGACGCGCGGAGGACCGGGAGGCCGGTTCACGGAGCGGGGGTTCTACCCTGAGCCGGGAAGGCCCGGAGGCGACGCGGCCCGGCGGGTGTCGAGATCCCGTACCCGTACCGACCGGCCTGCGAACGCTCGCACGCTCGACATGGCGGGGCTTCTGCGAGGCTGCCACACCGGCGCGCCGTCCGACTCGGTCCGGCCGCCCGATCGTGCGGAACGCTCGAGGTGCTAGAGCAACCCACCACGCGCTCGTCGTGAAGCGGCCACGAGCGTTCAACGACTTGCGAGGACGGGTTCCGCACTCCGCGTCGCCCTGGTTGCTATTGCACCTCGAGCCCGCCGCCCGCAGCCCGCTCGCCCAGGAGCTCCGGACCGGGCGGCCGGGTGCGATCTCGACCGTCCGCTCGCCCAAGCACTCCGGACCATTTCGACCGCCCCCCGATGACGCCGCTGAGCGCCGAACGCGACTTCCCCCGTGCCGGCCGCTCGCCCTCACTCCGCGGCGCGCCGGTGCGTCACGCCCGCTCTTCGCCGAGGCACGAATGGTCGCCTGCGCCGCCCCGATCCGTTGCAACCCGCCACGCACCGGAGCGAGGCCAGAGTCGTCACGGGCGGTCCGTGCCTCGACCCGTCCGGCTCGGCTTCCCCAGGAGCCTGACCACCGCCCTGTGCTGAAATGCGGCCTGGCCCGATGAACCTCCTGCTCCTCGAACCCGACGAGCTCTCGCCCGACGGCACCGCGCGCCTCACCGGCGAGCGCCTCCGCCACCTCCGTGAGGTTCTCGGTGCCCGTCCCGGGAGCACGGTGCGCGCCGGCGTCCTCGGTGGCCAGGTCGGCACGGCGGAGATCCTCGCGCTCTCCGAGACCGAGGCGGTGCTCCGGCCCGTCGTGGACCGACCGCCGCCCCCCCGCCCCGGCGTGAACCTCGTCCTCGCCCTCCCCCGCCCCAAAGCCCTGCGCCGCGTCCTGGCCGCGTCCGCCTCGATGGGGGTCGATCGCCTCGTGCTGCTGGCCGCGGCCCGGGTGGAGAAGAGCTACCTCTCCTCGCCCGTCCTCCGGCCCGACCGCATCCGCAAGCACCTGCTCGACGGCCTCGAGCAGGCGCAGGACACCGTGCTGCCCGAGGTCCACCTCGAGCCGCGCTTCCGCCCCTTCGTCGAGGACCGCATGGACGCGCTGCTCGGTCCCGGCGAGCGGTGGCTCCTGCACCCGGGTGAGGAGGGGCCACGGACGCCCTCGGACGACGGTCGCCTCGCCCTGGCCATCGGTCCCGAGGGCGGCTGGGTCCCGTTCGAGCGCGACCTGCTGCAGGCGCGCGGTTTCCGGCCGCTCGGCTTCGGAGCGCGCACGCTTCGCACCGAGACCGTCGTCCCCTATGCGCTCGGGTGGGCCACGGGTCGACGTCGTGCAGCGGACCGCCTGTACCCGGGCACGGGCCAGCGCTAGCGTCCTCCGCCCCGAACGGAGGCTCGCTCACCCATGGCCCATCCCCCGACCACGCCCACCGACGCCGCGCGCTCGCACGCCGCGGAGCCGGTGACCTCCGAGCCCCAGGCCAAGCCCGCGACGCACGACACCGCGCCGCCTCCCGCGCTGCTCGACTTCATGGTTCGGGAGTGGAAGCCGGCCAGCACCCGCCTTCCCCCGAAGCTCCGGCACGCCGCCGCCTTCGCCGCGCGCCGACGGGCGCTGAGCAAGCTCTTTCCCGGCGAGACGCTCCTCGTCCCGACCGGCCACGAGAAGGTACGGGCGAACGACACCTACTACCGCTTCCGGCCCGGAACGGACTTCTATTACCTCACCGGCAACCTCGAGCCGGACTGCGTCCTGATGATGGCCCCCGAGGCAGGGGGCGGGCACCGCGACGTGCTCTTCGTCGAGCCCAACCCCGGCAAGAGCGACTCCACCTTCTTCACCGATCGGATCAAGGGCGAGCTCTGGGTGGGCCCGCGCCTCGGTGTTCCCCAGAGCCGGGCGCGCTTCGACGTCCACGAGGCGCGACCGCTCTCCGAGCTTGCCGGCGCGCTCTCCGCGCTGAACGGCCCGGTGACGCGCGCCGTTCGCGTGCTCCGCGGGATGAGCCCCGCGGTCGACTCCGCCCTCGAGGAGACCCCCCGGGATCGGGAGATGGCCATCGCGCTCTCCGAGATGCGGCTCCTCAAGGACGCGCAGGAGGTCCGCGAGCTGTCCGCGGCCATCGCCTCCACCAAGCGCGGCTTCGAGGACGTCATCGCCGGGTTGCGCACCGCGCGGCACGAGCGCGAGGTGGAGGGCATCTTCAACCTCCGCGCCCGCGTGGAAGGCAACGACATCGGCTACAACACCATCGCCGCCGCGGGCGAGCACGCCTGCATCCTCCACTGGGTGAAGAACGAGGGAGCCGTCCGCCCCGGGACGCTGCTCCTGCTCGACGCCGGCGTCGAGGCGCACTCGCTCTACACCGCGGACATCACGCGGACCCTGCCCGTCTCCGGACGATTCAGCCGCGAGCAGCGGCAGGTCTACGAGCTGGTCCACGCCGCACAGGCGGCCGCGTTCGACCAGGTCCGCCCGGGGCGCGACTTCCTCGAGCCCAACCGGGTGGCGATGAAGGTGCTCGCCGAGGGGCTGGAGCGGCTGGGGATCCTCGAGGACGCGGCCGAGGCCCTCGCCGACCAGAACCAGTTCTACAAGCGCTACTCGCTCCACAACGTCAGCCACATGCTCGGCCTCGACGTGCACGACTGCGCACAGGCGCGCGCCGAGACGTACAAGTTCGGCAAGCTCAAGCCGGGCATGGTCCTCACCGTCGAGCCAGGCCTCTACTTCCAGACCGACGATCTCACCGTGCCGGCGAGATTCCGTGGCATCGGCGTCCGCATCGAGGACGACGTGGTGGTCACCGCGAAGGGAGTGCGGAACCTGTCCGCCGACATCCCGAGCGAGGCGTCGGCCGTCGAAGGCTGGATGGCGAAGGTGTGGAAATCGCGCGGCAAGCGGACACGCGCTTGACAGTCGCTGCGGGCCGTCGTTACGGTCCGCGGCGAATGAGGAAGCTCACTTCCCTGATGCGGATGCGCGCGGAGGCCATGCTCATGCGTGGCCCGGGCGGTCGTCCCGTCGCCGGGGAGTGTTGTCGTCGGGTCCGTCGCTGACCGACCTTCCTCTCCTCAGACGCACAGGGCGCGCCGCCCGGGGCCGACAGGAGACGGTGGTCTCCTCGCCCGGGGTCGAAGCACGTCCCTGAGTCCGCAACACGAAGACTCGCTGACGCTCCCTTCCTCTGCCGTCGAGTGACCCCCGGGTCGGCCCGGGCCGAAAGGCCCCGAGGTCCCCAGGCAGCACAACTCGAACAAGGAGCATCGACCGTGAGCGAGCAGACGAAACCCAACTACCGTCCCGAGACCCTGGCGCTGCACGCCGGCTACAGCCCCGATCCCACCACCGGATCGCGGGCGGTCCCCATCTACCAGACCACCAGCTACCGCTTCCGCGACGCCGACCACGCCGCCCGGCTCTTCGCCCTCAAGGAGTTCGGGAACATCTACACGCGGATCATGAACCCCACCAACGACGTGCTCGAGCAGCGCATCGCGGCGCTCGAGGGCGGCGTCGCCGGGCTCGCCGTGGCCTCGGGCCAGGCCGCGGAGACGCTCGCGCTCCTCGCCCTCCTCCGCTCCGGCGACGAGCTGGTGAGCACCTCCAGCCTCTACGGAGGGACCTACAACCTCTTCAAGGTCACCTTCCCGAGACTCGGCATCAAGACGAGGTTCGTCGAGGCGTCGGACCCGGACGCGATCCGCGGCGCCATCGGTCCGAGGACCCGTGCACTTTATGCGGAGACGCTGGGCAACCCACGGCTGGACGTCGTCCATCTCGAGGAGCTGGGGAAGATCGCGAAGGAGGCCGGCATTCCCTTCATCGTCGACAACACCGCGACCACGCCTGTGCTCCTTCGTCCCATCGAGCACGGGGCGAACATCGTCCTCCACTCGGCCACCAAGTACATCGGCGGCCACGGACAGGCGATCGGCGGGCTCATCGTGGACGGCGGAAACTTCCCCTGGGACAACGGAAAGTTCCCCGAGTTCACCGACCCCAATCCGGGCTACCACGGCCTGCAGCTGTGGAAGACCTTCGGCAACATCTCCTTCATCCTCAAGACCCGGGTGGAGCTCCTCCGCGACCTCGGTCCGGCGCTGAGCCCGTTCAACGCCCACGCGTTCATCAACGGCCTCGAGACACTCCACCTTCGCGTGCGGCGTCACTCGCAGAACGCGCTCGAGGTCGCGCGCTGGCTGCGGAAGGACCCGCGGGTCGTCTGGGTGCGCTACCCGGGGCTGGAGGAGGACCCGGCCTATCCGCTGGCGAAGAGGTACCTCGAGGGCGGCTTCGGGGGCCTGGTCGCGTTCGGGGTCAAGGGCGGCTTCGCCGAGGGCAAGGCGCTGATCGACCGGGTGAAGCTCTTCAGCCTGCTGGCCAACATCGGTGACGCGCGTTCGCTGATCATCCATCCGGCGTCCACCACCCACCAGCAGCTTTCCCCCGAGGAACAGCGCAGCACCGGCGTCACCGAGGACCTGGTGCGGCTGTCGGTCGGCCTCGAGCACCTGGACGACATCCTCGCCGATCTGGACCAGGCCCTCGGCGGCCGCTGAGCGATCGATGACCGCCCCTCGCTCCAGCGCCGCGGCGTCCCCGCGGCTCCTCGACCTGCGCCTCCCGCCGCTGACCCTGCTCGACGGCGGGACGGTGGATCCGCACCACGCACGCGTGCAGTGGTGGGGACCGGAGACGGATCTCCCCCTGCTGGAGCGCCTCGGAACGCAGGTGAGCCCGGACGCCACCGGGCCGCTCGCTCGCTCCGCGCCGGTCCGGGCCGGCTCCGGGCACGGCCTCGACCCGTCGGTGCCGACGGTGGTGGTGGTGCACGCGCTCACCGGCGACGCGCGGGCCGCCGGTCCCGGCGGGTGGTGGGGCCCGCTCGTCGGCCCGGGGCGCGCGCTCGACCCTGCGAGGGTGCGGGTGCTGTGCGTGAACAACCTCGGCAGCTGCTACGGGAGCTCCGGCCCGCTCGACCTGGGCTGGCCGGAGCGCGTGCGGCGCTTCACTCCCTGGGACCAGGCCCGGGCCCTCCGCTCGGCGCTGGACGCGCTGGGCATCGAGCGGGTCCGGCTCGCCACCGGCGCCTCCCTCGGAGGGATGATCGCCCTCTGTCTCTCCGCCCTGCGCCCGGGCGGCGTGGAGCGGCTCCTTCCCATCGGCACCGCGAGCGCTGCGAGCGCCTGGGTGACCGGGTGGAACCACGTCGCCCGGCAGATCCTCCGCCTCGATCCGGGCTGGCCCTCGGACGTCGGCCGCGGGCTCGAGCTCGCGCGCCAGCTGGCGATGCTGACCTACCGGGCCGAGTCGTCGCTCGACGCACGCCACCACCGCGCCGCCGGCCGCGCCGAGCCGCCGTGGTCGTTGCCCGTCCAGAGCTACCTGGAGCACCAGGGCAAGAAGCTGCGCCGCCGCTTCGATGCCCGCCCCTACCTGCTCCAGCTCGAGGCGATGGACGCCCACGATCTGGACGCCCGTCCCACGGAGATTCCGGACGGGCCGCCGGGGGACTTCGCCCTCTGCGTGGACATCGACACCGACCAGCTCTTCACCCCGGCCCAGGTCGACCTCCTCGCCGACTGGCTCACCGCCCACGGCGTCGAGGCGCGCCGGGCGACGGTGCACAGCCCGCACGGACACGACGCCTTCCTCATCGAATGGGAGGCGCTGGACCCGCTGGTCCGCCTGGCGCTCGGGAGCACGTCATGACCGCCCCTGCCATCCTCGACCTCGCCGAGCTCGAGGTGAACGTCCTGCTCCTCGGACGAGGCACCGTCGGTGGCCGCCTCCTGGTCCAGCTGGAGGACACCCGCGAGTCGCTGCGGAGGAGCCAGGGCGTCGTCACCCGGCTGTTCGGGGTGGTGGACCGGCACGGCGCGACCGTCGACGCTGCTGGACTCGTCCGCAGCGAGCTGCCGCCTCGCTCCACCGCCCCGGCCGGCTCGCCTCCCGAGGTCCTCCCGCTCCTGGATCGCCTCCGCCGCTCGGCGCTGCCGGTGCTCGTGGACTGCACCGCCGCCGACGGGATGGAGACGCTCTACCTCGAGGCCTTCCGGCGCGGGATCCACGTGGTGGCGGCCAACAAGAAGCCGCTCGTGCTCCCGCTGGAGCGAACGGCCGCGGTGGCCGACACCGCGCGCCGCCATCTCCGGGCGTGGCACTACGAGACGACCGTCGGCGCGGGACTGCCGGTCATCGAGACGCTGAGGAACCTGATCGCCACCGGCGACGTCGTCGAGCGCATCGACGGTTGCCTCTCCGGCACCCTGGGATTCCTCTGCCAGGAGCTGATGGCCGGCAGCCCGCTCTCGGTCGCGGTGCGCACGGCGCGGGATCGCGGGTACACCGAGCCGCACCCTCGCGACGACCTGTCGGGCCTGGACGTCGCCCGGAAGGCGCTGATCCTCGCCCGCGAGCTCGGCCTGTCGCTGGAGCTCGAGGACGTCGCCGTCGAGCCGTTCGTCGAGCCGTCTCTGCTGGCCGAGAACGATCCGGAGCGCTTCCTCCGGTCGCTGGCAGCCCACGATGAGGCCTTCGGGGCCCGGGTGGTACGCCACGCCACCGCCGGACGAACGCTCCGGTACCTGGCGCAGATCGTCCCCGGGGCGGGGGGAAGGAAGGTGCGGGTCGGTCCGCTGGCCGTCGAGCCCGGTCACCCCGCGGTGCCGCTCCGGGGCGCCGAGGCGCTGGTCTCCTTCACCACCGCCCGCTACCGGGACGACCCGCTCGTCGTCCGGGGCGCCGGGGCGGGTGGCGACGTCACCGCCGCTGGCGTCCTCGCCGACGTGCTCCGGCTCACCCGGAACGCCGGGGGCCGCCCCTGGCCAGCGCGCGGGGTGTAGGCGGGGGTGGGTGTCCGTGCATGGGACAGCGGCCTGGGGGAGACTGTGCAGCCGACGCGCGATGGCCCCTGACGACGACGACGAGTCGCCCGCTGCCGAGCCGGAACCGAAGCGCCTGGCGCTGCGGCGGCTCTTCGAGGAGCGACTCTCTCAGTTCCCGGCCGACTCCCGGACGCGCCTGGCCGGGCAGCTCGGGGATCCGGAGCTGCAGGCGCTGTGCTTCGACCCGCTGCCCAACGTCGCCCGAGCCCTGGTGGAGAACCCGCGGTTCGGGCTGGTGCACGCGCGTCTGCTCGCGGCACATCACCCGCACCCCACCGGGCTCTCCGCCCTGACCAAGAAGGAATCCTTCCTCCGGGACCCGGAGGTGCAGCGGATGCTCCTGCGCAACGTGCAGACCCCGCCCGCGCTCCTGCAGCGCATCTTCCACCAGCGACGGCTCCTCGACCTGTTCCAGCTCAGCGTGGGTCGCGAGATGCCGGAGAAGAACAAGCTCGCCAGTCGCGAGGCGTTCCGCGGGCGCTGGAGCTCGGGAATGTCCGAGGAGAAGGTGGACGTGCTCTTCCGGACCGAGGGCCGGATCCTCGCCCAGCTGGTGGGGCTGGCGATGGATCAGAAGAGCGCGGCGCTGTTCTGCCATCGCACGGTGACCTCGCTCCTCCTGGTGCAGAACCTGGCCCGCTGGGCAGGGTCGCCACCCTCGGTGCTCGCGCACCTTCTCAAGCAGGCGGTGGTGCGCAACCAGCCTCAGGTCAGGATGCTCCTCCTCCGGCACCCGAACTTGCCATCGCACGCCCGCGCCGAGTCGGAGTGAGCGCGCCCCGCCGGCTGACGCTCAATCCCTGAGCACGTCGAAGACCCGCTCGTCGGTGCCGGGGTCGGGCTGGATCTGGAAGCGGGTTCGGCCGATCTCCCGGCCATCCTCGGTCTCGACGGAGACCCGCCACTCCCCGGGGCTCCAGTTCTGCTTGTAGGCGTACCCGCCGAAGCCCTCCTCGCGGCCGCCGACGATGCGGAGCGGGATCGCGTCGCTCTGGCCCCACTCCCGCCGCGCAGGCTCCCACCTCGCCCAGCGGACGCGGACCTGGTCCCGGAAGTTGTGCGGGGCGAACACGCGGGTGAAGACGAAGACCCGGTCTCCCGGGCGGGCGAGGAACACCTGCTCGTCCTTGCGCCAGGGCTCCTCCCAGCGCGAGCGCGGAAGCCGGCTGAGCTTGAACTCGGTGCCCTCGCGCTCCACCCGGTGCCACACCCCAAGCGAGCGGACCGAGAGCGGGACCGGTGGCACGAGGTGCGCCACGAAGAGGCCGAGGAGCAGTGCCTGGACGCCGATGGCGGGCCCCAGCGCCTGGCGGAGCGCGCGCCGGCGGTCCTCGCCCCACCGCGCCATCATCCGCGCCAGGAGCACGATGGGGACGAGCGAGAGTGCGCTGGCGAGGAAGAACATCCAGGGCCGGAGGAACCCGAGCAAGACGGGGAGCAGGTACGCGAGGTAGCTGGTGAGCGAGAACGAGTAGAGGCCAAAGAGCATCACCGGACCCAGCCGATGGAAGCGGGGGTGCTCGTTCACCAGGAGGAGCAGCGAGATCAGCACCAGGAAGAGAACCGCCGTCAGCCCCGAGCCGCTCTTCACGTAGAAGAGGCTGAAGGCGTTGAGCAGCGTGCCGAGCATGAAGTGCATCGCGTGCTCGACGTAGCGCCAGGGACGCTTCAACCACCGGGGAGGCTCGAGCTGCAGCAGCTCGAGTCGCAGCATCCCTCCCAGGAGCAGCCCGGTGACGATCAGGTACGCCGCCTGCTGGAGGAGCATCGGCGTCTCGTCGATGCGGCCCACCATGACCGCGTCGAAGAGGAACCCTCCGATGAAGAAGGCGATGGACTCCTCGCGCGCGTGACGGGCCCGGAAGCCGCGAACGCGCTCGCGCCAGCCGGCCGCGGGTTCGGCGGCGACGACGGCGAGGTCAGGAGTAGCGGTCGTCCCGCCAGGGATGGGCGCTGTTGCTGTAGCCGCGGGTCTCCCAGAAGCCGGGTCGGTCATGGGTGAGGAACTCGATCCGCTTGATCCACTTCGAGCCCTTCCACGCGTACAGCTGCGGGGTGATCATCCGCACCGGCCCACCGTGCTCCCGGGGGAGTGGCTTGCCCTCGGCGGTGTGCACCAGCAGCACGTCGTCCTTGAGGGCCTCCTCCAGCGGGAGGTTGGTGGTGTAGCCGTCGTGGCCGTGCACCAGGACGTGCGTCGCATCCGCCCGCGGGCGGATGCGACGCACGTCCTGGTGCACGGCCACGACGGCTACACCA